>Ga0209102_1000002_pt1 | contig 432940 bp, 417 predicted proteins | sample ConPoolayeHmetaG_FD_185483 | JGI IMG/M metagenome (GOLD analysis project Ga0209102, IMG submission 185483) | Hot spring microbial mat communities from California, USA to study Microbial Dark Matter (Phase II) - Cone Pool mat layer H metaG... ... | reverse complement strand
CAGCCAGAATACCTTTTTCATCCTTGCCTCCTGCAGCAAATCTGCTAGACGCTTAATACTCTACGCCAAAATTGGTCATAAATCAATAGCTGCAGAAGTACAACGCATCGTTTGCAATTTTTGTGTAAGAGTGTGATAGCTGGATTATGAAAGTCGGTCGTTGACAGAAGGTAGAACTATAACGAAGGTATTTTCGTTAGCTATCTCGCCCGGCAGCCACATTTTGCCATTGTGGAGTTTTATCAAGTATTTACACAGTGCTAATCCTATGGCTAGTTCGGAACCGGAAGTTGTTTTATCTTCATTACTTTCTAATGAATAGCACGGGTATGGTCGGATGTCTGCCGAATTTGCATCGGCGGCTGGGGGGTCACCCCAGATTTTTATGACTATGGTGTCACCCTGTTCTGCTGATGATGCGTATATGTTGTTGCCTTGAGGGGTATTGTCACTGACGCTGGAAAAAATAGTTAGCAAGACCTGTTCCAATCTTAACGGGTCAGCCATAACTTTGCATGCTTTTGGCGCTAGTCTTAAAGTCAATTGCTGTTGATTTCTATGCAGTTTCGGGAGTACCTGGTCAATAGAATTGTAGATTGCTGTGTTAATATCCATTGGCTGTGGTTGTAGGTAAAGTCCTTCTGTTTCTAGGGTGGCTATGTTGATAACGGATGAGACTTCACTCCAGAGGCTACAGGTAGAGGTCAAAATCGTGTTGACCAACCTGATTTCACGGATGTTACCGCGGAGCGCAAGTTCCCTGTTTAGTGCGCTTGCAGCCAGTATGGTTTTCTGGAGAAGGTCTTTGAATTTCAGCGGTAAAGAGGCGCTCAGTTGCAGGGCTTGCCCCCCTGTGTGGTTGCTGTTTCTTTGCTCCTCTATCAGTGCACCCATCGCAGTTTTATCATTTCGAGCTATCTAACGATAGCGATTTTGGCTTTTAGGTGTCAATGTTTTTCAGGCATTGCTCTATATTTGGTTGCGGGTGTCGGGACTAATTTCTTACCCGTGTTCGGGACTAAAAGACGGTAATGGCTCGGGCTATATGCTCTCAAGTTACGTTTGACAGCGCTCTATACGTGTTCTTGATGGTATCACTTACTGTATTCAACCCAAAGATGGTAACCGTCGCTTGTAAGGCTGATGGTTCCATGTTGTGAGGTCAAGAAAACTCTACCATTGCCTAGCTGGCTGGTCAGTCTTTCCAGTACTTCATGGTGTGGTTGTCCAAACTTGTTATCTGAGCCAACTGAAATGACAGCTATCTTAGGGTTAACTACGCTCAAGAATTCTGGTGAAGTGGCGGTTTTGCTGCCATGATGAGCTACCTTCAGCACTGTGCTGCAAAGGTTTTTCCGCTGGGAGATGAGGTACCATTCAGCTTCTTTGCTGATATCGGCGGTGAATAAGAAACTTACTCTGTTCCAGCTTAGTCGTAGCACGACTCCATTGTCATTGATATTACTAGCTGTGTTTTGCAGCCAAGATAATGGAGGATGTATCACTTCAAGCTTAATATTGTCTCCCAAGTCAATTTCTTGTCCGGCATGTAAGATTTCTCTTTTTATGTTTTTTGCGCGGAGCACTCTGAGCCATTCTTGATAGGCAGCAGTATCAGAACTCGTGTCGGACTCCATAACACGAAGTGTCTCATATCTTTGTATGACCTCAATAAGTCCAGTGAGATGGTCTGACTGAGGTTGAGTAAGTACCACTAAGTTGATAGTCCTCTCCCAGAAAGGCATTCTTTTGCCCAGTTGTAGCTTTATGGCTTCAGGAGTAGGACCTCCATCGATGAGTATGTTTTGTCGGCTCGGTGTCTGAATTAGGATAGCATCACCTTGCCCCACATCTAGTATATTAACGTGAAGTTTATTGTCCGGAATGGATGAGGCTGCTGTCCATACGATAGCATTTCCGATTAAAAGGCAAATGGCAAGCCATTTCGCAATTGCTTTTAAAGGTAACTTAGATGTATGGCTTGCGTGGTCTTTGAGTCTGGCGAATAATTTGCGAGTAATGTCTACTACTTGCATCCTGTATCTTATGGCAGATAGGAATACACCTAAGAGAAGGTAGTAAACAAACACTTGCCATAAATGTACCTGCGATAGCTCGCTGTAAGAAAATGGAAGGGCATTATATGCTTGGACTATGAATATAAAGTAGCTAAGAAAAAGCCAAGCTGTCCAGCCTAATAGTTGACTCAATACCGGTATTATAGGACCAACGATGCTAACCAAGCTTGAGGTGAATATTATGCCGGGCAAGGCTGGCAGTGCGAAGAAAGTAGCCGGGAGACTGACGAGGGGGATAATGCCGAAATGGTAAGCTATGACAGGGCAGGTCGCTAGAATGGCTGCTAAGGTCACTGCCAGGCTATCGATGACAAAATTAATTAACGATGAGACAGCCGGATCCTGGTTTGCTCTGGTGGCTAATCTTTCTCTTGCTGCGGTCTGGAAACGCGGCGCTAATATGACCAGACCGGTCATAGCCAAAAAACTGAGTTGGAAGCTAGCATCCCACAAAATGTGGGGGTTAACACCTGTCATTACTGCAGCAGCGAAGGCAAGTGCGGTTGTTGCACTATGTGGTCTGCCTAGATATTCGGCGAACAGAAACAGACTTCCCATAATTGCACCGCGTACAATAGGCGGGCGCATCGCAGTTACAATGGCATATAGCCAGATGGTTAACAGAGCGAGCCAGATATATATGTAATGACGCCTGCCAAAAAGCCAGACCCCCATGCTAATAGTTATGCCGACGACTATGCTCAAATGGAGCCCTGATATTGCTAAAAGATGAGTTGTCCCTGTGTGGTTGAAGGAGTCTCGAAGAGATTGTGGCATATCAGCTCGCAAACCAAGCAAGATAGCTTGGGCTAGTGATGCCTGTGGCTCGGGTAGTACTTGCGACAGGTTGTGTGATAGGTGATTTCTTAGGGAGTATAACCAGGATAAGAGCTTGAATCCTCTGTCGGTAGCCAGGACTTCTATCCTGGGATAGTATATGACTGAGTGGATATCTTTCCGTGTCAGATATGACTTGTAATCGAAGTTGTCTAATTCAGGTGGTGTCTTTGGTTCTCCTGTTATCCTCAATATATCTCCATAATGGTACTCAGAATATCTGGACGAGAAAATGAGAGCCTTACCTGTAATCCTTCTGGTTTCGCCATTTGCATCGAGTTCTGTGACAGTGAACTGAAATGCACGACTGTTGCCGCTTCTTTCTGGCTCGGTATATACCATCCCTGATATTTCAATTATTCCTTTGTCGTTGTAAAACTGAAGGTGGTGTTCGTCTATTTGGTGCAGGTTTGTTTGGAATCGCAAGTTGCCACCCAGTAGAGCGAGAATGCAAAATCCAGTCAAAAGCAGGTGCTTCTTATATTTTGCAAGTAAAGGTAACAGACAGAAGGGGACAGTCCCGATTGGAAACAAGACTGGTGGCAGATATACTTTAGAGCCCAAATATGTGCCCAACACCCAGGCGATGCTGATATAAATAAGTGTCACTGCTCATTCCTCTAAAGTCACCAGATCCTTTATCTTGGTCAGCGTGCTACTACCGATGCCTCTTACTTTAAGTAAGTCTTCTATTCTATGAAACGGACCGTGCTGGTTACGGTAATCAACAATAGCTTGAGCTGTCTCTACGCCAATACCGGGTAAGGCACTGATTAACCAAGTTTCAGCCAGATTGAGGTTTACTTTTTGTGTCTGTTGTATTTCACCGTTTCTGGGTATATAGATTTTTATGCGGCTCAAATCTGCGTCAGGGCTGAGCCCCGCAGATGATATAAGGCTTTCGATAGTGTCTTCTCTCATAAGGGGATAGAAGCCCGGGTTGGTTACTGCACCGCCGATATAAATCTCTCCGTAGCATTCTGGTTTTGGGCTTTCCGAGAGAACGATTTCAACAGGTTTGTGTTCTTCATGTTTGAGCACCAGGAAAACACTGCCAGTGAGCAAACTCACTACCAGGATAGCAACTATGGTTAACCAGTACTTAGTGTTGGTCATCATGGTGAGCACCTCCGATTTTTTGGTCGGATGTAGCCCTGCAGTTTACGCTGTGTCCTCAGCAGGTAGTCAAGTGGTTGGAGTAGTTCACGCATGTCCTGCATTACTTAGGGCAATAGTGATAGAATTTTATCATACATGGCGGAAATAAAGACGATTACAGTAAATCGAAAAGCTTATCATGATTATCATATTCTTGAGAGCTTGGAGGCGGGCATTGCTTTAACCGGCACTGAGATCAAATCGGTCCGGGCGGGCAGGGTAAATATTCGTGATGCTTATGCCAGACCCGAAGGCAATGAGCTGTGGTTATACAATTCACATATTGCGGCTTATCAAGCCGGTAGTTATCAGAACCACGACCCGAATCGCCCACGCAAACTCTTGTTACACCGTCATCAGATAGATGAACTTGCCGGTCTTGTAAGTAGAAAAGGTTTGACTTTAGTGCCTTTAAGACTGTATATTAAAGGTAGAGTGGCGAAAGTAGAGTTGGGTGTGGCGAAGGGCAAGAGGCTTCATGATAAGCGAGAGGTGATTGCTCGTCGTGAGGCGGAGAGGGAGATAGGGCGGGAGTTGCGGCGGAGACTTTAACAACTGTAGGTAATGTCATGGGGGCGCGAGGCGTCGACAGAAGGAGGCCTACAGAATAGCAGGTCGAGGTGCCATCTACCTCGTTAAACAGGTGGCAAAAGACAACTGCCGAAGCAGTTCCGATTGCAGCCTAATTAAGGTTGCACGTTCAGCCTGACCTTGCCCTGGCGGGTTGGGACTGAGCGCCGAAAAGTCAGGGTGCGCCGCTCTCGACGTCGATAGAGGCGGTTAAGGCTTATCGACTGGCCCGGTTATCAGCGGTCAGCGGATGATAGCCAGGCGAGATCAAGCAGCTGACTAAATCTGTAGTAGATTCTGGCAACCTTCTTCTGGACGGGGAGTTCAACTCTCCCCCGCCTCCACCAGAGAATGTAAGGGGTTTAAGAGGACAGTTTATCTATCTTTTCTTGCTGCCTCGTTGATGGATTGGCGTAATTGCTGTATGAATTGGGCAACTCTTGTGAGTTGCTGGTCTGATTCTATAAGCTGGATTATCTTACTGCCGATGATCACTCCATCAGCCAGTTGAGCTACTAGCTTGGCTTGTTCCGGGGTGGAGATGCCGAAGCCTACGCAAAGCGGTAGGTTAGACATTTTTCTGACTCTACTAATGAATGATTCCAGGTCAGCAGGCAGCTTCTCTCTAGTGCCGGTGACGCCAGTTACCGATACTAAGTAAATGAAGCCACTCGTATGTCGTGCTACTATCCTAATTCGCTCGTCAGTACTTGTGGGCGCTACCAGATAAATAAGGTCCAGCCCATATTTTTTGGCAGCTTTCTCGAGTTCTGAGCCTTCGTCTGGGGGGAGGTCGGGTATTATCAAACCATCGATTCCTGAGGATGCACAATCATCGCAGAATTTTTCTAGACCATAGTTCAGTACCGGGTTAAAGTAAGTCATAAAAACCAACGGTATATTGATTTTCTCTCTTATCTTTTTGACCAGCTCGAGGCAGAGTCCAGGAGTTACTCCATTCTGCAATGCCTGAAAGCTTGCCTTTTGGATAGTTACGCCGTCAGCAAGGGGATCTGAGAATGGGATGCCAAGCTCGATGATATCGCTGCCGCTAGCGGCAAGTAATTCAACTATTTTAGCGGTACTTTCTGGAGAAGGGTAACCCACAGTGACATAAGGGATTAAGGCAACGCGCCCCGTCGGTTTAAAAACTGCTGAAATTCTACCCATATTCTTTACCTAGAAATTCAGCTACGATATTTATATCTTTATCACCGCGCCCTGAGAGATTAATAACGATAATCTGTTCTCGACTCAATGTACTGGCGAGTTCGGTTGCGTAAAAAATGGCATGTGCTGGTTCTAATGCTGGCTGGATGCCTTCTGTGCGTGATAACAATTCGAAGCCTTTTAGCGCCCCTTCGTCTGTAACGGTTACATATGTGGCACGTCTAGTGTCCTTGAGATAACTGTGTTCGGGACCGACGCCCGGGTAATCGAGTCCTGCGGAAATACTATGGGTCTCTCGAATTTGACCGTGTTCATCTTGGAGAACGTAAGACCTAGCGCCGTGGAGTACTCCTACTTTCCCTGTGGCAAGCGTGGCGGCATGGTGTCCTGTGTTCACCCCTTTACCTGCTGCCTCCACGCCGATGAGTTTGACTTGCTTGTCATCAAGGAACGGATGAAAGATTCCAATGGCATTGCTGCCACCTCCAACGCAGGCAACTATGTAGTCTGGCAATCTATTACATTGTGCCCAGATTTGTTGTCGCGTCTCCTTGCCTATTATTGACTGGAAGTCCCTGACCATTGTAGGGTAAGGGTGGGGACCTACCACTGAACCAAGCAGGTAGTGGGTAGTAGCGACGTTGCTCACCCAATCTCTAATTGCCTCATTGATGGCATCTTTCAGTGTTCGGCTACCTGAACTGACCGGGACTACCTTCGCTCCCATCGACTTCATTCGGAAGACGTTTAATGACTGGCGATTCATATCTTCTTCACCCATGTAAATGACGCATTCCAGCCCTAGTTTGGCACAGACTGCTGCAGTAGCTACACCGTGTTGCCCGGCACCGGTTTCAGCGATTATCCTGTATCTTCCCATTTTTTTAGCTAGCAATCCCTGTCCTAAAGCGTTATTTATTTTGTGTGCTCCGGTATGTGCTAAGTCCTCTCTTTTTAGATAGATCTGAGCGCCGTTACAGTACTCGCTCAGCCTTTCTGCAAAATAAAGGGGAGTAGGTCTTCCTGCGTAATCTCTGCAGAGCGATTCAAATTCAGTCCAGAACTCGGCGCTTGACTTTGCCTCCTCATAAGCAACTGCTAGTTCGTCCAATGCAGGGATCAAGGTTTCAGGTACGAAGCGTCCTCCGTATTTTCCAAAGTATCCCCTTTTAAATGCCAACTATTAACCTCCTGTGCAAAGGACTACCTGTCAACAAAACAAATTTCGGCTTCTCTTACTGCTTGGATGAAGCGAATAATTTTGTTTACATCCTTTTTACCGGCGGTTTCTACCCCAGAGGACACATCAACCCCGAATGGTCTGGTTTCTTTCAGTAATGTAACGACATTGTCTGGGGTTAATCCTCCAGCGATAATGACCTTGAACTGTTGACATATTCTCTTTGCAATTTGCCAGTCAAAAGTCTTTCCGGTGCCACCATAGGTATCTCCCACTTTTGTATCAAGCAGACAGATAAATTTCCCGTCTGGCAGAGAAGAAAGCCCTGTGGATATCTTTTGTACGATGCTGTCAAAGCTGTCTGGGGAAGAAACATGGATGGCTTTAATAATTGGGTATTCTACGATTTTGCAATATTCCCATGATTCCTCTCCGCTAAGTTGTACAAAGTCCAGGCTAAGGGTTTTAGCTATGCGATTTAGATCAGAGGCGTCGGAATTAACAAATACGCCGACGATTTTCGGCGGGTGCTTTAGGCTACGGACGCGGTTAATAATTTGCGCTGCCTTTTCTATGGTTATACGGCGTGGGCTGAGAGCAAACACTAGTCCAATGAAATCAGCGCCAGCCTCGCTAGCTGCCAGTGCGTGTTCCGTTTCTGTTATTCCACAGATTTTGATTTTGACCATCATTGCATAAGTTCTTTCATTGTGGCTGCAATGTCGGAAGATGCCATCAGCGCTTCGCCTACAAGAATTGCATTAATGCCCAAGTTTTTCAATTTTTCGACATCAGATCGGTATCGTATTCCGCTTTCCGCTACGATGAGTCGGTTCGGCGGTATTAAGGGGCGCAATCGTTCTGTGGTTGATAGGTCAACATTGAAGGTGTTCAGGTCTCGATTATTGATCCCGATTATTTTGGCACCTCGTTGAAGAGCAATATCAAGCTCAGCCTCATTGTGCACCTCCACAAGGCAGGTCATCCCCAGTTCGCGACTCAAACCAAGCAATTCTGCGAGTTGCTTGGGCTTTAGAATGGCTACGATGAGTAGCAGACTATCGGCACCATAAGCCCGGGATTCATAAATTTGATAAGGGTCGAAGATAAAGTCCTTTCTCAAAAGTGGCAATCTACCACCCAGCAATTTTTTAATTTCATTCAAGTGGCTCAAGCTTCCATGGAAATACTCGCCTTCTGTTAGCACTGAAATAGCTGCAGCGCCGTTATCAGCGTAGATCTGCGCTATCTCTAGGTGATTAAAGTTAGGACGGATTACACCTTTTGACGGCGATGCTCTTTTGATCTCGGCGATAAGTTTAATCTTTTCGCCTTTTATAGCTGATGTTAAATCGAGAGGTGGTGGTTTTTCCAGAGCTATTTGTTTTAGCTGCGCAAGTGGCACCTCTTGCTTACGCTGCTCTAGTTTTGCTGCAATCCTTAACACAATATTCTTAAGAAACATAGTTGGTTATCTTCAGCTAAGATTTTGTGTGAATCTAATCAAGTGCTCCAATTTAGTCAATGCTTCACCGTTGTCAATCGCTTTGCTGGCTAATGCTGCTCCTTCTGAAAAAGTCGATGCTTTACTAGCGGCAACCAAGGTGGCTGCGGCATTAGCAATCACGATATCCCGTTGCGGACCAGTTTTACCGCGGAATATCTCCTGCAGTAGCTCTGCATTTTCTTTTGGAGTTCCGCCTTTAAGCTGTTCTGGATTGGCTCTTGAGAGCCCCAACTCTTCTGGGGTGATGGTATAACTTTGTATTTTGGTTTCCCTAACCTCCCAGACGAAGGTTTTTCCTGTGATAGTTACTTCATCCAGCCCGTCTTCGCCATGGACCACTAGAGCGCAGTGGCTTCCGAGTTTGCAAAGTGCCAGAGCCATTTTTTCGGCAATTGCTTTATCGGCAACTCCTAGGACTTGTGCTTTAGCTTTTGCTGGATTGGTAAGTGGTCCGAGAATGTTAAAAACAGTGCGAATGCCGATTTCGCGCCTGGGCACAGCTGCATATTTCATGGCTGGATGAAAGACGGGAGCAAATATAAAGCCTATACCTATTTCTTCGATACATCTGGCGACTTGCAACGGGGTAAGTTCGAGACGGATGCCCAAAGCTTCTAACACATCAGCACTACCACACTGGCTGCTTATTGCTCTATTACCGTGTTTGGCAACTTTGGCTCCTGCTGCAGCCGCAACGAAGGCTGCTGCAGTAGATATGTTGAAGGTGTGTGAGCTATCGCCACCAGTACCGCAAGTGTCTACTACCGGCATATCAATGATGACAGGGATGGCTTTTTCTCGCATGGTTTTCGTTAGCCCAACAATTTCCTCTACCGTTTCCCCTTTTAGTCGGAGCGCTACAAGAAAGGCACCGAGCTGGGCTGGTGTGGCTTGTCCCTCCATTATTTCGAGCATCACCTGTGCAGCTTGGTCTGTGGTCAGTGATTGTCCTGAAATTAAAATTGAAATAGCTTCTCTAATCATTTCGTCACCTCAATCTCAAGAAATTTTTCAGAATTTCTTTGCCGTATTCGGTCATAAACGACTCGGGGTGAAATTGCACGCCTTCAACGTGATAGTCTCGATGCCTGATGCCCATGATTGTGCCGTCTGATGTCCAGGCTGTTACTTGCAGACAGTCTGGCAGCCTCTCTTTGATGACGAGCGAGTGGTAACGAATAGCTGAAAAAGGGTTTGGTATCCCTGCAAATACTCCTTGACCATCATGATATATTAACGATGATTTGCCGTGCATTATTTGTTTTGCCTGGCAGATGGTAGCACCAAAAGTGTAGCCGATGCACTGATGTCCCAAACATACGCCGAGGATCGGTAGTTTGGGAGCAAAATAACGGACCACATCATTGCAAATGCCGGTATGTAGAGGTGTTGACGGTCCGGGTGAAATGACTATGCTATGCGGTCTTAATTGTTCAATTTCCTCGAGGTTAATCTTATCATTGCGTCGAACCAATACTTCTTCTCCGAGTTCGCTTAGATACTGGAAAAGGTTGTAAGTGAAGCTATCGTAATTATCAATAAGAAGTAACATTGCTTGCTCCTCTCGATCCACTTTGTTCTGCCTGGCTAGTGGCTTCGAGTAAAGCTTTTGCTTTATTCATGGTCTCTACAAATTCGCGCTCGGGTATGCTATCGTAGACGACTCCGCAGCCTGCCTGTACATATGCTGTGCCGTCTTTTACGATCATGCTTCGTATTGTAATTGCCATATCCATGTTGCCTGAGAGAGAGAAATAACCTGCAGCTCCGGCATAAGGGCCTCTTCTATCAGGTTCAAGTTCAGCTATTATTTCCATAGCCCGGATTTTTGGTGCTCCTGATACAGTGCCAGCGGGGAAGCATGCCTCTAGAGCATCGAAGTGTGTTAGTCCTCGCCTTAATTTACCTTGCACATGTGTGACCAAGTGCATTACATGTGAATAGCGTTCAACCTCCATAAGCCTGCTGACCTCTACAGTTCCCGGTTCGCTGATGCGTCCGATATCGTTCCGCCCAAGGTCAACCAGCATAATATGCTCAGCTCTTTCCTTTTCGTCATTGCGGAGTTCCTGTTCGAGCGACACATCTTCGCTGGGATTTTTGCCTCGCGGGCGAGTGCCAGCTAGTGGTCTGGTCATTACTATCCCATCCTCCACTCTGAGCAGTATTTCAGGAGATGCTCCAAGGAGATAGAAGTCTTTGAAGTCTAAGAAGAACATATACGGTGAGGGATTTAAAGTTCTTAGTGCCCGGTAAATCTCAAAGGGGCCAGCGGCGGTGGGTTTTACTAATCGTTGAGATAGTACCACCTGTATAGCTTCGCCAGCAGTTATGTATTCCTTTGCCTTTCTTACGCTAGCCTCGAATTGCTCTCGGGTGAAGTTTGATGAGATGTGCTCATTGCTAGCACTGAAAACTTTGTGTTCTGTGTTTGTCTGGGGCAGCGGTTGTTTTAGCCTAGCTATAAGAGTTTCAATTTTTTCAATGGCCTCCTCGTAGGATTTTTCTACATCGCTGTCTAACCGAACATGGCTTAGTACCTTGATCTTGTGGGTTATGTGGTCGAAAACAAGCAAGGTATCGACGAACATGAACATTGATTCTGGTAATTCGAGAGGATCTTTAGCAGGAGCAGGCAATTTTTCGAAGTGTGTTGCTACTTCGTAGCTAAGATAGCCTACAGCCCCGCCGCAGAACCTCGGTAGGTCATAAACAGGCACCAGTTTATATTTGTTCAACTCTGCAGCAATGAGTGGCAAGGGGTTGACCTTATCTTCTTTTTTGGTGACCAGAGTCCGATAAGGATCGGTGCCTATAAAGCTATATCTAGCAAGACGTTCACCACCTTCAATACTCTCCAGCAGGAAGGAATAGCCACGGTTGATCTTGAGATATGCCGAGACAGGTGTTTCCAGGTCAGCGACAATCTCTCGACAAATCGGGATGATATTGCCTTCACTCTTTTTTATCCTTTTCAGTTCTTCAACTGTCGGGTAATACATTTAGCTCCTTAGAATACGCAAAATTAAAAACCTCTCGCCTATAGGGGCGAGAGGTTTTCCTTCGCGGTGCCACCCTACTTGGTTGCCTTTTAGCAACCATCTCATTTCAGGTACGGCTTCACACTTGAAGCGATACCTTGGGCTTGGATAACGGTGCCCTTTCCGTCAAAGCCTACTTGGAGCAACTCCTTTCGGTTTGCAACTCCCGAGTCCATTCAGTCCCTGCGCCGGCACCGGCTCGCACCTTCCCCGGCTCTCTGAGCCTCGCTGGAGGCTTACTAGTCTCGTTCGCAGCCTTTACAATATTCTTTTTGGTTTAAATAGTATACGTTGCAATGTTTCTGCTGTCAAGCTCCTGTACTCGTCCAGTAGATTGGTGACACATATTTTTGTTTTCAGGGTAGAAAGCGGCTGATTTAGCCCCATTATTTTTTTCTCTTCATGGATGTGCGATATATCGTCTTTCACCTAGCCTCTCCCGCTAGGAAAGAGGTAAAACAGGCAATGCCTCCCCACTCTGCTGTGTCTGTGTGTGTTATCCATCTATCTAAACGAGTCCAGCTTCTTGGACCGTCGTCATAATGTTGTCAATTTGAGTATTGGCTGGTATAATGTTGCGCACTGGGGGCAAGCTTTCCGAGCCTTGTGCTCTAAGGGTTAGCCTACGGGCAAAGGCCGATAGGGTGTCACTGGAAACGGTGGTGCCTCCCGTGTTTGGAAAGGAGAGTTTGCATTGAAAAGGCTTATTGTCTGCCGCGTTCAAATCTCTTTTGTGTCCTCTTTTTTAATCTGCTGATGGGTTATTCACTCCTACCAATATGTTAATCTTGGGTTTGAGCTGTAGCATATTAAAAAGATCGAAAGGAAGTATAAGATGGCGAGACCCTCGATCAGCAAGCAGTTGCTCATGCTTGGTGTGGTTATGAGCCTATTTGTTGTGGGATGTACAACATCTGCAGCAAGGGCACCACTACTTCCACCTGCGGTAAGAATAAGAGTGGCTACCACTACCAGTCTTTATGATACGGGGCTGTGGGGGCATCTGGAGCCGATGTTTGAAAAGAGACATAAAGTAGAGTTGGATATTCTGTATGCCGGAGCCGGGATAGCTTTTGAGTATGGAAAACGGTGTGATGTGGATGCTATTGTTACTCACGATAAAGCCCGAGAAGAGAAATTTGTGGCTGACGGGTATGGGGTAAACCGAATCCCCTTCGCTTATAACCACTTCCTTATCATTGGTCCGCCGGAAGACCCAGCAAATGTTAAGGGTTTGAGTCCTGAGGAGGCTTTCAAAAATTTGGCAGAGACTAAAGCTGGCAGTTTTGTCTCTAGAGGAGATGAATCAGGGACTCATGCCAAGGAAAAGGAAATCTGGGGGGCTGCCGGGTTTGAACATGAAATGGTGAGGAAATCTGGGGCATGGTACATCGAGGCTGGGCGAGGTATGGGTCCGACATTGCTTATGGCTAGTGAAAAGAATGCTTATACTCTTACTGATGCGGGGACCTTTCTTGCATATAAGGGGAAGCTAGACTTAGTACCTCTCGTAGATAAGGGAGCTATACTGCTTAATATCTATTCCGTTATCGCAGTAAATCCGGAAAAGTGTCCCAAGGTTAATATCGAAATGGCAGACAACTTGATAAATTTCCTTACCTCGCCGGAAATACAAAAATTTATCGGTGAATATGGAGTAGCCGAATACGGGACAGGACTATTTACACCGTGTGCCGGAGCAGAACTGGAGATACAGTGAGTGCTTTAAAGGGAGGTAAGACAAAGTCCAGTTGGTCGAATTATGGCATGCTTTTATTAAAGCTCTAGAACTTATCGTATCTCTTGATCCGGAAATAATGGAAATAACAGGGAGGTCTCTGGCGATTTCTGTCACGTCCTGTAGCATTACATCGTTGATTTGTGTGCCGTTGGGCAGTCTGATCCATTTTAATCGTTTCCCTGGGAAAAGCGTACTTATTAACATCATACAAACATTCTACAGTTTCCCTACCGTTGTTGTCGGTCTCTTTGTATTTGTGCTTTTATCCCGAACAGGACCACTGGGTGAACTAGGATTACTGTTTACTCCGGTAGCTATTGTCGTAGGTCAGGTTCTGCTAATAATGCCTATTATGCTTGGCCTCACCATTTCCGCTTTGAGTGGTATCGATGGATCTGTATTTGAAACTGCTGTGTCTCTGGGTGCTAGCAAAACTCAGGCCTCAATTCTTGCCCTCAAGGAAGTGAAGTTTGCAGTGTTGACAGCGGTGATAATGTGTTTCGGACGGGCAATTTCAGAGGTCGGGCTGTCCATAATGGTTGGTGGTAATATCAAAGGCTTTACCCGAACATTGACCACTGCTATATCGCTAGAATCGTCCAAGGGTGATATTGAGCTTTCTCTGGCGTTGGGGGTCGTATTACTGACACTGGCGCTAATGGTGAACTTACTCATAGGCTGGCTGCAGCGTAGATAGAGATGGTCGTGCTTGAAGCTCGCGGACTAGGAAAAGATTACCAAGGCAGGCGGGTATTGCAGTGCATTGACCTGCAGATATGCGAAGGGGACATGTTCTGCTTAATCGGACCTCGTGGTGCTGGCAAGACCACACTTCTTAGATTGCTTGACCTTTTGGAAAAGCCATCTAGCGGTGAACTTTATTTCAATGGAGTCAATGTTACGTTTTCTGAGCGTCTAAGGCTACAAGTAAGACGCAGGATGTCTTTTGTATTACAAAAGCCCATAGTCTTTTCTGGTAGTGTAAGGGATAACATCGCTTATGGGCTCAAGTGGAGAGGCGAAGCATCAAAAGTGGTACGCGAAAAAACTGAATATATTCTGGAACTCGTGGGTATAGCTGATTATGCTGACAGGGAAGCTAAAACGCTCTCTGGCGGTGAGATGCAGTTAGTGGCTTTAGCTCGGGCGTTAGTTACAGGGCCAGAAGTGCTGTTTCTGGACGAACCAACGGCTAATCTGGACCCCGTCGCCGGCGCCAAGATAGAGGCTATATTGGCGCGACTTATCGAGTTACGCAAGACGACTATTGTAATGGCTACACATGATATGGCGCAGGGACAACGGCTTGCAAACCGCATTGGCGTGTTGATGGGTGGGCGATTGCTGCAGATAGGAAGCCCGGTCGAAATTTTTTGTTTGCCAGCGAGCAAGGAGATAGCTGAGTTCGTAGGCGTCGAAAATATTTTAAGTGGTAGTGTGACGGAAAAGAACGGAGGCTTGGCTACTATAAGCGTTGGTGAAGTTGCTTTTGAAGTGGTGATATCGTGCGATGTTGGCGATTTGGTGTGGGCGATTATCAGACCCGAGGATATTACATTTGCTCGAGTGAAGGAACTGTCAAGTGCCAGGAATGTATTCCAGGGTAAAATAACTAGAATGGCTACTGTGGGCGCACTGGTCAGGGTCGAAGTATATTGTGGTTTTACATTGCTTGGAGTATTAACAAAGAAGTCGGCTGATGATATGGGCATCGAGCCGGGCGTAGATGTCTACGCCAGTTTCAAAGCTAGTGCGGTACATATTATAAAGCGGTAATAACCATTTTCATCTTTCTATGGCAGTGATTCGGTTGCCATGAATTATCAATCTTTTAGATTTTAGAGCGATTCTGCATTTGTCCCAGTATCCAGGAACACCAGGTATGGATGCCTTCCCCGGTTTTACATGAGACTTCGAAGATTGTGGTCTTAGGGTTAAGATCGATGATCTTTTTGCGGAAACCGACTAAATCGAATTCCTGAAGAGGTAGTAAATCTATTTTGTTTATCACCACGGCATCGGCTAAGGAAAACATTATTGGGTATTTGATTGGTTTGTCGTCGCCCTCGGCAATACTCGAGATCACGACTCTCTTGTGCTCTCCGAGAGCAAACCCAGCGGGGCAGACAAGGTTACCCACATTTTCGATGAATAGTAAATCAACATTTTTCAAAGGAAGTTTCTTTAGCGCCGATGTGATCATGTGAGCTTCCAAGGAGCAACCACCACCAGTGTTGATTTGAACGACGGGAATTCCCTGCTTATCTATTTTGTCTGCATCTATTTTTGAAGCGATATCACCTTCAATAACCGCAAATCGGAGTTTATTGCGGAGATATTGTATTGTCTGTAAAATCACGCTGGTCTTGCCGGCGCCAGGAGATGACATCAGGTTGATGGCAATGATATGGTGACTATCGAGTAAGTCTTTATTCTGGGCTGCTATGGCATCGTTGGCGCTGGCGATGTTTTTTAGAACTCTTATCCTCATTTATTCGACCTCTATGCTTTCTATAAAGCAACTCTGCCCCCCTGTTATTTCGAGGCTAGTACTGCCGCAGTTCGGGCAGGTCCAGTTAGAGTCTTCAAGCTTGAAGCTGGTTTGGCAGCTGCGACAATGTAGTTCAGCCGGTACGATTTCAAAATCGATGGTCGCATTTTCAGCAATGCTATGCTTCTTCAGGAAATCGAAGTAGAACTGCACGCATTCACCAACGACTCCTGACAGTTCTCCAATTATAAGCCTTATCTTTGTGATACGGCTAGCCTGTGCAGTTTCAGCTTCTGCTATGGCAATGCCGAGTATATTTTGAGTTATCGCTAGTTCGTGCACTACGTTTTCAGTATTGAAAAGGGATCTTTTTGTGAATTATAAGCTTTTTGGCCTTTATCTTTCAAAAGTGAAAATTTTTATAGCGATTCTGCATGTTGTTGGGTATTGTCGGATACCAGTCGGGTAGCTCAAAGCTATTTCTAAGTATCTTTCGCCCTTGACAAAACTAAGCGGAAGGACTAAATTCTGTTACCACTGTTTTATAGGACTACATGGGAATAAGCAATGATAATCGCTGTTGACGCTGAAGGTGGGGATTATGCCCCGCGTGAAATAGTAAGGGGTGCCATTGAGGCAGTGAGAGAATATCCGGTGGAAGTAGTGCTGGTGGGCAGGAAGGCGCTCTTGGAAATGCTCTTGCGGCGGTATTCAAGGCGTTCGGGCATAACTATTGCCGATGCTACGGAGGTTGTGCGGGGGGATGAGGAACCAATACAGGCTGTTCAGAGCAAGCCAAATTCGTCTGTAGCTGTCGGTGTCAGGTTGGTACGAGACGGTGCTGTTGACGGGTTTGTCTCTGCCGGAAGCACAGGTGCTATTGTAGTAGCCTCTTTTCTTAACCTAAAAATGGTGCCCGGTATAGAAAGGATGGCTGTTTGTGCTGTGGCTGACCTTAATCAGCCACAGCCGACTCTTATCATCGATGTGGGTGTCAATGTCAACTGCAAGCCGATATTTTTAGTACAATTTGCACAGCTTGCCAGCATATTGGCAACACACGTTTTGGAAATCGATTCACCCCGGGTAGGACTGTTGAATGTGGGTGAAGAAGAGCTTAAAGGTAGTAATCTGGCGCGAGAAGCTCATCAGATGCTGAAGAGGACTGCTTTGAACTTTATCGGTAACATAGAAGGGTTCGATGTGTTGCGTGGTAGAGCTGACATAGTCGTTACTGATGGTTTTACTGGCAATGTACTGATTAAGACGATCGAGGGGTATTCAGAGGTTGTTCAGGAGTTACTGAAGTTAGGGGAAGCAGCACACATTGACCGTTATCTGACGGGGCCCGCTCTCGCTCAGTATGTCCAGTTATCTTCTGTGGTGAAGAAGCTGGATTATAAGGAATATGGGGGTGCCTGTCTTTTGGGACTAGAGGGCAATATCGTTATAGCTCACGGGCGCAGTCGGGCAAGAGCTATCAGGAATGCTATTTATCTTGCTTATCTATCTGCCAAGCAGGGTATAGTCGAAGCTGTTAAGGCTGGTGTTTATGCCAGTGAATGAACTATCACCGCAACATGACTGTAGTATTTAGATCGCAGGTACTGTGGTCCCGCTTCGCCTGAAGACCATTTTCCCTTCCTTCACATCAATTTCAACGACATCGCCATCTTTAAACTCCCCCTCCAATACTTTCAAAGCCAGTGGGTCAAGTATCAAGCGTTGGATAGCGCGTTTAAGTGGACGGGCTCCGTATGAGGGGTCATAACCTTCGCGTATTAATAACTCTTTGGCAGCTTCACTGAGTCTGATGTCTATGTGGCGGTCAGCAAGTCGCCTCTTGACATTATCTAGCTGCAAGTCGACGATCTTCTTGATATGCTCCTGATTAAGAGGGTGGAAAATTATTATCTCGTCGATGCGGTTAATGAATTCAGGGCGGAATTGTGCCCTAAGTGCTTCCATAGCACGGTGATGTATTTCTGCCTCTTGCCCTGGACCAAGATCAACAATCCACTGGCTCCCTAGGTTGCTGGTCATAATCAATACAGTGTTTTTGAAATCGATAGTGCGACCGTGCCCGTCTGTAAGCCTCCCGTCGTCTAATATTTGTAATAGTATGTTAAAAACATCCGGATGGGCCTTTTCTATTTCGTCAAGCAGGATTACGGTATAAGGACGGCGTCTTACAGCCTCAGTAAGTTGACCACCTTCTTCATATCCTACATATCCCGGCGGGGCACCTATGAGTCGTGACACGGTGTGTTTCTCCATGTACTCTGACATGTCGAGGCGGACCATTGCTCTTTCGTCGTCGAACAGGAATTCAGCCAGCGCCCGAGCCAGTTCAGTTTTACCTACACCAGTGGGACCGAGGAAAATGAAACTACCCAGCGGGCGGTTCGGGTCTTGGATGCCGGCGCGGGCTCGACGAATGACATTAGCTACTGCCTTAATAGCATTGTCCTGTCCTACAACACGCTTATGGAGTCGTTCTTCCATATGGATCAGCTTTTGGATTTCGCCTTCAAGCAAACGACTTACTGGCACGCCTGTCCAGCGGCTGACCACTTCAGCGATGTCTTCTTCATCCACTTCTTCCTTGAGCAAACGTTGTCCACTTCCGCTTGATAATTTTTCCTCCTTTTCTTTTAGTTGTTTTTCCAGCTCGACAAGAGTTCCATATTTAAGTTGGGCGGCTTTTTCAAAATCGGCTAACCGTTCTGCTTTTTCCATCTCGTATCGCACCTGCTCTATTTTCTCTTTAAGATGTTGCAATTCTTGTATCTCGTCTTTTTCCCTTTGCCACTGTGCTCTGAGATGTCTTTCTTCCTCTTTAAGATTTGCCAGTTCTTTTTCCAGGTTTGATAATCTTTCTTTAGAAGCAAGGTCATTTTCCTTGCGCAGAGCTTCTCTTTCTATTTCGAGCTGCATAATACGTCGAGCTACTTCATCTAATTCCGCAGGCAAGCTATCGATCTCCGTCCTAAGTTTAGCTGCCGCTTCGTCAACCAGATCTATGGCTTTGTCAGGTAGAAAGCGGTCTGATATGTATCGATTGGAAAGCACGGCGGCAGCTACTAAAGCTGAGTCTTTTATGCGCACGCCATGGTGTACTTCATAACGCTCTCTCAGTCCGCGCAAAATAGAGATCGTATCTTCTACAGAAGGTTCGCTTATCATGATGGGTTGGAATCTTCGTTCTAACGCAGCATCCTTTTCTATGTATTTGCGGTACTCGTCCAACGTGGTAGCGCCGATACAATGCAATTCGCCGCGAGCCAACATCGGCTTCAGCATATTTGAGGCATCTATAGCACCTTCGGCAGCACCGGCACCAACCACCGTATGGAGTTCGTCAATGAACAAAATGATTTCCCCTTCAGACTGCTGGATTTCCTTAAGTACCGCTTTTAGTCGGTCTTCAAACTCACCGCGGTACTTTGCCCCAGCTATCAGTGCTCCCATATCCAGAGCTACGATACGCTTGTTCTTAATCCCTTCCGGTACATCACCACGTATAATGCGCTGGGCCAGTCCTTCAACGATAGCTGTTTTGCCCACACCTGGCTCCCCTATAAGCACTGGATTGTTCTTTGTTCTTCGTGACAGCACCTGGATTACTCGCCTGATTTCTTCATCACGGCCGATAACCGGATCTAATTTGCCCCGGCGTGCAATTTCTGTGAGATCACGTCCGTATTTTTCCAGAGCCTGGTATTTACCTTCGGGATTTGGGTCTGTGACTCTGTGTCCGCCCCGTATGGTTGCTAAAGCTTGGTAAACCCGGTCCTTTGTTATCCCGTTTGATTTTAAAATGCGTGCTGCATTTCCATTGTCTGTGTCTATAATTGCCAACAATAAATGTTCGGTGCTTACATACTCATCCTTAAACTTGTTAGCCTCTTTTTCTGCTTCGTCAAGCACTTGCTTAAGGCGCGGTGATATATAGAGTTGTACAGCACCGTAAGCCTTAGTTAGACGTGCTAACTCGTTCTCAAGCTGTTTCTTCACTAAATTCGTGTCCACGCCAAGTTTAGATAGGATGTCAGGAACTATGCCGCCTTCTTGTGTCGCAAGTGCATAAAGCAGGTGCTCTGCATCAACCTGAGCGTGGTTGAATCCTTCAGCAAGCTTTTGCGCTGCAAGCAAAGCCTCTTGTGCTTTTTCAGTAAGTTTGTTAATGTTCATCTCTTCCTCCCCTTCTTTTAGTTGATGTTAGTCTGCTACGGTAAGCTTTAGCAGGAGCACATGTTTCCAGTGTGCTGAGTATTTCGTCTACAAGGATCGTAATTTGTTCTTTGAATCCGTGTTCTATGGCAGCCATTGTATCTACCATTTCTTTTAATTCCAGGAGTTTTGCTCTTGTGTTAAGGGCTAAATGTAGACCTGCCAGATTCAAGCCTCCTTCCTCCACCAAGGTTCTTATCATCTTAAGCAAGGCAATATCTTCTTCAGAATACAGCCGTAGCCTGCGATGTCGCATTGGGGCTAGGAAGCCTGCCCTCTCATACTTACGCAGCGTTTGTGGGTGCATCCCGGTAAGCCTGGATGCTACCTGAATCACGTATAATCCTCTGCCTTGTTGACTATTAGTCATCTTTGTAACCTCTTAATAAAAGCTTTGCAACCACATTATATTATATCATTTGATACAGTTTGTGTCAATAAGTCTGATACGGAATGTATACATTTTCCTTACGTCTGCTTTGTTCAAGTAGTTTCTTAGATAGAAGAGCTAGATTCGATTGCTAAAAGATAGCCTTATAGCATTAAGAGAGGTGTAACTGCCGGATGTGGCGGCGACATGACCAGGGAGGTCGTTTTGATTTATATGCTTTTTCCTTGCTATGTAATTCGAGTTGAAGTAAAATTCCTATGTTATGCCCGCAACGAAAAAAATAGAACTTGCTAGGATAAGCGCTCGCGGTGTTGTCCAGGGTGTTGGCTTCAGACCTTTTGTTTACCAGCTAGCGACTAAGCACAGTCTCAAGGGTTGGGTGTGTAATACTTCGGAAGATGTGCGTATAGAGGTACAGGGCGAACGGAGCCAGTTGGAACAATTTGTTTTTGAACTTCAGAGCAATGCACCTCCTATGGCGCGTATAGAGAGTATCGAAGTAACTTACCATTCCTCTGATGGTGATGATTATAGGACATTTGAAATAAGGCAAAGCATTAGTGAAGAAGGTAAGTATCAGCTTGTTTCACCGGATATCGCTACCTGCGGTGCTTGCTTGAGAGAGGTCTTTGACCCCAAAGACAGGCGCCATCGTTACCCATTTACAAATTGCACCAACTGTGGCCCGCGTTTCACCATTATAGAAGATATTCCCTATGACAGACCGAAGACGACCATGCGCGTTTTTGAAATGTGTCCTCAGTGTCGCGCTGAATATGATAATCCGTTGAATCGCCGTTTTCATGCCCAGCCAAATGCCTGTCCTACGTGTGGACCAAAGTTGGAACTGCTGGACAGGCTTGGTCAGCGGGTTGTAGTTGCTGATGTGATTGATAAAGCCTGTGAACTTTTAAAGGAGGGCAGTATTATAGCTGTGAAAGGGTTGGGTGGTTTTCTCTTGGCTTGTGATGCTACTAATGAGAAAGCAGTGAGATCGTTGCGCCTTAGAAAAAGACGCCTTTTTAAACCATTTGCGGTCATGGTTGCTGGTGTAGAGGAGGCAAAAAAGCACTGCTTTGTCTCTAAAGCTGAAGAGGAACTACTTACTTCGCCACAGTCACCCATATTGTTACTGCAACAGCGACCTGATTCGTCTGTATCTTCCAGCGTAGCGCCAAATCTAAAATTTTTAGGCGTAATGCTTCCTTATACTCCTCTGCATCATATTCTGGCAAGGCAAATTGGGCTGCCACTGGTAATGACCAGCGGTAATATAAGCGAGGAGCCGATTGCTAAAGATAATGACGAGGCTATCAGGCGGCTTGCTGGTATTGCTGACTACTTTTTGGTGCATAACCGTGATATATACTCTAGATATGATGATAGTGTAGCTTTTGTTGAGCGCGGCGAAGCTCAACTGATACGACGAGCACGTGGTTATGCTCCCTATCCACTCCATTTGAATTTCCAGGCAAAGCAGGTGCTCGGCTGTGGTGCGGAGGAGAAAAATACTTTCTGTCTGACTAAAGACAATTACGCTTTTGTGAGCCAACATATTGGTGATATGGAAAATCTGGAGACGTTGGAACATTTTGAAGATACTCTGACTCTCTATAAAAGATTGTTCCGTATTCAGCCCGAGATAGTTGCTTACGATCTTCATCCGGAATATCTTTCCACTAAATATGCCATAGAGCTTGGTTCGAGAGAGAAGTGCCTGACTCTTGTCCCGGTACAACACCATCATGCTCACGTTGTGAGCTGCATGGTTGACAACGGTCTTGAAAGACCGGTCATCGGTGTGGCGTTTGATGGCACCGGTTACGGGACTGACGGACGTATTTGGGGTAGTGAGTTCTTAGTGGTGGACTACAATTACAAGAACTGGCATAGGCTGGGACATCTTGAGTATTTGCCATTACCGGGAGGAACGGCGGCAATAAAACGTCCTTATCGTACTGCTATCAGCTATGTTATTAAACTGCTGGGTGAAGAAGCCGCTGACAGACTGCGCCTGCTGGAGCGGGTTGATCCTGTTGAATTTGAGCTTATTAAGCGACAGACTGAGACTGGTCTTAATTCCCCCTTGACCTCCAGCATGGGGCGTCTTTTTGATGCCGTTTCTGCTTTGCTCGGAGTCAGGAACACCATAGATTATGAAGGGCAAGCGGCTGTAGAGTTGGAAATGATAGCCTATGATGGCTATAAAGACGTGGACAGAGAGGGGTACTCCTATTCTGTGGTTGAGCAGGATGGTGCAAGTATTGTCCATCTACAGGAGCTTTTTGCAGGTGTAGTAGCGGACTTGTATAATAAGCCAGACGTGATGGTGATCGCAGCAAAGTTCCATAATTCTATTGCCCAATTGATCTGTGAGATATGTCAGCTTATTTGTAGGAAGACAGGGATCAAACATGTGGTGCTGAGCGGTGGTGTTTTTCAGAACCGTTTACTGCTAAAGAAGGTTATACCCCTCCTTGAGACATCTGGTTTTTCAGTATTGACCCACAGGCAAGTGCCTTGTAATGATGGCGGTATTTCTCTGGGGCAGGCTGTTATAGCCAACTTCAGTGTTAGCTGATATAAGGAGAGGACTATGTGCTTGGCTGTACCGGTGCAGGTTGTAGCTGTATATGGAGAAGAGGCTGAGGTAGATATTGGCGGTGTTAGGCGACGTGTTAGCATTGTCCTTACGCCAGAAGTGAAAGTAGGGGACTATGTTTTGCTTCACACGGGCTATGCCATTAATGTTATCGATGAGGCTGAAGCGCAGGAAACATTAAAGATTCTCGCCGAGATGGCAGCTCTTGGTGAAGGTATGTCTGAAGGCACCATAGTGAGGGAAAACTGACATCAGACATTATAATGTCTCGCCATTTCATTTTTGTCTTCTTTCTAGTTACTATGTTGTGTACTTCTTGTGCTCAACCAGCAATATTTCCTAGGACTACTGATAACGAAGGTCACGTTGTCGATGTTTCTGGCTTTGATAATTGCTGCCAGGATCTGATTCAGCATTTGAAAAGAGCAAAGGACATAACATCTGAATTAAGTAAGTTTGAATGGACTGAATTCGCCGGTGTAGGTGTGGTATTGCCCCCGCCTGGTGTATGTGCCACAGGAGTAACTTATTTAGCTGAAAAAAACTCTGTACCCGATGGTCTGAGGTGGGTGCCTCTTACTCAGCAGCTTTCGTTTGTTCCCACGGCTAAGAATTTTGCTGTCTCTTACAATAACTATTTATCTCTTGCTCAGCGAGTGTGCTCAGCAGGTGCTGGACTTTCATCAGCTGAACGGCATGAGTTGTGTTATCAACTTGAATCAGCTCTGGTCAGTGCTAATTATCTTGTCTCCGGGCATAAAAATGTGGTGGCGCATCAAGTAGTCCCGGAAATAGAAGCACAGTTCAGTCGTTCCGATGAGAGGATCAGAGAGAAATATTTAAGCAGGTTCAAAACAAAATGCGGTGACTATTTTGCTCTGCTTGATAGTCTCCTGTATTACACAGGGCAGGCACAGCAAGTAGCATCGATACTGAGCGGAGGCTAGCAAGTGAGGTTTATCGATGAGTATCGGAATGTAGAACTGGGCAAAGGGCTTATCGCCAGAATACATAGACTGTCTACCAAGCCAGTTAGACTTATGGAATTCTGTGGTGGACATACTGTGGCGATTATACGCAACGGCATACGTCAACTTCTTCCCTCCACTGTCCACTTGCTTTCCGGTCCTGGATGTCCGGTGTGCGTCACTGCCAATGTTGACATAGATACCTCCATCGCTTTAGCCAGTTTACCTGATGTCATAGTTACTACCTTCGGGGACATGATGAAGGTGCCGGGGAGTTATTCCAGCTTACAGAAGGCTAGGGCTGAAGGGGCTGATATAAGAATTGTCTATTCTACACAAGATGCCCTTCAGATTGCCAGAGAAAATTCTTCTAAGAAGGTTATCTTTATTGGTATTGGATTCGAGACTACTGCACCGACAGTGGCAGCTGCAGTTCTGCAAGCTAAAGCAGAAAAGGTGAGGAATTTCTATGTCCTCTGCCTTTTAAAGCTATGTCCGCCGGTTATGAAAGCGTTGCTGGACTTAGGTGAAATTAAACTCAATGGTATAATCTGCCCGGGTCATGTGAGTGCTATAATTGGCTCTAATCCTTATGAGTTCATCCCCAAGGAGTATGGTGTCGCTTGTGTGGTCTCTGGTTTTGAGCCTTTGGACATACTGCTCTCGGTGGCTATGTTAACGGAACAGATAGAAAAGGGAGAACCGCGTGTGGAGATAGCCTACCGCCGTGGAGTTAAGGCAGAGGGCAATGTTACTGCGTTAAGGTTGATTGAGAAGGTGTTTGAAGTTGGTCAAGCTAGTTGGCGTGGTATTGGCTTAATCCCTGATAGTGGCTTGAAGTTTAGGAAAGATTTTGCAGACTTCGATGCCTCTTTACAGTTTCAGGTGGACATCCGACCAGTCAGGGAAGCCAAGGGCTGTCTATGCGGCGCCATTTTACGCGGGCTGAAAACTCCAAAGGAGTGTCAGTTGTTTCGCAAGGTATGTACGCCAGAAACTCCTGTGGGCCCGTGCATGGTCTCCTCGGAAGGTGCGTGTGCGGCTTACTATCAATATGGAGCTGACTATGAATGATAAAGATAAGATTATTCTTCTCGCTCATGGCAGTGGAAGTAAGCTCAGTCACGAGCTTATTGAGAAGAAACTATTGCCGCCTTTAGCTAACCCGATACTCAGCCGGCTCGATGATTCCGCGGTATTTGAGCTTAACAGCGGGCGCCTTGCTTTTACCACTGATAGTTATGTTGTCAACCCTATTTTTTTCCCCGGCGGTGATATCGGGAGGCTGGCTGTTTGCGGTACTGTTAATGACCTAGCTATGAGTGGTGCTATTCCCTTATACCTTAGCCTTTCGTTTATCATTGAGGAAGGGCTAGCTTTCGAGGAACTGGAACGAGTGGTGGAATCTGTGAAAGCGGCTGCTGACGAAGCGGCGGTGACCATAGTCACCGGTGATACCAAAGTGGTAAACAGAGGGAGTGCTGATAAGCTATTCATTAATACTGCAGGCATCGGTGTGGTGGCAAGCGGAGTGGATATTTCCGGTGCCAATGCCCGGGTTGGAGACAAAGTCATCCTGAGTGGGGCTATCGGTGACCATGGCATTGCTGTAATGAGTCAGCGTGAGGGGCTGAGATTTTCTGTGTCTATTCAGAGTGACTGTGCCCCGCTAAACAAGATGGTGGCGGAGATGCTCAGTATATCTTCAAAAATACATTGCCTTCGTGACCCGACTCGCGGTGGGGTGGCGACCACACTAAACGAAATCGCCCGCCAATCTGGTGTTGGAGTGAGGATTGAGGAAGGTAAGATACCGATCCATGATGGCGTGAGGGCAGCTTGCGAACTCCTCGGTTTTGACCCACTTTATGTCGCCAATGAAGGTAAGCTGGTAGCTGTAGTTGCCCCCGAGGACGCCGAGAAGGTTTTAGAGAAGATACGGCACAACCGTTACGGGATCGAGGCGGCTATTATCGGTGAGGTGACTGCTGAGCATAAGGGGAAGGTGGTGATGAGGACCAGGCTCGGCTCTTTGCGTATTGTAGACATGCTCAGTGGGGAATTACTACCTAGAATTTGCTAGTTTTTTGCCTCTGTGCATATCTTGTGCATATCTGTAGTGATATATCCGTTTTTTCGTGCTGTTTATCCAATCTAGTTGCGGGATATCGCAGTTCTAGGTGAGCACAGCCACCTTTTTATGGGTGAGTTTAGACGCAAATACTATTTGTTCACACGAGGACGGTTTGCACTATTGGTTATAAAGGGGTAAAATATCGGCTTGGTCAATTGCCCTGTGCAAGAAAGGAGGCTTTATGGCTAAAGCAAAGGTTCAGGAAATCCCGGTAGTCTGGATACAGACCGGTACGTGCACTGGTTGCTCAGTTTCGGTTCTGAACTCAGTCAGTCCCAACATAAAAAATGTGCTTATTGATGAAATTCTACCTGGCAAACATATAAATCTAAAATTCCAGGCAACGGTAATGGCAGGTGAAGGAGAAGCGGTGATTAAGGTGCTTGAAGACATATCCAAGAAGGGTAAAGATAGCTATCTCCTAGTGGTGGAGGGTGCTATACCGACCAAGGATAATGGTATTTATGGCACTTTGGGTGAGAAGAATGGTAAACCTTTGCCGATGACGATATGGGTCGAGGAACTGGCTAAGAACGCTATGGCAATAGTTGCGCTGGGCACATGTGCTGCTTTTGGTGGCATAGCTGCTGGTGCGCCTAATCCTGGCGGGTATGTAGGCACTGATAGCTTCCTAAAATCCCGGAGGATAACCAAGCCATTGATAAATGTACCGGGTTGTCCGCCTCATCCTGATTGGTTTGTGGGCACAGTAGCCTCCGTATTGCTTCAAGGGTTACCTAAAGCGGAGGAACTTGACGAGTTCAAGCGTCCTAAGGCTTTTTATGGGAAGTTGATCCATGAAAATTGTCCCAGACGGGCTTATTTCGATGAAGGCAAGTTCGCCAGAAAATTTGGTGAACCTGGTTGTCTTAATGAGCTAGGTTGTAAGGGACCTGTGACTTATGCTGATTGCCCGCTAAGGATGTGGAATCACGGTACAAACTGGTGTATCGGTGCTGGGTCACCTTGCATCGGTTGTTGTGAACCCGGGTTCCCTGACTTAATGGCACCCTTTTATCAGAAACTTACTGATGTCGCATTGCCCTCCATAGGCGGAGTGCAGCGAAGGTAAAGTGGCTGAAAAAAAGATGCAGGAGGCTGAGAATTGAGCAAGATAATAGTCGACCCGATTACCCGTATTGAAGGGCATCTCAAAATAGAAGTCGTGGTAGAGAATGGTGTGGTCAAAGACGCTTATAGCTCAGGGATGATGTTCCGTGGTATCGAGTTAATTTTACGGAATAGGGACCCCCGTGATGCTCAGAGGTATACTCAGCGTATTTGTGGTGTTTGCCCTACAAGTCATTCTATAGCAGCTACCTTAAACCTGGATAGTGCCTTCGGACTTGCCGACAAGATACCTGATAATGGACGTATTGTGCGCAATCTCATTCTGGGGGCAGCCCATATTGCCGACCATATTCTGCATTTTTATCACCTGGCTGCTCTCGATTATGTTGATGTGACCAAGGTGGCTAAATATGATGGCAATGACCCGGTGCTTAATTCGGTGAAGCAGTTTATAGAACGAGGAGAACTGGCTCCGTTTGTACCCCGAAACGAGGGTGACTATCGCTTAAGCGACAAGGCGAACATAGACGCCACAGCTCACTATATTAAAGCTCTGGAGATGAGACGCAAAGCTCAGGAGATGTTAGTAATTTTTGGTGGCAAGATGCCACACAATATGGCTGTAGTCCCCGGTGGCGTCACTGAAACAGTTACAGTGGACAAAATAGCCTCTTTTCTGTGGAGACTTAATGAATTGAGGGACTTTATTGACAACGTTTATGTACCCGATGTACTGGCTGTAGCCGAGGCTTATCCTGACTATTTTGACATTGGTGCAGGGTGTGGTAATCTGCTTTCATATGGGTTGTGGGACCTGGAGGGAAACGATGCAGACTATACCAAGCGAAATCGACTGGTCAAGCAGGGTACTGTGTCCACAGATCTCAAGGTTGGCACCTTAGACCCAAACAAGATTATGGAGTATGTGAAACATTCTTGGTATACCAATTCAAGCACTGGAAAACACCCGACCCAAGGTGTAACGGAGCCGCAATATGGGAAGAAGGAGGCTTATTCCTGGGTGAAAGCACCTCGGTATGATGGGAAGGTTTATGAAGTAGGGCCACTGGCTGGCATAGCGGTCACCTATGCTAGAGGAGAGCCAACTGTGAAAAAACTTGTAGACTCTGTGTTGTCGAAGTTTAAGGCTAGTCCTAAAGCGTTGTTTTCAGTGTTGGGACGCCATGCAGCTCGGGCTCTGATAACCAAATATGTTGCTGATGCTATGCCTGAGTGGCTGCTTCAGCTTAAACCTGGTGAACCTGCTTACATAGACTATCAGATTCCAGATGAGGCTTTTGGTATGGGGCTTACTGATGCCGCTAGGGGGGCTTTGGGACACTGGGTAGAGATAAAAGACAAGAAAATTGCCAATTATCAATGTGTGGTGCCCAGCACTTGGAACTTGAGTCCAAGAGACGATCAGGGGCAGCCAGGTCCGGTGGAGCAGGCTTTAATTGGTACCAAGATAAGGGATGAACACAACCCATTCGAGATAGGACGTATTGTCCGTTCCTTTGATCCGTGCTTGGCTTGTGCTATTCATCTGGTTACACCGAGGAGAGGAACCATTGGGACTTACAAGATCGGGTAGAGATTTAGGCTCATTCCAAGGCAGTAAGGTTGCAATTATAGGCATAGGCAACTTGTTGCTTGGAGACGAAGGCGTAGGTGTTCATGTGGCTCAGAGGCTTGCTGAGATGATACATAGCGATGATATTCAGGTGATAGATGCCGGTACAAGTCCCGATATCTTTGGGTTGGTTGATGCACAGAAAGTCGTCATCATTGATGCGGCAAGAGCTGGTGGTGTACCTGGTACTATTTACCGTTTTGAACTGGGTGACCTAAATGTGAATTCTGAGCAGCCTCTTTCTTTGCATGAATTAAGCTTGCTCGACGGTTTGAGGGTGTTGAGCTTTTTGAACCGGCGACCGGAGTCAGTTGTGATCATAGGTATCGAGCCTTCGACGGTAGATTTTAGATTGGAGCTTTCTCCTCAGGTAGAGAGAAAATTACCTGAGGTGATGCGCTTGATTATCAGCGAGATAGGGGGTATTACAGAACAGACTATGGAGGTAATCAGATGATAGTATCTCAACTGAAGCCATTCGAGGAGATTTTGGGTTATCTGGCAGGTGAAAAGAAGGTGTTTATAGTCGGCTGTAAAGGTTGTGCTGAGGTCTGCCACACCGGTGATGAGCTGCAAGTGCTTGATATGAAGCAAAAGCTAGAGCAAGCAGGTAAGACTGTCACTGGATATTGCGTTATCGACTTCTTGTGCGATAAAGCACTGGTGAAAATGAGGCTTCTGCCTCATAGCTCTGAGGTGGGCGAGGCTGACTCTTTGCTGGTAATGACTTGTGGCATAGGGGTTCAAGCTACTGCCGGAGTGGTAGATAAGCTGGTGCATCCGGCAGCTAACACCATAAATATGGGTGGGAGCAGAGGTGAATGGCGTGGTGCGGAGCGTTGCCGTGAGTGTGGTGACTGTGTTCTTGACCTGACCGGTGGTATTTGTCCGCTGACTGCTTGTACCAAAGGATTGTTAAATGGTCCGTGCGGTGGTGCTAAGGATGGCAGATGTGAAGTTGAGCCTGAGGTTAGGGAATGTGGCTGGCATCTAATTTACGAGCGGTTGAAGAAATTGGGACGACTGGACAAGTTAACAAGCGTACCGGTGCTTAAAGACTACAGGAAGATGATGCCACCAAAGGAACTGAGGTCGACTGTAATGTGGGCGCTTGAGCAGCAAGAGACGAAGGTCTAACTATCCGCAAAGGAGGTAAAGATCAATGACGTTAAGGGAAAAACTTAGCAATGGCAAATTTGTGGTCACTGCGGAAGTTGGTCCGGCTAAAGGCGTAGACACCCACGAATTCCTAGAGAATGTGGAGCTACTCAAGAATCGTGTGGATGCAATTAACTGTACTGACCAACAGAGTGCAGTAATGCGCCTCGGTTCACTGGCGGGTTGTCTTCTCATCAAGCAGAAAGGTGGTGAGCCAATTTTCCAGATGACCTGCCGCGATCGCAATCGCATTGCTTTACAGTCAGACCTGCTTAATGCCTATGTTTTTGGCATAGAGAATGTCCTCTGCCTTACTGGCGATTATGTCACTCTGGGTGACCATCCTGATGCTAAGCCTGTTTTTGACCTTGACTCTGTGTCATTGCTTTATGCTGCACGGCAGTTGGAGCAGGGTAAAGACCTGGCAGGTAAGGAACTGAATGGTGCCCCTAAGTTTTTCTTGGGTGCCTGTGTAACACCCGGAGCTGAACCACTTGAGCCACAGCTTCTTAAAATGGAAAAGAAAGTAAAAGCTGGTGCCCAGTTCTTCCAGACGCAGGCTGTATATGAGCCAGCAAAGTTTGAGGCTTTTATGAAGGAAGCAAAGAGGTTTGGAGTACCGGTGCTTGTAGGGATAGTGTTGCTGAGGTCAGCAGCTATGGCGCGCTTTATGAATAAAAACGTCGCTGGAATTCATGTCCCTGATGAATTAATCGCAGAAATGGACAAAGCGGAAAATAAAATGCAGAAGGGTATTGAAATAGCTGCGCGGCTGATTAAAGATATGAAAGAGATGTGCCAAGGTGTGCACATCATGGCAATAGGGTTGGAATCCAAAGTGCCTGCCATACTTGATGCTGCTGGACTTTAGAATTTGTGGGAAATATCAGTACAGTAGGAAAGACATTTGCGCATTGTCCGGTTTCTAGCCTTTGGGAAGACAAGTTACGGTGTTTTCCATGGGGGGAAAATCAGGCGGTTGCGCCGAGACCCGTTTACTCAGTTCACAACTTTCGGCAGAATATCTTTTATAGATAGCGTTTCTTACTCGTTGGATAGTGTTGAGCTATTGCCCCCTTGTTCTCCATCAAAAATCGTTTGCCTTGGACTCAACTATAGAAGCCATGTTAGGGAGATGGAATCAGCTACGCCTTCAACACCCCTTATCTTCTTGAAACCTTCTACCGCTGTAATTGGTCCAAATGACGCGATCATTCTGCCGCCTGGCTGTAAGCGTATTGATTATGAAGGTGAACTCGCTGTGGTCGTGGGGAAGAAGGCAAAGAATGTACCCAAAGGAGAAGCTGCAAAGTATATTTTGGGCTATACTTGTTTTAACGATGTTTCTGATCGAGAGGCACAGGTGACAGACGGGCAGTGGACAAGAGCTAAAGGATATGACACCTTTGCCCCGCTCGGACCTTGGATAGAAACGGACATTTCCCCTGGTGGTCTTAAGCTGGAGACCTATGTTAACGGTGAGTTGCGCCAATCAGCATCTACCAGCGAACTTCTTTTCAGTGTGCCTGAACTTTTGAGCTTTATCTCGCATGTTATGACGCTTCTTCCAGGGGATGTTATTGCTACGGGGACTCCTGAAGGGGTAGGACCGTTGAAGCCAGGGGACATTGTAGAAGTCAAAATCGAAAAAATCGGTACACTTAAAAACCCGGTTGTTGCTAGTGAGGAACTGGGTAAGTAACGCCCCTTGGGTTGTTTAAAAGAAAGGGGCTATCGTCTCTTCTTTCTTCCAAGGATCGGAGAAAAGGGACACTTTTTGACTCACTGTTTGCAAAATGTTACACTTCCCTTGTGAAGCATTTGTTTGGTCAGATTGCATTGTGAGCGGAGTGTGGAGACATGCGCGGGATAAGAGTTTTACTAGTTGGGGGAAAGGAAATTTTTCGTGAAGGGCTAATAAGGTTGCTAAATGAGCAACCTCATATTGATGTGGTATCGCAGTGTAACAATAGTAGACAAGCAGTGAGCAAGGCTAAAGAGACTAATCCCGATGTGCTTATTATAGATACAAGCCCTGTTTTGGCGGATGCGCTGATGACAACAAATAAGATCAGTCGGTTATGCCCGAGGACAAAAATAACTGTGCTTACTGATGGCGGAAACGAAGAAGAACTTTTTTCCGCAATAAAGCAAGGTGCTCGGGGATACATAAATAAAGATATTTCCGTTGATGATTTTATCAAGTGCATTGAGCTTATTGCCCAAGGTGAGATTGTGATCGCTCCTGTGATTTCGACCAAGTCTCTCAAAGACCTGGTCCAGAAGGGGGGAATTAGAAAAGGTAAGGATGCTGAAAACAGGGCGCTTCTTTCTAGTAGGGAGCTGGAGATTGTGGGTTTGGTAGCTAACGGATTTACTAACAAAGAAATAGCCCAGAAGCTTTCCATTACCGATAATACGTCCAAGGTTCATATCAGGAATATTCTCAACAAACTACAGTTAAGAAATCGACAACATTTGGCTGCTTATGCTGTCCAGCACGGTCTAGCTGTGGAGACAAGTCAGATAGAACTGAAGTAACTTTCTCAGGTGTGGGAGCCCCGACATTCGTTGGTATTGGTTTCAGCAGGGTGCTCCGTATTTATTCATAGTTGACTCTTGGGGAGTGTAGGTGCTACAATACCTCCTTGGTTTGCCTGTGTCGAGCAACGTAACAAAAGGGGGTTTTATATGGTTCTAATCGGCGAGAGTATTCATATAATTTCCCGGCGCGTGAGTGACGCAGTCAAGGATAGGAAAGCTAGTGTAATTCAGGAACTGGCTAGAGCGCAGGCTAGGGCGGGGGCAGATTATATAGACTTGAACCTTGGTCCGGCGAAAAAGGATCCGGTAGGAATGACCGAATGGCTGGTGAATGTAGTCCAAGAAGTCACTGACCTTCCCTTATCCATAGACACTTTGAACCCCATAGCTATGGAGGCGGGGCTGAAGCTCTGTAAGGTGAGGCCTTTACTGAATTCAGCTTCAGGGAGGACTGACAGCAAGGCAGAGATGTTGCCTTTAGCTAAAAAGTATAACTGCGATGTCGTTATCTCAGTGCTTACTGACAAAGGTTGTCCTCCTGATGTTGATTCCAGGACCGAGAGTATTATGGAAACAGTTGCTTATGCTAATGAACTAGGTATACCTAACGAAGACATCTGGGTTGACCCAATCATTTTGCCGGTTAGCGCTGACCAGAAGCAGGTGCGGGAGGCATTGGAGTTTATTAAGATACTTCCTGACTTGCTGCCCGGTGTAAAGTCCACAGTAGGATTATCGAATGTATCCAACGGCACCCCCGAGGAGCTTAGGGGCATCCTCAATCGTACTTATATGGTTATGCTTGGTCGGTACGGTCTTTATTCTGCTATCGCTGATACGCTGGACAAGGAACTAGTCAGCTTGAATAGAGGTGAGCTGCCGCATATAGTTGACCTTATATACAAGGCTATGGATGGGGAACCGATAGATATGTCTGCTCTTTCCAAGCAAGAGCAAGACTATGTGAAGACCACAAGGGTATTGATGGGTGAGACACTTTATTCTCACGCTTGGCTTGAAGGGTAAATAGCTAAAAAGGAGTTGAGCCATGGAGTACAAAGCACCGTTGGAAACCTATACTGGCAAGGTGGCTGAGGTGGTAATCGGTAGGGGCGAAAAAGCCCTTAAAATCGGTGGTGAGAATGTCCTTCCCTTTCATTTTTTTGAGGGGGAGATTGCCAATCCACCAAGGTTGGCTTTGGAGGTTCTGGATACTGTTCCAACCAACTGGGCAGAATGGAACCTCGAGCCTTACAAAGATGTGATTTCTGACCCCGTCCATTGGGCAAATAAAGCTTTAGAATTGGGGGCTGACCTTGTTTGCTTGCGCCTGCTAAGCACCGACCCGGCGGGAGACAATGTTTCGGGTGATAGAGCTGCTGAGTTGGTCAAGAAGGTGGCTTCGGCTATAAAATCTCCCCTCATTGTCTATGGGTCTGGTGACGAGACCAAGGATGTGGAGGTGCTGACCAAGGTAGCTGAAGTGTGCGCTGGGGAGGTCCTTCTGCTGGGCCCGGTAGTGAAGGAAAACTACGAAGCTATCAGTAAGGCGGCGCTGGACTACGGGCACTGCATTATTGCTCAAAGCCCACTTGACATAAATCTAGAGAAAGAGCTGAATGTGAAATTGCTGAAGGCTTTTCCCAGGGAAAGAATAGTCATAGACCCGCTAAGTTCGGCACTCGGTTATGGCATGGAGTATAGCTTTACCATAATGGAGAGGACAAAGCATATCGGCATTATGTTTGGTGATAGCACCATGCAGATGCCGATCATCGCTGACCTGGCAAGCGAATGTGCTAAAGCCAAGCAAGCCAAGGAGAGCGAAAAGCAAGGGTTACTTTGGGAACTTGTTACCGCTATAAGTCTCCTGCTTGCCGGTGCTAATATCGTGATCCTAAGATTACCGCAGAGTCTCAAAATACTGAAAGAAGTTATACAGGGCACAACATAAGATTGATAATCATTCCTAATTATGATAAGATTTAATTGGAAAGATTTATCTTCTGAAAGGAGACCTAAGACATGAAGGTAGTTGAAAAGAAGAGGACTCGAAAAGACGAGGTTTATAAAACTATCAGAGCTGAGGATAAATGGGAACCGGTCGGGCATACACCTATGCCCGAACTCCCAGACTTACGTAATTGGGACTTGAGATTGCTCAAGACTTACAAGCCATTCTATGCGCCGTTCTGTGATCTGTGCTGCTTTTGTACTTACGGTAAGTGCGATTTGACCGGTGACAAGAGAGGAGCGTGTGGCATAGATATTTCTGGACAGCAAGCAAGGATTGTGCTCTTGGCTTGCTGTATGGGCATGTCAGCGCATGGAGGTCATGCTGCTCATGTGCTGCATTATCTCATAGAAAGGTTAGGTCCTGATCACCGGATTAATCTTGGCGACCAGATACTTGTAGAAGCACCGCATATCAGGACAGTGTTAGGCATGAAGCCGGAGACCTTGGGCGATCTGGAAAAGGTACTGGAGTATGCCGAGAGCCAGCTTATCCAGTGTATCTCCTCACTTCACACAGGGCAGGAGGGTTCGGCGCTTGATTATGAATCTAAGGCTTTACACATTTCGATGCTTGACCATGTGGTAATGGAAGTAGCCGACATCGCTCAGATAGTCGGTTTTGGTTATCCCACTTCCAAAGCTGATACTCCACTAGTTGGTCTTGGTTGGGGGGCTGTGGATAGGACGAAACCCGTCATTCTCTTGGTAGGTCATAATCCAGTGACTGCTGTTCCTATCGTGGACTATCTAAATGAACATGGACTTCAGGACAAGGTGGAAGTAGCAGGTATTTGTTGTACTGCCTTGGAAGTATCAAGATATAGCGAGCGAGCCAAAGTGGTGGGTCCCCTTTCCCGTCAGCTATTTTTTGTGCGCTGCGGGATTGCTGATGTAATTGTCACCGATGAGCAGTGCATCAGAACAGATATGCCTATAGAAGCAGCTAAGGTCGGGTCAGCTTTGATTGCTACCTCAGAGAAGGTGTGCTATGGACTTGAAGATATGACTAAGAGAGAAGCTGACGAGATAGTGAACGAGATGCTTAACCATGGTAAGCAGGTTCTAATCTTGGACCCAGAAAAGGCAGCCGAGGCCGCAGTTAGGGTTGCCTTAGAGCTAGCACCGAAAAGGAATAAGGTTTTGACGAAGCCAGAGGAAGTGCCAGAACTGGCTAAAGATCACAGACTATGTAACATGTGCAGCCAGGTATGCCCCAATCTATTGCCAGTTGGTGATGCTATTGAAGCAGCAAAGAATGGCAATATCCAGCCGTTAGTTGAAGTTTTTGAAAAGTGTATTGGCTGTGGCAAATGCGAGCAGGAATGTCCGCGGCATGTCCCTATTTTCAAGATTATGCAGGCAGCAGCAAGCTGGGAAGAGTGGAAGATAAGGGCAGGACGAGGACCAATTATGGATACTGAGATCAGGAAAGTGGGTGCCCCTATTGTGCTTGGTACCATCCCGGGAGTTATCGCCATTGTGGGTTGTTCCAATTTTCCTGAGGAAATAGAGGAGATAGCTGAAATAGCTGAGGAGTTTGCCAAGAGGAAGTATATAGTGGTACTCAGCGGTTGTTCAGCTATGGTTGCGGGCATGAAGAAGGACAAAGAGGGCAAGACGCTTTACGAGAAATACCCGCCCGACTTCGATGCTGGTGGCATAGTGAATGTCGGTTCCTGTGTGGCTAATGCACATATTACAGGGGCAGCAATTAAGATCGCCAATATTTTCGCCACCCTGCCATTGAGAGGCAATTATGAGGTAATCGCTGACTATATCTTGAACCGTGTCGGTGCCTGTGGACTTGCTTGGGGGGCTTACTCCCAAAAGGCAGCTTCGATTGCTACCGGGTGCAATCGTCTTGGTATACCGGTAGTAGTGGGACCCCACTCATCTAAGTACCGGAGACTGTATTTGAGTCGAAAAGAAGAGGACGATTGGACAGTTATGGACGGCAGAGAGAAAAAGTTAGTCGATACTCAGGAGCCATCGCCCGAGCATTTAATTACTGTAGTCGAGTCCAAAGAAAGAGCGATGGTAACCCTAGCCAAACTGTGTATAAGAAAGAACGATACTCCGCAGGGAAGACAAATCAAGCTTACCCATTACATTGGGCTGCATAAGCAGTACCTTGGCACGCTGCCGGACGATTTACACCTATACATAAGAAGAGCTTCTGACATCCCCATTTTCTTCAAGAAAGAGGTGATGGCATATCTCGAGAAAGTCGGCTGGAAAGAGAAGCCAGTGCTCAGTTTGCCTACCCTGATAGGGACCTATCCTTCTGAGGTACCCATCGATGCCGTGGTGCATTAATCGCAGAACGAGAGGTTATTGTGCGCATTTTAGTTGCAGTGCAAGGACATTATGGGCAACGGATCGTCGAGAACATTAGGAAGTGCGGTCCAGCAGGTTGGGAGCTACATGTCTATTCTTTTCCGGTTGATCTGCCTGCCATAGTGGATGATGTAGACCAATTTCTGCCCCAAGAATTGCCTGAGGCTGATTTGTTGATATCCTTGGGGGAACACCCTGCTGTTGCCCAGATGATACCGGACATGGTAGCTAGAAGTGGTGCCAAAGCGGTTATCGCTCCGGCAGACAACCGTGTTTGGTTACCACCGGGGCTGGCCAAGCAGATCAAACAAAAACTGGCTTCTTTAGGTGTAGATATGGTCTATCCAGTACCGTTCTGCACACTCACAGAGAAGGACAGTCAGAGTCCTTATATTCGTGAGTTTGCCAGGTATTTTGGCAGACCTGCTATTGATGTTGAAATGGACAGGGATAAGATAAAGCAAGTGAAGGTTATTCGAGGTGCTCCTTGTGGCTGCACACCATATGTAGCGGAAGGACTGGTTGGTGTTTGGGAGAGAGATGCGGTGGAGAAAGCTGGACTTTTACACCATCAATACCCGTGCCTGGCGACGATGACTATGGATCAAGAATTTGGAGATACGTTGATGCATCGTGCTGGCTTGATGACTAAACTGGCGGTTGAAAGCGCTATGAAGAGTGTCAAAATAGCAGAGTAAGGAGGCTTGCGATGACTATGACTTTACCGTACCACCGGGTAAATGTGCTAACCGGTACCAAAGCGGCCAGGATCATTGAGGACCCGAGTGAGTATGCTCACTTAATTAAGCGTGCGCGAAGACCCCTTCTGGTTTTGGGTCCTCGAATATTGAGCATGACCTTGGGTGGCAAGTTGCTGGCTGAATATGCAGTAGACATTGCTAAAGCCGCAGATATACCTATCTGTGCCACAGCGCACACTCAGAAAAAGCTGCTGGAGCTAGGGGTACAACCAGCTAGCAATTACGATTTAATCGAAATAATCAACCACCTTAAAGACCCTGAGTGGCGAGGGGTGAAAAAAGAGGGCAATCATGATTTAGTTATATTCTTGGGTGTCCGAACTGACCTCGGTGAGCAAGGCTTGTCAACCCTGAAGCACTTCGCTCCGCATCTCAAGACGATGACTTTGTGTAAGTATTATTACCCGAATGCTAGTTACTCTCTTCCCAACTACCGCAAGGATGAGCAATGGAAGGAGTTTCTAGACAACATGATAGAAAATCTCAAACAGAAGGAGGCATAGCAATGGCAGGAATATTTCCGGTAGACGTTGGTCCCCAGTACGAAGGCGAGGTAATTAGAAAAGCAGACTTATACGTTGAGTTTGGTGGCCCGAACGTAAGAAATAAGTTTGAACTAGTGACCCTGAAGGGGCTTGATGAAGTAGAGCATGAAAAAATAGAGGTGATCGGGCCCGATATGAAAGATATGAGCGAGGGTGGTAGCTATCCCTTAGGTTTGCTGATCGATGTTGCTGGGGAGAAGCTGGAAAAGGATATGGAACCAGTTTTGGAAAGAAGGATACACCTCTATGCTAACTACATTGAGGGCTTGTATCATATGAATCAGAGGGATGATATCTGGGTAAGGATAAGCAAAGACTCCTACAATAAAGGGCTCAATTCATTGGAAGAGGTTGGCAAGATTTTGATGTTCCTCTTTACCTCCGAATTAGATGTAATTGAGAAGATCTCCATCACCTTTGTGACTGACGAAAAGAAGGTCGAGGAGCTTATAGCCAAAGCTCGTGAAATCTATAAAGCTAGAGATGAGAGAGCGAGAGGACTCAGAGAAGAAGATGTGGAAGAGTTCTATAGCTGTGCCCTATGTCAAAGCTTTGCCCCCACACACATTTGCATAGCTACTCCGGAAAGAGTAGCAAATTGTGGGGCGATAAGCTGGTTTGATGGGCGAGCTGCTTACAAGCTCGACCCTGAGGGACCGGTGCAGGAGGTCAAGAAGGGTGAGTGTCTTGACCCGATAAGAGGTGAGTATAGTGGCTGTAACGAGTTAGCTGGGGTGAAGTCCATGGGGACATATAGTCGCGTATTTTTGCACAGTGCTTTTGAGCATCCTCATACTTCGTGCGGTTGTTTCCAGGCTATCTGGTTCTATATTCCCGAAGTCGATGCTTTTGGCTTAGTACATCGTGATTTTGTTGGACCTACGGTAGTCGGAGTGCCATTCTCCACCATGGCAGCAGATACCAGCGGTGGTAGACAGGTGGAAGGCTTCCTGGGAATGGCGCTGGAATATTTGAGGTCACCCAAGTTCCTTCAAGCTGATGGTGGTATCAGACGGTGTGTGTGGATGCCTAAAGAAATAAAAGAAAAGTACAGGGACGCTATTCCTGAGGATCTGTTTGACAAGATAGCAACCGAGGAAGATGTGAAGAACGTCGATGAGTTGGTAGAATTTCTCGATCGCGTGGGACACCCCTGGGTTAAAGGAGAGGTCGAACTCCCATCATAGCTTGAATTTTACATAATTAACACGGTTGAGGAGGTTTATCATGCCACTCAAGGGGACAGATATCGTTAAGAAGTTGCCCGATGGCGGAAAGAAAAATTGTAAGGAGTGTGGTTTCCCGACCTGTTTTGCTTTTGCTATGAAGCTGGCGGCAGCAGGGACTACACTGGACAAATGTCCTTATCTTCCTGAAGACATTCGGGCGGAGCTAGAAGAGGCTCTGGCACCTCCCATAAAGCTGGTAACTATAGGCAAAGGGGCTAATGCTCTTCAGATAGGGAATGAAGAGGTGATTTACCGCCACGAGAAAACCTTTGTTCATCCACCTGGCATCGGCTTGCTTATCTCGGACAAAGAGCCTGAAGCGAAGATTGACGAGAAATTAAAGAAGATAAAGGAAATGCAGTTCCCTTGGGTGGGGCGTATTTTGAAAGCGGACATTTTGGCTTTGCGGTTCGAGTCTGGCGATAAAGGCAAATTTGAAGCCTTAGTGAGCAGGGTCAACGCCAGTGTTGATTTACCTTTAGTACTAATTTCAGAAGATGTGGATGTGCTGTTGTCCAGTTATAAGCTTTGTGGAGATAAAAGACCACTGCTTTACCCGGTCACAAAGGAAAACATAGACAAAGTTATTGCCGGCGTTAAAGACACACCGACGCCGTTGGGGGTTAGAGGCAACAACATTGAAGACTTGATACCACTGACGATTAGGCTAAAAGAGGCTGGACTTGATGAGATTGTTCTCGATCCGGGGTCGAGGAACATGAGGGATGCTATCAGAGACCAGACGCTGATTCGAAGAGCAGCTTTGAAGCAGAGCTTCAGACCGCTAGGTTATCCGACCATTGGTTTCCCATGCTTTATGAACAAGGACGAAATCAGACAGGTCCTGCTTGCAGCTATGTATGTTATTAAGTATCCGGGTATCATTGTTCTTTCTGACTTTGACCAGTATTCTTTGTTGCCATTGTTGGTACAGAGGCTCAACATATATACCGACCCCCGGATACCGATGTCGGTGGAACAGAAAATTTATGAAATAGGTGAACCCAGTCCCGATTCTCCTGTGCTGATTACCAGTAACTGGGCATTAACCTACTTCATTGTTGCCTCTGAGGTGGAAGGCAGCAAGGTTCCCTCCTGGTTGCTAGTCAAGGACACCGAAGGGCTTGGTGTACTCACTGGCTGGGCTGCGGGGAAATTCTCTGGTGACTCTATAGGTCCGTTTGTTAAGAAGAGCGGGATTGAAGAAAAGGTAAGACATAGAAGGCTTGTAATCCCTGGCAAAGTGGCACGGATCAAGGGGGAGCTGGAAGAGGCGTTGCCCGGTTGGGAGATAATCGTTGGTCCGAGAGAGGCTAGCGAGATACCGGCTTATCTGCCTAGCCTTGTGCAAAAGTGGAAGAACTGAGAGAAGAACTGGGCGATATCCTGAAACCTGATAGGAAAGACAGGCGGTTTCTCATCTCGCTCCTCCAGGAAATCCAGCAGAGGGTGGGCTATTTGTCAAAAGAGACGATGTTAGCCCTGGCTGATTTTCTTGGTATACCCGGGAGCACAGTTTACGGCGTTGCTACTTTCTATAACCAGTTTCGCTTTGCTCCTCGTGGTAAGTACCCGGTGAAAGTATGCATGGGCACTGCTTGCCATCTTGCCGGTGGGCAGCTTGTTCTCGAGGCTATGTCCAGAGAACTAGAGATTGGTGTTGGGGAGTGTACTTCTGATGGGATGTTCAGTCTGGAGCGGGTTGCCTGTGTTGGCTGCTGTGCTTTAGCGCCTGTTGTGGTTATCGATGATGCTGTGTATCCACGAATGGACTCCTCAAAAGTGGAGGAGTTGCTTGTAAATATACGGTCGAGCAATAGGGAGCATAAATCTAATTAACCATACCCTCAATTTAAGATAGACAGCTGGCGCGGTCAATGACTTTTGACGAAATTGTTGACCATGCAAAACAGGAGTGGGCATCGTTTTCTGCAGGCGAAGTTCCGAGTATACTTGTTGGTACTGCGACCTGTGGGCGAGCAGCTGGAGCCCTGGCTGTGGTCAAAGCTTTCAGGGAGGAACTTAAGAGGCGGAATCTCCTTGGTAATGTGGTCGAGGTAGGGTGCATAGGGCTTTGCTCTTTTGAGCCTTTGGTTACTATCATCAAGCCAGATTCCTTTACCGTTTGTTATCACAATGTAACCCCACAACAAGTGCCAGTACTTGTTGAAAATTATATTGCCAATGACGATCCCTGCCTTGACATGGCTTTAGGGACAGTTGAGAGAGATGAGCGAGGGGCTATTTGTATTCCAGAACTCTCACGCTTCGAGCACGAGTTTCGCGTGTTGTTGCGGAATTGCGGATATATCGACCCTGGTAATATAAATCATTACATCGCCAACGGCGGTTATGCTGGACTTAAGAAAACACTGGATATGGAGCCAGAGCTGGTGATCGAACAGATCAAGAGTTCAGGACTTAGAGGGAGAGGTGGTGCTGGCTTTCCCACAGGGAGAAAGTGGGAACAATGTCGAATGGCTTCAGGTCAGCCCAAGTATGTAATCTGCAATGCTGATGAAGGTGACCCCGGTGCTTTCATGGATAGGGTTCTTTTAGAAAGTGATCCGCACCAGGTGATAGAGGGAATGGTAATTGCTGCGTATGCTGTTGGTGCTAGAGACGGGTTTATATATATCCGTGCAGAATATCCTCTGGCTGTTGAGAGATTAAAAATCGCTCTTCGTGAAGCAGAAACACTAGGGCTGCTGGGTAATAATATTCTGGGAAGTGGCTTTGATTTCAAAATAGAGATAGTCGAAGGTGCTGGTGCCTTTGTTTCCGGGGAATCAACGGCTCTGATGTATGCTATTGAAGGTAGGCGGAGTATGCCGCGAGCAAGACCACCTCACTCAGTAGAGGCAGGTTTATGGGGCAAACCCACGGTTCTGAATAATGTCAAGACCTTTGCCTATGTGCCATTGATTATCGGTAGGGGAGCAGAATGGTTTTCCACCATTGGCACCGAGGGTAGTAAAGGCACCGCTGTGTTCGCCTTGGCGGGGAAACTAGTCAACACGGGGCTGGCAGAAGTAGCTATGGGGACAACATTGCGTCAGCTTATTTTTGATGTTGGTGGTGGTATCCGTGGTGGGAAACAATTGAAAGCAGTGCAGATTGGTGGACCTTCAGGCGGATGTCTGCCTGAAAGCTTGCTGGACACTCCTGTTGATTTTGACTCATTGCGCCAAGCTGGTGCTATCATGGGTTCCGGTGGCATTATTGCTATGGATGAAGATAACTGTATGGTGGATACTGCTAAGTTTTTTTTGGATTTTATCCAGAAGGAATCATGTGGTAAATGCTCTACTTGTCGTATTGGCACTAAACATATGTGGGATATACTTGAAGACATTACCGCTGGAAAAGGCAAGATTAAGGATCTGGACTTGCTTCTTGAGCTCGGTGAGGATATAAGAGGAGGTTCTCTGTGTGGTCTGGGTCGCACAGCACCGAACCCAGTCCTGAGTACACTCCGGTATTTCAGGGATGAATATGAAGCCCATATTCTGGAGAAGAGATGTCCAGCACTGGTATGTAAGGAATTAATTGCCTATTACATATTGCCAGAAAAATGTGAGCGTGGCTGTGAGCATTGTGTGCTGGCTTGCCCTGCGAAAGCGATAAGCCCCGGTAGGGGAGGTGTCAAGGTCATTGACCAGACCAAATGTACTAAGTGCGGTAGTTGCCAGCTTGTCTGTCCACCTGAGTACAAGGCAGTGATAAAAGTCTCGCCAGTAAATTCTTTACCTAAGCATTAGATTGGTAGCCTTTGTATGTTGAAGGTAACATAAGTATGACCTAGTGTATAGTTAGGCAAAGTCTCTTTTTGAGGATATAATGGTTGTATCAAATTTCGTCAGATAGGAAGGGGATAGAGAAATGGCAATGACAATTGTAGTAGCAGGCAAAGGGGGTGTTGGCAAAACAGCAGTGGCTGCGTTGCTTATAGACCTGCTATCCAAAAAGGGTGTGGTACTGGCTATCGATGCTGACCCGAGTACCAATTTGAATGTCGCCTTAGGTTTGCCTTTGGGTGATACTGTGGGGCGAGCTCGGGAGGATATCACAGAAGCTATTCAGAAAGGGACTCTTTCACCCACTGTTTCGAAGCAGGATGTCTTGGATATGAAAATAAGACAGGCACTGGTCGAGTCTGACAGGGTCGATCTTTTAGCGATGGGACGTCCGGAAGGTCCTGGGTGCTACTGTGCTGCCAATCATATGTTACGACTCACTATCGACAGGCTGGCTAAGAATTACGAGTATACGGTTATTGACTCGGAAGCTGGTATGGAACATATCAGTCGCCAAACAACGCGCGATGTTGATATACTGCTTATAGTTTCTGATGTCACTATGAGAGGCATAATGGCTGCTGCCAGAATGAAAGATTTAATTAAAGAAATGAGGACTAAAGTAGGCAGGATAGGTCTTGTTGTAAACAGGTCGAAAAATAGTCTACCGCCAGAAATACAGAAGGCTATCGAGGAATATAAACTGGAATTGGTCGCCGTTATCCCTGAAGACCCTTATATAGGAGATCTTGATGTCAGGGGGAAGCCTTTAATTGAACTGCCGGAAGATGCGCCCCTGAGGAAGGGAGTAAGGGAAATAGCTTCCAGATTAGGTTTGTAATCGGCTACTTCAAAAAATTTGGTGTGGTGAGCACTGTGAGCAGGAAATTGGTCAGCTTGCGAGAAATAGAGGGAGTAGTAAGTCCTCATCAGCGTCAGGTTGAGTCAGCATTGGAGGCTAGGAAAGCAGCTTTTGAATGTGTTACTGATGTGTCTGGACTGGCTAAATATATTGGGGGTAAAGAAGAACTGCTTGGTGTCGGTGAGGACTGGGCTCTGAGCAAAGAGATATTCCCAGGGGTAAGGATATTTTTTATTTTTCATCGCTCTGATGAGGAGTTTCCCAGTAGGTTGAAGGTACTTTTTTCGGGCAGGAAAATAGAAATGATGAAAGGCGAAGACCTTGCTGGGTTTGTTGTATTGTTTGTCAATCATATGCTGAGATACATTAGGGAAACCCTACCCGCCGATAAAGTGCCAGAAATGTGCCACAGGGTGTAGTATCGAGCTATCAGTATAAGGAATAGTCAGGCATTATTTGCTGGTACTATCGTAACCTACCGAACTCCCTTTCAAGCTGGCGCGAACTAAGGTGGAGCATGGTTGGTCTGCCATGAGGGCAAGTTTGGGGTTGTATAGTCTGCTCTAATTGCGCTATTAATTCCCTCATTTCCTCCATGGAGAGGGGTTCTCCAGCTTTGACGGCACTGTGACAGGCTACAGAAATCGCTATCCTGTCCTTCAATTGTTTCAGTTCTGTTTCGCCACTCAGCGAGTCCAGCAGGTTGTATACTGCTTCAGCTAGATTTGTCTCTTTCATTAGTGCGGGTACTGCTCTCAACAAATAACACCTTGTACCAAAGGGTTCAAGCTTAATACCAAATTGTTCCAGTGTTTGGCTATGAATCTTCAGAATTTCATCACGTTTCGGGTCCAGTTCAATATATACTGGCTCCAGAAGTCCTTGAACTTCTATTTTTTGCTGTGCATTTTGTTCCAGTATTTTCTCGAATAAGACACGTTCATGAGCAGCATGCTGGTCTATCAATATGAGTCCATCAGTTCCCTCAGCCATTATATACGTGCTGGACAGTTGTCCTATAACTCTAAAGACGGCGGTGTTTGATATTCCGCTCTGTGAAGCGGGCAGGAGGGTTGATGGTGGGTTGAACTGTATATCAGCAGGCTTGATTTTTGGCGCTGATATTATTGCTTCCAAACCTTTGTGGACAGATTTTCGGATGGCAGTGAAGACTAGCTGATTATTGCGGAACTGGATTTCTGTTTTTGCTGGATGTACGTTAACGTCGATTTCTTGTGCTGGCAGGTTGAGATTCAAGATAGCGATAGGGTATTTCCCCGGTAGAAGCCAGCTGTGGTAAGCCTCTTCGACTGCGCGGGCAAGGATATTGCTGCGTATCCAGCGTCGATTAACAAAAAAGTCAAGATAACTTCGACTGGAGCGGGCAATTGATGGAGGACTTATCATACCAAAGACGAGTAGGGGCTCGTCTGATTCTCTTATTTCTATCATTTGCCTAGCAAGGTAGAGACCATAAATAGCAGCCACTGCATCCCGCAAATCGCCGTTGCCACTTGTTGACAAAACCTGGCGTCCTTCAAGGACGAAATGAAATTTTACCTCTGGGAAAGCCATTGCATAGTGGGATACGACATCGGCTATATGCCCGTTTTCTGTGGTGGTGGACTTGAGAAACTTTAACCGTGCCGGGAAGTCGCGAAAAAGATAGCGCACAGTGACAGATGTACCTCGAGGACGACTCTGTTTTTCCTTCCTGGACGTGTGGCCATTTTCTACAAGGATCAGGGTACCTGTATCATCGTGTTCAGCTTTAGTTAGCATTTCTACTTGTGCTACAGTGGCTATGCTGGGGAGAGCTTCGCCACGAAAGCCCAGTGTGCTTATTTTGCCCAGATCATCTAGCTTGCTTACTTTGCTGGTGGCATACCGTTGGAAAGCAATTTCCACATCTGCTGCTGGTATACCACTGCCATTGTCGGCGACTTTGATGAATTTTAAGCCACCGCCTTGTGCTTCTATCCATATTTGAGTAGCACCGGCGTCAAGAGAGTTCTCTATCAACTCTTTAACTACTGAAGCCGGTCTTTCTATGACTTCACCAGCGGCGATTTTAGATATTACTTCTCGGGGCAAGACTTTAATAGGCATCTCAGCTCATTTTACGAGGCGGGTTGTAGAAAGTAAAGCAGTGCTCTAAAGCTTCTCGATCGGAGCCAGGCTGAGAAGTAACCTTTTAATACCTGCTGTGGTGAATGCTACTGTGATCTCCTGGTCATCAGAAGACGTATAGCAGCTTATGACTACACCGTCTCCAAATAGTTTGTGGCGAACCCGGTCGCCAATCTCCAGCTTCATGGCTTCAGCCGATTTTGCCGCTAGCCTTGAATATATACTGGTTATTGGCGTGAACTTGTCCTCCTGCTCTTCCCAACTGTTCCTGTGGGTTATTAACTCTTCAGGTATATCTTTAAGGAATCTGGAAGGTGTAGTTCGAGAGCTATTACCAAAGAAGGTGCGGTGCTGGGTATAGAGCAGGTAGACTCGTTCCTTAGCGCGGGTGATACCTACGTAACACAAACGGCGTTCCTCTTCAATTTCGTCAATGTCAACGGATTTGCGATGAGGTAGGAGCCCCTCTTCAATTCCTGTAATGAAGACCACCGGAAATTCTAGCCCTTTTGCTTGATGCAGGGTAATCAGGGTAACAGCATTTGAGCGCTCATCTAATTCGTCTACATCGGATACCAAACTTATCTTCTCGAGGAAAGCAGCCAGTGCATCTCGTGGGTCTAAAGAGTCGTATTCTCTAGCTACAGCATGAAGCTCCAAAATATTTTCCCAGCGCTCATCTCCGTTTTCTTGATTAAGAATGTAGTCCTTGTATTCGATCATTTGAAGCAGTTTATCTATAAGTGTTGATAGACTGAGTTCGTAGCTTTTGGAGATTAGCTCTTCGATCAGATTTACAAAGCAGGTGACTGCGTAGTTGGCACGAGGTGTTAGTACCGGTCCACCCTTTTGGGCAGCTATTTTCAGGGCTGAGTAAAGAGAGATGCTCTCCTTCTTCGCCCAAGTTGATATCTCAGCTAGCGTGCGTTGTCCGATTCCTCTCGTGGGTACGTTTATTATGCGGGCAAGGCTTATGTTATCATTTTGATTGTAAACAATTCTTAAGTAGGCGATAATATCTTTAATCTCTTGTCTCTGATAGAATCGAATGCCGCCGACCAGTTTATAAGGCACACCGTAACGGATGAATGCCTCCTCAAGCGCTCTAGATTGAGCGTTAACCCGGTACATGACAGCGCAGCCGCTAAAACTCACGATATTTTCGCTGGTTAGCCTTTCTATTTCTCTAACAACAAATTGTGCCTCATCGTTCTCATCGTAGGTCTCGATCACGGCTACCGGCACTCCAACCGCATTTTCGGTCCACAATCTCTTTGGTTTGCGTTGCGAATTGGCTGAGATTATGCTGGATGCTACATCCAGGATGATTTTGGTGGAGCGGTAATTCTGTTCCAGATAGGTAACAGCCGCATCGGGATAGTCGTGTTCGAAACTTAGAATATTGCGTAAGTCAGCAAATCTCCAAGAATATATGGATTGGTCGGGGTCGCCAACCACGCAGATGTTGTGGTGCTTACCTCCGAGCTGTTTGATAAGCATATACTGAGTTATGTTGGTATCCTGGAACTCGTCTACTAAAACGTGCTGGTAGCGAGATTGGTACTGTGATAGTACGTCCTCATGGTCATTAAAGAGCTGGACTGTTTTCATCAGCAGGTCATCAAAATCGACCCCTTGGCTTTGAGTGAGGATAATCTGATATCGCTCGTAAATGCGCTGGACTATTTCTTCGAAGTAATTACCGGCTCGTTTAGCATAGTCTAATGGTGTAAGCAAGCGACTTTTCGCATATTTTATCGCTGATTGGATAGACTTAGGGCTGTATTGCTTCGGGTCAAGGTTAAGTTCTTGCAGGCTTTGCTTTATCAGGTTAAGCTGGTCCTCTTCATCATAGATTACAAAATTGCGGTCGAGTCCGATAGCCTTGCCGTCCCGACGGAGGATGCCGGCGCAGATGGCGTGGAAGGTGCCCAGTGTTAGTGACTCAGCAGTTTGACCTAGCAGTCTTTCTAGCCGCTCTGCCATCTCCCTGGCGGCTTTGTTCGTAAAGGTGACCGCCATGATACGGCGGGGGCTGACACCACAGACCTTTATTAAATATGCAACACGGTGTGTAATAACGCGAGTCTTACCACTGCCAGGACCAGCTATAATGAGCAGGGGTCCTTCTCTAATTTCTACAGCCTGTTTCTGTGCTGGGTTAAGTCCGTCCAGTATGTCCATGAGGTTACTTGTTCTGCTCGGTATCTTGCCACTCGATCTTCAACTTTTGCGGATCTACGCCGGTTATTGAGATACCATCAGGCTTTATAGTGATAGCAGCATCCCCGGGTTTTAGTCTTATCACCGTATCTGAGCCAGCTGAACTTATACTTATCTTGCTTAGAGCGACTTTAAGTACGATGTCAGCTTTTTGAGATGGTAGCCCGGAAATTAATTTCCCGTCTAGATACATAGATATGCCTTCTAAGCGTACTTCAGTCCCAATCCCCGCAGCTTCACAGCCAGAGATGAAGAGCAGTGCTAGTGTAGAAAGTAGAAGTATGTAGATTCGTTTAGCCATTTGTTTTTTACCCATCACTTGTTCTCCTGAATCCTAATTTCTGTGCTGTTTAAAAAGGAAACTGGATCTTAACACCAGTATTGATGTTATCTCTAGGGAAATTATAGCACTGTAGCAGAGAAGGGCTCAAAATACAGCTTTACGAAAATCGTAGTTTTTACCTATAATGTGGAAGTACCCGTTTTCTATGTGCTGGCTTATGGCAGACAGTATAAAAAAACTGGTGGCGATAGTTGGTATGGCTGGCTCAGGTAAGTCTGAGGTAGCCCGTATATTCGAACAGGATGGCTTTGAAAAAATCAGATTTGGTGATATTACTGACGAGGAAATTAGGAGGCGGGGGCTGGAGTTAAACGAGGAAAATGAACGCTATGTTAGGCAGCAGTTACGGAAAGAATACGGTATGGCTGCCTATGCTAAGCTGAACCTACATAAAATTGATACTTTACTTAAGTCTTCTAACGTTGTCATAGATGGTCTTTATTCTTGGGAGGAATATTTGTTACTCAAAAGCCACTATGGAGAACGATTTTGTGTTGTAGCTGTGTGGGCTTCACCCAAGACAAGGTACGAAAGACTTATCCGCAGGTCAGTTCGCCCTCTTACAAAAGAGATGGCGGCTGAGCGGGACGTTACCGAGATAGAAAATACTAATAAAGGCGGACCTATTGCTATGGCTGATTTCACCATTATCAATGAGTCAACTTTGCCAGATCTAGCAAAAGATGTCAGTAGAGTTATCCAGGTTTTGAAATGAAAAGACAAACAAGACCCGGTGTTGACGAGTACTTTCTCAAAGTGGCTTCAGTGGTTGCCGAGCGTTCCACTTGCCGCAGACATCATGTTGGGGCTGTAGCAGTGAGAGACAAGCACATACTGGCTACTGGTTATAATGGTGCGCCGGCGGGGCTTAAAGACTGTCTGGAGCTTGGTTGTCTCCGTGATGAGCTGAATATTCCATCGGGAACAAGACACGAGATATGTCGGGGGATCCATGCTGAACAGAATGTGATTATTCAGGCATCGCTCCATGGGGTGAGTCTGGAGGGGGCAACTGTGTATTGCACACATAGCCCATGCGTACTTTGTGCAAAGATGCTGGTCAATGCGAAAATCAGACGTTTTGTCACCTTTGGGACATATGCTGACGATGCGTTTTTGAAATTGTTTAGCGATGCTGGGGTGGAATTCCAACTTATGGGAAAACCATCGTCTACAATAACATATTTAGACTAAAGTCTGCGCTGTACAGTTGGATATCGAAATTTGTTGTGTGTTTACTGGTCTTGTTCAGCTTCAGGTCTTATCACTACCAGTCTTGGTCCGTCTTCAGTATCCCTGGTGTCAATCGTCATACCGTCCACAATGAAAGACAGCTCGGCGCCGACCAGCAACACCTTTGAGCCCTTGTGTTCTACTACTTGGTCGCCTTCTGCCTCTTTATCTAGAACTAGAGCCAGTTGACCGCCAGGACCCAGGGCTAACCTAAGTCCTATCTCAGGGTCATCGGTGTTAGCCTGTAGGGCTTCAAGTAGAAGTTGTCTTGCCTCACTTGTTACTGCTAGCATTTTTACCTCCTTTGTATTTTTTAAAGATTGAGAGTGTGCCTGCTTAAATTAGTCTCAAGGAAATTATAGCTTTGCCTTTCTCAGGTTAATATACCTATTTAGTGTTATTTTAAATTAGGCAAAAGAGTTATTTTTCAAAGCGCGCTTAACGATAACTCTTTGAGTTGTGATTTGTGCTTTAAAAAGCGGCTGGGATTTAGATAAAATTGGCTAAAACGGAGGTTTGAGGTATGGAAATTAAGAAAGTCTGTGTGATTGGTGCTGGTACAATGGGCAACGGTATAGCGCAGGTAGTGGCACAGGCTGGCTATGAGACTACAATGGTCGATGTGAAGCAGGAATTGCTAGACAGAGGTTTAGCCGCTATCAAGAGTAGCTTGGGTAGATTTGTGGAGAGAGGCAGGCTCAGTCGCCAGAGCATGGAAAAAGCTCTGGCTAATATCCACGTGACAATTGATTTAGCAGCTGGTGCAGCAGATGCAGATTATGTTGTTGAGGCAGTCTTTGAACGCGTTGAAGTCAAAGCACCGCTGTTTAAACAGCTTGATGAGATTTGCCCCAAGCATTCGATTCTGGCATCTAACACATCGGGTATTCCAATAGGTTTGCTTGCTTCGACAACTAAGCGTCCGGATAAGGTAATTGGCATGCATTTCTTCAGTCCTGTGCCCATGATGAGGGGGCTGGAGGTTGTCAAGTCACTGTTGACCTCAGAGGAAACACTTCGAGTCAGCCTAGATTTTGCCAAGTCTATCGGTAAGGAAGCCGTAGTGGTCAAGGACTCCCCTGGTTTCGTAACTAACAGGATAATACCCTTGGTGATGAATGAAGCGGCTAAACTCGCGGAGGAAAGTTTAGCTAGTTTAGAGGATATTGATAAAATCGTCAGGCTCTCCTTTAATTGGCCTATGGGACCTTTTGAACTTCTTGATATGGTTGGTGTGGATGTGGTTGTTGACCTTCTGGAGGGTATATACCAGCAAACCGGGTGGGAGCGGTATAAGCCTACCCGATTACTTAAAAGAATGGTGGAGGTAGGTTATCTTGGTAAAAAAGTGGGTAAAGGTTTTTATACTTTGTTTGCTGAAAAACAGAAACTACTTTAGCACAGTTGTAAGAGGGAGAGTTGTTAGTAACCAATTTTTTAGCGATTTTAGTCTTATATGGAATAAGATTTGAAGTTTTTGTTTTTCCGGCGTACGAACTGTTGTTTCGGAGATTTTTTAACTATACGGTTTCTTATAAGGGTGTATCTTCTGTCTCAAGTTCAATAACACTGCTAGGTTGCAGTAATGGTCCAACTTATTAGTAGCCTTTCTTTACAGCCCCGAGCCTAGAAAATCGCCAGCTTACAGGCTCATGTTTTTGGAAACCATGCTTGTGTTCAGAAGTTTATAGACTAACTCATATATGGGGGGAGACAATGAGAGAATGTAATATCAAGAACAACACACTGCAATGTAATTGCACGTACGAACCTTGCCCTAGAAAAGGTGTTTGTTGTGAGTGTTTGAGGTACCACCGTGAAGTGGGGGAGTTGCCAGCTTGCTTCTTCCCACCTGAGGTAGAACTTAGTTACGACCGCTCTATTAAGAGATTCATTGATACTTATAAACAAAGAGGGCAATGGTGAGGTAAGGCGGAATCTTTTGGCTCTTTGTTTAGCAGAGTAATTTAAATCAATTTTGATTGTTTTCTGTACCTGAGACTATAGATGCAGCCACAATAGCTTTGCCGGTAAAGTTCTTGCTGTTTAGCTATCTGTACCGCTTGTTTGAAGCCCTCTTGCTTTTTAAAATCGCGGGCGAGGAATTTGTTGCCTCCGATGTCTATTCCTATACTGTTTATTACAGTTGCTGACTTATGGGGGCTTATAGTTAGAGTTGTAGCGAAGGCGTCTGCCTCACAATCCAGCATGTATTGATATGTTCTTTCCAGCCGTAAGCGGTAACATAGCTCGCACCTTTTGCCTCCTTCTGGCTCGTCTTTGAGAACCCCGGCCTTGTTGAACCACTCGTCTGGGAGGTAAGGTATTACTTCTAAGTGAAAGGTGAAAAGCTTGGCGATGTTTTGTGCAGCCTCTAGCCGCTTATAGAATTCGGTTTCAGGGTAAATGTTGGGATTGTAGAAAAGTCCGACGATTTCGTGCCCCTCATTCAATAAGGCTTTGGCTGAACCGGCGGCACAAACACCGCAACATATATGTAGGACTATCTTCATGTGTTCAGTCCGAAGCGCACTATAACATGGCTTGGAACCAGGGCGCAAATTGTTGTAGGGTCTGCCACTAATGCTTTTGCCCCTTTGAAAATATAGTCTCGGCGGCACCTTCTTCAAGGCATTCGCCTATTTAAAGCCGTCTATCCCCATCTCAATTTGAGGGCTGCTTTAGTTTTCAGACTTGATTAATAAGGGCATAAAAGTTTCTACCAAGGTCGTGACTGGAGTCTCTAGCTCTCTTTTTTGTAGTATAATAGTGGCGTTGAAGTTTTTTGCAGCATGCTTTAGCGTGCAATGAAGTAGCTGTGGGTTTATAGATACTGGGATTGACTGGTTTGCTGTTGGGCTTTCAATAATTTTGTTACCGGGAGGAGATAAGGAATATGGCGACCAATGGTTATGAGATTTCTAGGACGTTGCGATGCAAGAATCTCAATGTGCCAGGTACTCTAAGTAAGTTAGCCACAGCAATTGCCAGAGCTGGCGGGAATATTGGGAATATTACCACAGTGCATCTTGGGCACCATTATACGGTTCGGGATATCGAGGTATTCGTGAGCAACCGTGAGTCGCTTTCTGTTCTGTTAGACGAGGTATCGAGGCTGAAGGAGGTCACCGTATTAGAGGTCAGAGATCACATACTCGATTTTCACGAAGGTGGGAAGATCAAGGTGGTCAATGCTGTGCATATTGATTCATTGGAAGACCTGCGAAAAGTTTATACTCCAGGTGTAGCTGAGGTATGTAATCTCATCAAGGAAAATTTAACATGGAAGGATAAATATACTAGTATTCCGTATTCTATAGCTATTGTCACTGATGGCACTGCTGTACTTGGCTTGGGCAATATCGGTCCACTGGCAGGTATGCCTGTTATGGAGGGCAAAGCTGCACTAATTTATCACTTGACGGGCGTAAGCATGGTGCCCATTTTGCTCGATACAACAGACCCTGACGAGATTGTCGAGACTGTCAAGCATATTGCGATCACGTTTAGTGGGATACAATTAGAGGATATAGCTTCGCCGCGATGTTTTATTATCCAGGAGAAGCTGGAACAGGTGCTGAATATTCCTGTCATGCATGATGACCAGCAAGGGACTGCGGTCGTTGTGCTGGCAGCTTTAATCAATGCCTGTAAGATTACTGGCGTGCCATTGGAAAAGGCAAAAATCGGGCTTATTGGTTTGGGGGCAGCAGGTATGTCCATTGGGAAGTTCCTCTTGCAATATACTGGTAGTCCCCCGTTGGGCACAGCGCGAACTGAGGCGACTATCAAGCGGTATGCAGAGCAAGGAGGAATTGCCTCTAGTTTTAAGGAGATTATGGAGACAGCTGATATTGTTATTGCCACTTCTACAGTTGCCGGACTCATTGAGCCATCGATGGTAAAGAAAGGCCAGATTATTTTTGCCCTCACGAACCCTGTCCCGGAGATCGACCCGCAGCTTGCAGTAGCTGCTGGTGCTGCCCTGGCTGCTGATGGGAAGACGATCAATAATTTACTCGCTTATCCCGGTATCTGGCGGGGGACACTGGATGCCAAGGCAGAAAAAATCAACTTCGAGATGTATAAGGCAGCTGCCACTGCAATTGCTGGTGTTGCCAGTGAAGGTGAATTGGTGCCCAGCCCTTTGGAATCTAAGGTACATCTGGCAGTTACCCATAGTGTGGCTAGAGCTGCTATGGAAACTGGGGTAGCACGGCGGGAGCTAGACAGCGACTATTTTGAGAACATTAATATTAAAGAGCCGCCTTGGGGTTGATCTACCGGACATCAGCTTGATCTTCAATAGGGTCTTTCTGCAGAGTCTCACATTCGATTGAGCGTTTCAGTATGTTGGGGTTTCTGCTCAGACATTAAACATGAAGGTTATAATGTCGCCGTCCTCAACAATATAGTTCTTACCCTCCAATCTAAGCAGTCCTTGTCTCCGTGCTTCGGCGAGGCTACCGAGCCTTTGCAATTCTGTGAAGTTTATAACCTCGGCTTTGATGAATCCTCTTTCTATATCCGAGTGAATTTTGCCAGCAGCTTTTAATGCAGTAGTCCCTTTAGGGATTGTCCAGGCTTTTAGCTCCTCTGAAACTGTGGTAAAGAAAGAGATTAGCCCCAGTAATTCGTAGGAAGTCCTTATAACCCGGTCAAGTACTGGTTCGCTCAATCCTAGGGCATTGCGGAATTCTTTAGCTTCGGCATCTTCAAGCTGGGCTAATTCCATTTCCAACTTGCCGCATATTGCTATAATCTTGGGGTGGGTTCCGGAGTAGTTCTTACGAAGTTCGGTCTCTATGGCTGAAGCTTGCGATATTTGGTCTTCATCGATGTTTATCACTACAAGCATAGGTTTTGCAGTGAGGAACTGGTAATTGGTAAGGCTGCGGACTTCCTCGGCGCTTAGTTTCTGCTCCCGGATAGGTGTTTCGCTTTCCAGTGCCCCCTTGATTTTCTGTAGAAGAGTTTGTTCTTTGAGCACAAGGTCACGCTCGTGTGGCTTAGCGCTCTTTAGAAGTTCCTGAATGCGTTGTATCCTTTTTTCAATTATGGATAGGTCTGAGAAGATAAGCTCCAGATTCATTGTTGCCATGTCTCGTTTCGGGTCGATGCTGCTGTCTATATGCGGAATGCCCTCGTCTCTAAAAGCTCTTACTACATGAAGTAACAAATCAGCTTTGCTTAAATAATTGAGTAGTTGCCCTCCGATGCCTTCGCTTCGTCCGAAGCCTTTTGTCATACCGGCGATATCGATATACCTTATCTCAGCGGCAGTAACCTTTTTGGGGTGAAAGATACTCGTCAAGAATTCAAGTCTTGGTTCGGGGACTTTAGCTGTTCCGATATTATAGGTCAGTGCAGACGGAGCCCGGGCTTCGGCGGCAAAGCTTCTTTTGGTTAGTGCATTGAAAATGGTGGTCTTGCCACTCTTAGGCAATCCGATAATGCTGATTTCCAATGTAGTGTGGTCTCCTGCTGCTTCACTATAGGACAGCCGCATCAAAAATGCAAGGCTTGCCAATCATGATGTGTTGTAGCTATTTTGATTGATGTGCTATAATGTGCCCGATTTTAAGTCTTAGGATATAAGATGCCTTACTATGAACTTGTTGTCATACTGAGCCCTGAGCTGGCTGATGACGGGGTACAAAGTTTTGTAGATAAACTAAAGGGTTTTGTTGATGGCGTTGGTGGTGGTGTAGAGGAAACAGTCGAGTGGGGGAAACGGAAGCTGGCATATCCTATAAAGCGTCGTAACGAGGGTAGCTACCTATTGGCAAAGCTTAGGCTTCAGCCGTCTTCAACCAAGGAGTTGGAAAACAATCTCAAATTGTGGGATGAGGTTTTGCGCCATTTACTGGTAAGGGTTAGCAAGTGATCGGGGGGTTGACATGGTGAGTCTGAACAAAATCATACTGATCGGCAATGTAGGTACAGACCCCGAGATGCGTTTCACTCCAAGTGGTAATCCAGTGACCTCGTTTCGCCTGGCAACAAACCGTGTGTATACCACGCCAGATGGGGAAAGGAAGCAAGAGACTGAGTGGTTCACTATAGTCACCTGGCGGAAACAGGCTGAAAGTTGCAATCAATTCTTGACCAAGGGGCAGAGAGTATATGTGGAGGGCAGTTTGAGGACGCGTGCATGGGAGGGAAGAGACGGTCAACGGCGAGTAACTGCCGAGGTAATAGCCAACAGGGTACTGTTTTTGGACAAGCAGGCGGCAGCTCCTCTTCCTGGGGATGAATTACCAAGTGAAGTTGCTGGTGACGAAGTAGAGCCGGAGGATTTACCCTTTTAAATTGTCGACGGAAGGCAGGACTGAAAAATGACTGATGTTGAAGGCATTAAAGAAGTCAAGGAAAGAGGAAGGCGTTTCGCTTTAAAGCCGAAGGTCTGTCCTTTTTGCAAAGATGGGACCGAAATAGACTACAAGGATATTTCTAGGTTACAGCGGTATATCTCCAACAGGGCAAGAATTGAGGCGCGCCGGCGAACCGGAGCCTGTGCTAAACACCAGCGGCGGCTGGCATTGGCAATAAAGAGGGCTCGCTTTCTGGCATTACTACCTTATACCCCAGACCATCTCCGTCCTGGTGATATTTCAGAGGGCTAGAAAACTAAGGAGAAGTTGATATGCCCAAGAGGACCTATCAACCTAAGAGGATTCCGAGAAAACGTAAGCATGGCTTCCGGGCTAGAGCAGCGACGCGTGGTGGGCGGCGGGTACTAAAAGCGCGGCAGCTTAAAGGAAGATGGAGGCTTACTCCTGTCTAGTGCTATGGGGGTGCACCAGGCTTTAAAGACCAGAGCCCAATATTTGTCAGTTTATAACTCTGACAGAGGTTGGGCAAGTAGCCTTGTGATAATGAAAGCAGTACCTAACGGGCTTAATGTTACCAGGATAGGCTTCTCGGTGGGCAAAAGGATTGGCAAGGCTGTGGTACGCAACCGGGTTCGTCGTTTGCTCAGGGAAGCTGTGCGTACACTGAATATGAAATCCGGGTGGGACATTGTATTTATTGCCCGAAAGAGCGCGGCTGATGCTAATTATCATGAATTCAGGAAAGCGATCGGCGGGCTCCTAAAGCGAGCCTGTTTGCTAGACGAAGATGAAGCAATTGGCGTTAGGGCTGATTAGACTGTACCAACTGACGATATCGCGGGTCACCCCACCTTCTTGCCGCTTTGTGCCCACTTGTTCTCAATATGCTTATGAGGCTGTTGAGAGATATGGCTTAATAAAAGGGACCTGTTTTACAGTGAGGCGTTTGGCACGTTGTCACCCTTGGTCTGAGGGTGGTTACGACCCTGTGCCATAGATTACAAGGTTTGTCCTGGAGCAACGATGCGATTGATCGTTATTCCAAAATTGACCAGAGCATTGCTTTTGCTCACTTTTGCTGTGGCTGTACTGGTTACTGCTAGCTGTGCTAATCCAGAGTGGCAGGGCTGGTCTGGTATTACCTATTACGAGGGCTCTCTTTTTCTAGGTTCTATGGATGGCAAGGTTCTGGCGATTAATCCTGATTCTAGAAAAGACAACCTACCCTTTCCTGGCACTGGTGAATGGGCATTCCCGTTTCCCACTCTTGGTGCAGCGAGACCAGTATGCGGACCTACCTGTGCTTCACCGACGCCAATAGCTAATGTCTATGCTACACCGTTGGTAGCGGGGCAGCTTGTCTATGTTGCTACCTGCTCCGGTGAAAACGGCAGGATACTGGCGATTAACCGGTCTGCCCCGGGTTATGCTGAAGGGACCCCCATGAGGTCGAAAGGGGAGTGGGTTTATCCTGGTGGTTTAGAATCTATAGGTGCTATTGTAGGTAGTCCTGTGTTATATGAGGGTACGCTGTATTTTGGCAGTTCAAACGGGAAAGTTTATGCTTTAGACGCTATGTATGGCGAGAAACGTTGGGTCTTCGACACGGGGGGAAAGATATGGACGTCTCCAGCCATTGGGAATGACGTTCTCTATGTAAGTAATTACAGACACAAACTTTATGCTCTGTCTGTTCGTGATGGCACATTGTTGTGGGAAAAGGAGTTTCCAGCTTCGGTTTCTTCATCACCGGTAATTGCTGGGGATAGATTATTCTTCGGCACTTTTGATTGCTATCTCTACGCTCTTGATGCAGCAGATGGCGATGTGAAGTGGAAATTTAAAGGTGGCAACTGGTTCTGGGCAACACCTGTGGTGAAAGGTGGGGCTGTTTATGCAGCTTGTCTGGATAAGAAAGTGTATGCCTTAAAGGCTGACACGCCTGTAGAACATGGTGAAGCACTGTGGGAGTTCACCTGTGATTCACCTGTTATAGCCACGCCTGTTCTGGTTGGAGACCGGCTGGTAGTAAGCTCGAAATCAGGAAAAGTTTATGTGCTCAGAGTTGAAACCGGTAGCCTTGAGAAGACGGTTGCTATTGGTGCCCAGATTATGGCTCCTCTTTGTACTGTGGACAACATGGTCTATGTTCATGCCCGAGACAAGTGTATCTATGGTATAGATATAGAGAGGGGCGAAGTACTGTGGAAATTTTCATCGGTTGTGAAGTAGGCTAATTATGGCTGAGCTGTGGAATACGATAATACTTGAACCGATACTGAATAGCTTGATTGCGTTGTGTTCTGTCTTGGGTGAGAATTTTGGGTTAGCCATTATCGTTTTTACGGTGGTTGTTCGTATTGCCTTGTTGCCCCTTACTATCCGGCAGACCCGTTCGACGAAGGTGATGCAGGAGTTGCAACCCAAGCTCCAGGAGTTACAGAAGAAATACGCGAAAGACCAGCAGAAGTTGCAGCAGGAGATGGTAAAACTATATCGAGAAGCTGGAGTTAACCCTCTAGGGTGTTTGTGGCCTTTGCTCATTCAGTTGCCCATTTGGATTGCTCTTTACCAGTCCATAATGCAAGCATTGGCGGCTACTCCGGAGAATTTATTGAATCTCTCTCAGCATCTTTACTCATGGGACTTGGTGGTGCGTGCGGTGCCTTTGAATGAGCGTTTTTTGTGGCTCCAGCTATCCAAACCGGACCCTAATCTGATCCTGGCTTTGCTTGTTGGAGCAACAATGTGGGTGCAGCAGAAAATGGTAACACCACCAGCGGCTGACCCCCGGCAACAATCTGTAAATAATATGACGCTGTTGATGATGCCTTTGATGTTCGCCCTTTTTACTCTTTCTTTTCCGAGCGGGCTAGCATTATATTGGGTTGTCTCAAATGTGGTAGGTGTGGTTATTCAGTACTTTGTTGGTGGTGGGTGGGGATATTTAGCCAGACCATCAAGTGGTGCTAAAGTGCCGCCTACTCGTGATCAGCCTCAGGCAAAGCCCGTGTCCAAAATGCTAGGTAAAGAGACTGAACAATCAAAAGTCTTAACCAAGGCGGCTGGAAGCAAGAAGGGAGGTCTTTTTCGGAGATGAAGGAACTGGAAGTGAGCGGCAAAACAGTAGATGAAGCTATCCGCAAAGCATTAGACCAATTAGGAGCAGATGAGGAAGATGTTGAAGTAATTGTTTTGAAGAAGGGGAGGTCTGGCTTATTGGGGGTTGGTGCAGAGGAAGCTAAGGTTAAGGTGAGGCTTTTACAGTCACAGCCTTCAAAAGTAGACATAGCCGCTGTAGCTAAAGAAGTGCTGGCTAACATTCTTAAGTACATGGGGATGAAGGCTGAAGTTTCGGTGCTTTCCTCAACTGGTGGAGAACTCCCGGTAAACCTTGATATCGACGGGGATGACCTGGGGGTATTGATAGGACGACGTGGGCAGACCCTAGCTTGTTTGCAGTATTTGGTTAGACTAATAGTGTCCGAGAAACTTAAAATCTGGGTGCCAATCAATGTCGATATCGCTGGCTATAAAAAACGCCGCTATGACTCGTTGCAAAGTTTAGCCCTGCGCCTGGCAGAGCAGGTGAAACGAGGAAGACGGGTGATAACCCTTGAGCCAATGCCAGCGGACGAGCGACGCATTATCCATCTTGCTCTTGCTAATCATCCTGATGTTACCACTCAAAGCATGGGTGAGGGTGAGGGGCGCAAGGTGGCTATCTTTCCCAAAAAGCGCTAGCTATGTTTCGCCCGGTAAATAGCAAAATAAATTTTCCACAACTGGAAAGTGATATCATTAATTTCTGGAAAGAGCACCAGATTTTTCAGAAGAGCGTAGGTATCAGGACTGGAGCTCCTCAGTTCACACTTTATGAAGGTCCACCCACTGCTAATGGTAAACCAGGTATTCATCATGTGCTGTCTCGTGTATTTAAGGATATTATCCCCAGATATAAGGCGATGAAGGGATACTATACACCCCGGAAAGCCGGGTGGGATACCCATGGGTTGCCTGTGGAGTTGGAAGTAGAGAAGACCCTCGGTATTACAAGCAAATCTCAGATAGAGGAATATGGTGTGGGGGAATTCAACAGGCTTTGCCGTGAGAGCGTTTTTAGCTATATCAAGGACTGGGAAGCTCTGACAGAACGTATTGGCTTTTGGCTCGATCTGAAAAGCGCCTATAAGACTTTAGATAATAACTATATCGAGTCCTGCTGGTGGGCATTAAAACAGCTTTGGGACAAGGGGTTGATTTATCAGGGTTATAGAGTGACGCCACATTGCCCCAGGTGCGGCACCTCATTGAGTTCGCATGAAGTGGCGCTTGGTTACAGAGATGATGCAGACGACCCTTCTGTTTACATAAAGTTTAGACTTATTTATGACTCGATAGCGAAAGGCAGCAAGTTTTCTTCTCTGTTAAGTGAGCTTCATGTGAATAAACCTATTTTTTTCCTTGTCTGGACGACAACCCCGTGGACATTGCCTGGCAACACTGCATTGGCTGTAGCACCCGATGCGAGGTATAGCATTTTGGACAATGAAAATGAGTGTTTGATTGTGGCTGATGCGTTGGCATCGGACATCGGGCTTGGTGGCTACGAGGCAAAAGACAGTGTGCTAGGGTCTGAACTTGTAGGGCTCCGTTACGAGCCTTTGTTCAATCCCCATCAGTTTGCTGTAGAAAGGCGACGCTTTAATGTCCAGAACACTCAGGAAACAGCCTCTTATGAAGTGCTTAGTTTGCAGCCAGAAGAGAAAAACCTTACATACCCGGTTATTGCTGGTAGCTTTGTATCTATGGAAGAGGGCACGGGAATAGTCCATATCGCCCCTGCGTTCGGGGAAGTCGATTTTGAGGCTGGGAAAAAGGAAGGGCTGGACTTTGTACAGCCTGTAGACCTTGATGGACGTATGACAGGGTCTTATCCGTTTACGGGTAAGTTTGTCAAAGACGCTGACCCCTTGGTGCTTAAAGAACTTGAGTCGCGTGGTTTGCTTTACCGTAGCGAGCGGATAGTCCATACTTATCCTTTCTGCTGGAGATGTGAGTCGCCACTATTGTATTGCGCTAAAAGAGCCTGGTATATCAGGACTTCGGCTCACAAGAAGGTGCTTATTGCCAGAAATGAAGAGATCAACTGGTATCCTGAATATATCAAGCACGGGCGTTTTGGAAATTGGCTGGAAAACAATGTTGATTGGGCTTTCTCGCGCGAGCGCTACTGGGGGACGCCGCTAAATGTATGGACATGTGAGCAGTGTGGCAAGTATGAGTGTGTTGGCAGTGTAGCTGACCTAAAAGCTAAGCCACATATCGAGGGTATAATAGAACCCCTGGACTTACATCGTCCTTTCGTGGATGGTATCACGTTTTCCTGCAGCCAGTGTGGTGGCAGGATGAGACGGCTCACCGAGGTGATTGATTGCTGGTTTGACTCGGGAGCTATGCCTTTTGCGCAGTGGCATTATCCCTTTGAGAGTCAAGATGTTTTCGCGCAGGGTTTTCCTGCCGATTATATCTGCGAAGCGGTCGACCAGACTCGGGGCTGGTTTTATAGTTTGCATGCTATTTCTACTTTGCTTTTTGACCGTCCTAGTTTTAGGAATGTCATCTGTCTGGGGCATATTCTCGATGCGCAGGGCGAGAAGATGAGCAAAGCTAAAGGGAATGTGGTCGACCCCTGGACTGTGCTTGATAGTTACGGTGCCGATGCTTTGCGCTGGTACCTGATCACCTCGTCGCCCCCGGGTAATGTGCGACGCTTTTCCAGCGACGCGGTAGCTGAGGTTATGCGCAACTTTCTTCTTACACTGTGGAATACCTATTCTTTCTTTGTTATGTATGCTAATATTGACCGTTTTGACCCAATGTCAGATGTGGAAGTGTCTTTGTCGGACTTGGATAGGTGGATACTTTCCCGCCTTAACCAACTTATTCTTGAGGTTGACGCGGCTTTGGACAGCTATGACCCCACTACTGCAGGTCGGAAGCTGGGGATATTTGTCGACGAACTTTCCAATTGGTATGTCAGACGAAGCAGGCGCCGTTTCTGGAAGAGTCAGAACGATGCCGACAAGCAAGCTGCTTATACTACGCTCTATCGATGTCTGGTCACCCTGTCCAGGCTCCTGGCTCCTTTTATACCATTTGTTGCTGAGGAAATCTACCAGAATTTGGTACGCTCTGTTGATCCAGAAGCCGCAGAAAGTGTGCACTTGACTGATTATCCCAGTGCTCAGCTATCTGAGATTGACAAAGATTTAATTGATGCTACTTCTCTTGCTATGCTGGTCTGCAGCTTGGGGCGTGCTGCCCGGGCGAAAGCCGGCATAAAGGTTAGACAGCCACTGTCTAAAGCAGTAATCGGTGTTAGGTCGGAGATGGAAAGACAATTTATCAGGAAGCTGGACTACCAGATACTTGATGAGTTGAATGTCAAGGAAATAGAGTTTTCTTCAGATGCTGGGGGCTTTGCTGACAAAACTGGTTTTGCCCTGGCTATGGAGGGCGGTTGCTGGGTGGCTGTGGCTACTGAGCTGTCGCCTGATTTGGAAGCTGAGGGGATAAGCCGGGAGATAGTGCGCCGTTTGCAAACGATGCGCCGCGCAGCCGGATTTGAGGTTACCGATACTATAGTCACTTATTATCAGGGTGACGATTTTATTTATAGAGTAGTGAGTGAGTTTGCTGACTATATAAAACAGGAAACTCTTTCAAGAGAGCTGGTGAGAGGTGCGTCACCGGAGCGCAGTTACACTGAAAAACATCGTATCTCTGGGCACGAGATTATTTTGAGCATAGTACGCTGGACGGTGTGACTTTTTATTGATTTACCTTCTGACCGGTGGACTTTGGGTCAGGCGAGCATAAACAGTCTTTGTCTCGCTGCCTCTGACAAAGGTTATCTCGATATCCTCCCCGACTTTTGAGGAGTGTATCGCCTCAATTACGTCCTGGGCTGTATTTACCTCTTTACCTTTGAAACGAATTATGACATCAAGTTGTTTTAGCCCTGCTTTTTCTGCCGGACTCCCGGATGCTACATATGTAATTACAGCCCCCTTGTCAACGGGCAACCGATTTACCATGGCGACATAGCGATCCACAGTGTAGAGGCTGACCCCAAGCCAGGGGCGAACCACATATCCATTTCTTATCAGTTGTTCGATGATTGGCATGGCGGCATTGGTGCTTATAGCATAGCCCATGCCTTCGACTCCAACGCCGGCAATTTTAGCACTGGTAATCCCTATAACCTGTCCTTTCATATTAACTAAAGGTCCGCCACTATTGCCAGGGTTAATGGCTGCAGAAGTCTCGATTAGGTCGTCCAGTGTTTGTCCTTGGTCGACCTCGAGTGAGACCTTGAGTCCACTGACAGTCCCTTCTTTGGCTCTTATCCCCTTACCCAATGGGTTACCAATGGCGACTACCCAATCTCCCACTCGCAGCCTTGTTGAATCGCCCACCGGGGCAGCGGGTAAGTTAGTAGCATTAATTTTAATGACCGCCAGGTCGGTCAGTGGGTCTGTATATATATTACTTGGGTCTACCTCGAAAATCTTGCCGTCGTATAGTTCTACAGTTACCTTTTTAGCTCCCTCCACTACATGGTTGTTAGTTACGATGATGCCATCTTTGTCTATTATCCATCCTGAACCGGCACCAGATTGGCTCCGTGGTGTAAGAAATATGTCCAGTGACACGACCTCTGTGGTTATAGCTACTACTGAAGGGTAAATCTTTTCCACAACATCGGCGATGTTTGGTAGTGTCGGGACTTCATTTCTAATTTGGGGTGGCGACCAGGATGGGTTCAAGCCACCTCCTCCTGTTATTTGGTTATTCTCTGGCTGAGGCGTCTCAGTTTGTGAAGTTATGGGTGGGGAAAAAGGTAGCAAAAGGCAGCCTAACAGATTTGTTAAAAGGCTCAAAACTAGCACATAGATAAGCAGGTTTTTGACCATTTTCCTTACAGTCATTAATGTTCTACCTCACTTCGTTGTTGACTCCGTATCAGGATTTTATCACAAAGAGTGGCTGAACCAAAGTCTTACCATAACTACATTACGGTCCGGTGGGAGCATGCTGGAAGGTGTATTGACTGTGGGTTTTTCTGTTGCCTTGCCCTTCGGGTTGCGGTCTTTGCGTTTACTATACTCGGTTGTATAACCTACTTCTGTTTAAAGACCGGCTTTCTTTTTTCGATGAAAGCCGTGCATCCCTCCTCAAAGTCTTCTGTGGTCAGCAGGAAATCGTTCAGGCTTCTTTCCAGTGCCAGCCCGTCTTCCAGAGAAAGGTCTATGCCCTGGATGATAGCTTGTTTGGCTGCTCTTATTGCCAGCGGTGCTGGACGGCATACCATCTCGGCTAGCTGTCTGGCTGTAGACATAAGTTGTGGCAAGGGCACCACCTTGTTGATTAACCCTATCCTGTAAGCCTCTTGAGCGTTGATAGGGCGTCCGGTAAGCAGTAGTTCTGCCGCCTTAGCTGGTGGGATGGCTCTTGGCAACCTTTGTGTCCCTCCCCAGCCCGGTATCAGTCCCAGTGTTACCTCTGGCATGCCGAAAGTGGCGTTTTCAGAAGCAATGCGCAAGTCGCAGGCAAGGGCTAACTCCAGCCCTCCGCCTAGACAGGCGCCGTTTATGGCAGCAATCATCGGTTTCCATATTGTCAGCCCGTGCATTATAGTGGGCGGCTCCGTCTGTTGTTGTGCTCTCAGTTTTTTCATTTCAGGCAGCATCGTCTGTATATCGGCTCCGATGGAGAAAGCTTTCTCCCCTGCCCCGGTGATTATGCAGACCATGAGCTCCTTGTCGTCTTTAAAGTCCAGGAATACATCACTTAACTCGCGGAGCATTTCGGGATTGATTGCGTTCAGAGCCTCAGGACGGTTCAGAGTGATGATAGCGGTCCTGTCTTCTTTGGTGTAAACGATGTTCATTTCTACCTCCTCCATCAGGACTTCTTCATCACATCTGCCAGTCGGACCAGGCTCTCTAAATTGTTAATATTGCAGGTCTGTACAGACGGGTCTATCCGTTTCACCAGTCCGGTAAGCACTTCCCCCGGACCTACTTCGAAGAATGTAGATGTACCTGCGTGTATCATGTTTTTGACGCAGCTTGACCATTGAACGCAGCTTGTAAGCTGGTCTAAAAGTTCTTGTTTTATCTCCGTAGCATTGGTGAGCATTTTGCCATTAGTATTAGCTACCAGTGGTATCGCAGCGTTGCCGAAAGTGGCTGCCTCGATGGCTTTTTTCAGTTCGTGAGCAGCAGCTGTCATGGAATGTGAATGGAAAGCGCCGCTAACTCTTAGTGGGATAGCCCGGCGGGCGCCCTTTGTTATAGCAAGTTCTCTAGCTCTAGCCAGTTTCTCCTGTGTTCCGCTAATGACGATCTGTTCCGGTGAATTTATGTTGGAGATTTCCACATCGGTAATCTGGCAAATTTCCCTGACATTTTTCTCATCAAGACCAATTATTGCTACCATTCCTCCGGGTTGCTGTTTGCCGGCTTGGTTCATTAGCTCTCCTCTTTTGCGCACCAGGCTTACAGCTTCAGGAAAGCTGATGGCACTGGCAGCGACCAAAGCGGTATATTCACCCAGGCTGTGACCGGCAACAAAATCTGGTTGTGGCAGGGCTGTGCCATACATCTCTCGGGCAACTCTAAGATAAGCGATGCTAACTGTCAGTATTGCTGGTTGAGCATTGTCTGTCTGAGAAAGTTCTTCTTCAGGACCTTCAAAACAAAGGCGAGATAAGGGGAAACCAAGAGTATCGTCTGCTTCATCGAAGGCGTGTCTAGCTGATGGGAAGTTGAGATAGATATCTTTCCCCATGCCGACTCTTTGTGAGCCTTGCCCCGGGAATATGAAAGCTATCTTCTTCAGGTACTCCATCAGTTTTTTACCTTAAGCTTACACAAGTTGTCAATAATTTCTTCGGCTTCAGCCATAATTGACTCGATTATTTCCTTAACTGGCTTTATTTCTCTTATTAGCCCGGCTATTTGTCCTGCCATAAGTGAACCCTGATCAACATCGCCGTCGATGACACCCAATTTCAGTCTTCCTTTGCCGAATTCCTCGAGTTCCTCTTTAGAAACTCCAGCTTTCTCACGAGTCCTGAACTCCCTTGTCAATTTATTTTCTAGGCAACGGACAGGATGTCCCGTGGATTCACCGGTGACCACGGTAGCCCTGTCGTGTGCTTGAAGGATTTGCTGTTTGAACTTAGGATGAGCGATACATTCTTCCGAACAGATAAAGCGGGTTCCCATTTGCACCCCTTGTGCCCCTAGTGCAAGGGCTGCTACCAGCCCATGCCCATCAGCAATGCCACCGGCAGCTATGACCGGAAGTCTTATGCTCTGGGCTACTTGTGGAATTAGTGCCATAGTGCTTGTCTCGCCGATATGTCCTCCGGATTCCATGCCCTCGGCAATTATGGCATCTGCCCCCAGTCTTTCCAAGCGACGAGCTAAAGCCACACTGGAAACAACCGGCAACAACTTAATGTTGGACTCTTTTAGCAGGGGGATGTAAACACCGGGGTTACCACCACCGAAGGTGACGATTTTTACTTGTTCCTCGATAACTATCTTCAAGTTCTCTTTTACGAACGGTGACATTAACATGATATTGACACCAAATGGTCTATCTGTGTGCTCTCTGGTAGCCCTTATCTGTTTTCTCAACCAGTCAGGGGGTGCATCTCCGCTGCCGATTATTCCCAGTCCGCCAGCGTTTGACACTGCTGATACGAGTTCAAAAGTCCCTAGCCATGCCATCCCACCCTGGATGATCGGGTATTCAATGCCCAGTAGTTCGCAAATCGCTAAGTTGGCTAACATAGTGTGCCTCCGTGACCAATACAGCATCGTTTTATTCTTTCACGGTCACTCCGGTAATTGTGATGTCTGTTTCTTGTGTCTGCTCGGGAATTGTTATATTTCATAGTTCGAACTTGCTTATGGCTAAAACTGAGTTGTGCCCCCCAAATCCGAAGGAGTTAGACAAAGCGAGTCGCACTGTCTTCTCTCTGGCTTTATTGGGCACATAGTCCAGATCGCATTCTGCATCAGGGTATTCGAGGTTTATAGTCGGTGGTACGATACCTTCAGCTATTACTTTGCAGCAAATGATAGCCTCCACGGCACCGGCAGCACCCAGCATATGCCCCAACATTGACTTGGTGGAACTGATGGGTATATCGTAAGCCCTGTTGCCAAAGACCTTTTTGATCGCCCTGGTTTCGGTTGCATCGTTTAGGGGTGTTGATGTGCCGTGCGCGTTTATGTAGCCGATATCGTTGTAGTTTAGACCTTCCAGAGATAGTGCTATCGCCTTGGCGGCTGCATCGGCGTCTTCTGCTGGTTGGGTTATGTGGAAAGCATCAGAGGTAGCACCATAGCCGACTATTTCAGCAAGTATGGTGGCGTCTCTTGACAGGGCATGTTCCAGATTTTCCAGCACCATAATTCCGGCGCCTTCACCTATGACGAAGCCATCGCGCTTAGCGTCGAAGGGTCTTGATGCTTTCAAAGGGTCAGGATTTTTGGATAAGGCACCTGCTTGAGCGAAGCCGGCAATACCTATAGGTGTTATCGCAGCATCGGTGCCACCGGCGATTATCACTTTATAATCACCGTGCTTGATTAGTTTGTAAGCTATCCCTAAAGCATCTGCGCCTGTTGAACAAGCTGTAGCAAGGCTGAAATTGGGACCTTTGATGCCCGTGATCATGGATACACGACCGGGGGCGTTATCGGCTATCATCATCGGAACGAGATAAGGGCTGACTCTGCTTGGTCCTCTGGTCTGCAGGATTTCCATCTGGTGCGATAATGTGGTCAGCCCACCGATACCGCTTCCGATGATAATACCGATGTCATACCTGTTGTTATCGTCTATTTTCAGTCTAGCCTTCTCTATAGCTTGCAAAGTAGCTGCTACGGCGAAATGGGTGAACCTGTCTGTGTATTTAGCAGTTGACGGGTCGAGGTATTTAAGAGGGTCGAAATCCTTGACCTCTGCGGCTATTTTGACGCTGAAATTGGTGGCATCAAACAAGGTGATGTAGTTAATTCCTGAGTTGCCACCTATTAAATTCTGCCAGGTGCTCTCGATATCTGCGCCCAGCGGAGTAACTGCCCCGTACCCGGTGATAACTACTCGATTGTCCATGTCGCTGGCAATTATGCCCCCTCGAATTTTCTCAGGACAAGGGTGGCATTTACGCCCCCGAAACCGAACGAGTTGGAGATGACCGTGTTCACCATTGCCTTTCTTGCCTTGTTCGGGACATAGTCCAGGTCACATTCCGGGTCTGGTGTCTCGTAGTTAATGGTAGGCGGGATTATACCGTCTCTGATGGTTAGGAGCGAAAAAATGACTTCTGCGGCACCCGAAGCCCCCCACATGTGCCCTGTCATAGACTTGTTGGAACTTATTGCCAGCTTTTTGGCATGGTCGCCGAAGACCTTCTTGATAGCTTTCGTCTCGGCGATATCGTTGATATGCGTCGAGGTGCCATGGGCATTTATGTAGTCCACTTCCTCCGGTCTTATTTCCGCATCTTTGAGAGCCAGAGACATACATTCCGCCTGTCCTTCGCCATCGGGTGTGGGGGAGGTATAGTGGTAGGCGTCACAATTACTTGCATAACCCACAACTTCACCATATATTCTGGCTCCCCTTCTCAGCGCTGTCTCGAGAGTTTCCAGCACCACAATCCCGCTGCCTTCACTGGTCACGAAACCATCACGGTCGGCGTCGAATGGTCGGCTGGCTTTTTCCGGCTCGTTGTTTCTCTTAGTGGTCAAAGCCCCCAGATTGTCTAGAGAGGCGATGCAAGTTGGTGTGATGCCAGCATCCGAGCCGCCAGCGATGACTATATCTGCTTCCCCATGCTGGATAATCCTGAGACCCAGCCCTATAGCGTTTGCCCCGGCGGCACAGGCTTCCATGGGGCAATGGTTGGGACCTCTGGCTCCGAATCTAATGGCTACGACTGCTGATACCATATTACCTGAATCGTTAAGCAGAAAAAATGGTGGGACTTTTCTCAGGTCTCCTTGTAACACAAGCCTGTGAGCGTTTTCAAAGTAGACATTAGTGCCACATGCTGTTCCGATCACTACACCGATACGACTTCTGTCGTATTGACCTGTTTTCAATCCCGCGTCCTCCACCGCCATCTCAGAAGCTGCCATTGCGTACTGAATGAACGGGTCGAACCGCTTGGCAAATTTTTCGTCCACGAAGTCTCCGGCATGGAAGTCCTTTACTTCACCAGCTATTCGGCACCTCAAAGATGAAGCATCGAAGCGGGTGATGGGACCGATACCAGACTTTCCTTCACAAAGGGCGGACCAGTTCTTGTCTATGCCTGTACCCAGGGGGGTTACCATCCCGACGCCCGTTATGACAACTCGCCGCTTTTTCACTTGAGTCGATTGACCTAACTCTTTTTCTCAACCTTCAATTTCGATTCGATGAGTGCGACCACATCCCCCACGGTTATAATATCACCCATCTCTTCGTCCTGAAGGTAGAGACCAAGTTCGTCTTCCAGGGATAGTGCCAGTTCTACCCGGTCTAAAGAGTCGAGGTCGAGGTCTTCCTTCAGCAAAGCAGCGGGGACTATTTTGCTTTCGTCAAGTCCTGGTTCCACCTTGCAAATAGCTTTTTTAACAAGCTCAAATACGTCCATAATTATCCTGTACCTCCAGTAGTCAGACGATGCATTTCAACGCTGGCTAGAAATGGTGCAATTATTCAGTGTAATTCGTTTTCGTATCACCGACAAGGCACTTTGGGACTTGTACTCAGGACACGCCGCTGGACGAAAGTCGGGGTACTTGCATCCCGCTAAAGAGGGTAATACAATTTATTAACCACAGCGGGGTACGCAAGATTGACGCTAATGGGATTATCGGGGTAGAGATGAGCGCTGCAAAGCCAACTAGGATTTCGGTGTTGTTGGTAGATGACCATCCTTTGTTGCGCCAGGCGCTTCGTGCTGTCTTGGAGAGAGAGGGTGACCTCGAGGTTGTAGCTGAGGCTGGTGACGGTCCTCAGGCGGTGGCGCTGGCTACCGAACTGAAGCCGGATGTGGTGGTCATGGACATAAGTCTACCGGAAATGGATGGGGTGGAAGCTACGAAGCGGGTCAAGGAGGTTTCTCCTAAGACAGCAGTGCTGGCGTTGACGGTCCATGATGATGAGCAGACTATAGCTGAGGTACTATCAGCGGGTGCCTCCGGGTACCTGACAAAGAGCGTTTTTGATAACGAGGTTGTTCAGGCAGTGCGCACACTCGCTGCCGGGGATATGGTATTGTCGCCCTCTGTGGGGCAAGTCCTCTTGCGGCAGGCTGCCCGTCGCCCCTCCCGTTCCTTACCTTTGAATTCAGGAGAGAGGCTGACGGTTCGAGAGCTGGAGGTTCTAAGGCTGGTAGCCCGCGGCATGTCAAACAGTGATATAGCTGCAACTCTGGGGCTCCGTTTACGGACAGTAAAAGGATATGTGACCGATATCTTTGCTAAACTGGGGGTGAGTACGCGTACTGAGGCGGTTGCCGTTAGTTTGCAGGCAGGCATTATATCTGTGGACGATATTCGATGACACACAGAGAACCCCGAACCGGTCTAGCTGTGGACGTTTTGAGTGACAGGATAAAACAGGTCCTGGCGATACCCCATTTCTGGGCTATCGCTTTCATTATGGCGGGGCTTATCTTGCTGTACAACGCTAGTTACTTGGGGATTGAAAGATGGTTCCCGCTGTTCGCCGAGGTCTTCAGAGCCAGAGGTATTTACGCTTTTGTGCTCAGTTTTCTCTTTTTGTTTCCTGTTCTTTACGCAGGTGCAGTGTTCCGTGTTCGCGGTGTCCTCGGTACCTGGGCAGCATTCCTGGTGGCTACCCTGCCCCAGCTTTTGCGACACACGCCTGACCTGGCATTCTGGCTTGGTGTGGGGCTTTTTGACCTAGTCGCTTTACTGCTGGGCTTGCTTGTGGCGCTGGACTATAACTCAACACCGGTGCAGGCAGTACCAAAGCCAGCTAAGGCGGTGAAACATTTATCACTAAACCGCATTGTTAAAGTCCATGAGTACGAGCGCCGGCACCTAGCACGAGAGTTGCACGATAGGGTAATCCAGTCGTTGCTGGTTGTGGCTAACCGTCTCCACGCGCTTCAAGATGGCAACCACGGTAATATTTCTCCGGATGTCAAAAAGCAGATGGAAGAGACCTTGGTCATGCTTTTGCGCACAGTGGACGATGTCCGGAGGTTGAGCTATAGCCTGAGTCCCAGGATTCTGGACAATGCGGGCTTGTTGCCGGCGTTAAGATGGCTGGCTGAGCAGGTCTCTAGCCAGGGCGGTACTAAGGTTGAGATAAAGGTGGACGGCAGGGAACACAGACTACCATCAGAGCTGGAGCCGGTTTTGTTCCGTATTGTCCAGGAGGCGCTGAACAATGCGCTCCGGCATTCAGGGGCATCGTTAATTGTAGTGACCTTGGATTTTCTCTCCAGCGATTTCAGGGTAACAATAGAGGATAATGGCTGTGGTTTCTGCCCGCCCAGGGCACTGGAAAATTATGTGTCCCAGGGTAAATTAGGTCTGGCAAGGATTGAGCAGCAGGTCAGGTTGCTTGGTGGTACCCTCGATATCCATTCTGAGCCGGGAAGGGGGACGAGCCTCAAAGTGGAGGTTAAAGCCTGGTAAGGGGAGTAAATGGTCCCTCGTTGTTAATTGTTTTTGTCATTGTTTTATCTTATAGATAGCTTTTTCCTCCGGCAGACAGATTCTGCGTCCCACCGTCTTGGCTATTTGGGCGAGTTCTTTGACCAGCGTGGCAAGCTGGGCTGTTGATATGGTCTGGTTGGCATCGCTGAGGGAGTCTGAAGGGGCATAGTGGGTCTCAATAATGACCCCATCGGCACCGCAAGCTATAGCTGCCCGACTCATTGCAGGCACCAACCGCGCATCGCCCGTGCCATGGCTCGGGTCAACGATTATGGGCAGGTGTGTCTTCTCTTTGAGATAAGGCACAGCATTCAAGTCCAGGGTGAAGCGGAGTTCAGTTGATAGACCACGTATACCCCTTTCACATAAAATGACCTGTGTGTTGCCCTCCGACATTATGTATTCTGCTGCTAGTAAGAATTCCTGATAGGTGGCGGATAGCCCGCGCTTGAGCAGGACTGGCTTGGCGCATTGTCCCACCTCGCGGAGCAGCGGATAGTTCTGCATGTTGCGTGAGCCGATCTGGAGACAGTCAGCATACCTGGCTACAAGTTCTACATGGCGTGGGTCAAGAACTTCAGTGACGACTTTAAGTCCTGTTTCCTCAGATGCCTCTTTCAGGTACTGGAGCCCCCTTTCTCCCAACCCCTGAAAATCGTAGGGTGAGGTGCGGGGCTTGAAAGCACCACCGCGCAGTAGATTAGCACCGGCGGCTTTCACTTCCCGGGCGATGCGCATTATCTGCTCAGCACTCTCCACAGAGCAGGGACCAGCTATTATGGCTAGCTCCTGGTTGCCCACTTTCATGCCGCCTATTTTAACTATTGTCCTGGCATGCCTATGACCAGACCTGGTGAAGAGGTATTTGCCATCGGTGTGCCTGGCGTCGGCAGTCATTTTGTCTATCTGTTCCAGTGCTGCGTTCTGTTGAGCCTTCATTTTTCTCTCCTCGGGACTAAAAATGAAGAACCCTCCTGCCTAGGAGGGTCCTTTTATGCTTGTACTTGTACTGGTTGTGTTAGGCTAATGCCCTCCCAGACCCGAAGGAAAGCGGGCTAAACCAGAAACCAAACCACACTCGAACCTGGTTGTGCTTATTAGCCATAACGATATTAAATTAGCATATCTTAGAGCGCCTGTCAACCACCCCAGCGATAGGAGAACAGAGGTGTGGCGTTTCTGGTATAATTTTACTTTGAATTTAAGATGAGGAGGTCTAAGTGAAACATTGCTGGCTCCTGTTGTCTCTGGGGCTTACTATATTATTACTGAGCAGTGCGCTGTTTGGCTGTGGCAAGACAGGGTTTGTCGATTACACCAACGAAGAATATGGATATACTATCAAATACCCCTATAGTTGGAAGCTGGAGATAAGCACCGACAACACGACCTGTGTGGCAACAGCACCATCGCGCAAGGGCTCGTTCAGGATCGATGTCGTGGCATCGTCGTCAGCCCAGGCAGTGGCGCAGCGCTGGTTAATGGCGATAGGCACAGCTTACAAGGAAGTGGTAATGCTGGAGAATAAACCAGCCAGCGACAGGTTCTGGGACTGGTACCTGGCTTATGAGTATGAGACGGAATTTTATGGCAGCTTTCACGGAGAGGCGTTTTTCAAACAGGTGGAAGGTCGGGTCTATAAAATAGACACACTGGCTGAAAAAAGTCTTTATGAGAGGTATCCTTTTCCTACTATTGTCTCCTCTTTCAAGCTAAAGAAGAAATAACACCTTCAAGTTCTCAGCCGATATTTTGAGTTCGTTCAAATAGGAGGGTGGCTCACAGGATATAGCACAGTGGGAGTGGGTCACCCTCCCTTAGTCCTCTCCCGTCAAGGGAGAGGGAGGCAGAGTGAGATATCTCTCCTGTCAAGGGAAAGGGGGAGTGAGACACCTCTCCCGTCAAGAGAGAGGAGAGGGGGAATGAGATACCTGTCCCATTAGGGGAGAGGAGGGAGATTGAGGCATATCGGGATTCCTCTTGCGCTGTTGTCTTTCACAGCCAGCGCACTTCCTATCGAGGGAGAGGAAAAGAAGTCCCTCTCCTCTCGCGGGAGAGGTTAGGTGTCCCCCTCTTCCTTCTTGCGGTGTTCCTTTGTCCCTCTCCCCTCGCGGGAGAGGGTTAGGTGAGGGGGCAATCTCCATCTTATAAAGGCAGCGGGAAAGACTCGCGGGACTAATTAGCCGTTTCCTGCCCTGCGAACAATAAGAATATGTGTCACCAATCTACACGGCTGAGTACAATTATTATCTCTGCGTGATACGGTAGTGTATAGTGCCGCTGTAGGTCCCTGAGGGGATGTCAGACTCGCTGAGGGACAGCCAGAAAGTGTTTGTTTTAATTCTTCCCCCTTCTCCAGTCCGGGTGCCCTCGTCCAGGAGCGTGTAGTCTTTCCTGACGGTGATGGCATTGCCGAGGTTACCGGTGGTGCTGACTTTCAGGGCGAACTGGTTTTCACCGCCTGGCGGGTTGCCACCCGTCTCATCCAGGTATGCGGTTGCTGTCCCGCTTGACCAGTCGTCTGATTTGATGTCCACGCCATAGGACCCATTGGCGATATAAGTAGCTGTCAAGACTCGTGGATTGGGTGGTGTGTTCTCGAATCGTGTGCCCGGTGCCACTTCACCCCAGTCCAGCAAAGCAGGGAAGAGAATAATCTCACCATACCAGTTCATAGACTTGTCCCGAATACAGAGTTCATCCCACTCATTAAGCTTTGTTGTTGCCTTAGCGCAGACATCCCAGTTACCGGGCGGGCTTGCTGTAGCCACTTTGCCCGGCTTGAAAGCAAATATCCAGCTACCCGTTTTCTGCCTTAAGTCTGGCTGCTGACATTCGGCTGGCAGGATTTGCCAGCTTGTGGGACTCCCAGCGTTGATATCCCATAGGGGTGGTCTGTCTATATTGCAGACCAGTATGGCGCAGGTCTGGGGATTGCCGACTGGTGGGGGTGGTGGATTTGTACCGGCAATATCGTAAAAGATGGTTACCCTTACCTCTCTGAGGTGCGATAGCTGATTGCCCATACGCATTCTTATATCTACCCTGGCGTAGTAGGTGGTCTGCGGCGTCAGACTTGACGTAGGCTGCGTGCAGCCCGGGTCACTGTAGATTTCAACTGCTGTTATATCAGGTCGGGGTCTACCGAGGGCTGTTTCGTCTGCTTCTGTCGCGGTAGCTTGCTCTTTGGTGACATTATCGCTGTTAGCTGCCAGGTCTGCCTGATAGATGGCGGAGTCCGTGTTTGCCAGCGCCCTATTATTGGAATAACCGGTACTTTGTATTGAAAAAGCTGGCAGCAGGCAGGATATTGCCACTGCCGCCGATAATGCAATGCCGATGTAACTAAGTTGCCTCATCACCTTCTCCGGTGTCTGCCATAATAGGTCTCGCCTCTAACACGCTGCTAATATCGCACAACACTTTTTGACTGTCAAGCATCTCTTTACATAAGCACTGCTTGCCTCCTGTAGGCGTCAGTCTAGGAGTTATTTCCTAGCGGGAGAGGTGCCCCATCGGTCATACCATACATAGCGTAACAGGCATGACTAGTGTGTAGCGTCGGCAAACTGGGGGCGGGTATGACCAAACTGTTGTGCGCAAACATTACCTACTGGTGAAGCTGTACAGCAGGGAGGGGGCTTAGACTGTTATGGTGCAGAGAAATGAAAAGGTCAATTGGTATCGGTTTACTGGTCCTTGTTATCTGTCTGCTGGCGGGCATACCGGTCCTGCTCGCTGGAACTGGAGGGCACTATGTCACAGGCAGGGTGGCTGTCCTTCCCCCGGATGGTGCGGGAGTCGCAGCAGTGGCTGCTTCTGCAGTCTCCAGGGATAGCTATGCCATAATGCAGTGGTCCATTCATAAAGCAATGGTACCACAGGCATGGCAGATAACATCGGGCGATGCTGGCACCATTATCGCAGTCCTGGACACCGGTATAGACAAGAGACATGAGGACTTGGCGGGTAAGGTGGTGAATGAGGTCAACTTTACCACCAGTCCGACCGCTGCCGATGTTTATGGACATGGCACACATGTCGCAGGCATTATCGCTGCTGTGGCGAACAACGGTATAGGTATTGCCGGGCTGGCATATGACTGCCGGCTGCTTAATGTTAAGGTGGCGGATGATGGTGGCTGGGTCACCAGTAGTGCTCTGGCGAAGGGTATCATCTGGGCGGTGGACCACGGTGCTAAAGTGATAAACATGAGCCTTTATCTTTTGGAACCGTCGATAGAGGTAGAGCAAGCTGTGGACTACGCCTGGAGCAAAGGTGCTCTTCTAGTGACGTCTTCGGGTAACTATTTAGGTAATAGAGCAGTTTACCCGGCATATTACGGCAAGTGTTTAGGGGTGGCAGCCACAGATACTCGTGACGAGTTGACTTTATGGTCGGGGAGGGGTGACTGGGTGGAGGTGGCAGCCCCGGGCGTTTCGATTTACTCCACGCTGCCTGGTAATAATTACCAGGCGCTTAGCGGCACCTCGATGGCGGCGGCACATGTTTCCGGGCTTGCCGGACTTCTTTTTACCGTGGCAAGGGACCGAAATGGCAACGTCTTCACCAACGACGAAGTGCGCGCCGCCATCGAGTCCGGTTGTGACCGGGTACCCTCCGGCTGTGTGAAGGGACGCATCAATGCCCTCAAAGCGGTGCAGCAGGTGGCTGGAGAATAGCCTGTGTTACCGCCTGGGAGGGGGCTTGACAAACTTGAAAACTCGTGGTATGGTATTTTACATATAGTGCGTTGGTGAAGACGGAGGTAAGCAGGAGGAACAAGGAAGGGTAGAAGTTAGTCTCTAATTTGACCGGTCTACGTCGGGATGCGATGAAGCACCGGCTGTAATGCGGTCACTTGGCTGGTGTAGAGCGAGTAGTGAGACCGACCCGAAAAGGGTCGGTTTTTATTTTTGCTAGTGACTCTGGAACAAGGAGGTGATGATACAGAACAGGGAAAAGCGACCATCAAACTAGAAACAAAATCTGCTCAGTACTCAAAAACTCAGAAAGGAGGTGTTTAAGTAACACAGATGAAATGGCTTAGCATATTAGTAGCGCTGGTGCTGGTGTTGTGTCTGGTACCGCTGGCTTACGGTGACGAGGTCACCGGGGTCACCGGCAAGTTCACCGTGAAAGCAAAGGCACCCACCGTGAACTCGTTAGAGATTTACACCGATAAGGCGTGCACCGAGGTGGCTACGAGCATGACACCGCAGGTGACATACTATGCCAAGGCGAACATTACTCAGCAAAGCGGTCTGAAGTACCTGAAGACAGTGGAGGTCTATGTTTACTACGATGCTTCCGGGAGCAACCCGGAACCCGGCGAGCCCCATCCGCAGACCTGTGCCCTGCTGAAATGGACCGCTGACCCCGAGGGCTGGTCGATCGATGCCGGTGGCTCTGTCACCTGGAGCATAGTCCCGGGCGACTGCAGCCGACCTGACAACCTCAACAATACCACCGGCGACTGGGTGTTCGCCTTCGTGGTGGGCAAAGTGGCAACTGAGACCGAGGCTTCAGACAATTGGGACGGCAAGGGCATCGCCGCCAACAAGAACGACCGGACAGGAACGAACTATGTCAGGGACAAGGGCATGAACTTCTACGGCGAGGTCACGGTGGCTACTACCGAAGTGGACTGGGGTGAGGTTGACCCGGGCCTACTGTTCGAGCAATCGCCGAACCCGCAGACAGGCATAGAGACGACCTACATCGCCAACGGTGGTCATCTCCGCACCATCAGAGGCAGTGACTGGGCTGGCGCAAGCTACACTGCTTATCTGGATGAAGAGGAAGCAGAGCCGCCGGCTGGCGATAACGAGTTCGCTCTGAAAGCCAACGACACCAATAACCTGGGTGCCGCCAAATGGGTGAAGAAGGCCGATGTGACTGTGAAATCAGGTACCCAGACCGATGAGAACGGCGTCAAGGTCAGCACCAACACACTGTGGCTGTCGTTGAGCAACAATTTTGAAGCCGACGAGTACAGCGGCGACATCTATTACGGTATCAGCAACGACTAGTCCTGCGCTGGCTGTGTGTTGCCCGGTTTTTGGGCGTCAGGGTATTGCATAGCCGCCGCTTATGTGTTAGGATAATTAACATGTGCAAGATAGTGCGGCAGGCGAGGCAGCGGGGGGCAAAATACCTTGCCCCCCTTGCTGCCTTTTTCATCGTGAGCCTTGTTTTGCCGTCTGCTGCGGCGGCGCAGGGCGGGCTGGCACTTTCCGGCAGCTTCTACCGTCAGGAGTTCAAGGTACCCCAGGGGACGAGCATCGAGACACCCGATGTCTATGTGGTGGTGTTCAACAACTCCAGCTCCGATATGAATGTGCGCATGACCACCGAAGCCCCTTCAGGTGTGGAGCTGGTGCTTTCGGACTCCGACTTCCCTCTTCCTGCCGGACAGCAGAAGAAGGTCACTGTGGCAGTTAAGGTCAGCGAGGCTATTGCCCCCGGTGAGTACAAGCTGCGGGTGACTGCTGAGGCTTACCGGGAGGGGGCTGGCATCAAGCTGCTGGGGGCGGCAGGGCAGACAGCCAAGCTCACCGTTACCGGTGAGGCGGGCACGGTGGAGGTGGTCGCCCTGACTCCTGACGGTTCACCGTTGCCAGCGCGGGTGACGCTTTACCGCCAGGCTGCCAACGGCAGGCTCAGCGTCGGCTATTCCGACACCGGCAGCCTGAAGATGAGGGTGGCGCCGGGCGACTACATCGCCGAAGCGTATATGGGGGGGAGCAAGCTGGCGGAGGAAAGTTTCACCATCGCCGCCAATCAGACCAAGAAGATAGTGCTCCAGGCAAAGACGGTCTACTTTGAGGGCTTCACCGTCGCCCCTAACTATTCCGCCGAGACCAAGAAGCTGGTCTTCGCCGAAATCGTGTACACGGTGAACAACCTGTTCCAGCCCTTCCCGCAGGGGAAGGTGGTGCTCAAGGTGACCAAGGGCGGTAGCCCTCTGGAGGAGGTAAACCTCATCACCCTGGCACCACTGGAGAAGGGCAGGGTTGAACTCAGCTACAACTATATCCCCAGGGAGGGGTGGCAGAAGGCTGAGTACAGGTTCAAGCTGGAATTGTGGATTGGGGACAAGCCCTATACCAGTAGCAAAGAGGAAGTCCTTGACCTGACCACAGAAGGTCTCGGTGGCATGAACTGGCTGCTCATCGGCGGTATAGCGGCAGCAGCCCTGCTGGTGATAATCATACTTGTGTTCACGCTGCGGAGACGGTCATATTAAGCAAATCAGGACAGGTTGCCTCGTTTGAATGAGATGTTCCCGGTGGGTACTTCTTGTATTGGCAGTTTTGCCTTGTTTGCTGCCAGGCAGCACATATGCCGCTGGTGAGCTCAAGGGAAAATTCTCCGTTGTCCACAGCAGGGTAATTGACCTCACGGTAGAGAGCACCACATATACCAGTGCTACCCTCATCTGGACCTCTCCCCGCACCAGTGGCAACCGTGGACCGTGGGTGCAATATGACCTGCGCTATGCCCGGACGGCGATAAATACTGAGGCGAGATGGCAGGCGGCGACCCCTGTAGCCGGGCTGCCACCACCACAGCCGCCGGGCACGCCTGAGCGCACCACCGTTATCGGACTTGACCCCTGCACCAATTATTTTTTCGCCATTAAGGCGGTGGATGCGCAGGGGAGGTGGTCAAACCTTTCCAACAGCCCTCTGGGCAGGACGCTGTGCTACACCGAAGGTGGAGGCGGCATCGGAGGACTGCCGGCGGCGTATACTGCTTATCCGCTTACTTTAAGTGTAAACATGCTGGGCAGGGTGGCTTCAGCGAGGGTGAGCAGCGAGGGCGAGCTAGCCAGCACACTGGTGGCGAAAGACCCCTCGGAAAAACATACCTTCGAGCTTGATAAGGGGACGAAGGTGGTGCTGGCTGAGGGCAGGGTGCCAGAGCTGCTGAAGTTCAGTGAAGCTTCTGTGGCGTTGCCGCCGCCTGAAAACACGGTGGTACTGGGCAAGGTGTACCAGTTTGAAGCCTTTGCCACTGCGCTTTCCCCGCCATCTCCGGTAAATATTTCGCCTTCAGCCAGGCTACTGCTCTCTTATGAGCCAGAGCAGGTGCCGGAGAACGCGGTGGAGATATCCATTGCCTATTATGATGCCGAGAAAGGATGGCAGATGCTGGAGCCGGTGCCGGGTGCGGTGGCTGAGGTGGGCAAGGTACATGGTGTGGTGAGTCACTTCACCCCGTTTGCCATAATGGCAAGGCTAGCAGAGCCGGCACCAGCTAGCTTCCAGGTGACCAGGCTCGTAATCGAACCGACCAGAGTCCGGCAAGAGGAAGAGGTGACCGTGAGTGTGGAAGTAGCCAATACCGGTGGCAGGACCGGCGAGTACCGATTGGTGCTTACCGTTGATGGCGAGGTGCGGGAGGTAAGGACTTTGACGCTGGATCCTGGAGCCGTCAAGATGGTTAGTTTTACCCTGAAGGGCTACATGCCCGGCTGGCACACGGTGGAAGTGGCTGGGCTGACGGGACAATTCGAGGTGGTCGAGGAGGCAGTGGGGGTAAGTAGATGGTGGTGGCTGGCTGCGGTTGTTTTATGTGCAGTAATCGTGCTTGTGATATACCGGGTGGCTAGACGAAAGGCTGCAAGATAGGTTGGTAATGGTCGGGGTGGGCGGATTTGAACCGCCGACCACCTGAACCCCATTCAGGTGCGCTACCAGGCTGCGCTACACCCCGTAGTCTTAGCAACGGCAATATGTTATCATAATTAAACGATTCGGGACAATCGGCGTTTTTATGCCGTGCTGAGAAATCTTGCGAGGTGACCCGTTGGCTAAGAAATCCAGACCAGCCCCAATACGAACGCCCACCAGGCGCCAGTTATCGAGATGGCGTCGCGAGAGAAGAGTGCAGCGCATTACACTAATCGCTGGCTGCATCTTCCTCATCTTTATCCTTGCATACACCGGATACGGTTTTTATGCGGAAGAACTGAGACCCCTCAATCAACCGGTGCTGAAGGTGGATGATAGCGTCTTTAAAATGAATTATTATTTGAAGTTGCTGAAGTTTTACAGTCAGGGGCAGGAAGGTGCTATGCTCCCTACAATAGCCGAACTTAGTCTTGGTGTCATGGAGCAGGGGGAGGTGCTGAGGCAGGAAGCCCCCAAACTTGGCTTCCAGGTGACTGATGAAGAGATAAGGCAAGGGTTAAACGATTCAAAGCTGCCCGACGACAGGGCTTTTGTGGACTTAATCGCTGCGCGACTGCTCACAGCCAGACTCCTGAAGGACTATTTCGACCCCATGGTGCCTGAAACCTGTGAGCAGGCTTATGTGCAGGCGATGCTGCTTCAGGACGAGGATACCGCAACAGAAGTCGCCAGGCGAGTTACCGATGGTGAGGACTTTCTTGCTCTGGCTAAAGAATTTACCGTGGAACCGGTGACCAAGAGTAAGGGCGGTGACCTGGGTTGGTTGCCTAGAGGATACTTAGACATACTTCTAGGACTGGACAGCCAGGTATTCGAAGATATGGTATTTTCTGTTGCTCCAGGTAAAGTAAGCGAGCCAGTTTTTGATGCTTCTGCGACCAAAAATATAGGCTACTGGATTATTGAAGTGCTGGAGAAAGACGAGACAAAAGGTAGCCATATCCGTGGCATTCTACTGGGGACGAAAAAAGAAGCCCTGGAGATAAGGGAGAGGCTGGAGAGAGGTGAGGACTTTGCCGCGCTGGCGAAGGAGTTTTCACAGGATGAAACCAGTGGAGAGCAGGGTGGTGATTTAGGCTGGGTGCAGAGGTGGGGTGATACCAGCACCTTATCACGGCTGGCTTTTAGCCTTGAGCCAGGTTCTCTCAGTCAGCCAACTCCTGACGCATCTAAAACAACCAAAGGCGGGTATTGGTTGATAAAAGTAGTCGAGAAGGACCCTGCTCGCAAGCTTGATGGGGAAGTAAGGGAGACTTTAAAGATGGATGCTTTTACCAATTGGCTTAACGAGGTGCGCAAGAATCACACCATCGAGAGACTATTGACTGAGGAACAAGAAATGTGGGCAATAAAGAAGGTGCTCAAGTAGAGGGAGTGATGAGATGGCGAACAAAGAGAGCATAGGGATAGGTCTTATGGGTCTAGGGGTGATAGGTAGCGGTGTAACAAAAGTGCTACTCCAGAAATCTGACCTCCTGGCACAGGAAGCTGGCAGCCGACTGGTGCTGAAGAAAATACTGGAGCGCGACCTGAGCAAGCATGGCGCTTTAGGGCTTGAGCGTTCCCTTTTTACTACCAATTTCGATGACATAGTCAAGGATGCTGAGATCGATATTGTCATCGAGCTTATCGGCGGTGAACACCCTGCTTTCGAGTACATACGGGACTGTTTAAAGCGCGGTAAGCATGTGGTCACAGCTAACAAGGAGGTCATGTCCAAACACTGGACGGAGTTGCAGACAGCGGCTAGGAAACATGAGGCGATGTTGCGTTACGAAGCCAGTGTTGGTGGTGGGATACCACTCATTGCCCCGTTTCAGGAAGACTTGATAGCTAACGAGATTAAAGCGATTCATGCTATTCTCAATGGGACCACCAACTATATTCTAACGCGGATGGCGAAGGAAGGGCTTGACTTCTCCGTAGCCCTGAAAAAGGCACAGGAGCTGGGCTATGCTGAAGCAGACCCCTCTAAAGATATCGAGGGCATTGATGCTGCTTATAAACTGGCTATCCTTTCCACCATCGCATTTGGCACCGAGATAAAACCAGACGATGTATATCACGAGGGTATTTCGCGGCTTAAGGCGCGGGACTTTCGTTATGCCCACGAACTGGGTTATGCCATTAAGCTACTGGCAATTGCCAAACAGACTGGTGAATGCGTAGAGGCAAGGGTACATCCTGTATTTATCCCCGAGGAGTCCTTGCTGGCTAAGGTTGACGGTGTTTACAATGCCATAAATGTTGAGGGTGACCTTGTGGGCAATGTCATATTCTACGGACAGGGTGCGGGACCATCCGCTACCTCAAGCGCGGTCGTTTCGGACGTGATTAGGATAGCCCAGGACATTAACCGTGGGGTTGTCAGTCAGGTAAAGTTACTACAGAAGAACGGTCTTAGAGTGAGACCTATGTCTGAGATAGAGACCAGGTACTATATGCGCATGAGTGTAGCTGATAGGGCTGGGGTCTTAGCCCAGATTTCCAAAGTATTGGGCGACCATAATATCAGCATTTCAGCAGTTATCCAGAAAGAGAGCGACCCAACAACTCAGACCGCGGAGATCGTGATTATGACCCATCCAGCTAAGGAGGAGGCAGTGCAACTTGCCCTCAGGGAGACTGAGAGGTTACCTGTGGTCAAAGAGATAAGCAATTTCGTCAGAGTGGAGGCTTGAGAAAATGGGGCACGGTGTTCTATTCCGCTACCGTGATTTTTTGCCGCTAACGCCGGCAACACCAATGATCACACTTGGGGAGGGGGATACCCCGCTGGTAAGGTCGGTGTTCCTGGAGAAGGAATTAGGTTGCGGCGAGCTTTATTTTAAGCTGGAGGGATGTAATCCCACCGGTTCTTTCAAAGACCGCGGCATGGTGGTGGCTGTAGCCAAGGCTGTTGAAGAGGGGAGCAAAAGCATTATTTGTGCTTCTACAGGCAATACCAGCGCATCGGCAGCGGCATTTGGTGCACGTTTTGGGCTGGGGGTGGTGGTAGTGATACCCAAAGGAAAGATAGCAGTAGGTAAACTTGCCCAAGCTATCGTTCACGGGGCAAAGATCGTTGCCGTACAGGGCAATTTCGACCAGGCTTTGCAAATAGTACGAAGCCTGGTGAAAAAGCACCCATTGACGCTGGTCAACTCGGTTAACCCGTACCGTCTTGAGGGTCAGAAGACTGCCGCTTTTGAAATTATAGACGAACTGGGTGATGCACCTGACTATTTGTTTATCCCTGTGGGCAACGCCGGTAACATCACAGCTTATTGGAAGGGTTTTGTCGAGTATAAAAAAGCAGGTAAAGCAAGCCAGACGCCAAAGATGATGGGCTTCCAGGCTGCAGGGGCGGCGCCAATTGTCCGGGGTAAAATCATTGAGAAACCGCGCACTCTGGCTACGGCAATACGCATTGGCAATCCAGCTAGCTGGCAGGGGGCAGTAAATGCGCGCGACCAGTCAGGTGGTGCTATCGACTGCGTCAGCGATGATGAGATCGTAGCTGCCTATAAACTTCTGGCAAGGAAGGAGGGTATTTTCGGTGAACCTGCCTCTGCAGCCTCGGTGGCAGGGCTGATAAAGATGGCAAAGCAAGGGCTGGACTTGCGAGGAAAGAGGGCAGTCTGTGTCATCACAGGAAGTGGTCTCAAAGACCCCAGCCTTCCTAGGCGGTTCACTGAGGCTTTCCCCGAAGTGCCACCAGATGTTGAGTCCGTGGAGCAGGTATTGGGCTGGCGATAGTCCGTGGTGAAAGGAGTGACATGACGAAAAGGGTAGCAGAGGATATTGGCGAATTTTACCAGCATTACCCCAAGGTAGCTACAATACTCACCGTACGCGCTGGCGAGCGCAAGAACGCTATGGCGGTTGCCTGGCATAGCTCAATTTCGTTCAAGCCACCGCTTTATGGAGTCTCGATCGCTCCCAAGAGGTACACTTATCAACTTCTTTTAGAAAGCAAAGAGTTCGGCGTAAACTTCTTGCCCTTCCAGTGTGCTGAACTGGTGGCTTCGGTTGGTGGCAGCGGTGGTAAGGGGGTGGACAAGTTCCAGAAATTCAGCATCGCAGAAGAGAAGCCATTGAAGACCAATGCGCCCATACTGAAGGATGCCTATGCTGCGTACGAGTGCCGGCTGGTTGACAACAAGACATATGGCGACCATGTCTGGGTAGTGGGCGAAATCGTAGCTGTGCATTTCGCTAAGGAGGCACTAACATCGAAAGGGACTTTAGACCTGGACAGGGTCAGTCCAATCCTTTATCTGGGTGCTGAGCTTTATACCACCATAGACAAAAGCCTGGTAAGACTGCTTGACAGGGAGTTTTATGCCAAACGTTAGTCATATGTTATAGGGAGGAACACTGTGATTGATCAAGCCAAAATCGAGGCTGCTGCACGGTCCATTCTAGAGGCAATAGGTGAAGACTTAACTCGGGAGGGGTTGCAGGGTACACCACAACGGATTGCCGAAATGTATGCGGAACTTTTTTCCGGGCTATATATGGATGCCAAAGCAGAACTATCTGTGGGTTTCGAAGAAGGGCACAGGGAGATGGTGATACTCAGGGACATTCCCTTCTATTCTATGTGTGAGCACCATCTGTTGCCATTTTATGGCGTAGCCCATGTAGGGTATATACCCAACGAGGCAGGCAGGGTAGTCGGTATAAGCAAGCTGGCAAGAGTAGTCGAAATATTTGCCAAACGTCCACAATTGCAGGAAAGAATGACCTCTCAAATAGCAGATGCCATCCTGGAGGCATTGCAACCGGATGGGGTGGCAGTAGTAATCCAGGCAGAACATCTTTGCATGACCATGCGCGGCATCAAGAAGCCGGGAAGTAATGTCGTCACCTCTGCCACCAGGGGAATTTTCCGCAGTCGTGCAGCGACCAGGGCTGAATTTCTCTCCCTGGTGCTGGGCAAATAGCCTGACTATTCGTGCCTGAGCGATTCAATCGGATCAAGGCGCGCGGCACGGTATGCCGGGTAGATCCCGGAGGCAAGCCCCACAAAGACCGCTACAGAAAGAGCAATAATAGCAATATCAGGAGACATAGGCGCTTTGACCGGGTAGGGACCGAGCTGGACACCGGTGATAAGAAAAGCTCCTGTGGCAGCTATCAGCAGTCCTATTATCCCTCCAGACAGGCTAAGCATAGCCGACTCGACCAAGAATTGGCGCAGGATGTCAGACCTTCTGGCACCCACTGCTTTTCTGATGCCTATTTCGCGGGTGCGTTCGGTGACTGAGACCAGCATTATGTTCATGATACCAATGCCGCCGACTATTAGCGAGATCGCCCCCACGCTGCCGAGAAAGACCTGAAAGATGCCCAATACCTGATGCATACTCTTCAGAATTTCTTGCATATCGATAACCACAAAATCATCGTCCTCATCGGGGGCGATATGGTGCCGCTGCCTCAGGATAGCGGTTACCTGTTCTCTGGCAGCGGGTATCTGGTCGGTGCTCACAGCTTTGATAGCTATGGTCTGCACCGGTCGACCGCGGGGACTGGTCTCTCCCAGCAACCTTGCTTGCATCGTAGTTAGTGGTATTATGATGAAGTTGTCGGCTGTGGCAAAAAAGCCCCCTTTCTTTTCCAGCACGCCAATGACTCTATACCTGGTGCCGCTGATGCGGATAGTCTTGCCCAGCGGGTCTTCGCTACCGAACAGGTCTGACGCCGCTTTATCACCAAGCACTGCCACTGTATCTGCGCTCTTGGTGTGCTCGGCGGTGATAAATTCACCCCGAGCTACAGGGTAGCTGATCACCTCGGCAATTTCCGGGGTGGTACCCATCACGTCTATCGTTTTGTCTTTGTTGCCATAGACCACCTTGGTCATTTTTTCTATTATCGGTGCTACCAGAGCTACCGAAGGGGCTCGTGCCGGGTTGGCTATAGCGATAGCATCCTCAAGCGTCAGGCTTGCCCCGCCAGCCATTGCTTGCGTCATGCCTGTAGCACCGGTAATGTAAATAGCGTTAGCGCCCATACTCTCGAATACGGCGGTGACATTGGCTTCATGACCTCTGCCAAACGAGACCAGGAATACAACGGCACTCACACCGATAACGATGCCTAGAATAGTAAGTGCGGAACGCATTTTGTTGCTATACAGCGAACGCCACGAAGTGAATATGCTTTCCCAGAGGTTCATCTTCTTTTCTCTCCCACTATTTTACCATCCCTTAAGTAGATCGTACGCTGTGTATATCTAGCGATGTCTTCTTCGTGGGTGACCAGGACAATGGTGATGCCCTGTTTGTTCAATTGCTGGAGAAGTAGCATAATGCTATGACTTGTCTGAGTATCAAGGTTGCCTGTAGGCTCGTCAGCAAGGATGATAGCTGGATTGTTCACCAGTGCTCTGGCTATGGCTACGCGCTGTTGTTCCCCACCAGACATCTCTGTGGGATGATGATGGGCACGGTTCGCCAGCCCCACTGCTTCCAGTGCCTCCAGAGCACGCTGGCGCCGGTTACGGTTGCCGCCCCTGTCATACACCAGCGGCAGCTCCACATTGGCTAGAGCGGTGGCGCGAGGTAGCAGATTGAATGACTGGAAGACAAAGCCTATCTTCTTATTCCGTATGGCAGCAAGCTGGTCGTCCTTGAGACGACTTACATCTATGCCATCCAGCTCATATTTACCCGAGGTTGGTCTATCGAGACAGCCGATAAGGTTCATTAGAGTAGACTTACCTGAACCTGATGGACCCATTATTGAGACCATCTCGCCCGGCTCGATGGTGCAGGTGATGCCATCGAGTGCTTTGACCTGAACGCTCCCCAGCCTGTAGATTTTGACTATGTTGTCCAGTTTGATCATGGTGTTGAATGATATTGCTACAAGACGGGCTGTTAGCGGAAAGAGAGCGGTGACCTTATCTTTACCGGCTCCATCACAACTTTTTCGCCTTCCTCCACTCCAGAGACTATCTCGGTGAATCGGTCATTCTGGGCACCTATGTGAACCGGACGCTTTTCGGTCAATCCTTTCACTTCATCGATAACGACTTCCACGTAATAATCGCCAGGACTGCCTTTTACCGCCCGATTAGGGAGCAGCAGTACATTGGGGTAAGACCTGACTATGATGTCAGCGCCGGCTGTAAGCCCTCCTTTTAATTCGATTTCGGACGGTTCCAGGGCGATGGTCACGGGGAATTCGACGACACCAGCAATGCTGGTGCCGACAGGCGAGACAAAGGTGACTTTACCCTTCAATTCTACTTCAGGCAGTGCATCCGTAGTCACAATCGCTTCCTGTCCCACTTTCACTTTATAGATGTCCACCTCATCCACGGTAGCCTCCAGCTCTACAGTGGAAGTGTCCACAAGATAGACAGCCGTTTTAGATGAATAGTCGAACGAGGAGAGCTGGTCGTTGACCTTAACGCCGACGTCGACCACGGTCCCATCGAAAGGTGCCAGTATCTCGGTCCTCATTAACTCCTCTTTAGCTCGTTTCAAATCAGCCTCGGCAATCTGTATGTTAAGATTGGCAGCTCTTAAAGTCTTGAGGTTGACACCGCTACGGAAGACAAGTTCGTTATTTTCCAGTATCTTGCGGCTGGTCTCGATATCGTGTTGTGCCATGCGCAGCTTGGTGGCAAATTCCAATTCATCACAGCTCTGTTCCTGACACACCTGTATATTCTGCAATGAATTTTCTACCTGTTCCAACCAGGCAAGTGCAGTGGAAGTATCGGGATAAGGGACAGGCATTCCTCCTGTCGTGCTGTCCGTTCTCATGCCCTGCACTGTAAGCTGCTGGCAACATTCACCAATCCGCTGTGACATGCGGACTCTGCCACTAATGTTTTTCACCTGCTGATACGTTTGATAGACTTGTTGTGTGACTGCCGTGAGTCTAGCTATGTTCAGGTCATCTTTTTCTAGCTCCACCTGTATTTCGGCGAGTTCTCGTAAGCCTTGTTCTACCATCCTGATAGCACGTGACACTTCAGGATAATTCTCTATTTTCTCTCCAGTGAACTCGTCAATACTTTCCAGGGAGACCTCAATAGGAGGGACTTTAAGCAGGTCATTTACAGCCTGGAGGTCATGTATCGCAAGCCTAAGTTGTGAAGCCGCTCTTAAGTGGTCACCTTGGCTGAGGTATTCCTGCGCCTGTTTCAGTTCTTCCACGGCTTGTTCGGCACGCACAGCGGTCACAGGGTCAGGGTACATTCTGGGATACCCCATGACTGCGGGGTGGACTTTTTCTAGCAGATCGTTGAGCGCTAATTCCACCTTGTACTGCGCCGCCTCCACAGCCAGCTTCTGAGTACTGTCATCCAGTTTGGCAAGGAGTGTCCCTGTTTTTACCTTATCGCCCTTCTTTACGCGTACTTCCTTGACTGTTCCCGGGGTGCCGAATTTTAGTTGTACTTCGCGCGGCATTTTCAGGGTTCCATCTGCTGACACTGTGACGACCAGGTCACCCCGTGTCACGGTGGCAATTTCCTTATCAGACAACTTCGATTGCTCACCCTTGCAACCGGGAAATATGAACAATAGCAGAGTAGCAAATACGAACGTCACTATAAACTTGTATCTCATGCTGGATCACCCTTTCTATCTGAATCCAAGTTACTGCTGTGCGGTGGGTCAACAAATGTTTCTCTTGGCTTGTGCCGCGGACATCTTGACGGGCAATCGTTTGAACCCATTTTTTACGTTACTAGAGTCTAATAAGTTTCGGCTGTTTTGTCAAAGTTGACAGTGCTAAGCCTGCTGAATGAATATGCATATAGATAGCGAGAGGCTTGCACTGCTGTAATTTTGCTATACTATGGGCTGGAAGATTGGAATTCAAAGGGCTGATCCCATCGTTCGTTCAAGAAGTTAAAGGCTTCCTTGCTCCGGAGGAGGGCAAGAGACTATTTGAGCTAGCCTTGCAAGGTTGCCTGCTAGGACCGTGTCTGGAGATAGGTAGTTTTTGTGGCAAGTCTACGGTATACCTTGGCTCGGCTTGTAAGCTGCGGAAAAGAACGCTGTTCAGCATTGACCATCACCGTGGTTCAGAAGAGCAACAGCCGGGGCAGTTATATTTCGACCCCGAAGTGTATGATGAGAAACTAGGAAGGATAGACAGCTTTCCCTACTTCCGGACTACTATCGAGCGTGCCGGGCTTGAAGAAGTTGTAGTAGCGATAGTAGCTAAGTCACATGTTGTGGCAAAAGACTGGGCTACGCCATTGGGGCTGGTGTTTATAGATGGCGGACATGCTTATGAGACTGTGTTAACTGATTACCAGTGCTGGAGCGGGCACTTGTTGCCCGGGGGCTTTCTCGTTTTCCACGATATTTTTTTAGACCCGACCAAAGGAGGACAAGCTCCGTACGAGGTCTATAAGCTGGCACTGGCTTCAGGGCTGTTTACGGAGTTACCGATGACGAACACGCTCGGGGTATTACAGCGTCAGCGGACGGTGATGGTCAAGGAGTAGGCTGGTCGGCGACATGTGGCGAAACATGTCAGCCGCCAATACCACTGCTGCAGAGGTCCAGGTGGGCTTTTCCTGGGGCCAGACCTCTCCATGTGGCAGGGTGACCCCATACCAGTAGGCACCATCGCTATCTCGCATCTGCTGGAGCCAGCTAAAGACGGTGGCAGCATGTTGATACTCCCCGTGGACTGCTAGAGTCAAGGCTAGCTCACTTGTCTCGGCAACAGTGACCCAGTTTTGCTCCAGACTACAGAGTGAACCGAACCCTTCTACCACAAACCTGTCCCACCCTTTGAAAATCCTCTCCTTAGCATCATCGCCATTTACCACGCAGCACATCGCTGGATAGTACCAATCCATGGCAAATACCGACCTGTTGTCAGACATTGACTCGATGGGACACGGCATCCGTCTTATTGCGCTAGCCAGCTCCGTAAGCGCCTTTTTCCAGGAAGTGTTTTCCTCCTCAAGCACTGAGGCAATGCACAAGGCGCTTTTCAGACTGAGGTAAATAGAGCTGCAACCCGTTACTAACGCTTTAGGATAAATGGTGCCGTTAGCATCCCTCGCCCAGTAGATTTCACCGTTAGGTCCTGCCATATCAAGGGTGAAATCTATAGCGGAGCGGATGGTGTGCCACATTTCTCGGAGAAAGGATTTGTCTTGGGTGCTCAAATAATGGTGCCAGACACCCACAGCGATGTAGGAAATAACATGTGATACCTTGGAAGTATCCTTTGGCTGACCATTCTGGTATGAAGCATACCAGCTACCGTCATCAAGCTGAGTTTCCGCCAGCCACCTATATGCCTTCCCAGCTTCTTCGTGGTAGCCACCGATATCCAGAGCCATGGCGTTTTCAACATGTGTCCAGGGGTCCAAAACCCCATTTTCTGACCAGGGTATGGAGCCATCTCTTGCTTGACTTTCTGCAATGAAGGTTGTAGTAAGCTTGATGAGTTCCCGCGGTATTATAGTCCCGTAATATTGTGTTGCCATCCTATATTACCTTTGAAAGTGGTCTTATTTGTCTATTGAACTCTCTGCTGTCAGTGAACGAGACCGTGGTCAGTTCTTTTAAGCCCTGATAATGTTCAATCGCTTCGGCATAGAGCTCGGCAGTCTGCCTGGCAGTATTGCGCCAGTTGAACATCTGCTGCACACGATGCCTTCCAGCCTCTCCAAGTTGCTTACGCCTGTCCGGGGCATCCAGCAACGCAGTGATAGCTTTAACTAATGCTTCGGTACTGGCGGGTGGTACCAGAATGCCGGCGTCACCCACGATCTCGGGTAGCGCTCCCGCTGTAGTCGAAACTACAGGCGTGCCGCATGCCATGGCTTCGGCTGCTGGCAGCCCAAAACCTTCGTAGACCGATGGGACCACAACCATGGTAGCCAGCGAATATTGGCGTACCAGTTCTTGTGTGTCTATCTTGCCTGTGTAGCCCACGCAATCACCAATACCCAGATTTTCGATAAGCCCCTCCGTGTAGCCATTTTTCATAGGTTTCCCTACTATTATCAATTCAATCGGGCGCTGCTTTCTGATAACGGCTACAGCTTCGAGAAGATATTTCAGCCCTTTAAGTGGTGTATCACCGCTGTTAACTGTGAGAAGACGGTTATCCAATCGTTTGGTGCCTGATGTCTGCGTGAAGATAGAGGTATCGACGCCATCATAAATAACCCGAACGCTGTTTTCCGGAAGTTTAAAAATCTCAATGACCTGACGGTAGGAATCGTACGAACCGGTTATGAAATGAGAAAGGTGCCTGGCGACCTCGAGCTGCATATTTGTGAAAGCATACCATCTCTTGATACCCATCTTTTGCCACAGTGACCTGGCGGCTTGTAAGGCAAGGTCGCGGTCAATGGCTATGGGATGGTGGATAGTTGCAACAACAGGTACACCCAGTGCCTTTATCTTTAAAATACTGTAGGAAAGACTCTGGTTATCGTGGACTACATCATATCTCTTATAGCGCTGTTGCTGGCGCAGAAATTGGTAAGCACGCATACCGAAGGTCGATGGTTCGGTGAAAAAGCCGGCGCAGACACCGAGCCACTCAATAAGGTTGGGTATTGAATTCAACTTTGCGGGATGGATGAAGAAGCGCTTGCTTTGAGGTAGAGCGTAGAGGTCCAGGCTGGGCAATTTGACCAGGTTTACTCCCTCCTCCAGCTCAGGATATGGTGGACCAGAGATTATGTCCACCTCGTGCCCCAGGTCCCGTAGCGAGCGGCTCAGATAACGGACATATATACCCTGACCACCGGAATAAGGATAACTTCTGTAACTAAGTAAACATACGCGCATGGAAAAATGCGCCTTTCTGTCTTAGCCGCCTTGGCAGCAAACCGCACACATTTTACCCTTTATCCGCAGATATGGCAATAGCTTGTACTCGTCCAGTAGATTAGTGACACTTGCCCTCACCTAACCTCTCCCTTGGTGGGAGGGACTCCCCCTCACTCTAACTCTCTCCCACAAGGGGAGAGAGAACCTTTCCCATTTGATGGTGGAGTTTCTTCCTTCTTTCCTCTCCCTTGACGGGAGAGGATTAAGGTGAGGGTGAGATAAAGCAGGCAATGCCCTTCCCGCACTGCTATGCCCGTGTGTCACCCATCTATCTGAACTAGCTCATAGCTACAAGTGAGCTCGAATTTGCCGGTTTGCTATTTAAGGTTCAAGCGTTTGTTGTGCTCTAATTTCTCGGTATAGACATCCACCGTACGGCTGGCTGCGGTGCGCCAGTTGAAATTTTGAATAACCCTCTTATAACCGGCTTCGCCGAGCGACTGGCGTTTTTCTACGTTCGTTAGTAATGCCGATATGGCATCGACAAGAGCTTTGATATCGGCTGGTGGTACCAGTAGTCCGGCATCGCCAACTACTTCCGGTAACGCACCGGCAGAGGTGGATACCACCGGGGCAGCACAAGCCATGGCTTCCGCCGCCGGTAGTCCGAAACCTTCGTACGTCGATGGAATGACTACTATGGTGGCTAGACGGTAATGGTCTGCCAGTTCTTCGGTGGTCACTTCACCGACAAATTTTACATAATCTTCAATCCCCAAACTCGTCACCATTTTCTGGACTGCGGGAGTTTTAGCGCCTTTGCCGATAACGAGCAGTTCCAGTGGGTGTTGTTGTCTCAGTACTGTGAACGCCTCAAGCAAGTAATTCAAGCCTTTTACAGCTATGTTGCCGCTGATAACTGTGACCAGTCTATTTTCCAGGCGTCTTATTTTTGGGGAAGGGCAGAAGGTCTGGGTATCGATCCCATTATAAACGATGCGGAGTTTTTCTCTTGGGAGGTCGAAAGCCTGTGCAATATGTTCTGCTGAATTGCGGGATACGGTGATAATGTGTGAAAGCTGACGGGCTACTTTTTTCTGCATGTTAAGGAAAGAGTACCATCGCCTAAGCCCCAGCTTATCCTTAATGGACTTCGCTGACTTTATTGCCAGTTCACGGTCGAGGAATATAGAGTGATGTATCGTTTCTACAACCGGTAGTCCCAGTTGCTGAATCTTTAAAATACCGTAAGCAAGCGTCTGATTGTCGTGGACTATATCGTAATTGTTATTTCTGCGGAGAAACTCATAGGCGCGCATGCCGAAAGAGAGTGGCTCAGCAAAATAGCCGCTGATGACACCGAGCCATTCTACTATGTCAGGTATGGAATCGAGTCTGCGAGGGTTGATAAACAACCGGGCAACCGACGATATGGAATACAGGTCAAGGCTGGGTAATTTGATTAGCTTTGCTGGCGGGTCGAGGTCGGGATAAGGTGGTCCAGATATGACATCAACTTCGTGTCCCAGCTCGCAGAGAGCACGGCTCAGGTATCGGAGGTAGACCCCTTGTCCTCCGGAATAGCGGTAGCTTCTGTAACTGAGTAAGCAAATGCGCATGACAGATTTTTTGAGTTGGGAATAGGAACGGCAACATTTTACCCTGGCAAGTCATGCTTATCAAGGTAATTGACAGAATAGGGTGACATCGTTGCCTATTCGCCCAGTAGCTGCAGGACAATGTTTCTTGAACGGGGACGGTTATCGAAGTCTACGAGGACGATCTGCTGCCAGGTCCCCAGGGTCAACTTGTTATCGTTGAAGGGGACGGTGAAGGAGGCTCCCTGGAGGGATGCTCTGACATGGGAGTAGCCATTGCCATCCCCCCATTTGAGGTCGTGCTGGTATGTCATATCCCGCGGGACATGCCGCTCCCACATATTCTTGAAATCGCTTATCAGTCCGCTTTCATACTCGATGGTGGTTAATCCGGCGGTTGACCCGGTAACGAAGATGGTCAAGATGCCGTCCTTTAACCCCGAGTTGCTCACCTCCCGGGCTACTTCCGCGGTTATGTCGATCAGGTCGCAGTTGCCGCGCGTACTGAATGTGAGGGTTCTGGTGACTACCTTCATATTCTGACCTCCTCCCATAAGATATCCTCGATGTTAAAAACGGGACCGTCTTTGCAGACCTGTTTCATCCCTTTCCTGGTCATTATGCTGCATCCATAGCAGGCACCGATACCACAGCCCATCCTTATCTCCAGGGAAACCTGGACTGCCCTTTTCTGGTGCCAGCCCTGCCTCTCGATTTCCTGGTACATAGCCAGAGGACCGCAGGCATAAATTCGGTCGGACCACATGACAAGGTCGCCTGTGTGCCTGGCAAGGAATTGGGTTACGGTGCCTTTTTCGCCCCTGCTAGCATCTTCGGTCACGAATATCTTCTCTATACCTGAAGGCAGTTGCTCCTCAGGATAAAGTTGTCTCGCGGTCTGTGCGCCGATAACGAGTTTCACAGTCTTGCCCTGTGCCGGAGCTCGTTGTGCCAGGAAAACGAGGGGGGCGATGCCGGCACCACCGGCGATAAGAAGCAGTTTTTTTGCCGACCTGGGGACTGAGAAACCGTTTCCCAGTGGTCCCAGCACGTCGAGCGTCTCGCCTCTGGTGCGTTGCGAAAGCCAGATAGTGCCTTTGCCGACGATTTTAAAGAAAACGAATACCAGGTCTGTGCCAGCGGTCTTGTGTACACTGAAGGGGCGGCGAAGAAACAGTTCTTCACCACACTTTATGGTGATAAACTGTCCTGGCTGAGCATTAGCGGCAATGTAGGGTGCTTCGATACAGAGCAGACCATGCCCCGGAATAAGCTCTATGTTGGACACGATACGGGCTGAGACCAGTTTCAAGGTATAGTCACACCTCTTGCCTGTTAAGATATTCACTTAACCTGCAGACGGTGAAAATCTGGCTGCTGCTGGTGATGGCTTGTAGGGCGACACGGGCTGTGTCCAACGAGGTGAAACAGGGGATGCGGTGCTCCGCCGCGGCACGGCGGATATGAAAGCCGTCTTGAAGGGGGACACGCCCGCCGGTTATGGTGTTTATAACACCAGTCACTGAGCCATCGTTGATAACGTCAACCACATTGGGATGTCCTTCGCCCAGCTTTTTGGTGACTTTATTCACTTTTATCCCCTGAGACTCGATGAAGTTGGCGGTTCCCTCGGTGGCATAAAGCCCGTACCCCAGTGAATAGAAGCCGTGGATAATAGGCAGTGCTTCCTTCTTGTTCTTGTCAGCAATACTGAACAGGAGGTTACCGTGCCCCGGCAGCATCAGTCCGGCAGCGATGAGTGCTTTAGCCAGGGCTGATTCGAAGGTGTAGTCAATGCCCATTATCTCACCTGTGGACTTCATCTCCGGTCCCAGGTAGGTGTCAACGCCGGTGAGTTTTGACATAGAGAACACTGGCGCTTTGATGCCAACGAGTTTCCGTCTCCGCCACAGCCCGCCAGTATAGCCCTGCTCCTTGAGGCTGGTGCCAAGCATCACTTTAGTGGCGATGCGCACCATGGGCACGCCAGTAATCTTGGAGATAAAAGGTATGGTGCGGCTGGCACGCGGGTTGACCTCGAGTACATATATAGAGCTTTTCCCTCCGTTGCCAGGCATGATTACAAACTGGATGTTCATCAGCCCCTTAACCTCAAGAGCACGCCCTATCCGTGTGGTGTACTCCACTATGGTGTTGACCTCGTCCTGTGTCAGGTTAAGCGCCGGGTAGACGGCTATCGAGTCACCGCTGTGCACACCGGCGCGCTCTATGTGTTCCATTATCCCGGGTATGAGCACATCTTCGCCATCGCTCACCGCGTCCACCTCAACTTCTTTACCTTCGAAATACTTGTCAATCAGGGTGGGGTGTTTGCTGTCCATTTCCAGTGCCAGGGAGATATAGCGGACCAGTTCGTCCTCATTGTGGACTATTTCCATGGCTCTACCTCCGAGGACGTAGCTGGGGCGGACGAGTACTGGATAGCCAAGTCGCCCGGCGGTGCTGACTGCTTCTTTTAGTGTTGTCACCCCGGCGCCTGGTGGTTGGGGTATTCCCAGGCGGCTGAGGAACTCCTCAAAGCGGCGGCGGTCTTCAGCTATGTCTATAGTCTCGGCGCTTGAGCCCAGGATGGGCAAGTTGCTACGGGCAAGTGGCTCAGCAAGGTTGATTGCTGTTTGCCCGCCGAACTGGACAATGACTGGCGGCAATGAGTCGGTAGTGTAGCCCCCTTCGTTCTCGAGTATATTCCTCATGCTCTCCTCATTAAGTGCCTCGAAGTAAAGGCGGTCGCTGGTGTCGAAATCGGTGGAGACAGTCTCCGGGTTAGAATTGACCATAATACTGTGGATACCCGTGTCTCTCAATGCCCAGGCGGCGTGGACGGAGCAATAATCGAACTCTATTCCCTGTCCGATACGGATAGGACCGCTACCGATGACCACGGCTTTCTTGCCTGGCATCGGCTCAGCCTCGTTCTCCTGCTCGTAAGTGCTATAGAAGTAGGGTGTCTCAGCCTCAAATTCAGCAGCGCAGGTATCTACCATTTTGTACACCGGTCTTATTTGCCAGCTATGGCGTAGCTGACGCACCTGCTCCGGCAATCTGTCAGCCAGGACGCCGATTTGCTCATCGGAAAAACCAAGCTGTTTTGCCTCCCGCATCAGGTCTGGGGTCAGTGGCTCTGACAGGAGCCGTTTCTCCATGTTGACGATGTTGAGCATCTTGTAGATAAACCAGGGGTCGATGCCAGTACGCTGTGCTATCTGCTCGCAGTTAATGCCGCGCCTCAAAGCTGCCATAATTGCCCACAACCTCAAATCGTTGGGGTGTAGAGGGAGGGAACCGATGTCTGTGCTTTGTGCCCAGCTTTTATCTTCCCACAGAAGGCTCCTTTTACCGAATTCCAGAGAGTGAACCGCTTTTTGCAGGGCAGCCTCGAAGCAGCGTTCGATTGCCATTACCTCGCCGGTGGCTTTCATCTGGGTGCCGATGGTGCGGTCGCCCAGGGTGAACTTATCGAAGGGCCAGCGGGGAATTTTGACAACGCAGTAGTCAACGACAGGCTCAAAGGCTGCCAGTGTCTTGCCGGTGATGCGGTTTGGGATCTCGTCGAGCCTCTTGCCTATGGCTATTTTTGCTGCCACTCTGGCGATAGGGTAGCCGGTGGCTTTGCTTGCTAGAGCCGAGCTACGGCTGACCCTGGGGTTGACCTCGATAACATAGTACTGGCTCTGGGTCACACGGAGCTGGTCGGGTGCCCACTTTTCAGCTACTATCGGGTGTGGGGTGAGGGCGAATTGTATGTTACAGCCCCCTTCAATACCCAGGGCACGGATGATCCTCAGGCTGGCAGAACGCAGCATCTGGTACTCTTTGTCGGTCATCGTTTGGCTGGGGGCAACCACGATGCTGTCGCCTGTATGGATGCCCATAGGGTCAACATTTTCCATGCAACAAACGGTGATGCAGTTATCAGCAGCATCGCGCATCACCTCATACTCTATCTCTTTCCATCCCAGAACACATTTTTCCACCAGGACCTCGTGGCTGAGGCTCGAGGCGAGTCCGTTAGCTACCACGCTTTCCAGTTCCTCCAGGGTATGAGCTATCCCACCCCCTGTACCTCCTAAAGTGTATGATGGGCGGATAATTAGCGGCAGACCGATTTCGCAGGCAAACCTTTTCGCCTCCTCGACCGAATGAACAGTGACACTGGATGGGACCGGCTCACCTATATCTATTAACAATTGCTTGAATAAAGACCTTTCTTCTGCCTTCCTGATTGTGTTCAGTGGTGTGCCCAATAGCCGGACATTGTATTTTTCCAGCACGCCAGCATCGGCAAGTTCCACTGCCATGTTTAGCCCGGTCTGTCCACCCAGCGTGGGCAAAATGCCATCAGGTCGTTCGCGTTCGATTATCCTGGCTATCACCTCTACTGTGAGCGGCTCGATATAGACGATGTCGGCTATCCCTTCATCGGTCATGATGGTCGCCGGGTTGGAATTGACCAGAATAGTGGTCACGCCTTCTTCACGGAGTGATTTACATGCCTGTGTTCCGGAATAGTCGAATTCCGCTGCCTGTCCGATAATTATCGGACCGGAGCCGATGACCAGGACCTTGGATACTTTAGCCATTTATATATTCTCCCTCACAATTTCCAGAAAGCGCTGGAAGAGATAGGTGTTGTCTTGAGGACCGGGGCTACCTTCAGAGTGGTACTGGATGGAGAGCAGTGGTAATTCTTGATGGCGAAGTCCCTCGACTGTACCATCGTTCAAATTGATATGGCTAATCTCGAGCCCCCCTGTTACAGTGTCGGGGTCTATAGCATAGCCGTGGTTCTGAGTTGTGATGTAGACCCTGTTTGTCGCCAGGTCGCGGACCGGGTGGTTGCCGCCACGATGCCCGAATTTCAGTTTGAAGGTCCGGGCTCCAAATACAGCGCCAATAAGCTGGTGACCAAGGCAGATGCCCATCACCGGTTTGCGAAAGATAAGCTTGTGTACCGTATCTGTAAGGTAATGGATGACATCAGGGTTACCGGGACCCGGTGACAGGATGACCCCGTCCGGTCTCAAAACGTCCAGGATGTGTTCGGCTGGTGTGGTACAGGGGATGACCGTGACCTGACAGCCAAGGTGTGACAATACCCTGGCGATATTATATTTCATGCCTAAATCGATGACCGCTATATGGTAAGATGTCTTCCCGGTTGCTACCGGTTTCCAGTCGTATTGGCGGGCAGTGGTCACCTGCTTTACAAAATCAACGCTATCGTAGGTGGGTGAGCCTTTCAGTTGTTCCAGCGCCTCGGCTACAGTCATCTCTGAAGTCAGGATACCCATGGTCACCCCCTTTGTACGCAAGCGGCGTGTCAGCATTCTGGTATCCACCGATGCAAGCCCAGGGACGCCGTTGTTGAGCAGGTACTCATGCAGCGTCAATTTACTCTGCCAGTGGCTGGGGCTCTCACAGTACTCTCTGACCACGAAGCCTCTCACCTGGATTTTTGCCGATTCAGAGTCTGTGTCGTTTATGCCGTAATTGCCGATAAGCGGGTAGGTGGGGACTACGATCTGTCCGGCAAAGGAAGGGTCGGTAAGCATCTCCTGGTATCCGGTCATGCTGGTGTCAAAGACCACTTCGCCGTAGGCAGTCCTTTCAGCACCAAAGCAATAGCCTTCATAGAAGGTACCGTCATCGAGTACCAGTATTCCTTTTTTACTCATCTGTCATCCTCTCATGTTTCGGGTATAGTTATTCTTTTCAGTAAGCGGGACTCAAGCTTTCCCCGTCTTTAGCTTGAGGGCGGCATCACGATAGACGATTTTGCCCTGTACGATGGTAGCCATTATTTTGCCTTTTAAGGTTTGTCCTTCAAATGGTGTGTTTTTCCCTTTGGAAGCAAAGGTGCGACTGTCCACTACCCATTCCCTGTCAGGGTCAAAGAGCGTGATATCGGCAGGACAGCCCGGTCGCAGGGTGCCCAGCTCGCCAAATTTGTTGCCGATGATTTTCGCCGGCTTGCAGGTCAACAGGGATACCAGTGTTATCAAGTCTATCTCCTTGTTGTGCACCAGCAGCATCAAACAGCCGAAGGCGGTCTCCAGTCCGCTGATGCCGAAGGCGGCGATATTGAACTCGCATAGCTTGTCCACCAGTGTGTGCGGTGCATGGTCGGTGGCGATGGCATCGATGGTGCTATCTTTAATGCCTTTGATAAGGGCGGTGGTGTCGTCCCGGGTGCGCAGTGGTGGGTTGACCTTTGCGCTGGTGTCATAGTGGAAGAGGGTGTTGTTGCCAGGTTCTGAACCCATTACCCGTTCCTCAGTGAGGAGGAGGTGGTGTGGGGTGACCTCAGCGGTGACCGCGATTCCCTTCTCCCTGGCATGGCGGATTATCTCCACGGACCCTCTGGTGCTGACATGGGCAATATGGAGTCTGGCGCCGGTAAGCTCTGCAAGCCTGATATCCCGGGCTACCATTACCTCCTCGGCGGCTGCCGGTATCCCCCTGAGACCGAGCCTGGCAGAGACCCATCCCTCGTTCATCACCCCATCCTGGCTCAGTCCTTTATCTTCACAATGGTCGATGATGGGTACCCCCAGTCTAGTCGCATATTCCATCGCCAGGCGCATGACTCTGGAACTGGAGACTGGCTCACCATCGTCACTGAAGGCAACCACACCAGCTTTCGCCAGTTCGTCCATCTCCACCAGTTCAAGCCCCTTTCTTCCCCTGGTGATGCTGGCAATGGGGAGGACGCGCACATACCCTTCAGTGGAGGCGACTTGTTTTACATAGTCCACAGAAGCAAGGCTATCGAGCGGTGGTTGGGTATTGGGCATACAGCACACCGTGGTGAAGCCGCCTCTGGCGGCAGCCAGAGTGCCGGTGGCAATGGTCTCCGCGTCCTCGAACCCGGGCTGTCTCAAGTGACAGTGGAGGTCGATGAACCCCGGGGTGACGATAAGCCCTGCGGCGTTGAGTACTGTCTCAGCCTCAGGTAATGCGGCATTGTGGGTGCCGAGCCATTCGACCTTGCCGTCTTTGATGGACAGGTCGCCTATCGCATCGAGATTTTGGGATGGGTCGATGATATGCCCGCCGCGGATAAGTATCCTGGTCATTAACTGCTTTTACCCCCGGCAACTAAATATAGCAATGCCATACGCACCGCCACACCGTTGGTGACCTGCTCCTCGATGACCGACTGGGTACTACGGGCTACTTCAGGGCTTATTTCTATACCCTCGTTCATCGGTCCCGGATGCATTACCAATGCTCCTGGTCTGGCTAGAGATAGCCTTGGTCCATTTATTTGATAGAGCTGGACATATTCCCGGAGACTGGGGAGAAGTCCACTCTGCTGTCTTTCCACCTGTAACCTTAGCGGCATGACCACATCGGCATCTTTGATAGCAGCCTCTATCTCGGTCTCCACGCTTACCTGTGATAACCGGCAGTGGACGATGAACTCTTTCAGTCCCGGCGGTAGCAGTGTTGGTGGACCACAGAGCACTACTTTTGCGCCCATCGTGCTCATGCCCCAGATATTGGAACGAGCGACGCGACTGTGTGTGATATCGCCGATTATTACTATCTTGCGGTCGGTCAAGCCCCCCAGGTGTTTATGGATGGTATAGATATCCAGTAGTGCCTGAGAGGGGTGGGCATGCCAGCCGTCGCCGGCGTTGATGATGCTGGCGTTGATGTAGCGGGCGGCGATGTATGGGGCACCGGAATGGTGGTGGCGCATAATGATGATATCGGCTCCCAGTGCCTGTATCGTACGCAGGGTATCCAGCAGCGATTCTCCCTTGGTCACGCTACTTCTGGTGGCATCGAGGTTTACAGTGTCGGCGCTCAGGTTTTTGGCTGCAAGTTCGAACGAGGCGCGTGTGCGGGTGCTGGGCTCGTAAAACATCGTCACCACGGTCCTGCCCCTGAGTGTTGGCACCCGTTTCACCTCACGCTGTAGCACCTCTGCCATAGCATCTGCAATATCGAGGACAAGCTCAATTTCCTCGCGGCTGAAATCGTCCAGGTCGAGCACATGGTGGTGCCTCCAGAGCGCTGTAGACAAAGGAGGTAGAGTGTCCGATGTCTTTGGTTGGATTGTTTGTTCTGCTGGTCTCATGTCGCACCCTCCTTGTCCGGCGTGATGATGGTCACTTTGTCTTCTCCGTCGACCTCGGTAACATAGACCTTTATTTCCTCGCTGCGTGATGTCGGTATGTTTTTGCCCACATAGTCAGCGCGTATCGGTAGTTCACGGTGCCCGCGGTCGACGAGGACGGCTAGCTGTATTGTCCGGGGGCGCCCGAGGTCCATGATTGCGTCCATGGCAGCGCGGATGCTGCGTCCTGTATAGAACACATCGTCCACCAGGACAATATGTTTATCGGTGATGTCGACCGGTATATCTGTGGGGTGGACAAGCGGTTTAAGCGGCAGCCGGGAGAGGTCATCGCGGTAAAGGCTGATATCGAGTGAACCGGTGGGGACGGGGAGGTCCTCAAATTCCTGAATGGAAGCTGCCAGCCTTTTCGCCAGAGGTACTCCCCGCGTCTGCATGCCCACGAGTACGATGTCTCCGGCGCCTTTGTTCCTCTCTATAATCTCGTGGGCGATGCGGACAAGCGCCCGCCTTATGTCTTCAGGGGAGAGGAGAGTCCTCTCAGCCATTAAAAAAACCTCCTGCCGTCGAGTGGCAAGAGGTCTTAACTGGCAAAGAGAGGAGATGGCGACTTGTGGGGGTGCTTACACCGGCAAAATACTCTTTACTCATAATTACCCTTGCCAGCCTCGCTGGACTGACTTAAAGGTTTACTGTTATATAGTATAACAGAGGTCGCTGGAAGACGCAATACCCTGTGCCTTTTTCCTCTCCCTTGACGGGAGAGTCCTTATTTTCCTCCTCTCTTTTGACGGGAGAGGATTAAGGTGAGGGTGAAGGTGAGGACTGCCCCCTCACTCTAGCTCTCTCCCGCGAGGGGAGAGAGTACCTCTTTTTTCCTCTCCCTTGATGGGAGAGGACTAAGGTGAGGGTGAGGTTAAAAGAACTGCACGATGACCTTGCCCAGCACCGGGCTGACCACATACTTCATGAATCCCAGAAAACCGGGACCGTATTTTCTCGAAATAGAACTGGCGAGGTCTTTGAGGTAGTCGGTGAAACTGTGCCGCTGAAAGGCAAGCAGTGCCTGAGCCCTGGCGGTATCGTACCAGTGCAGATAGAAGGGCATGGAAGAGAACTTTTCTCTTGGCGGTAGCGGCAGCCCCATCAAGCCGAGAATGGCGCCCACCATCTCGCCGTAGGACATCCGCTGGTCGGGTCCGCCGCTGATGACCAGAGTGTTGCCTTTCACCCTGTCGAAGTCACGCACTGCATTGACGATAGCTGTGGCGGCGTCTGTGGGATGGCAGAACTCCACCGGCGTCTCCGGCGGGGCGGAGAACATCCGCTTGATGTCGGCAATGGTAAAGTCGAGATACATGGTGGCGGTGAGGCGCAAAATCACAAAATCGATGCCAGACTCCCTTATCAGGTCTTCGGCAGCGAGTTTGGTCTTGCCGTAGGTATCGATGGGCTGTGGAGGCGTTTTCTCGGGACAAAGTGGTTGGTGTGGCTGGGGATGGCAGCCAAAGACGGCTACTGAGGAGGTGAAGACGAACGCCACCGGGTGTGATAGCTCTTTGACCAGTTTGACCAGGTTTCTGGTGCCACCGACATTGACTTTGTATGCTAGCTCTGGTCGTTTATCGGTGAGCGGTGGCAGTACGGCTGCCATATGCACGATGGCATCTACCCCGTTCAGCCCCTGTGCTATCAGATGGGGCTGGGTGATATCGCCCCAGCAGACGTCCACATTCTCTCCGGGGTGAAGCTTTTTCAGATTGCGCCGGTTCTGCGGTGAGTCCAGGTCGAAGACGCGCACCTTATATCCGGCGTCGAGAAAGGTCTGACAAACTATCACGCCGAGACGCCCGGCACCACCGGTAACCAGCACCCTCATCTCAGTCCTCCCCGTTCAGCAAGACCTGTCTTGTCCAGCCAAGCCATGAAGCACGCAACATTTTGCTGGACAGTGGCGCAGTGTGGTTACCACCGCTGGCTAGCAAGGCTTCTTTGGGCATAGGTGCCGTCTGGTACACGAGTGACGATTTGGAATACGGAGTGACCTTATCTCCCAGGCAGAAGACAAACAGTTTGGCGCAGTCATCGAGCTTTTCCAGTGCGGGAGACATTTTTAATTCACGGAGAGCCTGGAAAAATTTTTGCCAGTTGACCTTGACGCTGTAGCTGTGCAGGTACATCCATAGCCGGCAGGCGATGGCAGCAATGCCACTAAGCCACGGGAAAGCACCGTGCCTGGGATATTCCAGGACAGTATCAGGTCCCCATCGCCCGTAGGTACTGGGTTCGTTGTCCGCAGGGAACTCATTGCTGGTCTCTGGCGGACAGGAGAGAAGCACCAGTGCTCTGGGGTGGACTTCACTGGCGGCGAAGATGGCAGACATAGCACCGAGGCTATGACCGATAAAAGCTGTTCTTCTGGTGTCAACCTCTGGCTGGCAGCAGATGAATTCCCAGGCATCGAGGACATCGTCTACCGGGAGACCGTCCACGGCACCGTGGCTATTGCCATGCCCCCGGAGGTCGAAGACGAGACTGGCTATACCCTGCTCTGCCAGAGAGCGACCGCTGGGAATCATCGCCTTCTTGCTGGCACCGAAGCCGTGACAAAGGATAGCTGCTGGCAGTGGACTGTCCACCGTTGAGGGCAAAATCAGCCTGCCGCTGAGCTTTATTCCATGGCTGCCGAAATTGACAGCCGTTTCTTTAATCTGAGTTTTCATCTATTGACCTTTCTATTTGTAACAGCCTTATCAGTCTACCGCATTATCGGCTGGTTGCCATCGAGAGAGTGAATGGTTTATCTCTGGAAAAAGGGACTAACCGGGTTCAGCCATCCGGCGGATAAAAATCATACTTTAGTATGAGCGGCTAGGCGAACCCCAGCCAGGCGAGGATGTTGTTTCCCCAGAGCAGTGTTAACAGCGTCCCCAGCGACAGGAAAGGACCGAAGGGGATTGCGTCCTTGCGCCCTTTGATTTTGAGCAGGAGCAGGATGCCGGCGACAAGCCCGCCGCTGACGATGCTGATAAACAGCGTCAGCAGCACCAGCGGGAATCCGGTCGCCAAGCCGATGAAAGCCGCCAGCTTGACATCTCCCCAGCCCATCCCCCGGGAGATGAGGGCTGGTATGAGCAGAAAGACGAAACCGATAGTCCCAGCGATAGCGGCACTCTTCAGGTCGGGGAGGAGCGGCAAGTGCAGGAACTGCGAAGCCACAGCGACTGCAAAGGCGATGGCTATCGCCGGATAGACGATCTTATTGGGCAGCAGCCCGTGCTCCAGGTCGATGACGGTGAGGAGGATGAAGATGCAGCCGTAGACCAGCATCACCGGCAAGAGATAGCCGAAACCGTATTCCCAGTAGAGGAAGGCGAATAGCACCGCTGTGCCCAGCTCTACCCAGAATATGCGCTGCGGGATGGCTGCCTGGCAATAACGGCAGCGTCCTCTCAGCCAGAGGTAACTGAATATGGGGATGTTGTCATCTGCGGAGAGCCGGCGCTGGCAGTCCTCACAGTGGGAAGGGGGTGAGACGATGGACTTACCTTGTGGCAGCCTGTCGGCGATGACATTGAGGAAACTGCCCATGCAGGCTCCGATGGCAAAGAACAGGAACGACCAGAAATAGTCCACCCGTGTATTATACCCTATTCACCCCCTCACCTATCCTCTCCCCCTCAAGGGGGAGAGGGATTTATTGGTTAGGGGGAGAGGTCAGGTGAGGGTATGACCTGTTAGCCCCCAGCCAGAGGGGGCATGATGTGCAGCACATCGCCATCCTTAAGGGAGGTATCATTCACCTGCTTGATATTCGTCCCGTTGAGGAGCACCAGTGAGAACTCATCTATCCTGCCGCTGAGGTCGATTTTCCGTGCCTGCAATTTCTCACGGATGCGGGAGCCAAATTTCTGTTCTACCTGCTCCAGCAAGTCCTCGAGGTCCTTCGCCTCAAACACAGTGCTGGCAGCCCCGGCATACACCTGCCACAGGCTGTAGAGTCTTACCGTCACCTTTGCCATTTTACCTCCCGATGTTTATGCTGTGCACCTCTGCGGTAAGCAAGTCGAATACCAGCAACCGGTTGCGGACGGGTTCGCCGATGCCGGTGATTATCTTAATTGCCTCCTGTACCTCCAGGGCGGCGATTATCGCCGGTGTGGTAGCAGGGTTGCCCAGCCTGGTCTCGATGCCTGTCTCCGGGGGACTGGTTGCGCTATAAATAGCCTGTAGCCCCGGGTCTTCAGGGTAGACGGTCATCAGTTGACCGCAGAAGCCAGCGATGCTACCGTGGACGAAGGGTATCTTCAACTCCCTGCAGGCTTTCTCCACGGCGAGCCGCGAGGACAGGTTGTCCAGCGCGTCCAGCACCACCTCGGCACCGCGGAGCAAGCGGCTGGCGTTGTCCACAGTCAGCCTTTCGGTGCGGACAGTAACCCTGACTGCAGAATTTATCCGCCTTACTCTAGCGGCGGCGACCTTTGCTTTATACTTGCCGATGTTCCTTTCGGTGCACATTAGCTGACGGTTCAGGTTCTGTTCGGCAAAGCGGTCGTCATCGATGATGATTATATGCCCCACCCCCATCCTTGCCAGAAGCTCGGCGATGGTACCGCCTAGCCCGCCGGCACCGACCACCGCCATATGCGACCGGAGCAGTCTAATCTGCCCCTCAGCTCCGATGGTGCCGATGTTGCGCAGGTAGCGCTGCGGCACGATGCCCTGCTTCAGAGCCATAACCTCCACCTCTGTGGGAGGCTGGTGCTTGGCTCGGGAAAGCTCCCTTACCACTTCAATGCTGATGACCGAAATCTCCCTGTCCATATAACCCACCTCGATTTTTACGGGTACTATAATAGCAGAATACCAGAAACCCGACATCAGACATCGCCGTGCGGGCTTCTGAAATAGCCTGCGGAGGCGGCAAATAGCGGCGCTCGACAAAGGTACTAGGACGAAAGTACTATACTCCAATGTGACCAATTCGTTAGCTTCGGCTGGCTACCACGCCTTGACAAATGGTAATCTGGCAGTTAAGATTAAATTTGATGAGAGTCGCCGCAAAGGCGATTTGAGCTTTTTTAAGGAGGTAAAAGCGAATGAAAAGACTGCTGAGGAGCTTTCGGTACGGTGAAGCGGGCTTCACCCTCATCGAGTTGCTGGTGGTAATCAGCATCCTTGCCGCCCTGGCGGGCGTGGTCACCATCGCGGTGACGAGGTTCATCGGCAGGGGCGAGGAACAGGCGTGCGCCACCGACCTGCACAATGTGACCACGGTGACCTCCGCCTACAGGTGGGAGGAGGGCAGTTGCCCTACCTCTGTGGATGACCTGATCAATGCCGGGTACCTTACAGAGGAGCCGCTGGGCGCCTATACTTTCAGCGAGAATGCCGCTGGCGAGTGCGTGGTCACCCAGGGCGCTTGTCCGCAGTAACGGACAGCAGCCGGTGTTTAGCTTTGTCGTCCTGTAGCGCAGCCGTGTAAGCGGGTTGCGGGTTGCCGGTATAGGTGCGGGAGACCTCGGTGAAAGCGGTCTCCCGTGCTGTTTTTGTTCTGGTGGGGCTACTGGACGAGCGACAGGGTGAACTGCCACTCGTTGTATTTGACCTCTTTCATCTCTTTGATGGTGACCTGGGAGAACCTGCCGCTGTCGCGGAGCTTCCTGGTGTAGTCCAGGATGGTGCTCTGGGAGGCGGCGGTGCCGTTTATTTCCACTTCGATCTGGGGGGCGACATCGGTGCCGGTGGCGGCTTTGTCGGTCAGGGTTATGGTCTTAAGTTTAAGCGTGCCGCTGGTGTTGGCGGTAGTGACCTCGCGGATATCGGCGATGACGCTGGCGCGCTGTGCCCCGGCAACATCGAGCGGCTTTTGAAACACGTTTAATCTGGTCTGCGCGGCATCCAGCTTTGCCTGGAGCTCTTTGAGCACCTTCTCCGTACCCCGGCGTACATTTACCCGCGCCTGCAGCACTTCGACCTGTGAGTTTAGCTCTGCCGTCTGCCTCACCTCGGCTATGGTGAGCGAAGCCAGCCAGAGAAAAGCGATGACAGCGAGGAGGGTGAATAGCCAGAAGGCAATCTGTCCTACGGGGCGTGGCTTCGGCAGGTAAGTCTCGGGTATGGCATTGACCGTCAGGCGCATCGGGGATGTCTTTGGTTGTAGCACCCGGAGAGCCAGCCCGGCACCGGCGGCGAATTTGGTCAGGTCGAGCGGTGGGTAGGTGAAGGGGGCTAGGGGGGGCTTGCAGTGGTACCCGGTGGCTTCAGCCAGCCCAGGGAGTTCACCATTGAGGATGATTGGTATGCGGCTCTGGGGCGTTATCGGTGCCTCTTTATGGCTGGCATTGTAGAAGTTGATTGTCCTCTCCAGCTCTTCCTTGACTCCAGCCGACCTGCTGTACATGTCCTGGTCCGGGAAGGGCACGCTGCGCAGTATCACAGGGGTGCCGCTGAGGACGATGACGATATCGAAACTGGAAGGCTGGGCATCGATGATGATGGCGTGGGGGTCTTCGGACAGCCGTGCCACAGCCAGTGGTCTGGGCTCAAAGACCACAGGGCGCAGACCGGCGGTGCGCAGTGTTCTTATCATGGTGTCCACAATGTCGCGGCGGGTACCGACCATGCAGAGCGCTATCTCCTCCTGGGAGATGTCTACCGCCTGCCATGTGGTGTAAAGCTCCTCCAGCGATACCGGCATGTTCTTTTCCAGCTCGATTGCGGCGGCGTTCTCAAGCAGCTTGGGCGGGACGCGGGGGATGTTGACCATGCGGTAGATGGTGTGCTGACCGCTTACGGTGCTCATCGCCTCTGTTTCAGTGATGTTATTGGAGCTGAGGAACTCACGCAGCCGCTGGCTGATAGCATCGGGCTCAGCAATGGCGCCGTCCTTGACCCAGCCAGGCTCAAGCGACAGGGTGGTGGCAAGCTCCACTTTTTTTCTTCTCACCACCAGTGTCTTTATTTCGCTGTCAGTAAAGTCCAGGACTATCACTTGTTCTCCTCAGCCGGATAGCAGAAAACCAGCAGAGATAGCGTGCAGGTATCCTCCTTGCCCTCCTCGCTGGAGATGGTGAAAGCGGCTTTTTTAATGCGGATGGTGGGGAACTGTTTATCCAGCGCCAGCAGGAAGTTCTGGAAATGCGATACCTGCCCCTTCAGCGTCATCTCTGCAGTCAGTATGTCCTCGATCCTCTCAGCCGGTGCCTTATCCTTTTTAGTGTCTTTAGGCGGTGGCAGCTTGGAGGCGGTGACCTTCGTCTCGGTGACATCGATATCGTTCTGTTCTGCCAGCCCGATAAGGCTGTTTACCAGCTCGGGCACATGGTTGGGGTCGGGGTAGAGGGCTCTGGCAGCGGCAAGCTGCTCCTGTGCCCTTTTCAGGTCAGCTTCCAGCCGCTCTTTCGGTGTCTGCTCAGCCGCCAGCACTTTTTGCAAAGTGGCAAGAGAAGACTCCAGCGCGGCACGGGTCTTGGGCTGCTGGTAATAGATGAGGTAGGTGGGGACGAACATAGCGACCAGCATTGCCAGGATGAGTATTGTCTGGCTGGTACGGCTAAGTCTGGGCAGCCTTTCCAGTATGCCCTTTTTCTTCTTCTCTTTGTCAGCTTTTTCGGCTGGTGCCATCATGACGGCATTTATGTTCGTATCACTATATTGACTTCAGTGTAGCATGCTTGAATACAGAAAACAAGAGGGGGTGAATCCCCCTCACTCTAACTCTCTCCCGCGGAGGGGAGAGAGGACAGGGGAAGGTAGCTCTCTCCTATAGGGACTGCCTCCTCACCCGACCCCTCCCGCGGAGGGGAGAGGGATTTTTTTCCTCTCCCGCGACGGGAGAGGACTAAGGTGAGGGTGACCTCCTCAGTCCAGCCTTTTTGCGAGGGAGATAGGGGTGACCCCTCACTCTAACTCTCTCCCGCGGAGGGGAGAGAGGACTGCCTCCTCACTCCACCTTAAAGTCGATGACGCCGCCGACGGTTATCTCGCTGCGGAAAGAGAGGATGATGTACACCAGGTGCCAGACATCGGTGCTGGTGGGCATCCTGATCTGCGCCTCGGTATCGCCGGGCTTGATGATGTCGCCGCCGCCGGCGATGAAAGTATCGATGTCGATGCCTTCATGGGTAGTCGCCTGTTGCCCCAGCACATTTGATATCCCGTTCCAGACGTTGTTCGAGTAGTAGCCATCACTGAGCGTGTACCCGTTCACCTGGAAGCGGTCTCCGCTGTAGTGGTAGTCGCCCTCACCGACAAATACGGTCATCCTGGCGGCTTGAGGGTCATTGGCGACATCGTCCGGGGCGAGGAAGCCCCTGATGGTGAAAGATATAGTCCCGTATTGGACGCAGGTGCGGAACTCATCGTAGAGATAGAGGTGGTGTCCCAGCGTGGACGGGCTGGAATAGATGATGATTACCGACCAGGCGGCGTGCGACCACTCGTCCTGCTCGCCGTCGTTTTCGTAGCCTGAGTCACGCTGCCGCCCGTCCATGGGGCTGCCCAGGGGGTATCTGGTATAGCCGGCTATAGTCTCGTTCTGGTGGTTATCTTTCCAGTTGTAGAGTGCGTAGCGGTAGGTTGAGGCGTTATAGTTAGGGCTGACATCCCAGTGCCCTACGGTGTAGGTGCCATTACCGTAGAAGGGTACGCCTTGGGCTTTAAAGAAGTCCACCACCTGATTGGTGACGTCGGCGAAGCAGGAGTATGACCAGCCGTGGGGGTCGCCAGAAGTCCCATCGGGCAATACCTGTGATACGCCGGCGGTGACGGTGGTGGAGAACTCGGTTGCCCCCACCTTCACCCTGAAATTCACCTTGTTGACTCCCTTCTGGCTGGGCAACAGGTTGCGCTGTTCCTGACTGTAGCCCCATATGTTCCACGGCTTGCACTTCCAGCCCGACCAGTAGAGGAAGATACGTTCCACAGTGGCATCCTCGGGGACGGACACCGGCTGTCCCGATGCTAGGGTGACCGCTGTCTCGTTATACAGCCTTTCGCGTTTGTCCCTGTCCCACCACCAGCCACCATCGTTATCGTGGTCGCGCATCAGTGTGATGCCACTGGCGGCGTAGTCGCCGTTTAAAGCGGAGCCCAGAGGCTGGAACTCCTTCTTGATGACGTGGCAGGTGACGGTGGTCTGTTTGCTTTCACCACTGGGGGCACGGGAAACGATCTCGATTATCTTCTTGGAGGTGTCCCAGGAGAGCTTGATGGCGTCAGTGCCCGTCCGTGTCCAGGAGAAGGCGTCGAGCATGTCCTCATTGGGGGTGAACCTGAAGGTAACGACTTTCTTTGTCCCTTGGGTGGGCAGGCTGTTATAGTTGATGCCGGTGCCGTAGTCCCAGACCACGGTGGTGCCGCTCTTATGGCTGGAGACCTGGGGCACGCGGTAATAAGACTCCCCCGGGTCTTGTTCCAGGTTGCTGGAGCCTTCCACGTAGTCGAAACCGGCGGGCAGCCAGCAGCCGATTCTCTGGACCAGCAGTGTCCCCAGCGAGCCATCGTACATTATGCTTATGGTATAGATGCCCTGACTGCCATCAGGTGTCTGGTCGGTCTTATTACCGTAGGTGATAAGGCGGTCATCGGGCGTGCGCCCCTGCTGGTAGCTCGGCTCCTCGAGGTCTTGCAGCACCCAGATGGGCTTTATCTCCACAGCCACCTGGCGCCCGTTCACAGCGGTTATATCGCTGGGGTTATCGTTGTCATACATTGTGTAAGAATAGGGCTCGTGGGAATAGGTCTCCTCTGTCCAGTCGCCCATAAGCCAGTCGGGGAGGTAGTCATACCTCACTTTCCACAGCCCGTCTTCGGCACCGGCATCAGCGGCGTAGAAATCGTACACCTTGTCCTCGATGACCTGTGCTGCCTTCATGTTACCGCTGATGAAGTTGAGCAGGGGGACGATGACCAGCCCGCCGACGATGAGCAAGATGAGCGCCATGGGCAGGGCTTGCCCTGACTGGCTGGTAAGGACTCTTTTAAGGGACTGCCTCAGCCTCATTAGCTTCCTCCCACCCAAGCTCGCGGTCTGACTGTATATACTTTTTGTACCCGGGTCTTGCTGCTGCCCAGCGAAGAGATGGTTACTGTAAGCTGTCCGTGCTCGTTATCCCACTGGCAGCTGGTCGCATCGGGGTCGATATATTCAGCGATCACTGAAAGCCCACCCCCATTGAGCTGGCGCTGCAGGGTGTTCTCCTCCAGCAGGTAGTCAACGGTATAGTTGTTGCCGTCCCAGTCGGTCCACCTGAGCGTGAGGAGAACCCCGGGGCTGCCAGTGGTCACGGTCTGTGCCATCAGGGCATCCTGGGAAATCCAGAAGCCGGCGTTCTGCACCTGGCGCAGGTGGACATTCAAATCGGTGCTCCGCGAACTGAGGTTCATCAGGGTGATAACTGCGGCTGTGGCTGGTCCCATTACCATCGCCAGTATCGCCAGTGCCGTCAGGACTTCGATGAGGGTGAAGCCGAGTTCACTCTTGTATTGTCTCAATACCGCTGGAAACATTTATACCCTTCCACCGTCAATACCGGGTCTTTGTGGTAAGTGACGGTAACTATTATCTTCTGCAAGCCGTCATCGTTAATGGTGCTATCGCCCCTGGGGTTGAGCCGTTCGGCGACGATGTCCAGGTCATAGCCCTGTGGCAGTCCTGTCAGCTTTTCGTAGTCACCGTCGACTTTGTAGTCCTGCCGCTTGATGTATTCCATCTGGGACTTAGCCAGGCTTTCGGCGGTTGCCCTTTTGTGGTTGATGAAAGATGTCTGGGCGGCGGTGGTCATGCTGGTGAGAAAAGCGCCGGCGATTATCGACAGTATGGACATAGCGATGAGGGTCTCGATGAGGGTCATGCCTATCTGGTCTCTCATTATGCCTCTAAAGCGAGGGACTCTTTGTCTACTTGAACGTTTCATCTTCAGCTCTATTTCACCAGTTGTAGTGCCCCGTAGATGGGCATAAAGACGGAGAGGGCGAGAAAGCCAACGGCACCACCTATGATGATGGTCATCACCGGCTCTATCATTCCGAGCACGGTCTGTGTGCGCCGGTCTGCCTCGATTTGAAAGTTTTCAGCGACCACAGTTAATGTCTCATCAAGGGCACCAGTCTCCTCGCCCACCTTGGTCATCTCCACCATCAGGGGCAGGAAGACCTTTCTCTGCCGCATCGGGGCTGAAAGCCCCCGTCCTCTCATCATATCGTATTCTACCTGTTTTAATGCCTCGACGATGACTGCATTGCCGGTCGCTTGAGTGGTGAGCTTTATCACCTCGGTCATGGGCAGACCGGAGCGGAACAGCAATGCCAGGTTTCGACAGCAGCGGGCAAGCTCCGTCAGATGTAGAAGGCGTCCCAGCATGGGTATTCTCAACAGGATGCTGTCGCGGATGTAGCGTCCACGGGAAGTCCTGAAGAAAAGAAACAGCAGCGCAAGCAGTCCCACAAGACCGACGATGAGATATAGTCCGTAGTCCATAACTAAGTCCATGCTGGAGATAAGGAGTCGGGTGGTTATGGGAAGTTTGCCGCCGAGTGCAGAGAACATCTTGGTGACAGGTGGCAGAAGTACGAATATCATGACGGCGCCCACCACGACCGTCATGAGAGCGACAAGGGCGGGATACATGAGCGCTTGTTTCAATTTACCCATGGCAGTCAGCTCTCGCTCTATATGGTCAGCAAGGCTGCGCAGGACTGACTCCAGAGCGCCGGTGTGTTCACCGACGCCTATCATGCGGCTATATATCGGCGGAAAAGCATACTGGTGCTGGGCAAGCGCCGCTGAGAACGACCTGCCGGCGCGGAGGTCATCGATGACTTTGGACAGGACGGTCTTGAGCGTTTTGTCCGATGTCTGTGCCTGCAATAGTTCCAGGGCGCTGATGATGCCCACTCCTGCTTCCAGTAAGAGTGCTAGCTGGCGGGAAAAGAGGACGAGCGCTTCTTTCTTCACCGGGGCTTGCAGGAAACGGCTGAGGTCGGGCAAAAGCCGGGTCTCAGGCTTGATACTGACAACGTGGTAGCCGACTGTGGTGAGCATGTCTATGGCTGCCTTCTCATCAATAGCCGCCAGCTTGCCTTTGACCATTTTTTTACCTTCAGTGTAAGCTACATAAGAATAGTTCATGATGACTAACCTGCCGTGTAAGCGTTGCGCAATACTTCATACGGTGTAGTGATGCCTTTCTGGGCTTTTAGCATGCCGTCTTTAGCCAGTGTGACCATTCCCTGCTCTATAGCTTTAGCACGCAGTTCGGCTGGCGTGGTACCGGCGACCAGCATTCGTTTGAGTTCGTCGGTAAGCTCCAGTATCTCGAAGATCCCCGTCCTGCCCAGGTAGCCGGTGTAGGTACAGGCTCTACAGCCGGTGCCGTAGAGGAATTCTGAACGCTCTTCGCCCAGCTCTCTATGGTAGGCTAATTGTTCGACCATTGGTGCTGTGGTCATCCGGGCACAGTGGGGGCAGACACGGCGCACCATCCTCTGCGCAACGATACCGACGATTGACGAGCAGATAAGGAATGGTTCGATGCCGAGGTCGAGCAGACGGAAGAGGACGCCCACCGTGTCGTTGGCGTGCACAGAGGAGAGGACGAGGTGCCCGGTGAGGGCTGACTGGATGGCGATCTCGGCAGTCTCACGGTCACGGATCTCGCCCACAAGTATGACATCGGGATCGAGACGCACAATAGCGCGGAGTCCGCTGGCAAAGGTGATGCCAGCACGGGGGTTGATCTGTATCTGGTTTATGCCTTCAAAGCGGTACTCCACAGGGTCTTCAATGGTGATGATTTTGCGTCCCACCCTGTCCAGGGAGTTGATAGCAGCGTAAAGGGTGGTGGTCTTGCCAGCGCCGGTAGGTCCACTTATAAGCACCATGCCATAGGGCACCATGAGCATCCGCTCCAGCTTTTCCTGACTCTCGGGCAACAGACCAAGCTGGCGCAGCGAGAGCACAGCAATCGATTTGTCCAGCAAGCGGAGCACTGCCATCTCGCCATGGACGGTAGCGATGGTGGCAACACGAAGGTCTATCTCCTTCCCTCGTGTACTGAAGGAGAACTGCCCATCCTGGGGACGGCGCGGGTCGGCGATGTTCATATTCGCCAGGATTTTAACCCGGGAGATAAGCGGTCCGTGAGTCCCCAGCGGCAGGGAGCTTATTTCGTGGAGAATACCATCGATGCGGAATCGGATACGGAGCCTGTCAACCTCGGGTTCGATGTGGACGTCGGAAGCCCTGGACTTCACCGCTTCTTCGAGGATGCGGTTTAATGCCCTGGCTACCGGAGCGTCCTCGGCTATAGCAGCGGTGGCGAGCTTTTCTGGAGTCTCTGTTTCAGCGGGTGCTGCAGCGGTGCCGAAAAGATGAGCGATATCGCCAAAGGCTTTGTAGTTGAAGTCTATCGCCTCCTGGATGTCAGCGAGCTCGGCTGCTACGGGTTCGACCCTCTTTTTGGCACGCGCTGAAATGGCTTCTATCGCCAGGATATTGTCGGGGTCTGTCATTGCCACGCGGAGCGTGTTGTTGCGGACTTCAAGCGGGACGACATTGTACTTGCGGGCAATGCTCTCTGGCACTAGTTGCAGTGCCTCCGGCGTCGGCGCCTGTAGCAAGACATTTAGCCGGGCAACGCCGCTGAGCAGCCCCCCGTTAGCCACCCCGTTATCGCTTTTCTCTTTTACTACTTCTTCTGCCATCTCAGGACTTCGTATAAGTTATATTCTATTTCAAGGCATCGGTACTGTCAACCTCGATGACCCTTATCCGCTGGTAATCAGCGAACTGCCTGGCTTCGGTGCTGAGCCGCGGGTAGACCAGTATGGCTTTGTCATGTATATTGGCATCGTAAGCCCGGGTATCGAAGGCAGAGACGGCATCGAACCCGACCTCGGTGTCCGAACTGAAGATGCCGATGGCTAAGGTGTGTGTAAGGATGCCATCATCGTAATAACCAAGGACATGAAAGCGGTGTCTGGCACCTGACCTGCCCTGAATCGTTGCCTGTTCTTCCACCCTGTAGCCGGTGGCTTTAAGGTGGTCGATTAACTGTGTCTTTGACTTGAATTTAGGGTGGTGGACTTTTGCCTTTGATGGGCTACCGGTGCTAGCAGAGGCTGGTGAAGCAAGAAACCTTTCCAGTTCTGTGTCCTCAAAAAGGCGTATTTTTTGCCGCAGCGCAAATTGTTTTGCTGGTGGCGACAGCCTGGGAATGACTACAAGCACCTTGTCATGTATTCCCAGGTCATATGTCTTATTATCATAGCTGAATACCCGCTCCAGCCCGACCTCTGGTGCTCTGCCATCGATAAGCGCGTCTATGACTGTGGTATGAGTGATAAAACCGTCGTCGCGTCGGGCAACGATATCGAAGATGTGCCCGGTGCCTGATTTGCTTGTGCCGCTGGCGATGGCATTCTCTGCCACCTCGTAGCCGCGACTCCTGAGAAAACTGAGCAAGCGCTCTTTTGGTCCCAGTTCGAATTCAAGCCAGCGCCTTTTCTCTTCATTGAGGCGGTAAGAGTAGACGAAGGACTCGGAGACATCCTTTTCCAAGAAGAACCGGGAGCAGTTGAGGCAGTGCCATGAGGTCAGCGGCTGGCTGAATATGCTGTTGCAACTGTGGCACTTGTAGTTTATCCCCAGACTTTGATAATCGGTACCAAGGAATTTGAGTTCCTTGTGGCATTTAGGGCAGATATACCTGTCGTCGGTGATATACTCTTCTTCAAGACTCAAATTGCCGCACTGAAGATGTTCCAGTATCCGCCCTCTGGCGATGTTCCAGGAGTAGCATTTGGGGCAGCCATCGCCAGCTTTCATGTTGGGCGATTGACATTCAGGACAGAAGAGAAGACGGCTATGGGGGTGTTTTTCCAACAAGGCACTGGCAGTCAATTCTTCAAGGAGCTTGAGGCTTTCGCGTGCGGACAGAGAGAGTAGCTCTTCCATTTGAGGATAGGTGAAGCCGAGTTCTAATGACAGGTCGACGAATGGTTTGACTTCGGCGATATTGCCGCTGAGCAACTGTTCAATCAGTTTCCTGACCAGGGGTTCTTCCCTTATGGGGCGAGCCAGCATTCTACTCCTCTAATGTCCTGTCTGTTCGCTAATAGGTTAGACTAACTGTGGCATATGTGCAATTAGTTTGTCAAGTTAGGTCGTGGACATTTAGTCACAAAGATAATAGCCAATTAGTCCTAATTTCCCCCAAAAATTTCTTCATCACCAGGGCTACAAAAGCGTTTTTGCGTGGTATAATGGGTTAATCCCATGGGGAAGACAGCAGCCATCAAGGTGGGCGTTCTTCTCGCTGCATTAATCTTGTTCCCTTTGCTTTCTTCCCTAAACGTTGCCCTCGTATCAGCCGACCCCGGGAAGATGACCTGGTCGGTTGTGGATACCCCCGCCCCTGGCAAGGAGGACAATGTCGTTGTCCCGGGCAGCGAGATAAATGCCGTGGCTATCGGCGTTGACGGTATGACTTTCTATGTGGCTGATACGCCGAACATGAAGCTTTATAAATCGACCAATGGCGGTGTGACCTGGCAGGACATCTCTGAGAGGTTGTTCAGCGCCGCTGGAGGCGCTGTGCATATCTGGAATGTGGTCATAGCGCCGGACGATGTAAATTTCGTGGTGGTGGTTACGGATAGCTCAGTGGCGGGACCGAAGAGAGTGCTCATCTCGCAGGACGGCGGACAGAACTGGGATGCGGCTGATTCCGGGCTTACGCTGGCTGATAACGAGTTTATCGGGTGCCTCGATGTTTCATTTAAATATGGCGAGTACCGGGATATCGCTATCGGCACTAGAAATGGGAGCGCGGGTGGGAAAGTGTTAGTGTTGCAGGCAGAAGTTACTGCACCAAGCTGGCGGGACCAGAACCTGACGGGGACTGGTGCTGGCGACGTGGTGGCGATAAAATTCTCCCCTAATTACGTATCAGATTCCGGGCTTATAGTTGTAGCAGTTAGAGATGGAACCCCTGCCATCCGTGGCACGTATCTTAATCTGGGCAAGCGGGATACTGTGGCTGGCACGACCACGTGGAATAATGCCGCCGGTTATACTGGCTATCCGGTGAGAGTAAGCAGTACAGTGGTGGTGGACCAGCTTATAACTGTTGGTCTGGAGCTACCATCGGACTTTCTAGCGGCGACATCTCCTCCTGATTCGCCAAGGCGTCGCTATTTTATTAGCCTGAATACCAGCGGCAATATTGGCTATCTTTACCGGGTCGACAACACCCGTGTCCGCTCCATCACACCCTCCATATCCCCACCCGGCGGCGGGATTTTCAGCATTGCCTACTACGGTGACTACAGCGGGGGTGAACTGCTTGCCGGTGAGGTTATACCATATGCTACTGGAAGAGTGCGGATATGGCGGACCTCCAATCCCACATATGCCTATCCACGCTGGCAGCCCTCGCAGCCGGAATACGCTTCGCCGACCGGTGGCTTTGGCACGGGGTATGCGAATGCAATTCTTGCCTGGCACCCTGACGGCAGGCGGGCTTACTGTGGCACCAGTTCGGCTGCATTGACAAGCGGCGGCACAAGCATCGGCGATCCAAATAAGTGGCCTGGTGCATTGCTGACACCAGCTACGGTCGGCGATGAGTCCGCCTTTTCAGTCACCCCCTGCTCGGCTCAATATGAGGTGGCTCTAAGTATGGTGGGAAAAGAGTTACTATCTCAGTTGGGAGAACGCTGGACACAGATGGGACTGATAGACAGCAACATGCAAAAGCTCTGCGATACGGCAGCGCTGAATGTGCCCCAGCCTGAAAAAGGCGAGGAAATCATCCCGGATTATGACATACAATATTTAGCTTCCTTGAGTACTGCTGCCGGCGGTTATTCGTATAGCATCTGGCGCAGTATAGGTGACCCGCCGGGACAGATGTGGGAACGAGTTCTTTGGCTTAAAAGCGATAACAACGATAAAGGAATACTTCTCAGGGTCAGGCAGCCAGACTATGAGGAAAAATCAAGGAGTGAAGTGGTCACCTACGCTGAGGTTGAATGGAGAGACGTGGGCTATTCTCCAGACGAAGGACAATCGTGGGAGACGATTTCCGGTGAGCTTGGTATGGATATAGTTGACCTGGCGGTGGGGAAAGTGGTTTATGATGAGGTGGTGTATGCTCTATCCAGCAGCGCAGTTTACCACTATGAAAAAGAAGGTACTACATGGGTGCAGAATAAAGTGTACACTGAGTTCCCTTTTAATCATACCATTGCCGTGCCGTTAAAGAATCCCAAAAGTAAAGTTGCGAAAGACGCTGAGGAGGACTGGGTGATAGTAGGGGAAAAGGGACCCCCCGATGGCTACGGGCGGGTGGCTTATGCTGATTTCTCCCAGACAGCGGCGAAGTTTCTGCCTCCGTTGGAGCAGAGGAAACCGGTACCCATCGAAGGGAATGTGCATGTTATCGCTGATGACCGGTTTGATGAAAATAAGACCATATATGCTGCCAGCCACGATATTGCCACAGGCACCGTCGGCAAGGTCTACCGCTGGGTGATTGGAGAAAGCACCGATTGGGAAGAACTCGGTCCGCCGAACTCCGCCTTCTATGGTCTGGCGATGCGTAACGATGTCCTGTATGGGGCATGGGCAAAAGCTGAGAGTATCGATATTCTCACCGGCACTGGTGTGGACCGCACCTTGTATTCCCGTGCACCTGTGCCACCATCACTGGAGTGGGACTATTTGATTGCTGGTTTACCGGAGACTGGTATGGTGAAGTTCACCTGTGAGCCGGGCTCACTCAAAATCTCCGGTGGAAAGTACAATTGGCTATGGGCAATTGATAATCGGGACTATGACTGGCAGAATGAACAGGGTTGCTTGTGGGTATATACTGATATATTTGCCAGAGTGGGTCCGTGGACCATATTGCCGGCTAGCGGGGACATATTATCCTGTGATGCAGTGAGCGGACGGGCAAAGCAGATAGATTTCCGCTGGAGGCAACTTGATTATGCCTCTGTATATGAGATGCAGATAGCCAAGGAGAAAGAGTTTACCACCCGCGTGGTGGTAAAGGTGAATATATTCCCTGAAGACCAGGAATCACCGGCGGTATTTTTCCCCTCAGGTGGGCAGACAGCCGGTCTCATTCTCGAGATCCCCCAGGACCCGATGAAGAAATCACTTGTGACCAAAATGGCTGAAGGTTCAGCCATCGGCTTTTACGGCAATCTTGAGTGTGGTCACGAATATTACTGGCGCGTTCGGGCAACGGGAGCTACCACAGGTGAGATAGTACGCAGTCCGTGGTCGGCAGTGATGTATTTTACCACCAAGATTGGTGTGCCTGTAGAGACTCAATACCAGCAGCCTGTGCTATTGAGACCGGCTAGCGGTGCCCAGGATGTGGTGCGAGCGCCAGCTTTTGTCTGGACGCCATTGCCCGGCGTGACCAAGTATGAGTTTTTACTGGCTAAAGATGCTGAGTTAAGAAAGGTGCTGGTAAAGACCAAGGTGGCGGGTAACGCTTTTAAATACGATGGTGAGCTTGACTCTGGAACGACCTATTTCTGGCAGGTGAAAGCGGTGGAGCCAGTCACCAGTCAGCCCAGCGCTGTCGCCAGCTTCACTACAGTGAGGGCTCAGGTACAGCTATTGCCCGAGCATAGAGAACCGGTGGCTATCTTGGCATGGGCTGGGATAGCAGTGTATACACTTCTGGCAGCAGTGGTGCTGGTACTTATCAGGGGAAGGTGGGGTGGGAGGAAAAAAGAGGATGAGGTCGGGACCGGTAGTGAGTAATGACAACGATGGAGGTTTGAGATGTCCTGGAAGGGAAAGAAAGTATTTATCACCGGTGTGAGCGGTTTTGTCGGTTCGCATATCGCCCGATATTTACTTGAGCAGGGAGCCGGGGTATACGGGCTGATTAGAAGGCGGGCTGACGGCGGTATACCGCGAAACCTGGAGTACCTTAACATCGAGAGGGAAGTGGAATTACTGGAGGGAGATGTGCGGGATATATCCAGCCTGGCTTTCGCGCTGGACGCTTCCAGACCGGAGGTGGTATTCCATCTAGCTGCACAATCGTTTGTTCCCAGGTCGTTCTCTCATCCGTGGGAGACTATGGACATAAATTTTCACGGCACGGTCAATCTGCTTGAAGCGATACGGTCGAAGGGACTTGATTCTACCATAATTTTTGCTGGCAGCAGCGAAGAGTATGGTCTTGCTATCGTGTCCCAGAATCAGTATGAACAGGTGCTGAGGAGATATGGAACGGTGTTTCCTGAGCCTGTGCGTATACCCGAATTGCCTATAAACGAACTAAACCCATTGCGTCCGATGTCGCCATACGCAGTATCGAAGGTATCGGCTGAATTTGCGATGAGAAACTATCAAAGTGCATACGGATTGAGGACGATAGTCTCAAGGGCATTCAACCACGAAGGTGCTGGCAGGGGTAAAATGTTCGTTACCTCTGCGATTACCAGTCAGGTGATGAAACTGAAAAGGGGGGAAATCGATAAGATAACCATAGGCAATGTGAGCGCCTTTCGTGACTGGTCTCACATAGCTGATATAGTCCATGGTTATTGCCTGCTGGCAGAAAAAGGCAGACCGGGGGAGGTCTATGTCCAGGGTTCGGAGAGGACGAACTCGGTGCTCAGCTATTTATTGCTAAGCCTGGAATGTGCCGGGTATAAAGTGGACCGGCTCCAGGATTTGAGAGGGAAGAAGGTGGTCGAGGAACCGACAGCGGTGGACAAATCGCCGATGTTTGGTTTGCGATTTGAAAAGACAAAGGCTGACCGGTTGATTCTGGAAGGGGAGCTGATGTTTGATGTTGCGGACGGTGGAATTCTGGTGGAAACTGACAAGGGCAGAGTGACTGTGGAATTTGACCAAGGAAGGTTCCGCCCTGCTGAGGTGCCTGTCCTTCTTTCTGAGGTTACCAAAATCAGAGGGCTCGGCTTCAGGGTGCAACATTCCTTGAAAGACATAATCAACGACCAGTTGAATTATTATCTCGACCCTGGCAAGTAGTGAGTGCAGACTCAGCACGAGTCGTGTGCTATAATTTTGAAGTGCCCGTTTGAAGGACAGAGCGTAGCCTCTATTCTACTATGCAGAGGAGGACTCAATGTCAGGTATAGTTTCTTGCGGAGCTTACATACCTTTATGGCGGATAAGCCGTGATGCTATAGCGGCAGGGTGGGGAAGACCATCACTGGGCGGGGAAAGAAGCGTAGCTAACAACGATGAAGATGCTGTTACCATGGCAGTAGAAGCAGTCCTGGACTGCCTTGCCGGGGTGGAGCGTGAAAAGGTGGACGGTTTGTATTTTGCTTCGACTACAGCCCCGTTCCGCGAAAAACAGTGCGCTGCCCTGGTAGCGGCAGCTGCTGACTTGAGGGCAGATATCATAACTATGGACTTCGGGAATAGTCTGCGTGCTGGGACTGCTGCCCTGCGGGCAGCCGTGGACGCGGTAAATAGCGGCTCAGCGCAGAGCGTGATGGTTGTTGCCGCCGATTGCCGCTTAGCTTATCCCCGCTCCGACTACGAACAAAATTTTGGTGATGGGGCGGCAGCCTTCCTGGTGAGCAAGAGCGGTGCCCCCTTGGCTACGGTTGATGGCAGTTACTCAGTTTCAAACGAGATGTACGATGTATGGCGGTTAGATAAGGACACCTTTGTGCAGTCCTGGGAAGACAGGTTCATCATCGAGCATGGTTATCTCGAGAATACGGGCAAAGCGGTCAGCGGGCTGATGAAAAAGTATAGTCTCGATATCAAGTCCCTAAATAAGGCTATATTTTATGCACCTACGGTGAGGGCTCAACAGACGCTTGCCAGACAGGTAGGGCTGGATGTGAAGACACAACTACAGGACCTCCTTATCAACAATGTGGGCGTATGTGGCTCAGCTCACGCCTTGATGATGCTGGTAGCAGCGCTGGAGGATGCCAAAGGGGGTGAAACATTTTTATTAGCGAGTTATGGTGATGGCAGCGATGCCTTTATAATCAAAGTCACCGAACAGGTAGTAAAAGCCAGAGATGGTAGGCGGGGTATTAAGGGTTTTCTTAATTCGAAGCGGGCGCTTCCTAGCTATGAGCGCTACCTCAGTTACCGGGGGTTAGTGGAAGCACAACCAGGCGAGCCTTTTCGCCTGTTCCCATCGTCCAGCGCGAGCTGGCGGGAGCGAAACTGGGCTATTCGTTTCCATGGTAGCCGTTGTAGGGACTGCGGGCTGATAACATTCCCTATCCAGCGAGTGTGTTACGGGTGCCGTTCTAAAGACAATTATGAGGAAGTGAGACTTTCTGACAAAAAGGGGAAAATTTATACCTTTTCGCTGGACTCCCTGGCGGGCAGAAGCGATGACCCTATGGTACCGCACATCGTTATTGAGTCTGAACTTGGCAACACCAGAATATACAGCATAATGACGGACTGCGACCCCAGCGAGGTAAAAATCGGCATGACGGTGGAAATGACATTCCGCAGGATGTATGAGGGCGCCGGGATGTACAACTATTTCTGGAAATGTCGACCAGTAAGATAGCATGGAGGGATAAAGTATGGAGAGCATAAAGGATAAGGTTGCCATAATAGGTATGGGATGTACCAAGTTCGGTGAGCGCTGGGATGCCGGGCTGGATGACCTGGCTATAGAGGCTGCTTACGAAGCATTCGAAGATGCGGGGATCAGTCCTGAGGATATCCAGGCGTGCTGGTATGGGACCGTTACTGCGCCGACTACTGGCTTGGGGGCGACGCATGCCGCCAATCCGTTAAAGCTGCGCATCCCCATGACCAGAGTGGAAAACTGGTGTATAACCGGGCATGAAGCACTGAGGAACGCCTGTTTTGGTATCGCCTCGGGGATGTATGACATCGTTCTAGCGCTGGGCGTAGAAAAGCTTAAGGATACTGGCTTTCCGGGTCTGGGTACGGGGCGGGGTATGGGACCGGTGCTGGAGGCAAGGCGCACTTCACCAGGCAGTTTTGCTCTCATCGCTACCAGATATTTCTACACCTATAATCTAACTCCCGAAGAAGGTAAGATAACGATAGGCAAGATAGCGGTCAAAAACCATAACAACGGGAGCATGTGTCCCAAAGCCCATTTTCGTAACAAAATAACTCTGGAACAGGTGCTCAATGCACCGATTATCGCCTGGCCATTGGGACTTTTTGATTGCTGTGGCAATAGTGATGGGGGCGCAGCGGCGATATTAGTGCCGGCTAAAATAGCCGGGAATTTTAGAAAAGACCCTGTGTATATAAAAGGGCTGGGACAGTCTTTTGACCCACTCCTGCCTCATACGCGACCGGGATTTGACTGGCTGACTTGGGAAGCGCTTATAAACTCATCACGTCAGGCTTATGAGCAGGCTGGTATAAAGAACCCGAGAGAAGAGCTTGACATTGCTGAAGTCCACGATTGCTTTACAAGCACGGAGTTGATAATTTATGAGAATTTTGGTTTCAGCCCTCGGGGAAGAGCCAAGGAAGATATAGATGCCGGCTTTTTTGAACTGACCGGTGGTCTACCGGTGAATGCTGACGGGGGGCTGAAGTGCTTTGGGCATCCTGTAGGGGCAAGTGGTCTGCGGATGACCTATGAGGTTTACAAACAGATCCAGGGGAAGGCTCAGTCCCCAGAGCGACAGCTCAAGGATGTAAGGCTTGGACTGTCACATACATTTGGCGGTCCACCGCAGGTAAGTGCTGTGGCTATTTTAGGCAGGGAACTCGGGTAGGCTGGATATGGGGCACTTTGGTGAGGCGAGGTTTTTTAACCTCGCCTCTTGCCTTTTTCCAGTCCCGCTCAGGATTTTGGCTCGTAAACATAGAAGCCGCGCCCCGATTTTCGCCCTAGTTCGCCAGCTTTGACTTTCATGACCAGACAGCGCGGTGGTTTGAACTGGTCCCGCATAAATTCCCGGTAGTGGGTCTCGGTTATCGCCAGCCCGGTATCGAGACCAACCATGTCACGCAACTCAAACGGTCCCATCCTGAAACCACACCCCACTTTGTAGGCGGTATCTATATCCTGTGGCTCAGCAATGCCTTCGTCATACATGTTAAGCCCTTCGTTATACCATATTTGAAGAAGCCTGTTGACGATGAAGCCCGTGGAGTCCTTGCAGATGCCGGGCACCTTGCCAAGTTTTTTGCATAGGTCTACTACCGTCTCCAGTGTATCTTTAGAGGTGCGCTCATGGACAACAACTTCGATGCCTTGCATAAGTTGCGGAGGGTTGAACCAGTGCATACCGACAAACTTCTCAGGGCGGTTTGTTGCCATTGCCATTTCGGTAATGGACTGGGCTGAGGTGTTGGAAGCAAAAATAGTGTCCGGGCGGCAAATCCCATCGAGTTCTTTAAAGACCTGTTTCTTAATATTGATATCCTCGATTATGGCTTCGATTACAAGGTCGGCATCTTCTGCAGCTTGTCGAAGGTCAGTAGTGCCCCTAATGCGTTGCAGTATGGTATTAGCTTCCTCTCGGGTCATTTTCTTGCGTTCCACGCTGCCTTCCAGGAAGGTCTTGATCCTTGCGATGCCAGCTTCGACAAATTCGTTTTTAATATCTCGAAGGCTGACCTCATGACCGGCTTGAGCACATACCTGCGCAATGCCATGACCCATAACACCCGCGCCAAGAACACAGATCTTTTTAATCTCCATCTCTAGCCTCCGATTTACGGTAGCCCCATTTTATGCTTTTGGTTGTTAGTTAACTGTAAGTATAAAAACCGCGACTTGTCTTCTTGCCTAACCAGCCAGCATCAACCATCTTTCTGAGCAAAAGACAGGGCTTATATTTGGGACCAAACTGCTGATAAAGGCTGTCCAGAACTTTGACTACATTGTCTATACCTACAGTATCGGCAAATTCAAAGGGACCAAGGGGCCAGTTGGCACATACTTTTACCATTTTGTCGATGTCTTCTATGGTTGCTAGCTTCGTGGAGTACATTAATGCGGCTTCATTTACTATTGCAGCCATTACCCTGTCGATGATAAAACCAGGGCTTTCCTCGAGCTTTACCGGAGTTACCCCTGTTTTCTCCAGCCACTGCGCACAATTTTCAACTGTGCGAGGCGAAGTTTGTAGTCCTTTCACTATTTGAACAAGTAGTTTCTCCTGAACCGGGTTCTTGACAAAGTTTAGTCCGATAAACCTGCCGGGGTTTTCAATTTTAGTAGCTAAGCGTGTCACCCATGAATTGGCAGTGGTTGTCGCCAAAATGGTCTCTTCAGAGCATTTCGCAGCACAATTATGCAATACCTTACTCTTTAATTCAAAGTCTTCTGGGAGGAACTCAAGTACCACTTCAGATTCTGCTGCTCCGGCAGTGTAGTCCTGTTCCAGGTCGAAAGTTATGACCTTGAAATGCCCGGCGGTCAGGACCTGCTGCACTGCTTGGCTCAAGCTGTTGCGCCCAATTATAGTTATGGTCTTAATGTCCATCGTTACCCTCTTGGATAAGGGTGCTAAGGTAACGTGTGCGCACCTTCGATAAATTCGCGGATATAGGTATTGACCAGAGCCGGCTTTTCGTGGACCACCCAGTGGGAGCCGTCCGGTATTCGTCTGATTGTCAGGTTGGTCACATATTCTTCAATGCCGTCCAGATTACCCGGCAGAAGATAGGTATCTTTCTCTCCCCAGATGACTAGTGTGGGTACTTTTATAATGAGCGATTTTGGATCTGTACTAGCCCTGTCACTACTACCGGTAAACGAGCCGAGTTGAGTTGCACGGTAATAATTTAACATCCCGGTAAGTGCTCCGGGCTGTGCCCAAGCCTTGAGGTACTCCCGTTCGTCTTTTTGGGTGAAGTATCCTTGCTTCAGTCCGCCTTTCAGCACAGCGCTGGAAAGCGCTGCGTAGTTATCACGAGAAAGTATCTCCTCTGCTTTTGAACTACGGTGGAGCAGGATGTATTGACTAGCCTTTTGCTGTGCAGGGTTGTCGCGCAATTCCCTGTTAAATACAACAGGGTGTGGTGCATTTATAATGACAAGCTTTTCCAGGTATTCTGGATGGCGCATGGCAAATGGCCAGGCTACTGCTCCACCCCAATCATGCCCAACGAGAATGAACTTTTTACATCCGAGGTGTTCGGCAAAAGCGCGGATATCTTCCACTAGATACTTGGTTTGATATTGTTCCACACCCGCAGGCTTGTCGGAGAGGTTATAGCCCCTCATATCCAGTGCCACTGCTTTATAGCCACGGCTAAACTCATGAAGCTGGTGCTTCCATGCGTACCAGAACTCGGGAAACCCGTGCAAAAATAAAACAAGTTTGCCTTTGCCAGCAGTCACATAGTGTAAGCGGATTCCATTAAGGTCGGCGTATCTGTGTTTTAGCATCTGGTTTTCGAAACAACCTACATTGTTGCAGACTTCTATAGCGCAGGCAGCCAGGGATATGTTAACATCGGGCTCTCTAGCTGTCAATAATACTTAGAACGCTGGTTGTAACAAGAGCTGGATAGAGCATTTCATTGGTTATAGACATCCCTTGTTTGCACTGTTGAAATGCTTGGTGTTACAATTTGGCTCAAAGTCATGGTGCTCAGCGATCGTACTATTCAGGAAGAGATTGCTAAACGAAGGATCGTCATCGAACCGTTGATGCCTGACTCTATTCAGTCAGCGAGTGTAGACCTTCATCTGGATAGAAAACTGTTGGTCTTCAAGCCGGCGAGGTATCCAGATTGCATCGATGTGAAGCAGAATATGGAGGACCTGATGGAACCGGTCGATATAACAGACGATTCACCCTTTTATCTGGAGCCCGGTGATTTTGTTTTAGGAAGCACTTTGGAGGCGGTTACGTTGCCGGAAGACATAGTGGGACGCCTTGAAGGCAAAAGTTCTCTATCGCGGGTTGGACTTTTGATGCATTCTACAGCTGGCTATGTTGACCCTGGCTGGTGTGGTCACCTCACCATTCACTTATCAAATGTTGCTAAATTACCGATCACCCTTTATTATAAGATGAAAATAGGGCAGCTCTCTTTCATCAGGCTAACTTCGCCTGTGGAGAGGTTATATGGTGCAGAGGGGCTGAGGAGTAAATATCAGGGTCAGACTGGACCCACAGCCAGCCGGTATCATTATGATTTTGAGGAGGGGAAAAGATGCTAGGTCGTCCGGTCAACTTTATGGAATGTGCCCTATCGCTAGCCCGCCTGTCTTTAGGATATACCAGCCCTAATCCTGCTGTAGGAGCTGTTATTGTGAGAGATGGAGTGGTGGTCGGTTTAGGTTATACCCAGCCGCCAGGTTCGAAGCATGCTGAGATAATGGCACTGGAGCATGCTGGCGCCAGGGCGAGAGGGGCAACTATGTTTGTCACGCTGGAGCCTTGCTGTCATTATGGGCGTACGCCACCGTGCACTGAAGCGATAATTGAAGCTGGCATCAGTGAAGTGCATGCAGCTTTAATTGACCCTAACCCTCTGGTCAATGGAAAGGGCATGAAGGCGCTGGAAGAGGCGGGGATAAGGACCTTTGTTGGAGAGTACGAAGAAAAGGCACGAGAGATAAACGAAGGGTATATAAAATTTATTACCACAGGATTACCTTTTGTTATTGCCAAATTTGCCATGAGCCTTGATGGTAAGATTGCTACCCAAACAGGTGATTCCAGGTGGATAAGCAACGAGGAGTCCCGGAAATATGTACATTATTTGAGGCAAATAGTCGATGCGATAATGGTGGGAGCCAATACTGTACTGGCAGATGACCCTCAACTTTCTGCCAGGGGGTGCAGTGGAAGAGGGGGTAAGACTAAACGTCAGCCATTACGAGTAATAGTTGACGGGAAAGGCAGGACGCCTCCTTCAGCGCGGATCTTTAGGGAGCCTGGCGAGACGATTATAGCTGTGGCTAAGCCCTTTGACCCGAAGAAATCGGAGAACTTTAGAAAAGTGAACGCCGAGGTGATGGAATTCAATGCTACAGAGAGTGTGATCGATCTATCAGAATTGCTGGCTGTATTGGGCAGGCGACAGGTTACCAGTGTGCTGGTGGAAGGGGGGAATAAGCTCTTCGGTTCTTTGTTTGACCAGGGACTGGTAGACAAAGTTCTTGCTTTTGTGTCACCGATCATAATTGGGGGGGAAAGAGCCAAGAGTGCTGTCGGGGGGGATGGTGTGAACAGAATCAGCGAGGCACTTCAGTTGAGCAGGGTGAAAATAACCGAATTTGGTAGTGATGTTCTAATCAGTGGCTATGTAAAGTGATGGCAAATGTTTACTGGCATAGTGGAAGAAGTCGGAATAATTAGGTACGCATCTGAGAAACTAATTATCGAAGCCAAGAAGGTGCTCGAAGATATGAAGGTTGGCGATAGCATAGCTGTTAATGGAGTGTGTCTCACTGTGGTTTTGCTCGGCAGGGGCTGTTTCTCCGTCGAACTTATGCCAGAGACAGCCCGCCGTACAAATCTAGGCAAACTTCGCTATGGTGATAAGGTGAATTTAGAAAGGGCTGTGCCTGTGGGTGGGCGTTTCGGCGGGCACTTCGTGCAGGGACATGTGGATGATATAGGTAAGGTGGTTTCGGTACGGCGCGAAAATCAGGCTATTATCATGAAAATAGCATTCCCTGAGCGCTTGATGCCATATATAGTTGACAAAGGCTTCATAGCTGTCGATGGAGTCAGTCTGACCGTGATCGACCCGGGAGATACCAGCTTTTCGGTGTCTTTGGTAGGTTACACGCTTGAACATACTATACTGGGACAGAAGAGGTCTGGCGATGCGGTAAATCTCGAAGTTGATATAATTGGTAAGTATGTTGAGCGTCTTAGCCAGAGAAGCGATCGCGTTTTAACATTCGAGTTTTTGGAAAGATACGGTTTTACGAAAGTGAGGTGAGTATTCTATGGGGTTTGCAACAATTCCCGAGGCTATAGAGGATATAAAGGCTGGCAAGTTTATCATCATCGTAGACGATGAGAATCGAGAGAACGAAGGGGACTTAGCTATAGCCGCTGAGAAAATCACCCCTGAAGCTATAAACTTTATGGCGAGGCATGCGCGGGGATTGATATGCTTGCCGATAACAGGTCAGCGGCTAGATGAGCTGAAGATCCCGCTCATGGTCCAGGACAACACTGCTAAGTTCTGCACTGCCTTTACTGTATCGGTAGAGGCTAAGCATAAGACATCCAGTGGTATCTCAGCTCATGATAGGGCGGCAACTATAAGGGCAATGCTTGACCCGAACACAAAGCCTGAGGATTTAGCCCGTCCAGGACATGTTTTTCCTATACGTGCTCGTGAAGGTGGTGTGTTGGTGAGGGCAGGGCATACTGAAGCGATAGTAGACCTGGCTAGGCTAGCTGGGCTCTACCCGGCAGGAGTTATCTGCGAGATTATGGATGATGATGGTACTATGGCACGTCTGCCCAAACTTGAAATAATCGCAGAGAAATTTGGACTTAAAATAGTCAGTATAGCTGATCTGATCGCTTATCGACGCCGTCATGAGAAACTAATAGAGAAAGTGGCTGAGGCGAGACTACCTACTAGGTATGGCGAATTCGCTGTTATCGCATATAGGAGTAAAGTAGACCCTGATGAGCATGTAGCTTTAGTCAAAGGCGATATTTCGGGCGACGAGCCGGTTCTGGTTAGAGTGCATAGCGAGTGCCTGACTGGTGACGTGTTCGGGAGTCTGCGTTGCGACTGTGGTGAGCAGATTAATATGGCAATGCAAAAGATCGCAGAAGAGGGAAGGGGAGTATTTTTGTATATGCGCCAAGAGGGACGCGGCATCGGCTTTCACAATAAGTTGCGTGCCTATGCCCTTCAGGATCAGGGATTGGATACTGTGGAGGCTAATATTGCCTTGGGCTTCGAGCCTGATTTGCGTGATTACGGTATCGGTGCTCAAATACTGGCAGACCTCGGTTTACATAAAATTAAACTACTGACCAACAACCCCAAAAAGGTGATAGGGCTTGAAAGTTATGGGCTTCGAATAGTGGAGACCGTTCCTTTGCGCACACCGCCGACCCCGTATAATATAGAATATCTAAAAACCAAGCAGGAGAAACTGGGGCATCTATTAGGTGTTGATTTTGCTGATGAGGCTTAACTGAGAGGCGAAGGAAAAGGAGGGAATTAAGCATGTCTAAGCAGTATGAAGGTATGCTGGTCGGGAAAGGGCTAAAGTTCGGTGTTGTGGTATCAAGGTTTAACGAGGTGATAACATCGCGATTGCTTGAGGGTGCTAAAGATGCTCTTTTTCGCCATGGTGTTGAAAAAGATGATGTTGATGTAGCCTGGACGCCGGGCAGCTTAGAGATACCACTGATAGCTAAGAAGTTGGCGGAGACAAAGAAATATAATGCGATTATTTGCCTCGGGGCAGTTATTCGTGGGGGTACACCGCATTTTGAGTACGTTGCTGCTGAGGTAAATCGGGGCATTGCCCGTGTAAGTCTCGATACCGGTCTGCCAGTTATTCAGGGCATAATAACTGCTGATACGCTTGAGCAGGCTATCGAACGAGCTGGGGCTAAGGAGGGGAATCGTGGCTTCGTGGCGGCGACAAGCGCTATTGAGATGGCTAACCTGCTCAGGAGTATTGGTGGCTAAGGAGTTACCTTAAAGACTTTGTCACCGCGTCTGACTCGGTCTGGCACTTTTACCCCTACAGAGTCCCCGGCTTTGGCTTCACTTACATTCACATTGTTAATTTGCATTGACTGGACAACGAGTTCTAAGTCTGTAGTATGTCCCTTAATGTGAATCTTGTCGCCCACCTTTAGTGTGCCAGTCAGTGTGATACCCGCTACCACTGGTCGGGCAAAGAAGTCACTTACTTGTCCAATCTCTACCTCTGGCATTCTGGGTCACCTCCATTTCTATCAAATTTTTGACCGCGTATCCATATAAACGTTGCAGTCTCATAACTAGTATATGTTTCTGTAGCCAATAAATCAATACTTAGAGCAGATATCGATTTGGGTGGCGTTGACACTTCTGGGCGAGAAGTGCTAGCATTTTGTCATCCAGCAAGACTGTGAGGATGCTCTACCGAGAATCTTCTTTTACGAGTGCAAGCACGCTGAAAGGAGGTGATAACTGTCAACTGTTTAGAAGGACCAAGTTCTAAATTCCAAAGAAACAAAAATAAGTCTAAAAGGAGGGCAACATGGCATACGAGACCTTAATAGTTGAGCGAGAGGAGAACATTGGCATTATAACCCTGAATCGTCCGCCGGCGAATCCGATAAACTCGACAGTGCTTAGGGAGTTAGATCAGGCTCTGGCTGAGTTTAAGGATGATAAGTCAATACGTGTGTTGATTATCACCGGCGCTGGTGATAGAGGTTTTTCAGCCGGATTTGACATAAAGGGTGCGGTGGAAGGTCGTGGTGGCGAACCTGGTCCTGATGGCAATGAAGTTTTCCTGCGCATTGAGAGATACCCGAAGCCGGTAATTGCAGCTATCAATGGATACGCACTTGGTGGTGGGTGTGAGTTAGCAATGGCCTGCCATTTCAGGTTTATGGTTGATGCAGAAAGAGCAATCATAGGACAGCCAGAAATAGAGCGCGGTATTATTCCTGGCTGGGGTGGAACCCAGCGGCTACCAAGGCTGATAGGTAAAACACGTGCTCTTGAAATGCTTCTTATGGGAACCACGATCAGGGCTCCTGAGGCTATGCAGATCGGGCTCATTACTCGTGTTTCTCAACCGGGTGAGGTGCTGAATGATGCCAAGCAGTTCGCCAAGGTTCTAGCCAAGAAAGCCCCGATTGCTGTGAGTATAATTCTGGATTGCGTGACCCGCGGTCTCGAAACAACTATCGAAGAGGGAATAAAGATCGAGCGGGAGGGATCGCGGAGAGTAGCGCAAACGAAAGACGCACAGGAGGGTATGCTGGCGTTCGTTCAAAAACGAGAGCCTGTGTTTAAGGGTGAGTAGCTACTACTAGGTAATGCCCGGGCGAATGCCATAAGGTTGTGTACAGCATTTGCAGAGTGGAGAAGGGCTCGTCTTTATACATAAGTAAAGGCGAGCCTCTTCTATGCCTGAAAGGTTATAAGTACCAGACAAGCGCCGTGGTCAGGACGCCAAAAAGTCCAGTTGCCACCATAATGATGCTACTGAGTAACCACCGGAGCCTTCCATCCTGAGACAGTGCATTTGTTAACCTGCTTATCCTTTCCATCGCTTTCACCTCCTTGGGATTGAAGAGGTTCATTTATCTCTCTACTTACATTATCCTTCGTCTGCGAGCAGAAGTGATCAGTCAGCCGTACGATTTGAGCTTACTATTTCTGTTCTAAGACAGCTGGATGAAGCCTGTCGCTGTTTTTCCTACGACTTTTGGAGGATGATGCTTTGATATCGATATCTTCTAGTAGTACAATTGCCGATGGGGATTCTGCACAAAAATGAGACATCTTGGGTTTCAGGAGATTGTCCCGGACGTTTACCAGCTTGGAGGTTTTTGGGGTAGTGGGGTTCTCGGTGCAAATGTTTTCTTATTAGCGGGTGAGAGATTGACACTAGTGGACACTGGTTTTAAAGGCAGACTCAAAGGAATAATCGATTCCGTAAAGCAACTTGGTTATTCTGCTCTGGATATAGGGCGTATAATTGTTACTCATCATCACGCTGATCATACCGGCAACCTAGCTGACTTAAAAAAATTAACAAATGCCGAAGTTATAGCACATACCGCAGATGTTCCATATATAGACGGCACCTTGCCACAGCCCGGTCTCCAGAGACCAGTCTGGCTAAGTAGATATCTAGCTTCTTTTGACTGGTCGTGGGCGTATAAGCCGGTGAAAGTCGACTTAATGGTTAACGATGGTGACGAGCTACCTGTGCTTACTGGTGTGAGGATAATTCATAGTCCTGGACATACGCCAGGAAGTATTTGCCTGTGGCTTAGGAATAAGGGGGTTCTCATTGTTGGTGATGTGCTTGCTCACCGATTTGGCTTGCGGTTGCCGGCTTTGTCTTTTACGGTGGACATAGCTGAGGAAATACGCTCCGTGAATAAGATAGCTCAGCTGGATTTTGAGACTGTTTGTTTCGGTCATGGGTCACCGATTAAAGAGTATGCCCGAGAGACTGTCGCTAAGTTTGCCGCCAAGATCGCCAAGCGATACTTACGAGAGTAATGATCGACAATCCTGCTTCCAGTTCTGACGGAGTGCCTCTGGACAATTTGGCTTATGAACCGGGTCTGTGAAAAGGATCGAACTCGATATAATGTGCATTTTAGAAGAGACAACTAGATCTTTAGTCAGAAACCAACCCTAGCAAACCGCTTTCGGTACGACATGAATTCGGTTCCGGGTCCCCATCTTTGCTATTACATCGGAGAAAAGGCGTTGGCAGGGTCTGCTTTCTGTTAATACAATTGGTAGCGCATACGGGATTCGAACCCGTGGTCTCCTCCTTGAGAGGGAGGTGTCCTGGGCCACTAGACGAATGCGCCGCTTAATATGATGGCTGGGGATCCAGGATTCGAACCTGGCCATACGGATCCAGAGTCCGCTGTCCTACCGCTAGACGAATCCCCAACCAGAATTCGATTATAGCAGAATGGTATTTGATGGCACAAGACAAGGTTGTTGCAATTGACATCGCTTGATATACTTTTCATGAGATGACGATAGCGAGTGGTCTGGGTGCTCTGCAAAGGAAATTAGGCATTGTATTTAACGATGCTGTTTTGCTCCAGCAGGCGTTAACACATTCTTCGTACATAAACGAAAATCCTCGCAGTGCTGTTGCAGACAACGAACGTCTTGAATTCTTGGGTGATGCTCTACTGAATTTCGTGGTCACCTATGAACTGTACCGTAATTTCCCTCGATTGAGCGAGGGGGAACTCACTGAACTCAGGATCGCCCTCATTCGTCAAGAGACTTTAGCTGGGGCTGCTATAGCGCTTGGTCTGGGGGAGTGTCTTATTCTGGGGAAGGGAGAGGAGATAACAGGAGGTAGAGAAAGAGAAACGAATCTTGCCAATGCTTTTGAGGCACTTGTTGGTGCTATTTTTCTTGACCAGGGGTTAGAGATAGCCCGCCGGTTCATCTTATTGTGGCTTGGCGACAGGCTTGCAGATATTGTGAATGTAAAAGGAAGACGGAACTATAAGGCACTACTGCAGGAATTCACTCAGGTAAAGTTGAAGCAATTGCCTGTCTATCATGTAGTTGAAGTCTCGGGACCAGATCATGCCAGACATTTCACTGTGGAGGTGAGGTTGGGAGACCAAATAGTTGGCTCAGGTTCCGGGAGAAGTAAAAAGAGCGCTGAAATGGAGGCTGCGCGCATAGCCTGGGAACATTTAACTGCTGAGCAGACTATCACTCCCCAGAGCCGGTGAAATCTGTGCCATTAATCTCGCCTGGTCTATTATTTACCTTGCTGGTTGTAGCACCACAATCTCTGAGGTTGTAGGTAATCCTGATGCCTTAAATTCAACCTCGCTTGTATTCAGTTTTTTCACATTAGGTTTACCGGCAAGGAAATCGTCGACCTGGGCTATAGGAAAGTCCAATTTAGAGGTCTTGAAATGCATGGGAACGATTACCCTGGGTCTCAGACTCTCACATACCTGAGTGGCGACTTTTGAGTCTATAGTGAAGAATCCTCCTACAGGAATAAGCAATACGTCTACGGTGCCTATCTCGGTAATTTCTTCTTTGCTCAAGCTATGTCCTAAGTCGCCTAGGTGGCAGATTTTTATGCCGTCGATAGTGAAACAAAAAACTATATTATTACCCCGCTGGCTTCCTTTTGATTCATCATGGTAGGTGGGGACTCCTTTGAACTGGACACCTTTGACGGTTTTCGTGCCACTGCTCTTTACAACCTCAGGATTTCCTTTCACTGCTGAAACATTGTTGTGGTCGAAATGGTCGTGGCTGACTGTGACAATGTCAGCGGACTCATTAACTGGCGAGTATTTGATACCACTTCCCTCTATATAGGGGTCTGTTATGATTTTTAATCCAGCTTCAGAAGTAATTAAAAAACACGCATGCCCCAGCCATTTCACTTTCATATTGCACCTCCTTTTGTTTTAGTTTAATCTCTTGCATGTCTTTTATTGCCATCAAGGCTTATCCGGCTGAATTTAGGGCAAAGTTAACGAGAGTGCGCACTCCAACTCCTGTAGCACCTTTTGGTAGATAGCCACTTTCTTTTTCCCTGAAGGAAGTACCAGCTATGTCAATGTGTGCCCACGGCGTCTCTCCAACGAACTCAGCCAAGAATTGTGCTGCTGTGATAGCCCCAGCCCACCTACCGCCACTATTTTTGACATCAGCGACATCACTTTTATTCTGTTCTTTGTACTCTTCATACATAGGCATCTGCCACAGCCTTTCGCCGGTCTCATTTGCAGCTTTAACGATTTGGTCAATCAACTCTTGCGAATTGCCGAAGATGCCGCTACAGATATTACCAAGTGCGACTCGGCAGGCACCGGTGAGTGTAGCAATGTCTATCAAAGGCGAAAGCCCCATTTTTACAGCATAGCTTAAGGCATCAGCAAGGATAAGTCTCCCCTCGGCGTCGGTGGTCTCGATTTCAATGGTCTTTCCGTTAGCCGCCTTGATAACATCGCCTGGCTTGAGTGCGTTACCACTGGGCATATTCTCAGTAGCTGGGGCAATAGCAGTGACATTTATCCGCGGCTTCAGTTGGGCAATGGCAGCTACTGCAGCTATTACCGCGGCAGCACCTGCCATATCACCTTTCATTTCTCCCATTCCTTCAGATGGTTTTATTGAGATTCCACCCGAGTCGAATGTTATACCCTTGCCCAAAAAACCAATAGTCTTTGACGAAGCGCTATTACCTTTGTAGCTGAGAACGATCAGTTTTGGTGGTTGCTGGCTGCCGCGGGCAACTCCAAGTAGTGCGCCCATGCCTTCTATTTCCATTTGCTCTTGATCGAGGATGTTTATGCTTAGATTGTGAAGCCTCGCTAACTCTTCAGCCCTTCTTGCCAGCTCGCTTGGGGTCAAATAGTTGGCTGGCTCATTTACCCAATCACGAGCCAAGTTTGTGGCTTCGGCTATAATCTTGCCCCTGGTGCAGCCTTCGTTCAGCAATTGTAGCTTTGCTGCATCTCGTTCCACTATAAGAAGTTCCTCGATGTCTTTGTCTTCGTTCTTTTTGGTCATGTGCTTCCGAAATTGATACAGGCCGAGCAGACTGCCTTCTACTATAGCCTGGCATGCGGAACCGGGCTCAACATTTCCAACACCAGCTCCATGGACAATTGTAGCCACGCGTTGACAATTCAGCTTGCGAAGACGCCGACAGAATTCGCCTGTAACACTGCGAAGCTTGTCCAGCGTGAATTCAGGTTGCTTGCCTAATCCGACAATAGCAACAATGCGGGCTGGTATCTTTCCAAAACTGTAGACGGTGGTTATCTCGTTCAGTTTCCCTTTAATAACGTCATGTTCTATTAGCTTGGTAATTGCGCCGTCCAGCGCTTGGTCCATCGCTGCAGTAGCTCCACCTGGCGTTTTCACTCCTTCGAAAAGGTTCACCACCACAGCGTCTGTCTGTACAGCCGTAATATCCTCTGAAACGACTTTGATTTTCAACACTTTCCTCCCAAAAACAGTTTCTAGGTTGGTTTACTCTCTTTAATTTAGAAGCGCAATTTATTTTAGCCTATTGGAATGGAAGAGTGAAGTATGTACCTTGAAGCATTAACGCTCCAGTATCTTTACGATTCTGTCTAGGGCGGGGGTAATATCGCGAGAAGTATCGACCACGAAGTGATTGCGCCAGATTTTGTCCTCACTCCGTCTCATGCGCTTGTACACTGTCCAATCAGCGTCTGATTTATCTTCAGGGTCATGGTGCCCCTTTCGCCCTTGAAGTCGCTCATAAGCTATGGAAGGAGGTGCAACAACTCGTACTAAAATCAGTCGGGCACCCGTCCTGTCAGCGATATTGTATAAACGCTCGCGATGACGCTCTGAAAGGTTGGTCGCATCAAATATAACGGGTGTTCCTTCATTGAGTAGCGATTCTATAAGCTTATGGCAAGCACTAAAGAGGCGATTATTTTCGGCGGCGCTATATTCCGGCGAGGGAAATAATGTTTTCCGCATAGCGTCACTTTCTACAATGCAACACGGAAATCTTGCTGCCAGCTTTCGGCAAAAGAACGATTTACCAGTGCCGGGTAAACCGCTCACGATAATAAATGGGGGATTAACCGCTGGTTCCGGGCGTTGCCCCAGACTTTCTTTCAGTTTTGCTACATCTTGTTCAAGCAGAGACTGTTCAGTATGTTTAACATCACCTGTTTTATCTAGGGCAAACAACTTTTCATTGCCTGGCATGCTGTAGGCATTGTAAAAAATTTCCTCTTTTCAATCAACCTCGCAGGAAGGAACCCCGGCGTGACAGGTCGCTCCAGAGCGCTAGAGATAGACCTACGAGCAAGCTTATGACCGCAAGTATTAATTATACGTGGAGTAAATTGGTCAGACTATTTGTGGCGTCCCTGGAGGGATTCGAACCCACGACCCGCTGCTTAGAAGGCAGCCGCTCTATCCAGCTGAGCTACAGGGACACATCTTGAGTGTAACATGAATTTGATCGGACTGGCAAGCCCATTTGATGGGATGCTGTAGGCGGTGTACTTGCTGAAGTGTGGTTTGCAGCGTAGCTGCCTATCAGGGTTCAACTTCACTGTTTTGAATGGGCTGTGGCAGCGTGCTTTTTCCAGCAAGTTACATGTACGTAGACTGCACATTTAGCGCAATAATAAAGCCGTGCCACAGCCTTTTTACCACATACCGGACAATTCATAAGTGTTCTCCTTCACTAGAAGTCATGATCGGCTCAAGTAAATCCAGGTCATAATTTACTCATTCTTTGGTGTCCTTGTTCTCTTGTTCGCTGTTATCTTTATTTTTGTCATCTGCACTCTCTTTTCTGTTGTCGGTGACATAGAAACCGGACCCCTTGAAGATTATCGGAACGGGAGCAAAAAGACGACGAGCCCCGTTCTGACACTTGGGGCAGGAAGCTACAGCCTCAGCAGAAAAGCTCTGCTTTAGCTCGAATCTCAGGTTGCATTTTGGACATATATATTGATAAATTGGCATGCTATGTCCACCTCCTGCTCTCTAAGGCATCAAAACCCTTGCCAAAAATTTAGCAATTCAATTATTCGAGTGCTAATTTTATAACAAAGAGGCTTTGCCGGTCAAGCAAATGCCCGGTATCTTTATTCGTGGTCTGTTTTTATCTTATAATGATACTGCTTACCAGTAGCAAAGTTTGTGTTGTAAATGAAAAGATACGCTTACTTGTTGCAGTGAGTATGAATTTGTTGGTGAGGGTACAAGCAGGTGAGAAGCGTAAAGGGAAGCATGTAGCTTCTGGGGTATTTGATGTTGTGGTATACTCTAGTAATGGCTGCTTTATTTCTTACTGGACTAAGTCTGGACTGATTGTTAGCTTCAGGGGCTCGTAGCTCAGTGGCAGAGCGGCCGGCTCATAACCGGTTGGTCGCAGGTTCGAATCCTGCCGAGCCCACCATGTCATGCAAAACAAAGAATTCTACTTTCTTTGGTATGTCTAGTGTGGAGAGAATCGCATAGTTGATTGCCGAGGTCGGTTTTGGGAAGACGAAGAATACCGTGGATTTGGGGGCATTGATAGAGCTTGCGGCGCTGCTCTACTTTCCTCCGGAGCACAAATACGAAATTCAAAAATGATAACACGCTGCTGGGTCGTGTCTCGAAATGTTATGTTCATCGAAGTAATGGTGAGGAATCGCTTCGTAGTTTTCTCTGTAAAGTGGCACTCAGGGGCGAGAAAGGCAAGCCAGAAAGAAAGGCAAAGGTTTTTCTTTCTGCCCACTGAGCCTTTTTCCTATTTGATGTGAAGCTCTGCTAATTTGCTTATGGTTGCAAGTTTTAAAGCTGTCGCTCCTTGACGCTATTACAGCATCACTGATAAAATGCAGCGATTGAGTGACTCGGCTCTCAGAGTGCCGAGTCAATTTGATTGCAAGGTCATAGTCATGGCTGTAGAGGACGATAAGGAACTTAGAATCGAGAAGATGAGACATTCAGCCGCCCATATTATGGCGCAGGCTGTGCAGGATCTTTTTCACGAAGTTAAGTTTGGCATTGGGCCTGCTATCGAAGACGGCTTTTACTATGATTTCGAGTTACCTCGAGCACTTATTCCTGAAGATTTGATGGCAATCGAGGCAAGAATGAAAGAGATAATTACGTCTGGGCTCCCGTTTGTTAGGGAGGAGATATCTAAAGAAGAAGCTATACGACTGTTCGCAGGACAACCTTACAAACTGGAACTTATTGAAGAACTTCCTGGGGAAACAGTGACTATATATAGACAGGGTTCTTTTGTCGATCTATGCAGAGGTCCTCATGTTGGTTCAACCAGCGAAATCGGTGCTTTCAAGCTGGTAAGTATTGCTGGGGCATACTGGCGAGGCGATGAGACCCGTCCTATGTTGCAAAGAATTTACGGGGTCGCATTTGAGACTGAGACAGAACTTGAGGATCATCTGGCACGGTTAGCGGAGGCGACCAAGAGAGACCACAGGCGTCTGGGGAAAGAGCTTGACCTCTTCAGCATTCACGAGGAGGCTGGTCCGGGTCTGGTATTGTGGCATCCTAAAGGTGCTCTAGTGCGCCAGCTTATTGAGGACTTCTGGAAGGAGGAACATCAGAAGAGAGGATATGAACTCGTATATACTCCTCACATAGCGAAATTGAATCTATGGAAGATAAGTGGGCACTGGGATTTTTATCGGGAAAATCTTTACTCACCGATGGACATCGAAGGTCAGCAATATATCATCAAGCCGATGAACTGTTTGGGACATATTCTGGTTTATAAAACTCAACTGCGCAGCTATCGTCAGTTGCCAATCCGATATGCTGAACTGGGCACTGTGTATCGGTATGAGAGGTCAGGAGTATTGCATGGGTTGGCTAGGGTTCGCGGTTTTACTCAAGATGACGCTCATATTTTCTGTCGACCTGACCAGCTTGAATCAGAAATAGCCTCAGTGGTAGAGTTAGCTCGCTTTATGCTGCATACCTTTGGTTTTAGTGAATATGAGCTGCTTTTGTCCACGCGCCCCGAGAAGTATGCAGGGACCCTGGAAATTTGGGAGCAAGCTACAGAGGCTTTAAGGACAGTCTTGGAGCGACTGAAGTTGGATTACAAGATAGACCCCGGAGAGGGGGTCTTCTATGGACCGAAAATCGATGTCAAGCTTCGGGATGCTTTGGGACGATTGTGGCAGGGGCCTACTATCCAGGTAGACTTTAATCTCCCGCAGCGTTTTAATGTCACTTACGTTGGTGACGATGGCATTGAACACCAAGTGGTAATGGTCCATCGAACTGTCTTAGGTAGTATGGAGCGGTTTCTTGCTTGTCTTGTAGAGCATTACGCCGGAGCTTTTCCAGTGTGGTTATCACCTGTACAAGTGGTGATAATCCCGATAGCTGACCGTCATTTAGACTATGCTTTTCAAGTGGCTGAAGCACTAAAGGAAAACAAGATTAGAGTACAAGTGGATAACCGCTCTGAGAGGATGAACTTAAAGATAAGGGAAGCTCAGATGGGGAGAGTACCATACATGCTTGTCCTTGGTGATAAAGAGTTGGATGCTTCTATGGTTTCTCTGCGGTTGAGAACCGGTGAGGATTTGGGTCAGATGCCATTAGTTCAGTTTATAGACCGTGTGAAACCTGTGATTGCGGATAAGTCACCACACGGGCTTTGATTTTCTTACTACGGATGTGATATATTTCCGCTAGTTTGATATTTTACGCGTGATAAGGGGGTGATGACAGACATTACCAAAGAACTCCGTGTTAATAGAGAAATAAGGGCAAGAGAGGTACGGTTGATAGGGGAGACTGGGGCACAATTGGGGATATTGCCACTTGAAAAAGCACTGCGCATTGCCAGTGAACGGAACCTTGACTTGGTAGAAGTAGCACCGACAGCCGTACCGCCGGTCTGTCGACTTCTTGATTACGGTAGATATAGATACGAACAAACCAAAAAGGAGCGTAAGGCGCGGAAAAGTCAGAGGGGTGGCACTCTTAAAGAGATACGTATTAGACCTAGGGTAAAGGATCATGACTTAGAAACTAAGATTAAAATAGCGAGGAAATTACTGGAAGAGGGTGACAAGGTAAGGGTGTTTGTTTTTTTCCGCGGTCGTGAGAGTGCTCATCCAGAAGTAGGCTTGAAATTGTTACAGAGAGTGGCTGACAATTTAAAGGATATAGCAGGCTTGGATGGTGAACCAAGTTCAGATGAACGTTTTATGAGTTTAGTGTTATCACCTATTTCGAGCAAGCAGTTAAAGAAAACTGGCGTAGAGGAGAAAGTCTAATGCCAAAATTGAAAACGCATAAAGGCGCTAAAAGGCGTTTTAGGATTACTGCAACTGGTAAGCTGATGCGCATGAAAGGCGGTAAGAGCCATTTGAGGCGTAAGAAAGCACCACGGACGAAGCGTCTTTATAGCGATATGGTTCCTGTTCATCCTTCAGATGAAAGCAGGCTAAAGAAACTCTTACCTTATGGTTTAAAATAGTTCGGACAGGAGGAAAGCTTTGCCCAGAGCCAAAGGAGGTATAGTTACACATCGACGGCATAAGAAGGTGCTGAAGTTGACCAAAGGGCATCGGTCGACTAGGCATGCCTTGTATCGACGCGCTCATGAGTCTGTGATTCATGCTCTATATTATGCTTACCGTCATCGCCGTGAACGGAAGGGTGACATGAGGCAGTTGTGGATTGCCCGCATAAGTGCTGCGGCGAGAGCACACGGGCTTTCTTATAGTCGATTCATTGGTGGACTAAAGAAGGCTAGCTTAGAAATAAATCGAAAGACATTGGCTGAGATGGCAGTGAGTGACATGGCGACATTTTCTAAAATTGTGTCATTAATTTCTAACAGGCCTAAGAGTTAGCTTTTAGTAGAAGATGCTGGAACAGATCGACGACCTTCTCCGTAGAGCACTTGCTGATCTAGACAATGTTGCTGATTTAAAGGAACTCGAAAATTGGCGTGTCCGCTACATAGGTAGAAAAAGTGACCTGGTGCAGATTCTACGCTCGATATCAACTCTACCCGTAGAAGAAAGGCGCGGTGTGGGGGCGAGGGCTAATGAGGTAAAACAGACCCTCGAAACAAAGCTAGCGGAGAAAAGAAAGGAACTAGAAGACCGGCTGGCCTTCGCCCTTCAGCGTGAAAGTCTAGATGTCACTTTGCCCGGACAAAAAATCCCGCTAGGACGTCTCCATCCGACAACTAGAATGCTACGCGAGATTTGCGAAATCTTCGTAAGCATGGGCTTTCAAATTGCTGAAGGTCCGGAGGTAGAGTGGGAATATTACAATTTTGAAGCTCTAAATATGCCAGCAGAACACCCGGCACGTGATATGTTCGCCACTCTGTGGGTAGATTTTGTAACTGCAGAGGGGAAAATGCCGGTGCTCCTCAGGACTCATACTTCACCTGTTCAGATAAGAGTTATGGAAAAGATGAGACCACCGATAAGGATTATAGCCCCGGGAAGGGTTTACCGATACGAGGCTACAGATGCCACGCACGAGTGGATGTTCTATCAAGTGGAAGGTCTGGCAGTAGACAAGAACATCACTCTGGCTGACTTAAAAGGTACACTATTTGAGTTTGTTCGCCGGCTTTTTGGAGAAGACAGGAAGTGTCGTTTTCGTTGCGACTATTTCCCGTTTGTCGAACCGGGGGTGGAAATGGCTATTGACTGTCTCGTTTGCCGGGGTAGCGGTTGTCGTCTTTGTGGCAATAGCGGCTGGATAGAAATCCTGGGTGCTGGGATGGTACATCCTGAAGTCTTACGGCGAGTTGATATCGACCCCGACGTCTACTCTGGCTTTGCTTTTGGCATGGGTGTGGAGCGCATTCCCATACTCCGCTATGGAATTGATGATATTCGTCTTTTCTACGGCAACGACCTCCGGTTCTTGGAGCAGTTTTGACCGTCTAGGTGACGCTTTGATGGAGGATTAGCTGTGAAGGTCCCTTTGCGATGGCTTAAAGAGTATGTAGCAGTCTCTCTGCCGCTTAGGGAGTTGTGTGACAGATTGACCATGGCTGGTTTAGAAGTGGGTGATGTGCAAGTTATTGGCAATAGTTGGGAAAATGTGGTTGTGGGGGAGATAGTGAAAATAGAGTCACATCCTGATGCTGACCGTCTCAAGCTTGTTACGGTAGACTTAGGCGAACGGAGTGCGTGTGTGGTGTGTGGTGCTCCTAATGTAGTGTTGGGAGCCAAGGTGGCTTTTGCTTCAGTAGGGGCTCACCTTGTAGACCCCAAGACCGGGGGTATTATTGAACTGAAAAGAGCTAAGGTCCGTGGAGTGATTTCCGAAGGTATGATTTGTTCCGAAAAGGAACTTGGAATCTCTGATAGCCATGAGGGGGTGATGATCCTGTCTGACGACGCACCAGTAGGGATGCCACTTGTTGACTACTTTGGTGACGCCGTTTTAGATATCGAGGTGACACCGAACCGCCCGGATTGTCTATCAATTCTAGGTATTGCCAGAGAAGTAGCCGCACTTACTGGATGTCAGATTTGTGAAACCGAGCCCCATTATCTAGAGACAGGCGTAGAAGGTGAGACAAGCTCTTTCATTTCGATAGATATAGCTGAGCCGGACTTGTGCCCTCGCTACTGTGCCAGTCTGATCAGAGGGATTAAAGTCGCACCATCACCTGTATGGTTGCAGCAGCGTCTATTAGCTTGTGGCATGCGCCCCATCAACAATGTCGTGGATATTACCAACTATGTGATGCTGGAATACGGGCAACCACTTCATGCTTTTGATTACGATGAACTCAAGGGGAAACAGATCATTGTGCGTCGAGCTTTTCCCGGAGAGACGATTATGACCCTTGATGGGGTTACTCGTGTGTTGAGCCCCGAGATACTGGTGATTGCTGATACCGAGAGGGCAATCGCTATAGCTGGTATCATGGGCGGAGTTGAAACCGAAGTTAAAGATGGAACATCAACTGTCCTCATAGAATCGGCGAATTTCAATCCAGCAGTGATTCATCATGGCAGGAAAGAATTGCGTTTGAGCAGTGAAGCCTCGCTGCGGTTTGAAAAAGGGCTTAGTCCATATTTGCCCTTTATAGCACTGAAGCGTGCCACACAACTCATGGCAGAGCTGACTGGTGGTAGAGTGGTGAAGGGGCTGGTCGACGCTTTTCCGGGGATGCAGGAGCGGAGGCAAGTATTGTTCGCTATAGGTGATGTGAAACGTCTTCTTGGCATCGACCTTGCCAGAGATAAGATAATGGATACCATTAGGGTACTGGGCTTTGGCTGTGAAGAAACTACTGATCTTTCATATGTTAAGGTGAGTGTCCCGTGGTGGCGGAGCGATATCAGCTGTACCGCTGATCTTGTAGAAGAAGTTGCCCGTATCATAGGCTATGATACGATCCCAACCACGATGCTCAGTGCTCCATTGCCTAAATATGAACTTAACCCTATGCTAACGCTTAAAAAAGAATTACAGGACATTATGGTTGGTTGTGGTTTTCAGGAAGTGCTTACCTATTCTTTAGTTAGCTTAGAGGCGTTGAGCAAGCTGTCGCCCACGTCCCGTCTGTGTGTTCCTATGCCGGTAAGAATAGCTAATCCTATGTCACGTGAATGGGAGTATTTACGTACCAGTTTACGCTCTGGTCTATTGACTAACTTGGCTCGCAACAGAAGGTACGAGGAAGGTACTATTAGGCTTTTTGAACTGGGAAAGGTATTTTTTTCGCGAAAAGCAGATTTACCTGAGGAAAAAGAGATGCTCTGTGCCGTGATCAATGGTACTCGGTATAGACCATTCTGGAAAGGTGAACCTGAGGAGATAGACTTTTTTACGGCTAAAGGTGTTGTCGAAACTGTTCTATCAAGGATGGGTATAGAGGCGAGCTTCGAGAACGGAAATGACGAGAGCTTGTTAACAGGAAGATGTGCATGGATAGTGGCTGATAAGAATAAGATAGGTGTGGTAGGAGAGTTGCATCCTAAAGTAGCAGCAGCTTTCGAAGTCCCAGCAAATACTTTTCTCATTGAACTGGAGCTGGATAAGTTGTTAAATCTAAGTGCCGGTCGCGAAATGAAATACCAGCCGCTCCCCAAATACCCGAGTGCCAGTCGGGATGTTGCTTTGCTAGTTAACGAAGAGGTGACTTACCAGCAGATTTATTCGACTATCCGTGGATATCCTCTGGTAAGTTCGGTGTCTCTTTTTGACCTTTATGCAGGCGAACAAGTGCCAAAAGGGAAAAAATCCCTAGCGTTTAGAATTGTCTATCAGTCTCCTACTCATACTTTAACTGACGCAGAAATTGAAGAGGTGCAGCAGCATATTTTAGCAAAGCTGTCACAAGATTTCGGAGCTGTATTGCGGTCTTGAGCAGCAGGTATTAGAATAGGTCACAGTGGCGGGCATGGGTCACACGAGATACTTATATTTAGGTCTGGCATTAGCTTGTTTCGCCGGGATTTTAAGCATTTTTATTGTTGATGGTTATCTCGGCGTTTACGATATACTTTACATAACGTATGATGAGTACGAACGCAAAATTGAATTTGACAACCAGTGGATCCCTGAAGGTGAGGGAACATATTATGGGGGTGAGATTACTTTTGGAAAACCTGCCTACTTTCGTTATCAAATAGAGAATCGGACATTTTCTTCATACGAAGATCGGCTTACAGTATCAGTTTGGGAAGGCAGCAACAAGCTTGTGGATCTGGTAGATAAGCAAGTGAAGATTACCAGTTTTGGTAGCGCAGCAGTTGAGTGGGCACTTACATCTGACAAGCTAGCGACGAGTGTTATAAATGAAGAGTACAGCAATTATACCATAAGAATAAGCTCTTCGAGTCAAGAGCGCAAGATAATATTTGGGTATAGGGCCAGGAGCACTATACCCCCACCACCACCCGTTCCATTAAAGTAAGGAGACGCTAATAGTATGAGGATTTATGCCTTATATGGTTTTGGCATCCTGCTATGCATTTCAGGAGTTGGATATCTCGCTGCTGAGTATGTCAGATATCTATCAGAGGTTGGCAAACTATTATCTCTGGTCCTGACTACGGGAATGTTTGCCTTCTTGGGGAAATTTCTAGAGGCGATAGGCTGGTAGCGTATGATAGCTGTAGCAGTGGTAGGTGCTCTCGCCTTTATAGGCTGGCTAGGCTGGATGGGGGCGAGACGGAAGCCGATTAAAGCGCACCTGGTAAGCTATGTCCTTTCATGCATTGCTGGGGTTTTCACCTTTGCCTTTTTCCTGACGATGGATTTGCCTAAGTTGGCGAAAATATTGGTCTCGATCGTTCTAGGAGCCATCCTTATATTTGTGGCTGCATTCTACCAGGGGCGAGCCAAAACTTAACCGAGCTTGTGATATTCGCCATCTCGAATCGACTATTTTGTGCAAAATTTTACAGGATGTCCTTGTAGCTCATCTCCTCGTATGAATCACCAGAGTAAGTAAGCCTATCCATACCAATACTCCAATAACCCATAGCCAACTAATTGGAGATGCTGATGGTGAAACATGAGTAGTTTGCGAAGGTAGCGCTAATTTGGTACGGAAAACTGAAATAAAGCTCCAGTCGCTGGGCACGGGCTCTAATGCTCTAACTCGCCAAAAATATATTTTCCCAGGTTCCAACCCATCTTCATAAAAGCAGGCTGTACCAGAGGTTACTGTAGTGAATACAACATCCTTTAAATTTTTATCTTTGGCAAGAACAAATTCGTATTTAGTAGCATTCGGTAATTGTGACCAAGCAAAAGCAATGCCTTTCGTTGGACAATCCGTGCTACCATTTTGGGGTACTAAAGGCTCCGGATTAACATAGCGTGCAGCGACTCTATAGCCGGGACTTATTACAAATGTCTCTCGCCAGGACGATGGACTGGTTACATAATCGCCCATAGCTACGCTCTGAACAGTGACTCGCCAGTAGTAGATATGACCGGCTTCAAGCCCTGGTACCATCCAAGTATTGCCATTCCTATCGGTAACTATACCGCCCCCGGGAGGTATAACTAAAGCGGGGGATTCTGAATCATATGGAACATAGGGGGTGTGGGGATCAGAGCCAGATGTCTTGCTCAGACTTGAGGTCTTCCCTCCCCAAATGTTACCAATATCAGCAACTTTTAAGGCAAAATCCTCGTCTTTTGCTATCTCAATGCGGTATCCCAAAGATAAAGAAAGGGGTTTCCATGATAGGTTTATCTCTGAATTTCTCCCTGATACAGGGTCGCAATTTATTTCAGCCAGGCTCACAGGTTTAATCGGGACGGGTCCAGACCAGAGCAAAGTGTCTGTATAGAACCACACACCACCGTATGGGGGATTATAATGTTGCTGGTCTACAAGCCAGACAGTCACCGGCTGATCAAGCTCCAGCCCTCCACAAATTTTGAGCTTTCTTGAGGGCTCGCTACCGTAGTTCAAAAAAATATTTAAACCGGCGGAAGCATAATTCCATCGTATGTATGTCCCCCATGTGTCAGTGAAGTAGAAACCCCCATTTCGTGATATGGAGAGTGCAGTAACCGGAGTGGGCCAACTAGGACCTCCCCATTGTGGAGCCCATTCGTTCGGTGTTGGAGAAGGCCAAGCCCAACTTCCACCACCGTAAGAGGTCGACCACTGATACATTCCACCTGGATTGATCGCTATAATATCACCTGAGGCGCCTCTTTCGGTATCATAATTTTGCGTAGCGATTACCATGGTATTGCCCCGCGTTGGCAGCGGTGTTTCTATTGGGGTAAAACTTAGCCCACCATCTTCGGAGTAAGCTACGTCATATCTCCCGGTACCTTTACCACCGACAAACACCCGCCCTTTAAGGTTGTCCGGAGTAACCCCGGTATAAGCGGTGCTGATACTGTAACCGCTATCAAGCCCTGTTGACACCATGCACTGTGATATCCACCCTTTGCCTTCCCAGATGAGTTTCTCTACACATCCCTGCGAGTCCAAGACAAATAAAGTCTGACTTCCATCGGCTGCAATATCTTGCACAACAATGCTGGGGGCAACGGTATTCCAAAAATCGCCGAAGTCGGCTGACCACATTGTCTTTTTTGTATTGCAAGCAGCCCAGAAAACAACTTGCCCGTCATAATGGTCGCCAGCAAGTTGTAAGATACAATCCTGTGTATTGTCTTCTGCAGCGAGCTGACATAATACCCGTTCCCATGTGGAAGCCCCAGTTGCATTCTGGCTTCGCCATACACTATCAAACCCGGAATACGATGGTTCTCTGTTTACCGACGCTAAATATAAAACAGAACAGTCAGGCGATGGTGCAATGTCTACACACTGGTCGATTCTTGTGTCGATTAAGGAGAGCTGGTTCCAGGTCTCGCCGTTATTGAGGCTGAGGGAAAAAGCTGATTCATCCAGTCCAAAACCAGTTTTTAAGGGGATGTACCATTGTGCTCCTGCTAAAAGAGATAAACTGCTCGCTGTACTAGCATAAGCAACAGTGCCATCAGGAGACCAGGCTATTTGTGTATTAGCATACCCATTGATGTTGTCCCCAGCAGCACCGGTAGGAGGTTTCATTGCTTGGTACCAACATGGGCTTGGACAAGTTGTTGGAGAATCAGTGAACCAGGTCATCACAGTAGCTGACGTGTGATTACCGAGAACCTCTCCAGCTAGTAATTTCCCGGAGGCGAAACCTCCATAGTAGGCAATACTAGAAATCCTCTTCGTGAGTGTGGCTTGCATGAGTAAATAGCCTGTCCGATCATCAAATCGATATATTCCTGCTGTGCCCGTGATCCCACCGTCGTCTACACTTACATAGTATCTTCTTAAACTGGCAGATTGCCCGGAAAAATCTTTAGGCAACTCTAGGTCGGCACTGATAATTTGGTTGGACTTAGGAGATGAGCCAGGAGTTCCTGTAGTAATTTCAGGGGGTGTTCCGCTGTAAAGGGTTGACCAATCAGTGGAATTAGTGTCTATATCACGAATACCTGTATTAATAAACGTGCCGGCTGTTGTGGAATATACAGCCACAAGCGTGTGATCTATAGAGTAGCTAGGGGAAAATTTTAAAGTTAACACATCTCCCAGATTGCCACTTGAAACTTGATTCTTCCAATTATATGGCACAGAACTTTGCAGCACCCACACCGTTCCATTACCATCACCCTGGCAGGTGCCCACGCTTATATCGTAATTACCACCATAATTAGGTGAGATATCGATTGCACGTATGTGTTCGGGTGAGGGGAAATGCGTGTTTATCCACTGACCACCATTGTTGGTGGTTATCCATACGTTTTTGGGGGCATCATCACTAGCATTGCTGGTGACGACTGCAATGAGTTCTGGGTTGTCGGGTGCTATTGCAATATCCCAAACTCGGAAATTAGTTCGTTCAGCAGTATCCATTGCCTGGTAGAGCGTCCTGCTGATATCATCGCACCACGATGCTCCTCCGTTTGTTGATTTATAAAGAGCCTTACCCCCCGTGGACTTATCTGCATTGGGGATGTCGACAGCATAGAAAGTTTTTCCGTCAGAGCCGATGGCTATTCGATTTACCTCACAAGGGCTGACTACCTCATTTCTTGATGGTATGGCTCCCGGTGTAATTATCTGTGTCCATTTGAGTACTGTCGGCTCAGCGGTAACAGTACCTTCTGGCAGGACAGCAAAACACAAGACTGTGATTAGGAACGAGCTTATCACTTTGAGGACTGAAGTCTTCATATCCAACCTCCTTTGGTTAAGCTCACAAAAATCCCCTGCCCCGTAGAGCAGGGGATTTCAAAATTATTTTCACCCCCATCTCCGCGAAGGCTAACCAATTTGCAGGGCAGGCGTTCTGACTTTTACAGCAGGCGGGACTGTGCCGGAATTCCACCGGCTTGCTCTCCATTTAAGCTCCCAGTCACCTGAGAGCACCCTATGCGTATTTCCTTTTCGTTATTACTTGGGCATCACTACAACCGAATGGCATTCACTTTGATATGCTAGCAGGTGTGCCAAAGATTTCAGGGTGGATATATTTAGCGACCTCTTCTAGCCCTTCTACTATCCGAGGACCTGGACGTTCGATTAAGTTGGCATCACTGATTTTGTAAACACGATTGTCAGCAATTGCACTGACGTCTCTAAGACGCGCCTCTTTAATTATGGAGTTATATATCAGACCACCTGTCGTGCCCATGCCACTGATGATTATTATCTGAGGGTCTTTATCTACAACCGCTTCCAGAGATACAGCACGTGATTTCTTAAAATCGCTGGCAAAAGCATTAATACCTCCAGCTTTCCAGATAAGGTCGTCGATGAATGTATCACTGCCCATTGTCCATATCGGATTGTGCCAGCATACATAAAGCACTCTAGGACGTTGTTCAATTGGTATGTTGCGTGTCTTTTCAGTCACTGCTTCTATCCTTTTTCTCATGCTTTCTGTCAATCGTGCTGCGGTGACGCTTTTACCTGTGACTTGCCCGATGAGGTCAACGTCACGCAGTATAGTATCCAAAGAAGTTGCCGATGTCACAATAACGGTTAGTCCCAATTTTTCTAGCGCTGGGAGCACCATTCTCTCGTGTATAGACTCGGCTACTATTAGGTCCGGTTCTAAGGACATCAACTTTTCAATATTAGGATTGGAATAACCAGCGACACGCGGTTTAGCCTTTGCAGCTTCCGGATAGTCACAGTAATCGGTCGTACCCACAATCTTATCGCCTAAACCGAGCGCAAAGAGGATCTCTGTATTACTTGGAGCCAATGAGACTATCCGCTGAGGTAAATGCTGTATTGTTATCTTCCTGCCTAAATCGTCAACAACTACGATAGGGAAGATGGGTAATCCTTCTTCGGGCTTGGTTTCAGCCGGTATCTCCTCTGCTGGTGCTGGCGGAGAGGGTGTAAAAGTAGGAGGTTCACTGGACGGTGTTTGACATGCAAAGCTTATCAAGGAAATAAATAGTAGAGTTACCAATAAAAGCCTTAGCAGACTACCTTTCATAGCCGTTCCCCTAGAATAATATACATCTCCCCCCTTCTCCGCGGAGGCAGATGGGATCGCAGGGCAGGCGTTCTGACTTTTACAGCAGGCGGGACTGTGCCGGAATTCCACCGGCTTGCTCTCCATTTGAGCTCTCAGTTGCCTGAGAACACCCTGCTCAATATATTCGATTTGCTGGTGCTGATTGTAGCAACCGGCATCTATTGTGTCAATGTTCGGATATGTCACTTGACCGGTTGTTTTGATTAACGGCGTGAACAACGAGTTGTTGAATTGGTTAGAAATTAGAAAAATCGAATTCAGTAAGTCTAATGCTATGCTATAATAATGCAGTGCGTATCGCTATCGTTGGTTTAGGACTGATCGGTGGCTCGCTGGGACTCGCTTTGAAAAAGTCCAGATGGCGAGATGCCGAAATAATCGGATGTGCACGACGACAAAGAGTGGCTGCCACAGCGCTTAAGTTAGGAGTTGTAGATACTGTGGAGATGGACTTGCAAAAGGCAGTCTCAGGAGCTGATATGATTATTATAGCCACACCAGTTCTTACTATCCGAGAGGTCTTTATTCAGACAGCTCCAGTGGTCAGTCACAAGGCTATAGTGACGGATACCGGTAGTACAAAGTTACAAGTTATGCAGTGGGCGAAGGAGTTTCTATCCCCGAATATCAGCTTTATCGGTGGACATCCGATGGCAGGTAAAGAAACCTCTGGGATAGAGGCAGCCGAAGCGGAGTTGTTTCAGGGGCGCGTCTATTGTCTTACACCAGGTGAAGAGACTGCGCAGGAAGCAGTATGCACACTTGAAGATATGGTGACTGCCATTGGTGCTGTTCCTTTTATCATAAGTCCTGAAGAACATGACAACTTAGTGGCTGGCGTAAGTCATTTACCTTTGCTGCTATCGGTGGCGCTGGTGCTGGCAACAACGCAAAGCCCTGTCTGGGATAAGATGTCCAAGCTAGCAGCCAGTGGCTATCGGGATGCCACCCGTTTGGCTTCGGGAAGTCCTGAAATGCATGCTCATATCTGTTTCACAAACAAAGAGGCTATTGTAACTTGGGTCGACGTGCTAATTACTGAGTTGCAAAGACTGCGTATGATGGTTTCTGAGAGCGATGCTAGTATTGAAAGTGTACTGGCTCTAGCAAAAGAGGCAAGACAGAGATGGCTAAGGGAGCACGGCTCAGAAAGGTAGTTGCACCTAAACGATTGACCGGGGAAATCAATGTCCCTGGGGACAAGTCCATATCGCATCGGGCACTTATTCTCGGGAGCCTTGCGCAGGGCGTTAGTAAGATTGCTAATCTTTCGCCAGGCAAGGATTGCCGTTCAACTGTCACTTGCCTGAAGGCTCTGGGTGTAAAAATGAAATGGGAGTGTACTGCTGCCCTAACTGTATTTATTTATGGTTGTGGCGGTTCGTGTCTTATCGAACCCGCGAACGTTCTTGATGCAGGGAATAGTGCTACTACGATGCGGCTCCTTAGCGGAGTGCTTGCTACCCAGCCTTTCCTTTCAATAGTTTCAGGGGACTCTTCTTTACGCTCCCGTCCTATGAAACGCGTTATCCAGCCACTCCGGCTTATGGGAGCTGAGATTTATGGGCGTGGGGGGGATTCTTTTGCACCTCTAGTTATCAGGGGTGCAAGACTACATGGTATAGAATACAAGCTCCCGATACCAAGTGCTCAAGTCAAGTCTGCAATTTTGCTAGCTGGTCTTTTCGCTGAAGGTGATACTGTTATTGAGCAGCCATTGCCTTCTCGCGACCATACTGAGCGCCTGCTGGAACTGATGGGTGCCAGAATTAGATTCCACAGTCGGCGTATTCATTTGGCACCCCTTGTATCCCCATTGAGTGCGATAGATATTACTGTTCCTGGCGATATCAGTTCAGCAGCTTACTGGATAGTTGCTGGGATTATCCATTCCAATGCTAGGATCAAGATTAAAGGTTGTGGGGTCAATCCACTGCGCACAGGAATCTTAGACGCGCTGACAGCCATGGGGGCTAGAATAAAATTTGAGAATGAACACCTTGAGGGCAATGAACTTGTTGCTGACCTGATTGTAGAGTCAAGTCAGCTTAGAGGGATAGAAATTGGCGGGGAAATAGTACCGCGATTAATCGATGAAATACCATTACTGGCGTTAGCTGGTTGCATAGCTCGTGGGACTACGGTTATCCGAAATGCTTCCGAGCTGAGAACTAAGGAGTCTGACCGGATTACCACGACAGTTAGAGAGCTTTCTCGACTTGGTGCTAGGATCGATGAATTGCCTGACGGGATGGTCATTCATGGAGGAGGTCTACTCACTGGAGCAGAAGTAAAGAGCCATGCTGATCATCGTTTATCAATGACCTTAGCAGTCGCTGGGCTGGTAGCTAAAGGGGGGATAGTCATTCATAATGCGGAAGTAACTGAAATATCTTATCCTGGATTCTGGCAAGAACTAGAGAATATTTCCATGCCGTCGGAATAGAGTTCTTATGTCCAACGCAGAAATCACTTTATGAGTGGGGAAATACTTAATTGAATAAATTTAATTTTGCATCCTCCTCTCCATTACTCATTGTCATTTCTGGTCCTTCTGGTGTGGGCAAAGATGCTGTGCTCTCTGAGATGAAGAAACGCAATCTACCATTTTATTACGCGGTGACTGTGACCACGCGCCCCAAGCGGAGAGGAGAGAAAGACGGTGCTGATTATCATTTTGTATCTGAAAGCGATTTTCGGCAGATGGTAGACAGGGGGGAACTTATTGAATGGGCAAAAGTCTATGGGAATTACTATGGCGTACCTAGGCGCGAACTTCGTGAAGGGTTGGGGCAAGGGAAAGACGTCATCTTAAAGATAGATGTTCAAGGTGCAGCAACTATTAAACAAATTCTGCCAGAGGCTGTATTTATTTTTCTTTTACCGCCATCGATTGAGGAACTGACAAGCCGCTTGATGCAAAGGCAAGGGCTATCTGATAGCGAGTTGAGTTTGAGATTGAGTAAGGCGCAAGAAGAAATGGACAAACTGTCTCTTTTCGATTACGTAGTTGTGAGCCAGAAAGACAGGCTGGATATTGCTGTCTCCGAAATTGTGTCCATAATTACTGCCGAGAAATGCCGTACCAAGCAAAGAAAACTACGGTTATGAATAAGAGTTTATGCTATCTGAAGGTTCTTCTTTCCAATAAATTAAGGTAGTCTTTTATATACTGGCTTACCTCTGTAGCTGGTTGACAAATGCCATAGTGTCCTTCGCATAGGATGTCAGCATTTAATTGAAGCAGTTTTCTGAGGGATACAATAGCCTGACAAACGTCCCCACCAAATACAGTTTCGTATGGTCCGTGTAGATCCTGACCGAAGAGCACTCTTTTACCGCCAATATCTAAGTAAATGGCAAGGCTCCCGGAAGTGTGTCCAGGGATATGCAGTATTTTTAGTGTGTGTTTTCCGAGATTTAATTCAGTTTCATTCTCGGTTAATCGTATATCGATAGAGCATGGATGGTATTTAATTCCGTAAAATTCAGCGCCTACCCCTTTGCCTGACTCGATGGCGTCGGCATCAAGCTCATGGGCTATTATTTTGACATTATAAACCTATTTGAATTCTGCCAGACCACCCACATGGTCAATATGGCGATGAGTTGCAATTATTAAAACTAGATTCAAGTAAACACAGCAATCAAGTGGGTGGGATATTGCTGGACCGCCAACAATATAAATGTCACTCCATACACGGAAGGCCTGCATTTTCTCAAATTCTCAAAAACAACTCAATTTAGCAAGAATTTCCCGCTCTTTCTTTCTCATATGCCTTCTATCATCGGGTGTTTCATGTTCGTAACCGAGAAGATGGAGAACCCCGTGGACAATGAGTAGTTTTAGTTCCTGTGCTACTGTTTGCTTACATACTTGAGACTGGTGTTCTGCTTGGGGATAGGAGATTATCACCTCACCTAGATGGTGCATACCATCTGGAGGAAGTACAAAGGACATCTTTGGCAAGTTTTTTGTTTGTGGGGACATATGAAAAGCCAGAACGTCAGTCGGTTCATTTTTACCCCGATACAGCCTGTTCAGTCTCTGAATTGTCCTATCACCTGTGATAACTACCCCTACCTCGATCGGCGTATCAGGACCTGCCAGCTCTATGGTTTTTAGAATTACTGCTTTTAACCAGTTGTCTTTTACGTGCTTACGGAATTTCCTGCTTATAATGGTATGGATATGTATCTTGTTGGTGTCCATAACTTGTTATAGTATACACTATCTGCATATTTGAACAACCTGTTTGCTATAGAGATGCTTTTGTTACTTGATGCTACTCTGATGTTATACGAGTGTATAGTTGAAGAGATTGGGGGGCTGTGCTATATTTCATTTCGCAGGAGTATCTATTACGGAGGGATCGCATAGTGGTCTAGTGCGGCCGCCTGCTAAGCGGTTACCCCGAGAAATCGGGGTCATGGGTTCGAATCCCATTCCCTCCGCCATCAAATGATAGTTCTTCAGTTTATACTGCTAAGCCCTTTCATCGCTGCCTGTAAACGGTGTTCATAACTATGTACTATTATCTCTGGACTATAGGCTGTCAAATGAACAAAGCTGAGTCAGCACGGATCGCCAGTTATTTGGAAGCGCTCGGCTGGAAACAGACTCTGAGCCCTCAAGTCGCTGATGTTGTAGTATTGAACACCTGTGTAGTCCGTCAAAATGCCGAGGACAAGGTTCTCGGTATGCTTGGATATGCCAAAGGGCTTAAAAACCGTAAACCACAGTTGGCGTTACTAGTTACCGGTTGTTTTGTCGGCCCTGATATTGCAAAGTTAGAGAAACTGTTCCCATATGTTGACAGATTCTTTGGTCCCGGTGATTTGCTGGCGCTAGTCGATTGGGCAGATAAGTGTTATCACTTAACTTCTAAATCTGGGACGGCAGTCGATGTATTGCCAGCGAGAAAAGGTTCAGTGAGTGCTTTTGTACCGATTATTCAGGGATGTGATAACTTTTGCTCGTATTGTATTGTCCCTTATCGTCGGGGAAGAGAAAAGAGTAGACCAGCGATGGAAATTATTCACGAGGCTAAGAGGTTGGCATTACAAGGAATAAAGGAGATCATCTTACTAGGGCAGAATGTGAATTCTTACGGGCATGACCTCTCTGAAGGGGCAGACCTTGCCAGACTGCTTTGTGAACTGGACAGAATTGAAGGAATAAAGAGAATAAGGTTTATGACCAATCATCCGAAAGATATGAGCGAGCAACTCATCAGAGCTGTAGCTTCGCTCGAAAAGGTGTGTGAACACATAAGCCTCCCGTTGCAGTCAGGCGATAATGACATATTGAAAGCCATGAGACGAGGCTATACGGTTGAGCAATATAGAGAGCTTGTCAGCACCATTCGTTATTACATTCCTGCGGTTGCTATTAGCACGGATGTAATTGTCGGTTTCCCCGGTGAGGGTGAAGAGCACTTTGACCACACGCTACTTATGCTTGAAGAAATAAAGTTTGATACTGTCCATGTTGCTGCTTATTCACCACGTCCTGATACCGTGGCAGCAAGGGAACTTGTAGATAATGTGCCGGCAAGTGTCAAACAGGAACGCGTGAATAAAATCGAGACGCTCCAGATGCGAATAGCAGGCGAAATCAATGCACGACTGAAAGGAGAGAGCGTGGAGGTACTTGTTGAGGGTAGGAAGGGTGACAAATGGTTTGGCAGGACTCGTACAAATAAACTCACCTTTTTCAGATACGGCGACAATTGCCTAGGGCAGCTTGTTCATGTTACCATTACCAAAACAAGCCCGTGGGCTTTACAAGGAGACCAGGCTTGCTGAGTACATTATGTCTGACAAGCCGCGGGTTTAATTGATAGAAGGTGTTGTGCTAATGAATTCTTACGACTTCATTATAATCGGCAGTGGAATTGCAGGGCTTTACACCGCTTTGCTGGCTAAGGAAATAGGCAGCGTTTTGATTATTACAAAGGGCAGTATGGAAGACTGCAATACTAGGCATGCACAGGGTGGGATTGCAGCCCCGATAGGGAAGAATGATTCCCCTGAGCTTCACTACCAAGACACTATAAATGCAGGCGACGGGCTTTGTGATCCTGAGGCTGTACGCATTTTGGTCAACGAAGCCTCAGACAGGATTGCTGACCTGATAAGATTTGGTGTGCCTTTTGATACTGTTAACGGTGAGATTGCTCTTACTAGGGAGGCTGCTCATAGTGTTTCTCGTATATTGCATGCAGGCGGTGATGCCACCGGTGAACATATCGAGTTTACTTTAAGCAGGCGTGTACGTAACTCATCCATAAAAGTGCTGGAACATTGTCTTGCCACAGAGATACTTGTGAATGATGGGAAAGTTTCTGGCGTGCGAACTCTCGATTGCCACACCAGTTCGGTTGAAGAGTACGCATGCTCTTTTGTAATTTTGGCTACAGGAGGCGCTGGACGGCTTTTCAAGTACACGACAAATTCGGATGTAGCCACTGGAGATGGTATAGCCTTAGCGTACAGCGCGGGAGCAGAAATAACTGACATGGAGTTTTTCCAATTCCATCCCACAGCCTTGCGTCTTCCTGGCGTACCTCCTTTTCTGATAAGCGAGGCAGTTAGAGGTGAGGGGGGAATCTTGCGCAATGTGGATGGGTGCCGTTTCATGCCCGACTACACACCCGAAGCTGATCTCGCCCCGAGAGATGTAGTGGCTAGAAGTATTCTTTATGAAATGAGGAAAACTGGTAGTGACCGTGTTTTCCTTGACGTAACTCATTTACCACCGCAGCGAGTCATGGCAAGGTTTCCACACATATATCGCTTTTGCTTGGACCACGGATTGGATATCACTAGGGGACTGATACCGGTAGCTCCAGCTGCTCATTACCTCATGGGTGGTGTTAAGGTCAATATCTGGGGGGAGACCAATGTTTCCGGGCTGTTTGCAGCCGGCGAGACTGCTTGCACCGGGGTTCATGGTGCGAACCGTTTAGCCTCAAATTCTTTACTCGAGGTCGTGGTCTTTGGCAAGCGGATCATTCAAAGGATCCAGCAGGGCGCCGAGATAGTATCCTCGCCTCGGGCAGTTAAAGAGGAATACTGTTCTCTACAATTGCACAAACTCTTGGACGGAGTCCCATCACTAAATTTGCTAAATCTACAGTCACTTTTATGGGAAAAGGTTGGCATTGTTCGTGATGGTAGAAATTTATCTGAAGCAGCGAGTCTTCTCTACACATGGGCAAAACACTTACCTCCGCCAATAGACAGGCCCTCGTATGAATTGAGCAATATGGTACTAACAGCCCGTTTAATAACTGAAGCAGCTCTCAAAAGAGAAGAAAGTCGTGGTGCCCATTTCAGAGCTGATTTCCCCGTGCCTTCAGCAGACTGGCTCAAGCATATAACATTTTCGAGATTTTACCCTCGTTGAGTAATCTGTCTAACAGACTTATTTTTACAGCGTGTCCTCCCAAAACTGATGACGGCAGCCAGTGAAAGCTGACACTAGCTGCCGTCAAGCTAGATTCTTAACCTTGACAGTCTTTATCTTTTCCCTTTTGATTCTGGCATTTTCCAGGGGGACTCTATAGGTAAATCTTTAAATTCAGGATGATCTGTTGGTAGTCCCAGTGCGCGTCGTGCAGCCGCTTTGAATCGTTCCCAGTCTGCTTGCTGATATACAGTCATGCGTTGGGCAGCCAGAGAGCCCTCGGCATGTATGGTTAGAATACCATTGAAGGTAGACCCTAGGCGCCTGACCATTAGCAGAGCACGCAGCCTTTCTTCGGTGGGGTATCTTGCATCGCCGGCAAGGTATTTTTCGATATAGGGGCGAGTTTCAGGATTCTCCCAGTCTTTCATTGACGGCATAGTGGCAGCGATACCACCGGTTATGTCCTGGAGATACTTCATCGCTTGGTGCCAGTTATCTGCAAACCAGAATTTGGCACAGTTGGTGTAGACTACGTTAGGTGCTGCCAAGCCCGTTTCAGGGTCAATTTTGGCATCCAGCGCAGCAGCTTTACCTAGGGCTTCAGTCATGTCTGCATACATAGCTAGCCAAGCAAGCATATCCCTGATGCGCGTGGCGTGTGTAAGACCGTTATATTCAGCCATTAACATTGCTAAACCAGCAACAGTCTGGAGTTGCAAAGATTTATATGTGGCTGCAGTTAGACGATGGTATCGGGCAAAAGATGTTGCCATCAACCGGCTAAATTGCCACTCGCCAGCCATAAATACCATTTCATTGGGGACAAAAACATTGTCGAAGATTATCATGGGGTGTCCACCGCCGCCAGCAAGTTCAGAGTCTGTCGCAATGAACTTGACCCCCTTCGCATTGCATGGTACTGCGCAAGCAACAGAATAGTCCTTTTCACCCTCTTCATGGTTGCGAGATGGCAAGCAGATTACCCAGTTAGCCAAGATTGACTCGCTTATATGTAGTTTACAACCGTTAATTACAATACCATCTTTGGTGCGGTCAACAATCCGGAGATAGAAATCCTTATGCTTTTGTTTTGGATCATCTGCATGGAGCCCTCTATGTCCCTTCGGGTCACTGACGGCTGCACAAATCGAGGGATCAGTTTTTTGGCACAGTTTGCGAAATTCTTCAACACGCTGGCGATAATTTGTGCCAATAACTGCATCCATCTTACCTGCTGCCCAGGCGACTCCGTTCAAACCATCGATGCCCGTAAGACTTGTGGCAGCTGCGCCGGAGCGCATCAAGGTTTGAGTGATCGTTCGCCGCCGCTGTATATCCTCTGGCGTTTTAGGTACTTTGTAGACAAAGTAAAATTCCTCCCCGTCCTCCACAGTGCAAAACAGGGATTTGTATTGGGGAAGGCTTTTCAGGTAATACTCGGACGCTGCTCGCTCTATGGCACCCTTGTATGGTGGGTAAGCAGTAATATCATCTAGCTTTTGTCCATCCTGGTAAACTACTCTGCCATCACGAAGACCCTCTACGTATTGTTCCGGAGTCCTGATCATGTATAACCCTCCTTGAATTAAAATTTCACACCCTGCTCCTAAGGCTATTAGTTCTTTTACCTGCCCGGAACAGAGACACTTCGGATTTTAGTATACTGCTGACGGCATAGTCAAATAAAATTTTTTGCGCTATCGAATGACAAGCGGGACATTTAAAAAAGAATTTTGCACATATGTTAGATTTCTGTTACCGGAGATGCCGCAGCAAATTTTATTGGCACACTTATAAAATGTTCTTGCAAGTGCAATAATAGTTCATGTTATAATCCAATCGTATTTAACAGCGGGGTGTTTGTTCCTTGGTTAAAGAAAGCACATACATTAGATGGTACAATATACAAGGGCTGACGAAAGGCGGCTTTTATTCGCATGTCGTGCAGGCTGGTGAATTGCTATTTGTCTCTGGCATGCTCCCCGTTGACTACGAGAGGGGATTGAAAATCACAGATGAGATTGATAAAGCGACTGAACTGGTTCTTAGTAATATTAAGAAAGCACTGGAGGCAACAGGTAGTAGCTTAGATAAAGTTGTCAAGGTCACTGTTTTTTTGCGCGATATTTCCGACTTCAGTCGCATGAACGAGGTTTATGGTAAATTTTTCCCCAATAATCCCCCGGCACGTACTTGCGTAGCGGTTAAAGACATCCCCGGGGATTTCCCTCTAGAGATGGAAGTTATAGCAACAAAATAGACATTGCTTCAAATATAGGACAACTTGTAGACATCGCCCTGCCAGTTTTTTGTAAAAGGGGGTACTTGATGACAGCTAATGTCAAAACTTGGAGAGAGCTATTCAGTGAGGTTATAGAAGCTGGGCTTTGCACGTTGTGTGGCGCCTGCTCAGGGTTTTGTCCTTATTTAACCTATTATAAGGGGCGTATAGTTGCGGTTGAAAACTGTGCTAGGAACGGAGATGCACAGTGCTATGGATACTGTCCGCGGACATACACCGATCTGGATGCCCTGAGTCAGACTGTATTTGCTTCACGGTATGATGAGGCACCGATAGGTTTTGCCAAGGATGTGGTAATAGCTAGGTCAACAGACACTGCTGTTAGAGCCAGATCACAATATGGTGGTGTGGTGACCACCGTGCTTACGTTCGCTTTGGAAAGAGGGTTGATTGATAGTGTTGTTATGGCAAAAACTTTGCCTGACAAAACATTGCACCCCTTTTTAGCCTGGAGTGCACAGGATGTAATGCAATGTGCGGGCTCGAATTATATGGCGTGCCCGGTACTTGAGGGTTACAACCAGGTTGCCAAAAACTCGGGGAATAGAAACAAGCTAGCAATCGTTGCAACTCCATGCCAGGTTCTGGCGATAACTAAGATGAAACATAAACCACCTCAGAACAGGTCTGACATCAATGACATTAAACTAGTAATCGGTCTATTTTGTACCTGGGCACTTTCACCAGACAGGTTTCACAGATTTTTAAGGGAGAATCTGGACTTGGCTGAAATAGTGAAGTTTGATATTCCACCTCCGCCATCAAACAAGTTTGATGTTTATACCAAGTCAGGCGTTGTATCGTTTCCTCTGGAGCAGATCAGGCAATTTACTATGCCTGCATGTGCCTATTGCTTTGATATGACATCTGAATTTGCTGATATATCTGTTGGTGCAGCAGAAGGCATAGAAGGGTGGAACACTGTTATCATACGTACTGACCCAGGCAATGAGCTTTGGCAATTGGTTCTAGCTGAGGGAAAGGTCGAGGTGAATGAATTGCCTCTGCAAAATCTAGACCACTTAAAAGAAGCGGCATTACTGAAAAAAGGGCGTGCTATCCGTGAACTCAGAAAGAAAAGTGGCAACGTGAATAACTTGCTTTATATGGGTTTGCCACCCGGGCTGGCAGATAAGCTGATAGCATGAAGTCATGGGGGTGAACATATGTCTGGTATAGCGATCGATGCTCCAGGAACAAGTCAGCTGTTTATAGGCAACGAAGCTATTGCTCGTGGTGCTTTAGAAGCAGGAGTTGGCTTTGCTGCCGCTTATCCGGGCACACCGTCGTCAGAAATCATTGGTAGTCTTGCACAAGTGGCTAAAGAAGCAGGTATTTATGTCGAATGGTCAGTGAATGAAATAGTCGCTTTAGAAGCTGCTGCCGGTGCCTCTTTTGCTGGCATTCGAGCTCTTGCTGCAATGAAGCAAAATGGCGTAAATGTGGCTTCTGATTTTCTGGCAAACTTGGTTATGAGCGGCACTGGTAGAGGAGGGCTTCTCCTGATCCACTGTGATGACCCATCAGCTATATCAAGTTCCAATGAGCAAGACACCAGACCTATAGCAAAATGGCTAGATATTCCGTTAGTTGAGCCAGGAGATTTTCAGGAAGCAAAGGACATGACGAAATGGCTGTTCGATCTCTCTGAAGAACTTGGTACTATATGCTTGCTCCGCAGTGTAACTCGTATTGCTCATGCCAGAGGAAATGTAAAGCTTGGTGAATTACCTAAGGTAAAGCCTAAAGCCTATTTTGATCAAACACATGATCTGAAGAATGTAATGCCAACCAAATACATTCCTGTTCCCAGTCCGGTGAGGCATTTTTTTCAGCATATGAAGTTAAATAGAGCCAGAGAAAAATTTGAAACTGCCCCGTTCAATCGCTATGTAGGTCCTCAAAATCCAGAACTGCTGCTGATAACTTGCGGCAGCTGCTGGCTTTACTCGCTGGATGCTGTGAAGGCGCTTAAATTAGAGGACAGAGCAGGTATTTTGAAGCTAGGCACTATCTGGCCTTTGCCAGAGAAATTTTTAGAGCAATACGTGACAAAGGCACCGAAAATACTATTTGTGGAAGAGATCGATCCGTTTCTGGAGCAAAGCGTGATGGAGTTAATTGCCGGGTTAACATCGCTTGACCATTGCCCTGTTTTTTATGGCAAGCGCTCGGGGCATTTAAATGCCTATGGCGAGCTAAACCCTGACATGGTAATCAAGGCTATCTCCAACATATTAGGGCTTACTTACCAACCTAGACCTGTAGAATACAGCTCTCAAGCCGAGTCATTCAGAAAAAGCCATGTCCCCGAAAGAAGTATGACTTTCTGTCCTGGATGTCCTCACCGAGCCACATTTTGGGCGATTAAGAATGCTCTCAAGCTAGATGGGCGCAACGGCTTTGTCACGGGTGATATTGGCTGCTACTCTATGGCTATAGGTCCTGCAGGATTCTTTCAAGTCAGGACAATGCACTGTATGGGTGCTGGTGCTGGCATAGCCAATGGTCTAGGACGGCTGGGGCAATTCGGTTTTGACCAGCCTGTCTTAGCGGTGGTTGGTGATTCTACATTCTATCATGCAACAATACCGGCTTTGGTCAACGGTATATACAATCAATCAAACTTCATTCTTGTTATTCTGGACAACAGCGCTACAGCTATGACCGGTTTTCAACCTCATCCTGGTACCGGGATAACGGCAATGGGAGAACCTACGAAGGTAGTAAGTATGGAAGCTTTGTGCAGGTCGCTGGGGGCACGGGTCGAGGTTTGTGACCCGTTTGACCTAAAAGCTACCACAGCCACTTTGCTAGATTTGATGACTGAAGGTGGTGGTGCCAAAGTGATCATAATGCGGCGGGAGTGCGAACTTGTTCGGAGCAAAAAGCAAGAAGCACCCTACAGAGTTTATGCAGACCAAGATAAATGCATCGGCGAGGACTGTGGATGTGACCGTCTGTGTACCAGAGTGTTTCTTTGTCCTGGACTGGTCTGGGACAAAAAAGCTGGTAAGTCCAGAATAGACGAGGTAATCTGTACCGGATGTGGGGTATGCGCTGACATATGTCCCAGAGGAGCCATCGTAAAGGAGGCAAGATGAAGCCAAAGAGACTTTCAAAAGACCCGTTGAATCTAATTATTACTGGTGTTGGAGGGCAGGGTAATGTGATGATTTCGCTTATTGTGGGGAAAGCTTTAGTCAGGGCAGGTTATTTTGTAACCATAGGCGAAACATATGGGGCTTCACAGCGCGGTGGTCCTGTCATGAGCCATATTAGAATTTCGGAACACACTCAGTACAGTCCGTTCATTCCAGATGGTTGTGCTGACGTTATCCTGGGAATGGAGCCGGTAGAAACGCTCCGCATGTTAAGCAGATATGGTAACCCAAATGTTGTTACCATAATCAATCCTAGACCCATATACTCGATAGATGTTACTGGCGGACAGGCTAGTTATCCAGACTTAGACGAGCTTATGTCTGTGGTACGAAAATTGTCAGCCAAGGTGTGGGTTATCAATGCCACTGAAGAAGCCCAGAAAATGGGTAGCGCCATGTTTGCCAATTCGTTTCTTATAGGGGCTCTCGTTGCGTCTCAGATACTGCCGTTAAAGAGAGAATCTGTAGAAGCGGTATTAAGAGAGACTTTTTCTAGAGAAATCGATGCTAACATACTCGCTTTCAACAAGGGCATGGAGCTTACAAAATTAAGCGCCGCATAGACGGTGAAAAGTTCAAGTGGAGTATTCTGCTTTGTACAACAGAGAATGAATTGAAGTATGGAGGCACTAAAATGGCAAGACAGATCGGGTATAAGCTTATAGGTACGATAAAAGCTGTAAAAGGAACTTGTAGCGCTGGACATAAAGTTGGGGACAAGCTGGAGCTTAGCGCCTATACTTCTGCTGGACTATGCGGTTTTTTCTACCATGATATTTTCCCTTACATTGTCATGCTCCAATTTGGCGGTGGATTTCCTCCAGAATGGGGGAACCCAGACGTAGTAGAACTGGACTGTCTGGACAAGTGGAACACTGTTACTATAGAACTCCGGCGAGTGCGAGAATAGTTCCTTTGATAGCAGAGACTCAAAATAGCTTCATCTGGCGTTTTCCCGGAAGCTGCAGATAATTTCATACTTAATGATAAAGAGGAAAGGAGCCCTATGGATTTTCAACTAAGCGAAGAGCAAAAGATGTTTCAAGCGATGGTTCGAGATTTCGCTGCTACCGAAATCAAGCCAGTAGCAGCGAAAATCGATGAAGAGGGGAAATGCCCCCCTGAAATCCTAAAGAAGATGGCTGCGCTTGGATTATTCGGTATTACCATCGCTGAAGAATATGGTGGTAGTGGTGGCGATTACCTGTCAATGGCTATAGCATCCGAAGAAATATGCAGAGCTTCGGCATCAGTAGGCACAATTTTTCTTGCCAGTCTATCTTTAGCTTGCTATCCTATTTACAAATTTGGCAACGAGGAACAGAAGCGAAGGTATGTCGTCCCTCTAGCTAAAGGGCAAAAACTAGCATGTTTTGCCCTGACAGAACCAGGTGCTGGAAGCGACGCTGGGGCTTTGGAGACCACTGCTACTTTGCAAGGGGATAGCTATATCCTCAACGGGACAAAAATCTTTATTACTAATGGACTCGAAGCTGAGATAGCTGTAGTGTTTGCCACTGTTGATAAGACCCTGGGACATCGTGGTATAACTGCTTTTGTAGTCGAGAAAGGCACAGAAGGCTTTGCGGTAGGGAAGAAAGAAAAAAAACTTGGTATATGTGGTTCGTCGACAACAGAGTTGGTATTTGATAACTGTCGTATTGCGGTATCCAATCAGCTGGGTGAAAAGGGGCGCGGATTAAGAATTGCCCTGGAAGCGATAGATTCTAGTAGAGTGACAGTGGCTGCTCAAGCAGTGGGTATTGCACAGGCAGCCTTTGACGCGGCTCTGGAGTATGCCAAAACTCGGCAGCAGTTTGGGCAGTTTATCATTAACTTTCAGGCAATTCAGTGGATGTTGGCTGATATGGCTACACAAATAGATGCCGCCCGTCTTTTAACCTATCGGGCAGCATGGCTTAAAGATCGTGGGCTGCCGTTTATGAAGGAAGCTTCTATGGCGAAACTATTCGCTGCAGAAACGGCTAGAATGGCGACAAATAGTGCCCTGCAAATCCACGGTGGTTATGGTTATTGCAAAGATTATCCGGTGGAACGTTATCTGCGCGATGCCAAGATAACCGAGATTTATGAAGGAACATCGGAAATGCAACGCATGACTATAGCCAGAGCACTGATAGGCGGGGGTTAAAATAAGACAACTGTCGCAAGGTAATCAGGTCTACCAAAGCGGAGTTAGATGAAGGGGGCGGCTTTATTTTCTGGCAATTCCAATTATATCACTCAACTTCGCTATGCCTTCTCTCTCAAGAAATTCTTTGATTCCATCTAATACGATCAATGGAGCAGCAGGATTAGCCAGGTTAGCAGTACCGATTTGCACGGCAGTAGCACCAGCCATGATGAATTCCAGAGCATCCTCGGCGGATGTTATGCCCCCACAACCTATGATTGGTATTCTTACTGCACCGGCCACCTCGTAGACCATGTACAAAGCAGCCGCTTTAATTGCATGACCACTGAGACCGCCGTAGATATTTCCCAAGACAGGTTTTCGGTTTGTTATATCAATAGCCATTCCACGCAATGTATTGATTAATGTTATGGCATCAGCGCCAGCATCGCTCACTGCTATGGCAATCCTTGTTATATCTGTCACATTCGGGCTCAGTTTTACAATAACTGGCAAGCTTGTGACATCTTTAATGGCTTTTGTAACCTCGGCAGCAGCTCGAGGCTCAGTGCCAAATTCGATACCTCCATAGGTGATATTAGGGCAACTTATATTTACTTCCAGACCACTTATCCCTTTTACCCCTTCCAGCCTAGAAGCGATTTTTACATACTCTTGTATCGTATTACCAGCGATGTTGACTATGACGGGCACCTGCCAGCGTGCCCAGATGGGTGCCTTCTCTTTTATCACTGCTTCGATGCCAATATTCTGCAGACCTATTGAGTTAAGAACGCCGAAAGAGGTCTCTGCTAACCGCGGCTGGGGATTGCCGTCTCTAGGATTGAGGGTAGTGCCCTTGCAGACGATAGCGCCAAGCTTTTGAATGTCAATGAGTTCAGCATATTCGATCCCGTAGCCGAAAGTACCAGCGGCTACCATGACCGGGTTAGCTAAAGGCAACCCACTGATATGTGCCGGTGCCAGTTGAACGCTCAGGTCTGTCATCTCTGCCTGGTTTTACCGGATTGTCGCAACTTCAGCACTGATTCTACCTTACTGGTCATTGTTGTCTCTCTATCGCGGCGGTCATCGATCTTAACCCAGGTGACTACACGTGCCACCCCCTTACTAAAAGGCGCCTCGTGTAAGGCTTGAATGCCCTCGAACACCTTCTCCAGAGTTCCCTCAATGATAGTCCCCATAGGTGTTAGTTGATATGAGATTTCCCTCTTGCTTTCGAGAGCATCAAGACAGACAGCAATGAACTGACTCAACCCTGTGCTACCAGTACCCACAGGAACAACTGAAACTTCAGCTATAACCCTGTTCGCCATATCCCCCTCCGTTCTTAGTTTCTACCTTAGTATACCGAAGCCATCAGCAAAAAGATAGCTTTAGATTTTTGGTTTACAATCAAGTATACTAAAGTCAATGATTAAAAATGGACTTTGTCTGCTAGATGAGCTACATCATTAGGCAAATGCAGGAGGGTGATATACCCCAGGCTATTGAAATTGACCGTGAGGCCTTCCCCTCCCAGTGGCCTCGTCCTACATACTCTACCTTCAAACAGGAACTTCGTAACAGGCTTGCTTACTACATAGTGGTTGCCAAACAGGGGAAAGACGAACCATGTACATCAAACACGCTTAAAGGCGGATTATGGCACAGGTTACGTAGGTTGGGACAAGCTTCTTATTTTGACCATCTTCGCCTGGAAGTAACACCGGCGAGCTACATTGTGGGCATCGCTGGTTTTTGGGTCATGGTAGACGAGGCCCATATAACTACGATTGCAGTACGGAAAGACTGCCGTCGACAAGGGATTGGAGAGCGACTCTTGATTTCCGTCATCGATATGGCAGCCCAGATGAATGCAAAAGTAGTAACACTCGAAGTACGGGTCTCTAATGCTCCAGCGCAAGCGCTATATGAAAAGTACGGTTTCCAGAGGGTCGGTTTGCGTCGAGCTTACTACAGTGACAATGGTGAGGATGCCTTGCTTATGACTACAGATTATATAAACTCTGAAGTTTTCCAGATGCGTTTCCAGCAATTAAAGCGCGACCACTTGCTGAAGTGGGGCAATATTTTCGTAAATGGAATGACTGCATTACCTAAAAAGGTAAGTTTCGACAAATGAGAAAGCGGTCTAGTATAAATCAGGTCTTTACAGCACCGAGTTACGAGTAACTTTTATTTTCATCAAAGAGGAGGGAAAGAATGCGTTACAAATGTGTTACCTGCGGGATTGAGTTTGATAGCATCGAACAGCTTGCTGCCCATAAACGGCAGCATCAGCAGACTAATCTCAGCAAAACGCCAGGTGTGACCTGTTTGGGTTGCGGCAAAAATATTCCACTAGAACCCTCAAAGGCTAATTACAGCGGTCCTCTCCAATGTCCGCATTGTCACCGTACTATGAGAGTCGTGATCGAAGATGGAGAGGTCTGTGTAGCACGGCTTGGTTGAAAAGTAGTGCCCCCAAGGGAATTCGAATCCCTGTCGCCAGCTTGAAAGGCTGGTGTCCTAGGCCTCTAGACGATGGGGGCATATCAGCTAGGGATATAAAGGTAAAGCTTCAAGTCCGGTGGTTTCCGGAAATTGATACATTATATTCATGCTCTGGATAGCTTGTCCAGCTGCTCCCTTAACTAGATTGTCCAAACAACTAACAATGATCAGCCTCCCTGTCCTAGCATCGATTGTAGGATGGATGATGCACAAGTTACTCCCCCATGTTTGCTTAGTCTCGGGGGGTATATCGGTTATTTTGACAAAAGGCTCTCCATCATAGAAATCCCGATAGAGTTTCAAAAGCTGTCCGCTTTTGGTTAAGCTACCTTCTTTCAGAGTGGCATAGCATACAGTCAGAATGCCACGAGTTGTAGGCACAACATGCGGCACAAAAGTAACAGAAAAGGAACGCCCAGATGCCAGTATCTCAAGTTCCTGAACAATCTCTGGAAGATGGCGATGTCCTTGCAGTGAGTAAGCACGTACATTATCAGCAGCCTCGGAATAATGTGTCGCTAAACTTAGTGTTCGACCTGCGCCGGATACACCAGATTTGCTATCAATGATTATATCAGAAGCAATCAGGTTTTCCTTAATTGCAGGAGCTAAAGCTAGGATTGCTCCTGTAGGATAACAGCCAGGGTTCGCTATCAACCGAGCTGTTAGAATCTTGCTGCGGTAAAATTCAGGTAATCCGTAAACCGCTTCTCTCAGCAGTTCTGGAGCTGGATGGACAAAGTCATACCATTCTGGATATTTAGAAGGGTCTTTAAGTCTAAAGTCGGCACTAAGATCAATCACCTTTACGCCCTGTTTGAGCAGTGGCACCACCGTCTCAGCACTTGCTTTATGAGGCATCGCAGAAAAGATGAGCTCAGCATCTTCAATATCAGAGGTGATTGTCAGGTCAATAGTGGAAAGATGCGGGAAAACTTGTGCTACCTTTTGCCCTATGGCACTTCGCCCGGTGACAGAGCAAATTTGTACCATAGGATGTCTGGCAAGTAGTCTCGCTAACTCAGCCCCTGTATATCCAGTTATGTTTATTATACCTACCTTTATCTTTGACATGGCAATCACATCCATTTAACTCCATATTTCATACATGCTACTGCTTATTTTACCTGAAATCTTGGAAAACAGCCTCCTTAGAGCCCGTGCCTACAATAGAAAATCAGGCGTCTCCTTTTTCTTTTGTCTCACCTTTCAGATGGCAGGTGTCGTTGAGCAATATGACTGACGGTGTCCCATCCCTTATTTCGAATAAATTCATAGCGCACACATCTTGGACTATCTCCCAGAAATAGGAATTGTCCAGTCCTAGTAGTTCGAGGATGATTATCTGACAGACTACTTTGTGGGACACAATGACAAACGTTTTGTCTATGTGTGTAGTGAGCAACCCATTCACAGCTGATGCTGCTCTTTCTCTGACTTCGCCTAAGCTCTCTCCATTAGGAAACTTCACCAGATGTGGGGTTTCTAGCCACATCGAGAATAAGCGGGGGTCTTTTCTGGCAGCTTCTTCGGGAGAAAGCCCTTGCCAGCTACCATAGTCTATATCAATCACCCCGGGTAGCAGCCTTGGCTCGAGACCAAATCTTGCAGCCAGGATATTAGCTGTCGTCAAAGCCCGGCGGAGCGGACTGGTGTAAATGGCTGTGATAGCAAAAGAAGAAAGCCGCTCTGCTGTTGCTTCAGCTTGTCTGGTGCCTACTTCATCAAGTGCGATATCTGACCTTCCTCGGAATCGCTCTACTCTGTTCCATTCAGTGCGACCATGTCTAACCAAGATGAGTCGGGTCAAGGCTGCCTCCTATCTACATAGTTTCGCTCTGCAGCGCATTAAATACCTGTGAAATCAACTTCTGAAGAAACTCTTGGTTTACCTTGTCAATATCGGTAGGGAAAGGAGTGATTGAAATTTTGTCCTGTTCTAAAGCCCAGATATCTGTCCCGGGGATAATATGCCATTTTGACTCACCGCGCATTATCCAGTGGTACTCGCGCTTGCCGTCGTATCCTGGTTCGATTCTGTCAACATATTTACGTTCGCCTAATTTAGTGATCTCTATCCCTTTGAGGGCGCACAATGGCAGGTTGGGTATGTTGACATTAAGCAGCAGCCGGCAATTAAAACTACTCCTCATAATCGCGCTCGCCAGTATTCTAGCTAGCCGGGCAGCAACCTCAAAACGGAGAGCCCCGAAGGCAGCAATAGATAACGCTATGCTGGGAATGCCATAAAAATAGCCTTGCAAAGCTGCGCCTACTGTTCCCGAAATAAACACGTCATCACCTAAGTTTGGACCTTCATTAATCCCTGATACCACCAAATCGACCTTTCTGTTCTTTAGCACAGAATTGATAGCCAAGATTACGCTGTCGGCAGGAGTGCCTTCGACAGAGTAGGCTGCGATTACTTTTGGAGATGAATGAATCCTTGTCATTCTCAAGGGATGGCGCATTGTCACGGATGCTCCTGTTCCACTCTGGTCTCTGTCCGGAGCTACTATTACTACCTCAGCTATTTCGCTCAGCTCGGTGGCAAGCGCCCAGAGTCCTTCGGCTTGCACACCATCATCATTAGTAACGATTATGGTCAATCTATCCCTCTCACAAAGCACCGAGTTTAGCATATCGGACGCACAAGGACAAGTCAGGATAAATTAGGGATATTGCACATTGCCTTTACAAGTACGGCGTGATATAATGTTTGCTCAGTGCCATGGGGGTCAAAAAGCCGAAGTGCGGGTAACACTGGTTAATTATACACCCAACCCAGAGCTAACTATTGTGGCTGCAGCCCGATCTTCAGCTTCCCATTCCACTATAGAAGAACTATGGAATAAACTGGAATCACAACAGATAGATAGCTTACTGAAACAGCTTGTCGATTCTGGTCATCTTTCACCATTCGAGCATGCGAGCTTCACTTTCAATATTCAAGGGATCTCGAGGGTGACAAGCCATCAGCTGGTTCGTCATCGTATAGCCAGCTATACTCAACAAAGCCAGAGATATGTAAAACTGACCGAGAGGCAATATATTACACCGCTGACGATCTCCCGGAATGCTGCACTTGCTAATAAGTATCATCAGGCTGTCAATGCTGCTTACGAACTTTATTTCCAAATGCTAGAGGCAGGCATACCAGCCGAGGATGCTCGCTATATCTTGCCCCAAGCTGTGGAGACTCAGCTTGTCATGACTATGAACGCCAGGGAATTGATTCATGCTTGCTCCTTGAGGTTATGCCTGCGTGCGCAGTGGGAGATTTTGGAGCTATTTGAGAAAATAAAGGCTGAAGTGGAAAAAGTTGCTCCGCGGATAGGAGCAGAACTCAAGCCCAAATGTTACCGGCTTGGTTATTGTGATGAAAGGGAAAGCTGTGGCATTTTCCCTGTATTGAGCCCAAACGACATAGAAGCAAAACATAAGTAAATATTTACCAGCAGGCAATATCAATATAGCTCGGTATCAGGTCTAGGAGGCAAAGCGGTAGTAGAAATAGTTAGTAATATGCAGCATGCACCTTTGATATTATAGTCGTTGGCAAATAAACCAGGAAGGAGGTAAAAAACGAGCATGGCAGCTAAAATTATTAGTGGCAACGAGGTAGCAGCTCAGATCAGGGAGGAGTTAAAGGAAAGGGTGAAAAGATTGAAAGCAAAGGGAGTGACTCCAGCGCTAGCTGTTGTGCTGGTGGGCGAAGATCCGGCTTCGGTGTCGTATGTGACAAGTAAAGCAAAAGGTGCCGAAGAAATAGGAATGTATGAGGAGACAGTGCGCTTACCTGCGGATACTCCTGAAGAAGAGGTTCTTAGAACTGTTGACAAGCTTAACAGAGACCCTAAGTTTCATGGAGTACTGGTACAGCTACCGTTACCCAAACATATTGATACTGAAAAGGTTATCAACTATATTTCTCCGGAGAAAGATGTAGATGGTTTTCATCCTGTGAATGTAGGTAAACTTCTTCGCGGAGAACCTTGTCCTCTACCTTGTACACCACATGGAGTACAGCAATTACTTGTCAGGAGTGGGTATGACCCTGATGGTAAACATGTTGTCATCTGTGGTAGGAGTAACATTGTCGGTAAGCCGTTGGCAGCTATTTTGATGCAGAAGAAAAAGGGGGCTAACGCTACAGTCACTGTCTGCCACACTGGCACCAAAGATATGGCTAAATTCACGAAACAAGCTGACATTCTGGTTGCAGCAATGGGCAGTCCCAAAGCGATAACCGCTGATATGGTCAGGGAAGGGACCGTGGTTATAGATGTCGGCGTTAACCGTGTTGAAGATAAGACAAGAGAGCGGGGGTTTCGGCTTGTTGGGGATGTCGACTTTGATGCGATAAAGGAAAAGGCTGCAGCCATAACGCCTGTGCCAGGCGGTGTTGGTCCTATGACTGTGACCATGCTCTTGATGAACACAGTGGAAGCAGCGGAAAGAAAGGCGGGGCTAACAGAGTGAACTCATCCCGCCTGGAATATAAATAAAAAAGGAGGTTAAGTTATATGCCTTATGATGCCACAAAATTAAAAGACTGGCAGATCGCCGATTTAGCTGAAGAAAAAATGCCAAGCCCGGAAGAGTGGCGAGATAGGTTAGGTCTACAGAAAGACGAAGTTATCCCATACGGCAGCAGATTGTGTAAACTCGATTTCGCCAAAATCATCGAGCGCCTTAAGAAAAGACCTGATGGCAAATATATTGATGTAACCGCAATCACGCCCACCCCTCTGGGCGAGGGAAAAACAACGACAACCATGGGGCTTATCGAGGGGCTTGCTAAGCGCAAAAAAAACGTGGGTGGTTGTATTCGTCAACCTTCCGGCGGGCCAACGATGAACATCAAGGGTACCGCTGCCGGTGGTGGCAATGCGCTTCTGATCCCGATGACAGAATTCTCTATGGGTCTAACCGGTGACATTAATGACCTAATGAACGCCCACAACCTGGCGATGGTAGCGCTCACTTCTAGGATGCAGCATGAGCGTAACTATGACGATGCCGAGCTAACTAGGCGCGGTCTACGAAGATTGAATATCGACCCGACGCGGGTGGAAATGGGGTGGGTGATTGATTTCTGCGCTCAGGCGTTGAGAAATATAATCATAGGTATCGGTGGCCGGATGGATGGGTATATGATGCAGTCCAAGTTCGGCATCGCTGTAAGTTCAGAGCTCATGGCAATACTTTCTATTGTGACTGACCTCGCCGATTTGCGTAAGAGGTTGGGAGAGATAACAGTAGCTTTTGATATGAAGGGTAATCCGGTCACAACAAAAGACCTCGAGGTAGATGGCGCTATGACAGCATGGATGCGGAACGCCATCAATCCCACGCTGTGCTGCACGATAGAGTACCAACCTGTTCTAGTGCATGCCGGTCCGTTCGCTAACATCGCTGTCGGGCAGTCATCCATCATCGGCGACAGAATTGGACTCAAGATGTTCGATTACCATGTCACCGAGAGCGGCTTCGCCGCTGACATTGGTTTTGAGAAATTCTGGAATGTCAAGTGCCGATTAAGCGGGTTAACTCCGCATGTAGCTGTACTGGTAACCACTATCAGGGCACTCAAGATGCACGGCGGTGGCCCCGCGGTGAGGCCGGGTCTACCTTTGCCCGATGAGTATAACAAAGAGAACCTGAAGTTATTGGAAAAGGGCCTACCCAATATGCTGCACCATATTAATATCATAAAGACCGCTGGCATGAACCCGGTGGTGTGTATCAACGCATTCCACACTGACACAAAGGACGAGATCGCTTTGGTTCGGAAGGCTGCGGAGCAAGCTGGCGCCAGGTGTGCATTATCGGAACATTGGCTCAAAGGTGGTGACGGAGCATTGGAACTTGCTGATGCAGTGGTAGATGCCTGCAACGAGAAGAATGAATTTAAGTTCCTCTATCCTCTGGAAATGAAACTGCGCGAAAGGGTGGAAAAGATAGCCAAAGTCGTATACGGTGCTGATGGAGTATCTTGGACACCCGATGCAGAAGCAAAGGCAAAGATGCTGGAAAGTGACCCCAAGTACGCCGATTTTGCCACCATGATGGTGAAGACCCACCTGAGCTTGAGTCACAATCCAGATCTGAAGGGAGTTCCAAAGGGCTGGGTATTACCTGTCCGCGATGTGCTTATCTATTCAGGCGCCAAATTCCTCTGCCCTGTTGCCGGAACTATAACTCTGATGCCTGGTACCAGCTCCGACCCCGCCTTCAGGAAGGTGGATATAGATGTGAAGACGGGAAAGGTGATGGGGCTGTTCTAACCTCCTGCTATTAGAGCCATGATAAGGAGGTGGTGCTTTTGCACCACCTCCTTTTTTGGGATAAAATCAAGTACATGCTGGAATATACCAGAGAGCAACTTTGGCAACAGTTTCTCCCACTTTTTTATCCGAAATCTATCGCAATCGTTGGCGTATCACACAACCCTCTGAAAATCGGCACGCTCTGGCTTAAGGGAATTATCGATGCTGGATTCCCCGGCAGGATATTCCCGGTGAATCCGCGCGGGGGTGAGATATTTGGCTTGAAAATCCTCCCCAGTTTAAGGGACATCCCTGAGATTGTAGACTATGTCATTGTCACGATTCCTAGAGAAAATGTTTCGGGCTTGCTGGATGATTGCGCTGCTAAAAACGTTAAAGCTGTTCACTTTTTTACCGCTGGATTTGGCGAGCTTAACGATGTTGCCGGGTATAGGCTGGAGAGTATACTTTTGGAGAAAGCACGCCATGGGGGTTTTCGCATTATAGGCCCTAACTGTATCGGAGTATACTGTCCTGAAGCTAGAGTTCCATATGGTCCGGCAGGGAAAATCGGGAAATCCGGCTCCGTAGGTTTTATTTCCCAGAGTGGGGGTATAGGCGAGAAATTGGTGGAACTTGGATTTGCTCGAGGCATACATTATAACAAAGGAATCAGCTTTGGTAACGGTATCGATCTGGATAGTGCTGACTTCCTGCAATACATGGGTGTCGATCCTGCGGTATCAGTAATTGGTATGTATATTGAAGGCACACGAGATGGACGCCGCCTGCTGAAAGCCATGACGACAGTAGCACCTGTCAAACCGATAGTCGCTTTGAAGGCCGGAAGAACTGAAACAGGCGCCGTTGCAGCTAGATCACATACCGGCTCTTTGACCAGCGCAGCTGCTATATGGTCAGCAATGTTCAGACAGTGTGGTGTTATCGAGGTTCATAATATTGATGAGATGGCTGATTCGCTGTTAATTTTTCAATTCCTTCGAGAATGGGATGGGAGAGGCATTGCGATTATTGGGGGGCTGATTGACGGTGGTGGTGGTATTTCAGTGACAGCCGGTGACGTCTGCGCCGAGCACGGGCTTGATGTGATGCCTCTCACCTTAGAAACACAGCAAGAGCTTTCTCAGCTTTTAGGTCGCGTCGGCAGCATCTTGCACAACCCCGTAGATGTAAGCCAAGCCAACGGTAATCCAGCCATTATAAAGAAAGCATTGGAGCTTGTGATAAACGACCCCAATATAGACTTGACAATTATTCAAGAAGATATCGGTATATTACATAAGTATCTTCCTGAAGTAATAGTGAGCGAGATAAATGCCATGTTTATTGATCTGAAGGCCAAATATCACAAACCAATGGTCATGGTTCTACCACCCGGTTTAGCAGAGGCGGAGAGAGGGCAAATCGAGCAAGAGTTCAATAAGGCCTCAATCCCGGTATTTCCTTCTATGGAACGCGCAGCAAAGGCAATTGCCAATCTTAAATACTATTCAAGTTTCAAGCAGGGGCTGAGAAATTACAATGACTGAGATAGGGAAACTTCTTTTTATCATCGGTGGTTTCATAGTTCTTTTAGGGCTGCTGACAGTCCTAGCCCAGCATATTCCGTTCATCGGCAAACTTCCCAGGGACATTGTACTTAAAAAGGACGGTTTCTCTCTGTATTTCCCTGTGGTGACTTTTCTGCTGTTGAGCACAGTGCTGACCATTATAGTCAATTTGATACTCTATCTTCTAAATCGATAGACATTTACCTGTCAGATGCGAACGAGCGATTTTGATTATAGTTTACCTGATGCACTCATTGCCCAAACTCCCATAGAGCCAAGGGATCATTCCCGGTTGATGGTACTTCACAGAGTAGACCGTCTAATCGAGCACCGGCACTTTTATCATATAGTAGATTACCTTGAAAAGGGTGATGTCATTGTTTTCAACGATAGCCGTGTTATCCCAGCTCGGCTGCAAGGGCAAAAAAGTGGAACATCTACAAGGGTAGAACTTCTCCTTCTGAAGCGCTTGGGTGAAAAACTGTGGGAAGCCCTTGCTCGCCCCGGGAAGAAACTGCCTGTAGGTACAGTAGTCCAACTGGCTGACTCTTCCGGTAGGGTAAGTGAAACGCTCACAGCAGAGGTGGTCAGATGTGGTGAAAACGGCATCAAAGTAGTTTGTCTCTCTGACGGTGTAGACCTGCGTCAGATAGGGCAAGTTCCCTTGCCACCATATATTCATGCTTCATTGGCCGATCCTGACCGATATCAAACCGTGTACGCCCGGGTGAATGGAAGCGTTGCTGCACCAACAGCAGGACTGCATTTTACATCAAGGTTGCTTGAGAGGCTTGAAAACAAAGGGGTAAAAACTACATTTGTCACGCTTCATATCGGGCTCGATACTTTTCGCCCAGTGCGTGCTACTGACCCTGGTGCGCATCCTATCCATACAGAATATGGAGAGGTAAGTAGTGAAGCCGCAGCCCTGATTAATCATGCCATAAATATGGGTAAACGAATTATAGCAGTGGGGACGAGCACGGTAAGATTACTCGAGTCGTCCAGACGTGGTGGTAGCATTTATCCCTATGCTGGGATGGTAAAACTGTTTATTTTACCGGGTTACGAGTTTAAAGTTATAAATGCCATGGTGACCAATTTTCATCTACCCAAGTCGACACCGTTGATGCTCGTTTCAGCTTTTGCTGGTAGAGAGTTTCTCCTTGCTGCTTATAAAGAAGCAGTGGCACAATGTTATCGCTTTTATAGCTTTGGTGATGCTATGCTGATCCTCTAATATTGATTTTTCACTGTTCTTGGATTATGCTATACACCAGTTGAATACTAGATAAGGGGTGTCTGAGGGTAACTGAGGACTTAATTGGATAGCAAACCGGTGGAATTCCGGTGCAGTCCCGCCTGCTGTAACAGCCAGAACGCCTGCCCCGAAAACAGCTGCCTCCGCGGAGTAAGGGGGTGGAATTTTATAATTTTAGACCAAAGTAAAATTCCCCCTGCTGTTGGAGCAGGGGGAATTTTTTGACACGGCAAAAGAAGGGCTAGTAACCGAAGAAATGAAGATAGAAGTGTTAAAAAGGGAATCTACCTCGCCATATTCTCTTTATACCGGGCGATGGTGGTATAGTCGACTTGCGATCCTGTTAGTGGTCGCAGCACTGCTAGCAGTGGTAATCTTGGTAACATTGGCTATAGGTAGTGTTCGGATTCCGCTCTATACAGCTTGTTACATAGTATTGGACAAATTGCCTTTCATCAGCATCTATCCGGCGTGGGTAAAGAGTTTTGAAACCATTGTGTTAGATATTCGTTTGCCTAGAATACTATTAGCTGGTCTTGTAGGTGCCGCGCTTTCGATAGCTGGTGCTACCTACCAAGGACTTTTCCGTAATCCTTTGGCTGACCCTTATCTTATTGGCGTGGCTCAAGGGGCTGCATTGGGTGCAGTCATCGGGTTTTTGCTACCAGGTCCATTGCAAAACATTAGTGCCCCAATATTTGCATTTATGGGAGCACTTATTGCAGTTGCAATCGTTTATCTAATAGCCAGAGTAGGGCGAGTCCTCCCGTTAACAACTCTTATTCTGGCTGGCGTAGCATTAGGTGCTTTCTTTGCTGCAATAACTTCTTACCTGATGTTTGCCTCGGGGGAAAGGTTGCATGGGATAGTTTCCTGGCTTCTGGGCACGTTTAGTTTGGCTGCCTGGTGGCAAGTAAAGATAGTCGCTCCCTGCATACTTGCTGGCACAATGAGTGTATGGTTTTTTGCTCGCCCTTTAAATGTAATGCAGCTTGATGAGGAACAGGCTCAGCAGCTTGGAATTGATGTGGAGAGAGTCAAATTGTGTCTTCTTGCGATAGCTACACTTATAACAGCAGTTGCTGTATGTTTTTGTGGGATCATCGGTTTTGTGGGCATAGTAGTCCCGCATGCTGTTCGTATCATTTGTGGACCTGATCATCGCCTTCTGTTGCCCTTTACCACTTTTGCTGGTGCAATTTTTTTGATCTTGGCTGATACCGCTGCTCGTAGTTTATTATCACCTACCGAGATACCGATAGGTGTGATTACTGCCTTTTTAGGTGCGCCATTCTTTCTCTACTTGTTGCGACAGAAAAAACGGATGATATTTTAAAGATGCTAAGTTTGAGTTTACAAAAGGTAACCCTTGGCTATAACCACCAAGCCGTGGTGCGGGATATCAATTTCGAAGTAAAGCAAGGTGAGGTGCTGGGCATAATAGGTCCAAATGGCTCTGGGAAGTCGACCCTTATTAAAGGGATCAGCCGAATACTCCAGCCCATCTCAGGGAAAATTCTCCTTAACGGCGAAAATATTTTAAGCTTCAACCGGCAGGAACTGGCTCGAATAGTAGCGGTAGTTCCTCAGAACCCATTGTTACCGGAGGCATTTACTGCTTTCGAATTAGTGACAATGGGAAGAACGCCGCACTTAGGGCTTTTTCGTTTTGAGGGGGAGAAAGATTTGAATATAGTTAGAAGAGCCATGGAACTAACTTGTACCGTCGGCTTTGCTGAACGACGGATAAGTGATTTGTCTGGCGGAGAACGACAGCGCTTGGTTATTGCCAGAGCCCTAGCTCAAGAGCCGAAGGTGATACTTTTAGATGAGCCTACGGCACATCTAGATATCAATCACCAAATAGAAATATTAAATTTGATTTACAGGCTGTGCTATGAGGAAAAGCTGATAATCATTATAGCTCTTCATGACTTGAACCTTGCGGCACAGTATTGTAACCGTCTTATCATGCTAAGCAACGGCAGAATATTCTGCGAGGGTACACCTGAGGAGGTCATTGAATCTGAAAACATCAGGAAAGTTTATGGTGCACAGGTGTGTGTATATCCTCATCCTGTTAATGCCTTGCCTGTGACCTTAATAGCTTCTACCAAGAATAAAATCTCACTGGGGTGAATTTTAAAAACGATCGATTTTTTACTCGTATTAGTGCTTGCTCTGCTAGCGGATATGGTTTTCGGAGAACCACCCGATAGATACCATCCAGTTGCTTGGTTGGGGAAGGTCATTGCTTTGGGAACAAGGATGGCTCCACAACAAGGTAAATGGCGGCAGCTTTTTTTCGGCGGGGCGATTGTCTTTTCAGTTCTGGCACTTGCGGTAGCTGTCTGCTACTTGGTGCTTATTCAACTCAAAGGCTCTTTTAGAATAGTTTATATCCTCGTAGGCTGTCTCATACTCAAATTTAGCTTTTCTTTGCGTGGGCTTATATGCGCTACAGGGCAAGTAAAAACGCTGCTTGCTAAAGAAGATATTGAGGGGGCACGGAATAGCTTGAAAAGCTTGGTCAGCCGTGACACTATAGGGCTAGACGAAAGATTAATAATCTCGGCTACTGTGGAATCGGCGGCGGAAAATTTATGTGATAGTTTTACTGCACCACTTCTCTATTTTTTCCTTTTTGGGATTCCAGGTGCTGTGGCTTATCGGGTGATAAACACGTTCGATGCTATGATCGGATACCATGGCAAATGGGAATATTTAGGCAAGGTAGCAGCTAGGCTAGATGATGTGGCTGCTTACATCCCAGCACGTTTGAGTGGATTAACAGTGGTGCTGTGTTCATATCTATGCCGAAAGAACCCTTTACAAGCTTGGCATGTCATGCTGCGTGATCACTCTAAAACAGCTAGCCCTAACTCAGGCTGGGTGATGAGTGCCTTTGCTGGCTCCCTTCAAGTTCAACTGGAGAAACCCGGGGCTTACAAACTTGGTGATGATTGCTATCCATTAACACGGGATACAATAAGCTCCACTCAGTCGATGGTCATAACAACAGCAGTTGTTTGGGTCTTAATAGGTATGGCATTGAAAGGAGTGTACTTTGCTGCGACCTAGAAGAAGTATTAGCAAGCTTAAACCAGTCGTTCATGGTGGTACGTATTACATCAGATCGGATGATTTGAGAATTCCACCGAAGGGCATCATTGACTTCAGTGTTAATCATAATCCTTATGGTCCCGCCCCAGAAGTTTTAGCGGTAGTCCGATCAGGATCGATTGATAGTTATCCAGATCCAGAGGCTACGGAGTTGAGAAATTGCCTAAGCAAGAAGTTGCGCGTGAGATCAGACAATTTAATTGTAGGTAACGGTTCAACTGAGTTGATCAGACTAATCGCAATAGCATACTTTGAGCAGAATGACCGTGTCCTTATCCCCCAGCCTACTTATGGCGAGTATGAAGCTGCTTGTCAAATGATGGGCGCGAAGGTAATCAGACAGCCGGTCTTAAAAGAGGACGAATGTTTCAGATTAGACATTGAGAGATTGATATTCTTAATCCGCAAATTCAAACCAAAAGGAGTTTTCTTGTGTAATCCAAATAATCCTACAGGGCAATGCGTAACATGCAACGATATTGCGAAGCTTTTGCCAGCTTTCCCGGACTGTCTTTTCATTATTGATGAGGCTTATATTACTTTTGCCGAGTCTGAAGATGATTTCTCGTCGCTGAGTTTAATACACCATAATAATCTCGTTATCCTAAGGTCGATGACCAAAGACTATGCCTTGGCTGGTTTACGATTGGGTTATGCTGTGGCTGCATTGCCGATTATTGGTATCTTGAAGAAAATTTGTCCCCCATGGAATGTAAACACAATGGCACAATTGGCCGGTATGATTGCTTTGCGGTCTCAAAATTATATTGAAGAATGCAAGTCTAGAATTAGGATGGCAAAAGGGTTTCTTATGACGCAGCTAAATCATATCGGGTTGGCTGTAATCCCCTCACAGGCGAATTTCTTTCTCGTCAAAGTAGGTGATGCCGAGTGTTTTTATTGGAGTCTGCTGGGGAAAGGTTTTTTAGTCCGTGACTGCACCTCTTTCGGTTTATCAGAATATATCCGCATAGCCCCGCGCGCTTTGCATGAATGTAAAAGGCTAGTTGCGGCAATGAAAGAAGTGCTCGATGAAAGTGCAACGGCGAGCTGGAAGTCTTACTAGTAAATAGTTTTGGAGGTAATACAAATGGTAGAGAAAGATTCTAAAGGACTTGTCCATGTTTACACAGGTGATGGAAAAGGAAAAACTACAGCAGCCCTCGGGTTAGCAATGAGAGCTGCAGGTCATGATATGAGAGTAATTTTTATACAGTTCCTCAAAGGGCAGCCCTCCGGCGAGCACCTTTTCGTCTCTAAGTATCACCCATTCGACATAATCCAAACAAGTTCCGGTGATACTTTTGCTAAGCCAAGAGAAGAGCTGGAAAGGGATGTTCAGCTGGCTTTTGCTTTGGCGAAGCAAGAGCTTTTAAGCGGCAAATACGACCTTGTAGTGCTGGATGAGATTTTTGTAGCAGTAAATCAAGGACTTATAACTGTTAAGGAGGTCATGGAGTTGCTAGAAGAGAAACCGGTTTCGGTCGAGCTAGTCATGACCGGGCGCAAAGCACCACCGGAGATTGTACAACGAGCTGATTTCGTTACCGAAATGCTCATGATTAAACATCCTTTTAATGAAGGGTTTAGCGCTAGACGTGGTATCGAATATTGAGAAATATGGAGGACGAACGATGAGTTCCCTGGAGAGAATACTGAAGGAAATAAAGCCTTTAGATAGTTCAGCTATGGCAGCGGCACGGCAACGCCAGAACATGCTAACCAAACCTTCTGGGAGCTTGGGTAGGTTGGAAGAGTTAGCTATACATGTCGCAGGAATAAAGGCTACACCACTACCTAGAATTGAACACAAGTCGGTTATTGTCATGACAGCTGACCACGGTGTTGTTGAAGAAGGTATCAGCCTGTACCCACAAGAAGTAACCAGGCAAATGGTGATTAATTTTCTTAAAGGTGGCGCTGCTATCAATGTGCTGGCAGAACATACAGGTGCTCGTGTTATTGTAGTAGACATGGGCGTCAAAGGCGGATTTCCTCCGTTGCCTGGATTGGTGTGCAAAATGATAGATTTCGGTACTAAAAATATGACAAAAGGACCGGCTATGAGCTACGACCAAGCTAACGACTGCATTGAAGCCGGTATTCAGATTGTGGAAATGGAGATAGGAAAAAGACTTGACATAATCGCAACAGGAGACATGGGTATTGGCAATACAACTGCTAGCAGCGCTGTTTTCGCGGCTATTAGCGGCAAGCCAGTGAAAAAGGTAACTGGTAGGGGAACGGGCATTGGTGACCGGCAACTGGCTCATAAGATAAAGGTTATAGAAGCGGCACTAAAGGTGAACAAACCGAACCCAAAAGACCCGCTAGACGTGCTGGCAAAGGTAGGTGGCTTTGAGATCGGAGGGCTGGTCGGGGTTATATTAGCCAGTGCTGCCTACAGAACTCCTGTAGTCATCGATGGGTTCATTTCTAGCGTAGCAGCAGTGGTGGCTACAGGGTTTTCACCCATGGTGAAGGATTATCTTATAGCTTCACATTTATCTGCTGAGGCAGGGCACGTGTCCGTTCTTGAGTTCTTGGGGTTAAAACCACTTCTTGATCTAAATATGCGACTTGGAGAAGGTACAGGTGCTGTGTTAGGTATCTTTTTAGTGGAAGCAGCTACAAAATTGCTTGCACAGATGGCGACATTTGCTGAAGCCGGGGTTTCGGAAGCCAAGCATCTGTTTCTGGAAAACTAGTGATATGACCGGTTTCTGGGTAGCTCTGCGGTTTTTGACCATATTCCCAACGCCTCGAAAAGAAAGAGACGACGATGAGGTAGCATGCCTATCTTTAGTTTACTTTCCTCTTGTCGGTCTGCTTTTGGGAGCAATGTTACTTGGCATATATTATGCATTGACGCTAGTGCTACCCAGCCCTGTTGTCTTTGTACTAATTGTTATAGCTTTAGCTGTTACCACCGGTGGGCATCATCTCGATGGTCTGATGGATAGTCTGGATGGGGTGTTTGGGGGTCAAAGCAAAGAAGAAAAGCTGGCTATAATGAGAGATAGTAAAGTTGGTGCTTTTGGTGTTGCTGGAACCATCCTTTTGCTGCTTCTTAAATATGTTTCTCTTACTTCAGCGCCGTTATTACCAGCCTTATTACTTATGCCTACTTTAGGACGCTGGGCAATGCTAAATGCTATTTTCTTTTTCCCGTATGCGCGTCCTAATGGCATGGGGCTACCGTTCAAGCGAGGAGCAAATTGGCAAAGATTAACTATAGCTACAATACTGCCTGTGATCGCAGCACTGGCGATTTTGAGATGGAAAGGGCTGGTATTGCTGGTAGTCCTATGGCTAATTATTTTTGGCATTGCCCGTTTTGTTCAACATCGTCTCGGTGGTCTTACGGGCGATAATTATGGTGCTATCAATGAAATAGCAGAAGTGGTAACACTTATTCTGATAGTCCTACTAAGCAGATTCTAACGAACAGGTGAGGTTATCGAGTAATGCCGAAAAAGGGTATCTTGATACTCGGTGGCGCTCGCAGTGGCAAGAGTAGTTTTGCACAGCAGATGGCTGGAAAACTAGGGCGGAGGGTGCTTTTTGTTGCTACTGGCGAACCGCTGGATGATGAAATGAAAGCGCGAATATCTGAACATAAAAGGAGCCGTCCTGGGGAATGGCGGACGATAGAGACTCCCCGTAATGTGACCGAACAAATAAAGAAACATGTGTTTGATGCCGATGTTGTGCTTATCGATTGCCTAACATTGCTCGTATCAAATCTGCTATCTACTGATAGTGATCATGTGAAAACGGAAGGCGAGGTATTAATTCAAATTGAAAATCTCGTTACTTTGCTCAAGCAACTCAATTTGAGCTGGATCATCGTATCAAATGAAGTGGGCATGGGAATAGTCCCGGAAACCAGATTAGGGCGCATCTATCGGGATATATTAGGCAAGGTTAACCAACTGGTTGCTATACAAGCTACCGAGGTATACTTCATGATATCAGGTATACCAGTCAAGATAAAAGGCTGAAAAATGTTAATTATCGACAAAGTTCGCTGCAGCTACTATAATAGATTTAGCGAGGTAAACGTTGGAATTAAGAACGGGTAGGGAAGGGGTGCTTGCCGGATATGTAAGTATACGGTGGTTATCTTGCCTTCTTGTATGCATATTCTCCCTGATTGCCACTTTTGCTTTCACTACTAATGTTCACGCGGCTCCACCGCTGTTCACAGACGTCGATTTACCGAAAGGGCAAGTAGGTAGCTCTTATTCTGGACGAATAACTGTAAGCGGCACCCCGCCATTTACCTGGGCTGTTACTGGTCTGCCTTCAGGGCTAGCTAGCACTCCGGTAACAAATACCTTATATATTTCAGGCATTCCAACCCAGAGCGGAATTTTCTCCATAGTCGTTACAGTTAGCGACAACTCAACATCACCTAATTCTACACAGCAAAACTTTGTTATTACTATTGAGAAAGGCAGCTACGAGGCCACTATTGCTATTGGATCAGGGCTAAAAGCTGGGGAGACCAGGGTACTTATGGGAGCAACCCCGTTGGCAACGTTGCGTGGAGGTGAATCTATCAAAGTTAGTCTTGAATTGGGTGCTATCCGTACTATAAGTGTTGACCAGATCGTCGAACATCCTGCTGAGCCTGGTATCAGATTCAAGGCTGAAATGGACAGAAAAACGATAAGCGAATCTTCGCCCGAAGCTATATTCCCATACTATACCGAGTATTATATTGAGTTCAAAACAGAGCCATCCAAAGTTGGACAATTATCAGGATCAGGATGGTTCAAGGAAGGTTACATACTGGGCAATGTGGCTCTGGATGAGGTGACCGATAGCGACCGACCAGATACCAAATATAAGTTTGTTTACTGGATCCTTCCCAATGGCGAGACTGCGTCCAGCAGACAATTGAGCCTGAAGGCGAGCATGCCTGGAACGTGCACCGCTAAATACGATACTTATTATAAGTTGACGCTGACTTCTAAATATGGGGCTACAGAAGACAGTAACTGGTATAAAGCAGGCACGCTGGCTGAATGGAAAATAGACACTCCACAAGTGCGCATGCCAGGGGTCCTGGGCGTCTTTGGTGGTAAACTGAATGCAATTACATCGCAAGGCACGGTAAATATGGATGAGCCCAAGACTATCGAAGTACAATGGGAACCCGATTACACTATGCCCATAATCCTGATACCATTGGCTGTAATTTTGCTTATAGGACTCGGGTATGGTTTGTATGTTTTGCTGCGGAGTGCGCAGCCAAAGCCAGTTTTTTATCCCCCGCCATACCAAGCTATGCCACCACAGCCGCCACCACCACAGACTACTGTGGTCATGATAGGCGGTGAAAAACCAAAACTCGGTCCAGCAGCTACCCGTGAGCAGTTGATGGAAAAGTTCGGAGAATTGCTCCAGAGGTATGAAGAGGAAATAAGAGCTACGATACTTGGGAAAGAATTACCTGAGACAAAAACAATAGAGCGGGGATTACCGAGCCCAAGTGTGCCTCCTGCTGCTGTTGAAGCAGAAGTTGTCCCGGCTCAAGAATTAGCCTCTTGTGATTTTGCTTCGAAGCGAGCACTTCGGGTAGTGGTAACAGAATGGGAACAGATGGTACCGTCGAAGGCTAAAAAGGAGAAGGATGAAAGTCCTACTACATTAATCTGGATGCGACAGATTTATCAAGAATGGGAAGTCATGCGCTGCTTGTTGCCACGGGGTCATACGGGGCAACATGAAGGTGAGATGGAGATTGTATATAGCCTGCTCAACACTATAAGGGAAGAGAAGACATATTCAGCAGGAGAGGAAATATTACCACCCAAGCCGCATTACACCGATGGTATGCCAGTAGTGAAGGTCACCGCAAGCGAGGTCGTGCTGCCAGAGAAGTTGCCTCCGACCACGGTTTGATGGAAACCCGGCGAGCCACTCTAAAGTTCATTATATCAGTGTTTTCCCCGGTCATCCTAGCGCAACTTGCCATTATATCGATTTTGTCACAACCAGCAATAGCGAATGCAGATACGATAAGGTGGAGCCCCGTAAGCACTCCTGACGAGCGTGGCAACGTCATAGTCAGCCCTTCAGAAGTAAATGCTATAGCTATAGGCGCCGATGGACAAACGCTTTATGCTATCGATATACCAAACAGCAAAATCTATAAGTCCATAAGCGGTGGCTTTAGTTGGAATGAGCTAACTAACCAGTTAGTGAGTGCGGGTGCCACGCTCCCTGCTTGGAATGTAGCTCTAGCACCGGATAATCCCAATATGGTCGCTATAGTCACTAGCATAGGTGGGTTGCCTAGAGAAGTATTCATTTCCGCTGACGGCGGCCTAACTTGGTGGAATACACACCTTTCAGCTAGTACCAATATTGGAGCTATTAGCATATCACCATACTATGGTGGCTACGACATAGCTATCGGTACCCGCACTGGTCATGGCACAGGAGCCATCCACGTCCTTAATACAAGTGCCATGGGCATATGGAAAGATCAAGGACTGGGTAAGGATATTCTAGCTATCAGATTTTCACCAAACTATCGTTCTGATTTCACATTGGTCACCCTGTCTACTGGGGACAATGGCACCTATATTGACCTTGGTATCCGCGATACGGTAGCAAACAGCACTAATTGGAATCTGTGGGGTCCTGCTGAGATAACCATAGCCGGTGCTGGCACCTCACCGAAGGTAAGCCAGGTCATAACTGGAGATTTGGAATTACCTGCCGATTTCTCCGGACAGGTTGCCGGTCTGCGTCGGTTATATGTTAGCATTGATGCCCCTGGGGTCAATGCCGGAATTTACCGGTTTGATGACTCTGTTGGGTACTTATTAATGCCAGCAAGCCAAACTCTTAGAATTTCAAGCATTGCATATTTTGGGACTTGTGCGTCAGGAAAACTGCTTGCTGGAGAGGTATTGGGTAATGCCGGTTTTGCCACAGTAACTACATGGTTTACTAATAACCCGGTTACTTGCTCTGGCTACTGCTGGCATAAAAGTGAAAAGGCACCCACTGGTAGTGGTAATTCAGGCTATGCAAATACCCAGATAATATGGAGTATTGATGGTAAATACGCCTACTGCGCTACCAGCTCTGCGCAACTCAGCAGTCCTGCAAACTGGCCAGTGGGCTATTTGAGCGGTACCGCATGTGACGAGTCTGCTCTCTCTGTAAGTGACAGCGATGGTCAAGTTTGGAATCAGATTAGCCTGATAGATACCGAGGTGAGTTTTCTTTCCGATGTAGCAGTGACGCTTGCATCGGACACTATTTTCCTTGCTTCTGTGAACAATCGGACTGGGATGAACAGCTTCGATAGTGTTTGGAGGACTACTACCTCTACCTGGGCCTGGGAGCGTGTGTTTTGTGTCCTTTCACCAACCGATGACATGATATTGCGTCTGGATCAAAGCGGCAATAATAGAGCTGTTTACCTGGCATCTCGCGCTGCCGGTGGTTTGTGGCAATCCCTCGATGGAGGAGAGACATGGACAAGTGTTTCGCCTGGTGTGAGTATCAGCGATCTTGCTATAGTAGGGTCTGGTAATACGATCCATATGTATGTCCTCAGTGGAAGCCATGTTCGCTATGGAACAATGACTGCTGCCCAAGCATGGCAATGGTCATCACCGGTCAACACTACTCTGAACAGCGGGCATAGCATCGCCGCAATGCCTGGTGGTGTGATTGTGGTTGGAGACGAAAGTGAAGGTATAGCAGCATATTCACTCGATGGGGGCAACAGTTTCATGCGAACTGTACCTGTTCCTGAATATGGGAAGATGCATATAGCCGCAGATTGCAGATTCCGTAATGCTGTGATTGTATATGCCGCTACTGATAGTCCTGCAGGCAATATTTACAGCTGGGCAATAGGCTATAGCGCGCAGTGGGCTGAGATGGGAGCGCCGGGACAAAGATTTTACGGACTAGCCCAGATGAGCACACTGTATGGTACTTGGTCTAGCGGCAGTGCAACAGGTGTTGCCCGAACACTGGAACCTGAGAAGCTTGTTGCCGCATATGTCGAGTGGGACAACTTAACCGCAGGGCTTTCCGATGGTGTCGTATTTACCCGGGAGCCAACCTCGTTAAAGATTTCGGCGGGCAATAATTTATGGGCTATTGATAATAGACCATATACCAGCACCACGGGCAAACTATGGACTTTCTACGACTGCCTCTCTAATAGCCCCCAGTATATACCTGCGCAGCCGCCAAGTCGGGAAACCTTGTTTCATGCGCCGAAACCTATAGCACCCGCTAATGACGAGGTAATACCTATCTACCTAGAAACCGGCACTATCGGTGACATAATCTTGAAATGGAAGCACCCTCTGCCGGCAATGGAGTACGAGGTATGGATAGCAGAAGATGAAAGTTTTACCAAGCCTGTTGCGCGGCAGGCTGTTAGACCCCGCAACCGTGAGATGCCAGAATGGTTGCTCTCTGAATCTGTTAATCTCAGAATGGGTACCACCTACTACTGGAAATTGAGAGTGATCCAGGCAGCAACTGGTGAAAGAGGCGAAGGTGATTGGTCAGATACGATGTCTTTTAGTATAGCATCGCCTCCGTCCAAAATCCAGGAACCCGAGCCAGAGCAACCGAGCTTGCACCAAGAGACTACGGAGCACGGTGCGTTTTCATTCATTGCTAGCCTACCTCGGTGGACATGGGCGGTCCTGGCCTGCTTTTTGCTTGCTTTTATTATGGTTGCTATCAAACTTGCAACCCTGGGGAAAAGCAAAAGTAATTAAGAACCTTGTCCGTGTTTCCCAAGCAGGGGGAATGGCTTCTCACCCGCTACTTAGCATAGCCTAGCGGTACTCCAGATTTTACCTTGTAGCGTAATAATATGAAAATGAAAACACAATAAAGTACATGTTACAATTAAATGTGCTATCCAAGAACGGGACTGTAACATGCCTTTAGAGAACATAATTGTAAAAGGGGCACGTGAGCACAATCTGAAAAATATAGACGTGTCGATACCGCGCGATAAGCTAGTGGTCATCACTGGTGTCTCAGGCTCTGGTAAAAGCTCTCTAGCTTTTGACACAATATACGCTGAGGGACAACGGCGCTATGTGGAATCGCTCTCCGCCTATGCGCGCCAGTTCTTGGGGCGGCTGGAGAAGCCTGATGTTGACTACATCGATGGACTAAGCCCGGCCATTTCAATTGACCAAAAGGGACCGTCCCATAATCCTCGCTCTACCGTCGGGACAATGACCGAAATCTATGACTATCTGCGTCTTCTTTTTGCCAGGATAGGGCACCCGCATTGTCCAAAGTGTGGCAGAGAGATTTCGAAGCAGACGGTTCAACAGATAGTGGACGCTGTTCAAGAAATACCTGCTGGTAGCAGGATTATGGTTTTGGCACCTTTGATCAGAGATAGAAAAGGCGAACACCAAACTGTATTTGACGACCTCCGTAAGGCAGGTTTTGTTCGCGTTAGAGTGGACGGTCGTATTTACGATCTTGCTGAAGAGTTCCAACTGGACAGGAACAAAAAGCATAGCATAGAGGCGGTGGTCGACAGGCTCCTGGTTGGTGAAGCTGAAAATAGCCGTATTGCCGATTCGGTAGAGACGGCGTTAAAGCTAGGTGGCGGAATAGTGCTTATCTCGATAGCTAACGGGGACGAACTGCTTTTTTCCGAACACTTTGCCTGTGTGAATTGTGGTATCAGTCTGGGTGAGATTGCCCCGCGTACTTTTAGTTTTAACAGCCCGCACGGTGCTTGCCCCCGATGTAGCGGGCTTGGTGTGAAACTAGAGATTGACCCTGACCTCCTCATACCAGACAAAAGTCTGAGCTTGGCAGGAGGTGCTATTCGAGCTTGGGGATGGTTTTCATGGCATGTGGGTGAACTTCAAGAGCTGTCCGACCGTTATGGCTTTTCACTCCATACCCCTGTAAACAAACTTAAAAAAGAACATCTTGACCTTGTGCTCTATGGAGAGGAAGGTGAGCTTATAAAATACAGAAACCGGTATGGCAAAGTTAGAGAGTACTTCTCTGGTTACGAAGGAGTTATCCCATATTTAGAAAGGATTTATCGAGATACTGAATCGAACAATACACGCGCCGAGATTGAAAGATTCATGACTTCATACCCCTGCCCGGCGTGTGGAGGCAAAAGACTCAAGCCAGAATCATTGGCTATCACAATTGATGGTCGGAATATCATAGAAGTAACTGAAATGCCTGCCAAAGAGGCTTTAGATTGGGTACATGGTTTAACCGGTAATCCGAATTGCAAACCCAGACTTACTGCTTACGAACTCCGGGTTGCCCATCAAATACTCAAAGAGATAGCTGCTCGTCTCGGCTTTCTTATAGATATCGGACTGGGTTACTTAACGCTGGATCGTCCTTCAGCAACCTTAAGTGGCGGGGAGGCACAACGAATCCGTCTTGCAACTCAAATCGGCAGTGGCCTTATGGGAGTTCTTTACATATGCGATGAACCTACCATAGGACTACATCCAGCCGATATACACCGACTTATTGAAACAATGAGGCGATTGCGTGATTTAGGGAATACCATCATAGTTGTTGAGCACGATGAGGCCATGATGAAGGCTGCTGATTTTATCATTGATATGGGACCTGGTGCTGGCGACAATGGTGGCAGAGTCGTAGTTGCAGGAACACTCAGCGATATTATGAATTGTCCCGATTCCATAACCGGGCAATATCTGAGCAAGTCCAAGCAGATCCCGCTGCCCCAAGGACGCCGCCCTAGCTCAGGGAAAGAACTCATAATTAGGGGGGCACGTGAAAACAATTTGAAGAATATCGATGTTGCCATCCCACTGGGTAAATTCGTTTGCATAACCGGGGTATCTGGGAGTGGAAAGAGCACATTGGTGAATGAGGTGCTGTACAAAAAGCTTGCCCAGCTGCTTTATCGAGCAAAGGACAGACCGGGGCAGTGTGACGCTGTTATCGGTGTAGAGCATATTGATAAGGTCATCAACATCGACCAGTCCCCGATCGGGCGGACACCCCGCAGCAACCCAGCTACCTATACCGGAACTTTTACCCCCATCCGTGAACTGTTTGCCACTGTTCCTGAAGCCCGAATGCGCGGCTACAAACCAGGGCGGTTCTCCTTCAATGTGAAAGGCGGGCGCTGTGAGGCTTGTGAAGGCGAAGGTTTTATCCAGATAGAAATGCAGTTCCTGCCTGATGTCACCGTGCCCTGTGAGATATGTAAAGGCAAACGCTATAACCGCGAGGCACTGGAAATATATTTCAAAGGGAAGAATATCGCAGATGTCTTGGACATGACTGTGGATGAAGCCCTTGCCTTTTTCGAAAATTTCCCGCGAATAAAAAGCAAGCTGGAAACATTACGAGATGTCGGGCTTGGTTATATACACCTAGGACAGCCTGCTCCAACACTCTCCGGTGGTGAAGCGCAAAGAGTAAAGCTATCTACTGAGCTATCCCGCCGCTCTACAGGTAGAACTCTATATATACTGGACGAGCCAACTACCGGGTTATCCTTTGCTGATATAGCCTGCCTGCTAAATGTTCTGCAGCGACTGGTCGACGCAGGGAACACCGTGGTAATCATCGAGCACCACCTCGATGTTATTAAAAATGCCGACTACATAATCGACCTCGGTCCTGGTGCCGGAGACGATGGCGGCTATGTCATTGCCACTGGTACCCCAGAAGAGGTAGCAAAAGTGTCCGACTCTCTTACCGGGCAATATTTACGGCACGTACTACAGCAGAGGGAGCGGGAATATTCCCTGGCACCTTAATCGATGTTGCACCCTAAGCAAGTTCTTGCACAGCTACAAGTAATGCCTTCAGTCCATTCCTAGTTTACCCAGTTTCAGACACAACAGGCTGCCGTAAATATTTGAAAATCTCGACACCAAGTGCCGTAAGTGGCACATAAAGCACCATACCCCATATGCCAGCCAGGTAGGTCGCTATCGGGAGTAGGACTATTATTACTACAGGATGGAGTTCTAAATATGATCCCTGTATTCTGGGTCTCAGCAGAGAATTCTCCAAGAGTTGCACCAGTACATAGAGAAGTACCACCCATAGTACCTTTTCTGGTGCAATTGCTAAAACAACTACCACTGCTGCAATACCAGCGATCCATGGACCTGCTATAGGTACAAACTCCATCATCCCTGCCAAAACTGCTAGAGCTGGAGCGAGACCAATTCCCAGTATGTACAACCCGACAAAGCACATGATAAACACAGATGCCGCCAGCACTAACTGGGATTTGATCCAGCTGCCTATTACTTTGTCCAATATATTTACGATACCGTGGACACGCTCCCCTAAGTAAGCCCCTAGAAATGAATAGAGCCGGTGTGCCAATCTCTCCCAATCCTTCAAAACGTAAAATAGAAAAAGAGGCAAAGAAAACAAACTTAAAGCCAAGCCAGCACTAGCAGACAGCATGGAGACACTCTTAGCGAATATGTTCTTGGCAACGTTGCCTCCAAGAGAAGCTACATCTGCAACCAATTCATCCAGCTCTCCTCGAACTTCTGGGGGTAACCACTCGCGGAAACCTCTAAGCCAGTTCTGCAGATTCGAAAGTCCTTCGCTCAAATATCGGGGAATGTTCTGAATGAGAATAGAAAATGATTCGGCAACGCTGGCGACAATATAATAACCCAGTAGCGCAAGCAGGACCAAAATCAGCAAAAAGCTCAAGCCTATTAGTCCGACGCGCTTGGCCATCATCCATTTGCTTTGTCCACCTGGTAATTTTGCCTCGAGCCACTTTAGTAGAGGCATCAAGAGATATGCCAATAACAGGCCGAGAGCAAATGGTAGCAACATGCTTCTCAAAAAAAAGAGAAGCACGATAACCACACCCACGCCTAATACAATGAAGGCGAGGCGTAGGTTCTTTTGCCAAACGCCAGTTTCTGTGTTCAAGTTCTGCTAGTCTTAAATTTGAGTTTATGCAATCTCAGTAGGCTAGTCTCGCAAACCAACGCGGTAACCACGTTGCAAATATACCACTCCCGAACTAGGTATACACCATATGAACAGAGCTGATACTCGATGGATAGACTACAAACTGTCCACGTGTGCGCTTAGACTTTTTCTTGCGCCCTCTTAGCCGCCTCAGCAACAGACCCGCGAACCTTCTTTGCCGCCTCGGTTACCCGTTCTTTAATATCCCGCGCTTTCTCTTTCAGTATTTCCCTTGTCTCTTCACCAGGTCGTGGGGCAAATAGAAGTCCCAAAACCACGCCAGTGACTGCACCTATGACAAAACCAACAACAAAACTGCCGCTATCTCTCTCAGCCATCGCTCCCTCCTTCCTTCTTCTGAAAAAATTTGGTAACAAGATCGATACCCCCTAGAACACCACGTACTAGCGACACGAGCCGCACCACAGGTTCAATAACTTCGTCCTTCATCGATGTGGACATTTGACGAAGCGTAGATATGGTAGCCTCCAATACAATAAGCACGGCTTTTGCTCTTCTATACAAAATATATAGAAGTACGCCAGCAAATATAATAGCCGTGCTAAACAACACACCTGAAATACAGATGATAAGGTCGCGATATAACTCAATCTCCTCCATAGTCACCTCTGTGTATATATTCTTGACCCCATCATATCACACACTTAAATTGATTTAAATCCCTTTCTCAGAACCTTTCTCCCGCAACCATAGTACCACTCCAGTCGCCAGTAAAGCACAGGCTGCAATAATAAACTCAGCTTGAGTTGCGTTGACAAGCTCCTTCCGAACCAGAACATAATTGTAATTTATAACCAAGTAAATACCGGCTGCAATGAGATAGAACTGCCACCAGCGCCCCTTTCCTATTCCCCAACCTACTAGTGCAGTAGAAGCCAAATTAGCCCCAAGAAGAAAGAAGCTTTCCCAGAAACCAACGAGTTGTCCTATACCTTGCAATTGCACATTTTCCCAGCTCCATCCCGTGGAAAAGATATAATTATGTGTCCACATCGATTCCAAAATACCAAATCCAGCACCGCAAACACCCCCGGTTATCAGTCCTAGTTTAGGGTCGATTTGCCAACCTTTACGCCACCAGACGGTGACCACAGGTAACATCTTAAAGCCCTCGCGTACCAGACCGACCAAATACATAGAAGGTAAGCTAGCCAATAGAGCCCAGCGATTTATTACCTCAGGAGTCCAGATGGCTGTATATCCTGTTGATACTGCGTACCGAACAGGGTAGACGACAATAACAATTGTTATCGGTGATAATATAGCTCCGGCAGCCATCACAGCCCAAAGCCACGGCTTGCTCAAAAACAGTGGCCGATAGCATGCTAGCCACACTGCACCAAAAATCACCGCTAAAACAATTCCCCATGCAGTCGGAGGGGAAAAGAATTGGATGAGAAATTGGAGCATTTGCTGCAACATCAAAGCCTCCTTTATAGCCTAATGATTTCTGCCTTCAGTTTCTCCAGGTCTAACAATGCTACTGTTTGGCTTCCACTTAGATAGCCACAGACCTCTCCGGGGTTTACTAGCAATGTTGGACCGCTGACAATTTCTGCACGGTGATTGTGTCCTCTTATAACTATATCGTAAAGGCCGCATTTAACAAGTGAATCTACAATATGCTCGTGTGTCCCGTGCAGCAGGGCTATTTTTCGCCCTCCTAGCTCTAAAGAAGCAAAATCTCCCAGTGGTTTGATACCAAGCTCATCAAATCTTGCTTTGATAAATTCGCGGTCGCCCTCATTGTTACCCCAAACATAGTGCAGCCTGGCTTTCAGTTTGGAAAATTTTGGTACTACGAGTGGAGACACGAGGTCACCGGCATGCAAGATATCAGTCACATTGTGCTGATTGAAAAAATCGATGGCTGCCTCAATCGCATCAATCCTATCATGTGTGTCTGACATGATACCAATAACCATATTCACCTCCGTACTTACCCGATTCAGCTAGTGTTATTGAAAGAGAGTGCTGAGCCCATTTCAAGCTACTTAAAAGCAGCATCGAGAAAATTGCCTGATTGAAAGTGAAATACGAGAACCTCTCTAATCTTACTGCTCGGCGGTAGTTCCTCCGGGATAGATGGACGGCTGAGCCAATCGTACAAGAAAAAAGCCACCATAATGATAATGGCGATGATGACTATTCCTAGACATCCTGTAAGCCATGGGTCCGACTTCTGTTGCTTCTTCTTTTGAGTTTCTGGAACTTCTTCACCTGCTCCACTGTATTTTCTGGAAGGAAGGCGTGCAGCCCCTTCTTTTGGAAAAGGCTTTATCCTGCGCGGAGTTGGCCAGTATAGTCCTTCACGACACTTGGGGCAATTTACCAGCGTCGCATCTACAATAGCGCCACAGTAGGGACAATTATATTGGAATCTTTGTCCACAATGTTGGCAATATTCTTGCCCAACAAGGTTTTGTGCACCACAGGTAGGACAGAGGAATATCTCCTGCATTTCTTATTTATCCTCTTTTTTTATGCCTCAGTCTCTGCAGAAGCATTTGCAAATTCTAATCTATCAATCGGTATCTGTAAAATTTACGCTATAGCGTCAGACTTGTGAAAGATAAATAGATTTGTCTTCTGTCAGTCTCTCTATCTTAACAAATCCTCCATTTGCCGGATTAGTCTTTCACTTTCACTTGTGCTTAAGCCCAGATTGCTCTCCAGACGGCTCAAGCAATTATCCAAATCCGGATGCTGGCTTCTACCTTGCGCGATTCTCTGGTTTTGCCTTGCAATTCTATCATTAAGTTCTGAAAAATCGACACCCAGTTCGAGTTGCCGATCCAGAAAGTCCAGCGCCTTTTTCCATGCTTGCGGGTCTTCTATAGCTACCAAATAGAATGGTACCTGGACCCATAAATTTATTGCTGGTATGCCACGTTGCTGGGCAATCCAGAGAAGAAAAGAATTTATGGTTGGTCTTTGTCCCTCAGGTGTCTCATATTCCATGTTACTGACTACATCATAATTCTCAACCAAACGCTTTGTTTGGGATGAATTTGCTACGGTTAGCAATGTGCGGGGAACCGTATGAGCACTTGCTGTTGCCATTCCACCGAGCACATATATTCCTTTCACCTTGCAGATTTCTTCAGCGATGTCCAGTATTGTTACTAAAAAGTCATACCACTCGAACCTGGGCAAGTCGCTCTTCATAATCATCAAATTTTTCTGCGGGCAACAATAAAATTTAGTCTCAGGAAAGTGTGCTATATCATCTTCAACGGAAACCCCGTCTAGTGAGAAAAACTCCAGCGGCTCTATTTCGGCGAATACCAAACCACCCAGCTTTTTGTTCAAATATTCGGCAACTCCAACCCCTACCTTTCCAGCATCTGGCATCCAAGTGACAATCAAAGAAGCTGTTTGCATTTCAGGTCTACTGAAAATCTTGGCTCTCGTTTTCACCGTGATCTCAGTCCTCACCTGGCTCCTTTTTGAATAGCTTATCGATCTCCTGCAAAATTTTCCTTTTATCTTCTTCAGTAATAGGTCCTGGCTCTGCTTCCTTGATGTAAGTCATGCTCGCCAGCTTATCCAAATGCTCCCTTATCTCAGCAGGAAGTCTATGGTAGATAGATTCAATCTCCTTCTCTGTCCGCTTGGCAAACGTGTCAAGCTCAGTCATGTCAATCTCGACCCCGAGAATCATTTCCAGAACCCTGAGCACCGCTTTTGACCCTTTAGGATAAGGTATTGGAAATCCGTGCAGATAAATTGGTATTTCACCCATCAAGCAAGCAGCTTCGATACCTCTCTTCTTAGCCACACCGAGCAGTAGTCCATTCAGTCCAGTGATATTGCCTTGACCGCCACGCCCCTCTATATCTGACATAAGTACTGTATTCGGATAACCTTTCATTTCTTTAATCAAAGATTCACTATTGGGTACCACCCAGACCCTAGAACCTGTGGTGTGGTGAATAGGTGCTACAGCTGCTCCAGACGTATAGATACGCTTGCAGCCGAACTTCGCTGCTACATCAATGACTAGATTTGCCATCTTGTAAGCTTTAGTTCCCTCTGCGTATACCTTCGCACCTGTGCCCGGCTGCTCCTCGCCTATGAAGAAAAGCAAATCGCCTTTGTATGTTCGCTTGAAGTAGAACTTACTGCTGGGGAATTCCAGGGCTTTCAGTACACCGTCTCTTATCACGACTTTCCTTGGGTAGAAAAATTCCCAAGGCTCTATCTCGCCTAGTTCTTCTGCCCCGAGCATCTTCCTTAAGGTATCAACGGCTATTATCCCGATATTCCCAATCCCGGGCCAGCACGCTATTAATAGCGGCGCTTCCAATTCAGGTTCTTTATAAAAGACAATTCCCATCTTACCTGTCTACCTGCTAATGAGCCATAACTACAGTCTTTGCTTGATTAAGTATAACATACAGATTAACAGACCGAAACTCGGTAGGTTGTAAAATGAGTTGCAAAGCCAGACTTGAGAGCAGCCAGACACATGTTTCTGAAGCACATTGTTCTTGACATCCGCACAATGCAGAGGCTATACTTCCTCTCAGATTAAAGGGCCATTAGCTCAGTCGGCTAGAGCACGGTCCTGATAAGACCGGGGTCTGTGGTTCGAATCCACAATGGCCCACCATAGGTAATATTATTAACCACTGGTTAGCTTTAGGTTTTTCAACTGCTTGGTTATCGGCTGACTTTCCCTCACGAAGCAAGCTAATATTAACTGCTTTTATGATTGGGCTGTGATGATTTGGTCAGTAACCATTGTTTACCTCCTTTATTTCAGCCCTTCACGAGGGTTCTTTGCAGCTACCTGTCAGCAGCCGGGTTCACCATAATGACCACAACAAGTCTGCCTTTCGATTATTTTAATCATGTTGTTGCGTAAAACAAGGCGAAGCTTCTTATGGAAGATATTGTTTCCCTCAAATGTGATAGAATGGCGGCTGAGACATGGTTATTTAGCCGGTCTAGACTGATCATAAGGAGAGGTGCATTGAGTTTTGATAAAATAACAGTTTTTTCCCTTCTAGTCTGTCTGCTATTGAGTGCCTTGTCCGTGAGTGCCTGTGGTAGAAAAGCTTCACCGGGTGCTACGGATAGAACCCCAGTTTCACCAGGTACTACCAGTACAACTCCGACTGCGACGGTGGGTGATAAGCTTGGCTTCCATACCACAAGGGCAAAAGGCGAGCAAGAATGCATCGTGGTGCTTACCAACTTTCCTGATGTTAAACGCCAATATCCTGAAAAAATGCTGTCCGATAGGATTACAAACTTCCTCGGCCCCTATTTTCAAGTTGCGTCATACGATAAGCTAAGGCTTCAGGTAGATGTAAGCAAGCCCATCGTACTGCCAAAACCAGTCTCGTACTATAAGATATCGCCAAGGAATTTGGAAGTCGATCACTCAAAAGTCGCCGCATTGGTTACTGATGCAGTCAATGCCGCCGATAGCGATATCAACTTCAATGACTATGATTATGTTATATTAGCCTTTGGGGCAACACAGGTGGAGTATGGAATGGTTGGTCTGTGCCCTATTCCAGGTATGCTCGGTTTTGAAATTACATCCAAGACCAATAAGAGTGGTGAAGTCATAAACAACGCTGCGGTATTTGCAGAAAATGCTCATTTAGGTACCTATGTTCATGATACCCTGCATATGCTTGGTGGCAGGATCGGTACACAACGCGTGACACCATGCCTATATGACCATGACTTGCAGGCAAAATATCCCTTTATGCCTGATTTCGCCAAAGCCATGATTAATATGGGCTTTTGGGACCCATTATCGTCCCATGCACCTTATAAATTAGAATTACCACCAACTGGATTATCCTCATGGACAAAATTGCGTTTAAACTGGGTTGATGAGTCAAAAATAGCGCTCGTACCAGCCGGGCAGACTGCCACTGTTGATCTAGGACCATTGACGGATCGGAATTCGGCGACTTTAGTAATAAAGATCCCCATTACCGATAAAACCTACTACCTGGTTGAAAACCGCCAGAAGATTGGCTCTGATGTTAATTGCCCGACGTCAGGCATTTTAGTTCTTTACGCCGATGACTCAATTTACGAGTGCCGTCAGGGGCAATCGCCAGTAAAGATAATGGACGCTAATCCCAGCGTTCCCTATTTCAACGATGCCACTTTTGATATTGGAAAGAAAGACAGATACGTTGATACCAAGAACAATATAGCTATAATTCTGCAGAAGAAGGACGGACTATCTTACCAAATTCAAGTCACGACTGCTGATAAAGCCAAATAGATTAGCTTGAGTGAGCTGTAGAAGGACTGGTTTGTGTTTTCCGTAGGCGGGATTAGATAGGAGCTTATGCAATAAGCCGAGGTTGTGCTCCCAAACCAGGGTTATACCATAGAAGACGGCTATGAAAACAACGGACCGTGTTAAGACGCCAGGGGTGTAGAGATAAGCACTACTCTCCTATGGTTCCACGCCTTTTAAACTCTCGGTGACAAATCAGGCTTTTTCTGGGGAGGCAATAGATATACTTCTTTAAACAGTCATAACCTGACTATTTGAGAACATGCAAACGCGCCCCAGAAGGGGGACCTCAACTATCTACCGTGCAGGTAGCGAAATGCGGACAGGGCAGCAGTAGCACCATCGCCAACAGCGCTGGACACCTGGCGTGGCGAGTTGGTCCTGATATCGCCAGCAGCAAAAATACCTGGTGTCCGCGTCGCCATCAGACCATCAGTAATGATATGCCCTGCCTCATCCAAACTGACTATACCAGCGAAGCTACGGCTGTTCGGTTCCAGCCCTATGGCTACAAATACACCGGACACCTCGAGCACTGAACTTTTTCCAGTCTTTATATTGCGTAGCTTCAGTCCGTTTACTTTCTCTTCGCCAATAATTTCTTCGACTACAGTGTCCCAGATAAATTTTAGCCCTTTTCTAAGGAAAGCTTGTTTTTGGAGTGCCTCCGCTGCCCGAAGCTGGTCCCTCCGGTGTATTACGTAGACATTACTGGCATGCTCGCTGAGTTCAATTGCATCGGTTAGCGCAGTATCCCCACCACCGACAACAGCTACGTCAAGACCACGAAAAAGGAAACCGTCACACGTAGCACAATAGGACACACCACGACCTATCAATCTATCTTCTCCAGGGACATTGAGTCGACGGTACTCCGAGCCGGCAGCAATGATGACAGCCTGAGCTTCGAAATCACCCACACTTGTGATGATGGTATAGCAATTGCCAACCTGCCTGATTCCTGTAACCTCGACATTCGTAGTCTCCAGCCCATACTTCACCGCTTGCTGGTGCATCAGATTAGCCAATTCAATCCCGGAGACGCCGTCAGGGAAACCGGGATAGTTGTCGACTCTACGGGCATTTACTATTTGCCCGCCAAATAAAGCACGCTCCAGCAATAAGGCTCTAAGCCCAGCACGGCAAGCATACATGCCGGCTGTCAACCCCGCTGGGCCACCACCAATGATGATAACCTCATAGGCAGACACTGCTTTCACCAAGCATCACAAAAGTGAGCTCCTCTACCATCATACAGATTGTACAGGATTTCGAATGACAGTTCCACCTGTGGGAAGTTGACATAATATTAGAACGGCAGCTTTTGAGTGTTTGTAACTTTAGTACTAATTGGCATGGGCATTTAGTCATGATAGCTTAATCTGAATCTGTAAAATTGCACGGTAACTTGCCGCGGTCATGTGCGAAATGCGACAATGAATAAATAAAAGTAAAAAATAATAAGCAAGCTGGAGCAGGGTATATGAAAGCCGGGGGCAAGAACTTCTCAGCTACTTTGGAAAAAACTCGTAGTGACGTTTTTGAAGATTTCACCATTACTGCCTTACCAGACCATCTACAAGGTAATCAGAAGGCAAAGGTGTTGGTGGTAGACGATGAACCCATGGTCCGAGAGACGATCAGTCGCAAGCTACGGGAGAACGGATTTACATGCGCAACTGCTGCTGGAGGCGAAGAAGCTCTGAACAGGATCAAAAGACACAGCTTCGACCTGGTGCTCTTGGATATCAGGATGCCTGAAAAGAGCGGACTTGCAACTTTGGCAGAGATAAAAAGCCAATACCCCGATATTGCAGTCATTATGGTAACCGTGGTAGCTGATATAGATGTAGCTATCAGTTCTATGAGGGAAGGAGCGTCCGATTTCATTCTCAAGCCCGTAGACTTTGACATCCTGTTGCTAAGCGTGGATAGAGTATTGGAGAAAAGAAGATTGATGCTCGAAAACAAGAGGTACCAGCTTTATCTGGAGCAGAGGGTTGCAGAGCAAGCGAAAATAATACGCGAATCGTTTATTAACTCAGTCAAGTCGCTAGTTCATGCCTTGGAAGCCAAAGATGTATACACAAGCGGTCACTCGCAAAGGGTCACAGATATAGCGACCGATATCGCTGAGGCAATGCATTGGGATGAAGGACAATTGGAGAAAATAAGACTCGCCGGGATTTTACACGACATCGGTAAAATCGGTGTTCCAGAATCGATACTGAACAAGCCTGGCAAGCTAGAGAAGGATGAATTCGAAATAGTGAAAACCCATTGTGAAATAGGCGAAAGAATTTTACGTTCGGTCATAACGGATGAAGAAATACTCAAAGCGATCCGTCATCATCACGAGCGTTATGATGGCACTGGATACCCGGATGGACTATCAGGCGACAGGATCCCTCAAGGCGCCAGGATCCTTGCTGCTGCCGATGCTTACGACGCAATGACCTCAGACCGCCCGTATCGAAAGGCAATGACCCACTCGCAGGCATGTATTGAGCTAGAGAAAAAAAGTGGACTTCAATTTGACCCTGAAGTGGCGAGTATTTTCCTGGCAGAAGTAGCCCCAAGGGTCAAACCGCAGAGCTCATAACATGTTGCCAAACAGAACCCCGGGCAGAGCCCCACAATATACTTGACATAATATCCACTCACTATTGCTTATAGCGGCTGTGAAAAGCCTGGTGCACTTCCTTCAAGTGCTTGTTGGTTACATGGGTATACACCTGAGTTGTTCGAATACTTTCATGTCCGAGCATCTCTTGAACGGAGCGGAGGTCAGCGCCGCCAACCAACAGGTCGGTAGCGAAAGAATGTCTGATGGTGTGTGGAGTAACTTCAATAGGAAGACCAGCAAGGCGAGCGTATTTTTCAACAATCCTCTGTACAGAACGGGCAGTTAGACGCATCTTTTCACCTTTCTGCCTGAATTCCTTACTACCGCTGTATCTGATAAACAAAGGCTTAAAATCGTCCTTGCGTGTCTGCAGGTACCGCTGTAGCCACTCTGCTGCTGTATCCGATAGAAAAACGACCCTGACCTTATCTCCTTTACCCCTAACACTGAACTCTTTTCGCTCTAGGTCTATCTGGTCACGATTAAGTTGAACCAGCTCTGAGACTCGAAGCCCGGTACTGAATAAAGTCTCCAGAATTGCTTTGTCTCTCAAGCCAACCTTGCTGGATATTTCAGGGCTATCGAGTAGCTTCTCTACTTGGTCCCGGTTAAGAAATGACACAGAGCGCGGGCTTTGTTTTGGTAACTCTATCTTGTCCGGTGACAAAACCTGTAAATCCTTATGGACCGAAAGGTAGCGCAAAAAGGCTCGCAAGGCAACAAGGTGGTGAACTTGTGTAGAGCGCTTAAGCGGCTTGCCCTTAGCGTCACGTAACCGCGCCAAATACAAGCGGTACCTCAATACCGTTTCAGAATCCATGTCTGTAATTTCTTTTTCCGGAAAGTTGGTGCTAAACCACTCCACAAACCGGTTCAAGTAATGCAAATAGCGCTGAATAGTCAGCGGGGAACGCCCACGCACGACCTCTAAGTACTCAAGAAATTGTGCTATTAAACGCTCAGCCATGAGCATTTTACGCATATATCCTTCAGCATGTCTGTGCTTATTGCGATGTCGCAAAAGTGCTCTTGTGCGACACGGACTCCACAGTACTCGGCAACTGCCTCAAGCACCGAGTGATCCCCTCGAGCAGCTGGTCTAGGTACCACCCTTTAAGGGCTGAAATCGGGAAAATTGTTCTGTCTGTTGTCTGGTTGAAATCTGGTGGCAGCTGCAGCAGGTCATCCGGCTTTTGCAATAATAAGTCTATTTTATTCAACGCCAGAAGACGTGGTTTGTTCTCCAGCCCTAAGTCAACCAGTATATTCTCCACAGTCTTAAACTGTTCAACAGCATTGTGATGTGTTATGTCAACTATATGGACGATTAGGTCGGCTTCAGTAAGTTCTTCCAGTGTCGCTCTAAAGGCTGCGACTATTGATGGTGGCAACTTATGAATAAAGCCGACGGTATCCGTAATGAGAAATGAAAACCCGTCCGAAGAAGTTAGGCGCCTGGTCACCGGGTCTAAGGTTGAGAATAATTTATTCTCAGCTAGTACATTCGTCTGGCTGAGTGTATTAAGTAGTGTACTCTTGCCAGCGTTCGTGTAACCAACCAGAGCGACCACAGGAATCCGGTTCCTTTTTCTGTTCTGTCGATACAGTTCTCTATGTCGCCTTACACCTTCAAGTTGCCGTTTCAATCGGTGAATGCGACGCCGAATAAGACGGCGGTCAGTTTCTAGCTGCGACTCGCCGGGCCCTCGTGTGCCAATCCCAGCACCAAGCCGCTCCAAGTGACTCCACTGACCTGCAAGCCGGGGCAATAGATATTGGTGTTGCGCTAATTCTACCTGTAACTGTCCTTCACGCGTGTGAGCCCTTTTGGCGAAAATGTCCAGTATTAATGCTGTACGGTCAATAACCTTGACTTTAAGCGCCTCCTCAAGATTCCGTTGCTGACGGGGCGATAACTCATCATTAAATATGACCACAGTATATGGGTACCGACCTTTTAAGGAGATGAGGTCCTGCAGCTTGCCTTTTCCCAAATAATAGCTGGGCGAAGACACCTCTAGCTTCTGTGTTATCCTGCCAAGCACTTCAGCTCCAGCTGTCATAGCAAGTTGGGACAATTCTTCCATGGAGTCATTAAGCGGCCAGCTATCTTCCATGCCTTTCACCTCAACACCGACTAAGAAAGCCCTCTCCGTTCCTGCCTCTGTTCCAAGTAATGCTTTTCTAACCATTTTCCTGCAATAAATATTATGTCAAATTAGCTTTTACCCATCGCACCGAAGTTAAGTAACCTCTCTATTCCCTTCTCCAGGCGCTCATCAGGTAGAGTGAGGGAAAAACGGACATATCCCTCACCGAAAGCACCGTAGCCAGTTCCTGGTGTGACTGCTAAGCCCACTTTATCCAGTAACTCCGTCGCAAATTTTACAGATGTGTAACCTTCGGGAATACGGCACCAGACGTAGAAACCAGCTTTTGGTATCCTGGCTTTCAGCCCGATCTTATAGATAGCATTTAATAGCTTGTCGCGACGTTTCTGGTAGATAATATTGTGTGCATTAATGCAGTCCTGTGGACCGGTAAGCGCTTTGATTGCAGCGCGCTGTATAGCTTGCGGAATCCCTGAATCCAGGTTCGACTTAAAGCGAAATAGCGTGTCTATCATCCGTGCGTTACCTACAGCCATCCCGATGCGCCAGCCCGTCATATTGTATGTCTTGGATAACGAATGGAATTCGATCCCAAGGTCTTTAGCACCTGGTAGTTGTAAGAAGCTTGGTGGAGAATATCCATCAAAAGAAACCTCAGTATATGGGGCGTCGTGACATATAGCTAAGCCATATTCACGTGCGAAATCGACGGCTTTCTGGAAGAAGTTGAGGTCAGCTACTGCGCCTGTAGGGTTATTGGGATAATTGAGCCACAATAACTTTGCTTTTTGGCTCACCTTTTTAGAAATGCTGGTAAAATCAGGTAGAAAATCGTTATCCTCAGTCAACGGCAACGAGTAAACTTCGCCGCCAGCCAGCAACGTGCTCATTGAGTACACAGGATAGCCGGGGTCAGGCACCAGAGCTATATCACCCGGGTCGATAAAACAAAAGGACACATGTCCTATGCCTTCTTTGGAGCCTATCAGAGGTAGCACTTCACAATCAGGGTCTAGAATCACTCCAAAGCGACGCTGGTACCAACCGGCAATGGCTTTGCGAAGTTCAGGAAGACCAGATGTCTCTGGATAGCGATGATTTACCGGGTCATGAGCTGCCTGACAAAGCTCTTCAATAATGTGCGGTGGAGTCGGCATATCAGGGTCACCTATAGCAAAGCTTATCACATCTTCTCCCTGAGCCTGTTTCTCCAGGATTTTGCGGTTGATCTCAACAAAAAGGTAAGGTGGGAGCTTGCTCAGTTTATGCGAAAATTTCATCTTGACCACTCCCCAATGAATACTTCCTCGACAGGTCCGCTGAAGTAAATTTCCCCTACCCCATCCCAGCAAACAGTGAGCTTGCCGCCTGTTAATATTATGTCCACTACGTCACCTGTAAGTCTTTTGCATCTGGCTAATACCCCTACAGCGCAAGCACCGCTGCCGCAGGAGAGGGTCTCCCCGACACCGCGTTCCCAGACTCGAACCTCGATCGTTTTGAAATTTAACACCCTTGCTACTTCAAAATTTGTTCGCTGTGGAAACATAGGGTGCTTCTCCACTTTGGGTCCTATACTGCTGAGTGGGAAGCTTGCTACCGGTTGAGATATAAAAGTTACAGTATGAGGATTTCCAACTGACACCAAAGACACAGCCAGCTTTTCACTGCCTACTTTAAGAGGATAATCCAAAATAGGTGTTATGTCAACTTTATTTTTGCCAGCCTTCTGTTCGCGGATTTTTACCGGGATATCACTGGCTGAAAATGCAGGGCTGCCCATATTCACTTCCACCTGCTTCACTCTGCCTTGTGATAAAGTAGCGCATACAGTCCTAATGCCGGCCGGTGTTTCTATTCTCAGTGTCGGACCTTTAACGATTTGCCGTTCAATGGCATACTTAGCCAAGCATCTCAGACCATTCCCACAAACCTCCGCTTCAGAGCCATCGGGATTGAATATCCTCATTTTTAAGTCAGCAACTTTTGAGGACGTTACCAAGATCAAGCCGTCAGCACCCACGCCAAAATGTCGATCACACATCTGGCTGGAAAGTTTTGACCAATCTTTTTCGATATTACGAGCGTCTATCACGATAAAGTCATTGCCTGTTGCCTGAAGCTTAGCGAAATTCACGTTGCTTCACCTGCAAGAAAACTTTCAATAAGTCTGGGTACATCTCGGTAAATGGCGCTATATTCATTAAACCAATGGATACGGGGGTCGCTAGGACGAAACCAAGCATACTGATGCCGGACAAAACGGTGGGTCTGCCACTTTATCTGCTGGACAGCATCTTCAAGCCTCAATCGTCCTTGGAGGAACATGCCGATTTGTTTATAACCAATCCCTGACATAGCAGGTAGGTGCAGTCCGTATCCTTTGTCCAAAAGCCTTTTCACTTCTTCTACCAGCCCCTGTTTTATCATTTCGTCTACCCGCAAGTCAATTCGCTGGTAAAGACGCTCCCGCTGCAATGTTAAACCGATAATCAGAATAGGAAACTCGGGAGATTGTCTGTGCCATCCCTCGGATATCGGCTTTCCGGATATTAGATAGACTTCTAAAGCCCTTATGATTCGACGCAAATTGGTAGGCATGACTTTGGCTGCAGCAACAGGATCAACTCTTTGCAATTCTTGAAAAAGCCCACTGACACCTTGCTCTTCGGCTCTAAGCTCAAGACTATGTCGCAATTGAAAGTCCGGTGCCACGGTTGGTATTCTCCAGCCTTCTATCAGTGACCAGATATACATACCGCTACCACCGACCAAGAAAGGAATTTTGTTTCTTTGCTGAATATCAGCGATAGCTGTAACTGCTAATTGGTCATATATTGCTAGGTTGAATGGCTCGTCTGGATCAACAACATCTATGATGTGGTGAGGGATTAAACGGCGCTCTTGCGCACTCGGTTTTGCCGTACCGATATCCATGTACCGGTAAACCTGGCGGCTATCAGCATTAACTATCTCGCCATTAAAACGCTGTGCTAAGTATAGAGCGAGCTGACTTTTGCCGACTGCTGTTGGTCCAACAACAGCAATAATGCACTTCATCAGAGGGATTTGGAATTTGCTGTCTGTCTTACAATACTCAAAAACTCTTCGGACTTAAGACTGGCGCCACCGATTAAAGCACCATCGATCTCCGGTTGAGAAACGAAGTCGGTAATATTGTTACTGGTCACACTCCCTCCGTAAAGTATCCGCACCTGTTGGGCTAATCTATCCCCCCACATATCCACCAGCAAATTGCGTACGAAGGCAATCGTCAGGTTGGCTTCCTTACCTGTAGCAGCCTTACCTGTTCCGATAGCCCATACTGGTTCATAAGCGATTACCAGTTGCTCAGTAGGAGACACACCATCTAGCCCTGTTCGTACCTGCTGAGTAAGTATCTGGCTAGTACGTTTAGCCTCATTATCAGCTAGACTCTCTCCTATACAAAGAATAGGATTTATACCATATGTCAGGGCTTTCTTTACTTTCCTATTTACAATCTCGTCTGTCTCCCCGAAGTAGTTCCTACGCTCTGAATGTCCCAGGATGACAAACTGGCACAAGCCGACCAGCATCAGGGGGGAAATCTCACCAGTATATGCGCCTTTGTCTTCGAAGTGCATATTCTGGGCGCCCAGCCTTATCGATGTACCTTTAATCAGTTCGCTGATGTGCGCTAAAGCAATAAACGGTGGACAGAGCACCTTTTCTACACCAGTTATCTGGTCCAACTCTTGCTTCATAGTCTGCACCAATCTCGTTGCTTCAACGAGATTGGTGTTCATCTTCCAGTTGCCTGCGAGTAGGGGTTCGCGCAAAATTCAAGCTCCAAATTTACTCAGTTTGAGAGCATGAGCCATGGCTAACGGCATTACCTCGAGAGCAGAAATCCTGCCCAACTCTCCTAGAGCACAAGCAAGTTCCGAGAACCTAGTCGCCTTGCTATGGCGGCACCAGGAGGAACATATCAGAATCGGTACTGGATGCCAGCTATGTCCTTTTAACAAAGCAGGTGTGGAGTGGTCACCAGTAACCACAAGGACATCGGGCTTCAAAGCAAGCAACGCAGGTAAAGCTCTATCAACCTGCTCAATGACCCTCACCTTTCGCATAAAGTCACCATCTTCCCCGGCGCTATCAGCTTCTTTGACATGAACGAAGAAAAAATCATGCTCAGCATAACACTCAGCCAGGACCTTCAATTCTTCTTTAAAATCACCCTCCACACTAAATACTTTCATCCCTACTAGCTTAGCTAATCCCTTGTACATTGGATATCTAGCAATAGCTACCGGCTTTAGTTTATAGATTTCACTCATAGAAGGGATCGCCGGTAACCGGGAAAATCCACGCAGTAAAATCATGTTAGCTGGATAGTGTTTTTTCAAAATCTTCTTGCTTTCTTCGATGAATCTATTCACCATATCAGCGGTAAATTGAGCTTCAGGACTTTCAGCCGCTACTACATAAGGCGCGATACCAACTTTTTGGGGATCTGTGTCGTTCAAACCTGGGTTTAGTCCTTCGCCGCGTAAAACCAGCATGAACCTGTGCTCCCTGACGGGTAAGACAAAGGTCTCAACACCATCCAGCTTAATCTGGCTTAGCAATGAGCAAAGTTCAGCGCACTTCGCTGTACTGATACGCCCAGCCCTACGGTCGGTAATTAGCCCGTTCTCATCAATGGTGCAAAAATTGCCGCGGGCTGCAATGTCCCCTTCTGTGAGTTCGAAGCCAACTCCAAGTGCCTCGAGGACACCCCTACCAATACGGAATTTGATAGGGTCATACCCAAACAGTGCTAAATGCGCTGGCCCACTCCCAGGCGTTATACCTGGACCTATAGGGTCGATAAGCCCACAAGCTCCAGACTTGGCTAGCTTATCAAGATGCGGAGTAAACGCAGTCTCAAGCTCTGTCTTTCTCGTCTTTATGTCAGGCAACCCACCAAGCCCATCAATAACAAGCATAACTATTTTGCTAGGTGTAGTGATGCTAATCTCCTCCAGCACTTCCAAATTCATTATTATTCCTGCTTGTCCAGCAATACTTCGACCCCAGGCAATCTTTCCCCTTCGAGGAATTTCAGGCTAGCACCACCGCCCGTAGAAACATGGCTCATCTTATCCGCCAGCCCCAAATCCTCCACAACCTCAGCAGTAGAGCCACCACCAATCACAGTGGTTGCGGGAATGCTAGCAAGCAGGTTAGCCATCGCCCTGGTCCCTGCAGCAAAACTTGGTATTTCGTAGATTCCCATTGGGCCATTCCAGAACACGGTTCGGCATTTCATAAGCTGCTGCGAAAATAGCTCTATCGTTTTGGGTCCTATATCTACGATATATTCAGTCAGTGGGATTTGTGTTACTGGCACTGTTTCACCGATACTTTCCTGGCTCGTATCTTTAGCAACCACAACATCTACAGGTAACCATATTGATATTCCATTTTGGTTTGCCGTCTTGACAATATCCCGTGCTACATCCTGCTTATCAGTCTCAACCAGCGAAGCTCCAATTTCATAGCCAGTGGCTTTAAGAAAGACAGAAGCCATACCACCACCAATAAGCAGAAAATCAACCTTAGTCAGGATATTCTGGATGAGCCCAATTTTATCACTGATTTTAGCACCGCCTAAAAGCGCAGCAAAAGGGCGCTCCGGCGAGGTCAAAATTCTCCCCAGAATCTCAAGTTCCTTTTCCATCAGCAAACCGGCAACGGCTGGAATATGTTTGGCTACTCCCACAGTAGAAGCATGCGCCCGGTGGGCAGCACCAAAAGCGTCATTTACATAGATGTCAGCTAGACTCGCCAGTTCTTTAGCAAAAGCAGGGTCATTGGCTTCTTCCTCAGGATGGAAGCGGATGTTCTCAAGGAGTAAAACGTCCCCTTCCTTCAGCTCGTCAATTGCTCTTTCTACCTCAGGACCGATACAATCTGAAGCAGTGGACACCGGTAAATTCAAAAGCTGCGAAAGCCTGAAGGCAATCGGTTTGGTCCTTAGCTCTTCAATGACTTTACCTTTCGGGCGTCCTAAATGCGTACACAGAATAATCCTGGCACCATGCTCAATCAAATATTTTATTGTCGGTATAGCAGCCCTGATCCGGCTGTCATTGGTGATAGCTCCTGACCTTAAGTCCATGGGGACATTAAAGTCTACCCTAACAAGTACTCTTTTTCCTTTAACATCTATGTCCCTGATTGTCTTCTTTGTCATACCTACTGCTTAATGAGAGCCTGTTCCAACCGATATTTGATGCTTTTTACCTCTTCAATAGCCGATTTAGCAGTCTCAAATATACCCTTCCCCGATCTATCCGCCTCAGCAATCTCCGGATGATAGTTTACAAAACCGAGGACTTCGAAATCAGCCAGGCTTTCAATCACAAACTTACGTTCGCTTTCATCATGAGTTTTCGACCCTACCACATAACACCTCTTGATGCCCAGGTCCTTAGCTAGACCACGTATAGCCCGGGCTGTCTGAAAACTCCGCTGTCCTGGTTCGACAACGATGAGCAAGGCGTCTACTGCCTTGGCTGTGCCGCGACCTAAATTTTCAACCCCGGCATCCATATCCATTATGATTACTTCAGACCTGCCCAACACAAGATGGCTAACTAGACTTTTGAGCAAGGCGCTTTCTGGACACATGCAACCACTTCCACCCTTTTTGACTGTCCCCATTACTAAGAGCTTGATACCATCAAGATGGAGAGAGAATCGGTCGGGGATGTCATCTACCTTAGGATTTAACTTAAAAAACGAGCTATAGCTGCCAGCTTTGGCACCGGTGCGCTCCTCAACCAACTCTTTGAGTTCAGCAATTGGCTTCAAGCGGCTAGCTGCTTCCCTGCTGACACCAAGTGCCATAGCTAAATTAGCATCAGGATTAGCATCAATTGCTATTACCTCTTTGCCTTCGGAGGCATATACCCCTGCTAAAAGACTTGCCAGTGTAGTCTTGCCTACCCCGCCTTTACCTGTTATAGCTAGTTTCATAACAATTTACATCAAGCAGACAGGGAAAGTCACAAATGCACCGATAATCCTATCGCGCAAGGCAAAATGAGTATATCGAATGTTGATATCAAAATCAAGGTGGTGCTGGAAACTAACTACCAGCACCACCTCCCTGTCTTGACATACTATATAATTTTTGAGTCGTCCTTATATATTACTTCCAGCCAGCGCGTGCACCAAAGCCCATCGCCATAGGACCTATAGGCCAGTTGAATCCCAAAGTCATTACCGTGTCGATATCCTCTGGTTTCTCTACCACTCCTTCTTCCAAGATCTTCCGTGCCTCTTGCCCTATAGCAGCGTAAATGCGGTTGCCTACATGACCGCGATCACCGGGTACATCCTTGACTTTTACAGGGACTTTGCCTATCTTTTGACAAAATGCCACACAAGCCTCCAGCACATCCTTGGACAACTCGGGTGTCCATATAACCTCTACCAGCCGCATAATATTTGCTGGACTGAAGAAATGAAGACCAAGGAATTTGTCTTTCCGGTTAGTGACTGCTGCCATGTCCCGTATGGTGAAGAAAGAGGTATTACTGGCAAATACTGCTTCTTTCTTCACCAGCCCATCTAGGTCTTTAAAAAGCTGAAGTTTGAGGTCTTTGTTCTCGAGCTGTCCGGGATTTGCCCCTCCAATCGCTTCGATGAGCAGATCTACGTTTTTGAGGTCCTCCAGTTTCGACGTCAGCGTCAAATTTGCCAGCGCTTGATCCATCTGTTCCTTTGTTATCTTGCCACGATCGACAGCTCCCTTCAGACCAAAGCGACCGTTGACCATATCATCCTTGGCTTTAGCAAGTATCTCGTCATTAAGGTCACGCCCGATTACTTTATAACCGGCTAACAATGCTGATATAGAAATGCCACGCCCCATTACACCCATGCCTACCATGCCAACGGTTTTGATATCTTCCAGCTTCATAATAAACCTCCTTTTGTAGAATATTGGAACCGATTTCAATTGTAACACAACGATATGTTGACACGCAAGCCAGTTACAAGTTGCAGCAGCAATATCTCGCTGTTATAATTAAATGGTCTAGCAAGTTAGATACACGATGTAGCACCGATTCTTACATCATGTAGAGAAAAACCTTAACTGGTGAAAATTTTAAGGAAGGTTGGTAGATGGCAAAAAAACCGCGAAGGGATTTAGTAGAGAATATAATAAAGGCTTTGCTCGACTCCGAGATTCCTGAAATACAGGCTCAAGCCAAGAAACTGGCTGAGCAGATCAAAAAGCTCGAAGAGCATGGGCACAGGCTTCAAGAATACATCGCTCAACTAGAAAGTTTGACCTCGGAAGAAGCCAGTGCCGTGGTTGAGAGTAAGATTAATGAACTGCTCGGCAATCTCGACAACGCCTTAAATGAGTTAAGAAAGCGGTCAAAAAAGATTATCCCTTCAGCAATCGAGACTAAAGCCCGAGGAACAGTAACAGAGGCGCCTGCTGAAGTAGCACCATCAAAAGAACCTGAAAGGCGATACGAGGAAGAAGAAGTCGTGCTACCACGTTCAGCAGTAGGCGTGGAAAAATACATCACTCCTGAAGGATTTGTAATCAGAAAGACACGGCGCTAGAACAATCCGTGCCCCTGTAGCTCAGCAGGATAGAGCAGCGGTTTCCTAAACCGCGTGTCGGGCGTTCAAATCGCCCCAGGGGTACCAGAAGAAAATATATAGGGTAGGGGTGTAGCTCAGCTTGGTAGAGCAGCGGTCTCCAAAACCGCAGGCCGCGGGTTCGAGTCCTGCCACCCCTGCCAGTATTAGGAAGAAGTCAAAAAGAAATACGGAAATCAAAGTATAAGCCCGGGGAGCCTGTGGGAAAACAACACCAACATTGTAAATTTTTTGAGCCCAAAAGCGGTGACCTTCTAGAGGCGAGCACTTTAGTAAGGGAGTGATTACGCGCAAGAGACCTGTAACATGCTTATCCCGAACTAGGATTGCCGAGGTGGTGGAATCAGGTAGACACGCCATCTTGAGGGGGTGGTGGGCGAAAGCCCGTAGGAGTTCAAATCTCCTCCTCGGCACCATTTTTGAGACCTAGCTTATTTGCTATAATAAAACCAGAGCGGAAGTAGTTCAGCGGTAGAACACCTCCTTGCCAAGGAGGGGGTCGCGAGTTCGAATCTCGTCTTCCGCTCCATTTTTGATTTGAAAAGACTGGCGGCGTAGCCAAGTGGTTAAGGCGGGGGTCTGCAAAACCCCTATTCAGCGGTTCAAATCCGCTCGCCGCCTCCAAATTTCGCCGAGGTGGCGGAATGGTAGACGCGGCGGACTTAAAATCCGCTCTCCGCTAGGAGGTGTGGGTTCGAGTCCCTCCCTCGGCACAAAAACTTACCAAGAGGTGGCACTGGTAAAACCCTAAGCAATCTGCGAGTAAGGAACTATACAGAATTTTTATCGAACAGGAGTAATTTAACTAAGAAGGAGAACGACCATGATATCGTGCACCGAGGCAAAGGAACGAGCGCTGGAACTTATGCACCGTGGCTATCATTGAGGTCCAGCAGTCCTGCAAGTTATGTGGGAAACATACGAACTGAACAATCCCGATTTTCTCTGGGCAGGTGTTGCATTTACGGGAGGCATAGCAGGACAACAAAGCGCACCTTGTGGTGCCTTATCAGCAGGGGCAATTTGCCTGGGTCTTCGTAATAAGTGCTCACTGGAAGATAAGCAAAAGGCAAAGCAAGCCCGTGTTGCTGCTCGAGAAGGTGCTTCTGAGCTCGTCAGAAGCTTTAAGCAGAAGTTTGGAGCAATCACCTGTATCGATCTCGTCGGTATCGATTTCTCAAAACCTGGCGGCTATCAAGAGTTCCAAGCTTCTGGGATTTGGCAGGATAAGTGTGACCAATACGTCCAGTTTGTTATTGAAAAATTGTATGAACTAGAAGAAAAAAGCAACATCGCAAAACCATTACAGAGAGTTGCTATATATACAAAACCTGGCTGTCCTTACTGTGCCGCAGCAAAGCAAGATTTCGAAGAGCGTGGCATAGAATATGAAGAGATAAACATTGAGAACAATCCCGAGGCGCTAAAAGAGGCGATGCGTCTCTCAGACGGCAAGGTTATTGTGCCAATTATAGTCACTGGAGAAGAAGTTAAAATAGGCTTTGGCGGTGGCTGAGCAATTTGAGCCTGTGGCAGTTTGCCACAAAGTACTTAAAAAGCCTAGGGATTCTTTGACATCACTGCCTTTACTGCCTGTTCTATAGCACTAGCAGTTAGTCCGTGTTTTTGCAAGAGTTCTTCTGGTTTACCTGACTTTGCATATATTTTAAGCCCGATAAACTCTACCGGTACTGGTTTCTCCCTTGCTACCACCTGCGCTACCCGGCTACCCAATCCACCATCCAGAAGATGCTCCTCTGCTACCACGATACCACGAGTCTCTGCAGACGCTTTTAAAATGCTTGCCTCGTCTAAAGGCTTTAAAGTAGACATATTAAGCACCCTGCATTCTATACCTTGAGCAGCCAGATTGGCAGCCGCCTCTAAAGCCTTTGATACCATAAGCCCACAAGCAATTATCGTAGCATCCTGCCCTTCTCTCAACGTTACTGCTTTGCCTATTTCGAACCTATACTCGTCTGTGTAAATTGCAGGGAACTTAGGACGCCCAAGTCTTATGTAAAACGGTCCCTCTGTGGCAGCGGCAACCGCAACAGCCTTAATAGTTTCTATAGCATCGGCGGGAACAATAACTGTAAAACTTGGTAAAGCACAATATAAAGCCAGGTCCTCTATTGCATGATGTGAAGCACCATCCTCACCTACAGTAATACCACCATGTGTAGCCACGATTTTCACGTTTAATCTCGGCTGGGCAACACTTACTCTCACCTGATCAAAGCACCGACAAGCAGCAAAGACGGCAAATGTACTCACAAACGGGATTTTGCCTGAAGCAGCAAGACCTGCAGCAATACCGATCATATTTTGTTCAGCCAATCCACACTCTATAAATCGCTCAGGAAACGCTTGAGCGAAGTATTTGGTCATGGTTGACCGTGATAAGTCTGCATCCAGAACTACGATGTCACTATTTCCCCTGCCTAGCTCAACGAGAAATCTACCATATGCTTCTCGTGTAGACAGTTCCGCATAGTCGGTCATGCTAATTCCCTTAGAGCCTCTTCAGCTTCTGCTGGAGTTGGGGCTTTACCATGAAAATCAACATTATTCTCCATAAAACTGACGCCTTTGCCTTTGATTGTGTGTGCTATGACCACAGTAGGTCTTCCCTTTGTTTCCCGCGCCTCTTTCAGCGCATCGAGAATCTGATTAATGTCATGACCATCTATCTCAATGGTATGCCAGTTGAAAGCACGCCATTTATCAGCTAAAGGTACAAGACTCATAATTTCACAGCAGGAACCATCGAGTTGTAACCCATTGTGGTCAATTATGGCGGTTAAATTATCAATTTTATGATGTGGAGCAAACATGGCTGCTTCCCAAACCTGACCCTCATCACATTCACCATCACCAAGCATCACATATACGTGGTAATCGCGTTTATTTAATCGTCCGGCTAGAGCAACACCGATACCAAAAGACAACCCTTGCCCTAAAGACCCGGCAGACATCTCGACACCAGGCGTTAAGGTCATATCAGTATGCCCTTGCAACCGGCTGCCTAATTTCCTCAGTGTCTTAAGTTCTTCTACAGAAAAATAGCCGCATTCAGCTAACACAGCATAAAGTATAGGCGCAGCATGTCCTTTGCTTAAGATAAAACGGTCCCGGTCGGCCCAATGCGGGTTTTTGGGGTCATGGCGCATCACCTTGAAGTAAAGACAGGTAACAATATCAGCAGCTGAAAGTGAACCTCCAGGATGACCGCTGCCGGCTGTAGCAATCATCGTGACTACATGACGGCGCAGTTGCTTTGCCTTTTCCTCGAGTTCCGTTACAGACAAATCAAATCCAACTGACATAGCATTTAATTATAGGCTAGAAAACTTGCTTGTGTCTACGGAGCAAGTAAGTTGAATACAGCACTTCTAGTCGTTTATAATTGCTCGATATGATTATAGATTTCCATACTCATATTGTCCCACCAACGGTAAAAGAGAGGCGCCAGGAATATTTAAACGACGCTTGTTTCCGTTCACTCTACTCACAGCCAAAAGCTAAACTAGCGACCGCCGAAGAGGTGATCACCTGCCTGGATGAACACAACATAGATAAATGTGTAGTTCTTAATCTCGGATGGACTAGCCACGAGCTCTGTGTTCAAACTAATGATTACATTCTCGAAGCTATCTCAAAGTATTCGCAACGACTGATCGGCTTCTGCGCAATTCAGCCTCTAGCCGGCGATAAAGCGATTAAAGAACTAGAACGGTGTGCCGAGAGCGGTGCAAGGGGCGTTGGCGAACTCAGGTCTGATACTCAGGGATTCGATATCAGAGATAGCAATTTAATGGGTCCTTTAGTTGAAACGATGATGAAATATAATTTGATTCTCCTCACACATGCATCAGAGCCTATAGGACATCAGTATTTCGGTAAAGGGAGCATTACACCAGAATTGCTCTATCCCTTTATCCAAGCTTTTCCGGAGTTGAAATTAGTTTGTGCCCACTGGGGCGGTGGACTACCTTTCTATGCTCTGATGCCAGAGGTAGCGAAGGCATTAGCTAATGTTTATTTTGATACAGCGGCTACTCCCTTTCTATACCAGCCGCAAATTTTTAGACACATCGTTGAAATCATAGGCAGCGATAAGATATTATTTGGCAGCGATTATCCTCTAATGCCACCAAGACGAGTTATAGACCAGATTGAGATAGCCAGCCTCAATCCACAGGACAAGACTAAGATCCTTGGAGGTAATGCCCGGATGTTGCTTTCCATGTAGACAAATAACTGGGGCTTCAGGACGATGGATAATAATCTGATTCGCTCTTTCATCGCGATAGAACTGCCGGCTGAAGTTAGTGCTACACTGGAGGAAATCCAGCAGGCGTTAAAATCGCCTCAACACAACTTTGTCAAATGGGTACCGCCAATGACCATCCACATAACGCTGAAGTTTTTGGGCAATATCTCGTCCGAAAAAATAGCCAGCATAACCAGCGCCATGGAGCAGACCAGCCAGGCGATTAGCCCATTCCAACTGAAACTTGGGGAAATTGGTGCTTTCCCTAACCTGAAACAGCCTCGCGTTCTTTGGATAGGCGTAAAGGGGGAGACCGATAAGCTGAAAACCATGCAGGCAAATTTAGAAGAGAACCTTGCTAGATTGGGTTTCACCAGAGAATCTCGAGGCTTTACTCCGCACCTTACGTTAGCACGTCTCCGTGAGGGGATATCCTCTGCTGAAAGGCGCAGCTTTGGTGACTTGATCGCCGAAAAATCAATCAAAGTCGATTGCCAATTTGCCGCAACCAAAATCAGTTTGATGAAGAGTCAGCTGTTACCATCAGGCGCTGTCTATACGCGGCTAACAGAAGTCAAGCTCAAAGACTAGACCACAGATTTATGGAGACACTGGACAGCATTGTTGATTCAGATACCTGATGCTATAATAAGTGCTATCGAGTAACAAAGGTGCTTACATAGTTTTCGCCGGTAACCGAGGTCATGGTCCTCCAAAGAAAGGACTATAATACAAAGATATAGAAGAATTTTCCCGAGTAGCTCAGTGGTAGAGCGGGCGGCTGTTAACCGCTTGGTCGTAGGTTCGAATCCTACCTCGGGAGCCAAAATAGCAGTTAAATATTACCCATATCTGCATCTTGACACTCATCCCTCTTAGCCGTATCATCTATGACCAAAGCTTAGACAAAAAGAAAGCCATACTAGGCATGAAAAGACAGAAAACATCGGTGGAACAGGCTACTGGAAAAGACAAAACAGCGACCTTCGCTAGATGGTTGACTGAGAGACCTCATTTGACCGAAACATGCTTCACATCCCTGACGGTCTTGTTTGGTATACAATTACTCAAGGTACTGGTACCCGGCATGTTCTGGATACTCGGTGACCGTATGGGCGTAAGCGCTGTACACCTTGGAGCTATTGGACTGGTTATCTTCCTTTCTGCCTTTCTTGTTATCCCGCTGGAAAGATGGTTTGGTAAATGGCGCTTGGTAATAGTGACTGCTGCTGGGCTGGGACTTATAAGATTATACATACAACTATGGTGGGATGAACCACTCCTGAATCTCAGCCTAGCAGCCATAGGCACAGTGGTTTTTCTTATTTTCTTAATCGCATGGTTGAAAAGTGCCACTCGCATTTCTTACATGGTTCTAGGACTCTTGGGAGGTTTGCTTCTTGATACCACCATCAACGGCGCTTTTAATACTTATGACCCTATCTGGCAGGTTAAGCTAGCGCCCATCCTGCTGACAACACTACTGGTAATGCTACAAGTATTACTACTCTTCGGTATCACCCCCCGTAGCAGAACTACTGTGACAAGCAAAACGAACCACCTTGGTGATAAAGCAGCTATAAAGTCGCCCTTACAATCATATTCGCTCCTTGCCATCGGTCCATTTTTATTCCTTGAGATGGTAGTCCTCCAGAATATTCCACGTCTAGCCACGATTACAAACTGGCAATTGCCAGTAGCTTTCGCCGTAGTACTGATAGCCCAACTTGTAGGCTTGGTTGCAGCCACCGGGTTTCTAAACAAATCTCAGACCATATCCTGGCCATGGGGGCTTGGTACCGGGGTCATTCTGGTTGCAGCCTTGACCTTTGCCCAGCAAAAAGCACCACTGCCGACAGCCCTGCTCTTGCTCCTGTCACAAGTTCTTGTGTCGATGCTTATAGCTATTATAATAGTCAGAGGAATTCAAGAAAATAACACAGTTTCCATCGCTAGCGCTATAAGCATGCTGTTACTACTGGTATTCCTGTTCGCCTATTATGCTGTCTATGATATGAAGCTACCTTATAGCAATTCGATACTAGAGCCCGTTGCTGGTGCGATAATGCTGATCTGTGCTACTATCGCACCGTTGAGAGAAAGAAAACGCTTAGAAACCGATCGACGATTATGGGTGGCTACAGCTTCTGCATTTTGTCTTCTATTATTACCTTTAGCTAATTTTCTTACCTGGCAACAACCAGTCCCTGTTCAAGGCAAAGGTTACCCTCTTCGTGTTATGACTTACAATCTGCACAATGGCTTTAATACCAAGGGACACCTTGATATGGAAGAGCTTGCCAGAGTTATCGAAAACAACAACCCTGATGTTGTGGCATTACAAGAAGTATCTAGGGGCTGGGTAGTAAGCGGGCGAATTGACATGCTTGCCTGGCTGTCTCACAGGTTGAAAATGCCATATATCTTCGGACCTACAGCCGACCCCTTGTGGGGCAATGCTATTCTTAGCCGCTATCCGGTGCTGGCTTACAGCCGGCATGCATTGCCACCTTCTGATTTATTCATTGAACGAGGTTTCATTGTAGCTCTTATAGACTTAGGCAACGGCGATGCAGTGAAGGTAATTGCCACACACTTTCATCATCTCAAACACGATACCGCTATACGGCAAACACAATCTCAAGTCATTTTGAATTTCTGGAGTGGTCTAGACCACACAGTTATCATGGGCGATTTTAACGGCGAACCTGATAGTTCAGAGATCATCGCCTTCAGACGAGCAGGACTCACAGACACAGCAAAGGTGATGTACAGCAATCCACCGTTTACCTACAGTTCAGATAATCCGATGCGCCGCATAGATTATATTTGGACATCGAGCGATCTAAATGTGCTTGATGTGGTTGTGCCACTGAGCACTGCCTCTGACCATTTACCAGTCGTTGCCACAGTGACCAAAGAGATAATCTGGAGGTAGAGGATGGAGATAATCGAACTGCTAAGGTTAATGGTAGAAAAAAGAGCTTCGGATCTGCATATAAGAGTGCCTGTCCCACCAGTACTGAGGATCGATGGCAATTTGACAATACTAAAAGATTTGCCCCCGGTTACGCCAGAATATGCCGAAAGCATTCTAAACCAAATTACTACCCCAATGCAAAGAGAGAGGTTTTACCAAGAGAAAGAATTAGATTTTGCTTACGGTGTTTCCAGACTCGCTCGATTCCGTGTCAATGTTTTGCAGCAGCGGGGAACCATTAGCCTTGCTTTCCGTATGATACCGTTTGACATCCCCACTATCGATGAACTTGGGCTACCACAGATCTGCAAAGAACTCGTCCTTAGACCCAGAGGGCTCATTCTGGTCACCGGTCCCACAGGCAGTGGTAAATCCACGACTCTAGCCGCTATGATCCATCACTTAAATCAAACCCTCGCCCGCAATGTCATCACAATCGAAGATCCGATCGAATATCTGCACAGAAATATCAAATGTATAATTGCCCAAAGAGAATTAGGTAGCGACACCCATTCGTTCGACCAAGCCTTAGTTCATGCGTTAAGGCATGACCCAGATGTAATACTCGTTGGTGAGATGCGTGACCTCGAGACTATTTCCACAGCTATGAGAGCAGCCGAGACTGGACACCTTGTAATGGGTACACTCCATACTACTGATGCCCCACAAACGGTTGACCGCATCATTGATATCTTCCCAGCCAGTCAACAGCAACAGATCAGGCTACAATTTTCCCAGGCAATTGAAGCAGTACTCTCACAGACATTGCTGCCCCGAGCCACAGGTGAAGGTAGAATTGCCGCCTTTGAAATCATGATTGCCAACACTGCTGTTAGAAATCTTATACGTGAAGGTAAGACTTACGAATTGCACAATGTAATGCAACTCAGTGCCAGCGAAGGCATGCAAACGCTGGATCAAGCGCTAGCTGACCTTGTTAGGAGGAAATTGATCACCCTAGAAGAAGCTATGATGAAGAGTAGCTCCCCTGAGAAATTGAAAAAGCTGCTCGACTTCCATGTTAGGGCTATACGACATTAGACAACAGCGCACAATCCTCACGCTCCTAAAGCTTCTTATCATCTCCTTCAGAAATAAGGTACAGAGCTATTTAGAGTTGTGCTGCTACTATTTCCGCAATATCTCGGGCTTTAAGCGACTCTTCAGCCCCTTTCGCTTTTATAGCATCCTCGAACATCTGCAAGCAATAAGGGCAAGCTGTTGCCACAGTGTCAGCCCTGACCTCCAGTACATGTTCAATGCGAGCTTCGCTGATTCTCTTTCCGATTCTTTCCTCCATCCAGTAGCGCCCACCACCGGCGCCACAGCAAAAACCATTGCGCCGTGAGCGTCCCATCTCCACTAGTTTGGATTGCGAAACGGCAAATAATATCCGTCTTGGAGGCTCATAGATATCATTATGCCTGCCAAGGTAGCAAGAGTCATGATAAGTCACCCTTCCGCTTATTTGTGGAGTCAAATGCAATTTACCTTCTTTAAGTAAAGTAGCGATAAGTTCGGTGTGATGCACTACCTCAAATTCACCACCAAACTGCGGATACTCATTCTTTATGGTATTAAAGCAGTGAGGACAGCTCGTCACCACCTTTTTCACACCATAGTTCTTCAACAGTTCTATATTCTTCACCGCCTGCATTTGGAAAAGATATTCGTTGCCCAACCTCCTAGCTGGCTCGCCACAACAAGTCTCCTCTGGTCCCAAAATAGCAAAGTTCGCTCCAGCAGCTTTCAAAATCTTCGCCACTGAGATTGCTATTTTCATGCTCCTCTCTTCCAAGGCAGATGCACAACCTACATAATAAACATAATCTACATCCTTACTTTCGGACAGAAGTTTGATATCCAGTCCACTGGTCCAATCTGTTCTGGTAAATGTCGTTCCTCTACAGCTATGCCCCCTGGCTTCAATACAACGCAATGCAGCCTCGCCTGTCTCCGGTACACTTGCCTGTTCTAGAACCAGATTGCGACGCATATCAACAATCTTGTCAATATGCTCAACAAAGACAGGACATATCTCCTGACAGGCACGGCAGGTAGTACATGACCAGATTTCATCCTCGGTCACCGCTTCTCCGATAAGCACTTTATCTCCCCCACCATCAGCACCACCTGCATGGAGCAGGACCTTGCTTCTTTCAAGCCAGTGAGACTTCAAGTTTTGAATTAACTTTCGCGGTGATAAAGGTTTGTCAGTAAGATAAGCCGGGCATCTATCCTGGCATCTACCACAATTAGTACAGGCATCAAGGTCAAGAAGTTGTTTCCAGGTGAAGCTTTCTATCTTACTAACTCCAAAACTTTCAGCCTCCTCAAGATTTATAGGTGAAAGAGCACCTTTTGGTTTTAGGGAACGGAAAAAGACATTTATCGGTGAAACAATTATGTGTGTTAGTTTGTCAAAGGTAACACAGGCATAGAATATAGCCGCCAGAGAAACCGCAGCATGAAACCACCATAGAGTCACATACGTGACCGATTTTGTAACTTCAGATAGATTACTAAACAGCCCGGCGATGAAGTAAGCCACGAAAGACCACCTTGACCACTCAGGGTAAGCGTAGAATTCAGGTTGATGCATCCCCTCAGGAACCGCGACAAGCATTCGAAAGCCTTCCAAGAAAAAGCCTGTAAGGACGATCACAAAAATAAAGCTCAAAATCGCAGCGTCATCCAAGACAGTCTCAAGCCTTTTTGGTTTCTGAACATACCGCCGTATCACTGCAATAATAGCGCCGATGAGTATGGCTAGACCAGCAAAGTCCAGAGTAAAGCTGAGCCCAAGATACACATTGCCTCGTATGAAATGGATTACATAGTGGTCTATGACATCTAGGGCTGTCCCCACAAGCAACACGATAGCGCCACCGAAAATCAAGAAGTGCATTGTCCCGGGATATGGCTCGCGGAAGAACCGCCTATGGAATAAGCCATCTATAATGCCGGTAACTATAAAATTCCAGATTCTCTTTCCCAAGTTGTCCCACCGTTTCTCCGGGCTGCCCAGTCTCCATAATAGTGAACGCCGGTATATTGCATATACAAAAATTGCCAGCGCAGCTATCCCCAAGGGATACAAGATAAAAGGTCCAAAACTGATGCCCCAGAAGATCTCGCGAAAGGCTTCCATGGTATAGTCCCCCTTTCTTTAATAGTCTTGCAGTGTAAAGCTGCTAGAATCTAGGCTATTTGCCAGAGACATTCAGTCTCGGGTTCATAGCCTTTAGTAACTCCACACTATGCGAGTTTGCCAGAGCAAACAATTTCTCAAGGGATTCTGGTGGAGTAAGCATCACGCCCATCATTACCTCAATATCATCATTAAAAGCGTGATAGTCGGTGCCACCTGTAGCAATCAGACTATGCCGGTTAGCCACCTTCAGTAGCTTATCAATTGTTTCCGCATTATAGTCACGGTAATATACCTCGATGCCAACCAGCCCGAATTCTTTCAATTCGGGAAGGAGGCTGTCTAAGTCGTCGATATCAGCCGGATGAGCTAACACTGGTAGCCCTCGAGCTTTGGCAATTAGCTTAACAGCCTCCGAAGGAGATAACTTATACCTCTCTACATAAGCCGGTCTGCCATGCCCTATATATTTATCAAAGGCTTCTTTCTCCGAGATAACATACCCTTTTTCTAGCAAAGCTTTCGCTATATGAGGTCTGCATATTGATTTTCCCCGTGCTAGCTCTTCAATCCGGTGCCATTCAAGATTCAGTCCAAGATTTGCCAGTTTAACAACCATCTCTTGAGCGCGTGACCGCCGGGCATTACGTAACCTCTGTAGGATAGCTGCCAGTGCTTGGTCAGTGTAATCCAAAAAATAGCCCAGTACGTGAACTTCACCATCAGGAACATCGGTGTTGATCTCAACTCCGGGGATGACCAAGAAATCAGGAAATGCTTGTGCCGCTTTTAGGGCAGGTACTACGCCGTCAACTGTATCATGGTCTGTAATTGCAATGCAATCGAGCCCAACCCCAACTGCCAGACGAACAACTTCCTCAGGATCAAGCCTCCCATCGGAAGCAGTGGTGTGAACATGTAGATCAGCCTTCATTATTCGCTCTGCTTTATACGCCGTATTATCGTAGCCTTACCTGTTGCATTGTCTGCCTCGACCAACACAGCATCGAGAGCAGCCGGCCCTTCACTTATAGCAAAACGGTGAGGCATACTAGTAAGAAAGTTCTGGATTGCCAGTTGTGTATCGACACCTATCACCGAGTTTATAGGCCCGGTCATGCCCACATCGGTGACATAGGCGGTGCCCTTAGGTAAAATCTGGGCATCTATAGTGCCAATGTGAGTGTGCGTACCGAAAATAGCACTTACTCGCCCGTCCAGATATCTCCCCAGGGCAACTTTCTCAGATGTAGCTTCAGCATGAAAATCGACCACAATAGTCCGACTTACATCAGACATACAGGAGAGTAAAGAGTCCATGGCTCGAAAGGGGCAATCGAACTGTCCTACAAAGACACGCCCGATAAGATTAACAACCGTCACATCCTTGACCTCCAAATAGCCACGCCCTGGTGCATCTGGGGGAAAATTGAGAGGACGAAGAATAGGAAGACCACTGTCGAGGCAGGGGATTATCTCCTTCTTAGCCCAAACGTGATTACCTGTAGTTATCACATCAATGCCACAATCAAGAAGCTCCTTCGCAGTCTCGGGAGTCAGTCCTAATCCACCAGCAGCGTTCTCGCCGTTGGCTATCACCAAATCAATTTGATAATCGTGGAACAGGCCTGGTAGAAATTGCCGTACCGCTCTCCTGCCAGGCCTGCCCACAATATCGCCTATCATTAAGATACGCAATATAACCCCTTGCTTGTCTTATTTAGCATAATCCACCGCTCTGACCTCTCGTAACACGGTCACTTTCACTTGCCCCGGATATTCAAGGGTCTCCTCTATCTTTTTAACAATATCCCGGGCAAGCCTCATAGCACCGAGATCATCAACCTGTTCTGGCTTAACCAGAATACGTACCTCCCGCCCGGCTTGAATAGCAAAAGCTCTTTCCACACCGGGAAAGCTCTTAGCAACGTTCTCTAGGGCTTCGATACGCTTCAAGTATTGTTCCAGCGACTCCCGCCGTGCCCCTAGCCTCGCCCCACTTATAGCGTCCGCAGTAGCTACAATATAACCTAACACGCTGGTGGTTCCGGTTTCGCCATGGTGCTCAGCGATAGCTTCAGCTATCCCAGGCGACTTGTCCCACTGCCGGACTAGATTAGCACCTATTGCAGCATGTGGTCCCTCCACCTCATGGTCTACTGCCTTGCCGATATCGTGCAACAGTCCTGCCTTTTTAGCCGCTCCTACATCAGCTCCCATTTCAGCAGCCAGCATCCCAGAAAGGTGGGCAACCTCTATGCTGTGTGTTAACATGTTCTGCCCATAGCTGGTTCTGAACTTTAGTTTGCCCAATAAGCGCACCAACTCAGGATGCAATCCGATCACGCCAGTCTCGTGAGCAGCTCTTTCGCCCTCACCTTTGATTATTGACTCAACCTCAGCTTTAGCCTTTTCTACAACCTCCTCTATCCGCGCGGGATGAATACGACCATCGAGTATTAAGCTCTGCAAAGCAATCCTAGCTACTTCACGTCTCAGCGGATCGAAACTAGATATGGTCACTGTCTCAGGAGTATCATCTATGATCAGGTCAACCCCGGTAGCTTGTTCCAGCGCTCTAATATTACGCCCCTCACGACCAATAAGTCGTCCTTTCATCTCGTCGCTGGGCAGTGGTACTATTGAAACAGTAGTTTCTGAAACCACATCTGTCGCACAACGCTGTATAGTGGTTGCCAAGATCTCTCTTGCCTTCTCTTCGGATTCGCTTTTTATCCGTGCCTCCCATTCTCGCACAAGCCGCGATGCCTCCTCACGCACCTCATCCTCTATAGCCTTCAATAACTCCTGCTTCGCCTCCTCGCTTGACATGCCCGATATAAGTTCCAGCCTCTGCATCTGCTTACTTCTTAAATCATCAAGCTGGGCTCTTAGGTTTTCAATTTCCCTTTCACGGTTCGATATTGCTCGCTCACGACGCTCGAGTGCTTCTAGCTTACGCTCAAGCTTTTCTTCTTTCTGGGCAAAACGCCTCTCTAGCCTTTGTAATTCATAGCGACGCTCACGGCTTTCAGCTTCGGCGGCAGCTCGAACCTTGACTGCCTCCTCTCTGGCCTTCTTGAGCATCTCCTCATGGGTGGCTATCGCTTCTTCAAGTAGTCGTTTTGCCTCATCTTGAGCCTTTCGAAGCTGCTGATTGGCTAATATCTGTCTGGCAAAATAGCCGAAGAGCAGGCCTAAGACAAGAACAAGCCCGATTAAGACAAAGTATAATGTTGTAGGAATTACAGAATCCATCTAAATGCCTCACTTTCCTAGAAGAACACCCCATCATAGAGACCAAAACCTTCGTTTCATATAAATTTGCTTTCCTCTAATAATAGTAATTCTTTACTTAAACGATGTCAAATGAGCTTATAGGTCAGGATATTTCCCATTATGAGAGTGGGAATACTCAATTAGCCTCCAGCAGTGCTTGACACTGCACTTGTGTAGAAAGTATCCTTGAAAGCAAAACGGCACACATAAAGGAGATGCAAATGCGGCTAAAGGATAAAGTTGCTATAGTAGTAGGTGCAGGTTCAGTAAGACCAGGTATGGGTAACGGAAAAGCCACTGCTATCCTCTTCGCCAAAGAGGGAGCAAGAGTGGCTTGTGTCGATTTACATCTCGAAGCTGCCATGGACACAGCAGAAATCATAAAGAAACAGGGCGGGGAGGCTATAGCAATACCAGCTGACGCTACTCGGGAAGCCGATGTCCAAAGAATGGTGCAGGAAGTGACCAAGGAATATGGCAAAATAGATATACTCTTTAACAATGTAGGCATAGGCTTGGGTGACCCTGGACTTAAGATAACGGAGAAGGACTGGGACACAGTCATGAGCACCAATCTCAAGAGCATCCTCATCACCTGTAAGTATGTCGTACCTGAGATGATCAAAGGCGGTGGTGGAGCAATAGTGAACAATGCTTCAATGGCTGCCTTTTACGGGCACTACAATTACCCCTATGCTACTTCTAAAGCAGGAGTCATTGCTATAACAAAATGCCTTGCAGTAGGGCTGGCAAAATACAATATTCGAGTGAACTGTGTAGCACCAGGTTACATTGCTACCCCTATGGTGGCATCCCTGATGGGAGCAAAACGCGATGCTGCTATCGAGCAACGCGTACCTCTAAAACGACACGGAAAACCGGAGGAGGTGGCTTACGCTGTACTTTTTCTGGCGTCCGAAGAGGCTTCTTTCATCACAGGGCAGACTATTTGCGTCGATGGCGGGCTGTCAGCGATGTAGCAGAATGAAAATTACACTCGGAGGCAATAATGGCACGTGTCAGCTTCGTGGAAAAAGATCAAGCACACCCGTTAATGAAAGAGGTCTACACAAGACTGGAAAGCCAGGGAACCCAGGTTCTCAACTTGCACAAGGTCATGGCACATTGCCCTTGGATAGGTCGCAACTTTCTGCGGCTGGGCAATTCCATCCTCAAAGGAGAGGAACTGCCAGCTAAACTGCGAGAATTGGCTATCCTGAGAGTAGGCAATCTCTTGCAAGCTGAATATGAGGTTACTAAGCACGTCCCGCTTGCTATGCAAGCCGGTGTCAGTCAAAAACAAATCAACCAATTACTCAGCGGAAGCCATGCATTAGAATTTGATGATAAGGAAAAGGTGATCCTAGAGTACACAGATAGCCTTACCAAAGATTGCAAGGTGGATAATGCGACCTTTGAGAAACTAAAGGGTTTCCTCAGTGACCGTGCCATAGTCGAATTGACCGCAGCGATAGGCTATTACAACATGGTGTGCAGAATTCTCGTTGGTCTGCAGATAGAGCTGGAAAAATAGTGAAGACAAACAGCGGTATAACCAGACTTTGCTGATTAAGCAGCCTCAAAAAGCAAACTGGACATAGCGCACTGACTGGATAAGCTCTGCCTCCAGTCTGGACTCATCTAATTAATCCACACATAAATCTTTTCGGCAACTTTTTCCGGCGCGGCGGAAAAACACAGTTGAAAGTAGCTTGACAATCTTTGGCTATAAAGTAATATAATTGCGCAGGTGCTAGATTGACTGTAATAGCAGCTTCGTTGTCCCTAGTAAGGAGAAGATTCCCGGCAAAACAAAAAACATAGTCCCGCAAGTAGAAACGCGAAAGAAGGAGGATAAATGGCTGGCATCAAATCTTATGGAGCATATATCCCGTATAGAAGACTATCTCGCAATATGATCAATGCCGCTTGGGGAGGCACTGGAGGACGTGGTGAGCGCGCGGTGGCTGCTATTGATGAGGACTCCGTTACCATGGCAACAGCAGCGAGCATAGATTGTCTGAAGGGAGTTGACCCAAAAACAGTTGACGCTGTATTCCTGGCAACCACTACCGCTCCCTATGCTGAACGCCTGAATGCGAACATAGTTGCTAATGCCCTTGACTGTCGCAGGGACACACGAAATGCTGATTTTGCCAATTGTCTCAGGGCAGGCACCGGCGCCTTGTTATCAGCTATAGATGCGGTAAAAGCTGGTTCGCTGAAGAATGTCCTTGTGGCTATCGCTGATATGCGTATGGCAGGTGCTGGAGGAGAAGACGAACAAATGCTTGGTGATGGCGCCGCAGCTTTTCTGGTCGGGGACGACGGTGTCGCTGTTGAGATCGAAGGCAATTATACACTATCAGATGACATGGTCGATTATTGGCGGCTTGAAGGTGACCGTTTTATCCGCTCCTGGGAAGACCGTTTTGGGCGAGATGCAGGATATCTAGTGACGCCGGTAGAAACAGTGAAACAGTTGCTAAAAAGGCTAAACCTGACACCAAAGGATATTACTAAAGCCTGCATCTATGGCACCAACGCTAGAACACACAGTGCTCTGGCTAGAGCTATGGGCTTCACTCCAGAGCAGATTCAAGACCCGCTACTTGACAGCGTTGGCAACACCGGGGCAGCACTTGCGCCGATGATACTGGTCTCAGTTCTGGAACAGTCTAAGCCAGGGGATAGATTCCTCCTAGTCGATTGGGGCAACGGTTGTGATGCTGTTGTACTCAAGACAACTGAAGCAATTACCAAAATCGGTCAAAGGCGAGGCATCAAAGGGCACCTGAAGATGAGAGGCGAACTGGAAAGCTACACTAAGTATTTACGCTGGCGTGAAATGGTGGCATTAGCCCCGCTCTCCCGTCCAGGCGGGAGCGCAGTATCAATGGCAGCGGAGTGGAGAGAGCGAAGAGCAGGGTTACCGCTTTATGGTGTAAAATGCTTGAAATGCGGCACAATCCAACTGTACATGAAAGGCACCTCAATGCGTGCCCACGTGTGTCTCGAATGCCAGTCCAAGGATAGTTTCGAGCCTTATCGCTTCGCCGATAAGAAAGGCAAGGTGGTCAGTTTCAGCCATGATTACCTCGGAGGCGGCATTGACCCGCCAGCAACACGCACAGTGGTTGACTTTGAAGGGGGTGGCAGAGGACTTTTTGATATGGTCGACCGGGACCCAGCAGAGTGTAAAGTAGGAATGATGGTCGAGATGACATTCAGAAAGGTACGGTCAGCACCGGGTTCCAATGTCTATTTCTGGAAGTGCAAACCAGTGAGAGACTAAGCTACTTTTGAATTGGTAACTTAAGAATTTTGAATCGAGGAGGTTGATAAAAATGGCAGGAAGTATAAAAGACAGAGTCGCAGTTGCTGGCATGGGCTGCAGCAAATTCGGAGAGCGTTGGGATGCCAGCACAGATGATCTCATCGTGGAAGCCGCCTATGAAGCCTTCGAAGATGCTGGAATAGAACCCAAAGATATTCAGGCGGCTTGGCTTGGGACCACAACCGGCTCCACAGGGATGACATTGTCCGAGCCTCTTCGGCTCCAGTACATTCCCATCACCCGTGTAGAAAATGCCTGTGCCACTGCCTCAGACGCATTCCGGAATGCCTGTTACGCTGTAGCCGCTGGTATCTATGATATCGTGCTAGCACTGGGAGTCGACAAATTCAAAGACAGCGGCATAAGTGGACTGGGTGACGGGGGTATCCCTGGACCAAGTCATGGCATGATGGCAGGAGCAGCTGGTCCACCGCCAGCACAATTCGCCATGCTGGCAACTACTTATTTTCATCGTTACGGACTAAGCTATGAAGAAGGCAAGCATATGATTGCCCGCGTGTCCTGGAAGAGCCACATGAATGGTGCCCGCCATAAGAAAGCACATTTCCAGCGAGAAGTAGATATGGATACAATTCTCAATGCCCCCATCATCGCTTGGCCATTGGGGCTATTTGATTGCTGCGGCGTCAGCGATGGTGCTGCTGCTGCTATTATTACTACCCCAGAAATAGCCAAGAGACTGCGAAAAGGCAAAGAGCCGCCCATGTTTGTTAAAGCATTGCAGATTGCTATGGCACCTAATGATGGCAACGTTAACACCAAGTTTGATTACACGCATGTTGAAGCCACGGTGAGAGCTGCGCAAGCCGCTTATAAGGAAGCTGGCATAACCAATCCGCGCGAGCAAATAAGCATGGCTGAGGTTCATGACTGCTTCTCTATCACCGAGGCGGTTACTATGGAAGACCTGGGGTTCAGTCCCAGAGGTAAAGTGCAGAGAGACATTGAAGACGGTTTCTTTGACTTGGATGGTAAACTGCCGGTACAGCCAGATGGTGGTCTGAAATGCTTCGGACATCCCATCGGCGCCAGCGGTATCCGCATGCTTTACGAGATGTATAACCAGCTACAAGGACGGGCAGACAGGATGCTCATTCCTGGAAAACCTTCCCGACAGATAAAGAACCCTACTCTGGGACTAACTCATAACTTGGGAGGTGCCCCGGCTGGCTGTGCTATTTTTGTTGGGATCGTAGGGCTTGAGGGTGTGTAGTAGAGGTTGATCAACTAGCCTCCCTGTTTACAGATGAACTAGGTTAGTTTTCTGGAAGGCGCTGGTAACAGTCAGCCGAGGAAGCTGTTAGTATTTGGTATCTGTTTGTATTTGCAATCTTAGAGCTAAGTATGACTTTGGTTACTGGCTGTTACCTCCCTTTCCAAACAGGCGCTCTCTTCTCACGGAAAGCTCTAATACCTTCTCTGCAGTCCTCTGTCTGATTTAGGCTGCGGAACCGGACTCTCGTTTGATCCAAGTGTACTTTTGGAGTCCATTCAAGCGAGCCGTACACCAGTTCTTTAACAGCTTTCACCGCCAAGGGCGCGCCACGAATCAACCTTTGTGCCATTTCCTTTGCTGCCGACATGAGTTGCTCTGCTGGAACTACCTTGTCAGCAAGACCTATTCTAGCTGCTTCATGAGCGTCAATTATATCCCCAGAATACAAGAGGTATAGGGCTTTGCTCCAGCCTACAATATATGGCAAAAGGTAAGGTCCGGAGCCATAGTCAGGGCAAAGCCCTCTTAAAGGAAAAACCCAACCGAAGCGGGCATTTTCTGAAGCAATTCTGATATCACATTGGACAACCCACTCAGCGCCCATTCCTACAGCCGCACCATTAACTGCAGCGATGGTCGGCTTGGGGATACGTGTAAAAGTCCAGTCGGGGAGAGGATAGGCATCAGGCAGGGTTATGCTCTTTGCCATTACTCTCCTTTGCTCCTGGATGATGGCTTCCTCTTCAGGTGTTCTCCCTAAATTTGATACGTCAGTGCCGCTACAAAAGGCTCGACCGTTCCCCGTAAGAATTACAGCCCTAACCTCGTCATCGTAGATGACTTCGCGTATCATCTCCATCAACTGCATTCGCATCTCTTGCGTGACTGCATTAAGGCGGTCAGGTCGATTAAGAGTGATAATACCAATGTTGTTCTCTTTCTCATACAGGATTTCTTTTTCTGGCACCGTGTCACCCCCTTAAGTTTAAATTCGAAACGAGCCGGCTACTCCATCGCACTCATCTGGTTTCTGAAACGTCTGTGCCTCGTTCCGTCTTGTGCATATTATATACAATTTTAATTCCTGTTTATACCTCGCACCCTATCTGCCCCGGATAAACAGACAAGGCACAAAAGCCTCTCACGCCAAATAGCCCTCCATCATCTGTATAACAGTGTTATTCTCTCACAGAGGAGAAATCAACAACGACAAAGGCTTAGCGACCTGAAGCTAAACTTCGATAATAAAGACATGAGAATGGTAATAGTATTACCTATGGTGAGCGTTACTGGACAGTTCCCGAACTACTATTAGAGAAGAAGGGACCGATTCCAGCGGTGTAGCAGTTGCTGGTTAATTCGCGCATTTGATACATTGCCCTGTTCATTCTATACTTAAAGCGATGGCTGAACTGACCAGTGACAAGATTCTGATTGTAGAGGATGACCGCAACCTGTTGGATACCCTCAAATACAACCTCCGCAAAGAAGGCTACGAAGTCATCACAGCTATTGACGGCGCTGAAGCTCTTAACGTTGCCCGCAAGGAGAAACCTGCCCTCATTATCCTTGATATAATGTTGCCCAAGATTAGCGGCTTTGAGGTCTGCCGCATTTTGCGTAAGGAAATGACGGTTCCGATACTGATGCTCACAGCCAAAGCCGAAGAGACCGACAAGATAGTCGGTCTGGAAATCGGTGCTGATGACTATATGACCAAGCCCTTCAGCCTAAGGGAATTGCTCGCCCGGCTGAGGGCGATGCTGCGCCGGGCAAAAATGGTGGAAACACAACCCGAAATCGAGTTATTGAAAATTGGCGATATTGAGCTTGATATCCCACGCCATCGCGCCTCTATTTCCGGCAGAACACTGGAGCTAACGCCGAAGGAATTTGACCTGCTTGCTTTCCTAGCCAGAAACAAGGGATTAGTATTTAGGCGGGAGCAGCTCCTTGAAAAGGTGTGGGGTTATGACTTTGCCGGTGATACGCGTACCGTTGATGTGCATATCCGCTGGCTCAGGCAGAAGATAGAACCAGACCCCGAGCGGCCAAGGTATCTTATGACTGTACGTGGAGCGGGGTATAAACTGGAGGGCTAAAGTTGCACACTTTCCAGTGGCGTATCGCTGTATCCTTCATCACACTCATCGTCATCAGCATGCTTGTGCTTGGGGTCTACGTCACAAATTCGGTCAGAAATTCCCAGCTTGATAACCTGCGTTTCCATCTCAAACAGGAAGCGAAGATCATCGCGGAGGGAAGCGTACCGTTCTTACAGGAGCAGGGCTATTCCGCCGATGACTTTTCCAAAGCGCTCGCAAACGAAGTAGATTGCCGTATTACAATTATTGCCACGGATGGCACGGTGCTGGGCGATTCTATTGAAGACCCAATGAAAATGGAAAACCACGCCGCACGTCCCGAAGTAAAAGATGCTTTAGCCTACGGCATCGGCGAAAGCACCCGTTATAGCACCACATTAAGACAGGAGATGATGTACGTGGCGGTGCCTATTTACAAGCAGGGTGAGCTAATAGGCATAGCTAGGACAGCATTACCTTTAACTACCGTAGAGAACTCGGTCAAGCATGTAACCCGAATAATCATTCTGGCAACGGTCGTGACAGCCATGCTGGCAGTTGTGGCCGCCTGGCTTATTGCGCGGACGGTGACGCGCCCCGTCCGGCAGCTTACCAAAGGGGCACAAAAAATTGCCGCCGGAGAACTGGGGCAGAAGATAGATGTAGCCACAAAAGACGAAATCGGACAGCTTGCTCGAGCCTTCAACGACATGTCTGTCGCACTTAAGGTCACGATGGATAGCGTCTCAAGCGAGAAAAATAAGCTTGCCAACATCCTCGCCAACATGGCTGATGGTGTCATCATGACAGATGTCGAAGGCAACGTGGTTCTGTCTAATACAGCGGCAGGCAAATTCCTTGGCTTCAAAGAAGTGGACTCACTCAATAAACACCTCATCGAAGTCGTTCATGACCACGAACTAGATACAGTAGTAAAGCAGTGTCTTGAAACGGCAAAAGAACAGGAGATTCAGTTCGAGTGCGGCATTACCAGGCGCTTTTTGAGGGCTATTGCTTTGCCTCTCCAACACCAAGGTCGTTTGAACGGGGCACTTATTCTAGTTCAGGATCTAACAGAACTTCGCAACCTACAGACCACGCGGCGGGAACTGATAGGCAATATCTCTCATGAGTTACGCACACCCCTCGCCAGTATCAAAGCCATGGTTGAAACCTTGCAGAGTGGTGCAATTGGTGATAAGGAAGCAGCGCACGATTTCTTATGGCGTATAAATGGAGAGATTGACCATCTCACCCAGATGGTCGCCGAACTGACCCAGCTTTCACGCATCGAGGCCGGGCAGGCAGAGTTGAAAATAGAGCGAGTTGACCTTAATACGACGGTGGATGAGGTCGTTGCACAATTGAAACCTTTGGCAGAGAGGCAAGAAATAGTCATCTCTAAAGACTTGTCTCCAGCCCTTCCATCTATACCAGCAGATAGAGACAGAATCCGACAGACTATCACCAACCTGGTGCATAACGCCATCAAGTTTAATAGATCGGGAGGGAAAATAACTATTTCCACTTCTTATGATAGTAACTCTGTTTCCGTCAGTGTCACTGACACTGGCATCGGTATTGCCAGAGAGGATTTGCCCCATATCTTCGAGCGCTTCTATAAAGCAGATAAGGCCCGCTCCGGGGGTGGTAGCGGACTGGGACTAGCCATTGCCAAACACACCATCCAGGCTCATGGCGGTGAAATCTGGGCAGAGAGCGAGGAAGGTAAAGGCTCCGCCTTCACCTTCCGTCTTCCCCGAAAATAATCGCCTGAAAATTTAACACAACCTTAACATACCCTTAAACTGTCCTTAAACTCCTGCGCTTACAATTAGTCATAGAAAGAAATGACAATATTAAGCGGACAGGAGGACAAAATTGTCAAAACCCACTAGAAAATGCATTATACCTCTTATGCTGGCTATTGCCCTTGTCTTGGTTGGCTGCACCAGCAACCCTTCATCTACGGATACTTCAACCCTTTCCGGCTCATTCAAAATTATTGGCTCTAACACGGTCACACCTTTAAGCTCGGTCTGGTCGGAAAACTTCATGAGAGCCAACCCCAAGGTGAGCATCGCCGTTAGCGGTCCTGGCTCCGGGGTTGGCATTGCTGCTCTTATCGATGGCACCACGGACATCTGCCAGTCTTCCCGACTCATCACCCCAAAGGAGATAGAGCAGGCAAAAGCTAAAGGTGTTAATCCTTATGAGATCCAAGTGGCTTCCGATGCCCTTGCTATTATTGTCAACCCGGCTAACCCCGTCTCCGATCTGACTATTGAGCAGCTTTCTGCCATATATACTAACAAAATAACTAACTGGAAAGAACTCGGCGGCAAAGACGCGCCAATAGTAGTTCTGGCTCGGGATACCAACTCCGGTACCCATGTGTTCTTCAAGGAGCATGTCGTCCAGATGTACGGTCTACCTCCTGCCGATAAGACCCTTGAATATGGCAATAAGGTACTGTTCCTGCCTTCTACTGAAGCAGGGATATCGCAGGTAGCGAGCAATCCCAACGCAGTTTTCTACGCTGGGCTGGGATATGTTAACAATAAGGTCAAGACTATTGCGGTAAAGAAAACTGCCAGCGACCGTGCGGTCAAGCCCAGCGTGGACAGCGCCCTGGACGGTACCTACCCCATCTCCCGCCCACTCTTATACTATACCAATGGTGTCCCAACCGGCGTTATTAAAGCCTATATCGAATACTGTCTATCGAAAGAAGGACAAAAGCTTGTTCTAGAAGCGGGATTTGTGCCAGTGGCTAAATAGAGTAATGAGCTTGGCGAAACTGCAAAGGCCGAATACCGCTGATACGGTCTCGAAAACTGGGCTGGAGCGGCGGTTGCGGCTTAGTGAAAGAGTTATCGAAAGTTGGATATTCCTATCCGGACTGCTGGCAATAGTAGTCCTCTTGGGAATAATCTTCATCCTGCTTAAAGAAGGCTTACCCATCTTTGCCCACACCAGTCCATGGGAATTTCTGTTCGGCACCCGCTGGTACCCCGTCTCCGACCCGCCCACCTTTGGCATTGCGCCCTTCGTCATTTCCACACTGATGATTACTCTTATCTCTACAGCTATAGCTGTGCCCATCGGCGTGGCCTGCGCCGCTTATTTATCCGAGGTAGCGCCCAAGCGAGTAGCTGAAGCAGTAAAGCCTGTTATCGAAATACTTGCCGGTATTCCCTCGGTGATGATGGGGTTTCTCGGGCTGGTACTCCTGTCACCTCTAGTACAAAGCGCCTTTAACTTGAATACCGGTCTTTGTGGATTTACCGCTGCCATTATGCTCTCGCTGATGAGCCTGCCGATTATCGTGAGTGTCTCCGAAGATGCATTGCACGCTGTACCCGGAGAGTTCAAAGAGGCTTCTTACGCTCTAGGGGCGACAAAATGGGAAACGATATGGCATCTCTGTCTTCCTGCTGCTCTCTCCGGCGTTGCTGCCGCCATAATGCTGGGGATAGGCCGAGCAATAGGCGAGACCATGACAGTCCTGATGGTAGCCGGTGGGGCTTTAGCAGTACCGGTCTCTCCCACTGACCCCATGACTACCATGACAGCCGCCATTGCCTCCGGCATCGGCAATGCAGTCCGCGGAGGGCTACAGTACCAGGCTCTGTTTGCGTTGGGCTTGATACTATTTGCCTTAACATTGGCGGTCAACATTATTGCCGACAGGGTACTGGAACGGCAGAAAAGGAAGTTCGCAAGGTAATTTATTATGGCAACAGCAATTTTTAACTCGCGCCGCATATCCCAAGCCACAGCTTTTACCTTTTTAGGGCTAGCAACAGCAATCACGGTGCTGCCTGTCCTATTTGTCATTATCTACACCATCATTAAGGGTAGTGGGGCGATAAACTGGGAATTCCTAACGCAATTTCCATCACAGGCGGGGCGGGCTGGAGGTATTCTGCCTGCAATCATCGGCACTTTTTATCTTATGCTTGGGACTCTCCTGTTTGCCTTACCTATCGGGGTGCTGGCAGGCATCTATCTAACTGAGTACGCTCGCGATAACTGGCTGACACGGCTCATCAACCTTGCCATCGCGAACTTGGCCGGTGTGCCCAGCATCGTCTTTGGGCTCTTTGGGTTGAGTGTGTTCGTGCTGGCTTTCAATTTCGGGCTGTCGCTGCTGGCGGCCAGCTTGACTCTGGCTGCCCAGGCACTGGCGATGGTCATTACCACCTCAAGAGAAGCCATCCTGGCGGTACCGCAGGAATACCGCGAGGGGAGCCTGGCTATCGGGGTGACTAAATGGCAGACGGTGAGGCACATCGTCCTGCCGCAGGCTTTGCCTGGCATTATCACCGGGGCAGTGCTCGCCATTAGCCGTGCCGCCGGGGAGACCGCGCCGATACTGGTGACTGGGGCAGCTTTTCTGCTTCCCCATCTCCCACAATCTCCGCTGGACCAGTTTATGGCGCTGCCTTACCACCTTTATACCGTTGCCGCGCACGTCCCGAACATGCCCAAGGAAATGATGTGGGGATGTGCCCTTGTCTTGCTTGTCGTGGTGCTTTCTTTTGACTCGCTGGCGGCAGCCATCAGGATAAGAACGAGGCAAAGGAGATGATTTAATGAGCATCAACCTTAACGTGCAAAGCGTTTCAGCGAAACCTGTTGAAAAATGTAGCACCAAACTCAAAACGGAGCGCGTTGACCTATATTACGGCTCTTTTCAGGCGCTAAGAAATATCACGCTAGACACACCCTCTTGTGCCATCACGGCCATCATAGGGCCTTCCGGCTGCGGCAAGTCATCACTACTGCGTCTCTTCAACCGTATGAACGACCTCATACCCGGCGCTAGAGTTAAAGGAAATGTAGAGCTGGACGGCAGTCCGATTTACGACTCAAGAATTGATGTCGCCGAGCTAAGGAAAAGAGTGGGCATGGTCTTTCAGAAGCCAAATCCCTTCCCTATGTCAGTCTTTGAAAATGTAGCTTACGGACCCAGGCGGCACGGCGTCAAGAGTCGGGCACAACTCGAGGAGATTGTGGAAAAAAGCCTGCGCCAAGCCGCATTGTGGGAGGAGGTAAAAGACAAGCTAGGACAATCAGCTCTTGCGCTTTCCGGTGGTCAACAGCAGAGACTCTGCATAGCTCGCGTGCTGGCAGTGGAACCGGAAGTAATCTTGATGGATGAGCCTTGTAGCGCACTTGATCCATTGGCTACCCTGAAGATTGAAGACCTGATGCGCGGTCTGTCCCAGGACTACACCATCATCATCGTCACCCACAATATGCAGCAAGCAGCCAGAGTATCCGATATGGCAGCCTTCATGATGATCGAACCAGATAGGGCAGGGGTACTTGTCGAGTATGGGCCAACGGCGCAGATTTTTACCAATCCCAAAGATAGGCGCACCGAGGATTACATTACTGGGCGCTTCGGATAACATCAAGGAGGTAGCTATGGAAATAAGGACAGCCTTTCACAAGAAGTTAAGAGAAATTCAGGACGAAATTCTGGCACTGGGCAGCATGGTAAGCAAAGCGACGTTGCGCTCTATTGACGCTCTCAAGAACCGGGACCTAGAATTGGCTAGGCAGATAATATCGGAGGACAAGAAGGTAAACCAGAAACGGTTTGAAATCGAGGAAAAGTGCATTGAGCTCATCGCCACGCAACAGCCCATGGCCAGCGACCTGCGTGTCATTGTGGCGGTGCTTAACATCGTTACTGAGCTAGAGCGCATAGGCGACCATGCCGAGGGTATCGCTAGGATTACGATTATGATTGGTGATGAACCACCATTAAAGCCGCTAATAGATATACCCAGAATGGCAGAACAGGTGGTGGGCATGCTGCACCGGAGTCTAGATGCTCTCATCAACCGCGACGCCGAAGCTGCCCGGGAAATCTGCGCCGAAGATGATATTATCGACCAGCTTTATGACCAGGTTTTCAGAGAACTGCTTACCTTCATGCTAGAAGACCCCAGAACGATCACGCGGGCAACCCGCCTTATCTGGGTAGCCCATAACCTTGAACGAAGCGGCGACAGGGTTACCAATATCTGCGAGCGCGTGGTCTTTGTAGTGACGGGCAAAATGGAAGAGATCGGGGCTTCAAAGTATTAGGCTGGAGACTAGTAGAGAAGCTTATAGCGTCTGATAGTCCCCTACGGTCTAACGCTATTGTCAAGGCAATACTATTACCCTGTTTCACGAAAGGGAATTAGAGGATAATTCCAGAGGTTGAACAATCCAAGCTAATCAGTGGTAATGATATTACCTATGGTGGGGAAGCGGGGACTCGAACCCCGACGCCTTGCGGCACATGATCCTAAGTCATGCCCGTCTGCCAGTTCCGGCACTTCCCCGAACAAAGCACCGCCTACCACCTCGAGCCGATACCCTTACATTCAGGGCACACTTTCCAACTTCTGCCACCCCCGAGTGAACGCCCTGTACCCTGGCACAGCCCACACATCAGTGCATCGTCCGGTACTAAATTATAGCCTCTTTGACTGCACACCGGACAGGGTTGGACAGATACTCCCGGCTCATCACCCGGTACAGCACCTTGACCTTTACAGTAAGGACACCGTTTCTTTATCATCATTTCTAGCTACCTTCGCATTAAGACACGTTTGCTCAAATTAAAACGGCAATACCCTTGTTGTTCGTCGCCAGACCCACCTCCTGGCGCTCAACGACCGGAGTTTATCATAAGCCACCTCGACACTTATCCCGAATGCTTCAGCTACCTGATTTTCAGTAGCACCATCAGTATGCTCCAGAAACTCCAGTATACTAGCATCCAGCTCCTGTCCCAACCTTCTTAAAGCCGGTACCGCCTTTCGCCCCAGAGTCGTTAATACGTACACATCCATCGCACTATCACACCCACCACGATTTTACAACTTTACTCACTTCCACAGCAATGGACGAGCCGACTTAAAAACAAGATTATTACTCAATACCCGCAAGTTCTGGCAGCATCAAGATAGATAGTCACAGATTTCATGTTTTATCTAAATCTGGTATTATAAGCTTAAATAACCAGAGCACACGTTGAGTTAGAAGAAGGCACCAGGGGAGCGTGTGAGTTCCGGTGAGCTTCGCGGACTTCAAATCCGTCGGAAGGCATTGTTGATGTCTTCGGTGGGTTCGACTCCCATACGCTCCCGCCATTCACCCCGTATCTGCTTACCCCACACACAGATATAAGTTAACACAACCCGACCGAAACAAAAGCCAAAAAGCCGACCAGATATATCAGTCTATCACGGATGAAATAAATACCTGATATCATAGTAGATACCAGGCAAATACCCAGAAGAGCAAAGCAACAAACAGGAAACCACCAAGCACGCCAATAAGCTCTTTGTTCATTGCACTTAAAAACACGGAGAGCTAGACAAGAAACCACAGACAGGCTACAACTATGACAGAGATAAGGATAATACCGTCAAGCAGGGCACCGCCAAATGCAATCCATAATTTCCTATCTTCCTTTATAATGGACAACAACCTTTTAGCCATATCCATCTTAACGCCCCCTGTGGAAAGTTCTGCACCCTCATCTTCGCATAACCATACAGGGGAAAGCATGATTCATCAGTACCAATTAGTAAAGGTTGTGTAGTACCACAAACCTGGCATTACTTTAGTACTCTAATCAAAGTAAGTTGCACAATGCCAAGGCAAGGAGTATCCCGCTGATTATCGGTATAGGACTAAGCAAGAGCGCTGGAATCAAATAGCTTCGGCGGTGAGGAAATTACCGTAAAACTCGCATATCGCCTATACGGCGAGTAATCTTCTTTTCATCCATATGCTCTAGAAGCGCCGTGGCATACTTACGGCTGGTGTTTAGCATGTCCCTGACTTCACCAACAGTGACCTTGCCTTTTTCCTTCACGTAGGCAACCACTCTATTTACCATTTCATCATAAGCAGTAGCAGAAAAAACAATTCCTTCTGCCACCTTGATAACCCGACGTTGCTCAAGAAGCAAATTCAGCAGGTCGTCTTCAATAGCTACACCAACAGTCGGAGAGTAAGGATGCTCATCTAAGGCAGCAAGGAAAGCTGCTATTTTCCTTTGTTGCTCTTCAGAAAGCTGGACCTTATGCGAAGGGAGAGCTACAAAAGCACCTCCATCAATAACAACTCCGTCTCTGAAGAGTCTATCCAGTGCCGGAGAATGGGACATGAGTTGCAATTTACTGCATAACTCACCTTTTGGCATCCCGGTTCGCGCGGGGAACCGTCGATGATAATCCTCTACCACCGCCTTCGCCTTTCTGACAAAATTCTCCCAGCCACTAACTGTAAACAGCAGTCTGTCTTCGCTGTGACCCGCCGCAATCACTTTCTTCTCAGAAATTAATTCATTCATAATTCGCTCAGTTTCATCAACAGACAGATTGCATCTCACTGAAAGCCGCTCCACAGAAAGGGGCTGACTAACTTCTAAGGTGGCAAGCAGTACATCCTTAGCTGTGCCTCCACTCCTAATCTTCAGGTTTCTTATGATGTCAGGGCGAAAGCGGCGGTGGCGTACAGCATGGGGATCGATAATCTGCCCACCACCCAGAGTAATGGCAGGCGAACGAATAATGAAATGGTCACCCTTAACCAGAACCATCGACTTGGTCAATGCAAGCTGCGCCCATGAAGTATCTCCAGGCCTAAGCTCATCTTTATCTAAAAGATGCACCTTGACCAGACATTCGTCAGAGCCCGCAAAGAAGTTGACGACAGCACCATGTCGTAAAGGATGTTTAACCCCTGAAAGCAAACGCAGTTTAACGTCTATCCGTGTCGCTGGAATAAGCCATCCGGGCTTGGTAAGCACATTACCACGTTCCACACGAGAGGTAGCAATCCCTGCAAGATTAGCAGCCACACGAGAACCTGGACCCACAACATCAACGCGTGTTTTATGGGTCTGTAACGCCCGAATACGTGTCCTCAAACCCGCAGGTTGTATCTCCACCTCCTCGCCTACGGATAGCTTCCCATCGACCAAGGTCCCTGTAACGACAGTACCGGATCCAGCTATGGTGAAAACACGGTCTATGAACAACCTCGGTCTGCCTATATCCATCCTCTGTTGAGTACCTAGTAATACCCGGTCAATGGTTGATACCAGCTCAGCAAGCCCCTCACCTGTAATTGCCGAAACAAGAACAAGCGGACTCCCTTTCAAATTTGTCGGTTCTAATAGCGAATTTAACTCCAATTTGACTACGCTCAGCAACTCATCATCAACCAAGTCTATTTTGGTGATTACTCCGATACCTAATTTTATGTCAAGTAAATCGAGTATAGCCAAGTGCTCCCTAGTCTGCGGCATAATCCCCTCGTCGGCAGCAACAACAAGCAGGGCGAGGTCAATCCCTCCTACCCCAGCCAACATGTTCTTTATGAAGCGCTCATGTCCAGGGACATCGACTATGCCGACTTCCTGACCGCTTGGCAGCTTAAGCCAAGCAAAGCCTAAATCTATAGTCATACCCCGCTCTTTTTCTTCGCGCAAACGGTCGGGGTCTATGCCTGTTAGAGCACGTATCAAAGCAGATTTGCCATGGTCAACGTGCCCGGCAGTTCCCAAGACGAACATCTGTATTCCTGCGAACTAAAGTCTAATTCTTATACTGCACTAGATTAGCGCTAAATTCCGAATATCACCGACCTAGGCTAGCGACAACATTGTCAAGCGCCTGAACTACAATCTCGTCTTGCTCAGGAAGGACGGCACGCGGGTCTAGAAGTAGGTAATCCCCCTCTACGCGGCCGATAATCGGCGGCTCACATCTTCTGAGCATTCGAGCTAACTTTAGGGCTATATTATGGCGTCCTTTCCCGCCCCCAATAGTGACCACCCTTGTAGGGAGCGTCGCACCTGGTAAGCTGCCACCACCAACCACCGATTCTCCCTCAACCACTCTAGCCAGCCCACCAAGTCTCTGCGCCCACAGGCTAGCTCGTCTCTCAATCTCAGATACCGGCATAGCTATCATACGCCACACCGGGATTTCCTTTACAGCTTCACCTCTAATATAATGACTCAATGTCGCCGCTAAGCCAGCTAGCCTTACCTTATCTATACGCAAAGCACGAGCTAAAGGATGCTTTCTCAATCTGTCCACAAAAGCCTCTTTGCCGACAATTATACCTGCCTGTGGTCCACCGAGTAATTTATCCCCAGAAAAAAAGGCAAGGCTGACGCCCCGAGCAACGCTTTCCTGCACTGTAGGCTCTGGTGCTAAGCCAAAGACAGTGGTATCCAGAAAACAACCGCTACCCAGGTCATCAAATACGGGAATGTCATACCTCTCCCCTAGTGCTAGCAACTCTTCCAAAGTGACAAAATGAGTAAAGCCTTGTATCCTGAAATTGCTGGAATGGACACGCAAAAGCGCTCCAGTCCTGGAACTAATGGCTCGCTCATAATCGTCGATATAAGTACAATTAGTTGTACCCACTTCTATTAACTTTGCACCGCTCTGTCTCATCACATCAGGAATACGGAAACCACCGCCAATCTCCACAGCTTGTCCCCTGGAGACAATAACCTCCCTTTTTTTGACCAAGGCAGTGAGTGCCAGCAAGACAGCAGAAGCATTATTATTTACCACCAGAGCAGCTTCAGCTCCCGAGAGTCGACACAGAAGCATCTCGACATGTACGTCTCGAGAACCGCGAGTGCCACTATCCAGATCAAATTCTAAATTAGAATAAGCATGAGCCACCGATTCCATAGCGGCAATCGCTCTCTTGCTAATGGGTGCCCTGCCCAGATTAGTATGAAGTATCACCCCTGTGGCATTGATAACAGGTTGCAGACTCAACCGTGTAAGCTTATCCAGCTGGGCACAGACTGTATCAACAATATAATCCAGAGGTCGACAGGGGTTACCATTTAAGATAGAAAGGCGCTCTTGCTCCACAACCTGCCGGGCAATATCAACGAGCAAACTGTGTGGCAAGATCTGCCGCCATTGCACCAGTCTTTCATCGTTGATGACCTTATCTATGCTTGGCAGCGATCTGAGTTCATCTGCCATGATATCCTATTCTACTATACTTAAAGAAAGTTTAAAAAGAGCCTCTTGCTTGTTACAGTCCTTGTAGGCAAGATATAATTAAGCACGATGCGATACAAGCGGCTGGTAGTTAAATTTGGCACAAATCTGCTGACCGGAGGTTCTGGTCGGCTCGATGTAGGCATTATGTCAAGTTTAACTGCACAGGTCGCACAGCTTCACCGCGCGGGACATGAAATAATCATCGTATCCTCGGGTGCAGTTGCTGCTGGAAGGCAAAAGCTTGGACTCGCCAGAGAAATAAAAGGTATTCCTTTCAAACAAGTGCTTGCTTCAGTAGGACAGAGCCAATTAATGAACATCTACGACCAACTTTTTACTAAACACAATATTGTTATAGCACAAGCCCTGCTTACCAAATCAGACCTTATTGACCGCAGTGGCTACCTGAATGCCAGGAACACTCTGCTCGCTCTGTTGGATTTGGGCGTAATTTGCATCGTCAATGAAAACGATGTAGTAGCCACTGAAGAACTCGGTGAGCTTATTTTTGGAGACAATGATAACCTCTCTGCGATGGTAGCTAACCTAGTCGATGCTGATCTGCTAGTGATACTGACAGACATTGATGGTCTATACACTGCTGATCCTCGGCGCTGCCCCGATGCCAAACTCATTCCAAAAGTAGAAAAGATAGACGCCGAAATCGAACGTCTAGCTGGTAATGCCGGGACTTCCTATGGCATCGGTGGTATGGTAACCAAGATTGAAGCTGCAAAGCTAGCAACAACATCCGGGATCACCGTGGTTATAGCGAATGGCGCCAAGCCAGATATCCTGAAACAAATAGTAAATGGACATAGCGTTGGCACCATCTTCCCGCCCCGGACCAGTAAAATGGAGAGCAGAAAGCGCTGGATGCTCAGTGGTCTAGCTTCCAAAGGGAAAATCATAATCGATGATGGGGCAGTAGCTGCCCTCAAAACCGAGGGGCGTAGTCTCCTCCCTGCTGGTGTAATAAAAGTAGAAGGCGACTTTGAGCGCGGGGATGTGGTAGATATCTTTGATACCAATGGTAACCACATTGGCTGCGGTATGTCTAATTACAATTCCACAGCTGCCAACAGAATTAAAGGAGCACATTCTGAGGACATACTTGACCTGCTAGGTTATGAGTATGGCGATGAAATCATTCACAGGAACAACATGGTGCTTATTTAAGGAGGAGAAAATATGGAGGCAGCAATAGCCGAACTTGAACAAAAAGGCAGAGCAGCCAAGGCAGCATCAAAAAGGCTTGCTTTCTTACCCACTAAGGTCAAGAACCAAGCATTGCTTAGCATCGCTGAAGCACTTATTTTGCGACAAGACGAGATACTTACAGCTAACGAACTTGATTACAAAGATGCCGAAGCTTCCGGAATGAGCGCTGCGATGCTCGACCGCCTGCTACTCACACCCAGTCGAATACAGGCCATAGCACAGGACGTAAAGACGGTGTCCAATCTACCTGACCCAATAGGTGAAATCATCGAGGAGCGAACACTCCCCAACGGATTAAAGCTAATTAAGAAGCGGGTACCTCTTGGTGTAATCGGTGCCATCTATGAAAGTCGCCCCAATGTGACTGTGGATATTTCAGCGCTTTGCTTGAAAGCAGGTAACGCAGTAATTCTCAGAGGCGGCAAAGAAGCCCTGCGTTCTAACTCGATATTGGCTCGCGTTATTCAGCAAGCCGCTTATCAAACTGGGATACCTGAGGGTGCTATTCAGTTTATCGAGACAGCCGAGAAGAGTTTAGTCGACCATATGCTAAGAATGAAAGAGGTTATAGACCTCTTAATCCCTCGGGGTGGCGCTGGACTGATTAAATTCGTCGGTGAAAATGCTACTATGCCGGTAATCACAGGTGGTATCGGGGTCTGTCACACTTATGTTGACAAAAGTGCAGACCTCAATAAAGCTGTCGCAATTGCTTATAATGCCAAGGTACAGCGCCCTACAGTGTGCAATGCGCTTGATGCACTTCTAGTACACTCTGAAATTGCACCGAGGTACCTACCACTAATCGCTGAGGAGTGGTCCAAAGCAGGCGTAGAGATGCACTGTGACCAACGCGCTCTGGAAATCCTTGGCTCGATGCCATCACTCAAAATCGTCCCTGCCACTGCGGAAGACTGGGGAAAGGAATTTCTAGCACTCATTGCAGCGATAAGAGTCGTCAACTCATTGGATGAAGCACTTGAACACATCGAGCGCTATGGCTCGGGACACTCTGAAGCCATAGTGGCTGAAGACGAACTGGCGACAGAACGCTTTCTCAACGAAGTTGATGCTGCCTGTGTTTACGCTAATGCTAGCACACGATTCACAGATGGTGCCCAGTTCGGACTCGGAGCTGAAATAGGGATCAGTACACAAAAGTTCCATGCCCGAGGTCCTATGGCGCTGAGAGAAATTACCAGCTATAAGTGGATTATCATTGGAAGGGGGCATGTACGCCCTTAACTGAACCGAGCCAGGGCTGTATTCTGGCTGTCTAATAATTGTCGTATACCTTTTTCTGCTAGAGCCAGCAAATTCGTTACCATTTCCTTGGAGAATGGCTTGCCCTCGGCTGTACCCTGAATCTCCACAAACTCTCCTTTGTCTGTCATAACTACATTGAAATCTACAGATGCACGGAAATCCTCATCGTAGCACAGATCAAGCAATAGTTCTCCATCAACAACGCCAACACTGGTAGCTGCTACCGCAGCTCGAAAGGGAATACGAGGTAAGACTCCTTGCTTTCTTAAATTATAGAAAGCCTGAAATAGTGCCACGTATCCGCCGGTTATAGCCGCAGTGCGTGTACCCCCGTCAGCCTGCAATACATCGCAGTCAACGATGAATGTCCTTTCGCCTAGCAAAGAAAGGTCAGTGACTGCTCTTAAACTTCGACCGATAAGACGCTGAATTTCCTGGCTCCTGCCAGCTGTTCTTTCTGAAGAAAAATTTCGCGGCACACGAGTTAAGGTAGAACGGGGCAGCATAGCATACTCTGCAGTAATCCAACCACTTCCTTCACCTTTGAGAAAAGCAGGAACCCTCTCTTCAACGCTAACAGCACACAAGACCCTGGTCTTCCCTAACTCGATTAATGCTGACCCCTCAGCAAAAATCTGGTAGCCAAGTTCTATTCGTACCGGACGGAGTTCATCATTATTGCGCCCGTCTACCCTTTTCATCGCCATCGCTAGCTAGAACCAGTATAGCATCCGCTTGTACAATAGGACAACTTGTATCATGCTTGAAATAACAATCGAAATTGACCAACCACAATGCTTGATGTTACCATTTCACCACTTTGACCGAGTTGAATATTTGGTTACTGAGCGGCACAGGGCTGTTCGCTGGGTTGACAGGTTCGATGCTTGGAATTGGCGGGGGCTTTTTCATAGTCCCTATCCTCACTTTGGTAATGCATTTACCAATCAAGATTGCTATTGGTAGTAGCTTAGTAGCCATCGTAGCTAATGCTTCTCTCGCTGCCAGCAGGTACACAAGGACACAGTTGACCAATATAAAATTAGGACTCCTTCTGTGCTCCACAACAGTGCCAGGCGCTATCATAGGAGGTTTGCTTGGCGAAATATTCTCCCCCGCCATACTGAGTACCTTCTTCGGGCTCGTCCTCATTTATGTCGCCTATACCATGATGGCAAGCCAGGACACCTCGTCTCAGAAACAAAGCTACTGGGATAACCCGATTACAACCACAAGCGCAGATACCCAAGACATAGCTAGATATTACGATAAGGCAACAGCTAAATTTGTAGGCTACAGAATTAATCGTATCCCCCAAGGATTAGGTGGTAGTTTCTTCGCCGGGTTACTTTCAAGCTTACTCGGTATAGGAGGAGGAGTTGTTCAAGTACCCGTTATGAATATCATTATGACAGTACCTATCAAAGCCGCAATAGGAACCAGTACCTTCATAATGGCAATTACCACCGCTGTCGGAGCACTTGTCTACTATTATCACGGGTACATTCACCCTTTCGTAGTAGCACCTTTGCTTTTAGGAATCCTCCCAGGGGCTCTTATCGGGACTACTCTGACAGAACGAATTGGAACAACAATACTCAGACGCGCTTTCGGAGTCCTGCTCTTTATCACAGCTATATTGATGTTCCTGAAGGCTGCTAACTTAATATGAAGCACTTTGCCTTTATGAATAACATTCAAAGACAACAAAACACGAAACGGAACAAAAAGAACCTCAACGACCTGATCAGCACAGGTTTCATGGTCTGTACCTTGCTTTCCCTGACTATGATTATAGCTGGCTTTATCCTGCTCTTTTTCTCCGATATCGAAAATGTCCAGTTATCCATTCGTCTAGACCAAATACCGGCAGCAATTACATTAAATCTAGGAATCTTAGTCCTCGTTTCCACACCTATCATACAGGTGATACTAGCATCGGTGAAATTCTCGCTAGAAAGAGATAAGGTTTTTGCTGGCATCTCCTTATTAGTATTAGCCCTCCTTAGCACCTGCTTCATCATAGCACTGGTTTAGATAAATTGACGCTCTGCGAAGCCTGTGTTATGATTGCCTTAGATGTCAGTGCTTAGTGAACTTTATAAAGCAATCGAACATTGTCAGGAATGTGAGCTAGCAAAATACCGCAATAGAGTAGTGCCAGGAGAAGGTCCCGAAAACAGTAAACTTTTCTTTATTGGCGAAGCACCGGGATGGCATGAAGACCAACAAGGTCGCCCCTTCGTTGGTCCAGCAGGCAAATTCCTAGAGGAGCTTTTGTCCCTGATAGGTCTTAGACGGGAGCAAGTTTACATTGCGAATGTCATTAAGTGCCGTCCTCCAAACAACCGTGATCCGTTGCCTGGAGAAATCCAGGCTTGCAGCAAATGGTTGGACAAACAAATAGAAATAGTCCATCCTCTGATGATCGTCACTTTAGGACGTTACTCCATGGCAAAATTCTTCCCCAATCAAAGTATCAGTCAAATTCATGGCAAAGCCAAGAAACAAGGTGGCACAATCTATTATGCTATGTACCATCCAGCAGCAGCCCTTCATCAAGGAAGCTTGCGCAAGCTAATCGAAACAGACATGTTAAAAATCCCCCAGATTCTAGCTCAAGCAGAGAGGTTAATCGAAGGTGAGCCTCAACCCCAACAATTGAGCCTCTTCTAGATGGATTTATACCTATGGCCGGACAAAAACTAAGAGTCATCCCATTAGGCGGGCTAGGCGAGATCGGCAAAAATATGATGGTGTTAGAATACGCAAACGACATCGTCGTTATAGACGCCGGTCTAATGTTTCCTGAAGAAGACATGTTGGGGGTTGACCTTGTAATCCCAGACATAAACTATTTACTGGAAAGGCGGAGTAAGATAAGAGGTATCATAATCACCCACGGGCACGAAGACCATGTTGGAGCACTCCCTTACATACTGCCACAGCTAGATGTGCCTGTGTATGGTAGTAAGCTTACCTTAGGGCTCGTCTCGGTCAAGCTCAAGGAGCATAGATATATAAAAAAAGCTACCCTAAAGTTAATTAAAAGTGGGGAAAGGTTCTCTTTGGGAAATTTCAAGATCGAACCTTTTTCCGTCTGTCATAGCATTCCAGACTCATTTGGACTCATAATCCACACTCCGATAGGCACACTAGTCCACAGCGGAGACTTTAAGATAGATTACACACCAGTCGACGGTAAGCCTACCGAATTAGCCAAGCTGGCACAACTGGGTAACCAGGGCGTCTTGGCGCTTTTTGCTGACTCTACCTATGCCGAACTAGCTGGATATACACCTTCAGAAACTATTGTTGGCGAAACCCTGCAGCGCATCATTGCCGAAGCCCCTGGTCGAGTAATTATCACCACTTTCTCCTCCCTAGTCTCCCGAATCCAGCAAGTGATAGATGCTGCAATCAAACACCAGAGGCACGTCTTTATCATCGGGCGAAGCATGCGAGACACTGTGCGCATAGCTAAGGAATTGGGCTATCTTAACATTCCTGACGGGGTAGTACGGCGCATCGATGAACTCCATCGCTTCCCCCGCAACAGGGTCATACTTCTGACGACTGGCAGCCAGGGGGAACCTACTTCAGCCCTAGTACGCATCGCCAACAAGGATAATAGTCAGGTCAGAATTGTGGCTGGAGACACGGTGATCATCTCAGCCACGCCGGTACCAGGCAATGAGTCATTAATTAACCGCACTATTGATTCCCTGTTCCGCCAAGGAGCCCAAGTCATCTACGAGAAACTAGCCCAGGTACATGTACACGGACACGGCAGCCAAGAGGAGCTAAAACTCCTTCTTAGTCTAGTTAGGCCTAGGTTCTTCATACCGATCCACGGTGAATTTCGTCACCTGAGTCTACACGCCAAGCTGGCAAGAAGCTTGGGTATGCCAGAAAATAACATTTTTGTCATAGAAAACGGGGCTGTGCTGGAACTCGACCGCGAAAGAGCCAGAACTCTCGGCAAGATCCCTGTTGGAAACGTGTACGTAAACGGCATAGTTATGGGGAATATTGATAGCGTAGTTCTCCGTGATCGCAAGCTGTTATCTAGAGATGGTATTGTGGTGGTAATAGTTGCTATTGACAAGGAAAAGGGCAAAGTCATAGGTCAACCTGATATTATTTCCCGAGGCTTTATAGACATGAAAGAAGGCGAAGCTATACTTGAGCAAGGACGAGAGCTGGTAAAAACTACGCTGGATCATATCGGTGGACACCCCATTCAATGGAGTTTCATCAATAATAAAGTCAAGGACACTTTGACAAAGTTTTTCTATGAACAGACCCGCCGCCGCCCGATGATTCTTACCACAACAGTAGAAGTATAACCAAAAACATGCCCAAGAAGAAAACAACTGGTGCCGGCACCAGAAGAAGCAAAACCTTTTGGAAACAAGCTTCCGCCCCGCTACTCCGGATATTAGCCTTAGCCACGGTGATAGCTATGGGGGTCTATTTCTGGACAGATATCACAAGCTGGGCAATTATTATTTGGGAACTTATAACCGGCTGGTGCATTACTGTTTGGGAATATCTACTAGGACTATTCGGTATCGGCTTGCTAGTAGTAGCCGCAGCCACTGGCATCGCACTGGGGGTAGTCATTTCAGGCAAATTCTCTATATTTACAAGATACTGGAGGTGGTGGTTTGGCGGAATCCTTTTAACTCTGGCTGCTTGGGGAATAGCCTCCTTCTTTACTCCGGGCAGTGGCATCATCAGCACTGTGACTTTGGGAGGGAGAATAGGCAAAAACATCATCAGCGGTTCCATTACCATAGCCGTTTTGCGCCTCCTTGCACTGGTCTTTTTGGGTATCGTCTTTCTGACACCACGGTGGATATGGCGCACAATTGTAGCTATGGCTAAAGCCACAGCTAAACTCTTCAAGCTAATGTGGTCAAGACTGCTCAAGCCTATTCAGTCCCGAGCCGAGACAGGTCCGGCAGAGAGAAAGATCGATTTCGGCAAGTCAGAAGGGGGCAAAAAGGCTATTACCCCGATGGAGGTACAAACCCCTACAGCCGTCCAACCACCACCCCCTGAGGCATGGGAACCTGGCAAGTACCGACCGACACTTACTCCAAGTGGCTGGCAATTGCCGCCTATCAGTATACTGGACAAACCAATCGAAGTGGAACTAAGCCAAAGTGAGATCGAAAAACGAGCTAAGCTAATTGAAGAAGCCTTAGCCAGTTATGGTGTTGAGGCTAAAGTAGTACAAATAAACGTCGGTCCCACCGTTACCCAATTTGGTGTTGAACCCGGATGGGACCGCAAATATAAAGAAATCAAAGAACGAGATAAAGACGGCAATATCAAAATTCGTTTAGAAGAGATATCAAAGACTAGGGTTAAAGTAGACCGCATTTCCTCTCTAGCCAGTGACCTAGCTCTGGCTTTAGCTGCACCCAGCATCAGAATTGAAGCTCCAGTACCAGGTAAATCGATTGTAGGTGTGGAAGTGCCCAACACAACTTTCGGTCTAGTAAACTTACGAAGTGTTATCGAGAGCACAGCGTTCCAAAAAACATGTACTAAGTCAAAGCTGGCTCTTGCTCTAGGTAAAGGTCCAGGAGGTGAAACCGTAGCTGCTGATCTTACCAAGATGCCCCACTTACTCATCGCCGGTGCCACTGGCAGCGGAAAGACTGCCTGCCTCAATTCGATTATCTGCTGCATACTTACGCATAATACGCCCGAAGATGTCCAATTTATCCTGATTGACCCAAAGAGGGTCGAGCTAGTCAATTTCAATAGCATACCGCACCTTATAGCGCCGGTCGTGGTTGACGTCGACAAAGCGATACTAGCGCTGCGCTGGCTAAATCAAGAAATGGACAACCGTTACCAGAAATTCGCCCAAGCAGGAGCACGAAATATCGAAAGCTATAATAAAAACCGCCCGCCCGAAGAGGTAATGCCATATATCGTGCTTATCATCGATGAATTGGCAGACCTTATGATGGCTGCTTTTGATGAAGTGGAACATACGCTTTGTCGCCTAGCCCAGTTAGCTAGAGCCACTGGAATTCATCTGATAGTAGCCACACAACGCCCTTCGGTGGACGTTATAACCGGGCTCATCAAGGCAAATTTCCCGACTCGTATAAGCTTCGCCCTTACTTCCCAAGTAGATTCACGCACTATACTCGACTCCGCCGGAGCAGAAAAACTGTTGGGTAGAGGTGATATGCTCTACATGCCCACTGATGCCAACAAACCGAAACGCCTCCAGGGAACCTTTGTATCAGACCCTGAGATCGAGAGATTAGTGCATTTCTGGAGTGGTCAGCGAAAACCGGGAACATTCCCCGTTAGATTCGAAGAGATGAAAGAAGTTATTTCAAAAGAAAAAAGCGAGGAGGACTCGCTGTTAGATGCTGCCAGACAACTTGCCTTAGAACACAAAAATATCTCAACCTCGTTCTTACAACGCCGTCTCCGCATCGGCTATCCCAGAGCTGCTAGACTCATGGAAAAACTGCAAGAGGAAGGCTATCAGAGAAGCTCTAATCTTGACCCGTACACTAAAAACAGACCTGAAAGCAGCTAAAAGACTGGAAAGATGTCTATAGCAGTCTAAAAATTAATAGTTACCGCATTTGCCGACATTTTCTCCTTGAAACTTCCAAGTATTTGAGCAAACCTTATACAAGACAGCAGCTATTTGAACCTTACCAAAGGCGAGAGCAACTCCTCGTCTTTCCTGAGTTCGATAATGCGGTCGCGAAGCAGTGCTGCTTTTTCAAACTCGAGATTCTTAGCTGCCCTTCTCATCTGGGTCTCCAACTCTTTGATAAGCCTGACCACTTCTTCCCTAGATATAGGAGTAGGGGTATAAGGTGCTTTCGTCTCTGCTACTGCTCTGACTCGCTCAGTAATATCCCTGATAGCCTTTTTAATACTTCTTGGTGTGATACCATGCTTTTTATTGTAAGCCTCCTGGATGCTCCGCCGCCGATAAGTCTCATCTATAGCTTCTCTCATCGCTGTGGTCATGGTATCAGCATACATAATTACATGCCCATCCACATGACGAGCCGCCCGCCCCATTGTCTGTATAAGAGCCTCCTTTGACCGCAGATATCCCTCTTTGTCAGCATCGAGAATAGCCACTAAGCTCACTTCAGGTAGGTCCAGTCCCTCACGAAGCAGATTTATCCCGACCACTACATCATAAACACCGAGCCTCAGATCTCGCAGGATCTCGACCCTCTCCAAGGTATCAATTTCGGAATGTAAGTAATGTGTCTTTATATCCATCTCTCTGAGGTAATCAGCTAACTCCTCAGCCATTCTTTTTGTCAGCGTGGTCACCAAGCATCGTTCCCCCTTTTCCACTCTGACCCTGATTTGATGTATAAGGTCATCTATTTGCCCCTTAGTCGGCCTGATCTCAACAGTCGGTTCGAGAAGACCGGTGGGGCGAATCAGTTGCTCCACTATCTGCTCACTACACTTATACTCATATTCACCCGGAGTTGCTGAAACATAGATAACCTGGTTAATACGCTCTTCAAATTCTTCAAAGCTCAAAGGGCGATTATCCAATGCTGAGGGTAAGCGAAATCCATAGTCCACCAAGGTCTGTTTCCGAGAAATGTCACCATGGTACATACCATGTATCTGGGGTAAAGTCATATGTGACTCGTCAATAAAGATCAGAAAATCGTCGGGGAAATAGTCCAGTAATGTCCATGGTGGACTTCCTGGTGGACGCCTTTGTAAGTGTCTGGAATAGTTTTCCACCGCATGGCAATAGCCCATCTCAAGTAGCATTTCTACGTCATAATTGGTGCGAGCTTCTAGCCTAGTTGCCTCAAGCGTCTTACCCTGAGCCCTCAACTCGCGTAGTCTCTCAGCCAGCTCCGCTTTGATGTCTTCAACAGCCGCTAACAATTTGTCCCGTGAGGTCACAAAGTGTTTAGCTGGATAAATATCAATCGAGTCCTTATAAGCTAATATCTCACCAGTAAGCGGGTCAAGCTCAACTATGCGCTCAACCTCGTCTCCCCAGAATTCAATTCGGAGAGCTATTTCTTCGTAAGACGGTTGGACTTCCAAAGTGTCACCTCTGATCCGAAACCTGCCACGTGTGAAATCAAAGTCATTCCTTTCGTACTGCATCTCGACCAGGCGACGGACCAACTTGCTTCGGTTATACTTCTCGCCCTTTTTGACCGTAAGCACAAAACTGCGGTATTCTTCGGGTTCACCCAAGCTATATATGCATGAAACCGAAGCGACTATTATAACATCACGCCGCTCGAAAAGAGCACGAGTAGCTGCGTGACGCAATTTGTCAATCTCCTCATTTATGTCTATTTCCTTTTCAATATAAGTATCTGTACTCGGAATATAAGCCTCAGGTTGATAGTAGTCATAATAGCTGACAAAATACTCCACCGCATTCTCTGGGAAAAATTCTTTGAATTCAGTAGCTAATTGAGCCGCCAGAGTCTTATTGTGACAAATCACCAGAGTAGGTCTTTGCACCCGTTCCACGACATTCGCCATGGTAAAGGTCTTCCCGCTCCCAGTAACCCCAAGCAGAGTCTGCTTTTTAAGACCCCACATTAGCCCCTCGACTAGCCTTTCCACCGCTTGGGGCTGGTCGCCGGTCATTTTGAAATCAGAAACAACCTTGAACTCTGGCATTATCACCTCTAGCAGCGCCAGATAGAAAAGCGTAACAACATTATCTTAACCAAAACGGATTGTGCCGGAATAGTCTGCAGCCCAAAAACAGTATAAGTGCCCACTACTATCACACAGATGCCAGCTGCTTCAAGGCAAGCTTAATTTTATCCTCCAAACTAAGTTCCGAGGAGCCAGCAAGAGCAGAAACAGCCTGAGTTGCTTCCCTCGGGGAGTAGCCCAGACTGACCAGAGCCGCTACGACATCAGCATCCTCCTGTAGCAAGGCTGGAGACAGCGTCTCGCCCCAGCTCTTCTCAAGCCTTCCCCTTAACTCCAGAATAATCCGCTCAGCCATCTTTTTGCCCAAACCAGGTGCTTGACAGAGCAGCTTCACATTACTACCCACTATAGCTGAAACCAAATGCTCTGGGCTAAACACAGAAAGCAATCCTAAAGCTGTTTTGGGTCCAATTCCAGAAACAGTGATAAGGCTCTTAAACAATTCCAAAGCTTCGGTCGAAGAAAAACCATAAAGAACAACACTGTCCTCTTTTATATAAAGAAACGTATGCAAGAAAACCGTACTACCTACATCTCCAAATTGAACCAGTGTAGAAGCAGGTGCATAGACTTGTACACTGATTGAACCAACCTTCACGACAATAAAATCAGCACCGCGACCTTGTAAGATCCCTTCGATGGCGACTATCATAGCCTGCCTTCAACCTCTTGATTTAGCAATTTTGCAAGCTGCCGCTTGTGGACATGACAAATAGCAATAGCTAGTGCATCAGCAGCATCACTAGGTTGGGGGTACTCGGCTAGACCCAGTAAAATTTTTACCATTTCCTGTACCTGCTCCTTGCCACTACCCCCATAAGCAGTCACCTGCTGCTTTACTTGAGCAGGCAAATAACGAAAAATAGGCAACTTCTGGCTCGTAGCAACGAGCATCGCCACAGTCTGCGCCCTACCTACTGCCAGTGCTGTGCGCGCATTCATTGCCACAAAGGGTTCCTCTATAGCTACTTCGTCCGGCTGGTAGCAAGCCACAATTTCGCTTAACTTAGTATATAACGAAAACAAGCGTAATTCGACTGAAGTTTTAGGGGAAACACTTAATACCCCGCAAGCAACCATGCTCATCGTACCATCAGCCTCATCAATAACACCATACCCAAGATGTAGAGTTCCAGGGTCAATCCCAAGGATACGCATAATCAAACTTGTACCCGCAGTTTCTCAAACACAGCCTCGGAGTAATCAAGATTAGCATAAACCTTTTGGACGTCGTCCAGATCTTCCAGCTGGTCAAGAAACTTCAAAGTCTGAATAGCCTCCTTTTCGTCCAGCACCACGGTGCTCTTGGGCACTTTCAAAATCTCGGCTGAAGTAGCTGGTTTAATCTTCTCTACAACTCTACGGACTTGCTCTAGATTTTGCGGCAGTGTGTAGATCTCAAGATAACCCTTTTCTTCCTTGACATCCTCAGCTCCAGCATCTATAGCCGCCAATGCTAGTTCCTCAACATCTATCCCTTCGGTAACAATTGTTATTACACCCCTTGTCTCAAATAGCCATGATACACAGCCACTTTCACCCAAGCTACCACCATGACGATTAAACAAACTACGCACTTCCTGCAGAGTGCGGTTGCGATTGTCAGTCAGCGCTTCAACCAAAACAGCCACACCATTAGGACCATAGCCCTCAATAATTAGCTCAGACAGACTTGATACCCCAGTCTCGCCACTGCCCCGTTTAATAGCCCGCTCAATATTCTCCATGGGCATGTTATTATCGCGCGCTCTTTGTATTGCCAGTCGCAAGCGAAAATTTGATTCCGGATTCGTACCACCCTCTCGCACAGCCACCATGATTTCGCGCGTAAGCTTAGTAAACAATTGCCCCCGACGCGCGTCAGCAACCCCTTTCTGGCGTTTAATTTGCGCCCACTTTGAATGTCCTGACATATGACCCTCCGCTTGACGTAATTTTACCACTGCACTCTGCAAGGGTAAAGCTGCCACAAGACATTAAGCTCTCTAGAACTACAGCTTATTGTCCAAAATGCGGTTTACAGTTATGCCTTGTCTCCAAATGACAAACACAACACTGTAAGGTGTCTTTGACTATGCTATACTACTTCAAAAACCTGACCATAATACTGGGAGAAAAATCACAAAAGTGCGAGTAGACGGTACACCGCGACCCAGTGACTACATCAAAGTAACCATCTTCGGAGTCGGATTATCAGTCTTGTGGACAAGCCTCCACACAATAATAATCCCGATCCGGTTATTGGATATTGCCCCCGAAGCCCAAAAAAACACATACCTCGGTCTTTTAACTTTCTCGGGGTTGATACTGGCTATGCTTATACAACCTGTCGCAGGAGCACTCAGTGATCGATTTGTCTCACCTTTTGGACGACGACGTCCTTTCATCTTTGTAGGAACATTGCTAGCACTCCTCCTGCTCCCCACAATAGGCATATCAGATACCTTCTGTTTTCTTTTTTTGAGCTATTGTTCTCTACAACTCGCTAGCAACATTGCCCAAGGTCCTTTCCAGGCTTTTATCCCCGACTTTATACCAAAAGGACATAGAGGCACAGCCTCAGGGGTAAAGAGCTTGCTCGAAATACTGTTCGCCGTGCTATTGCTCCGCCTGATAGCTTATTTTATGGACACATATGTTGTCCAACAACATAGCCTCGGGCTATGGATATCTTTAGCCGTTCCAGGGCTTATCATGCTCGCAACCATGACCGCTACGCTTCTCACTGTAAACGAGCAGCGTCCGGACCCAAAGACACAGATCTCGTCAGCAAAAGCAATAACTGGTGCTTACAAGATAGACACAAAAAGAGACCTGAATTTTGTTTGGTTCTTGGCATCACGGCTGTTCATACTTATGGCGATGGGAACACTACAGACCTTCGCTCTGTATTTCTTGAGGGATGTCGTTCAAGCCCCAAATCCAGCGGGAATGACCGCAGACTTACTGATAACAGTCGGCATCTTCCTTCTCCTCGTCGTCTACCCTGCAGGACGGTTTTCAGACAAGTTTGGTCGCCACCCACTCATCTTTTTCTCCGGCTTTACTGGCATCTTGGGCATCCTAATCATATACTTTTCACCCACATACACCGGAGTATTGATTTGTGGTGGATTACTGGGCATCTCTACAGGTACCTTCCTGAGTACAAACTGGGCACTGGCAACAGACCTTGCCCTTTCTGGCGAAGAAGCACGCTATCTCGGGCTTACTAACTTGGCCACTGCTGGTGCTGGTGCTTTATCACGGCTCACTGGCCCTGTAATCGACTTCTTCAACAACAAACAAGCTGACCTAGGCTACTCAATCATGCTCATAATTTGTATCACCTACTTCATTATTGGTTCCACACTAGTCATATTGATCAGGGAAAAGACGGGCAGGAATGCTAACACCCGATAAAGGCAAAAAGCAGGTAGATGAAACGCGACGAAGGCGTTTTTGGTCAAGAGAACGCTACCTACAAATTCTATCGCTGAGCCTAGTGGTAGCACTGTCTATTTTCCTTTTCTACAATCGGGAAAAAGTAGTTGAATTGCAGATGTACTCATATGCAGGAGTATTTGTTATCTCCTTAATAACCTGCAGTAGCATTGTAGTACCCGTACCAGGTTGGATCTTAATAGCTGTTATGGGCACAATTTTGAACCCAATACTGGTAGGGATTGTATCTGGAATAGGTGGTACACTGGGAGAGATGACTGGCTACTTGCTAGGATACGGTGGACGTCTCATCATAGACAATTTCAGCACTTACTCGAAGATGGTACAATGGATGAGAAAATGGGGGGGAATTACCATTTTTGTCTTAGCACTTATTCCCAACCCTGCCTTTGATCTGGCTGGTGCTGCAGCAGGCTCACTGCACTTTCCTGTATGGAAATTCATCCTTTATGGTGCTGCAGGAAGAATACCAAAACATATATTGTTCGCTTACACCGGTTACTGGGGTATAAAACTAATGCCACTCTGACCAGTCTCTCGAATGTTATAAATTCAGAATCGCCTTAGTACTTGCGCAAACAGGAGGTAAGATGCTTAAGGAACTTGTGCTAAAGAACCGGAGCTATCGTAGATTTTACCAAGAATCTGCTATCAAGCATGAGACTTTGGTAGAGCTTGTCGATCTAGCTAGGCTTGCTGCCTCAGCACTTAACTTACAACCACTGAAATATATTCTTTCGTGTGACCCAAAGAAAAATGCGCTGATATTTCAACACCTTGCTTGGGCTAGTTACCTGAAAGACTGGCCAGGTCCAGCAGAAGGAGAAAGACCATCAGCGTACATAATTATTCTTGGCGACACTGAGATAACAAAGTCTTTCGGTTGTGACCATGGCATTGCAGCCCAAAATATTTTGCTTGGAGCTGTGGAAAAGGGGCTGGGAGGTTGCATGATTGCAAATGTAAGAAGACGTGAACTTTGCGAAGCCCTGAAGATACCAGCGCGCTACGAAATACTACTGGTTATCGCCTTGGGGAAACCGAAAGAAAAAGTAGTAATCGAACCAGTGGGACCAGATGGGAACATCAAGTATTGGCGGGACAGTCAGGGAGTTCACCATGTTCCCAAGAGGTCACTTAGCGAGATAATCATAGGCTGAACCGAAGCCAATCTCGCCATAACAAGGCGAAAAATCCAAACTCACTCTGAGCCGCAGAGGACTCGAACCTCTAACCGGGTGATTAAGAGTCACCTGCTCTACCTGTTGAGCTAGCGGCCCGAAGCAGAGCTTATGTTAGCACCCATACGCCAAGGAAGTCAAGCTGAAGGTAATAGCGATATTGTACTGCGTAAACAGATTGCTTCTCTAATCGTGTTATGCTATACTTTTGAGCAATGCAAAACTGGATAAGAGTATCTCTTCTACGATTAGGAGGTTAGAGATTTGGCAGAGCCCATATCAGTTAAACAACTTCTAGAAGCAGGGGCACACTTTGGTCACCTGACTGCCCACTGGCACCCCAAGATGAAAAGCTACATCTTCACAAAACGCAATGGGATCCACATCATAGACCTTGAGCAGACTGTGTCAATGCTGGAAAAAGCATGTAATTACATCAGGGATTTAGTAAGTAACGGACACAGCGTCCTTTTCGTCGGCACCAAAAAACAAGCGCAGGAAATCATAGAGCAAGAAGCCAAAAGATGCGGGATGTATTATGTTAATCAGAGGTGGCTCGGAGGAATGCTGACCAATTTTGCTACCATCCAAGCAAGAATAGACTATCTTGTGCGCCTTGAGGATAAAAGAAATAAGGGGGAATTAGACTATCTGACCAAGAAAGAACGGATGAAACTCGAGAAAGAGATGTCACGACTCAATAGACTGTTTGGTGGTTTTAAGGAGATGACACAACTCCCGGGAGTTCTATTCATTGTAGACCCGGTAAAAGAAAAAATAGCACTATCTGAAGCAAAGAGGTCGGGAATTCCAGTGGTGGCTATTGTAGATACAAACTGCGACCCTACAGACATCGATTATCCCATCCCCGCTAATGATGATGCCATAAAAGCGATCAAGCTTATATGCAGTAAGATAGCGGATGCCATTATCGAAGGAAAGCTAATAAAGGAGACAGGAGAACTGGCACCCGCTGAAGCAGCTACTACGGAAACAGAAGAATTGCTACAACCCCATGTCTTTACCCCAGATGACTAAGGCAGCATCCACAAAAGACCTTGAACTATAAGGAGGCAAACATTGCAACTCTCGACTGAGGTTATTAAAAAGCTGAGAGAACAAACCGGCGCTGGAATCATGGACTGCAAACGGGCACTTGCCGAGGCGCAAGGCGACATGTCAAAAGCCCTTGAAATACTCAGTCAACACGGGCTTACCATAGCACACAAGAAAGCCAATCGTACTACGGGTCAGGGCATAGTCGAAGCTTATGTGCATTTAGGCGGACGAATTGGCGTGCTTGTCGAGGTTAACTGCGAGACTGATTTTGTTGCTCACACCGATGAATTCAAGGAGCTTGCTCACAACATCGCCTTACAAATAGCAGCTATGTCACCGCAATTCATCTCTCCTGACGAGATGCCCAAAGAGACTGAAGAAAATCCCGAAGCACTTTGTCTCCTATTACAGCCGTTCATAAAGGACCCTAACAAAACAATCAAGAATATAATAGATGAGACTATAGCTAAAGTCGGCGAGAACATAAAGATCCGACGATTCGCCAGATTTGAAATAGGTTGCTGAAGTGGGAGCTATAAAACCTAAATACAGCCGCGTTTTACTTAAGCTAAGCGGTGAGGCGCTGATGGGGAAGAAAAGCTTCGGCATTGACCGCTCTGTGTTAACAAACGTAGCCAAACAGATAAAACGTGTAATAGAGGCAGGTGTAGAAGTAGCAATAGTTGTGGGCGGTGGTAATTTCTGGAGAGGAACTGGAAGTGAAGCTGAAGGCATGGATCGTGCAACAGCAGATTACGCAGGGATGCTAGCTACAGTAATCAATGCGTTAGCCCTGCAAGACTCTTTGGAAAACGAGGGCATCACCACCCGGACTCAATCAGCCATTACTATGCAAGCTGTAGCCGAACCTTACATACGCCGACGCGCTATCCGCCACCTCGAAAAAAAGAGAGTAGTCATCTTTGCTGGCGGCACAGGTAATCCCTACATGACCACAGACACTGCCGCAGCATTGCGGGCTATTGAAATTGGTGCTGAAGTCCTCCTTGTTGCCAAAAACAAAGTCGATGGTGTGTATGATGCAGACCCCCTCAAAAACCCAAAAGCCAAAAAATTTGAGCGCCTCACCCATAAAGACGCCCTGAATATGCATCTCCAAGTCATGGATAGCACTGCTTTTTCACTCTGCTTAGACAATAAGTTGCCAATAATAGTCTTTGACTTACAAGGCGAACGAAGTATAGAGCGTGCCATTTTTGGCGAGCATGTCGGCACCTTCGTCGAGGCTTGAAAATGATCGAAAGGATGCTCAGTGAAATCACTAGCAAGATGCAAAAGACTGTTGATGCTTTGAGCCGTGATCTGGCAACTATTCGCACAGGACGAGCTACGCCTGCACTGGTAGAACACATAAAGGTAGACTATCACGGTATTCCCACTCCTCTCAATCAACTCGCCTCTATCTCAGTCCCTGAAGCCAAGATGATTTTGATCCAGCCTTGGGATCGTAGTTCAATCCGCAGTATTGAAAAAGGCATCCTCACTTCAGACCTTGGACTTAACCCGATGAGTGACGGCAATGTCATACGTATAGTAGTCCCACCACTAACAGAAGAGCGGCGCAAGGAATTGATCAAAGTGGTCCGTAAGAGAGTAGAAGATGCACGAGTAGCCTTGCGCAACATAAGACGAGAGGCGATTGAACGGCTCAGAGAGGCAGAAAGAAACAAAGAACTTTCACAAGATCAGCACACACGGACCTCGGAGCAACTCCAAAAGCTTACCGATAGCTTCATTGAGAAGGTCAACAGCATAGGGCAAACAAAAGAGACAGAGATCATGGAAATCTAACAAGTTTCGAGTCTATCCCTCCGGTATAAGCAGCCCCGATACTCCACAATGTTAATAGAATGCTCAAACTGAGAATTATAACTGCTGTCATTGGCTTACCGATTCTTGTAGCTGCAGTATGGTTCGGTACTCCTTGGTTCACTATTCTCATCGTCGCTATGGCAGCAATAGCTAGCTTCGAATTTTACAAGATGAGCGGCAACCTTGGGCTGCAGCCATTAAGCCTTTTTGGCATATTTTGGACGGTACTACTCGTTGCTAGCCAGCACTGCCAATATGATGCCACAATCCCATTACTGGTTACTCTAGGTATAGTTATTCCAGCAATCTGGCTATTAATTCGTCCCTCTGGGAGAAATGCTCTAGCTAGCTGGGCTTTGACAATCGCTGGAATATTATACATCGGCTGGATGCTTGGCTGGTGGGTGAGCCTGAGAAATCTAGACAACGGTAGAGAATGGGTATTCTTCGGACTCATTGCCACGTTCGCCAACGATACTTGTGCGTTCTTTTGTGGTCGTACCTGGGGTACAAAGCCCTTAGCTCCATCCATAAGCCCCGGAAAAACTTGGCAAGGAGCTATCGGAGGTGGTCTCGCTACAATCGCTATATCAATAATTCTTAAAGCTCTTCTTCATCTCCCGACCAACTACTGGCAAATAGCTCTGCTAGGCTGTTTAACAAGTATATTCGCCCAGCTAGGGGACTTGACAGAATCACTGTTCAAACGAAATGCAGGCGTAAAAGATTCTGGCAGATTACTTCCCGGACATGGAGGTATACTCGACCGAGTCGACAGCCTCATATTCACAGGGGCTATAGTATACTATTGGGTAATACTAACCGGCTTGTAAAGCTATGGATAAACCTGCTAAGAAACTTGCTATCCTGGGTTCTACGGGGTCTATAGGACAACAAACTTTAGAAATAGTGGAAAGCTTCTCTGAAAAATATAAGGTCATGGGACTAGCCGGTGGTAGAAACACCGAGCTACTCATCAAACAGGTGAAGCGATTTCGCCCTATACTAGCATATTCAGCCACTGAACTTGAACTACCAAGTAGCACCAACTTTGCCACGATGGAACAAATAGCTAGCCATCCAGAAGTAGACCTTGTCGTGATAGCTACCTCAGGTAAAGAGGGCTTAACACCAACCTTGGCGGCCATTCACGCTGGCAAAAATATCGCCCTGGCTAACAAAGAGGTGCTTGTTATGGCTGGCGAAATAATTACCAGAGAAGCTAAAAAACACAAGGCTACAATCATACCCATAGATAGTGAGCACAGCGCAATATGGCAATGCTTGCAGGGCGAAATAAGCGGCATATCACGGGTCATTTTGACAGCATCCGGAGGACCATTCTATCAACTAACCAAAAAACAACTAGCAAAGGTCACCGTCGAAGATGCGCTCAAACACCCTACATGGGAAATGGGTAGAAAAATTACCGTTGATTCGGCAACACTGATGAACAAAGGTCTGGAAGTTATCGAAGCGCACTGGCTTTTCTCCCTGCCCTTTGATAAAATCGATATTGTATTACATCCTCAAAGCATTGTGCACTCCTTGGTGGAATTTATCGATGGCTCATTAAAGGCACAGCTTAGCCTTCCAGATATGAGGTTACCCATTCAATATGCACTATCTTATCCTGAGCGATTAGAAAACCCAAGGCTACCACATCTCGACATGACTAAGACACATCTAATCTTCAAACGGATTGATCGCTCGCGTTTCCCTTGCCTTCAACTGGCATTAGAAGCCGGTAAAAGAGGAGGGACATACCCTGCAGCACTCTGCGCAGCAGATGAGATCGCAGTTAGCCTGTTCCTTGATAAGCAAATCAATTTCCTTAAGATAGGCGAGATAATAGACAAGACACTCAGTTTGCATGAAGGCATAGCTACTCCAACTCTCGAAGATATTCTAGCTACCGATAAATGGGCAAGAGAGACCGCTCTCAAGCTCGCATATGAGGGAAACAAATGTTAGTTACTGTACTACTTACGGTTGCTAGCTTCCTAGGTATGTTAATAGTGCTCGTCTTTGCGCATGAATTTGGACACTTCATCACCGCCAAGCTTACAAAAGTAAAAGTGGAGGAATTTGGTATTGGTTTTCCGCCAAGGCTGTTCAGTTTTAGAAAAGGGGAGACAACATATTCCTTAAACGCCATACCTTTAGGTGGTTTCACCAAAATGGCAGGAGAAGAAGACCCAGCAATACCCGATGGTCTGGCTGGAAAAAGCATCCCTATTAGAGTGCTAGTCCTTACAGCCGGTTCCCTAATGAATATCCTGCTCCCTGTACTATTTTTTACTGTTAGCCTAATGCTACCTCATAACGTAGTGATGGAAGAGGTACATGTAGAAGAGGTAGCACCTGATTCACCGGCTTACGCAGCTGGCATCGAACCAGGGGACAAAATCATAAGCATAAACAACCGCCCTGTAAACAGCCGCAATGACGTGGTGTACTCCATCCAGCTTCACCTCGGTTCAGAAATAAAAATGCTAACTCAAAAAAGCGATGGTAGCCAGCTCGAAGTATACTTGACTCCTCGATGGAGACCGCCGGAAGGACAAGGACCAACAGGTATTCTGATCACTGGCACAAATATCACAAATATGCGCAAGTCATACCCGTTCTGGCAGGCAATTCCATCTAGTTTCGTTCACTGCTGGGAGATACTCGTGCTATTCAGAAATGAAATAGCAAGCTGGTTCATCCAAGGTACACTGCCTCAATTGACCGGGCCTATAGGGATCGCTGAACTAACAGGGCAAGTAGCTAGAGCCGGACTTAGCCCTTTGCTCGAGTTTGCAGCACTGATTAGTATAAACCTGGCAATTATCAATCTATTTCCATTTCCTGGATTGGATGGTGGCAGACTCATTTTTGTATTCTTAGAGTGGGTGCGACGCGGGAAAAAGATACCACCTAAGAAAGAAGGACTTATCCATTTAATCGGGATGGCAGTGTTGTTGACTCTTATTATTGTCATAAGCTATTACGATATTGCTAGCATTGTGAAAAACAATCCGGTGCCATGACATCGCGCAGGTTATCAAAAACGATCCGAGTCGGAGACATAACCATAGGTGGTACCGCCCCCATCGTAGTTCAGTCCATGACAAAAACCGACACTAGAGATACGACTGCAACACTAGCTCAGATCAAGGAACTTGAAGACCATGGTTGCGAAATAGTCAGAATAGCAGTACCTGACAAAGACGCTGCCGAGGCGTTGTCGTACATTAAGCGCAAAGCCCATCTCCCCATTATAGCCGACATTCACTTTGATTACCGCTTAGCTCTTCTGGCACTTAGAGCAGGTGCTGACGGCTTACGTTTGAACCCCGGGAATATCCGTGACCCAGAACAAATCGCGAAAGTGGTGCAAGAAGCTAAGCAAAGACAGGTGCCAATTCGCATCGGTATCAACGCCGGGAGCCTGCCGCCTGCCACAAAACAGTACAAGTCTGTAGCCGAAAGAATGGTCGATTCAGCATTAGCACAGGTAGAACTGCTGGAAAGTCTAGGCTTCGACCTTATTAAAATTTCCCTCAAAGCGTTTGACGTACCGACTACGGTCGAAGCTTATAGAAAAATTGCTACCAGAACACCTTATCCTTTGCACCTAGGAATAACTGAGGCAGGCTTGCCCGGTGCCGGAACTGTTCGTAATGCCATCGGCATAGGGATACTACTCTCCGAAGGAATAGGAGATACTATTCGTGTCTCTCTCAGCGCTGATCCCTGCGAGGAAGTGGATACCGCCTATGAGATATTGAAGAGCCTGGATATTCGACATCGCGGTCCTACTTTGATAAGTTGCCCCTCATGCGGGCGAGCTGAAGTTGATATAATAAGCTTGGCTAGGGCTGTAAATGAAAAATTAAAGCAGTTCTCCAATGCGACCGTAAAGGTTGCCGTTATGGGCTGTGTTGTAAACGGACCAGGCGAAGCCAAAGACGCCGATATAGGAATTGCTTGCGGTAAAGGCAGAGCCGCCATCTTTGAAAAGGGAAGAGTTATAAAGACTGTTACTGAGACTGATTTCCTTAGCGCACTAATGGCTGAAATAGAAAACTTATTGAGTCAAGTAATCGAGCAGGAGGAGAAAAGATAGATTGAGGTTCTCGAGACTTTTTGGTAAGACACTCAGAGAGGTGCCCTCTGAAGCAGATACTACCAGCCACCAACTACTTCTTCGAACTGGGATGATCTGTCAAATTGCCAGTGGCATCTATTCTTTCCTACCACTAGGCTGGCGTATACTCCGCAAAATAGAGATGATAATCCGCGAAGAAATGGACAAGACAGGCGGGCAGGAACTGATGTCACCAATGCTACAACCTGCAGAATTATGGGAAGAATCAGGAAGGTTTTCTTCTTTTGGCAAGACACTTTTCATCGTTGTTGACCGCAAAGAGCATCGACTAATTTTGGGACCAACCCACGAAGAGATTATCACTGTGCTTGCCCGCCGTTACATACAAAGCTATAAAGACCTGCCTCTACTGCTTTATCAGATACAAAACAAATTTCGTGACGAACCACGTCCCAGGGGAGGGTTGCTACGTGTTAGAGAATTTATCATGAAAGACCTTTATAGTTTCGATGCCGATGAAGATGGTCTTGACGAGACATACAAAAAAATGATCCAGGCATATAGAAACATTTATTCGCGCTGTGGCTTACCAGCAATGCTAGTGGAAGCTGATAGTGGTGCAATAGGTGGCAAAGAATCCCATGAGTTCATGCTTATCACAGAAACCGGCGAGGATGAGATTATCTATTGCTCAACTTGTGGCTATGCTGCCAACAAGGAAAAAGCACAAAGTACTAAGCCAAAACTGGAGGCAGCACCAGCTTTGCCACTGGAAGAGCTACGAACCCCTAACATAAAGACAATAGAAGAGGTAGCTGGCTTTGTAGGAGTACCCATCAGCCAGACGCTTAAAGCAGTATTTTACTCGGCTGATAATGAACTCACTTTTGTCGTCGTCCGTGGTGATTTTGAAGTAAATGAAACAAAGCTCAAGAATTTACTTAAGTGCTCAGAGCTGCGTCTAGCTTCTAAAGACGAGGTTGAAGGAGCCGGATTAGTAGCTGGCTCAGCTTCACCGATCGGGCTAAAAGGCATAAGAATTGTAGCCGATGATTCTATTACCTTGGGCTCCAACTTCATTGCCGGCGCTAACAAACCCGACACCCATATTAGAAATGTAAATTACCCACGAGATTTCACAGTTGACATCATTGCCGACATTGTCTCGGCTCGACCGGGAGATAGCTGCCCCAGATGCAACGGGCGACTCCTTTCCAGCCGCGGAATCGAAGTAGGGCATGTTTTCAAATTGGGCACCTTCCTTAGCGAGAAACTCGGTGCTTATTTTCTCGACAAAAATGGCAACTCTCGCCCTCTCGTAATGGGGTGTTACGGCATCGGACTAGGTAGATTACTGGCAGCCGCAGTCGAGCAAAACCACGATGAAAAAGGTATTACCTGGCCAGTGGCAATAGCCCCCTATCATATTTACCTCTGCCCGCTTAATACAGAAGAACCAACAATCGTTGACACTGCTGAAAAACTGTACCAAGAACTCACAAGCAAAGGCATGGAAGTGCTTTTTGACGACCGAGTCGAGTCTGCAGGGGTAAAATTCAACGATGCTGACTTGCTGGGAATACCCCTGCGTGTAACATTGAGCCGCCGCACCCTGCAAAACCAAAGTGTCGAGATAAAATGGCGTAAGCAGAAACAGACTCAATTCGTTCCGATTGAAGGCTTATCTGACCATATAAAAGCCTTGTTGGTAAGCTACCAAAAACAAGAGGAGGCATCCATACTAAACCACAGTCTCAGCATGTAGCCCAAAACAAATATACCGGGTACACGTCACGCGCATTTTCTGGCACATTGTGAATATAACTAATACGCTGTAAAAACCCAAAACTAGCCTCAGCTACAGGTACACTAGCGGGAATTACGTAAATTGATTTTCGTCTGTATCTCGTGTAAACTAGCACCACGTCATCGCATTAAATCTCTATGAACTACCCAATTAGCCAAGTGGAGTAGAAATTGCTGTCCAAAGTAGGCGTACCATCACTAGAGTTCAAACATCCAAATTATCTGGTTGCAGTAGTATTTCTCCTTACTTTATTATCATATTTGATTGCACCACCTCAGACACAAGCTCAAGCATCACTAAGCCTTTCTCCCACATCTGGTACAGTGGGTACAGACGTAACCATCACTGGCAATGGCTTCACCAGCCGCTTTGTAGCAATATACTGGGATGACCAAGTTCTCGCCCCTAAAATAAAACTTAGTGAGGACGGGAAAATAAATTACAGGTTTAAAGTCCCACCCTCTCCCCGAGGAGAACACAGTGTTAAAATCAAGGGTAACGATACTTTGGACATCGGCGCAACCACAGCGATATTCACTGTAATTCCGCATGTCACTATCTTTCCCGATGTCGGCAAAGCGCACATACCTATAACCATCACTGGTAGCGGTTTTACGCCCTTTGAGAAAAATATCAAGATACTCTGGGACAACACAGAATTGCCGATATCAACAAACGCAAATTACCTTGGCTCATGGGGCGTCACCTTTGAAGTACCAGATTCAGAAAAAGGCGAGCATTTCATAATCGCCTCAGGCAGCGTAACCACTGCTGAGGAGGTTGGTGTACTAAAATTTACCATATCCCCGGTAGCTAAAGCTGAGCCTACTTCAGGAGCTGTGGGTACAGAAGTCAAGATCAGCGGGGTCGGTTTTCGCACTGGCGAAGACGGTATCACTATCACGTATGATGGCGAAATAATACAATGTAACATAGTCGGTGGAGCTGATGGAAGCTGGAACACCACTGTGACCGTACCAGCATCCACCTCTGGTTACCATATAATCGGTGTCTACGGTAGCAGTTTCACTCCCAAAGGTACAGTCCCTGACATCCCGTTTAGGGTAATCCCAAAAATCGAATTGCAGCCAGCTGTTGGAAGTAAGGGAGATAAAGTCATTTTAAAAGGAACAGGATTTGCCAGCAATGAGAAGGTGACTTTCAGCTTTGATGATTTAGTACTGGACAACATGACTGCTGATAGCTTAGGTTGCTTTGAACTGGACTTTCGAGTCCCACAGAGTAGCAAAGGGAAGCACACTATAACTGCCTCAGGTGATTCGGGTAACTCAGCTAGCGCATCCTTCTCTGTAGAAAAAACTCCGCCTTTAGCCCCCCAACCCCTCCAGCCCAAAGACAAAGCTAAGCTAGAAATCTTCAGCTCGCCTGGTAAGCTTTTATCGACCACCACTGCTCTATTGATACGCACAATTGTCTTTTGGAAAAACTCGTCATCTCCAACTTCTGCAATACCGCAATTCAACCTCGAGTGGGCTGATGCCACCAGAGACAGCGAGGTAACCTACGCCTTACAGATCAGCCAAGGCTGGAATAATGATTTCTCACTGCCTGTACTAATCGAGGAGAATCTGACTGAAACGGAATACAGATTCAATTTATCCCAAGGCTGTTACACCTGGAGAGTAAAGGCTGTGGATGACATCGGTAATGAGAGCCCATGGTCAGAACCACAGCAGTTCCAGGTAGTTGTGATTTCTCCTCATACCCTTGCCTTATCCCTAGCAATCCCAATATCTATCGCAGGCATAGCAATAGGGTTATGGATATTGGTACAACAACCGCAAAAGACTTCTTAAGACAAAGAGCAAAAAATCACCAATCCCAGCTCTTTAAGCTAATTATTGCGTCTTTGACATTTAAATCAGTGGTGTGATAGAGTCAGCAGGAAGGTACAAACAGTCAGATTCTTAGAAACGCCTTCAATTCCTGAAACAGAAAGTGATTGTTAGCTTCAACTAAGGAGGGTTCAACTATGGCTAGAGAATCTTTAATCTCCGATGAATTACAGAAGATGATAGGAATGCGCTCGGAGCCTGTCATCTTTAAAGTCGAAGAAGGGGCTATTCAACGTTACGCTGAAGCTATAGGAGACACAAACCCACTGTATAATGACCTGGAGTACGCTAAAAAAAGCAAGTATGGCAGGTTGATCTGTCCTCCCGGTTTCACCGGCTGGCCAGTAAGGCGGGGGAGAACTACTGAAAGCATATCCGCTCTGCTAGTTAAAGCTGGCGCGCCTTCACGGCTATTAGATGGAGGTGTCGAATTTGAATTCTTCGAGCCCATGGGTGCCGGAGACATGCTGGTAGCTACAACTACAATCGCTCAAATAACTGAGAAACAAACAAGGCTGGGGAGTACTCTGTTTACTACTACGGAAACCACCTACCTAAATCAGAATGGCAATTTAGTCCTTAAAGCCAAGCAAACGCTCATACTATTCTAAACATACTTCAAACTCCGAGGAGGCAACATGGCTAAGCAGCTTTACTACGAAGATATAGAAATCGGTACAGAGATACCACCACTGGCTAAAGTAGCCACCACAAGAATGCTTGTCCAATGGGCTGGAGCTTCAGGGGACTTCAATCCACTGCACTACGACGAGGAATTTGCTAAATCCATGGGAGTAGGAGCGCCTATCGTCCACGGCGCACTGAAGCGAGCATGGTTGGGTCAACTGATGACCGACTGGATCGGAGAACAAGGTGTGCTCAAACGATTATCATGTCAGTACCGTGGCATGGACTATCCACGCAAGATGAGGACTATGGTAGAACCACAAGATGGAGAAACATGGTGGTGCAAAGGCAAAGTGGTCAAAAAATACGAAGAAAGAGGTGAATATCTGGTCGAATGTCAAATCTGGGTAGAAAACGGAAAGGGTGAGGTAACAACGCCAGGCACTGCCTTGGTATCTCTGCCATCGAAAGCCGCTCACAAGAGTTAAAAAAGAGGAACGCAAGTTTTGGAAATGTGATTGGCACCATCACGCTTCTTGAGACACTCTAAACTTTTCTTCATCACCGATTAGGCAGCAAAAATAGCCGCTACACAGAATCGGGAGCGGTAATAAACTGTATAGTCACTCACAAGATTTGACAACGATGCCATTGCTGCTTTATATTAACTCCGCTAGGCACAAAGATGAACCCTGATAAAAAGTTCCAACACCAAAATTTGCTAAACTACAATCTAGCACAAGCAGCAACCCAATTCATCCTCACACTACCATCAGAGAAGAGAACAAAGGCCCAGCAAGAAATTTACAAATTCGTACGCTGGTTCGGAGAAACACTCCCTTTAAGCAAACTCACTATTCCAGAAGTTGAAAATTACACGCAACAGATTCGTCCAACGACTCCTGAAATGGTCGAAAAGCTGGTCACGATAAAGACCTTCCTCAACTATGCCTATAAGCACGGATTGACCACGATAAATTTAGCCAATTCTATCAAGGTTAAGAAAATTCTGCCCAAAATGAGCTCGCCCAAAAGCCCTAATTACTCAAAAGTAATGCTAACCCCGGACGGTTATGCGAACTTGCAAGCAGAGCTTGAATCGCTGAAAAAAGAACGCCCTCGGATAGCCGAGGAATTGCAGAAAGCAGCTGCCGATAAAGACCTTCGTGAAAATGCTCCGTTCGAGGCGATTAAAGAATACCAGGGACAAGTAGAAGCACGCATCAGAGAACTCGAAGCGGTCTTAGAAAACGCAGTAACAGTAAACACTCAGCAGAAAAGTAACCAAGAAATAGCCCTTGGCGATGTCGTCAAACTTAAGAATTTGACGACAGGTGAAACAGTAACTTATATTCTGGTAGATAGCAATGAAGCTAACCTCTGGGCAGGCAAAATATCAATAGCCTCCCCAATGGGACAAGCACTTCTGGGTAAAACAGAGGGGCAGAAAATAGAAGTTAAGGCACCAGCCGGTGTCCTGCTTTACCAAATTGAAGCGATTCTAAGAGGCGGCCAGACACAAGACATTAACAACAAGTAAAATTAATAGCTGCTAAACAACTTGTGATGGTCCAAAACAAAAACCAGTAAATCCTACCGAATATAAGCATTGGAAATCGTACAAGATTTGTGCTACAATTTGATTTCGGCAAAGCGGCGTGGTGCCAATATAAAAAATACACTCAGTGACACCTTAGACAACATACCATGTAATCCCGATAAGTTATTTCGACAGACAAGGTGAGACAAGCAACCAAAAGAGCTCACTTGGCAATGAAGAACCACTAAAGGAGGTAAAAAATGGACTTTGAACTTACCAAAGAACAGGAAGCACGCAGACAGATGTTTTTCGACGCATGTAAGGCACTGGAACACAAGAAACCAGCCACCATGATAGGAACCGAGACTACCTTTACCATCGATGAATGCTGGGAATTTCACCTTTACTGTGCCAAAGAATTTGCCAAGAAGAATTGGCTTGCACTGGGCTGGCCTCCTGAGTATGGTGGCACAGGAGATATTATGGACAGAGTGTTCTTCGCCGAAGCAAGAGGCTACTATGGAATTCCTGGCGTAGATATCTTTGGTGTCGGCATGCTTGCCCCCACCCTCCTGGCAGCAGCCAGTGAGGAAATCAAAAGGGAATTTCTGCCCCCGATAGCCAAAGCAGAGGTTATGTGGTGTGAACTGTGGAGTGAACCAAACGCAGGCTCAGACTTAGCTGTCCTGAGCACCACCGCGATTAAAAAAGGCGACGAATACATAATTAATGGACAAAAGACCTGGAACACGGGGGCTAACCGAGCTGATTGGGGATTCGGCGTATTCAAAACAGACCCTGCCGGTCGAAAGCACCATAACTTAACTTTTATCCTGCTCGATATGAAAACACCTGGGGTCACTGTCAGACCGATTCTCTACATGACCCGTGAAACACCATTCTGTGAGGTCTATTTTGACGATGTCCATGTACCAGCCAAAAACATTGTGGGACAGGAAAACGAGGGCTGGGCTGTGGTCAATGTACTGGCAGGATTCGAAAGATCCGGGATGGGTGAGGTAGCATCCATGGGGCGTATACTGGAGGAAGTGGTGGAATTCCTCAATGAGACAAAGAGAGGTGGACAACCACTGGCCAAAGACCCTATCATCCGTAATCGGATAGCCCAGCTAGCTTGCGAACTTGAGGCAGCCCGAACCCTGTCCTATAGAATAGCCGACCTGCAAAGCAGGAACGAGATGGCATTAATGGATGCATCAGCAGCAAAAATATTCTATAGCGAATTAGGTGAACGCTTTGCTTTTACCATGATGGATATTCTCGGTCCTTCCGGTCTGGTCAAGTTCTCCAGGTGGGCACCAATGCAGGGGCACTGGGAAAGAGCGGCTCAGGAATGTTTCGTGACCACCATCTCCATGGGAACAAACGAGATACAGCGAAACATCATCGCCTGGTACGGGCTGGGACTACCTCGAATGAAATAACAAACAAGGGTCAATTAGATGATAAGGAGGAATCATGGACCTAAGATTTACTGAAGCACAAGAAATACTGAGAAAGATGGCACGTGATTTTCTAGCTACCGAGTGCCCCAAAAGCTTGATAAGAGAACTCGAGCAAAGCGAAAAGGGATATTCCCCAGAATTGTGGAAAAAGATGGCAGAACTCGGCTGGATGGGACTGGTAATCCCCGAACGATACGAAGGTATGGGATATACATTCCAAGACCTCACAGTCCTTGCCGAAGAAATAGGACGGAATATCCTCCCCGGCCCCTTCATCTGCACCGTAACCAGCACATTCCCCATTATCGAAGCAGGAACCGAAGAACAAAAGAAAGAATTCTTGCCCAAGATAGCCAGAGGGGAACTGATCTTGACCGCTGCTCTTCTGGAAGCTGAAGGAGTCTTTAGCCCGTCTGGCATTACAGTCAGTGCCACTGCAAAAGGTGATAATTTTGTGATTAACGGCACAAAGCTATTTGTGGAAATGGCACACGTTGCTAATTACATCATCTGTGCCATCAGGACAAGGTCGGGTTCACAGCCAGAAGAAGGTATAAGCCTCCTCATAGTCGATGCCAACACACCAGGCATAAAGTGCGAGGTCATACCCACAATAGCTGACGACAAGCTCTGTGAAGTCCGCTTTGAAAATGTGCTCGTGCCCAGGAAAAACTTGCTGGGCAAACTTGACAACGCATGGCCTCTAGTACAGATGCTCTTGCGTAAAGGGGCAATCATCAAATGTGCCGAGTCCATAGGTGGCATGCAAGCTTGCGTCGAGATGACCGTTGCGTATTCCAAAGAAAGGGTTCAGTACGATAGACCAATTGGCGCATTCCAAGCCCTGCAGCACATCATGGCTGACATGTGGACCGCTATGCAGACCAGCCGTTACCTTGTCTATCAAGCAGCCTGGATGGAATCAGCCGGAATGCCCTGCGAGAAACAGGCTTCCATGGCAAAGGCATATGTCAACGAAGCTTATAAGAACCTAACTAAATGGGCAGTGAGACTCCATGGCGCCATCGGCACCACTTACGACCACGATATCTCACTCTACTACCGCCGGTCTAAATCAGCGGATGTCGCATTCGGTGGCACTGATTTCCATCGCGAGATAGTCGCCCGCCAGATAGGTCTCGCTTAGCACTTGCCCTAGCTTATTGTCACCAAACTTAGCTCCTCACGCTGAGGGGCTAAGTTTTTGTTTAATACCGAGAACTACTCCGAACTTCATGAACACGAACCTAACCCCGGGGACTTGACAAATTGCCAAAATGAGTGTACACTTGTTTGTAGAACAAATGTACGACACAAGGTAGGCAAGGATGAGAAAGCCATCTGTTTCAAATAGAACAAGGCAACGCATATTGAAGTTTATTCATGATTTCATCGCTGATAAAGGCTATGCCCCTACTGTGCGAGACATACTAAGGGGGTGCCAATTGAGTTCCACTGCAGTTGTCCAACACCACTTGAATGTCCTTGAAAGAGAAGGTCATATACACCGAGACCCAGAGGTATTCAGGAGTATCCAGCTTGCAGGTAAAAAGAGGACTATTACTGTGCCGCTTTTAGGGACTATAGCTGCAGGTGAACCGATCCCGGTGCCAAACTCCGAGACATGGCACAGCGATACCTTGGAAACGCTAGCATTGCCAGAAGAACTCACCCAAGGGAAAGACGTATATGCCCTCAGGGTCAAAGGGTTATCCATGATGGATGCCCTGATAGACGACGGCGACATAGTACTTCTGGAGCCAACGAACACCGCTGATGACGGAGATATGGTGGCTGCATGGCTGAAAGATAAGCAAGAAGTAACACTGAAAAGGGTTTTCCATGAGAAAGGTGTGATTCGCCTTCAGCCAGCCAACTCACAAATGCAACCATTGTATACCGAGCCACAGAACCTGGAGATACAAGGGAGAGTGGTAGGAGTCATCAGGAAATTATGATGACCAGTCACAATATGTTGACAGGCGAACATATTGGTAAACGACAGGGTATAACACCTGAACCGCAGTATTACAATGATGAATAGTTCATTCTTAAGGAGGAACTGCACCATGCTACAAGCCATAAAAGAAACGGTACGATGTTCAAGATGCGGTTGTATTGCTTTACCCGATGCCAGCAGGTGCCCTAGATGTGGAGCGGTATACCACGAAGACAAAACTGTTGGACTCTCAGATACCATGGACGACGTCGCCTTAGAGTCAATCAGAACCAGAGAGCCTGATTGCATAAAAGTGGTAAAAGCAAACTACCAGCTAGACTGTCCCTATCACGGAAAAGTGTACATTAAAGCTGCCGTGATCAGTCCGTCCATGCGATGCCCCTTTTGTTAAACTGCCCACTGAAGACTTTTGCTATTCCATCCAGAATTGGCACAGGGATTGACAAACCGGTCTGTTTTACTTACATTTTAGCCATCTGACACACAAAGGGGGTACATGATGGGCAAACTTGATGGCAAAGTGGCAATAGTAACCGGGGCAAGCCGCGGCATCGGTAAAGCAATCGCAAAACTGTTCGCAGCCGAAGGGGCAAAAGTAGTCTGCGCCGCCCGCTCCTTGCACGAAGGCGACCACAAATTATTTGAAGGCTCGCTAACCACCACAGTTTCGGAAATCACAGCAACCGGTGGCATTGCTCTGGCAGCCCAGACCGACCTATCAAGGGAAGAGGACTGCATTCAACTCGTAGCAAAAGCCAGAGAGGCATTCGGTCCTGTGAATATCTTGATAAATAATGCAGCGGTAAGTTACTTCGTCCCGATTAAAGACATGACGCTCAAACAGTGGGATACTTCATGGGCAGTAGGACCACGTGCTATCTTTATATTGACTAAGCTGGTACTGCCAGATATGATAAACCGCCGAAGCGGTGCTATTGTGAATATCTCATCAGGTGCAGCCATCGGACCAGGTCGCGGTCCTTATAAAGATAGAGAGCCCTCAGCATACTCTGGCACAAAATATGGTGCTCAAAAGGCAGCGATAGAGCGATTTACCCAAGGACTGGCCGAAGAGGTGTACCAGTACGGTATCTCTGTAGCAGCCCTATCTCCCTCACAGGTTGTGGTTACACCTGGCACCTTATACTTCGGAATGGCAAGAGGACCAAACGACCCGCGGGCAGAACCGGTAGAACTGATGGCTAAAGCAGCCCTGCTTCTCGTGACAGAACCTCTGGATAAGATTACCGGTCGTGTTACCTATAGCCAAGCCATTCTAAAAGAGTTTGGCTGGATAACTGAAGCCAGAGGCATTGGCATTGACCGTCCGGGGACCGGGTACAGTCAAATCTAAACAAGAGACCCCAAGACTACTTCTCTAGTCATACCTGAACTATAGTATTCATCCTTGCTCTGGCTCGCTAAGGAGCCAGAATTATGATTGACATCGTTATACCAACAGTATAACATTCGGGTAAAATACAGAGGAATCAGGGGCATGTCATGATTCGGGAGGTATACGTCTATGTCAGACAATGTTTTAACCAAAGAGGGCTATATATATGGGGAATGGCGTAAGGCTATTAATGCTGCCGCCCATATAGCTAGTTCCATCCATGATGATACCGTAGGTAAGAAGGTCGGGATGAGGGGAGGAGTAGTAGCTGGCATCATGCATTTCGATCTTTTCCCGCCAATACTTGCGAAGGTATTCGGGCAAAAATGGTTTGAGCAAGGCACAATTAGCTTATACTTCACCTATGCACTGCTGCATGGTGAAGAACTGAGAGTGGTTATGCAGACGCCACCGAAGGACGACAAGGACACCCAGGTAGAAACACAGCTTGAATCGCGTGATAGGCACACTGTAGCAAGAGGTACAGTATCAGTAGGCAATCCTGATGAAAAACCGTACTTACAGACCCTGGAACTGGAAAATAGCCCGAGAGAAGAGTTACGTATTCTTAAGGACCTGGAAGTCGGCTGGGAGACACCGCTGAGTGATGTCTTAGAGACAAAGGATACACTAGAGAAATCATTAAAAAATTGCGAAGACACGGTGAAATGGTATGCAGGTAAATCTCCCTGGGGGTCAGCTATCCTCCCGCCCAGCCATACAGCCCGCATGATGCAGGTACGTTTACCATTTGAAGCTAAAGGGGTTGGATTCTACGGAGCCAGCGAATTACGCTATCTTAACGGTCCTGTCAAGGTTGATACACTCTACCAGACTAAAGGCAGGATTATCGCCGTAGGTGTTACCAGCAAAACCGAGTACTACTGGTTTGAGTCCCATTTGTATGAAAAGGCAAGCAACAAATTGGTCGCTACAATGCGCCATATGACACGCTATATGAAAGCCGGCTCGCCTCTTTATCCCGAGATTCCTACAAAGCAGTAGCGACATTTAGTAAATACTTCTAATTTGACACAATTCGGGGTGTAAAACCATCGGCGTGCCTTTTGATAAATCAGACAGGGTGGCGCCAGCCCAATCAGCCAAAGAGACAGCCACCAAGTTTTCGATGGGCTCCACCTAGTTGTCGTGCCATAAAAATGCTTAGCTGTCCTTGCTTGTAATAAAACTTATACAGCCATAAATGCTACATTCGGACAAATACAGCATGTTGACGGCAGACAAAGAGCAATCTACAATAAGCTGGAAATTTTTGGAGAACAAGCCCATCGCCGTTTTAATAATTCTATGGAGCTACTATTAGTCATTCCTATATACTCCAAAGGAGGTGAGAAACAGGCAAGATTTGATTTTCATGCAATAATCTAGTTGTAACTCTAAAAAGGAGGTTTGACTATGGAGTTTGGGTTTACTGAAGAGCAGGAAAAGTTGCGAAAAGAATTACACGATTTCTATGCTAACGAACTGCCAGAAGATGTCTCTGAAGTTCCAGCGATAAACAAAGAGCTACAAGATTTCTGGATGGACTTGCAGAGGAAAGCTGGAAAGAAAGGCTATCTAGCTCCAGGATGGCCTAAGGAGACCGGCGGTTTGGGGCTCGGTCACATCGAAGTTGGTGTTGCTAACGAGGTGGAAGGATATTGGGGGATAGCATGGCCCGATGGCATTGGTTTGCATATCGTTGGTCCTGGACTGCACCTCTTTGGCACTGAAGAACAAAAGAAAAGGTTTTTGCCTGAGATATCCAACGGAGAAAGAATCTGGTATGAGTGTTTTACAGAACCAGAAGCCGGTACTGACGAAGCTAATCAACAGACACGCGCTGTAAAACAGGGAGATAAATGGGTCATTAATGGTCAGAAGATCTATATCACTGGTGGCTACAAGCCAGATTGGCTCTATGTTGAGGCCAGAACAGCAGATACCATTCCCAAGCATCGAGGGCTTACTCTTTTCTGTATCAAGGCAGACACTCCAGGGGTAACTGTCTCCGCATTGCCATGCATGGGTGGCTACCGGGCAAACATATTCTATTTTGACGATGTCAAGGTAGGCGATGACGCTATCGTCGGGCAAATAAACCAGGGTTTCTATCATGTCATGGCTACCTTTGAGTTTGAAAGGTCTAACACCGCCGGTGCTGCCCGGGCTAAGCGAGAACTTCAAGAACTTGTGCAGTTCTGCCGCGAGACCAAACGGAACGGTAAGCCTCTCATTAAAGACCCGGCGGTACGAAAGGCACTAGCCAAGATGGCGATTGATATTGAGGTACTGAGACTGGCTGCCTGGCGCACTGCCTGGAGATTTGGCGAGAGAAAACGACTTGGTCCGTTGGACTTTGACCTGACCGGCCTTTTCAGCCGGCTAAATGGTATGTCCCACCCAACGTTGAAGATGAATATCCTTGGTACCTATAGTCAGCTCCGCATGGGCTCAAAGTATGCCAAACTGGCTGGCGCTATAGAACGCGAGTGGCAGAGGACCCGGAGCATGCACTACGCTGGCACCATGGAAGCAATCAAGATTGTGCTAGCAGGGCGAGTGCTTGGCTTGCCCAGAATACCCGCCAAGTTAAATACAACTATAATGAAAGCCCTGCAAGAAAAAGAAAAATAGACCAGGCACGGTAAATCGATTCTGAAGAGGTGAGAAATGAACTTCGAGCTTAGTGAAGAACAACAGATGCTCAAGAAAGCAGCACGCGAGTTCTTGGAGAATGAGTGCCCGGAGCGTGTGGTCAGAGAGGCCGAAGCCAGTGACCTTGGTTATCCCCGCGAACTGTGGAAAAAGACCGCTGACTTGGGCTGGCTGGGGCTGGTCTACCCCGAGAAATATGGTGGCAGCGGAATGAGTATATTAGATATGGCTATCCTTTACGAGGAGATGGGACGAGCCCTATTCCCCAGTCCACACCTTTCCACTGTAATTCTCTGCGGGCTGACTATTCTGGAAGCAGGTAGCGAGGAGCAGAAAGCTAATATACTTCCCAAAATAGCCAAGGGCGAGTTGATCCTGTCCTTAGCTCTGACCGAGCCGGAAACAACCTGGGACGGCAAAGGCTGGCTAGCTGAAGGTATAACTGTGCCAGCGACTGCAGATGGTGATAGCTATACCATCAATGGCATTAAACTATTTGTTCATGATGCTCGTGCCGCTGATTACTTACTGGTAGCTACCAGAACCAAGAAAAGTCGAAAAGCCACCGACGGAGTCACCATTTTCTTGGTTGACACTAAGAGCCAGGGAATAACCTACACCGTGCTCCGGACCACCGCTGGTGATAAGAGGCAATATGAAGTAGTTTTTGATCGGGTGAAGGTCCCCAGCAAGAATATCGTAGGCAAGCTACACAACGGTTGGGCAACACTGGAGAAAGTGATAAACATCGGTGCCGTGCTTCTCAGCGCTCAGATGGTCGGCTCCGCTGAGAAGGCTATGGAGCTGGCTGTAAACCATGCTAAGACCAGGATTCAATTTGATATGCCAATCGGTATTCATAACTGGGTTCAAGAGTACTGCATCATGGCATTTGCCGATGTTCAGGGTACCAGAAACCTGGTTTATGAAGCCGCATGGATGCTTAGCCAGGGCATCCCCTGCGACCTTGAAGTTGCGATGACTAAAGCCCGAGCTAATGAAGCTTGCACCGATGCCCACTGGCAGGCTCATCAGGTACTTGCTGGTGTCGGCTTTACTACACAGGATGGGGTACTACCGCTTCATACCAAGCGAGGTAAAGTCTGGCAATTGTACCTGGGCGATACCGACCACTGGATGGAGAAAGTTGCCCAACAGATAGAACAGTGGCCCGAGCCAGAAAAACCCAAAGGCAAACCATTAGGCATATTTGATGTACCAGAAGACCTGCAAGTACCCAACTGGGATGTCTGGGCAAATCAACTCAAGGCTAAAGGAAAGCTCTGGTAAGTGTCAAGCTAGCTGAAACCAGCGGCAAAATAAAGTATCACAGTTATAGTGCTCTTGCCGTATATAGGGGAGCCTGTGAATACTATGTTGCTTCTATTTAGGCTCCAGGTGAGGGCTGTGTTTTTGTCTTCAATCCATGGTCGGGGTGAGAGGATTTGAACCTCCGACCTCATGGTCCCAAACCATGCGCGCTAGCCGCTGCGCCACACCCCGCAACAAAAAGTATAAAGCAACACGTCTGCTGAGTCAAAGAGGATCGCTGTCTAAAACAGAGTTAGCTATCGACAATTAGGACAGACATCAAAGAGACCTTCTGGCAGCCCCCACTTCTTTGCAATATAATCTAGCTGTTTCTCTGGCGCCCAATAATTGCCACAAACTTTGCACTTTTTCAGCTTGAACTCGACCTTCCAGTTATGAATTATGCGAGTATCCCCCCTGTCCTCCATCTTTATAGCGCCAGTGGGGCAAACGTAATAACACGAACCACAACCAATGCAGTCTTTAGCAGGTTCATGAAAAGGTGGCGCTGGATGCTTGTCTACCCCACGACTTACCAGACTGATAGCGCTCACACCAACAACCTGCTCACATACTCTGACGCAAAGACCACAAACAATGCAGTCGTGGTCTTCAAGATATTCCTCGCGGACAAATGTCCCATTAACACCCATCTCCGCTGCCAAATCTTTGATAACAGGGTTCTTCGAACATTTGGCTAAAAGTAGTTCCAGCAATATCTTGCGGTTGCTTATTACCCGGGGAGAGTCTGTCTTCACCTCCAACCCTTCCTCCACAGGATAAAGACAAGAAGCTACTAACCTTGAGCGTCCGCCTTTTACAATCTCCACAATGCACATGCGGCAAGCGCCATATGGCTCAACCGCTTCATGATAACAAAGGGTGGGAATCTCAATACCATTTTCTTTTGCAGCTTGAAGTATGGTCTGCCCTCCTGCAGCTTTCAGCTGGCGACCGTCGATAGTCAAGTTTATCACTCTATCTGACATCGTTACTTAACACCTATAGCCTCTAGTTTACAAATATCGTAACAGGCGCCACACTTAATACACTTTGACTCATCAAGAACCACCGGTTTCTTTTTACCCATAAAAGTTATTGCCCCCTGAGGACATGCCTTGACACATAAACCACATCCCGGACATTTCTCCTCTATAACATAATAATGTATCAATGCTTTGCACACGCCGGCAGGACAACGTTTATCCTTAATATGAGCCTCATATTCTTCTCTAAAATACCGGATAGTGGTCAAAACAGGATTAGGCGCAGTGCTACCCAGTGCACACAGCGAACTGTCAATGAGTGTGTTCGATATTTCTTCCAGTAACTCCAAATCACCTTCCTGCCCCTTACCCTCAGTTATATCGTTCAAAATCTCTCTCATTCTCTTTATACCCTCACGACAAGGGACACATTTGCCACATGATTCCTCTTCAAGAAAGGTAAGAAAATACTTCGCCACGTCCACCATACATGTAGTCTCGTCCATCACGATCATGCCACCCGAACCCATCATCGAACCAGCCTTGGTCAATGCATCGAAATCTACTGGGAGATCGAGCAAACTCTCCGGCAAACAACCACCTGAAGGACCACCGGTCTGCACAGCCTTAAATTTTTTACCATCTTTGATGCCGCCACCAATATCGAAAATCATCTCCCGCAAAGTGACCCCCATAGGCACCTCGACGAGTCCAGTGTTGTTGACCTTTCCCACAAGAGAAAAAATCTTTGTCCCTTTGCTGTTCTCAGTACCTATAGTCCGATACCACTCAGCACCTTTGCTGATTATTAAAGGCACGTTAGCCCATGTCTCCACATTGTTCAAATTTGTAGGTCTATCCCACAGACCTTTTTCTACGGTATGCACATACTTGGCACGTGGCTCACCGATCTTGCCTTCTAGGGATGCCATCAGCGCTGTCGATTCACCACACACAAAAGCACCACCGCCTCTTGTTATGCGGACATCAAAGTCAAAACCCGACCCAAGAATGTTCTTTCCCAAAAGCCCCAGTTGTCTAGCCTGCTCGATAGCTATCCTGGCATTCTCTACAGCCAGAGGATACTCGTGGCGCACATAAATATAGCCGTCGTGAGCACCAATTGCATAGGCACCTATAATCAATCCCTCGAGTACGCTATGCGGATTGCCCTCTAGAAGGCTCCTGTCCATATAAGCACCCGGGTCACCTTCGTCAGCATTAACGATCACATATTTGATGTCACCCGGCGCTTTACGGCAGGACTCCCACTTCACTCCTGTTGGAAAACCACCACCACCACGCCCCCTGAGCCCAGAACGCTTAACCTCTTCTACAACCTCCTCTGGAGACATATGGAAAAGCACTTTAGCAAGAGCGGAATAACCACCTATAGCTATATAGTCTTCTATGCTGGTCGGGTCTATCTCACCATTATTCCCGAAGATAAGTCTCAGCTGCTTCTTGTAAAAAGGTATGTCATAATAATTTGTAAACCTCACCCCTGTCGCAGAGTCACTGTAAAGCAACCTCTCCACCACTCCCTTACCATTGAGCACCTTATCCAATATCTCGCCCACATCCCCCGGACCCACACGCTGGTAAAAAATATCCCCAGGCTGGACAACAACCACAGGACCTCGCTCACAAAATCCGTGACACCCAGTTGTCTTTATATCAACCTTATCACTCACCCTCTTTCGGTCTACCTCAGCCCGCAGGGCATCTGAAACCCTCGTGCAGCCATAAGCCTGACACCCTGTACCGTGACAAACAGCTATCCTCGGCTTAACACTCTTCCTGCTTCGCAATATTTCTTCTCTAAAAAGCTCTAAACTTTCTTCAGAATTAAGCCTGTTTTTCATTGTTGCCGTTTACCAACACCCCTAGATTTCACCTACTCCGCCACAAACTGGCGAAGCATGTGGTCAACCTTCTCTATATTCATTTGCCCAAAATATTCGCCATCAACCCGCACTACAGGTCCCAGAGCACACGCCCCCATACAGTTCACCGTCTCTAAAGTGAACCGATAATCAGGGGTAGTCTCGCCAGATTTAATACTCAGGCTCCGCTCCAGTTTTTCTAGGACTTTAACTGCCCCCCTCACATGACACGCAGTCCCTAAACAAACATGTATCACATGCTTACCCCTCGGCTTCAAACTAAATGCTCGGAAAAAGGTCGCTACATTGTATACTTGGCTCAAGGGGACTCCCAAAATCTCGCTCACTTTCATTAACGCCTCTTTGGGCAGATAGTGATATACGCTCTGAGTATCCTGGAGTATGGCAACCAATTGCCCGCGATCGTTATTATATTTGTTGACTATAGCAGTAACCTCGTCAGCCATCAGCTTATAAGACCTCCAGCTTTGCGCTTAAGTTCTGTATACTCTTTAATAACACGCTCCTGAATCTTATCCATTGTGCTTTTATCAAGGTGTCTGAACCTGCCTTGTAACTTAAGATAGTCTTCTACCGGGCGCAATTGTGCGAAGTCAACATTCAGAGTGTAGTTGCCATTTTTCACTTCATAAAGTGGAAAGACCCCCGTCTCGACTGCCAAGCGCCCTATTCTGATAGCCAAATCAGGAGACGCTCGCCAACCGGTAGGACAAACAGACAACACATGAATATACGCTGGACCTTCGACCTCAAGAGCTTTGCGGACTTTGTCCATCAGGTCAAAAGGGTAACTATGACAAGCTGTAGCCACATATGGTATACCGTGGGCTGCAGCAATTGCTGGCATATTCTTTTTCCATGTGGTCTGTCCGATACTTCTCTTACCTGCAGGAGCTGTCGTGGTGGAAGCCCCAAACGGAGTTGCTCCGGAGCGCTGTATGCCTGTATTCATATATGCCTCATTATCAAAGCATATGTAGACCAAATTATGACCCCGCTCTAAAGCCCCCGAAAGTGCTTGGAGACCAATATCGGCGGTGCCACCATCACCACCCATAGCAACCACTTTTACCTTTTTCGCTGAATACTTCTTCTTCCGTTGCAAGACCTTTATTCCAGCCTCTATCCCAGATGCCACCGCAGCAGTGTTCTCGAACAAGGTATGAATCCACGGTACCTCCCAAGAGGTATAAGGAAGCTGCGAAGAAACTATTTCCATGCAGCCAGTGGCATTGGCAATTATCACATTCCTACCCAGAGCTTTACATACCAGTCTTACCGCCAGGGCTTCACCACACCCTAAACAAGCCCGATGTCCAGGAGCAAAATATTCCCTAGGCGTTACCAAGCGAGGGACATAAATAGCCAGGCTCTCCATTACTCTCGCACTCCAATCATTTCAAACTCATCGAGCTTACCCTGCTCTGCTCTTTTCACTCCGCGATGCATCAAATCCACAAAACCTTCTACAGAGATGTCCCGACCCCCAAGTCCACCAACGAAGCTCACTACATTCGGTTTAACAGCCAAGGGATAAAGTGCCGCCTGGACTTCAGAGCAGACTGGTGGTGGTCCACCCGGAGAAATGGAACGGTCTAGGACAATGAGGGTCCGGACTTTTGCCACCGCTTGACGTAGTTCCTCTACAGGGAAGGGACGCCACAGGCGTAACCTGATTAAGCCGACTTTCTCACCACTATCCCGCATCCTGTCTACAGCCATCATCGCCGTTTCGCTAAAACTACCTAAACAAAGTAATAAGATTTCAGCATCGTCTGTCATATAGCTTTCTACCAGATTGTAATGTCTACCGCTCAACTCGCCAAATTGTCCAAAGACATCCTCGACCACTCTTTTAGAAGACCGTAATGCAAAATCCTGCGCCTTCTTCGCCTCCGTATAGATAAATGGCGGTCCAAAATCACCCATGGTCACCGGCCTGTCAGGATGCAAGGCATAAGGATGCTGATATGGTGGCAAAAAACTGTCCACAACCTCCTGGTCAAGCAAATAGAGCGACTCGATAACATGTGATAGATGAAAGCCGTCAATATGAACCATCACTGGAAATAGCACTGACGGGTCTTCACCAATGCGAAAAGCACAAAGGACTAAATCAAAGGCTTGCTGAGCATTTTCAGCAAAAAGCTGAATCCAGCCACAGTCCCGCACTGCCATAACATCTGAGTGGTCCCCCCAAACGCTCAGTGGTGCTGAGAGAGCACGGTTCGCTACTACCATAACGATAGGTAAACGCATTGAGGAAGCTACATAGAGAACCTCGTGCATCAATTCCAGCCCCTGACCGGCTGTGGCAGTAAAAGTCCTAGCACCCACAGCAGAAGTCCCGAGACAGGCGCTCATTGCTGAGTGCTCTGATTCTACAGGTATGTACTCGGCATCCAGTTCCCCATTAGCCACAAGCTCCGCCAACCGTTCAACTATGTGTGTTTGTGGAGTGATAGGATAGGCAGCGATAGCATCGGTTCGAGCTAACTTAACAGCTTCAGCCACAGCAAAGGAACCCTCTAGACCCACTCTTTTCCTTAACGTAGACATGTCAACCTTCTTCCACCATAGTTATCGCTTGCGTCCAGCATTCCCGAGCGCAAATGCCACACCCTTTGCAATAGTAAAGGTCGGCTTCAAAATACCCCTCACTATTCTGCTTTACGCATCCTTCCGGACAGAAGATGAAACATATTCCGCACTTGATACATCTATCATGATTCCACACCGGGCGCTCAGACCTCCAATCTCCGGTGCGATAACTTCTAGCATTGCCAGGTTCGACAACCACACACCCGGGTAATAAGTCTCGCCATGAAGGCAATTTCTCCTCAGCAAATACCTGAGGCGCCCGTTTTGAATCAGGGACAGCTTCTGCAATTTGGGCGCTATCGTAAGCTGCTTGACAGGCTTCGATGTTGCTCCTCGCCCTGGCGCCGAAGCGCTCCTCTAACGGTCCCACCAGGGAATCCAACCTGACTATACCAGTTGCCTTCACCAGTGCTCCGAGCATAGTCGTGTTAACAATAGGCGCGCCAAGCACCTGCCTGGCAATTGCCGTAGCATTAACCAGCGCTAACCGCCACGGACCCCCCAGCTTTTCTTTAACCTCATCCAGTCCTTTTGATGTGTTCAGCACCAGCACCCCGTTCGTTTTAAGTCCTGAGGTAACATCAGTCACATAGGGCAGCCCCTGGTCAAGGACTACGACAACATCCGGGCTAACAATGGGAGCCCTTATGCGGATATGTCCACTGGTACTTACCCTGGTAAAAGCAAGGACTGGTGCCCCCCTTCTTTCTGGACCAAAACTAGGAAACGCCTGAGCAAACTTGCTTTCGCTTATAGCTGCCAGCGCTACGAGCTCTGCCGATGTTACCGCTCCCTGCCCTCCTCTGCCATGCCACCGGATTTCAAAAATAGTATCACCTGTTAGCAATTCATAAACCCCTAGATAAACGGAACGCCCCTGGAGGGACTCGAACCCTCGCACCCGGCTCCGGAGGCCGGCGCTCTCTCCCCTGAGCTACAGGGGCTTTGGCTATTCTACAGTCATTTGTCCAATCTGTCAAACAATCTTAGCGTGTACGATATACAAACACGAATGTTAGCTGTTGCGACTACTGGAATCGCTCTGTCCACCCTTTGCTAATCAACAAGAATTTCGCCCTTGGGCTCGCTCACCACTTCCCCAATGATAGCGGCATCTGCAATCCCGGCTTCTTTGAGCTTCTTCACAAACGCCCCTGCCGACACCGCGGATAATGAAACCAGCAGCCCCCCGGATGTCTGAGGGTCAAAGATGATTTCCCTTAAATACTCAGGAGTGTTTTTTGAATATTTCACCTTATCCCCGTAGAACTCCTTGTTCCGGTACAAACCACCAGGGCAGAGCCCCTTACCGATGAAATCTTTTGCCTCTTCAAACAGAGGGACACTCACTGAATCTATCTTTATGCCCACCTGACTGTTTTGAGCTAACTGACAAGCATGACCGACAAGCCCAAACCCGGTTATATCTGTACAGGCATGAACACCAAATTCCAGCATTAGCTCACTTGCCTTCTTGTTGAGTGCTGCCATGCGCTGTGTTACCCTGGCTATTGTCTCCTTGTCAGCCTCTCCAGCTTTTATTGCAGTGCCTATGATTCCTGTACCTAAAGGTTTGGTAAGGACGAGCCTATCTCCAGGTAGTGCTCCTGAATTTGTGACCAGACGCTTTGGGTGCACTGTGCCGGTTACTGACAGCCCGTATTTCAGTTCCGCATCATCTACACTATGACCACCGAGCAATAACACGCCTGCCTCCCGCATCTTGTCCACACCACCCTTTAAGATAGCTTGCAAAACCGATATATCAAGCGACTTAGATGGAAAGCATACTATGTTAAGAGCAGTCAAGGGCTTCCCACCCATAGTGTAGACATCACTCAATGCATTAGCCACAGCAATCTGCCCGAAATCGTAGGGGTCATCCACGATAGGCGTGAAGAAGTCAACTGTCTGGATGATAGCCAACTCATCGCTTATTTTGTACACGCCGGCATCATCCATGCTCTCCATCCCCCGGAGCACATTTTCATCTGCCATCAGTGGCAAGCCGCAAAGAGCTCTGCTCAGGTCCCCCGGACCCAGTTTAGAAGCTCAGCCAGCCCCGGTGACAGTCCTGGTTAGATGGGCAACTAACTCTTCGTCCATAACAGAATCCCAAAGTAACCTAATTTTAACATTGGCACTCGGATCTAGTCTATACAAGATACCTAATCGATACTTGACACTATATGGTATAATACAACTGAATGCACGATGGTGGGGTTCCTCCTCGTTGACCCATGTTAATGTACACCGTGGTGTGCACATAGTTTATGACAAAGGAGGTGAGGCTATCGAGAAATCAAGACCACATATAGACCCAAAAGCTACCCATAACTTACAAAAAGTGGAAGGAGGTCGATGTTTATGAAACGGATTGTTTTCTTATCTTTGGCATGTCTGTTACTAGTGGCACTTGCTCTGCCAGCTTGCGCTCCAGGTGCCAAAGAAGCAACTATTAAGATTGGTGTGGCAGGACCGATGCAGTTTGTTCAGGGACAACACCACTGGATGGGTGCTACTATGGCAGCCGATAAGATTAACGCTGCTGGCGGCATCAAGATCGGTGACAAGACATATAAAATCGAGCTGGTGAAAGTAGATACTAATGAGATCCTCGACATTGCCGGGGCTGCCACTGCCGTAGAAAGAGCAATAACTGTGGACAAGGTGGACTTTCTCGTCGGTGGTTTTAGGACAGAAGCCGTGTATCCCATGTCCGATGTAGCCATGGAGTATAAGAAGGTCTTCCTTGGCTGTGGTGCTGCTACCACAGAGCTCTGCACAAGGGTTCAGGACAACTATGCCAAGTATAAGTATTGGTTCAGGCTTACTCCGGTGAATAGTACTTTCCTTGTCACCACCGACTTCAAGATGCTAGCGTATGTGGCAGGTGTCTTGAAGCAGCAGTTCGGCATAGCCAAGCCGAAGGTTGCCATCATCGCTGAGAAGCTCGCCTGGGCTGACCCCATGGTGGCTATTGCCCAGCAGCGGTTGCCAGCCATGGGTCTGGAAGTTGTGGGCACCTGGAGACCGTCTGATACGGCGACTGATGTCACTGCCGAGCTCACAGCTATAGCCGCAAAGGAACCTCATATTATCTTCACCACTTTCTCTGGTCCTGTAGGCATCACCTATGCCAAGCAGCTTGGCGAACTCAAAATACCGGCTTGCTCGGTGGGTATCAATGTGGAAGCCCAGAAGAAAGGCTTCTGGGAAGCTACTGGCGGCAAAGGTGAATACGAGTTCACCATGAACACCTACGCCAGAGTGCCCATAGGTCCGATGACCATTGAGTTCTGGGACGAGTTTTTGAAGCGGACGGGAGAGATACCAACATATAATGCAGCCACGCACGATGCGGTCTACGTATTGAAAATGGCTATAGAAAAGGCACAAACGCTCGATTCCGATGCGCTGGTACCTGTCTTGGAGACCATGGAATGGAGCTTGACCGCCGCTGCCAAGGGCAAGTTTTATCCGCCCGATTCCAAGTGCCCAAAGTGCCCTCATGACATTGTTTACGGTCCTGGCAACGCCACCGGTCTCGGTATTCAGTGGATAAAGGGCGATATGGCGGTCGTTTGGCCCAAGAAAGAGTTTGGCACCAAAGATGACTATGGCGACTGGGCGTTCGAATATCCGGGCACTGTGATGTACACCGTGCCACCGTGGGCAGCGGAAAAATTTAAAGCCGCTAAACCGGCAGAGGCAGAGAAACCCAAGGAGGAAAAACCAGCAGCACCTAAACTTTCCTTTACACCAGCTGAATATAAGAATGATCAGCTTGGCTTCTCCATAAAATACCCCAAGGACTGGACAGAGAAAAAGGATCGCGAGACTGGAAAGATCGTCTTTTTCGCTTCTGCAGACAGTGTCCCATCTTTGTCCATCTCTTCTGGCTGGGAAGGTGCCTTCGCTGACATAGAGAAAGAAGCCCTCGCAGCCGCTGGCGGTACAGATATAAAGGTCGGCACACCCGCAGAAACCACGTTGGCTGATGGCACCAAGGTCACATACGCCAAGGTGAACTGGATTATTGCCGGGTACGATGCTGAGACCTTCGCCATGGGTGTACAGAAGGGTGGAAAGTGGATCCTCGTCAATTTGACCACTGTGACCCTCTACGGCTACAACGAGGCACTTTTCAAAGAGATAGCCTTCACTTTCCAGTCCACGAAGTAATGCCCACTACAAAGCCGCCGGCAGCTTTGTTAGCCGCCGGCGGCTTTGTTAACATTGTAAAAAGGCACCCGAATATCGAAGGAACTAAAAACTGGCTGGAAACAGCCTTGTGCAACTGTCGCAAAGAGTCCAGTATAGAAGCACAAATAACCTGCTTGTTTAGCAAAACCGGGATAAAGATATCATTTAGGAAGGAAAGATGGTTCAAGCTCTTATAATGCAGGCACTTCTAACGGGGGGTGTATACGCACTTCTAGCAGTGGGGTTTTCCCTCATCTTTGGTGTCGCTCGCATGTTGAACCTGGCACACACTGCATTTTTTATGCTTACCGCCTACGGTATGTACTACTTCACTTACCGAGCTGGTTTAGGTCCAGTCCCGGCAATGATTGTTTCGGTGCTCGTCACCACCTTCATCGGTGCAGCAAGTTATAAGCTGTTCATCGACCGTATCCGAGAGCACCATGTTGCAGTGCTCCTAGTGACCATCGCCCTGGCAATGGTGTTCCAGGAGATTATGCTCCTGGGTTTCGGTGCCCATTTTCGAGAGTCCCCACCGCTTATGTCCGGGGTCTGGCAAATATTTGGAGTCAAGATTACTTACCAGCAGCTTCTCTCTATAGGTATAATGCTTGCTACCCTTGTCATTGTATGGGCACTCCTGGCACGGACGAAAATGGGCATTGCCATCAGGGCTACAGCCCAGGATCCTGAAATTGCTGGCTTAATGGGCATCGGTGTACCCACGATATTACTTGTGACCATGACTATAGCCACAGCCCTGGCTGCTGTCGCCGGTGCCACGATTGCACCCCTGTGGACCACCTATCCATACATGTGGATGTCACCACTGGTAATGGTCATGGTCATTGTGGTGCTTGGCGGTCTTGGCAGCATAAAAGGCAGCATCATCGGTGCTTTCATCATAGCTACAGTTGAGACGTTGATCGTATTCCTGCTTCCAGCAGGTGCTTTCCTGAAACTAGCCTTCTCCCTGCTGATTATGGTGATAGTCCTCGTAATCAGACCAGAAGGACTATTCGGTGTAGCTTTTGAAGAGGAGAGACTATAATGATAAGGCGGTTACTTAAGGACTTCCAGGGCGATGTTATAGCAATTCCCGGGAGACTAATCGCTCTGGTCTTCTTCTTGCTCATCTTCATTCTTCCTGCTATTACCCGTGACCCCTATATTCTCCGCATCCTTATCTTCACCAATATATTCGTTATCTTTGCTGTGAGCTGGGACTTCCTGTCGGGATATACAGGTCAGGTGAATTTTGGTCATGCATTGTTCTTTGGTGTAGCCGCCTACACCGCCGGCATGCTGAACCACTACTTTGGCATACAGCCATGGGCAACAATACCGATAGGCGCTCTTGCCGGAGTGATCATCGGAGTCGTCACCTGTTTCCCAGCACTGAGACTTAGAGGTCCATACCTGTCCCTGGTCACACTTGCTTTCCCACTGATATTGCTTGCCATTATAAAAGCTTTCCCGGATGTGACCGGCGGGGAACACGGTATCTCCGGGCTCACTCGCCTCTCTGAGTCCAGAGTGACGGAGTATTATATCTCGGTAATCGTAATGACCATCTCTGTGCTTATAATGTGGAAACTCACGGACGCTAAGAGCGGCTTGGTAAGGACAGGAATCATCCTCCACGCTATCCGTGAGGACGAGATCGCTGCCCGGGCTACCGGAATAAACACTATAAATTACAAGATACTGGCTTTCGCCATTGGTGGCTTCTTTGCAGGAATAGCTGGAGCCCTTTTTGCTCATGCGATGAGAATTGCTGGTCCTTCTACACTGGAACTTACATTGTCATTCAACGCCGTGATCTGGTCCGTTTTCGGTGGCATCGTCAGTATCTATGGACCAGTTTTCGGTGTATACTTTCTATACCCCCTCCTAGAAGGTCTGCATGTCATTGCCGAGATAAGATTCCTCATATTTGCCGCCATAATAATAGCAGTGCTACTTTTTATGCCCGAGGGGATCGCTGTATGGATAAGGGACAAGATTGAGCGCGAATGTCCCCGTTGTAAACTGGCAAATACTGCCTGGCGAAAGGAGTGCCGGGCTTGCGGTGCCTCATTGTATTAGCACCACCAGCAAGGAACAAAAAATAGCGAGGTGTTTAAAACACCTCGCTATTTTATATTTCAGCACCAGTGAAAGAGCAAATCAGGTTATAGTCCCAGATATGTCTTTCTTATAGTCTCGTCTTTCAATAAGTCATCTGCTTTGCCTTGTGCAATTATGTGCCCCCGCGACATCACATAGTTCCTGACTGAAAGAGAGAAGGCGAAACTAACGTCCTGCTCCGCAAGTAGTATGGTCACCCCAAGCTCGTGGTAAATCTCTTCAATCCGTTTGAACAGATCCTCTTTTAGCTTTGGCGCCAGACCGCTGGACGGCTCATCAACCAGCATAAGCTTTGGCTGGCGCATTAGCGCCCTGCCAATAGCTAACATCTGCCGCTCTCCACCAGAGAGAGTCCCGGCTATCTGGTTCTCCCTCTCCTTCAACCTCGGGAATAGCTCATAGACCTTAGCAAGTCCGCGCTCCACTTCTTTCCTGTCTTTACAAAGATAGGCACCGGCAAGCAGGTTCTCCTTTACCGTCATTTCAACAAAAGGTCTGCCTCTTTCAGGACAGAGTAGCAACCCCCTTTTAGCTATCTCAGCAGCCGAAAGTTTCTCGATCCTTTCACCTTCGAATTCAATAGTCCCGGTGAAGGTGATGTCACCCTTCCTCGTCCCCTTCAACACTTCTTTCTCCCAGTTTATCAACCCCGCCACTGCACGGAGCAAGGTTGACTTGCCAGCGCCATTGGGACCAACAAGCCCCACCAGTTCGCCTTTTTCCACATTTAAACTGGCATCATCCAGCACCATAGCGGTGTCATAGCATACGGTTACATTCTTAATCTCGAGCAACGAGCACCTCCTTCCCCGTATATGCTTGAATGACCATAGGATTTTTAGATATCTCTTCGGGAGTCCCCTGAGCGATCACTTCACCAAAATTAAGCACAATCACTCTATCGACGATTTTCATCAACTCAGCCAGCTTATGCTCGATGATAAGCATGGCTGGACCTTCGCTATGAAGCCTGCCAAACCGTCCACCTTTATGTAACCTCCTCATTGATTTAGCCACCAGTTCTGTCTCTGCAGGGTTAAGTCCACCAAAAGGCTCATCGAGAATGAGGAGCTCAGGCTCGGTGGCAATCGCTCTTGCTACCTCCAGACGCTTCAAATCGCCATGTGACAGGATAGACGCTGGCTCCAGGGCTAAATCGGCTATACCCACGAACTCCAGAGCTTCTCTCGCCTTAGCCTCCGCCCTCTTGACCCATTCACCACGCTTAGTTATCCTCGGGCAAAGGCAACCCACCATCACATTAGCTATTATGGGCAAGCGACGGAATGGTTTGACCACCTGGAATGTGCCCACCAGACCTCGCTGGACTATTTCCCACGGACGCCTTCTAGTTATGTCTTCACCCTTAAAGATCACCTTGCCTGAATCGGACTTGAGTATGCCCAGTATGCAACGTACCAAAGTGCTTTTTCCGGCACCGTTGGGACCGATTAGACCAACTATTTCATCCCTGCCGATCTCAAAGCTGACATTATTGACCGCTACTAAGCCTCCAAAACGCTTGGTCAGGTTCTCTACTTTAAAAAAAGGTCCCATACTAAAGTTCCTCCTCCCTGAGTTCGCGGCGCGATACTTTACCCACATCAGTCTTGGGGACTTCGCCCCTGAACTCAACTATCTTGGGCACCTTGTAGTGCGCCAGCCTTTCTTCACAGTATTTAATGATGTCCTCTTCAGAAACTTTGCCTCTTGCCTCGGTCTCCAGAACCACTATCGCCTTCACTTTCTCACCCACCTCCGGGTCTGGGACACCAATGACCCCTGCTTCCTTGACCTGCGGATGGCTGGTTATAACCTCCTCAACTTCACGAGCAAAAACCGCCAGACCTTTATACTTTATCATATCCCGCTTTCTATCATAGAAGTAAAAATAACCGTCTTCGTCCATCCGCACCAGGTCACCGGTCCGGAGCCATGTCTCGCCATCGATATTGATAAACATCTTTTTAGTCTCGTCTGGTTTGTTCCAGTAACCCTTCGCCACCTGCGGTCCTTTGACAGCAAGCTCCCCAACTTCACCCACAGGCATGAACTTGTCACTATCGGGGTCAAGTATGCCAGCCACCGTATTCGGCAACGGCACTCCGAAGGAGCCGATCTTGGGTCTACCATAAGGGCTTACAATGCCCACGGAACTGGTCTCCGTCATCCCCCACCCCTCATGGATTTTAGCACCGGTCCTTTTCTCCCAGCCTCTCGCTGTATCCTCGAGAAGAGCATCAGCACCGGAGATAAGGACCTTTAACCTTTTCCAGTTTACTCTATCGGTGCGATGGTAGTCCCGAAGGTATTCATAAAGTGACGGTACACTATAGAACATGGAAGCGTTGTAAGACTCGATGGCATTCAAGATGTCATCAAGGTCTGGCGTGGTAAATATTACCAGAGTATAACCCTGACACAGCCCGCCCATCATGATCACCGATTGACCATATATATGGTAAAAAGGCAAGTACGCCAGTACCGTTTCCTTCCCTTCCTGTACCACATGAGTCCAGAATTTTTCAGCAATGGTGCGGGCGGCAACCATATTATAGTGAGTTATCATCGCCCCCTTCGGTAGTCCGGTAGTACCTCCAGTATAAGGGAGGGTGACTATGTCATTCCTTATATCGAATTCAATCTTAGGCGGGTTTGGGGCATATTTCTTGATTAAGTCCTGGAGCCGATAGAAACCCTCTTGCTCATATATCTCAGCAGGCGGCGCCGCCATTTTCTGGTACACTGCGCGCAGCACACTCTGCCCCAAAAATTTCTTCATCGGTGGCAGATATTCCGCAATGTTGGTAAGTATGACCGCATCCAGCTTAACTCCAGCCCTTTCCACATTGTCATAAAGGATGTCCATACAGATAATCATCCTGGCACCGCTGTCTTCAAGCTGGTGCTTGATCTCCGGGCTCACATATACCGGGCTTATAGCAGTTACAGTAGCCCCAGCTTTGACTGCCCCGAAGTAAGCAATAATGAACTGCGGTGAATTTAGCAGCAACAAAGCAACACGGTCACCCTTCTTCACACCCAAGTCACAAAGCGCTGTAGCCAGCCTATCAACCTGGTCCCTTAGTTCCTTATAAGTTATCTTTTTCCCGTAAAAGACAACCGCAGTCCTGTCCTTCCACTTTTCAGTTGCTTCATCAAAAGACTCGACCACCGATTTCTCCGGTATCTCGACATCCGGCGGTATATTGGGAGGATAAAATTTTAACCACGGTCTCGATTCATATATAGCCTTATTTGGATCTGCCAACTTAGACCTCCTTCCATAAGCTCCGTATCTTATGCGAGAGTGATTAGATTATACCACAATTCCTGTCAGTTGCAACGCATACTTTATATCGCACTATTAAAACGAGCTGCTAAGCTCTCCGATATCCCTCATCACCTCTAATGTCAGCACTCCCCCTACAGTCATCCCGCAGACGCTTCAGGACAGCTTCAATAACTGCATGAGCAAAGCCACGACGCTGCAAATAATGGTATAACCGGTTATGGAATTCCTCTCCAGTCAGGTTAGCAAAAACGCGCACTCTCTGCAATCCCGCACGATATGCCAGCGACTCCTCGTCCAGACCTTCTGTAACCTCACTCGCTATTTCCGGAGTGACCCCCTTGCGCCTTAGTTCAAGGTTTATCAGCCTTGCGCTCTTTGGTCTGAACTGAAGACGGTTTTCTGTCCAATACCGAGCAAACGCCACATCATCTACCAAGCCCTTTTGTTCTAAAACCATTAGAACCTTGTCTATCAAAATGTCAGAAAAACCACGCCTTAATAAACGCTGCCTTAACTCAGCACGACTACGAGGGCGATAGCCCAACAGACGCAATGCAGCCGCAAAACACCGCTCGGTCACATCAGCCTCGATCAACTCCCTTACCTCTTCAGACGATAATTCTGACCCACGCCAAAGCACACTCTGCTTGCCGATCCAACATTTATACGAAAGGAGTAGATGCCATCAACAATGACATTTACCAGCCCACCTCTATACCCAAAGGCAGTAATCTCCCCTGCTAGTACCATTCCCCTGTATTCTGAGAATTATCGGTCATAGGCTAAACGGTACGGCAGATAGTCCCTTATTCGAAAACCTCTTTAGAAACATCGGCACCAAGATCGGAGGTTCCTTGCGCCACTGTCCTTATCTTTTTTTCGATCTCAGACGCCAAGGCAGGATTCTGCCTCAAGTAATCTTTGACATTTTCCCGCCCCTGCCCTAGCTTTACATCACCATACGTAAAAAAAGTCCCTGCTTTCTTAATCACCCCCAACGCCACCCCTAAATCAACCAAATCACCCTCCTTGCTTATACCGTATTTAAACATTATGTCAAACTCAGCTGAACGAAATGGCGGTGCCATCTTATTCTTCACCACCCTAGCTCTCACTCTTGTACCCACCACCTCAGGACCGTGCTTGATGGCATCGATTTTTCTTAAGTCGATCCTAACAGAGCTGTAAAACTTTAATGCCCTTCCCCCGGGAGTGACCTCAGGGCTACCAAAAACTATGCCAACCTTTTCTCGCAGCTGATTGATGAATATCACTGCCGTATGGGACTTACTGATCGCAGCCACCAGCTTCCGTAGCGCTTGAGACATCAACCTCGCCTGCAAGCCTACGTGCGCATCTCCCATTTCACCCTCTATCTCTGCCCTGGGTACTAAGGCAGCCACGCTATCAATAACAACTACATCTACAGCCCCACTCCTCACCAGTTCCTCCGTAATCCCCAAAGCCTCCTCACCATTGTCCGGTTGAGCTATACGAAGTTCATCAATCTTTACACCACAATTTGCCGCATATGCAGTATCCAGAGCATGTTCCGCATCTATGTAAACAGCGATGCCGCCTAATTTCTGCGCTTCAGCAATTATATGTTGTGCCAGCGTGGTCTTCCCCGAAGCTTCTGCGCCAAATATCTCGGTCACCCTTCCCCTGGGCACACCACCAATACCCAGAGCTAAGTCCAAACTTAACGAGCCTGTAGGAATAGCTTCTACCGGCATCTTCGATGACATCTCGCCCAGCTTCATAATCGATCCTTCACCAAACTGCTTCTCTATACGACTTACGGCTAACTCAAGCGCCTTCTCTTTATCTGTAACCATGAACCTGTCCTCCTAGCTGCAATAAGTGGCTCACCCGCAATCATACTGCATCATAACACACACGACCTATCGAGGCAATGCCATCATGTCTATCCGATCAGCCAGACCAAAAAGGCGGCAATAGCGGTAGAGACCGCTTATGCGCACTTTTTGCAATCATAGAATCGATCTTATCCTTAATTTCTCCTTCTGCTTGCCCGCTTATTAAATAGCGGTCCAATTGGTGGTAAGTGACACCCATCTCACCCTCATCTGTCTGTCCTTCCCATAAACCTGCGGACGGAGGCTTATCAATTATCACCTGTGGAATACCCAAATATTTAGCCAAATCGCGTACCTGACTTTTCACTAGGTTGCCTAAAGGCATGATATCCACTCCACCATCACCATACTTGGTGAAATAACCGACGGAAAGCTCGCTCCGGTTGCTGGATCCGACAACCAGATAACCGAGACGGTTGGCAAAGTAGTAAAGCGTGACCATCCGTAATCGAGGCTTCATGTTCGCCAATGCTAAACGAGCCACAGACTCATCATTTTCCCTCAAAAATGGAAACGCTTTCACCAAAGCATCAAAGACACTATCAAGAACCACAACCGCGAATGGTATTTGAAATTTTTTAGCTACAAGCTCGGCATGCTCTCTATCAGTCTCACTGCTGTGGCAGGGCATGATCACCCCCAGACTGCTCTCAGGACAAGCTCGCTTGCACAGTACCGCTACCACCGAGGAATCGACCCCTCCACTCAGTCCAAACACCACCCCCTTACCTGAAGCATTTGCAACCACATCTTTCACCCACGAGATAATCATGTCAGCCAGTTTTGCATTTCCGAACATTGCACTTAACTCCGTTCCATCATGTCGTGTCGCTATTATACTAGCCTGGAGTTCGACATTCAAAAGTAGAAACTCCCACCACCATAATCCGTAGTCCGCTCAGATAGATGGGGGACACCAGGACATAGCAGGGCGGGAAGAGCACTGGCTGCTTTATCTCCCCCCGGGCGGTGAGCTTGAGTGAGAGGGATTGCCCCGACTTCGACCATCACCTTAGCCCTCCACCATCAAAGCAAATGAAAAGGCTAACGGGGACTAATTAGCCGCTTTCTGTCTTGAAAGCGATTAAGAATATATGTCACTAATGTATTGGACAAGTACAAATCCTTGACTTTAGGATAGCTTTCTAGCTAAACTTATATTGCAGACGGAGGGAAGAAATGCCCATCTATGAATACTTTTGTGCCGAGTGCGACCATAGATTCGAGATGATGAGACCCATCAGTAAAGCCAGCATAGAAACACCTTGTCCTAAATGTGGGCGCCCCGCAAGGCGACTATTTTCACGTTTTGCCTCTTTTTCCAAAGATAGCAACGGCGTTTCCTCGCCTATTGCAGGTACAGGTTCCTCCTGTGCCAGTTGCACTGCCTCCAGCTGCGCTGAGTGCGGTTTATGAGGTCTATGCCAAGTGCCAGAAATAAAAAGCGCTCTCAGCCCCTGCCTCCTGTTTACTAAATAATCCTAGAGCATACAGGCTCACGCCCATAACTAACAAAGTAACTATCAAGACAGCACCAAAAACGAACAGTGCTGCATCATAGAAAAAACCTTCAGGAAACAGCCTGATCAGATAATCTTTAGCCGGATCAAGCATCCAGTATTCATTAGAGAAACTCACAGCATGAAACAAGTAGAAAAAATATCTGAAGCCAAGCCAGCACCAGAGAATCATAACTGCCGCCGCACTCAGTGTCAGTACACTGCCAGCAAACAGCCCCTTAGCTAGATTAACCCACCTGTGCCTAGACAGAAACGACAACACAGATATACAGACCAGCATCACTGCTAAAGCCGATAACTGGACAACCGTATTCAACTGAATCAGACCCCTTACATCTTGTAAATGAATCAACTCCTTTGCACTAAATAGCCTAATCTCACCATCTCCACCTTTTATGATAACCTGGGCCTCGTCCCTTCTAAAATTGAAGTAGTCAATCAAATCAAGAGCTACTCTCCGCAATTCCGGGCTGGATATCCCGGTATCTTGACTTACCCGGTGTTTCGCAAATCCGTACTCATAGAGCCGCACTTCGCTAACTGCCCAACGAATAGCAGTGGTCACGAACAGAACCGGCAAGCAACAAACAAATAGCCAGAATGCAACATATCGTAGCGTCTGCAAGTTCACTTCTCCTCGGCGTCCAAAAACACCTTATGTGCTGACTAAAATAGTTAACTATAGCTAGATTATATTCCAAACAGGATGCAAGAACCAAAACTGGACAATACCGCGGACACCCTGCAAAACAAGTAAAAACTTCGCACCGCTAAAAGCCTTAACCAAGGCACCAAAAAGCACCCTGTGCTATAATTTTTTAGTAAACTGCACTTTCCGGACAAGTCTATGTTTACCCATTTACATGTCCACACCGAGTATAGCCTCCTTGACGGACTCTGTCGCATTCCGCAACTTATCGCCAGAGCGAAAGAACTGGAGATGGACAGCCTTGCTATCACAGACCACGGTAATATGTACGGTGTGATTGACTTTTACGTTACTGCCAAAGAAGCAGGGATGAAACCGATAATCGGCTGTGAAATCTATGTAGCTGAGACACACTACCAAAGCCGAGCCAGCAACGAAAAGGCACCCTATCACCTCACCCTCCTAGTCAAAAACCACGAAGGCTACCGCAATCTAATTCAGCTGGTAACCAAAGCCCATTTAGAAGGTTTCTATTACAAGCCCAGGGTGGACAAGGGACTACTTGCCCAGCATAGCACTGGATTGGTTGCCCTGTCAGGCTGCATGCAGGGTGAATTACCCCGTCTGATTCTGGAGGGACGCTACGACGAAGCAACCACGCAAGCTAAGTGGTACAAGGATACTTTCTGTGATTATTACTTAGAGATACAGCGCCACCCCATACCTGAACTGGATCATATCAACAAAGGACTGTTGTCTATTGCTGCTAAGCTGGATATCCCCATCGTAGCTACCAATGATGTCCATTATGTAAATAAAGAGGATGCCGTCTTACAAGACCTGTTGCTCTGTATTCAAACCAACACCTCGATCTACGATGAGAAAAGGCTAAAAATGCACGGGGACTTCTTCTATTTGAAGAGCCAGCAAGAGATGGGAGAACTTTTTGCTGATTTGCCCCAGGCTATAGAAAACACCGAGAAAATCGCCCGGATGTGCACATTTGAATTAGAATTCGGGCGCCTGCACCTTCCGCAAATAGACCTACCCTCTGACAAAACTTCTGACGAATATCTCGCTGAACTCTGCTGGAAAGGACTGAAACAGCAGTACAAACAACCAACCCCAGAAATCGAACAGCGTCTCCAATACGAGTTAGATGTCATCCGTCAGACAAAATTCGCCGATTATTTCCTTGTCGTCTGGGACCTCGTCTCATTTGCCAGAAAACGGAACATTCTTTTCGGCGTCCGTGGCAGTGCTGCTGCAAGCCTAGCGCTCTACTGTCTCGGCATAACCACCATAGACCCGGTAGCATATAAACTGGTCTTCGAACGCTTTCTCAACATCGAGCGCCGCGAGCCGCCAGATATAGACCTGGATTTCCAAGATGACCGCCGAGACGAGATGATAGCTTATGTTACCCAAAAATATGGCGCCGACCATGTGGCACAGATCATAACCTTCGGCACCTTGGGGGCAAGAGCAGCCCTGAGAGATGTCGGCAGGGCACTGGGAATGCCCTATGGGCAAGTAGACAGGGTAGCCCGACTTGTTCCCGCCAGACCAAACATTACCCTAGAACAGGCGCTTGCTGAAAGCCAGGAACTCCAGGATATATACCATGATGATAGCACTATAAGGAATCTGATAGACACTGCCAAAAAGTTAGAAGGCATAGCTCGCCACGCCAGTACACATGCTGCCGGCGTAGTGATATCTAAAGAACCGCTGACCCACTACGTGCCACTGCAACGAGTTACAAAGAGCAGTGAACAGGTCATCACCATGACCCAGTTCTCCATGGATAGCATAGCGCGCCTCGGATTACTTAAGCTGGACTTTCTAGGTCTGGCTAACCTGACTATATTATCAAAGACTATAGACACAATTAATAAGACGTATGGCACCACAATCGACCTGCAGCATATTCCTCTCGATGACCCGCTGACTTTCAGACTACTTGCCTCTGGAGAGACTAGCGGTATCTTCCAGCTAGAAAGTGCTGGCATGCGTCGCTACATAAAGGAACTCGGTCCAACTAACTTCAGCGACATTGCAGCCATGGTAGCTTTATACCGTCCCGGTCCTATGGAGCACATACCTACCTTTATTAAAGCCAAACGCGGCATACAGGATATTCGATATCCTCATCCATCCGTTAAAAAAATATTGGAGGAAACCTACGGTGTCATAGTCTACCAGGATCAGGTTCTCCACATCGTACGGGCTCTAGCTGGCTATAGCCTGGGGCAAGCTGATATCTTCCGAAAGGCAATGGGCAAGAAAATACCTGAGGTAATGAAAAAGGAAAAACAGAACTTCATAGCCGGTGCCGAGAAAAATGGCATTCCACCAAGTATCGCTGCCGAGATCTTCTCGCTTATCGAACCGTTTGCTGGGTACGCTTTCAACAAAGCTCATAGCGTGAGTTACGCTCTAATCGCTTACCAGACCGCCTATCTGAAAGCTAATTACCCACTCGAGTATATGACTGCCTTGTTGAACACATACATTGCACACCACGACAAGCTGGCTTCAGCAATAGCCGAATGCCGGCGGCTAGGCATTGCTGTGCTACCGCCCTGCATCAACAAAAGCGAAATCGATTTTAGTATTGAACATACTGATGAAAATGGCAGAGCTATTCGTTATAGTCTAACCGCAATAAAAAACCTCGGGCGCAATGCCATTGAGCCCATAATTCAAGCTCGGAGCATAAGCGGACCTTACAAATCTATCGAGGATTTCTGCCGCCGTGTTGATCTGCGAAACATCAACAAAAAGGCTTTGGAAAGCTTGATCAAGGCTGGTGCTCTAGACTGCTTAGCCCCGAGAGGAAGCCTACTCCACGCCATCGACCGCATTATGGCACTCGCCCAACAGGAACAAAAACTCCGGGAATCGGGGCAAACAAGCATGTTTGACCTGTGGGGGGGCACTGCTCCGACACCGCTCCCGAGTTTCAATCTGGATCATTTCGACGTCAGCCTTAAAGAGCGACTGGAATGGGAAAAAGAACTTCTGGGTGTATATTTCTCAGAACATCCCCTTGCGGCAATAGCACCCAAACTAGCCACAACAGTCACTGCACTCTGTGGCGAAATAGGTGCTGAAATGGCAGGGGAAAAGGTGATAGTCGCCGGCATGGTCACATCTATACGACAGCTACACACCAGGGACATGAAACCCTTCGTGATTGCAACGCTAGAAGACCTTGTTGGCAACATAGAAGTTACAGTTTGGTCGGACATTTACAGTCAGACCAAAGATCTATGGCAAGAAGGAAATATCCTGCTTCTCGAGGGTACCATAAGATTAAAAGATGACCGTGTGAGCATCAGCTGTCAGAAAGTACGCCAGTATCAAGAAACCAGCGCACCTGAGAAAAACACTGAGCAAAAGCCGCCTGTGCAACCCAATGCAACACAACGGAAGATAGTTGTTAATATTACTCAAAGCGACGATGCCGATAAAGACATCAAAAGCTTTGAACAAGTGCTGGCTACTCTTAATCGTTACCCTGGCAAAGACCCGGTCTTTCTCAGCATAAACACGTTTAAGGAAACAATAAATATGAGACTTCCTAATAAAATCAATTTCTGCTCAGAACTAGCTTTGGAGATAAGCAGATTACTTGGAGAAAACAGCATCAAAGTAGAAGAATAAACACCGAGCCCTCACAAATTCAATCCGTGCTCGAGGAACCCAAGCCCCGGTGATTAAAATCTCTTTCTTCCCACCACGGATAAAAGCTCGGCATGTCAGTGCTAGGCTTCATAGTAAAATGCGGGGGTCTTTTCTCAAGAAACGATAATGCGCCTTCGCTTGAATCAGGTTGCTGAAGCATCCAGGCAAACGCTTTTGATTCTATCCTGTTAGCTTCTAAAGGATGACCTGCACACGCCATTTTCCAGAGAAGTTGCCTCGAAAGTGCTACTGATACCGGTGAAGTATTGCTGGTAATATCCATAGCAATCTCTCGTGCCCTCGGGATTAATCTTTCTGGTGGTAGTACTTCATTGATTAAACCACAGGCTACGGCTTCCTGGACTCCAACTACTCTTCCGGTGAGCAGCAACTCAGCAGCCTTACCAAATCCTACAATGCGTGGTAGGAACCATGTGCTAGCCCCCTCCGGAATAAGCCCTCGTCTCGTAAAGACAAAACCGATTCTAGCATCTTGAGCCGCCAAGCGAATGTCCATCGCCAGCGTCATTGTAATCCCAACACCAACAGCCGGACCGTTGATTGCAGCAATCACCGGTTTCTTCAAATTATAAAGTAGCAAGGTGATTCTGCCAGCAGGGTCTCTATATACTTCAGGATCCGTAAGTGTTGGCACTGTAGAAAATGGTGACGAACTCGCCCCAAGATCAGCCCCGGCACAAAAGGCACGCCCTGCACCAGTGACAATCACTACCCGCACACTGTCATCTGCATCTGCTTTGCTGAAGATATCGACAAGTTCATCACACATAACCGGAGTAAAAGCATTCAACCTTTCAGGTCTGTTAAGCGTTATCATCAGAACCCCGTCTGCCAGGTCACATTTTATCTGATTATATTCCATTGTGTCCTCCATTTGATGCTGCTCTTGGATACTATCACCTAGGTCTCTTGAAGCAACTTTATAGACTGTGAATCGCTCCCGAGCTTTCTATCTGAAGCAACCGCCGTTTCAATTCTACCCCACCACTAAAACCGCCTAAAGTGCCATCGCTGTTTATCACCCTGTGACAAGGTACTATTATCGGCAATGGATTTCTAGCTAGTGCCTGTCCCACAGCCCTAGCCCCACCAGGTAACCCTAAAACCCCCGCCACCCACAAATAGCTTCGAGTCTGACTATAGGGGATTTGTTTTACCACACACCACACTCTCTTCTGAAACTCAGTTGCTGCCATCAAATCCAACCTATAATGGAACACAACCTCTTCGCCTTCAAGATAATGCCTTATATCCTCAGCCAGTCCACTAAGTTCGGGAAACCTATTATCATCCAGGGACCAACTATTTCGAGATATCTGCTCGAGTATAGCAGACTTAGAACTGTGGGGTAAAATGACCCTTTGTAGCCCGAATGATGACCCTACAACTGCCATCCATCCTAGGCAAGTCTCAAAAACCATAACACAACACACTACCTATAAATACCACCCGTTGAATAAATACACCTATCGCCGGGACCCGGGGCTAATCTAGCCCTGGCATTCAATTAACTTGCTGACATATGTATGATAAGTCCGAGCATCATAAAGGACGAAGCGTATTTCTTCCAATGAAGTTTCATAATTTCGCAGAAAATCGGCTACCGCCCTCAAGGCAACTTTTGCCGCCTCAGCGACAGGATAACCATAAGCGCCGGTGCTTATAGAAGGAAAAGCTACGCTTTTCAAACCATGCTCAGAGGCAAGTTTTAAACTCTCCACATAGGCACTGGCTAAAAGATCAGCCTCACTCTTACCCCCACCGCGCCAAACTGGTCCTACAGTATGAATCACATGTCGTGCTCTCAGCCTGCCTCCCGTAGTCATCACAGCCTTGCCAGCATCTAATCGTCCTATCCGCGCAATAATTCGGCGACACTCCTCCATAATGGCAGGACCGCCAGCCCTGTGTATAGCACCATCCACACCACCACCACCCATTAAGGCAGAATTAGCCGCATTAACAATGGCATCCGTATCTTGCTCCGTGATATCTCCCTGAAGCAACCTGATTCTTGTCTTGCCTATGACTAACTCGCTGCCTTCTGCCATGGTTATCAACCCATCCACTTAAGATAGCTTTGGCTCAATAAGACCATAATTACCATCATTCCGCCGATAGAGTAGATTGATGGAGTTGCTCTCGGAGTCAATAAACAGGAAAAAAGAGTGACCCAAAAGCTCCATCTGTTCTACAGCTTCACTTAAAGACATCGGCTTTATGGCGAAGCGTTTGACCTTCACTACCTTAGGTAATTTCTCATCGTGACGGCTTTCCAGTACCTCTCCAGTCAATTCTCCGTAAACAGGAGAATGCCGCGCTAAAGATAGTCCACGTCCTTTCTCATATAATCTACCCTTGTAACGCTCTATCTGACGATCTAGTATTTTGACCGCACTATCAACCGCTGCACGAACATTCCCTGCCCGCTCCTCACTCCGCAATAACATCCCGCTACTACTACTCAAGGTTATTTGGACATTAAAGCGATGCTCAGGAGATTTCGCTTTTTCTTCAATAATTTCTATCTTCCCACCGGTGATGCTGGGTAAATGGCGTGCTAATTTTTCAACCTTCCTACGCACGTAACCTTCAAGCAAAGGCGAAAGTTCCGCATTCTTACTAAAAATATGTAACTCCATGTCTATAAATCCTCCTTAGACTTCACGAGCAAAAGTTAGCCCCCACACCGAAGTAGCCCCAGCAATCTTGAGAGCAGCAGCACATGCTTCTAGGGTAGCCCCAGACGTGCACACATCGTCAATAACCAGTACGGATTTGCCTTTAATCCTGCCATCAGATTGACAAATAAACGCTCCCTTTACATTTTGGTGACGAGCATCTACGGACGCAGCTTTCACCTGTGGTAAGCTATCCTTTACCCGACACAACACATTTTCGAGAATAGGCAGCCTCACTATGTTGGCTAGCTCACGAGCTAAAAGACTTGACTGATTGTACCCACGCTCTCTTAAACGCCGACGATGAAGAGGCACCGGGACCAGAACTTCACCTGGTATATGATTATGACAGAGGTAATCAGCCATCAACCCAGCCAGATATTGAGAAAGCACCCTCTGGTTGCGATATTTCAATGCATGGACAGCTTCCCGCACTACCCCTTCAAAACGGAACGGAGACCGTATGCCATCTATGTAAGACTGCCATCCCCAACAGTTAGAGCACAGGGTCCCAGTAGACTCGGCTCTGCCACACTTCTGACACAAAGGCGGTAATAGGCGGGGCAGCTTCTGGCAACACGCCCGACACAAAAAATCGCCGATTTTTCCGCAAGCAATACACCGGCGTGGGAAGAAAAAATCAACCCCAACCCTTGCTATCTGCTTCGCTACAACAACGAAAGCAACCACCGATAGCCAGTTTTTAAGTCAAGATACAGCTCAGGCAAACTACAACCGGGAGCGAGGACTAGGTCCCGTCCCACTAAAGATAGGCTCGTTTAGATATACGTCACCATTCCTGATCTTAATATTGTAGCCACAATCAGGGTTGGTACAAACCCAAGCCTTGTAGTGAATAGCTGCCCCTTGACTGCCAAAATCAGACAGCGGCACTAAATCACCGACCTTACACTTTAGACATTTGGGGAAGGAACTATTTTCCACTTTTCCACCTCCTCCAGAAGTCAATAGTATACAACAACCCAGCCATTTCAGGCAAGTCTTTCTCTCTTTACAAAGTAGACTACGCTCTGCTAAACTCTATTATGCCTCGAAAAGAAAATAACTGCAAGGGAAAAGCCAAAGATGGGCAGCAGAGATTACAGGTGGAGAGAGCCAAAGAAACCAAAAAAGGGGGCTAGAAAACCAATCACCCCCATTATTAACACACCACAAGTAGAAGTAGAAGTCATCAAGAAAGGCAAGAAAACGCCCCCTGTAGAGGAATGAATTCAGCTCCAACCTACTTGCAACTCCATCGGGACGGAAGGCTGACCAAGCGGGCAAGAGAAGCCTTAGACCTTTTACAAAATTGTCATGTATGTCCTCACTGCTGCGGAGTCAACCGGATAGCCGACGAAACGGGTCAATGCCGCACCGGAAGACTAGCTATCGTATCGAGCTATGGCCCCCACTTCGGAGAAGAGTCGCCATTAGTAGGCACGCATGGCTCAGGAACAATATTCTTCACCAACTGCAATCTGAGGTGCATTTTTTGTCAGAATTACACCATCAGTCAGCTTGGTGAAGGAGCTATAGTAACCAAAGAAGGACTTGCCAGAATCATGCTATCACTCCAAAAGAGAGGCTGTCACAACATAAACTTAGTATCTCCAACCCATGTGGTACCCCAGATCTTGGAAGCACTGGAAATCGCTGTGAATTTAGGGCTCAGGATACCTTTGGTCTATAACTCAGGAGGCTACGATTCCATCGAAACGCTTAAGCTCCTAGAAGGCATCATCGATATTTACATGCCTGACATGAAATATTTCGATGACAAAGCTGCTGAGAGGCTTTCAAATGCTAAAAATTACCCACCGATAAACCAGGCTGCAGTGAAAGAAATGCATCGACAGGTTGGTAACCTCCACATTGACGAAAAAGGAATAGCAACCCGTGGGCTTCTGATACGTCATCTGGTGCTACCCAACGGACTGGCAGGTACAAAAGGAATAGCCAGATTTATCGCAACAGAGGTCTCACCAGATAGCTATGTTAACATTATGTCTCAATACCACCCTTGCTATGAAGCTTTCCAGGTACCGGAATTGTCGAGACGCATATCTCGAGAAGAATTTTTGCAAGCCCTCGAGTATGCCCAAAAAGCCGGGTTAAACAGACTGGATAGATTTTGCACCCCCTCTTCACTGAGGCTATTTGAAACCATGCAAAGTGTCTGAGAAACAGTATTACTCAAGAGATTATTACGGAGGTTATGGAAATGCCTGAGTTGGCTTATCTCACCGCTACTATATACGGTCATGTTCAAGGAGTCTACTACCGGGCTTTTACCTCGAGAGTTGCTAAATCCTTGGGTTTGAGGGGCTATGTTCGTAACTTACCTAAAGAGAACGCTGTGGAGGTCCATGCTGAAGGTGATAAAGAAAAATTGGAAGAGCTGTTAAGGCAACTTGAAATCGGCCCCCCAGAATCTCTGGTAGAGAAAATAGACGTCAGTTGGTCATCTTTTACAGGTCAGTTTTCGAACTTTGAGGTAAGGTTCTAGGCTAACCGAACAACCAGTAAAAACCCGACAAATTGCACCCGTCGGCACCGGGCTTATTCTTCCAGTTCAGTTTTTCCGGCCCTGATGAGTTCTAGGTAGGCGATGTGAATACCAGCAGCACGCGCAGCCTCAAGGTCAACTTCATAGGGCTCACCAATAAAAATCTTCCCGTAGTCCTCGACTTTACCCTGTGCCGGGTCATCACTCCTACTGACAAATTTTTGGCGAGCATCGACAATGCCTAAATCGAATGGTAATGTGAAATAAAGGTCAGCGATCACCTGGTCTATACCCAACTCATACAAAGCCCCCCAACCACCAGAAGCACTTCCTCTATATTTACTTACAGGCAGTAGGCTCAAAAGGTTAGGTATACTAAAACAAGCATTATCACCAACCAGCTTAAAAGGGGCTATGCTTATTAGATAGTCACTGGAAAGTACAACATTTGGCACCCAGAAAGTAGTGACAGCAAAGGGGTGCGGCAAGGGGTTTTCCACTTCAACCCAGATACAATCCCTGACATCTAACATCAGTACTCTAGGAAAATCATAGCCCAATGCCTGATAAACCGGATATATAGACTCACCACTGGGATTCCCTTCCATTATAATAATGTCAGCATCGCTAACCTTTTTAATACTTTCGATCACCTGGCCCAAAATTTCCCTACTGGTACTAACAGGATAAGGCATCGCCAAACTTGCATCGGGTTTGATTAGAACCCGCCTTGCCCGTGATATTACAGGCGGTGGTATAAAAACAAACTCTGAAGCCTCTCTGATCACTAACTAATACCTCAAGTGCTACTTAATTCTAAAACAAAACACCTGCAAATCATATGTTGTCCCAGTTGAGTACCATAACTTCAACTCTGTCGCCTGACTTCAGTTCACTTACTGTTTCTGGCACTATAGCTATACCATTAGCACTAGCCATGGAAGTCAATATTCCAGAACCTTGCGGTCCAGTAAGCCGGGCAAAATACTTGCTATCCCGTCTACTAAGTATGACCCTGGCAAAAATACGGCGAGAATCTTTATTTATTACTCCATCTTCCATTACAGCTACTATTCTTGGACGCTCCAACTCATGCGCACCCATCATCTTAAGAATGGCAGGACGAGCAAAGACCTCAAATGTTATCATTGAACTCACTGGATTGCCAGGTAATCCAAGGTGGGGTACTTTCCTCCCGTTCCGCCCTCGGAGTATCCCGAAAGCCAACGGTTTGCCTGGCTTCATGCGCACAGTCCAGAAAGAAACTTCCCCCGCTGCAGCCAATACTTGCTTAACTACATCGTAATCCCCCACAGAAACACCACCCGAAGTTATCAGCAGATCACATTCGAGACCACTACTAATAGCTGCAGAAAGCTGACCAACATCGTCTGAGGCAATACCTAGGAGTCTTGGAATACCACCACACTCCATCACCTGGGCAGCCAAGCTATAGCTATTACTATTATAAATCTTGCCCGGTGATAAAGGTGAGTCAGGGCCGATTAACTCATCGCCTGTAGCCAGTATTCCCACTACCGGCTGGCGAATAACCAGAGCTGTTTTCTTCCCCAGCGAGGCTAAGACCCCGATGTGGGCTGGGCGAAGTAAAGTGCCTTGACTGATAATGACCTTGCCTTTTGCAATATCCTCGCCCCTACGTCTGACATTTGATCCCGCAGGTAAACTAGCAAAAATACCAATCTCACCAGCATATAACAAATTTGCCTTGCGCCTCAGTTCGTCTGTGTCCTCGAAGGGAACCACTGTATCCGCTCCCTCCGGCAATAGAGCACCAGTCATTATCCTCACTGCTGTTCCAGGATCAACCTTTAGCTTGGAAACCTGCCCTGCAGCTACTTCACCTATAACTCGCAGATTTTTCGGTGATTCGTGAGTCGCGCCTGCGATACTGTCTGCCCGAACCGCATATCCGTCCATGGCTGAGTTATCAAGAGGAGGAACATCAAACGGAGCACGAATATCCTCCGCAAGCGCCTGCCCCAAACACTCCAAGATAGGCTTCTCCTCGTGATCGAGCACATGCACAAAACTCAGAACCTTGCTAAGAGCCTCTTCAACGCTTATCATCTTCCAACTTGCCCCTCCGCTAGTACCGATCGCTCTTCCATTAGCCTTCTAGCCAGTTCTAGGTCAGGCAAAGTATTTATGTTGAAAAAACTCAAGTGTTGTGGGTCGTATTTAATTATCTCCTCGTCCTCCACATATCTTGTATTGACTAAATCAAATAAATCCGAGACCTTCAGCTTGTTTTGTTTGATCAGCTTCGCTATGAAAGGCAAGCAGCGTCTAGAATAGACTGCATGCAGCGGTTCATACATCCTCCCGCACCTAGGAACAACGATATCAAACCCTGGAGCTAAACCAACTAGATAACGGAGCAACGCCGCATTAAGAAAGGGCATATCACAGCCTACGGCTAAGCTATACCTTGTACCAGAATTTACTAGACCGGTGTAAAGACCTCCGAGCACCCCCCCTCCCCAATACAGGTCTACTACCATCTTGACATCCAACCGTCCTACATCCACAAGGTCAAAAGTGGACTCGCTAAAAACGACTAATATCGACCGAGTAATGGGGAAAAGACTCTCTATTACCAGTTCAAGTAAGGTTTGAGTACCTATCTTCTCTGCAGCCTTAATACGTCCGAGACGAGAACTCTTGCCCCCAGCCAAAACTATAGCTGATACCTGTATGTCCGAACTTCGATCTTCTACCGTTTCTCCGCCCCTTCTCTAATATTTTATCACCATAGTCAACTAGCTGAAGAGTGCGTTAACGTCTAAAATCTAACAACTGGATAGTGGAAGGAAGAGAAATTGCCATATCGAAAGTTATCAATTAGGTCTTAATATACCATCGACCTAGGAGTTAAAACTCCTTAGAAAGGAGGTGATCCAGCCGCACGTTCCCGTACGGCTACCTTGTTACGACTTCGTCCCAGTCACCGGTCCCGCCTTCGGCAACTGCCTCCCTTTCGGGTTAGCCCATCGACTTCAGGCGTTACCGGCTCCCATGACGTGACGGGCGGTGTGTACAAGGCCCGAGAACGTATTCACCGCAGTGTGCTGACCTGCGGTTACTAGCAACTCCGACTTCATGCAGGCGAGTTTCAGCCTGCAATCCGAACTGAGGATGCTTTTTTGGGATTGGCTCCGGATCGCTCCTTCGCTACCCTTTGTAGCATCCATTGTAGCGTGTGTGTCGCCCAGGGCATAAGGGCCATGCTGACTTGACGTCATCCTCTCCTTCCTCCACGTTTTACGGGCAGTCTCGCTAGAGAGAGTAACTAGCGACGAGGGTTGCGCTCGTTGCGGGACTTAACCCAACACCTCACGGCACGAGCTGACGACAGCCATGCAGCACCTGTGCTAGCTCCTGACTGGATACAGGTCGTCCCCCTTTCGGGTTCCTACTTCCAGCATGTCAAGCCCTGGTAAGGTTCTTCGCGTTGCATCGAATTAAACCACACGCTCCGCTGCTTGTGCGGGCCCCCGTCAATTCCTTTGAGTTTTAGCCTTGCGGCCGTAGTCCCCAGGCGGGACACTTAAAGCGTTAGCTTCGGCACGGAGAGGGTCGATACTCCCCATACCTAGTGTCCAACGTTTAGGGCGTGGACTACACGGGTATCTAATCCGTTTCGCTCCCCACGCTTTCGAGTCTCAACGTCAGGTACAGCCCAGAAGGCCGCCTTCGCCACTGGTGTTCCTCCCGATATCTACGCATTTCACCGCTACACCGGGAATTCCACCTTCCTCTACTGCCCTCAAGCTCTCCAGTATCAAGCGACCTCTCCTGATTGAGTCAGGAGATTTCACGCCTGACTTAGAAAGCCGTCTACACTCGCTTTACGCCCAGTGAATCCGGATAACGCTCGCCTCCTACGTATTACCGCGGCTGCTGGCACGTAGTTAGCCGAGACTTATTCCCCGGGTACCGTCATTATTCTTCCCCGGGAAAAGGGGTTTACAACCCGAAGGCCTTCATCCCCCACGCGGCGTTGCTGGGTCAGGCTTTCGCCCATTGCCCAAGATTCCTTGCTGCTGCCTCCCGTAGGAGTCGGGGCCGTGTCTCAGTCCCCGTCTGGCTGGTCGTCCTCTCAGACCAGCTACCCATCATCGGCTTGGTAGGCCATTACCCTGCCAACTACCTAATAGGACGCAAGCCCCTCTTCAAGCGCCTTACGGCTTTAGTGGTACAAGCATCTGCCCTACCACCACATGCGGTATTAGCTCGCCTTTCGACAAGTTATCCCCCACTTGAAGATAGGTTACTTACGTGTTACTCAGCCGTTCGCCACTCTCTGATAGTCCTTGCGAACCAACAGAGCGTACGACTTGCATGCATCAGGCACGCCGCTAGCGTTCATCCTGAGCCAGGATCAAACTCTCAATGCAAACTCTTCCTTCCACTATCCAGTTGTTAAAGTGCCAAAGCCGAAAGCAAATTTTATCTTAACACACCTACAAAACTGTGTCAATATCCAAGTGGACTAAAATTTGAAGCATGCAAGACTAAACCCGTCAGCTTTTATACTCAACATACCTCCAACAAAAATTGAACAGCAAGGACACTGAACCCAATAGGCATTAAGCTGAATTGTAGAAAGTTATCTCGACAGAAAAGCTCAGCCTCTATGCATATTCTTCGCTTTGGCAAGAAACTCATCTAGCCTTTTGCGTATGGCTATTTTGTCATATTTACCCACACTGGTCTTAGGAATATCATCACAAAAAGCGATATAGTCTGGTAGCATCCATTTGGCAATCTTGCCCTTGGCAACCCCCTCCTCCTCAAGGAACCTGTATATATCTTCTTCGCTTATTTGTGAACCGGGTAACGGCTTAACCAAAGCCATAGGGCGTTCACCCCACTTCTCATCTGGAACCCCGACATAAGTTGCCTCAAGGACATAATCGGACGTGGCAGTCAGGTTCTCAAGTAAAACTGTAGGGACCATTTCAGCTCCGCTCCTGATCACGTCAGTTATCCTGTCAGCAATTATTATGTACCCATCTTGATCTATTTTAGCCATATCACCAGTATGGAACCAACCGTCGCGCCAAGCAGCTGCAGTTCTCTTGGGATCCTTATAATATTGCCCCATGATCCACGGCCCTCGCAGCAAAATCTCCCCTAACGTTTCATTATCATGGGGCACTGGGTTTCCATTTTCATCCACTACTTGAACCTCAATCCCTGCCACAGGGATGCCAGTCTTAACTCTCACTTGGTCAAGCTTTTCCTTTGGCCAATCTACCATATCACGACTGATCGCTGCTGTAATAACAGTGGCTGCAGTCTCAGTCATCCCATAACCAGAAGATACAGTAAAGTATGGAAACAACCTCTCCGCCTTAGCCTTTAGACCTAAAGGCAACGCACCACCGCCAACACCGATATTGACAAGACTGCTGAGATCATAGTCTTTCAGTCCCTCATATTCCAATAGCATAGCTAACATTGTTGGCACTAGAGAAGTCGTGGTCACCCTCTCAGATTGGACTAGCTCACAAAAGCTCTGCGGAGTGAACCTTCCCGGAAGGACTATTTTGCTAGCGCAAAAAACATAGTACCACGGTGCTCCCCAGGCATGGATATGGAATAACGGCACGTTGATCAACGGTACGGCAATCCTAGGGTCTTGACCTGTATACTTAGGATCGTTCGGCAACCTAGGAGCCATATAATTGCTGGTAAGCACATGAAGGATCTGGATATATAATTGGCGATGAGTGAACATAACCCCTTTGGGCAAGCCAGTTGTGCCAGTAGTGTAGTAAAGCACTGCATACGTATCCTCACTCATATATGGCCAGTTAAACTCTTTAGGCTGCCTTTGAATTAACTCCTCATACTCATAGAGCGGCTTTATTTTGGTTCGCGGTTTCTCATCCCGATCCGACATGTACACAAAAGCCTTAACCACGGGCTTTATCCGGTCATAGATAGATTCAAGCAAGGGTATAAAGGTATCATCAACAAATATAACTTTGTCCTCAGCATGGTTTATTGTATGTGTCATATGATCCAGCGAGAGCCGCATATTGATGGGATGCGCTATTGCACCTATGCCAACAGGAGCATAGCAAAGCTCAAGATGCCGATGGTGGTTCAACGCCATAGTAGCAACTCGGTCACCTGGCTTTCCAGGCTTCCCCGGCTTTATTCCAAGCTCCTTAAGTGCATGAGCAAGTTGGCATGTCCGCTCGTACCACTGGCGCCATGTAAACCTGAAATACTGCCCCACCTCATTTCTGTAGACCACACCAATATCATTCGGATACCTGCTGAGAGGTCTTTTCATCAAGTTAGTCAGCAACAATGGATAACGCGTGTTGAACTCGGGATACATAATCACTGAACCTCCTCTTACGCGCTATTATCGGAATGAGCAACTCAAGTAATAGGCTTGTCCACTAAAACATTGAAAGGCAAAGCAATAACCGAGACAATATGGGCTAATGTTAATACATGGACTTTGCCTTGTCAATACACTCAACTTACAGCATTCTCAATAAGCTCGAGCCGCTTCACCTTACCCTGCTGGTCTATCTCTACGGCAATAAAATCAATACGCCAGGACTCGGGCACACTTTCATGGCTAGCAAGATAAATAAGTGCAGTATTAACAAGTTTCTCCTTCTTAGCAACGGTAACTGATTCTTCTGGCTTACCGAACACCAGACTCATTTTAGTGCGGACTTCAACAAAAACTAAATAGCCATTTTTCTCGGCCACAATATCTATCTCGCCGGCACGACAACGAAAGTTTGTTTCTCGAATACGGTAGCCTTTCTTTTTAAGAAAGCCTACAGCTATTTTTTCTCCAATGCTGCCCAGCTCACCGCGCTTCATGGCAGGACAATGAACTCCTTTACGGGGGCAAAAGAACAGCGATGGATAGGTGAGGGACCCAGACGACGCAGCCGCGCTAGGTGCTGTCCCGTGCCATATCCCTTATGATCGGCTAATCCATATCCAGGATAACATTGATCAAGTTCAATCATAATGCGGTCACGGGTAACTTTTGCGACGATCGAAGCGCAGGCGATCGATAAAGATAGTTTATCACCCTTGATTATCGACTTTTGGGCAACAGTGAGCTGTGGTAAAGTAACACAATCTATCAATAAGAAGTCTGGGTGGCAGACGAGTTGACCCACAGCCCGGCACATAGCAAGCTTGGTAGCAGCCAAAATGCCAATCGTGTCAATAGTCTCTGAATCTACAATACCTATACCTACAGCTACAGCCTCCCGAGCAATGATGTCAAAAAGAAGACAACGCTTCGAGGGAGAAAGCTCTTTGCTGTCCCGGACTAAAGACGACCATGCTATACTTCCAATGGATGGTGGCAAAATTACAGCCCCAGCAACCACAGGGCCAGCGATAGCCCCTCTACCAGCCTCATCTATTCCAGCGATAAACCGATACCCCTGGCAGATGAGTTTCAACTCCTCAGTCAAAGTCGGTAACTGCTGATCCCGTCCACGCTGTTTAGCCATCGATGGTTCCACCACCAATAACTTCGTCACCGCAATAAAAAACCACGGCTTGTCCGGGGGTAATCGCACGCTGTATATTGCGGAATACCACTTCAGCCGTCTCCCGACCTGGGTACAAAACAGCAGGTTCCTCAGGAGACTTATACCGTATCTTAGCAACAACCTCCACCGGCTCTTTCGGAGCTTCACCTGACACCCAGTTCACATCCGTTACCATAAATCTAGACCTGTACAACTCTTTCTCACACCCAACCACCAATGTATTGTTTGCAGCATCAATTTTAACTACATAGACAGGCTCTCCAGTCGCGAGCCCTAGCTTATGCCTCTGACCGACCGTATAAAACATGACCCCCTCATGCTCACCCACAACTTTCCCGCAAGAATCAATTATCATCCCGCGGGTAGGCTGCAGGTAACGCCTGAGAAAACTTCTATAATCAGAGGTGATAAAACAAAGATCCTGACTGGCTGGTCTATCAGCATTGGGCAACCTGTACTGCTTTGCCAGCCTTCGCACTTCAGCTTTAGAATATTCTCCCAAAGGGAAAAGTACATGCTTGAGTTTATTCTGTCCCAAAGTATATAGCATGTATGACTGGTCTTTATTCCTATCAATGCCCTTAAGTAAATGGTAAGCATCATTGCACTTCTCTACTCTTGCATAGTGACCGGTAGCCACATAATCAAAGCCTGAGGAAATAGTGTAATCCAAAAGAAAACCAAATTTTATGTTTTTGTTGCAAGCAACACACGGATTAGGCGTCCGCCCCTGCATGTACTCCCGGCAAAAATAGTCGATAACATAGCGCTTAAACTCCTTCTCAACATCAATGACACGCATCTGTATATCAAGTATATGGCAAACCTGTTCCAGAAGAGTAACATTGCTAGCTACCCCACCATCAGGACACAGAAGCATAGTCAAGCCAACAACCTCATACCCCGCCTCTTTTAAAATCAAGGCAGCTACAGACGAATCAACACCGCCACTTAGAGCGACCATTACGCGTTTCTCAGCCACCGGGAGCCTCACTCATTGTGACGAAGTAGATACTCGACCCTACGCCAGATTATTTCACCGATCTCGTTCTCAGGTAAATTAGCATCAATAACCAGCCAGCGTTCAGGTTCTCGAGTAGCTAATTTAAGGTAACCATCTCTCACTTTGTTATGAAAAGCAATGTCCTCGGATTCAAAACGGTCAGCCACATCCCCAGATTTGCGCCCTAGCCCCCTTCCCACCGGCAAATCAAGCAATATAGTCAAATCTGGCTTAATACCTCCAGTAGCAAGCCCGTTTAAATGCTCTATCATCTTCAAATCGAGACCACGACCGTAACCTTGATATGCCAATGTAGAATCTGCAAACCTATCACAAACAACTACTTTCCCTTGTTCCAGACCGGGACGTATCACCTTGTCTACCAGCTCAGCACGACAGACAATAAACAACATCAGTTCACTCAAGGGTGCTAAGCTTTCGTCGGTCTCTTGCTTCAACAGCCGCCTCAGCTTATCACCCAGAGGTGTACCACCAGGTTCATAGGTCAATTCCGCAGGTATGCCAGCGTCCAGGAGCCTCCGCCACAGAGCCTTTGCCTGCGTGCTTTTACCACACCCCTCACTGCCCTCGAAAGTAACAAAAAGGCTCAAGATTGCTCCAAATTTACCCTTGCTTAAATAACCCTAACTCGTCTTGTTGGCTCTTTGCCCACACTGTACGAGGTAAGATTGTGCTGCTCTACAAGCAAATGTTGCAAGCGCCGAATATATGCACTCTGGGGACTCAACTCTACAGGACCTTTACCCTTCTTAGCCAGCCTCACTGCCCTTGCTGCTTCTCCAAGCGCTGAAGTAACAGCTACATCCTTCTTTTGCGTCAGAAGTAAGTCACCAACAAATTGTTTTAACTGCGGCAGATTATTGCTCTTAACGGCATAAATCGGAATTCCAAGCATCTCGGCATCTATCACCTTCTGTGGCTTGCGGCGGTAATAGTTTTTCGTTGTTAGTAGCAAATCACACTCCGAAAGGTCTAAGGTGAATTCCAGGTCAAGCCCTTTTTCCTTAGCCGCTTCCTGCACCTTGGAGCGGTTCACACCAAAAAGGTATACCCTCACCTTTTGCCTCTGGTGCTCAAGCCCTTTTTCGCTCAAGCTAGGAGAAGACATCACTTTTCTCTTCACTTCTCCATCCTCACCAAACCAGCGAACCTCGGTCTCCAAAGTCTCACCCCTTAGGATAGCATCCACAGCTCGCCCCACATCGGGATGAACCACTACCTTACTGCGTTCCCGAATCTCAACGACCACATCAAAAGTAGGTGGCGCTTTCCGTTCCAAGATTGATTTCTGGGTGTGGCGACGCCTAGCTTCTTCATCACCTAGAGTTACTGATTGGATACCACCAACTAGGTCACATAAAGTGGGGTTCATCATTAGATTGTCAAGGCTATTACCATGAGCAGTCCCCACCAGTTGGACACCACGCTCAGCAATAGTCCTGGCCGCTTCAGCCTCCAAGCTTGTACCTATCTCATCAATTATGATTACCTCAGGCATATGGTTCTCAACTGCTTCAATCATTACAGCATGTTGCATAGTTGGCGTCGGTACCTGCATTCGCCGGGCATGTCCTATAGCTGGATGTGGGATATCACCATCGCCAGCAATCTCATTAGATGTATCAACAACAATGACCCGCTTCCCGAAATCATCGGCAAGCACCCGTGCCACCTCACGCAGCATCGTAGTCTTACCCACACCGGGTTTGCCCAAAAGCAACACGCTCTTCCCCGATTCAACAAGGTCTTGGATGATCTTTACCGTTCCGAAAACGGCTCTACCCACACGACAGGTTAAACCCACAATCCGCCCTTCCCGATTGCGTATAGCCGAAACCCGATGTAAAGTGCGCTCAATACCAGCACGATTGTCCCCGCTGAACACACCGATACGCGAGACTACATACTCAATATCAGATTCGGTAACCTCACTATCGCTAAGAATCACTTCTCTTTGCGGATACCGAGCTTCGGGAGGTCGACCTAAGTCCAAAACCACTTCCAGTAACTCACTATTATCAGGTTGACCCAATAAGGACTGACGAATACCGGGCGGCAGAACATTCAGCAGGGCATCAAGGTCATCGGCAACAACCTTTGGCAAACTACTCTTATCAACCAACTCCGTTCTTGCTCCAAAATATACTGATGTGTCGCCCCATCCCTGCTATATGCACATTATTCCAACACAGGTTATTCCTTTGTTACCAAATCCAAAAAATACTTATGAAACCGCAGGTCACCAGCCAGTTCTGGATGAAAAGAACAGGCAAGCGTTTTACCCTGCTGCACAGCTACAGGGACACCGTCCAAACGGCATAAAATCTCCACTCCATCACCCACTTTCTCAATTATTGGAGCCCGGATAAAGACACCAGGAAACGGGCTGTTACCCAGCACAAATATATCAAGGTCAGCTTCGAAACTGTCTACCTGCCTCCCATATGCATTGCGCCTTACTTCAATATCCATTGCAGCTATTGTATCCAGCTTGAAACCAGCCACCTTTTTGGCTAACAATATCAGACCAGCACAAGTACCCAATATGGGAAAGCCCTGAGATGCTAATTCGCGTACAGCACCCAAAATAGCAAAATCTGACATTAACCTGCTAATGGTGGTGCTCTCTCCACCTGGTATAACCAAAGCTTTCAAGCCATTCAACTCTAATGGTGAACGTACAGGAATAGCTTCGACACCTAAAGTAGAAAAGGACTCTATGTGTTCAGAAACAGCCCCTTGAAGAGCAAGGACACCGACCTTCAACTCTACCACCCTCTACTGGCTAGAAGCTCCTGCGGTGGTATAGTCTTTATATCTATCCCTGGCATAGGTGCACCTATGCCCTTGGACACCTCAGCAATAACTGCAGGCTCCCTAAAATGGGTGGTCGCTTTCACTATAGCTTTGGCTCTTGCTTCAGGATTGCTTGATTTGAAAATCCCTGAACCTACAAAGACGCCATCAGCGCCAAGTTGCATCATGAGCGCTGCATCTGCCGGGGTAGCCACGCCACCAGCAGCAAAATTAACTACAGGCAATCTACCTGTTCGATGAACCTCCAGCACAAGTTCAAGCGGCGCCCCTAAGTTCTTCGCTTCGGTAGTAAGCTCGTCCACAGGTAAAACCTGCAATCTCTTAATGCCATCCTGGACAGCACGCATATGTCTTACCGCCTCAACAATATTCCCGGTGCCAGCCTCACCTTTAGTTCGGATCATAGCCGCCCCTTCTGCGATGCGACGTAAAGCCTCACCCAGATCTCGACAACCGCAAACAAACGGAACTTTGAAATCATGCTTCCAGATATGATGACTCTCATCAGCCGGAGTCAGCACTTCAGACTCATCGATAAAATCGACCCCAAGCGCTTCTAACACTTGCGCTTCGACAAAATGCCCGATGCGGCACTTTGCCATTACAGGGATGGTGACAGCCTCCATTATAGCAACAATTATCGAGGGATCAGCCATACGAGCTACACCACCAGCAGCCCTGATGTCTGCCGGTACACGTTCCAATGCCATCACCGCACAGGCACCAGCATCTTCAGCGATCTTCGCCTGCTCAGGTGTTACCACATCCATTATCACGCCACCCTTCAACATCTGGGCCAAGCCAGCTTTAACCTTCCAGGTACCAGTATTTATCATCTCTTTAATTTCCTGCCTCCACAAAATATTTTACAGCCGTTCTGGCTTTAAAGCAACACAACTATCCCCTCTGTCTAACATATAAATTATATCACTGGTCCCTCAGAAAATTGAATTCCGCCAAATAAGCGTTCTTATGCTATAATCACAATATATGAAGATCCTTGGCATCGAGACATCCTGTGATGATACAGCAGCAGCAGTTGTGGAAGATGGAACAACCATCCTATCAAATGTTGTCGCCTCGCAAATAGACATTCATTGCCGTTACGGAGGGATTGTCCCTGAAGTCGCCTCTAGACAACACCTTTTCAGTATATTGCCCGTAATTGAAAGTGCCATGAGCAACGCCAGAATCGGATGGAGCGACATAAATGCCATCGCTGTCACCAACGGACCGGGGCTAGCAGGATCGCTGCTCGTAGGAATTAACATAGCTAAATCTATCGCCCTAGCTCACAATCTGCCACAAATCGGCATAAATCACCTTGAAGGACATATTTACGCAAACTGGTTAGCAGGCTATAGACCTGAATTCCCTTCCCTCTGCCTTATTGTTTCAGGAGGGCACAGCGACCTGGTGCTCATGAAAGATCATGGGAAATTTGAAAAACTGGGACAGACTCGTGACGATGCTGCTGGGGAGGCTTTTGACAAAGCAGCCAGAATCCTGGGATTAGGCTACCCTGGCGGTCCTGCTATTGAGAAAGCAGCCCAAAATGCCTATCCAGCTTTTCCCCTCCCCCGAGCCTGGCTTAAGGGAACCGATGACTTCAGCTTCAGCGGTTTGAAGACTGCGCTACTACACCTAGTCGGTAACAACACTGCTGCTACTGACTTTACCGCTCAAGCAGCAGCCAGTTTCCAACTGGCAGTTGTCGAAGTGTTATCTATCAAGACAATAGAAACAGCTAAAAGGACGCGAGCTAAACATATACTGGTATGCGGTGGGGTCGCTGCTAACAGAGCTCTCCGCAAATACATAACTGATTACTCGCCAATCCCAGTCCTTTTCCCCCCGCCTTTCTTATGCACCGACAATGCCGCTATGATTGCCGCTTGCGGCTACTTCCGCCTCATGCAAGGCAGAATCAGCCATTATGAGATAGATGTAATTCCAAATCTCTCACTGAACTAGTCAAAGGGCAACAAGCGCAATTTCGACGGTGGCAATAGGTTTTAAATAGATGGATCAGTCCCTGGTGTTGGCTAGCAGAGAGACGCAACTGCGGAGCAATGCCAAGCTGCTGCCGCATATGACGCGTTATCTTATTCTCACCGAGCCCTCCATAGCGCTGAAAAACTCCAAACGCTCTATCGCTTAAACTCATCTCACCAAACATCTCACCCCACGCAAAAACAAAAGGCAGGGCAACATTTACAACTATCTCTGCAGCCCTTTCCCGACCTAAAAGAGCCGAACGCCGTGCCTTCACCACCCCAAAATCAATGTGGTTTCCCCAATAGCCTTCATCCCTCACAATCAGTCCTTCCTCTATCCTTCTGTGCTCGGCCTCTGATGATTCCCCCCACACCAGACTCAAAACCCCGCCCAGTAACCCGCATTCGTTATATCGCGATAGAAGACCGCTTAAAGCAACAAGACGGCGCGGCGGAAAATTGTCTGGTCTTGCCCTAAAGAAACACCAGTCCCCCTCATTGAGATAGCTTTCATTACCCTCACGCCGCCATATCATCTCCAGTCTTTTTGTTTCATCATCTTCGACCGACAGACGCTTGTTGTACAGCCGCTGACTCGGTAACAAGCCCGCAAAACCTAGAAGCAAAGCACGCCTCTTTATATCGTCTACCCCTCTATACGCCTCCAGTGTATTAATAGTCAAGCTGTCTGCCAGCCTCGCAAACGGAACCGAGTTTTCGGCATACCCCAACGCCCTGGATACACTACGAAAAAGCAATTGGTTGGCTTCACACTGTGTTAGCATCTGTTCAAAAGAAGTCACTCTGCCAAAAAACCGTTCCTCCCCCAAAAGGGTAAGAAGACCAAGAACAGGCACACTGTAACTTTCGGGGCACATCGGTAAGCTTCCTCCGATTGTCTTACTCCCCCAGCTTAACTCCTCTAAAATGGTATTGAAAGATTGGCACAGCGCCACTGTAAAGACTGCCTTTCCGTTTCTAAGCCTTGCTGGACAGTAAACATCACTGTACCAAACAACATGCAATATCACACGGTTATACCTAGGGTCCCGGTGATGCCCATGGCTATACCATTGACTGGAAGCAACATGTACTTCCACATCCCCTTCAATTATTTCTCCATCTACAGAAAAGATACCCCCGGTGAAGTCGGAACCGATGGAAAAATTTCGACGCCCCGGATAGATAATTGTTAACTCCTGCCCAGTATCTGTTAACAAGCTCGTGACCAGCCCCTGTTGCCAGATACTAGCCATTAGTTCCTCCGTCATCTGCCATCTCATGCAAGCCCCACCTTTACAAACCAGTATGCCGCTATTATTTCTGGCTCCATAGCCGCCCCTCATCAATGATATGCTTCACCTCCCATCCCCGCCTTTTAAGCTCCGAAGTAATAAATCGCCGGTGACAGCGCCATGGTAATCTCTCAGCACACATAACAGCGCTCAATTTTCTCGAAACAAGCTCTTCAAGCACCCCCACCCCACAGGCAAATTCAGCAGTAGTAGTAAACAAAACATAGCCACCCTGCCTGTAACCTCCGAGCCTGTCACCGAAATACAGGTACTCAATGCCGATTTCACTCAGCAATTTCTCGAGCTCCTGTTGCTTGAAATGCTCAAACCGGCTTGTGGGAAAACGACGGACATCGACTACAAGCTCAATCCTATAGCAACAAAGCAAACGAACAAACTCTTCTCTAGGGCGAGTACTTGTTCCCAGGCTATAGACCAGCTTGTGATAACTTTCCACTCTGTGCCCTGAGTAAATTGCTAAAACTTAACGCATCATCATACATGCTGATGTTATTGAACAGGACATAAGCCTTGCCACCCACTAGCCGGCTTAAAAGCTGCAACTCTTCTTCACTATACTTATGCCTATAGCCACGACCACCGTGTAACCTGAAATACTTCAACTCACCATAAAGTGGCGTCTTCTCCAATGGGTCAACACAATGACTCAGTTCCAGCTCACGACATAACGAGACTATACTGTTTCCATCCCAGTCCCCCCGCGGCTCCCAAACAAAAAGGAAATCGCCCCGATCTAGCCTCCTGAAAAAACACTTCATATTATCAATGTTTCGTGAACAATCAGTGAAAGACGCCGGAGTCTGAAAAACCACAACTTTCGCCCTAAGGGCAAGAGCGATCTCCTTCGTTTTCTCCCATGCCTGCAAGACCTCGTCTGTAGGACAGAAAAAACCATACCGCCCGACCTGTTCCGACGGCACTCTCCAGCCAAGTTTTCGATATGTAGGACTTGACGGTGGATGAGTGATCAATTGCCAAGCCTTAATTGTGAACTCAAAATCCCGAGGTGCTTCTTTTCGCCACTTTAAAACAGTATCTACTGCGGGAGGCTTATAGAAGGTCTGCTGTACTTCAACAAGGCTGAACACTGAGAAGTAACGCCTTCTCCCCTTCGGAAAACCACAACAACCTACCTTTACCTGCTCCATACTTTCTTACCGCCTGCTTTCTTCCTCCAGGTAATATTTGAACTCAGAACGCTCCGCCACAATGTTGAGAAGCATGGCAGAGGTCCCACGCGGCTTGTAAATACCGGTTTCCCATTCACTGATGGTCTGCTGTCGAGTACCAAGCACTTTTGCCAGCTCGGCTTGAGTCAATCCCATATGACGCCGCAATGCCCGAACACGGTTTTTATCCCAATCGCTCGGCTTTTGATTTCTAGCCATTCCATCTTCAATTTTACACGTTACCGTGTAAACAATCAACACCACATCCACCGCCCGCCAAAGTTTGAATTGCTACATTGCTCACAATTACAGTCTTCCAGAACAGGCGTTTAAACCCTGTATACCCCTTGCCACACAAGCCATCTCCTGCTATAATTAAGTTAGCAGTCTATTGATGAGACTGCTAAATTTGTAATCCACAGGCTTTAAAGTATTTTAACATGGAGGAATAGCCTATGGGCGATGAGTCAAATTGCAGGGTCTGTGGCAGTCCATTTTTTGCTGGCAGAGCCGTTTTCCGTTGCTCTTCCTGTGGCAGCCTTGCACATAGCTGGTGCTGGGAAAAACACGTACTAGAGGCTCATAAACCTCCTTTTGTTATTGGCAGCATCGGTTTGGATGGAAACTTCGTGCCGTCAAAGGGCACTGGAGGAGAGAAAACCGCCTCGGCGGAAAGGGAAATTGTCCAAGTAAGATGATAAGTGGGAGGTAAGCATGCCTGTCTATGAATATTACTGTCCCAAATGCGACAAAGAATTCGAGCTGATGCGTCCGCTTAGTCAGGCAGGCGAACCGGGTTGTTGCCCCACATGCGGAGAGAAGGGAGAGAAACTAATCTCGTGCTGCGCCTCGAAAATCGATTTCTACATCCGACCACCTTCAAAGCCGCCCTTCAGGGGTCGGTCCAAGAAAGAAGCGGAAAGATGACCGGATATTCAACACAGGGGGGAAAATCCTTTACTTTTGCCCAGTGCTTACCAACAACATCAACTGTGGGTAGCATAGGCCCTTTCGTATCTATACATCGTGGTAGCCTGGACACCTCGCCAACTTATGTACCTTGTTTCCGCTGTGGGATTTGCTGCCGCAGCTACCAGGTGCGCATCAACTTAGCAGAAGCTAAGTATATCGCTAACAGGCTTAAAATCAGCTGGGATGAATTTATCACTAACTATATCGATAGCCGTTACCTTGGTGAAGAACAGTTCCTTCTCCGCCATGAGCACGGCGCCTGTATCTTTCTCCGCCAGCTGAATGCCAAATTGACGTCATGCCGGATCCATCCTTTCAAGCCGTCATCTTGCCGGGACTGGGCACCCAGCCAATTCAGACGCGAATGCCAGCGTGGTCTAGCAGAACTCTGGTGCCTTAAGGTGGACGAAAATGGTAACCTGCAAGGTGATTTAGAAAACCTGACCCGATTTTATTCGTTCCTTCACCTCTATTGCATCCAAACGCCAGTCGACCAATAACTGGACAAAACTACGGAGGAAGACTTCGATGAAGGTCTGCATCAAGAAAGTCTATTGTACCAGTTGCCGCCGTCTGGTACGCTGCCTCGAACAAGCGACCGATGGTTCCATCCAAGTCATATGTGCAAGATGCGGCAGAGTCCTAAGAGTATGGAACGGTATAACCTGGAAATCGCTATAAGGTGCCTGAAATAAATGCTAAAACGCGACTATTACGAAGTACTTGGCATCGATCGAAATGCTGACGAAGCGACGATAAAACGCGCCTATCGGTCGCTAGCTATGAAATATCACCCAGACAGAAATCCCGGGGACAGGCAAGCAATAGAAAAAATGAAAGAAATAAACGAGGCCTACGCAGTCCTTAGCGACAGAGAAAAGCGCTATCTATATGACACTTATGGACATGCTGGTCTCGAGGGCTACACTACAGCCGATATATATCGCGGTACTGACTTCGCCAGTCTCTTTCGAGAGTTCGGGCTCAGCGACTTTGATTTCGGGTTTGGAAACAGTATTTTCAACACCATATTTGGCACCACACACAGCACCAAGACACTAAGAAAAGGGGCTGATGTCAGATACGATTTGGAGGTGACTCTCGAAGAGGTCGCTTACGGTGCGGAGAAAAAGATCGAGATACTGAAAACTCGGACTTGCAATCTGTGCCTCGGCAGCGGTGCCAGTGAGCATGGTCTTAAGGTCTGTGAATACTGCAAAGGCACAGGACAGATCGTATTCGAACGAAGGTCTGGCTACAGCATTTTCCGCCAGATCAAGGTCTGTAGTAAATGCCATGGTAAGGGCAACATCGTGGCTGAACCCTGTCCTGCATGTCAAGGCAAAGGGGTTATGAAAGAGAAGAAAGAGATCTCAGTTTATGTCCCCCAAGGGGCAGATACTGGCTACACCATGGTAATAAGAGGCGAAGGTGAAGCAGGCAAAACCGGCATAGAACCAGGTGACCTTTATATAGTGCTTCAAGTTAAGGAGCACCCCTGCTTTGAAAGACGGGGCTGTGATATACATACAACTAAAGAGATAACTTTTGTCCAAGCAGCACTGGGCGCTGAAGTAGAAGTACAGGGTCTGTATGGCAATGTCAAGCTGAAAATACCTGAAGGCACCCAGACAGGCTCGACTTTCAGGGTAGCAAATGAGGGGGTCCCTCATCTCAACGGTCACAACAAAGGGGACCTTTATGTAACGGTAAAAGTAATAACCCCTAAAAACCTCAGCCAGCAAGAAAAGCAACTACTGCAAGAATTTGATAAGCTGCAAAAATCAAGGAGGTGAAATGAGAGGTAAAATTTCTTTATCCTCTACATGGGCTGAGTGGGGATTTAGTGCCTGGCATTGCTTCATCAATAAAATCAAGCTATGAGGACTTACCAGTATAGAAGTAAGTGCTTGACTTTCGCTGCAAGTGGCAGAACAATCCACGACATCTCTGCCACTAGCCTGCTACACGGAAATAACGCATCGGTTCCTGTTGCAGCATCAACAAAAGACCGTTAAACCAGGAGAACAAACTATGGAACTCTCACCCCTGGCAAAAGAAAAATTAGCCAAAATCGGTGACCTGTCACCTAGCGAAAAGGAGGGGCTGAAGCTTGCTGAAAGACTTACATCGCTCCTCGCTGATTATTTTACTGAGAGAATAGATCTCAACGCCTTGTGGCTGGAGTTAAAAAAGCAGAAAGAACAGGGACATGAGTTTATGATTAAAGAGACGCAGGTCAGGTTGCTTAACGCTATTACTTTGAGTAGCAATAAGTCTGACTTTGAGCGCTATCGTGATGCTATCCTAGGTTGCGAAACGCTCAAAGAACGGGGGGCATACTCGGAACTGGAACATGGTTTTAAATTACTTGAGAACCTCCGTCAGAGGTATCAACAGGAAAAAGAAGAAGCCTTTAACGCTGTTAAAGAAAGCCTTCGTAAACAGGTAGAAATGGCAGCCCGACAGCTGCTGAGACAAAGTGCTAATAAGGATACGTCGATAGATATTCAGAGTTCAGTAGAAGCCAGTGCCCGGACAAGCCCGCAATGGAGGAGTTTCTTGATGGAACATGAGAAAATCTACGGACAAAAATTTACTGATATCGTAGCAAAAATAAAAGGGATGCTCTAAAAACAAAACCAGCGGATAGAGCCATAGTTCCCACCCAAAACTAGTACGAACTCTTACTCGCAAAGACATCTGCCTCAGCATGTACCCCTTTACAAACTAAAATCATTGTGCTAAAATTGTTAGCAGTCTAATGTTGAGAGTGCTAAAAATATTAAAGTCAAGGAGGTAGAAGAAATGGCAGTCAGATTTGAACCTTTAGGTGACAGGGTAGTGGTCAAACCCAAGCCCAAAGAAGAGGTTACCAAAGGTGGCATAGTCTTGCCAGACACAGCCAAAGAGAAGCCCCAAGAGGGGGAGGTAATAGCAGTGGGTCCTGGCAGGCTTACAGATGATGGTAAAAGGATCGCTATGGATGTAAAGGTAGGCGACGTTGTTATTTATGCCAAGTATGGGGGTACAGAGATTAAGGAGGATGACGAAGAATTCATCATCCTCAGAGAAAGCGACATCCTGGCTAAGAAAGTGAAATAGACAAATTTAAAGAGGAGGTAATAACAATGGCAAAACAAATTATTTATGGTGAAGAGGCACGACGTGCATTAAAAGCTGGAGTTGATGCTCTAGCCAACGCTGTCAAAGTAACTCTTGGTCCACGTGGGCGTCCTGTAGCACTAGAAAGGAAATTCGGTGCCCCCAACGTTATCAACGATGGTGTCTCAATAGCGAAGGACATCGAGCTACCCGACCCGTTTGAAAATATGGGGGCCCAACTGGTCAAGGAGGCAGCCACCAAAACAAACGACAAGTGTGGTGATGGCACCACTACAGCCACTGTTCTAGCTCAAGCCATTATTAGCGAAGGTTTCAAGAACATTGCTGCTGGTGCCGATGCCATGGCTATAAAACGTGGCATTGAAAAGGGGGTGATTGCCCTTGTGGAAGAGCTAAAGAAAATGGCAACCCCGGTGACTACCAAAGAGCAAGTGGCCCAGGTAGCTACCATATCAGCTGCCGATTCGGAAATAGGCAATCTTATCGCTGAAGTGATGGAAAAGGTGGGCAAGGACGGCGTAATCACTGTAGAAGAGTCAAAGGGACTCCAGTTCGAGACAGAATATGTTGAAGGCATGGAGTTCGACCGTGGCTATATCAGTCCTTACTTCATTACCAACCCAGAACTTATGAAGGCTGAGCTTGAAGACCCATATATTCTCATCACCGACAAAAAGATCTCAGCTATTTCTGAGCTTTTACCTGTACTCGAGAAGGTACTCCAGGTTTCCAAAAACTTTGTAGTAATTGCAGAGGATGTAGAAGGCGAAGCTCTGGCTACACTGGTAGTCAATAAATTGCGTGGTACCCTCAACTGTCTGGCGGTAAAAGCACCCGGGTTCGGCGACAGACGTAAGGCAATGCTTGAAGATATAGCTATCCTCACCGGTGGCAAGGTCATTTCTGAGGAGGTGGGGAGAAAGCTGGACTCAGCTACCATGGCTGACCTAGGTAGAGCAAGAAAGGTAGTAGCCGATAAAGACAATACCACCATTGTAGAGGGCAAAGGGTCAGAAGAATCCATTCAAGCCCGCATCAAGCAAATAAAAGCGCAGATTGAAGAGACCACATCAGACTACGATAAGGAGAAACTCCAGGAAAGGCTGGCTAAACTAGCCGGCGGTGTAGCAGTCATCAAAGTCGGCGCTGCTACTGAGGTCGAACTTAAGGAAAAGAAGCACCGGGTTGAGGATGCCTTGTCAGCAACCAGAGCAGCAGTAGAAGAGGGTATTTTACCCGGCGGCGGAGTAGCACTTATAAATGCAACACCTGTACTGGATAAAGCAAAGACAGAAGGCGACGAGGCTGTAGGTATTTCCATCTTGAAACGAGCTCTAGAGGAACCGTTACGCTGGATAGCTGAAAACGCCGGACAAGAGGGCTCAGTGGTGATAGACAAGGTCAAACGCAGTAAGAAGGGCGTTGGCTATGATGCGCTAAAAGATGAGTTCGGCGATATGGTTTCCAAAGGTATCATCGACCCGCTCAAAGTTACCAGAACCGCCCTGGAGAATGCTGCCAGCATCGCAAACATGATCCTGACTACTGAATCACTGGTAGCTGACATCCCAGAAAAAGAAAAGGCAACTACTCCGCCTATGCCTGAATATTAGTCCCTACTACAAAAACAAGGAGCTACCTCGCGAGGTAGCTCCTTGTTTTTATATGCTGAGTGCCTTCACCAACAAATCCTCGTTCTTCACCGGACCCACCGCAGCCAGGCTGAAACGTCCCGAAGTAAAAAGACACCGGGCTACTCGCTTTAAATCCTCGGTAGTGACGGCTTCAACCAGAGCAATAACCTCATCGACACTGAGTATGCGTTTGGTAAGTAATTCTTGTACTCCTAGCCAGCCAGCAACAGCCCGGCTATTTTCGAGGCTCAATATTAACCTTCCTTTAGCTATCTCCTTAGCTTTGTCCAGCTCGCTTTGCGTGACATCTTCCATTATGGCAATTAACTCCTCGACAATCGCCCTGACTGCAGCCTCACCATGCTCCGGGTCAACACCGGCATGAACAATAAAAGCGCCTGTGTCAGTGAAATGATCAGCGTAGCTGTGAATTTCATAGGCAAGCCCGCGCTCTTCCCGCAATCTAAGAAACAAGCGGCTACTCATCCCCTCACCCATAATAATGCTTAGGAGATCGATAGCGTAACGGTCGGGATGAAAGATAGACACCCCGGGTACACCCAAGCAAATTTGGAGTTGCTCCGTTTCTCGAAATTCAATATTCACCCGGTTTTGCTCAGCAACTCCAGTACTTGAAAAACCAGCGAATACGTCGCCACTTTGCCAACCGTCCACAGCTTGGGCAATAACATCCTCTGCCCGCTTTTGGTCTATATCTCCTGCAACGCTAGCTACAACATTGTTAGATAGATAATGCCCTTGGTAGAACTCCATAATCTGCTGGCGTGTTAATGAAGCCACAGTTTCCTTACTTCCAGCAATATCACGCCCCAAAGGTTGCCCAGGCCACAAGAGTTCGTCAATTAGCATCGCCACACGTTGCCTCGGAGAGTCAAGGCTCATGTTTATCTCCTCAATAATTACTTGACGTTCACGCTCAATGTCACCCATCTCGAAGCGAGGATTGCGCATTATATCTACTAGTACATCAACAGCTAGGTGTAGATATCTACTCGGTACCCGGCACCAGAAAGAGGTTAATTCTTTATCTGTGCCGCCATTCAGCATTCCACCTACACTTTCTATCGCCTCACTGATCTCCCTAGCGCTCTTTCGCTTTTGAGTTCCCTTAAAACAAAGGTGCTCCACAAAATGAGCGACACCAGCGTAGGAATCGGATTCATATCTTGGACCAGCGCCTATAAAAAACACCACTGACACCGAGCGCGTATAGGGCATTGCGCTGGTGATTACTCGCAAACCGTTAGCCAAGGTAACTTTTTGGTACACTGTGCCAAGATTCTACCTGTCACTTGCTGCGCCGTCAATTTTGCGCCTCGTTGACTCAAATTGGTAGTCTCTAACCTGAGAATTCACTCAACTCGCCTTTTAAGTTATAATGATGTCTATCACTCCACATAGATGACAAAAACAAAAGCCATTATGAAAGTCACGAGGTGAAAAGTGAACCTGGGAAGACTGATAGAAGACAATGTAAACCGGTTCGGTGAATACAATTTTGTCTGGTTCGACGGACAGTGGTACACAAATACTCATCTCAACCATAGGGCTAATAAATTAGGCAATGCCCTAAAAGATCTTGGCACACAGCGAGGACAACGGGTAGGTGTCCAGTTGCCAAATTGCACCCAATTAATCGAAGGTTTCTTTGCTACTTTCAAAATCGGTGCTACAGTAGTCCCGGTGAACCCTTCACTGCGTGCCTCAGAACTTGCTTACATCTACCAGGACACGGGAATGACAACTTTGATCAGCAGTTCAGAGTACTTGGAAAGGATACAAGAGGCTCGAAAAGAAGCCCCACAGCTGAAAAATATAATCCTCGTCGATAAAGAAGCGTCCGCAGATACCTTTTCTTATACAGGGCTCATTGAGCAAGCTTCAGACCAATTGGCAATGACATACACCGACAATGACGACCTTGCCGTCCTCCTTTACACAGCTGGCACCACCGGCAGACCAAAGGGAGTCATGCTTACTCAGTACAACTTCTACACCCTGGTCTCTGGATATTACGAACAGGTGTTACTCGACACAAGAGGTATCCTTATATCAGGCAAGATAAGAGAATGGGATCCCAGACAAGGCAAGTTTATAGAAAAAGATATACAGGTGTTCGGAGTAAATCGCAACCGGGTCTCTCTGATAACACTTCCTTTATTCCACGGCTATGGCATCTTCGCAGTAAATCTTGAATTTTTGACCGGGGGCAAGCTAATCGTACTCAGAAGATGGGACGCAGAAGAGGCGATGAAAGCCATCGAAAGGTTTAAGGTGACTGACTTTCGCGGCATACCTACTATGTATATTCAAATGCTCAATCATCCCAATGCAGACAAATATGACCTGAGCTCACTAGAGACCTGCATCTGCGGAGCTGCACCCATGCCTTTAGAAGTAGCCCGCAAATGGAAAGAAAAATACGGCATCGAAATCTGGGAAGGATACGGACTAAGTGAAGCGTCTGCAGTCAATTGTGGCAATGTAGCCGGAAGACGGTTACCTAAATATGGCTCAGTGGGCAAATGCTATCAAAAGTGCAATACCATCAAGATCTTCGACGAAAATGACCACGAACTACCGCCAGGACAAATAGGCGAAATCGTCATCAAAGGTCCCACGGTCATGAAAGGCTACTGGAATAAACCGGAAGAAACCGCGGAGGCACTGCGTAATGGCTGGCTACATACCGGCGACATTGGCTATATGGATGAAGACGGCTATCTCTATCTAACAGAACGAAAGAAAGACCTGATCATCAGAGGCGGTGAAAACATATACCCGAAAGAAGTAGAAGACATCCTTTACAGGCACCCTCAAGTCCTGGAGGCAGCTGTAGTTGGCATCCCTGATCCAGTTTACGGGGAAGAGGTCAAAGCCTTTGTGGTTTTGAAAACTCCTAATTCGGTGGGCGAACAAGAGCTAATCGACTTCTGCAAGCAATATCTGCCTACCTATAAGAGACCGAAATCGATCCAATTTCTCGACTCACTGCCTAAAAGCGATGTAGGCAAGATACTGCGGCGGGAGCTAAGAAAGCTGGGATAACCAGCAAAAGTAAACTCCACCACAGTATAGTGCTCCTGCCAATCAACGAGCAAAAGCTATATTCGTCAGCCTTGAAACAAGGAGGCTATAATTTTCGTTGACCTTTTTCTAAACCGTTGCTATACTTCTTTTAACATTGGAGCCAACAGGGGGTAACATAGCAGCATGGAAAAGATAACAGCACACCTGACACTACTGGATGCCACCATACCTAGAAAAGGAGTGCTTGTAGACATAGCAGCGGTACTCGGATTCGCCTGTTTCACTGCTGCTATGGCACAAGTAAGTCTCTGGATTGGTCCGGTGCCTGTTACTGGTCAAACATTCGCGGTCCTTCTAGCCGGCATCCTCCTAGGCAGCATTCGCGGGGCGCTAAGCCAAATAACATATCTGGCTATTGGAGCCACCGGAGTGCCATTCTGGTTCGCTTTAGGTGGACCACCAGGTATAGCGCGCCTATTGGGACCTTCTGGTGGGTATCTACTCGGATTCGTAGCTGCTGCTTTTGTCACTGGCTATCTAGCAGAAAGAGGATGGGACCGACACATCTGGACAACAGCCTTAGCTATGCTTGCAGGTAATGCTGTTATTTATTTATTTGGTTTACCTTGGTTAGCACGCTTTGTTCCTGGAGACTCTGTGTTAGAGTTTGGACTGTATCCTTTCCTCGCTGGAGACACAGCTAAGATAGTGGCTGCGACCTTAATCCCACCCACCAGCTGGCGAATACTCAAACATCTCAAAGGTTGAGAAACCTTGAAATAGAACCCACTCCGTGAGGTGCAAATTTGGAGATTACATGGCTAGGACATTCATGCTTTCGTTTTAAAGGTAAGAACGTCAATATCGTCACTGACCCCTACCCACCGGACCTTGGTTACCCTGCAAGTAAACTTTCAGCCGACATAGTGACCATAAGCCATTTCCACCCTGGACACTCTTTTATACAGATGGTCAATGGCGAATTCAAAGTATTAAAAGGCCCCGGCGAATACGAACTCAAAGATACTTTTATCACTGGCATCTCCACATGGCATGATTCAGTCCGAGGCGAAAAGCTAGGCAAGAACACCGTTTACCTTCTGGAAGTAGATGGGTTGATATTATGCCATCTGGGTGACATCGGACATTTACCATCCTCAGAGTTGATAGAGGAAATCGGCGATATTGACATACTATTCATACCTGTTGGTGGGATATCGACTCTAAGCGGGACAACCGCTGCCGAGATGGTGAGACGATTAACACCAAAGCTAGTTATCCCTATGCATTACAAAACACCAGCACTGACCCGTGACTTAGAACCTGTAGACAAATTCCTCAAGGAACTGGGGCTAAAGGAAATTTCCCCTCAACCTAAGTTCTCTATCAACCGCTCGTCACTTCCAGCAAACACACAGGTGGTCATATTGGACTACCTGCACTAATAACGAACTTTTGACAGCATCTGCACTGCTAACGTAGAATAACACGGGTTATGAGTTTAGCCAAAAAGCTCTACGAATTGCAACTGACTGAACTAGCAATACAAAAGCAGCAAGAGATACTGGACGAAATCAACCATCAACTAATCGAAAACCCATCACTGCTCAAGGCAAAAGAGGAACTCATAGCTTTACAGCACCGTTTAGACCAGAAAGAAAAGCAACAACGCGACCTGGAATGGGAAACTGAAGACCTGGAAACAAATATTAAACAATTAAACAGCAGACTCTACGACGGTAGTATCAAAAATCCCAAAGAACTAGTTAGCCTGGAAAAAGAAATAGGGATTCTTAAAACCAGACTTAAACAAAAAGAGGAAGAACTACTGGACTTAATGGCTGACATAGAAAAAATGCGCAATAAAGTGAGCACAAGCCAAAGACAGCTCGAAGATCTGGAAGCTAAATGGCAAGCTGAGTGTGCCATCTTGACTCAAAGGCAAGCTGAGGTAAAAAAACAACTCACTGAATTAAACCAAAAGCGCGACAGCATAATTTCTGAGATCGACCCCAAAACCATGCAACTATACCTGAATTTGAGGTCGCACAAAGGTCAGGCTGTAGTCAGAGTAGAACAGGGTAAATGTCAGGGGTGCCATATCACCCTGCCTGTCAGCGAATGGCAAAGGGTTAGAGCCGGAAACTTAGCATGCTGTAGCAGTTGTGGCAGGATACTTTTCCTGGGTTGAATAAGCAGGGCTAAAATGCACTTAAAAATATTTGCAGACGGCGCTTCATGGGGTAATCCAGGTCCAGCCGCTATCGGCGTTTTGATCAAAGACGAGAAAGGAAACGAACTTGCCAAGGTTTCCCGACATATCGGAAACGCAACTAATAATCAAGCCGAGTACCAAGCAGCCATAGTCGCATTAGAAATAGCAAAGAATTTCAAGGCAGATAAAATCACACTTCATCTCGATTCAGAACTTATCGCCAGACAACTAAATAGGCGTTACAAGGTTAGAAGTTCCAAACTTCTTCCCTTATATAAGAGAGCTAGTAAACTCTCTTCTGAGCTAGCCAACCTATCTATAATAAACATCAAAAACACGCAAAACAACGAAGCCCACGCTTTAGCCAAAGCAGCACTGAAAAAGGCAGTGAAGAATAAGGCAATCCAAGGATAAAAGACGGTTCGTCAACACTTCCCGTTCTCACCCCATCCATAAACCTTTTTAACCCGACACCGTTTTTGTTTTTGGAACAAAACTATGGTCTCCCCAAATCCACAGGTCAGAGATTTCGTCCTTTTCTGCATAGAACGTCGTGGCACAGAATGGCCGTCTCTTTATGATGAAATGGCGCGCGTGGCAGCACAGCGCGTATTTAAAGGACTAGGCATCGCTGAACTCAGGGAAATGGGACTTTCTCTGGCACTGGATAGTCTGGACAAGACCTACGAGCTGGTAAAACAAATAGTAAGCCAGATTAGCCAGTCTTGACTTTCTTATTTGCGTTGCAAACTGGTAAAATATCTCTGATTATCCTTGCCCTTCTCGCAGGAGAACACAAAGATGAAAAAGCAGACCAAAAATATTGCCCTTGTTGCACTGGCTGCCTTCTGCCTACTATTACTGACTATGTCAGGGTGCAAAACTGCCAGCAAAAACACAGGACTCCCACCTGAATTCGATATTCTCACCGAAGCATGGCAACTACTCCAACAAGACTATATAGACAAAGATAAGCTCGATGCTAAGAAACTAAGCCAGGGCGCTGTCAGAGGTATGCTGGAGGCATTGGATGACCCCTATAGCATGTACATCGAGCCAGGGCTTCGAGAGCTGGAACTATCCGACTTCGAGGGTAAATTTGAAGGCATAGGCGCCGAAATAACTATGAAAGACAAGCAACTGACCATACTAACCCCACTTACCGGTTCCCCTGCAGAGAAAGCGGGACTCAAGCCCGGCGACAAAATAATCAAGATCAACGGCGAACCAACATTAAAAATGAGTTTGATCGAGGCTACTCTAAAAATCAGAGGCGCGAAAGGGACACCAGTCAATCTCACCATTCTTCGTGAAGACAGTGCTGAGCCTTTCGATATTCAGATAATCCGTGACGAGATAAAACTGGAGAGTGTAGTCTACCAAATGCGAGACGACATCCTGTACGTAAAAATAACCCGTTTCCAGAAATCTACTGGCAACGAACTGCGCAATGCCCTGAAAGACGCAGTTAACAAAGGCGCCCAGGGGGCAGTCCTTGACTTGCGAAATAATCCCGGTGGTGTGCTTAATGCTGCAGTAGATGTGGCCAGTGAATTCCTGGCTATGGGCGTAGTAGCTGGAGTAGTCAACAGCGAGGGGGAGCAGAGCTCTATACCAGTAAAGCCCGGAGGTATTGGCACTAAACTGCACCTTATAGTCCTGGTAAACAACGGTAGTGCCAGTGCCAGCGAAATCGTAGCTGGGGCTCTCCAAGACTATGGACGGGCAAAACTGGCTGGAAGCAAGACTTTCGGTAAAGGTAGTGTCCAGATGGTTCGAGACCTTGAAGATGGCTCAGCATTGCATATAACTGCTTATCGCTGGCTCACTCCCCGTGGTAATCCAATAGATGGTGTTGGTCTAACGCCGGATTTCGCACTCGAGCTGGAGGGAGAGGAACTCGTTGATTGGGCTGTACAATATTTGAAGAACCTGATCAAAATTGAATCGCTTGCCCCTGCTTACTCCTAAACCAGCGCAGCCCCGATACTATAGACCACGCCAGAATACAATCTTCTCCAGTGGCTCACGGGAACTTCGAAATTTATTCGCTGGAAGGTCCCAATCTGGATAACCGATAGCTATGCCTATGGCTAACTTCTTCGAACGAGGTATATCTGCAATCTCCCGTATCACATCCGGGTACTGCACCAGTGCACCTTCTATACAAGTACCAAGCCCGAACTCAAGTGCCACCAATGCTATAGTCTGTGTCACTGCGCCAATATTGAACAGCACCCATGGGTCACCCCTATCCGCCTCTGTAGCCACAAATATAACATTCGGGGCATCGAAGGCACGCATCATCTTCAAATACCATTCCTGCCGCCTCTCTCTATCCTCCCTGGAGAAACCCAACAACGGGTACAACGCAGACACCAACGCAACCCGCCGCTCTCTATAAACTTCAGACAATGAGGAGGCGACAGGGAAATCAGGATTTGGCTCCGCTCTTCCCAAAAATTGCTGTTCTAAAACTTCTTTTAACTTCGCCAGGACTTCACCACCCAAGACAAAAAATTCCCACGGCTGAGTGTTTGAACCTGACGGAGCCCACTTAGCCACCTCGATTATCTGGGCTATAACATCTCTAGCTACCGGGGTCGGCTTATAACCTCTAATGCTCCTCCGTGATTTAACTGCCTCAATAAGATCCATCTCGCCTCCTTTTAACCATCGATAATGTCTTTGGTGCTGGGCACCCTATCACACAGGCGCTCATCAAGGCGGCTCGCCATGTCAAGGGCTCGAGATAAAGCTTTAAATAATGCCTCGGCTTTGTGATGGTCGTCTACCCCGCTCAATACTTTTGCATGTACACAGACTCTTGCCTCAGAGGCAAAAGAAACGAAAAAGTGGCGCACTAAATCAGCATCCATCCCACCAATATTAGCACCACTGAAGGAGGCTTCAAATAGAGTGTAACTGCGTCCACCAATATCAACTGCCACCAGAGCTAGAGCATCATCCATCGGTACAGCAGCGTACCCCATCCTTGCTATACCTCGCTTATCACCCAAAGCTCTGGCAAAAGCCCTGCCCAAGCAAATAGCCACATCCTCTACAACATGATGCTGGTCAGCACCTGTGGCTGAAATCTTTATGTCAAATAATCCATGCTGAGCTAATTGGCTTAGCATGTGGTCAAAAAACCTGACCCCTGTCGTTATTTCAAATTCGCCTATGCCATCAAGATTGAGTTCCGCCTTGATAGAGGTCTCTTTAGTCTCTCGGGTTACCTTCGCTTTTCTTTCAGCCATCTGCTAACCTCGCATTCTTATTAGACAATGTTAACACATGTCCTTCAAAGCAACAACCAGCGCATCCGTATGCTCTGGTTTACCGACGCTAATGCGCAGGCAATCCCTTAGTCCCGGAGCATCAAAATAGCGGACAAAAATGCCTTTCTGTCGCAATTTCCTATGCACCCTTTTAGCCTCTCCGTCAAGCACTCTGCAAAGCACAAAGTTAGCCTGTGAAGGATATACCTTGAGCCAGGTGAACTGGCTCAACTCACCAATCATCCTTTCTCGCTCTGCCGTTATAGCCTTAATAGTGCCGCGAAGGTAATCCATATCCCTCAACGACTCCAGCGCCGCTACTTGTGCAGCACAGTTCACATTGTATGGCTGCTTTATCCTCATAAGGTGCTTGACAATATCAGCAGGAAATATTCCATAGCCAGCCCTTAACCCCGCCAGCCCAGCCCACTTGCTAAAAGTTCTTAGAACTATCAGGTTAGCATGTTGCATAACTAACCTCACCGCCGTAACACCACAGAACTCAAAATAAGCTTCGTCGATTACCACGATGATATTGCCTTTCAAAAGCTCGCGAATATCGCCTTCTGAAACAAGGTTACCAGACGGGTTATTCGGAGAAGCGATGAAAATGACCTTCGTGTTTTTGTTCAGCGCTTTCTTTATGCCCGGGACATCTATGGAAAAGTCTTCCCTCCTGGGTACGTCAACAGTCAATCCCCTACACACACTGGTACTGAAAGAATACATACCAAATGTCGGCGGACAATTGATTACCTCATCACCAGGCTCCAGAAACAAACGCAACACTAAGTCAATAAGTTCGTCACTCCCACTACCAGCCACTATGTATTCAGGACCCACACCTACGTACTCAGCAAGTGCCCTGCGTAATTCCCGTTGCTCAGGGTCGGGATACAGGTGATAATACTCGTAATTAGCCAGAGCCTGTCTTACTTTCTCCGAGCAGCCGTAAGGATTCTCATTTCCATCAAGTTTGACCACCTTGTCAGGAGGAATCTCCACCTGCTTGCTCAATATTTCTGTTGGCTCGATAGGGACATAGCCCTCGATATGTCTAATGTCTCTTCTTATCAGCTTCTCTGAGTCCTGAAATAAACTCACTTTATCTCCCCGAAGCAACCGCTAAATCCTCATTTTTATAGCCCTGGCGTGCCCGGACAAGCCCTCAGCTTCAGCTATGGCTATAGCAGCTTTCCCCAGCCGTCTCGTGTTACCGCTGCCCAGAGCTATGATATTGGTGATTTTGAGAAAGTCCTCAACACCCAGTGGCGAACTGAAACGAGCGCTCCCGCCTGTAGGTAATACATGGCTGGGGCCAGCTATATAATCACCCAGAGCCACTGCAGAGTCACCACCAACAAAAATGCACCCGGCATTGCGGACTTTATCAACATAAGCACTAGCTTCACCCAACATCAGCGATACGTGCTCCGGGGCGCACAAGTTGACCAGTTCTATAGCTTCGTCCAGACTATCCACTACTGCTACCACACCTTTTGAAATCGACTTGCTAGCAATATCTTTCCGCTCCAATTCTTTTAACTGCCGTTGTATTTCCGCGCTGACACTCCGAGCCAGTTTAGGAGAAACAGTAACTAATGCCACAAAAGCCTGCGCATCGTGTTCGGCTTGAGCAAGAAGGTCAGCAGCGCACAATACCGGGTCGGCGGTATCATCAGCTACGATTACCACCTCACTGGGACCCGCAAGGCTTTCAATGGTAACCGCACCAAAGACCATCTTTTTTGCTAAGACAACAAACCTGTTCCCTGGACCACAGATTTTGTCAACTTTAGGCACCGATTCTGTCCCGAACGCCAAGGCGGCGATAGCCTGTGCGCCACCAATACGAAAAATGCGGTCAACACCAGCAATATCAGCCGCCACAAGAGTCAGCGGTCGGACAGTACCGTTCCTGCCCGGCGGGGTCGTCATGATAATCTCTTTTACACCCGCTACCCGAGCCGGAATGGCAGTCATCAGCACTGTAGAGGGATAAGAAGCAGTACCCCCCGGAACATAAATACCCACTTTATCCAGAGCTCTGACCTGCCGCCCTAACCCTCTTCGCAAAAATCCGGTAGATAGTCTCTGCCTGCAAACAGAGTGGAAATCCTCTATCCTTCTAGCCGCCAGCTTTAACGCTGCCACCAGCTTTCCATCGACTGCTTTATAGGCAGCGGATATTTCATTCTTACTGAGTTCAAGTGAATGAATTTCAACACCATCAAGTTTCTTGGTGTACTCGAATAAAGCACTATCACCCCTGGCGCGTACTTCATTAAGTATCTCGTTGACAATCTGCTCTTCAGAAATCTTTTTCCCTTTCTTCTTTGGCGCGCCCATCAGTGCCAGGTGCCGCCCATGCTCGGGGACTTCCCGAGCAAGTAATCTAGTCGCTTCTTGAAAGCTTCTGACTATCTTCATTTAGCTGACCTTGGTAGCCCGACGGAAAGCTTCTACCAGACTGACAATCTTCTTTTTCTTTGCTGTGTTCTCGACGCTATCTCTATTTCCTATAAGACAGGCTGCAGACTCAAATATAGTGTCCACGACTTTCAAGTTATGCTCGAGTAGCGTCTTACCGGTCTGTGTGTTTTCAATGAGCAAATCAGCATCTTCAGGTAAGAAAGCTTCGCTCGCCCCCCAGGTAGGGATTAGCCTATATCTGGAGAAATGATTATCACGGAGATATTTATCAGCGATGTTCACATATTCCGAAGCAACTCGGATTGGCGATAGCCTGCCAGATTCCGCAAGGTGTCGCAGGTCAGCAATGTCACTCACAGGTAAACTCTGGCTGGTCACCGCTACCACCCTCACTTGACCGAAGCCTAGATCGAGCAGTTTCACAACTGGACTGGAGGGGAAACGACAGACATGATCAAGAAGCCAGTCTTCACCAGTTATAGCAAGGTCGAAGCCACCATTTGCCACTTGTAACGGCATATCCTGCGGTCTGATAACTTTCGTATACACCCAATCGAGAGTGCAGCGCGGGCGCCTGTCAAGTATATCTGGTGAATAACCTTCCATCCTCAGCCCAGCCTTTCCTAAGAACTCCTGGGTAGGTGCTTGTTGGTGTCCATCCGGCAATGCTAACCAGATTTTATCCGCCTGAGCACTCAATCGAAGGTTATTGGCGCCTCTCTTTAAATTCGGCCTGATCTCCTGCCATGGCTTCATTGCCTTGCTCAGAGCATCACTGAACAGTCCCACCACTTGACCCAGCTCCTTCGTCTCCCAACTGTTTTTGTTAGCTACAAGAAAAGCACTGGTTTGAAACAAGGTCTTTAATGGGACCAGGCTCTGAGCAGCTACTTCAACCTCGTCTTCCGCCCATAATAAGACAACATCAGCATTTTCAGGCGGATAGACCTCTCCAGCACCCCATATAGGGAAAACCCTAAAATTCCTCAGCCTGAACCTCAAAGCCATTCTTTCTGCTAAGTTTGGATATTCAGTCACAATTCGCAGAGTGCGCTGACTGCTCATCAAGCCCTGAAAACTTTGTATGCCATCAAATTTGCTTGATACAACATAGACACCGCCCCGACCATATTGCAGGTCAAGCACCTTAACTAAGGCGCTGGCAGGATATTTACTCACCAACTCTTCGATCCAATCCAGACCGCATATGCCTAAATCATAATTCCCCACAGCCACCTGAACAGGAATATCTCTCTCCTGAAAAATCTTAGCTGACACAAATGGATATCTTGATGACTCAAGGCGATAAATCCGTGTTGACTCAGTATAGTTATTAAATTCCAGCCCTGCTTCCCTGAGGAGGCATGCGGTAGCTGGTAAAAGTCTACCCTTAGGCAGAGCCAATCTAACGGATGAAAGGGCACAACTACCTAACAAACTATTACATACCTCCTATTATATCGATAGCACCTTCCACAGAGTCCGTTTTCTTCTCCTGCTTGCGCTCTTTATCCACTATCACAAAACTCACTGGTTCATCCCGGACTATAACTAACCATCGATAGGCTACTTCTGAGGCTACTTCTGTACCGAAAATGCTGAGCTCAGCAGTATAACCCTGGGTACGAAGTGCCTCTGCGACTTTAAACCCAGCCTTAACGATACCCGGAATTTCCTGCTCGCACTTGACTATAACCCGCCGTTCATTGTCCCGCTTCTTCACTGGTACAACTATATTCATCAACGGATCCATATAAAGCGCAAACCCGCAAGCCGGAGTGTCCTTGCCACCGAGAAGTGGAATCAGATTATTGTATCTGCCACCACTACCAATTTTCTTCCCCTGGGACAAAAACTGAAAGCAAACGCCAGTATAGTATTCAAAACCCCTCACCGAGGTGACATCGATCTGATAACCTATCCCTAGGGCATCGAGTAACTCAGCAATACCGGCAAAATCATCAAGCGCTGAACTGACATTTTCAGGGAGCTGTGGCAAAGACCTCAAGTTCTTAATGAAAGCAGCGCGTGTACCCCTAGAGTTCAAAATGCGCAGTAAGAATTCATGATGACTGGAACTAAATGATTCGATCTTTTGCAACGCCTCTATGTCTCCATCGAGGATCCTGTCCAAAAGCCTCGTTTCGTCATCAGTACTTAATCCTAACCCTTTAAGCAGCGCTCCCAGCACGCCTGCGTGTGACAACTGAATTTTGACATCACGCAACCCCAAATTTCTTAAGACTTCAATGGCCAAAGCAATCGTCTCTACGTCGGCACTCGGTTGTCCACTACCTATGAGTTCGGCTCCACACTGCCAGCGTTCCCTGCTTTCCGCGCCAGTTGCTTCAAAAACAAAAACATTAGTCACATAAAACAGCCTCGCCATACCCCACCGAGATGCATTTTCTACATATAGCCGTGCGACAGGGATAGTCCCGTCTGGACGCAACACCACACGCTCACCACTCCATCCATCCCAATCAAGAAAGGAGTAGACACGGCTCAGCATATTCGGAGTAAGTGTGCCCGCAGCAGTAAACAGGTGCAAATACTCCAGGGTCGGGGTTCGTACTTCTTGATAACCCCAGCCCATACATGAGCGACGGAACACATCCTCAATATATCGAAATACTTCGACATCCTCGGGAAGCAAGTCCCGTGCCCCCTTGCACCTTTGAATTATAAACTTCTCCTGCATATCGCGTAGGTTCACCTATTCTACAATAAGATTTCTTCGTCTTCAATGCAGCACTATAGACAACTAACTACACATAGTTGCTGCTAATAGGTCTGTAAACTATAATTAACTCGGGGCTAGCAAATGTCATTCGTGGTACAGTTATTAAAACGGGCGGTTATTCTTTCCCTCGTCAGCCTGGTTATTATGATATTCCTCACAACTGACAGGACAAGTGCTGGTGCGGCCGAACTGGAGATACTGAAACTCGAGGGTACAATAGTGCCAGCCGTAGCCAATTACATCGACCGTGGTATCCGTCAAGCAGAAATTAAAGGGAGCACCGCCTGTATCATAGAGTTAAATACTCCCGGTGGACTGCTCGATTCCACCGAGAAAATTGTGACACGCATCTTGAACGCCAAAGTACCAGTCATAGTATACATATCCCCCAGAGGCAGCTGGGCAGCCTCAGCGGGCACTTTTATCACACTGGCTGCTCACATAGCTGCTATGACTCCGGGCACCAGCATTGGAGCAGCACACCCCGTCACCATCGGACAGGAGATGACAGAGGAAATGAAAAAGAAGGCAACCGAGTTTTCCTCTGCATGGATAAGAAGTGTAGCCCAGTTGCGTGGTCGCAACCCAGAAGAAGCTGAACTCGCAGTGACAGAAAGTAAGTCATTCACCCCCTCAGAGGCTTTGGAGGCTGGGCTCATAGACTTCGTGGCTGAAGATCTGGAGAGCTTGATTAAACAGATAAACGGCAGGAAGGTAACCCTAGCCACTGGCGAAGAAAAGACCCTAGACACCACAACTTACAACCTGCATATAAACCAGATGAACGCAATTGAGCATTTTCTGCACATCATAAGTGATCCAAATATCGCCTACATACTGCTCAGCTTGGCTACTATAGGCTTGATCACCGAAATTTCGAACCCGGGCATGATATTCCCTGGTGTTTTCGGAGGCATCAGTCTCCTTCTTGCTTTTTATTCTCTTGGTGTACTCAACGCCAACTGGGCTGGTATTCTGCTCATATTACTTGCTTTCGGGCTATTCGTTGCTGAGATTTTTACTACGGCTTTTGGTATACTAACTGCAGGCGGACTTGTGTCCATGGTCATCGGCTCACTCATTCTTTTCAGTGGTACTTCACCACAGATGCAGGTCAATAGAGGACTGATCGCAGCAGTGACTATTGCTATAGGTGCCTTCGTTGTGTTCGTCATAGGAGCCATAATCCGCGGTCAAAAAAGACGTGTAGTCACCGGCTCCGAAGCACTCGTTGGCAAGACAGCCGTGGCTAAAACGTACTTGGAGCCTAAGGGGACAGTACTAGTGGATGGCGAACTATGGACAGCGATAATCGACGAGGGTAAAGCAGAGCCCGGAGAAGAGGTGACAATAACCAAGGTCGAGGGATTAAAATTGATAGTGACTAAGAAAACCAGAAGGAGGAAAAAATGAATATCGTTCTCATTGTCGCTCTAGTCATATTCGCAATCATAATACTTGCTGCCGCTATAAGAATTGTCAACGAATATGAACGAGGAGTGGTATTCCGTCTAGGCAGATATGTTGGCGTCAGAGGTCCAGGGCTCATCTTCCTCATACCCTTCATTGAGCGGATGGTAAAGGTGGATCTCCGTGTTGTAACTATGGATGTTCCACGCCAGGAATGCATCACCCTGGACACTGTGACGGTGAAGGTTGACGCTGTCGTCTACTTTAGAGTAGTAAGACCGGAGGACGCTGTACTTAATGTAGAGCAGTATATCAGGGCTACTTCGCTACTTTCTCAAACAACCTTGCGCAACGTAGTCGGGCAATCTGAACTCGAGGACTTGCTTGCACACCGCGACAAAATCAACGAGCGGCTCCAGGCACTTATCGATGAGGGTACCGAACCCTGGGGGATAAAAGTCAGCATGGTTGAAGTCAGAGATGTCGAACTCCCCGAATCAATGCAACGAGCTATGGCTGCCCAAGCTGAAGCTGAAAGAGAAAGAAGGGCTAAGATTGTCCACGCCGATGGAGAGTTCCAGGCTGCAGAAAAACTTGCCCAAGCAGCCAAGGTCATCGCCAGTGAACCTGCTGCACTTCAACTCCGCTATATGCAGACCTTAACCACCATCTCCACAGAGAGGACTAACACAGTGGTCTTCCCCCTGCCAATCGACCTGCTTAAACCTTGGCTCGGCAAATAAAACATCCATACAAGGACAAAGGACCCGTCCCGCAGATATGGGGGGCGGGTCTCAGTCCTTGACTACCGTTACATCACCAGCCATCACTTCAACAAGGCTGCCATCGGCATGCCGTAAGATAAGGCTTCCCTGCTCGGTGACATCCTCAGCTTTCCCCCGGTCGACCTGCTGCCCGCTCTTAACAGTGACCCACTTTCCCAAGGTCCCCAGGTATTCCTTCCATTCTCTGTACACAGAGTTAGAGCCCCCAGCCTGAACCTTCAAGTAAAGTTTTTCCAGCTCAAGGAGCAGGGTGCAGGTGAATTTATCTCTATCCACTTCTCGTCCAAGCTCACGAGACAAACTGGTAGCTATCTCTGAGATCTCGGGCAAAATCGACGGGTCAAAATTTATATTTACCCCGATACCCAGAATAACGAAATTAACCTGCTCCGATACCATCTCGCTCTCTATAAGAATGCCACAAACCTTTTTGTTCCCAATTAACACATCGTTCGGCCATTTTATGGAACACCTCAGACCGGTTATCTTCTTAATAGCCTTGACTACAGCTAATGAAGCTATCATTACCATGTAGGGCAAATGATCAAGGGGAGGCTTAAATACCACGGACATAGCCAAACCTCCTAGCGGAGAAAACCACGACCTGCCCAAGCGCCCTCTGCCTGCAGTCTGTACATCAGCCATAACAACAGCCCCTTCTGGCGCCCCTTCCCTAGCTAACCTTCTGGCTGTCTCCATCGTGGTGGGCAGTTCACTATAGCGGCAACAATATCGCCCCAGAAACTTAGTCTTGAGACCTTTCATGGACCAGAGTCCTCTAAACTTCGTATGCGGCTGTCAAGCACTAAACAGCCACTGACCTCATAGCATAGCAAGGAATAGACATGATGTCTATCAACATCGGGATGCTAGAGAAGGCATAGCTAGCGCTCTTTCTGCAATGTCTGTGAGATGGGGAAAGGCAATTGTTGCTGAGTTACCACGATGTTGATATACTAACCGATGTTGTGGAATACGAAATTATCATCGGACTGGAAGTCCACGCCCAGCTACTCACCAAAAGCAAAATGTTTTGTTCCTGCAGTGCTGACTATGCCAGTGCTCCTCCAAATACACACGTTTGCCCAATATGCCTCGGTATGCCAGGCGTACTGCCCACAATCAACCGTAAGGCAGTAGAATACACAATAATGACTGCTCTAGCTCTCAATTGTGCCATTGCCGAATATGCCAAATTTGACCGTAAAAATTACCCCTACCCCGATCTCATGAAAGGTTACCAGATATCCCAATATGATGCCCCTATCGGCAAAGGGGGCTGGCTAACAATCGAACTGGGAGAAAAGAAAAAAAGGGTTGGCATCACGCGCGTGCATCTGGAAGAAGATGTTGCAAAACTGATCCATTTAACAAATCCAGAAGGCGAAAGTTATACTCTTGTCGATGTGAATAGGGCTGGTGTGCCACTTATGGAAATCGTCAGCGAACCAGATATAAATTCACCAGAAGAGGCGAGACAATACCTCATCAAGCTACGCTCCATCCTTCAATACCTCGGTGTATCCACAGGCAACATGGAGGAAGGGAGCTTCAGGTGCGATGCAAATATTAGCATCCGACCTGAAGGCAGCACCGAATACCTGCCCAAGGTAGAAGTTAAAAATATGAACAGCTTCAGAGCTGTCTATCGAGCGTTGGAATACGAAGCTAAACGACAACAAGAAATCTTGGAAAATGGTGGGCAACTCTTCCAAGAGACCCGCGGCTGGGTAGAGGCTAAGGGGACTACTGTAAGCCAGAGGAGTAAAGAATACGCCCATGACTACCGCTATTTCCCCGAACCTGACTTGCCACCGCTGATTTTCGATAAAGCATGGATAGAGGAAATAAAATCTCGCCTGCCTGAACTGCCTGATGCCAGACGCGACCGGTTTGTCAACCAATATGGTCTACCAATATATGACGCTAGCCTGCTCATTGAATCCAAAGCAATGGCAGACTATTTCGAAGAATGTGTCATGATGAGTGCCGCCCCTGCAAATGAAGAGGTCCGCAAGAAAGCCAAGGCAATAAGCAACTGGCTACTTGGTGATTTTAGCCGGATGCTTAATGCCACCAACTCAAGAGTCGAAGATTCCAAAGTTACCCCGGCGCACCTGATTGAACTATTAGAAATGATAGACAAAGCCATTATCACTGGATCTACAGCCAAAGCTGTTTTCGAAGAAATGTTTCTCAGCGGTAGGAAGGCTAGCGAAATCGTCAGCCAAAAAGGTTTAAGTCAGATAAGCGATATCGCAGAGATAGCAAGGGTGGCTAATGAGGTGATAGCCAACAATAGCCAGGCAGTATCCGACTATAAGTCAGGAAAACAACAAGCTCTGGTCTACCTCGTTGGACAGGTAATGAAAGCAACCAGAGGCAGAGCGAATCCTAATACTGTGAGGGAAACCTTACTGCAAATTCTTGAAGGAGGATAAGGTGTCTACTTATTTGCTTATTGCTCAGATTTTGGTGGCTGCAGCTTTAGTCGCAGTCATCATGCTTCAAGCGAGAGGTGGTGGGCTCGGTGGCATATTCGGTCAACCGGACAGCGTTTACCGAACGCGTAGAGGCGTAGAGAAAAGCCTGTTCCAATTTACTATAGCCCTGACAGTGCTATTCGTAATACTTTCGATCCTGGTTGTCCGGGGCTCCTGATATATTTGGAAAGACCACAATATGGCTGGGATCATAACCCTTACTACCGACTTTGGCATAAGAGATGCTTATGTAGCTGCTATGAAGGGAGTAATACTGAGCATTAACCCGAGGGCAATCATTGTTGATGTTTGCCACTCAATAGAACCTCAGAACATTGTTGAGGCGGCTTTCATAATCAGCACCGCCTACAATTACTTCCCCACCAGTACTATACACGTAGTCGTGGTTGACCCTGGAGTTGGCAGCCAGAGGAAAGCGATCATTATGAAAACTCGTTCAGCCTTTTTCCTGGCGCCGGATAACGGCGTTTTGAGTTATATAGTTGCTGAAGCAAGTACAACACCTGTAAAAGAATCCCCCCATCCCACTCCAAAACTAGAACTACAAAAGCTCGACCCTGCAATCAATGCAATCGCTATCACTGATCCTCACTTCTGGCTACAACCAATAAGCCCAACATTCCACGGGCGGGACGTTTTCGCTTCAGTAGCAGCTCACCTTTCACTTGGAACACCATTAAGTAAATTCGGCAAAAAGGTAACTCGGATATATACTTTCCCTATACCCCGACCCTACAGGGACTCCGAAGGCAACATGACCGGTTACGTATTACATATCGACACCTTCGGTAACTTAATTACCAACATAAAGAGCAGTGACCTTCCATCCGATCAAATCAGCATATCTATCAACAGCCACCATATACAAGGATTGAGCTTATTTTACGCGCAAAGTAAAGGGCTGACGGCTTTAATAGGTAGTAGCGGGTATTTGGAAATCTCATTTGTCGGAGGCAATGCCGCTTCAGTCTTAAACGCCAGGACAGGCGATAAGGTTACGGTGAGCCCAAGAACACCCCGGCAAACCTAGCGAGCATGTCTCCATATAGTCCGCTTAGCTGTATCTTCAAGTACCACCCCCAACTCTAAAAGACGGGCACGTATTTTGTCAGCCAATTGCCACTCTTTAGCTTGACGCAGTTCGCTACGTATCTCAATCAACAATTCAATTAAAGGCTCGGCATCAATCTCGGGCTTTTTGGGCTCTTCCAAAGTCAATCCCAGGATTTTAGCCAGTTCCAACAAAGTCTCCTGCGCCTTAGTCACGCTGACCCCATCTGCACGCGCCCTATTGATATCCCTCGCCAAATCAAATAACACAGCAACAGCTTGAGCGGTGTTGAAGTCATCGTCCATACAATCTATGAACCTTCTTCTAAACAGGTCAGCGTCTAAAGTACTGCTGCCACCAAGCTCTTCCTTGTGCCTAAGTGCTTGTCGTAGCCGCTCGACACCACCATCAGCAGCTTTCAAAGCCTCCTCACTGTAGGTCAACGGACTGCGATAATGAGAACTCAAAACAAACAACCGCAAGGTGTCAGAGCTATATCGCTGAAGCGCATCCTTTACGGTTATTAAGTTCCCCAGCGATTTGCTCATTTTCTCCTCCCCCATCTGGAGTAGACCATTATGCAGCCAGTACCTTACAAAGGGAGTCACCCCAGTAAAAGCCTCTGACTGTGCTATTTCATTCTCATGATGCGGGAAAATAAGGTCCTGCCCACCCCCATGGATATCAATGCTTTCGCCCAGATATCTCAATGACATTGCACTGCATTCGATATGCCATCCAGGTCTTCCTTCACCCCAGGGACTAGACCACCACGGTTCACCAGCCTTGGCAGCCTTCCATAAAGCAAAATCGAGAGGAAACTCCTTTTCACCCCCTTCGATAGAACCCCGAGCTAGCATGTCATCCAGGCTTTGATGGGACAATTTACCGTACTCAGCAAAACTCTTTACTCTGAAATATACGCTCCCTCTTGATACGTAGGCATACCCCTTTTTTATCAAGCCATCTATGATTTCAACTATCTTTGGTATTTCCTCCGTCGCTTTTGGATAAATGTGAGCCCTTTTTATATTTAGAGCGTCCATATCTTTGAAATATTCTGCTATGTACTGCTCAGCTAACTCCGACGCCGACACACCCAGCTCTTGAGCTCGATTTATTATCTTGTCATCTATATCAGTGAAATTCTGGACATGCCTGACTTTATAGCCTTTAAACTCCAGGTAACGCCTTATAACATCAAACGCTATATAACTCATTGCGTGACCAATATGGCAATCACTGTATACAGTCACGCCACAAACATACATACTGACAGTATCACCGTTAGGGCGAAATTCCTCTTTCACTCCTGACATGGTATTAAACACCTTCATAACGACTTCTCCAAAAATCTACTTTCTCTCATGCATGTCAGATTGCACTGCCCCCAGTTTCTTCTCAAGCTCGTCAACCCGCCTCTCAAGGTTTTCCAGCCTCTCCCAAACCGGGTCAGGCAATTTCTCAACAGTATCAGTATCAGGATTTCGAATTTCCACTACCCTACCCGGCACACCTACCACAGTAGCATTAGCCGGTACCGAAGTCACCACCACAGAGCCCGCCCCAACCTTGACATTGTCACCTATAGTAATGGCACCTATGAGTTTCGCACCAGCACCTACAACCACATTGTTTCCCAAAGTCGGATGGCGCTTTGTTTTCATGAGACTGGTACCACCTAAAGTAACACCTTGATACAAGGCAACATTGTCCCCTATCTCTGCTGTCTCACCAATGACCACTCCCATGCCATGGTCAATGAAGAAACCTTCTCCAATTTTGGCACCGGGATGAATTTCGATCCCGGTAAGAAAACGGTTAATATGCGAAATAAAGCGAGGGAAAAATGGAATACGCCAGCGCCACAAAGCATGCGCCAGACGATGAAGCTGACGGGCATGAAAGCCCGGGTAAGCAAAAATGACCTCCCACACGTTCTTCGCTGCAGGGTCATGTTCAAAAACCGCCTGTATGTCCTTCTTAATATTCTTAAAAAGACTTGCCAATCCTCTCCTTAGTAAGCCGACTTGCTGTCATCCACCATTGCTACAGCGTAAGCAGCTACACCTTCACCTTTGCCTTCAAAACCTAAACCCTCTGTGGTCGTCGCCTTGACCATAACCTGCGAGATAGCAATACCCAATACTTGGCTGATCCGACTTCGCATCTCGTCGATAAAAGCTGCCAACCTAGGGCGCTCGGCAACAACTACTGCATCAACATTGCATACTGTAATCCCGTTTTCCCTGAGAAGTCTGCTCACCTCACTAAGCAACACCAGGCTAGAAATGCCCTTGTATTGAGGATCATGCGGCGGAAACTGAACTCCTATATCCCTAAACCCCGCGGCACCTAACAGGGCATCAGCTATAGCATGGACCAAAACGTCTGCATCGCTATGACCACCCAGCCCTTTTCCAAACGGTATCTCCACACCACCGATGACTAGCTTACGCCCTGAAACTAGAGGGTGAACATCATATCCTAAACCGACTCGCACTGTCCTGCTGTTCCTTAGCTATAGTCTCCACTAAAAGAAGGTCTTCCGGAGTAGTGACTTTTATATTTTTGTATGACCCCATATATAATTTGACTTTGCCGCCTAACCGTTCTACCAGCTCTGCATCATCAGTAACATCAGCCTTTACCACCATATGGGCATTACTTATTATATCAAAGCGAAAGACTTGAGGAGTTTGCACTATCCACACATTGTCACGGGGCAGCGTTTCACAGACTACCATATCAGCACCTGAAAGTTTTATCGTGTCCTTAGCCGGCACTGCCGCCACAGCCGCTCCTGTTTCTCCCGCCGCCTCGAGCCCACAGCGGATTAATTCTGGTGTCAAGAACGGTCTTGCTCCGTCATGTATTACTACCCACTGACATTCCTCCAGCACATTGAGCCCCTGCCTTACAGAGTCCTGACGCCTAGCACCACCAAGACACAGCCTGACCTTAGACCACCCCCTCGAGATCACCAGCTTTGCAACAGGATCGAAATTATTTTTATTCAGAACAACCACTACTTTGTCAACCAAATCGCAAGTCTGACAGACATCCACTGACCAGGCTACCAATGGCTTACCCCCCAAAGGTAACAGCATCTTGTCGATTCCCAGCCTCTGGCTGGTCCCCGCCGCCACAATAATCACCCCCACACCCGGAGTCATAAGCTACCCTCAGTTGTCTTACTCTTCGGCAACCTGGACAACCCGAGTCTAAGCGCCTCGGACAAAGTACCCGCCCTCAAAAGTTCCACCCCACCGATATCTAGCTTGGGTGAAGCCATCGGAATTAAACATCGCCTAAAGCCCAGCCTGACAGCCTCCGTAATCCGTCTCTCCAGATGGGGCACAGTGCGGAGTTCACCACTCAACCCGATCTCACCCACTGCCACAAGCCCTTGAACAACTTTCACATCTTTCCAGCTAGAGGCTATAGCCAATGCGATACCAAGGTCAGCAGCTGGCTCGCTTATCCTGAGACCACCGATAACATTTGTTATAACATCCTGATTGGACAGGTTAACCCCGGCGCGTCTTGTAAGCACTGCAACAACTAAAAGTAAACGACTGAAATCGACGCCATTTGCAATACGCCTTGGGGGACCAAAACTGGCAGGGTTCGTTAAAGCCTGCATCTCCACCAACAAAGGGCGACTCCCTTCAAGCGTGGGCACTACAGCCGAGCCTACTACGCCGTCGCAATGAGAAGCTAAAAAGACCTCCGAAGGGTTGGGCACTTCTATCAAGCCGCTACCGCTCATCTCAAAAACGCCCACTTCGTTTGTAGAACCAAAGCGATTCTTTGTACTCCGCAATATCCGGTAACTACTGAAAATCTCGCCCTCAAGATAAAGTACCGCGTCCACAATATGCTCCAGTACTCTAGGACCAGCAATTGCTCCATCCTTTGTCACATGCCCTGTGATGAAAACAGGTGTTCCGCTTTGCTTTGCCCACTGCATAAGCCTCAAAGTACATTCACGTATCTGAGCAACACTCCCCGGCGCACCAACCACATCTTCAACATAGACTGTCTGAATAGAATCGACAACAACGACCGCCGGAGCTAACTCCTCCAGACGTCTGAAAACAACCTCAAGACGCGTCTCAGCAAGTATATACAGCCTTTCCCCCTTGATACCCAGCCTTTCTGCTCTTAGCTTTATTTGCTGGGCTGATTCCTCCCCTGAAACATATATTACCCTGTTGCCACCGCTAGCTATGGCTGAACACACCTGGAGTAGTAAGGTTGATTTGCCGATACCGGGGTCGCCACTGATGAGCACTAGAGAGCCAGGTACCACCCCGCCACCCAGAACCCGGTCAAGCTCAATAAGAGGCAAAGGCAACCGCTGCGTCTCCTCAGTCACCAGATTTGACAACTCCTGAGGGACACCTTCACCAAGCTTAACCACCGATGCAACGTGAACTGTAGAGATGACCTCGGTCTCGATAAAAGTATTCCACGCCTGGCAATTCGGACACCGCCCCATCCATTTTGGGCTTTCCTTGCCGCACTGCTGGCAAACAAATACCGTCTTGTGCCTCGGTCTATTCAATGCAGGAACCCCGGAATCACATTCAGAAGGTCACGACCTTTCAAACGCAAAGGGGATGGGATTTCATTCACTGGTGAATCCCACCCCCGCATTGGAAAATCAAACCACGCTTAGATTTCAGCTCGGATGCGTTGCTTCACCTGTCAACGCCCCAGCAGCCGCTCGAATTATGATTTTTTCTCCGTCATAATCAACAACCACAGTATCGCCCGATCTAAACTCGCCCTTAAGCAATGCCTCTGAAAGTTTATCTTCAACCTCGTTTTGAATCACACGGCGTAAAGGTCGAGCCCCAAAGGTCGGGTTGTACCCCTTCTCACCCAAGAATTCCTTAGCAGCATCTGTGACTTCAAATTTCATATCCCTGTCAGCAAGCGACTTAGCCACCTGGCTGAGCATTAAATCAACGATCTGCCTGATGTGCTCCTTGGTCAGAGAGTGGAAAACGACTACTTCATCAATGCGGTTCAAAAATTCAGGTAGGAAAGTAGTTTTCAACTCTGAAAGGACTTTCTCTTTCATTTTCTCATATTCTACCTGACGGCTTGCCTCGTCTTCCATCCTCGCTGTGAAACCGATACTCATAACACCTTTTATATGCTTAGCGCCCACATTGCTGGTCATAACTATAACGCTATTGCGAAAGTCGACCCGCCGCCCCTTAGCGTCAGTGAGGTGACCATCATCAAAGATCTGCAGCAGTATATTAAAAACATCGGGATGTGCTTTCTCAATCTCGTCAAGAAGTATCACACAATAGGGCTTACGACGCACGGCCTCGGTAAGCTGTCCCCCCTCCTCATAACCGATGTATCCTGGGGGCGCCCCAACCAATCGGGCTACAGTATGCCGCTCCATAAATTCAGACATGTCAAGTCGCACCATCGCATCTTCACTGCCAAACATGAACTCTGCCAAAGCTCGCACCAGTTCAGTCTTACCAACACCTGTAGGACCCAAGAACATGAAGCAGCCGATAGGACGCCGTGGGTCTTTGAGACCTGCCCTAGCCCGTCGAACGGCCCTAGATACAATGTTTATCGCCTCATCTTGACCAATAATACGGCGATGCAACGCCTCTTCCATATTCAACAGTCGGCTGGTCTCATCAGTAGTCAAACGCACCACAGGGACACCAGTCCACATACTCACCACCTCAGCAATGTCCTCCGCAGTTACCACAGGCTTCTCTTTCTCCCGTTCATCCTGCCATTTCTGTTCCATAGCACTGATTTTCTCGATCAGCTGCACCTCACGATCTCGTAATTCAGCGGCATACTCATACTCTTTAGCCGCGATGGCGGCTTCCTTATCCCTACGAACCGCTTCAAGAGCCCGGCGAGCTTCAGTCAGTCCTATTGGAGCTGAACCACGCTTGATACGAACTCTTGAGGCTGCTTCATCCATTACATCAATAGCCTTGTCCGGCAAAAACCGGTCAGGTATATATCTTGCCGATAGTGAAGCCGCCGACTGCAAAGCCTCATCGCTGATTATGAGCTTGTGGTGCTCTTCGTAACGTGACTTAATACCACGAAGGATGTCCAGAGTCTGCTCCACAGTCGGTTCGGCGACTAAGACCGGCTGGAAACGTCGCTCCAAAGCAGCATCTTTTTCAATATATTTCCGGTAATCATCCAAAGTAGTAGCACCAATGCACTGTATCTCACCCCGAGACAAAGAGGGCTTCAAAATGTTCGAAGCATCCACTGCGCCTTCGGCAGCACCAGCGCCTACTATCGTATGCAATTCATCAACAAAGATCACACAGTTACCTGCTGTCTTTATCTCCTCGATGACCTTTTTAAGCCTTTCCTCAAACTCACCACGGTATTTTGTTCCAGCCACTAAGGAGCCTATATCAAGAGTCACCAAGCGCTTGCCCTGTAATGTCTCGGGAACATCGCCTTCCACAATCCTATGAGCCAGACCTTCGACTATGGCTGTCTTGCCCACACCGGGTTCACCGATAAGAGCAGGGTTATTCTTAGTACGTCGACTTAATATTTGTATAACGCGCTCAATCTCCTTCTCTCGGTCAATAATCGGGTCCAGTTTCCCGGACCTAGCTGCACTGGTCAAATCTATGCCAAGCTGATCCAGCACCGGTGTCCTCACAGTACCACGTGCAGCAGCACGAGGATGAGCTATCCCTTGACTCAATATAGTATTTATCTCAGCCTGTACTTTCTCTAAAGTGATACCGAAACTTTCCAAGACCCCCACCGCCGCCCCTTCCCTCTCACGCAACAAGCCAAGCAAAAGATGCTCAGTGCCTATATAGCTATGATTCAAGCGGCGCGCTTCATCAACGGCAAGTTCGATGACCCTCTTCGCCCTAGGAGTGAGCCCTACTTCCCCTATGGCAGTTCTCTCCCCACGCCCCACCACAAACTCTACCGCAGCCCGTATCTTGTTCGGGGGCACTCCCAAATTCGTCAACACTCTGCTGGCGACTCCTTCTTCTTCCGCTACAAGACCCAACAAAATGTGCTCCGTGTCTATGTAATTATGCCCGAATCGTTGTGCTTCTTCTTGGGCTCTACTTAAGGCACGGCGGGCTCTTTCGGAAAACTTCTCAAATCTACTAGCCATCCTGGCTCTCGCTTCCTGGTAACCTTACCTAAACTATCAAGGCTACCGAATTAAATTATAGGCTGTTCATCACGCCATGTCAAAATTCAGAACTAAAGTACAACAAAAGCATAGCCACAGAAGAAAGCATAAAAAAGCAAAAAGCCTCTGGCAATGGCATATTTTCCCAAGGAGTTGCCCCCTCAGTATCGTCTGCGCTGAGGTGTTTCACTTCCGTGTTCGGGATGGGAACGGGTGGTTCCACCTCGCTCTGACCACCAGAGGCTAACAACCTAATACGCTCGAGTCTTAATAATAACCCAAAAAAACCATTTTGTCAAAGCATGTGCTGAGTCCTTGACAAGCATTGGTTGTTAGAGGTACAATATCACAATTCGATATTGGACTGTGATAACGTGATAGACAGAAAATTCTTCCTCGGCTTTATTAAAATCCATATCCTCTATCACGCTGCGGAAAGACCTGTGTTCGGCATAGAACTGGCACAGGAGCTAAGTCGTCACGGCTACACTATCAGCCCGGGCACGCTTTACCCTACATTACATCGCATGGAAAAAGAACATTTTCTCAAGAGCTATACGCGTGTAGTCAACGGGAAAATGCGAAAGTACTATGAAGCCACTGATGCAGGAAAACAAGTACTGGAACAATCAAGAAAAAGAATAAAAGAACTCGTCGACGAGGTTTTAGGAGATTGACTGGTAAAACCGGGCAGCCAAAAAATAACAAGGGGACAAGGCTCGCACTTCATCCAAACATTTTCTTTCTGGGTATGGTAAGTTTTCTCACCGATACCAGCAGTGAGATGATTTTTACTCTTATGCCCTTATTCCTGTCCAACGTCTTGGGCGCTACAACAGTGGTCATCGGCTTCGTAGAAGGGCTTGCCGATAGCATAGCCTCACTGGTCAGAATAGCTAGTGGCTGGCTTAGTGACAGACTGGGAAAACGAAAACCTTTAACTGTCATTGGCTACACTCTTTCTGCCATAGCCAAGCCTTTCATGTACCTTGCCTCCACATGGGCAATTGTCCTGGGTGTAAGATTTGCAGACCGACTGGGTAAAGGTATTCGCACTGCACCTCGAGATGCCTTGGTGGCTGATTCCGCTACGCTTGAGAATAGGGGTAAGGCATTCGGGTTCCACCGGGCTATGGACACATCAGGCGCTGTTTGTGGACTGGTTACTGCCGCTATCGTGGTCTTCCTTCTCCAAAAAGGGGCTCTTGAGCTGGCTCGTGGTACCTATCAACTGCTAGTGCTCATCGGCATTATTCCTGCGATATTAGCACTGTTCCTGTTCCTTTTCATCCGTGAAATCAGAAAACAAAACCGGGTACCTGTAGAGGGAACGAACCTGCCATCAAGCCCCAGAATAGACGAAGAAGACAACTCTATCAAGTCCAACACCCGCTTCAAAATATTCCTTGCCATCATCTTCCTGTTTACTCTAGGGAACTCCAGCGATGCTTTCCTTGTCCTCCGCGCCCAAAACCTGGGGAACTCCGTATTTTCTATCCTCCTCATGTTAATTTTGTTCAACATCGTATACGCAGCTATCTCTACTCCAGCCGGTATACTTTCTGACAGACTGGGGAGAAAGCGGCTAATAATCTTAGGATGGCTGGCATATGGCACAACATACCTGGGTTTCGCTCTTAGTAGCAGTTCATGGCAGGTCTGGCTACTGTTTATGCTGTATGGCGTCCACTATGGGCTAGCTGAAGGCGTTGCTCGCGCCTTTGTTGCAGACCTTGTACCGGAAAACAAGAGGGGTACAGCTTACGGGCTCTTTCATACCGTGGTGGGGGCTACTCTTCTACCAGCCAGCGTCATAGCCGGCTGGCTATGGCACACATTTACACCAGCTGCCCCTTTTTATTTTGGGGCATGCCTGGCGCTCCTGGCGACACTCGGGTTAGCCTTATTAGTCCGCGAGTAAATTTACTCCAGCAATATATTGTCAATAAGCCTTGTCTTACCTATCCGAACAGCCAGTGAGGCTAAAGCTGGACCCTCTATCGTAGATAGCTCCTCCAGTGTTTGAGGGTCAGCGATGCTTACATAGTCAATTTGCGCTAGGGGCTCTCTACTGATCAGGAATTCCATCTCCCGGCGAAGAACATCAGCACTTTTCTCACCCCCTGTCCACAAGTCCTTCGCCAACATAAGCGCTTTGAACAGCACAGTTGCTGCTTGGCGTTCCTGAGGACTGAGATAGACATTCCGACTACTCATTGCCAGCCCATCGCTCTCCCGCACAGTAGGCACAACCACTATTTCCAGATTCATATTCAAGTCGGCAACCATCTTCTTTATCACCACTACTTGTTGAGCATCTTTCTGCCCGAAATATGCCTTGGTAGGTTCTACGATATTGAATAATTTATTAACTACCGTTGCCACACCCCGGAAATGTCCAGGGCGGCTACGTCCCTCGAGTCTCTCCGTTACCTTGTCAACAACCACCCAACTGCTGAATCCCTCGGGATACATCTCCTCAGCAGACGGCATAAACACAACATCAGTCCCCTCTTTCTCTAGAAGAGCCAGGTCGCGCGGTATATCTCGCGGGTATCTGTTAAAGTCTTCTGATGGTCCAAATTGTGTAGGATTCACGAAAATACTGACCACCACCACAGAGTTCTCAGTTCTAGCTCGTCTGACCAAAGCTAGATGCCCATCGTGAAGATAGCCCATGGTCGGCACAAAACCCACCGCGCCTCGGCTCTGCCTCCGCAAAGCCTTCATCTCGGCAATAGTCCTGGCTATCTGCATAGCAGCTAAGAGCGCACTAGACCTTCCAGCAACCGCTCATCCATCGCTGGACAATGTTCCATAGTAGGAAAAGCTCCGGACTTGACCTCAGAGATGTAGCTGGCGATAGCAGTCTTGATCTCACCAGCCAGTCTCACATATTGTTTGGCATGTTTGGGCACAAAATCAGAGTAGAGACCTAGGAGGTCACTTATCACCTGAACTTGCCCATCGCAGTCTGGTCCGGCACCAATCCCAATCGTTGGAATGCTTAATTCCTGAGTAATCAATTTGGCAAGTGGTGCTGGCACCAGCTCCAGGACTACAGCAAAAGCACCAGCCTGCTCCAAAGCTCGGGCATCGTTAAGTAGCCTCATCGCCGCCTCAGGTGTTTTCCCTTGCGCCCTGTGCCCACCTAGCTGATGAATAGACTGCGGGGTTAACCCGATATGCCCCATCACAGGAATACCGCACTCAACAATCCGCTTTACTGTCTCCGCCACTGTCACCCCACCCTCAAGCTTTACAGCCTGGGCTCCACCTTCCTGAATAAAGCGTGCCGCATTACGCAAGGCATCAGCCACACTGGTGTGATAGGTCATGAAAGGCATGTCACCTATCACCATAGCTTGTTTGGAGCCTCTGACCACTGCCTTGGTGTGGTGTATCATATCGTCCATGGTGACAGGGATAGTCGACTCATAGCCCAGCAACACCATGCCCAGACTATCACCCACCAAAATTAGCGGCACACCAGCCTCGTCGACAAGCCTGGCAGTAGAATAGTCATAAGCTGTGAGCATCACTATTTTCTCTTTTTTCTGCTTCATCTCCCTGATAGTATTAACGGTGATTCTCATTTTCCCAACCCTCCTTTCATGTCGACTTTCTTTTTATTTACAGCTCACCTGCCACCTCGCAAAATTTTCCTGGCTCGTATACTCCACCCTTTACATCAACAATCCTATTTGTTGAATCTACATATACGAGCCTCGGGGTGAGAGTCGCAGCTTCGACCTCAGTTACCTCGTGATAGGACAAAATAATAACTATGTCTCCCTTTGCCACAAGTCTGGCAGCGGCACCATTAAGGCAAATCACCCCTGATCCCCTCTCCCCTTCAATTACATAAGTATTGAACCTGGCACCATTGTTAACATTCAACACATCTACCCTCTCGTAAGGGAGCAAATCTGCAGCCTCCATCAGGATCTTGTCTATGGTGATACTACCTTCATAGTCAACATTACACCCGGTCACTCTTGCTCGATGGATTTTACTTTTGAGCATTGTTCTCATGTTAATCCTCCGTCTTTCCCAGTAGAGTTTTCATCTCCTTTGCTCTTTGCGAATCGACCCTTCCTTTAGCTAGAGCAATCGGCACAGTTTGCCAGCCAAGTTCCCTATATGTGCTTAGAACAGATGGAGCCTGTTTTTCCAGGGCTTCGAGGTGTCTTTTTATCGTACCCAGATCACCCCGAGCAATCGGTCCTGTAAGACAATTGGGTAAACCGATGTTCTCAATGTTGTTCAATGTACCACGCAGCAGGGGTAGCAATGCTTTAGTCGCTTGCGTTTGGGATACTCCAAAGGTCTGCCACAAATCTGTAGCCAGCTTGACCAGCGTTACCAGATAGTTACAGGCAAAAACAGCCGCCGTATGGTAAAGCACCTTGTCCTGAGCCTTTAGTATCACCCACTCCCCCTCCAGCGTCTCAGCCATTTCCCTGAGCACACTCTGCAAGGGTTCTTCAGCCTCAATGCCGAACATGGAGCCCGGAAGATTCTTTATCGCCTGCTCAATGCCAGCAAAAGTCTGCAGCGGGTGAAATGAACCAGTGCTAGCCCCTGATCGCCGCGCTGCATCAAGGATGTCTGTAGAATGCGCACCGCTGCAATGGACTACATACTGCCCACTGTGCCACTGGACTTCATCAGCCACCTGAGATATGACATCGTCAGGAGTGGTAACAAAAACAAGCTGGGCAACATCTGCCACCTTCTGAGCCCTTTCATAAACTCTGCAGTGATCCACCATCCCGGCCAATCTCTCCGAAGAACTAATACTCCGACTGGACACACCGACCACTCGATAGCCTCGCCGTGAAAGGCTAACAGCCAGCGCTGTTCCTGTGGTGCCAGCACCTATAAAACCCAGCGTCAGTTCTTTGCTGTTCTTCATCACCTACATACCTCCCACCGCTGGGACACCACCCATTGTCTTTGCTTTTTGGACTGCCCGCACTATAGCCTCAGCGACCACTTCCGCTGCAACCGCACCGATTAGGGTAACATCAGCTCTTTTATCCCCGAGAGAAAGTGCAAACATAACATCGCCATCATGCATAGTATGACTGGGCCTTATGCAACGAGCCACACCATCCTGTGCCATCTGGGCTACCTTGTTAACCTGCTCCTTACTCAAGGCAGCATTGGTTGCCACAACACCTAGAGTCGTATTTTCAGCCAGTATCTTGCTTCTTACCAGTTCACCATTTGTCAAAAGCCCGACCGTGCTTATAAAACCTTTACCCCGTTCGTCTCTGGGACCAGCCAAAAGTTTCCCGGTCCACGGGTCAACCACATCACCAACGGGGTTCACTACAACAAGAGCACCAATGACCAGCCCGTTAGCAAGCATTCGACTAGCCGTGCCCAAACCACTTTTAGTAGCGCGCTGTATACCCAGAACCTTTCCCACCGTTGCACCGGTACCAGCACCAACACATCCCTCAGCCACTTCCCCGCTGCTGGCTGCCAAACAAGCCTGGTAACCGTCCTCAGCCCCCGGTCTCTTCCTCGGGTCTCCTACATTCAAATCAAAGATAATAGCCGCTGGTACAATCGGCACTTTACCCACCGATGTCTCGTGCCCACAACCATGTTCCTCCAAAAACCGCATCACGCCACCGGCTGCATCTAGTCCAAAAGCACTGCCACCGCTGAGAAGAATCGCTTGAACCTTCTCCACCAAATTGGTTGGGCGAAGTAAATCGGTCTCTCTGGTGCCGGGCGCCGAACCCCTTACATCAACCCCAGCCACAGCCCCTTCTTCGCACAACACAACAGTACAGCCTGTCACTGCCATCTCATCGGTATAATGTCCCACTTTTATACCAGGTACATCAGTTATCGCATTTAACATCGTACCACCTAAAAATAAGACCTTCTCAGCACTGCCGAGAAGGTCCTTTACAAATCACCTTTATTTCCCGTCTCGGTCATCGCTGATCCAAGCGGTCATGTTATTAAACTACTAAGGTGCTCACCGCCATTAAGGTCGATGGCAATTATATGCTAACATAACGGCAACTATCTGTCAACTGTATGTACTCGCCCAGTAGATTAGTGACACATATATTCTGATTGTTTTTCAGGCTGGGGAGATTCAGACCGAAAATTTATGCCCTGGAAAGGGCATAACCGATGAGCTTATAAGCAAGCTTAGCAGCGAGAAAGGCACAGTGAGCCGGACCCTCTCGCGGACAGAGTTCTACTAGATCAAAACCGATAACGTGCCGTTGCCGGGTAACAAGTTGCAGCAAGCTCAACACCTGATGCCACTGCATGCCACCCGGTTCAGGAGTACTCACAGCAGGCATTATTGACGGATCAAAAACATCAAGGTCTATGGAAATATATACGTTCTGACTCAGACTGGCTACTATCCTTTCAGGGGTTTCCAAGTGTCCCGTCGGTTCTCTGATGTAAAAAGACTTAATGCCACTGTGCTCTAGTAATTGTTTCTCTTCCGAGCTAAAACTCCGCACACCAACCTGCACGATCGGACAATACTCAAACACGCGACGCATCACACAGGCATGCCCATATTTGGTGCCCAGATACTCGTCACGAAGGTCAGCATGTGCGTCTAGCTGTAAGACACAAAGATCAGGAAAATGCTCCTTTAATGCGCGCACAGATCCTAAGCTGATAGAGTGTTCGCCTCCCAACATAACCACAAACTTCCCGTTCGCAACCAACGTTCTTACCACCTGGTACACCCTCTCCACCATACCTTCAGGACTACCTAGCACCGGTTCTATCTCATTAAGGGTATGAATCCCTACTTTGTATATTTCACTATCCAATTCTATATCATACAGTTCCAGATACCGGGACGCCTCGATGATCGCTTTGGGTCCATCACGCGAGCCACCATGCCACTCAGAGGTACTGTCATAAGGCACAGGCACAACTACCACCCTCGCTTGCTCCAGATCGCTGTAAGGGGATAACAAACCAGCAAAGTTCAATGGTAGTGAGGGGAAGCCCTGCATAATGCTCATCGGCTATCCGAATGCGGACGGGATACATCGCCAATTGCTGAAAGCTCTGCCCTATCCCACTCTCTGTTAAGCACACGCGTAGAGAACTTAATCAACTTAAACTGCTCGCGGAAGAATTCTACAGCTGAATCAGTGTCAAAGTCCTTGCAAGAGAAAACATCTATATTTACATAGGATCGCTCGGCAAAGGTATGAATGCTGATATGACTCTCAGCGATAAACACAAAGCCGGATACCCCCCAGTCTTCAGGCTTGGGACCCTTATATGTAAGAACAAGTGGCTGTGAGATCTTGGTCATCCCGATCCTGGCAGGATAAGTATCAAGCAGTTCGTATATAAATCGTTCGTCCTGCATAAGTTTCGGGTCGCTACCATAACCATCAATGATTAGGTGCATGTTCCCTCCTCAAGTAGAACTCTGCGCAACTCAAACAGAGCCGATATAACCGCTCTTTGCCTCGCCTGAAAACGATTCCCGATCGATCTCCTCTGAAAACTTTGCCTATTTCGCCCGTTATCAAACCCGATAAAAATAACGCCAGTGGTCCTCCCTTGTGCTTCCTCTGTCCCTTTGACACCAACAAGGCTAAAGCCGATAGATGCCCCCATCATATTCCTGGCTGATGTTGCCATCGCCTCAGCTACCTCCGGACTGGCAGTGCCATGTCGGGCAACAAGCTTGGCGGCAACCCCAAAAGCCCCCATCGTCTCCTCAGTAGAGGCAACAACTCCTCCCTTAAAATAGCTTGAACAGTCTGGGGCATTTGTTATTACATTGGCAAGCGAACCACCAGTGTACAATTCCATAGTGGCAATAGTCAACCCCCTAGCAACTAACAATGAGCCTACAACGTTCTCAAGGGTATCGGAATCGATCCCCCAGATATAGTTTTCCAGCATACCTCTGATGTCGGCTTCCCTCTGGTCGATAAGCTTCCGCGCCTCACTCTCACTTGCCGCCTTTGCCGTGATACGCAAATAAATGCCATCCCTTTTAGCATAAGTCGCTAGCGTAGGGTTCGTCATCGAAAGAAACTTGCTCACCTTCTCATCCACTTCCGCTTCCGTCAAACCAAAGGTTTTAATCGTTCTGGAAACTATAACATGACCACCAACTATTTGTTGTAGTCTGGGAAATACTTCTCTCGTCCACATGAGTTGCATCTCGCCAGGCGGTCCCGGCATGGTGATTACTACTCGATTGTCCCTTTCTATCCACCAGCCAGGAGCTGTACCTCGTGGGTTCGAAATCACTTTAGCTGACGGGATTACTGCTGCCTGCTTAATATTACTTTGTGGCATTTCCATCCCATAGCGCCTGAATAGTTCCTCAAAACGCTTCACCAAGCTGGTGTCAATAGTAAGTTCTTCACCAAGAAACTCTGCAATAGCCTCGCGAGTGATATCGTCCTGAGTAGGTCCCAGACCACCGGTAATTATGATAATGTCAGAGCGCTGCCAAGCTAATCTCAGGGTGTCTATGATTCTCTTCTGGTTGTCTCCAACTGTAGATATAAAATGCAGATCAAGTCCGAGTAACGGCAACTCACTTGCCAGATAGGCGGAGTTTGTATCGGTTATCTCCCCCAGGAGTAATTCAGTACCAACAGTGATTATCTCAGCTTTCATCTCTTGTGCTTAATCAAGCTATCAACATCTTACCGCAGAGATGCCGAGATATTTCTCTACAAGCGCCATAGCACAATATTTACCGCACATGCTACAGGCTGGTCCGCTACTCTGGTACTTCCCGTGGACTGATCTGACCCTCTCAGAGTCGAGAGCCAGCTTTGCCTGCGACTCCCAGTCAAGGTTCTTCCTTGCACTGGACATCTTCCTATCCCACTCGGCAGCACCTTTGACTCCACGGACAATATCAGCAGCATGAGCAGCAATCCTCGAGGCTATCACCCCAACCCTCACATCCTCACTATCAGGCAATGAAAGGTGCTCCGCTGGGGTAACATAGCAAAGAAAATCAGCACCCGCGGCTGCAGCTATAGCACCGCCGATAGCAGCAGCAATGTGGTCGTATCCAGCAGCAATATCTGTCACCAGGGGACCTAAAACATAGAATGGAGCATCTCGACAAAGGCTCTTCTGCAACTGCACATTGGTGATAATCTGGTTTAGTGGCAAGTGACCGGGGCCCTCCACCATGACCTGGACTCCAGCTTCTCTGGCGTGCTCCACCAGCTCTCCCAGAACAATAAGTTCCTCGATCTGAGGTCGGTCAGTGGCATCAGCTATACTGCCAGGACGCATACCATCACCAAGGCTCAAAGTCACATCATACTCCCTCGCTATGCCGAGCAAGCGGTCAAAGTATTCATATAGCGGGTTCTCACGGTCATTATGCAACATCCACCCGATGAGAAATGCCCCCCCTCGAGAAACCACGTCAGTTAACCTCTTCTGGCGCTTTAATCGTTCAATAGTAGCCAGGGTAACACCACAGTGGACAGTCATGAAATCCACACCGTCCTTCGCCTGTTGCTCAATAGCAGCAAAGATATCATCCGCAGCCATATTCACTATAGCACCACGCTTCTCGATAGCTTCAATGCCAGCCTGATATATAGGCACAGTACCCACCGGTAAATGGCTAGCCTGGATAATAGCCCTGCGGATAGCCTGTATATCACCTCCTGTGCTCAGGTCCATAACTGTATCGGCTCCGAACCGTATAGCTACACGTAACTTCTCCAGCTCACTCTCTATTGTTCCAAAATCGGAAGAAGTACCAATATTAGCATTGACTTTAACGCGTAATCCCTGCCCTATCCCGCAAGGAACAATATTGTGATGATTTATATTTGCCGGGATAACGATTCTGCCCTCAGCCACCGCTTTGAGGACAAACTCCCCATTCACGCCCTCAACGTTTGCCACGTGCTTCTGCTGAGGAGATAATATACCCTGCCTTGCTAACTCTAACTGGGTCACTTTTCTCCTAACTTACAAAACTATGCCTAAATATACCATACAACTACACTCATAAACAAGGACACGTGTCTGCCAATAGACATAGCACATCTTGCTGCAATTAAAACAAAGCAGTGCCGAATTACATCAAACCATCTGGAGATAAAATAGAAGCACCTTTTTAGAGGCGCTTAAGAGTAAGGTCCCGCTGTACAAAGCGGGAGACGGGACTCGAACCCGCGACAACCTGCTTGGAAGGCAGGAACTCTACCACCTGAGTTACTCCCGCACACCGCACTCATTTTAGCTATAGCTGGCGACCTTTGTCAAAGCATTCTTAACACTCCCGCCAGTTGGCAAGAGTTGTTGCCCATAAGAAAAGCTTGCTACAATAATAGGCAATTTGTCCCACAAATAGTATCTGATGATTGCCATCGAGACCAGAGGACTTACCAAAACATTTGGAGATATAACTGCCGTAAACGATGTCAGCCTTCAAATCTACGATAATGAGTGCTTTGGACTCCTTGGACCCAATGGCGCCGGAAAAACCTCGCTTGTGAGAATGATAACCGCTGTCTCACCACCGACCAGCGGTGACATATACATACTCGGCAAAGACCTGAAATCACACTCTCGAGAGGTCAAAGCCTCATTCGGAGTAATCCCGCAGATAGACAATCTTGACCCGGACCTTACAGTAATCCAGAATCTGCTAACCTTTGCACGCTATTTTGATATTCCAAAGAAAGAGGCTTTAAAACGCAGCAGTGACGTCCTGAGTCTGCTTCAACTTGACGATAGAAGCAACAGCCCTATAAGAGAACTCTCGGGGGGAATGCGCCGCAGGCTCCTTATAGCCCGGGGGCTGATTAACTCCCCCAGAATCCTAGTCCTCGATGAGCCCACGATAGGTCTTGACCCTCAGGCAAAGCGATTGGTCTGGGATAAGTTAAATGAACTAAAGGCACAGGGGGTCACACAGCTACTTTGCACACAGAACATGGAGGAGGCAGATTTTCTTTGCGACCGCGTAGCCATAATGCACCAGGGAAAGATTATAGAGAATGACACTCCCAAAAACCTCGTCTCTAAATATATAGGCGACAATGTCTGGGAGGTGAAACTTGACCCCCAAGAGAAAAATAGAGTCATTCAAATATTCAAGGAGAAAAGACTGGATTTTGAGATAGCCGGCAACAGCGTCCACTTCTTCCGAGAGGAAGGTACCAAATTAATAGGCAAGCTAATAGCGCCACACAAACTTAGAAGCAGACCACCGACACTCGAAGATGTTTTCTTCAAACTCACAGGGAGGTCTTTAACTGAATGAGATTTTGCTCACGCCGTTTTATCAGAGTATGGCAACGCAACCGGGACGTGTTTCTCCGGCTGTGGCATGCCGAGACCCCGGCATTTGTGGCAGAACCAGTGATAATCCTGCTCGCTATGGGGTTGGGGCTGGGTGCTTATGTTGGACTGGTTGACGGGCAGAAGTACATCGAGTTCATCGCTCCGGGGCTCATAGCGGGATATGCCATGTTTAGCGCCAACTTCGAATGCACATATGGCAGCTTTGTGCGCTTGGAGCACCAAAGGACATTCGATGCCATCATAGCCACACCTCTGGATATAGAAGATGTCGCCGCCGGCGAGATCTTTTGGGGGGCGACCCGGGCTGCGCTCACCGGCATTGCCATGCTGGTTATAGCCGCGGTCTTCGGTCTGGTATACTCGCCCTATGCACTTCTGATACCGCTCGTCTGTTTTCTCGAGGGGCTCATGTTCGCCTCCATCGCCCTGTTCTTCACCTCCATCGTTCCCTCTATCTACAGCTTCAATTACTACTTCAGTCTGTTCATAACCCCCATGTTCTTTTTCAGCGGAGTGTTCTTCCCTCTGTCCTCCTTCCCCGACTTGGTGCAAAAACTGAGCTGGGTGGTGCCGCTTACCCCCGCAGTCCACCTTACCAGAGCGCTGGTCAGCGGAGACCTTCACCCCAGCCTCATACTATCGCTAATCATCATCCTCGCCTTCACCATCCCCTTCTTCCTCGCCTCCATGATCACAATGCGGCGAAGGCTCGTAGTCTAACTCCAATTTGGAAACGGGACAACTGGTTGACTTTCTGAATTTGGTGGCAATCTAAGTGAGCAAGTACACAGCACAAGTAACTGCACTAAATCACCAGAGCATATGTGCCCCCTTGCCTCATACCCCCATCCCCAATCTCACAATTTGCGGGCTGTCTCTGCTCCCTGCTCCACTGCTGTCAGTATCTTGCCCGGCTTGCCCGCATCTCCAATAACATATACCTCAGGGATGATGTCCTTTGATGCGTTTGCAAGCTGGTTGACGGGTTCAGCCCCGGTAGCCAGTACCACAGTGTCCACCGGCGAAAGAACCCGCTCTACCTGCTCTGACCTGACCTTGACGCCCTCATCAGTTATCTCTTCCACCGTCGTTGAGGTGAGAATCTTTATCCCCTTTGCCGCCATCCGCCGGCGCAGAAAGTAGCGGGCTGCAGGTCCTATATCACGGGCAGTATGACGCAGCATCTCCACAATCGTTACCTCTTTGCCCTGCTGGGCAAGGTAGTCTGCAGTCTCACAGCCCACCAGCCCACCACCCACCACCACTACCTTCTGTCCCACTTTAGCACCTTTGAGGACATCAGAGGCAGTAACGACGTTCTTACGGTCAACGCCGGCGATGTTGGGAATGAGTGGCTTCGAGCCAGTAGCCACTATGAGGACATCCGGCGATACCTTTTTTACTTTGCCTGGGGTGAGCTCCTCATCCAAGTGTATTTCAACCCCGAGCTCCTCTATAGCTTTAACTCGCGACCGGATTACCTCTTTGTATATCTCCTTCGTGGGTGGTATGACAGCGATATTCACCTGCCCGCCCAGCGCCTTCTCTTTTTCATAAAGAGTCACCTTATGCCCCCACAGTGCTGCCGTCCTCGCTGCCTCAAGCCCGGCGGGGCCACCGCCGGCAATAACCACCTTCTTTTGCCTCGGGGCACGCGGTGCAGCATATTCAGCCTCCCTACCCAGCGCCGGGTTCTGGACACAGGTGATTGATGGTCTACCCCAGTAGGCAATACCTTCAATGCAGCCCTCATTACAGGAAAGACACCTGACGATGTCATCAACCCTCCCCGTAGCCACTTTGTTAGGCCACTCGGGGTCTGCCAGCGATTGCCTGCCGATGGCTACCATGTCAGCCCTGCCGGAGCGTATTATGTCCGCGGCGACGTCTGGGTCATGGATGCGCCCCACTGCTATGACAGGTACCGGTAAAGCCTTCTTGAATGCCGCTGCTGCTTCAGCGTTGAACCCCGGCTCCATATCCGGAGGGGCGCTGGTAAAGGCGCTCGATTCCATCACGCCGATGGAAACATGGAGAACATTAACCCCCTCCCGCACCAACCTCTTAGCCATTTCGATGCTTTCAGGTAACGTCCTGCCATCAGGTACTCGCTCCTCGCTGCTTATGCGGAAAGAGATGGGGAAATCAAAACCCAGCAGTTGCCTGATCCTGCGGACTATTTCCACAGGGAAGCGGATGAACCCCTCAAATCCTCCCCCATATTCATCTGTCCGTTTATTGGCGTAGGCCGACATGAACTGCGAGATGAGATAGCCATGTGCGCCATGCAGTTCCACCATATCAAAGCCGGCTTCCTTGGCGCGTCTGGCACCCTGGGCAAATGCCTCCACCACTTTTTCAATTTCTTCGACTGTGAGTTCCCTGGTCGGCTGTCGCCATATGGGATCAGGTACAGGCGAAGGTCCTACAGGCTGGCGCCCGCCGATGACAGCAGGTGATGTCACCCTGCCAGGATGGTATAGCTGTAAGCCCACTTTAGCACCGACATTATGCACCCGCTCCACCAGTCGCCTGAGACCGGGGATGAAACGGTCATCGTATACGCTCAACTGATGGGTGCTCCCCTTCCCTTCCACGCCATCTACCGCAGTCACCTCCAGGATAATCAGCCCGAAGCCACCTCTGGCTCTGGTCTCATGGTACTGAATCAGGCGCTCGGAGACAGTGCCGTCTTCGTTGGCAAAGCCTGTGCCCATTGGTGGCACCACGAGCCTGTTCTTAAGCCACATGCCCCCTATTTCTATCGGCTGGAACAATACAGAATACCGTTCGTCCATGTCAAACACCTCCTGTTAACCACCGGAGTCTCACCGGTAGCAGACTGGATTATTGTACTATTTTTTCGAAGAGGATGTTGACTCAAGAGGACAGTAATAGAACCGAATGTACAATGTATCTGGATTGAGAGTGAGCTCTGCTGGTAATTCGGGGTATGAAAAATGGCTGCCGAGCCAGGATTCGAACCTGGGCTAAGGGATCCAAAGTCCCCTGTGCTACCGCTACACAACTCGGCAGCGATAAAGCTGGTGCCGAAGGTCGGATTCGAACCGACACGAGGGTCGCCCCTCAACAGTTTTTGAGACTGCCGCGTCTACCATTCCGCCACTTCGGCAAAAACAAAGTACCTCTGCTCAAAACACTGAAATTCTACCATTGTCACCTGCCCCAAGCAAAAGAGGTTATTCCTAACGCCCTGAAACTCTCTGTCCAGTCCCTGCTCCCCGATTGCACCTAGGTCCCCGAGCAAAGAGAACAACGGACAGAAATTCACCCCTGCCCCTACCAATCAGCAAGCACTACATCTTAAAATACGAATCATTGACCAGGGGTTGCCCCTTCCGCTTTTTCAGCGTTTCCCGGTAAACTTTCTCCCTATCAGCAGTAAGCTCCTGCATAGACTCGGGAACCCCTGCTAGCTTCTCCTTCAATATCTTTCTACTCCGTACTCCGGGTTGGGAGGCGAAAAGGAACGCTACAGCTAATCCCATCGCTACCCCAAGCAAAAACCCACCAGAAAAACCGGATATTGAGCCTTTGGTATCCATCTCTACACCCCTTGCGTTATATTTACACGAATCACCTGGGCCGCAAGCAAACTCTCCCATAACTCCTAATCAGTATTATAGCAATAAACACCCTACCTTCGCTGGCTAAGACTTGCCTCTTTTGCAAGTTTGTCAATTGACATATACCGATAATCGGTGGATAATTGTATTATAAACACAAAGGGGGTGGATGATGGACGAGCGGGAAAGTCGCTATTACCATAGCCTCTTCGAGATAGCCGCTACTCTAAATTCAATGCGCACGCCTGATGAAATACTCCAAGGCATTGTCCAGAGCGTCACTGAAGCCCTTGAAGCTAAGGGGTGTGCATTGATGCTACTCAGCCCTGACAGGAGCCTTCTGCTCCATGCCGCAGCATACGGGTTAAGCAATCGATACATACGCAAGGGACCGGTCTCTGCTGACAAGAGTATCTCAAAGGCATTACAGGGCGAGCCTGTAGCTGTACTGAATGCTGTTGAAGACGAGAGAATCCAGTACCAAAAGCAGGCTAGAGAAGAAGGCATCGCTTCTATACTCAGTGTCCCGATGTTGCTCAGAGGAGAGGTAATCGGAGTTATACGTGTTTACACCGCTAAACCGAGACACTTCACCGAGGCTGACATTTACTTCGTGGGGGCCATCGCTAATCTTGGCGCTATAGCATTAGAAAACGCCAGGTTATACGAGGCTGTGAAGAAGGACTATGAAACACTGAGGCTGGAGCTGTTAGAATGGACAGCGGCTCTTGGCTATGAATGGATGGCAGAGAAACCCGTTACACCTGTTCAAGATTAGACACTGAAGAGTCCCTAAACAGATACCTGACAACAGTGCGTCATAAGCAACCGAACTAAAGGTCAAAAAGGAGGTAGGGGAGAGGTAGCAATGTTTAGAGTTATTATTGAAAGGCACTGCCACCCGGACAAGATCGCTGAATTAGAGCGTCTTCTGGTCGACCTTAGAGCTAAAGCGACACGCCAACCAGGTTATATTTCCGGGGAAACGCTACAGGCTGTGGATGACCCAACATTCTGGCTGGTTATCAGCACCTGGACAGACCTGGAACACTGGAAGAAATGGGAAACCAGCCCGCCGCGTCAAGAGGACACCAAAAAGGTAGCTCCACTGCTCACTGCACCGGAAAAAGTGTCAATTTTTAAATTTAGCAGGCGTGGAACTTCTGCTTCATCACACACAATCGATAGATAACTAAAAATTGGTAATCAGCCCCGCCCGACCCAGTCCTGCTGCAAAACAAACATCAGTGGAACAAAAAGTGCCGAGGCCCAGAATCGAACTGGGGACACACGGATTTTCAGTCCGTTGCTCTACCGACTGAGCTACCTCGGCGCATAGCCATTGTAAATTCTACTGACACAGAGTGTCAAGCTGTCCATCATTAGCGTTCAGCCTCACTGCCAGGTCTGGTCAGAGGTATACCAGCAGCACATAGCGGACAATCAGACGGCGTATACGTTGGGGTCACTGTCCTGAGACAGTTAAAAAGGGGGACACCGAATTGCTTATCCTGCTCCGCTCTGTTAACCAGCACCGCAACCCCAATAACAATTCCTCCCAGTCTGGCAACAGCCTCCATAACTTCAGAAATAGAACTCCCTGTAGTCAGCACGTCATCGACAACCAGGACTCTTTCGCCACTTTCAAGAGTGAAACCGCGCCGGAAGACCCTTTTCCCACCCTCTTTTTCAGCAAAAATACTCCTAACTCCGAGCTGTCTCGCCACCTCAAAAGCTATGATAATGCCACCTGTAGTAGGTCCAGCCACAACCTGAACCTCACTCCTCCTATAATGATCCGCTATGAACCCACAGAGCCTCTCTGTATAATGCGGGTGTTGTAAAACACGGAATTTTTCCCAATACACCGGTGAATGTAATCCGGAAGTCAATAGAAAGTGCCCCTCCAATATCGCTCCAGCAGCTTTAAAAATTGCCATTACTTCCTCAGACATAATGCCTCCCCGATAAACAAAGAGATAACAAGGTTTTTCTCAGCACGCAGATCAGCGTGCTCAATAAGCCTCCATTTTTTAGGAGGCCAGTATGTGATCCATGCCTTGCCAACTATATAATCACGGCTTACTGTCCAGCCTCTACGAGAGTCATAACTATTATTACGATTATCACCGAGCACAAAATATTCCCCCTCAGGAATCTTTGTGGGGAACAAAATATCCTGAGTTCGTCCTGCATAAGGCTCATCCAAACGGATACCATTGATAAATACAGCGCCGTCCTTTATCTCCACAGTATCACCAGGTAGCCCTATAATACGCTTGATGTAAGGACGTCCGACATTCCAGGGGGGGCGAAAAACGATTATGTCACCCCGCTGAGGTTGGTGCAAATGATAACTCACCTTATCGACCAAGATGTATTCACCCTCCTCAATCGTAGGCCACATTGAAGAGTGCTCGACCACAAACGGTTCTATCAAAGCCCTGAAGAGGAAAAAAATAGCTAGACCAATTACTATGGGGACAATAATGTCTTTTACAATTTCTGCCCTTGTCATCGTAACCAGCCGGTTTCACAATAACTGCGTGTGTTATTATAAATCAATACCCCGTCTTTAGGCTATTTGCTGGCAGATAAACCCTAAGGTCTCTATCTCCGTTGTCGTAATAAACAAGCCCAAAAAGGTAGCCAGTCAGACAAACCTTTGTGGTATTATGAATGAGGAAGGAGGCTAAATAAATGAAAAGGTTGTGGGTATTATTCTTCTGTTGCGCATTGGCAGCCATGCTAATCGAAGGTACAGGTTGCGCAAAGTCGGTAACTGATAGTAGTTCAATCCCCCCACTCTCTGCATACCTTGAAGCTCCAGAGGTCAGCATTCTCTATGGTCAACAGCAGGTTGGCATCTGGGTAACCGGCGAGGGCAAGGTAACGGCAACACCTGACATCGCTGTGATAACTCTCGGGGTAGAAGCAGAAGCCAAAAGCGTAACACAGGCACAAAAAAGTGCAACCCAAACAATGGATAACATTGTGAAAATATTGAAGGCTCAGGGGGTAGCAGACAAAGACATACAAACACAAAGGTTTAGCATACAACCCGTGCGAAGATGGATTGAAAAGGAGAACAGAGAGGAGATCATTGCCTACCGTGTTACAAACATCGTTACTGCCAAGATACGCCAGATAGATAAGACCGGTAGCATAATCGATGCCGTAGCAGAAGCAGGTGGTGACCTTACACGCATCAACAACATTAGTTTCACCGTGGATGACCCAACGCAGCTTTACAGCCAGGCAAGAGAAAAGGCGCTCCGCGATGCTATGAACAAAGCCCAGCAGATTGCTCAAGTCACCAACACAAAACTGGGCAAGCCAATATACATATCAGAAGGAATATCGTATGTACCGCCGGTGGTAAGAGATTACGCGCTAAAAGCTGCCGAAGCTGCGCCATCTACACCTATCAGTCCAGGCGAGCTTGAATTCCACGTCACCGTTCAGATGGTATATAAGATAGATTAAAGATAATGGAGATATCACAGCTTAAAACCATGACATTTCCTCATACGAACATAGCACTGCAATTCAGCCACTTGACAAAGATCAAAAGCTGCCGTAAAATTTTGCCCACAACTAAATAGGCATAAAGGCTACGAACAGGACTAGTATGCCTTACAAGCGTAGCCACAGAGAGTCAGAAGAGGTGAGAGCTGACGCTGACGCCAAGGCAGAATGGACCTGGGAGCCGCAAACCGAAAGGGATATATAGTTGCAGCCTGAGTAGGCTTTGACGCAAAGGGTAGCGTTATCTGACCCAGGGTACTGTCTAAGAACAAGCAGTGCCTAAGAAAGAGATGGTCAGCAGTGACCAAAAAGGGTGGCACCGCGAAGGTTTGAGCCTCTCGCCCCTTAGGCGAGAGGCTCAATTTTTAAGGAGGGGGATATGTTTTGAATGAGAGCCAGCACAAACGTGAACAAAATAAAACCCAACTTCTAGACAAAAGCCAAAGAGCAATGAATATCAACATAAGGAGGAGCTGATGAAAAGAAAGGAAATCAAGATCATCCTGACCGAAAAAGAAATGCCGACCTCATGGTACAATGTACTTGCTGACCTACCCAAGCCGCTACCACCGATCTTACATCCTGCAACCAAAGAGCCAACCATTCTCCCCCCACCCCTATTTCCATCCGGTGTTAGGGAACAGGAATTCAGCAATGAACGCTACATCGAAATCCCTGAAGAGGTACAAGACATCTACAAACTGTGGAGACCGACACCTTTGATCCGAGCATACCGTCTCGAGAAAGCATTGGATACACCTGCCAAGATATTCTACAAGTATGAAGGGGTGAGCCCGGCAGGAAGCCACAAACTTAACACTGCTGTAGCTCAAGCCTACTACGCTAAGAAAGACGGTATCAAGCGCTTCACCACAGAAACAGGCGCCGGACAATGGGGCAGTGCTCTGTCGCTTGGCTGTGCCTTTTTCGGGCTGGAATGCAAAGTCTACATGGTAAAAGTTAGCTATTACCAGAAGCCTTACCGTCGCATCCTGATGGAAACATGGGGAGCACAATGTGTGCCCAGTCCCAGCCCGGATACCGAAATAGGACGCAAAATACTAGCCGAAGACCCCAATTCACCAGGGAGCCTGGGAATCGCCATCAGCGAGGCTATAGAAGATGCTTTCAAGCGCGATGATACTTATTATTCAATAGGCAGCGTCATCAACTCAGTGTTGCTACACCAGACAATTATCGGGCAGGAAGCTAAGAAACAAATGGAAAAGGCAGGCTTCTACCCCGATATCATAGTTGGCTGCATCGGCGGTGGCAGCAACTTCGCTGGAATGTTTCTGCCTTTCGTGAAGGACAAGCTTGAAGGCAAGAGACCAAATTTGCGTATCATAAATGTAGAACCAACCGCTTGCCCGAGTGTAACTAAAGGACTTTACACCTGGGACTACGGTGATGTCGCGGGGCTGGCACCAATAATCAAGATGTATACATTGGGACACACATTCATGCCACCAGGAATTCATGCCGGCGGTCTCCGCTATCATGGCATGGCACCGATAATCTGCCATCTTCACCGCCTCGGGTTCGTCGAAGCAAAAGCAGTACCTCAAGTGGCAACTTTTGAGGCTGGAGTGCGATTTGCTCGTGCTGAGGGCGTAGTGCCAGCACCTGAACCAAACCACGCCATCAGAGTTGCTATAGACGAAGCACTAGCCTGCCGTGAATCAGGCGCAAGTAAGACCATCCTCATCGCCCTGAGCGGACATGGTCATTTCGATCTTGCTGCCTATGATGAATACCTAACTGGCAAACTTCAAGACTATGTTTACCCTGAAGAAAAAGTTAAAGAGGCGCTGGCACACCTGCCAAAAGTAGACTACGTAGAAACATAGGGCGCTATGGATTACTAAAAGATGAGTAGAAAGCTCACGGTTCACCAGTTCTAGCGATAATAGCATTCGGCGCTTGACAAATGAAGTAAAATCGTGCTATACTGTTAATAATCCCGAGTAGCTAGGCTTAGAACCAGCAGGGGGCAACTAGCATAGCCTCTATGTTCTGAAGCCAAGGACGTAGAGGTGAATGTTAGAGGGATTGCAAGGAAGCGGTGCTGGGGACAAGTGAGGTTACTCGGGATCCCCTTTTAGATCTGCTAGCCAGCTTTTTCAGCCTGTCGAATATTTCCACTTTTCGACAATTTAAGAGTCTCTTCACTTTATCGCTATAACACTGATACCGGTAACTGACTGGACAATCACGATAGTGGCAAAACAGCTATCGTCATCGCAGGAAATGTGTTAAAATGTTTCCCTGATGATATTTTTCTGATAGAAATTCTCCATACTGGATCTGAGATGGAAGAACGTATAACCGAGCTGAATAGATTGAAGAAGGAATCCGCAGCTAGTGATGCTGAGCGTATCGAAGCTCAACACAAACGGGGCAAACTCACAGCCAGAGAACGAATCAACCTGCTTTTTGATCCTGGCACTTTTGAAGAACTTGACACCTTCGTAGTCCACAGATGCACTGAATTTGGACTTCAGGAACAAAAACCGCTAGGCGACTCTGTAGTGACCGGATATGGTCGAGTTGACGGTCACACTGTTTTTGCATTTGCACAAGACTTCACCGTATTTGGCGGGTCGCTATCCAAGGTAGCCTCAGAGAAAATTTGTAAAATTATGGATCTAGCCGCCAAAACAGGTGCCCCGGTCATCGGCATACTTGATTCTGGAGGCGCTCGCATTCAAGAAGGGATAGACAGCCTTGTCGGCTACGGTGACATTTTTATGCGCAATACCATCTATTCAGGCGTCATACCACAAATATCTGTAATTGCAGGACCCTGTGCCGGAGGAGCTGTATACTCACCTGCAATAACTGATTTCATCTTCATGGTAAAAGGCATAGGGCAAATGTACATCACCGGACCAGCGGTCATCAAGGCAGTCACCGGAGAGGAAATCACCTTGGAAGAACTCGGTGGAGCTGCAGTCCACGCCACTAAAAGTGGCAACTGTCACTTTGTCGCTGATAACGAGCAACAATGCTTTCAGATGGTACGCCGCCTCCTTGGTTTCCTCCCTCAAAATAACCTGGAGGAACCGCCGTTCCTCGACACCGGCGATGACCCAAACCGCATAGACCAGAGCTTGTCATACATCGTGCCCGACGATCCCAATAAGACATATGATATGAAGCAGGTGATATATAAAATCATTGACAATGGAGATTTTATGGAAGTGCAGGAGCAATTTGCCCCTAATTTGATAGTCGGCTTCGCCAGAATGGGGGGACGCACTGTGGGTATCGTGGCTCAACAACCTTTGGTCTATGCCGGTGTGATTGATGTTGACGCTTCAGACAAAGGTGCCAGATTTGTCCGCTTTTGTGACTGCTTTAATATCCCATTGGTCACCTTGGTCGACGTTCCTGGTTATATGCCAGGCGTGGACCAAGAACATCGTGGCATCATAAGACATGGCGCTAAGTTTCTCTATGCCTATGCTGAAGCCACCGTGCCTAAGATCAGTGTGATAATCCGTAAAGCATATGGCGGTGCTTTCATCGTTATGAGCAGCAAAAGTCTGCGTGGTGACATCAATTATGCCTGGCCATCGGCTGAAACCGCTGTCATGGGACCAGATGGAGCGGTAAACATCATATTCAAAGATACCCTAGAAAAAGCTCAAAACCCCGAAGAGATACGGCAGAAGTTAATTTCTGAGTACCGTGACAAGTTTGCCAATCCTTATGTTGCGGCAAGCAGAGGCTACATCGACGATGTCATCGACCCAAGAACGACGCGCCCGAAGATAATAAAAGCTTTAGAAATGCTCCACAATAAAGCTGACACAAACCCTCCTAAAAAGCACGGGAACATACCGCTTTAACGCATGATAGAAATGGATAGGCTAGCTGCCATAGTCGGCGCCGTTATCACATACATCGAACAGGAAGAGCAGACCAAAGCTGCTATGCCCAAGGTCATGCCCCAGCCCAGTCTTAGCCCCTGGCGCTTATTGCGGCTGCAAGAAGTTATGCGAGCTAGGACGAGCTGGCATCTCCGAAGGAACAAACGCTAGTGTTTATACAAAAGGAGACAACAATTAATGAGCCCACTAAAAAAAACAATAGATAAGAACCCTCTGAAAATCACTGACCTTACATTTCGCGATGGGCACCAATCGTTGTTTGCTACCAGAGTCCGCACCGACGATTTAGCCACTATCGCACCTGAAATGGACAGGGTTGGATTCTGGTCCATGGAGGTCTGGGGTGGCGCTACTTTCGATGTCATGACCCGCTTTTTGAACGAGGACCCCTGGGAGCGAATTAGAATCCTCAAAAAACTAATGCCCAATACCAGGTTGCAAATGTTGCTGCGTGGACAAAACCTTGTTGGCTATCGCAACTATGCTGATGACGTGGTTGTGGCTTTTGTCCACCACGCCGCTGATTGCGGCATCGATGTTTTCCGCGTCTTCGATGCACTTAACGACGAGCGCAACTTCGAAACTGCTTTCAAAGCCATAAAAGATAAGAGGAAACACATTCAGGGAACCCTGTGTTATTCACTTACAGACGCAAAACTGGGAGGTCCAGTCTACAACATCGATTACTACGTCAAGAAAGCCTTAATCATTCAGGAAATGGGGGCTGATAGCCTTTGCATTAAGGATATGGCAGGGCTTATTGCTCCAGACGACGCCTACGAACTCATTAAAGCACTGAAACAGGCTTTAAAAATCCCGGTCGATCTTCATAGCCATTTCACCAGTGGTATGGCCTTTATGAGCTACTTGAAAGCTATAGAAGCTGGAGTTGATTTCATAGATACCTGCGTTGCACCCTGGGCACTGCGCACTGCTCATCCAGCGATTGAGCCCATAGTCGTGGCTTTACGTGACACTCCCAGAGATACCGGGCTTGACTTACAACAACTCCTCAAATTGGGTGAGTACTTTGAGTCCATCACACCTAAGTATAGGGACTTTCTGGACAGCACCAAGGTGTCTGTCATTGACACCGGAGTCCTGTGGCACCAGATCCCTGGTGGCATGTTCAGTAATATGATAGCCCAACTAAAAGAAGCCAACGCTCTCGACCGGTTACCTGAAGTCTACGCTGAACTCCCGAGGACAAGAAAGGAACTCGGCTATCCTCCACTGGTTACACCTACCAGTCAGATAGTAGGTGTTCAAGCAGTGATGAATGTCCTGTTTGGCAGATACAAGATGATAGCCAAAGAGACAAAAGACTATGTCTATGGCTTATATGGTAAACCGCCAGCACCGATAGACCCGGAGGTACAGGCAATAGTGCTTAAAGGTTACGAAAAAGGGGACAAGCCTATCACCTGCCGTCCAGCAGATATACTTGAACCGGAACTAGAAAAAGCAAAGGAAGCAACCAAAGGCATTGCCAAGGATATAGGCGATGTGTTGACCTATGCGCTTTACCCCAACACAGGTCTGCGCTTTCTTAAATGGAAGTACGGTCTGGAAACACCACCACCGGAAACAAAGCCCAAGACACTCGAAGATATAAAACGCGAAGATGAATTGATCGCCAAAGCCAAAGCCGGACTACTAACCGAGAAAACAGAAACCAAGGCTCCGATGAAAGGTCCTTTCGTGCGGACATTCAACGTCTTTATCGGTGATGCATACTACAAAGTCGAGGTTGAACCCGCTGAAACTCCATCTAGGATGCCACCTGCACCACACCCAGTACAACCAGTGCCACCTACCGCGCAACCAGTAGCCCCCATAGCGGTCACGCCCGCAGAGAAAAAGGAGGAACCTTCAAAAGCAACTCTGGCACCCGGCGAGACCCCAGTGCTAGCGCCTATCCCCGGGACAATTATCCGCTATTTGGTAAAGGAGGGAGACGACGTCCAGACAGGTACCCCCATTGTTATCCTCGAAGCAATGAAGATGGAAAATGAAATTCTTTCTCCAGTTACAGGGAAGGTGAAATCAGTCAATTTCAAATCTGGCGACAAGGTCAGCAGCGGCGCGGTACTTGCTACTATCATACAAGCATAAAAATGGGAAGAACCATCAGCGAAAAAATCCTCAGCGAAAAGTCAGGCACTGATGCCCGAGCTGGAGACATAGTTATAGCGCCTGTGGACTGGGTATTCGTCCAAGACACTACTGGACCGCTGACCGTGAGACAGTTTAGAGAAAGCAAACATGCCAGTCTCGCTAAACCCCAACGAACCATTATTTTCCTCGACCACGCCGTACCTAGCCCCAATCGTCAATTATCAAACGACCACCAGTTATTACGCCAATTCGCCCAAGAAAATAGCTGCCGCATCTTCGAAGGCGGACATGGGATCTGTCATCAACTGGTAGCAGAAAAGTTGGCTAGCCCTGGCGAAATTATTGTCGGCGCAGACTCACACACAGTAACCGCGGGCGGGTTAAGCGCCTTTGCCACAGGAATGGGGTCTTCAGATGTTGCAGTCGTTTTTGCCTTGGGTAAAACATGGTTTCGCGTCCCGGAGACCTTTAAAATAAACCTTAATGGCAAATTCCAGAAGGCTGTTGATGCTAAAGACCTGGTGCTTTACCTCATCGGTAGACTTGGAGCAGACGGAGCAACTTACAAAGCTCTGGAATTCAGCGGCAATGCTGTTGCCAGTTTAACCATTCCACAGCGATTGACAATAGCCAATATGGCTGTCGAGGCAGGAGCCAAGGTAGGCCTGTTCCCCAGCGACGACATTACCAAACAATATTTGCAAAGCCAAAGCAGGGGGGCAAATTATGTGCCTCTGTATCCTGACAGCGATGCAATCTACGAGCTGGTAATCGATATTAACCTAGCTGAACTCGAACCTATGGTAGCCATGCCCCACGCGGTAGACAACGTTGCTCCAGCAAGTTCACTGGCTGGTACCAGAATAGACCAAGTCTTTATCGGTACTTGTACTAATGGTCGCCTTAACGACCTCGCTATAGCAGCCAAAATTTTAAAGAGCAAAAAATGCCATCCCAATGTCAGGCTAATAATAGCCCCAGCATCTCGGAAAATTCTCCTTGACGCCATGAAGTCCGGGTATATAGAGACCTTCCTTCAAGCCGGTGCCGTAATATTACCCCCGGGATGTGCTGCTTGTGTCGGAATCCACCAGGGCATTCTCGGGGATAATGAAGTCTGCCTGTCCACCGCTAACCGCAACTTTAAAGGTCGAATGGGAAATCCGGAAGCTTTGATTTACCTTGCTAGTCCAGCAACGGCTGCGGCTTCCGCTGTAACCGGTGAAATCACTGACCCCAGAGGTTTGCTCAGGTGACCACCACACTAATCAAAGGCAAAGCCCATAAGTTTGGAGACAATATTTCCACTGACCTCATAACCCCTGGCAGATATGCACATTTAAGAAGCAATCTCCCAGAACTTGCGAAGCATGTAATGGAAGACGCTGACCCCGGCTTCGTTGCTAAAGTGAAACCAGGCGATCTTATCGTCGCCGGTAAAAATTTCGGTTTGGGTTCCAGCAGAGAACACGCAGCACTGGTCATCAAATTGGCAGGCATCAGCGCTGTCTTGGCAAAATCGGTTGCTAGAATATTCTTCCGAAATGCAATAAATCAAGGGCTGCCAGTTTTGATATGTGATACCGAGAAGATAAACGATGGTGATGAACTAGAAGTAGACCTAAAAGCAGGAAGGATCAGAAACCTAACTTCCAATACTGAACTCGTTTTTGGCAAGATACCAGAGGTTATGCTCAATATCATGCACGAAGGCGGGCTTATTCCTTATATCAACAAGTACGGCGATTTCAAACTATGATGATGGTGGCAAATATATGGTCTACAAAATAACACTTCTCCCCGGTGATGGTATAGGTCCTGAAATCACTGAAGCGACCAAAAAAGTCCTTCAAACCACAGGATTGCAATTCGAGTGGGACGTACATATAATCGGACAACAGGCACAAGACAAATGGGGCACACCATTGCCTGATTTCGTTCTAGATTCAATAAGGAAAAACAGGATAGCACTAAAAGGACCGGTAACTACGCCCATTGGGAGCGGGTTTCGCAGCGTAAATGTGGCTTTGAGAAAAAGCCTCGATTTGTATGCTTGCATCCGCCCCTGCAAGACATACACTGGAGCACCTACCCCTTTCCAAAATGTCGATATTGTAATTATCAGAGAAAACACCGAAGACCTTTACATTGGTATAGAATTTGCCAAGGGGAGCAACGAGGCTAACCAACTGTCAGAACTGGTTGAAAAAAACTCGGGGGAGAAACTAAGAAGGGATACTGGTATCAGTCTAAAAGTAATATCAGAAACTGCCTCCAGACGTATTGTCAAGTTCGCCTTCGAGTATGCGCGTGCTAACAATAGAAAAAAGGTTACCGCTGCTCACAAAGCAAACATTCTGAAATTTTCCGATGGGCTTTTTCTGGCTGTAGCTCGCGAAATATCAAAAGACTACCCGGAGATAGAATTTGAAGATGTTGTTATAGATGCTCTATGCATGAGGCTGGTAAGAAATCCTCAGCAATATGATGTTATCGTCTTGCCTAATCTGTATGGGGATATTGTGTCCGACCTCTGCGCTGGACTGGTAGGCGGTCTCGGCGTAGCGCCCGGGGCTAATATCGGTGACAACGCTGCCATCTTCGAACCCACACATGGTAGTGCCCCAAAGTATACCGGACAGAACAAAGTGAACCCCATGGCAATGATGCTTTCATCCGTCTTAATGCTTCGCTACCTTGGTGAAAAAGAAGTAGCAGATAGACTGGAAAAAGCGATCGCCGAGGTTATCGCTGAAGGGGAAAAGGTCACCTACGACCTGAAAACTGACCGCAGCCAACTTGCAGCAACTACCTCCGAGGTTGCTGAAGCAGTAATTGAGAAACTAAAACTAAACTAAGGAGGACTGAAATGCGTAGCAAAGTTAGCGTTATCGGTGCAGGAAATGTAGGAGCAACACTTGCCCAACGCATTGTCGAAAAAGGATATGCCGATGTAGTACTTGTTGATATAATTGAGGGCTTGCCACAAGGCAAGGGGCTTGACATGCTCCAAACATGCCCGATAACTGGCTCCGATGCCAAAGTCATTGGCACAAACTCTTATGATGAAACGGCTAATTCTGACGTCGTGGTCATAACTTCAGGTGTACCCAGAAAACCCGGTATGAGCCGCGACGACCTCGTACTAACTAACATGAACATCGTGAAATCGGTTACTGAACAGGTAGTCAAGTACTCACCAGATTGCATAATCATCATGGTGGCAAATCCACTGGATGCCATGACACAGCTAGCCCTTCATGTAAGCAAATTCCCCAGGAACCGTGTTTTCGGGCAGTCAGGCATTTTAGACACCGCTAGATTCAGGACTTTTGTAGCCCAAGAGCTTAACGTCTCCCCCCAAGACGTCCATGCCTGTATTTTAGGTGGACATGGTGATACGATGGTAGCTATTCCAAGATTAACCACAGTGGGCAATGTGCCACTAACTGAACTGCTGCCCAAAGACAATATTGATAAGATCGTTGACCGCACAGTCAAAGGAGGCGGAGAAATAGTAGCCCTACTAAAAACAGGCAGCGCGTTCTATGCGCCGGCAGCCGCTACCGAGCTTATGGTCGAGTCTGTCCTACTCGATAAAAAGAGGATACTCCCTTGTGCAGTATATCTCGACGGCGAGTACGACATTAAAGGCGTGGTAGTAGGGGTCCCTGTAAAATTAGGAAGAAAAGGTGTTGAACAAATAATCGAACTTAGACTGACCCCAGGAGAAAGCACTGCACTCAAAAAGTCGGCTGAGGCTGTACGTGAACTTGTTAAAGTGATGAAATTGGAGTGAACACCTATGCGCAAGATAGATTGCAGGACACTAGCAGAGACCGTATCCACGCTATTTCAAGACGCCTGTCTTCACCTACCCGACGATGTGCTCTCCGCACTGAAACGAGCAAAGGAACAGGAAGAATCACCGGTTGCCAAAGACATACTGGACAAGATGCTCCAAAATGTTGATATCGCAGCCAATGAAAAAATCCCATTGTGTCAAGATACCGGGACAGCGGTAGTTTTTCTTGAGATTGGACAAGATGTACAGATAACCGGTGGCAACCTAGAAGATTGCATTAATGAGGGTGTACGCCAGGCTTACGAGAAAGGCTACTTAAGGAAGTCAATGGTAAGACAACCATTTTCTGCACGCGTCAATACCAGAGATAACACGCCGGCTGTCATCCACACCGATATCGTGTCCGGAGATAGGATAAAAATAAGCGTGATACCTAAAGGTGGCGGCTCTGAAAACTGCTCCAGACTGACTGTCCTACCACCAGCAAAAGGGCGCCAGGGAATTATTGACTTCGTAGTTAGCCTTATTGACGAGTCTGGGAGCAACCCCTGCCCGCCAATAATAGTCGGCCTGGGCATAGGTGGCACCACAGACAAAGCCATGGCAATGGCAAAAAAGGCACTGCTACGCAAAGTTGGAGAACCTAATCCTGACCCCGAAGTCGCTGAGTTGGAAAGAGAAATTCTGCAACGCATTAACAACCTGGGAATCGGAGCTATGGGGTACGGTGGCAGAATCACTGCTCTAGCGGTCCATGCCGAGACTTTTCCAGCGCATATCGCCAGCCTCCCGGTAGCTGTAAATATCCAGTGCTGGTGTGCTCGGCGTAAGGAGGTGATTCTATGACTACCTCCAAACATGATGTTGTTATCGTTGGGTCCGGGCTTGCAGGTCTGAGAGCAGCAATTGAAGCAGCTAAAAATCCTGAGCTTGATGTTGCTATCATCTCCAAGGTACAACTGATGCGCTCCCATTCTGTATGCGCGGAGGGTGGCACCGCAGCTATGATGCAACCAGAAGAAGGAGATAGCTTCGAACTTCACGCCTGGGATACTGTCAGAGGAGCTGACTTCCTCTGTGACCAAGATGTAGTAATGCGCTTCGTCGAAGAAGCCCCTAAAGAAATACTGCTACTTGAACATTGGGGAATCCCTTGGTCACGGCGTCCTGACGGCAGAATTGCCCAAAGACCTTTTGGCGGACACTCCTTTGATAGGGCAGTGTTCGCTGCTGACAAAACCGGCTTCGCAGAAATGCAGACTCTTTATGATACGCTGCAAAAATACAACAACGTAACCCGCTATGATGAGTGTTATGTAACCTCTATACTCGTTAACGATAACCTATTTTGTGGGATAACTGTATGGGACTTAACCAGCGGAGACTTCTTCCTCATCCAAGGCAAATCTTTGGTCATAGCTACCGGCGGTGCCTGCCGAATGTTCGGTTTTACAACCTACTCTCTTACTGCTACAGGCGACGGGATGGCTATGGCATATCGTGCCGGATTACCACTTAAAGATTTGGAATTCGTTCAATTCCATCCCACAGGCTTGGTACCTTCGGGTATACTCATAACCGAAGCAGCACGAGGTGAAGGAGGATACTTAATCAACAACACTGGTGAAAGATTTATGCAAAAATACGCCCCTTCTAAGTTAGAAGTAGCACCGCGAGACATCGTCTCTCGTTCTGAAATGACCGAGATAGAAGAGGGCAGAGGATTCCCAGGACCTGACGGACTTGATTATGTCCACCTCGATCTCCGCCACCTCGGAGCAGCCAAAATTAACGAACGGCTACCCATGATAAGAGAGGTCGCCATAAAATTCAACTTTATCGACCCCATCTGCGAACCCATACCGGTCCGCCCCGCAGCCCACTATTTTATGGGTGGTATACACACCAATATTGAAGGGGCAACTCCAATAGAAGGAATCTGGGCAGCCGGTGAAGCAGCTTGCATATCGCTACATGGTGCTAACCGCCTCGGTTCAAACTCAACAACAGAATGTCTAGTGTGGGGTAAAATCGCAGGAGGTAACGCCGCAAAATACGCACAACAAAGGAAGACTTTCACACCCATACCCGAAGCTGCCTCAAAAGCAGAGGAAATACGCATCTTCAGACGGTTTTCATCGAACGGCAAAGAGAGTGCTTATGCCTTGCGGCGAGAATTGCAGAGGACCATGGACAAAAATGTGGGTGTTTTCCGCACCGCTGAAGGTTTAAACACAGCTTTAGCCCGCATACAAGAACTAAAGCAGTGCCTTTCCCATATGAAAGTAGCCGACCAGAGCCGGATATACAACACGGACTTACTAGCCGCGCTGGAGGTGGAAAACCTCGTTGACTTAGCTGAAGTTATTGTTGCCGGCGCTTCTGCCAGAACTGAATCGAGAGGAGCTCACTCTCGCCGGGATTTTCCACAACGCGATGACATCAACTGGCTCAAACATACACTGGCTTACTATACTCCCGCAGGTCCCCGCCTCGAATACATTCCAGTAAAGGTCACACTATGGCAGCCGGTAGAAAGAAAATACTAACCCCGGAGGCGCTATGAGACAGTCACAGCCTCGAAGAAAAAACTACCTCGGGCTCGTAGGCTGGGTATGGGGAGGGAACTACAAAATAGAGCGCTACCTTTACACACTGCATAGAATAACTGGCCTCGGGATCCTTCTTTTCGGTGTAATACACCTCTGCGTCACTACTTTCTTTCGTATCCAAGGGCAAGATGTCTGGGAGAGTGCTATGGCGCTTCTACATAATCCCTGGTTCAAATTCGGAGAATTCCTGGTAGTCCTCGCTTTTGCCTATCATTCTTTGAATGGTCTCCGCCTTATCATACAGGAGTTGGGCTTTGGTATGGGAAAACCAACTCCACCCGTCTATCCCTACCGCGACTCGTTGCGAAAGAACCGGAGCTGGACAATGACCCTGGTGGGAATAGCTGCCCTGATCGCGTTGCTCTTTCTCTACGATTTCTTGACTGGAGGCTGGTGATGAGAAATAGCTATCTATGGCTTGCTCAGCTAGTTACCGGTGTGCTTATAGCTATCACACTCGGAATACATATGGTCTGGATGCATCTGGACACCATTCTCAACTTTCTGGGAGTCGAACTCAGCGATCCCACTTCCTGGATCTCGATGATACAACGTTCCAAGGAGGTTATCTGGGTAGTGCTATACACAATGCTATTATCCTTTGTCCTCTATCATGCGTTATACGGGCTGCGTAACATAATCGTGGAACTCACACCGTCCAGCAGGGTCAAGCGCATTACAACATGGAGCATCATTATCCTCGGCATAGTTGCCTTCGCCTGGGGCTCCTGTGTGCCCCTACTCCTGCTATCTCGGTAGGAAGGAGACGATTTACTATGAAGAAAGAAGAGTCCAGACAGATAGTCTTCAAAGTCCAGCGCTACAATCCGGAAACGGACTCCAGACCCCACATCGATAAATTTGTCGTGCCTGTCACACATGGTATGACAGTCCTTGATGGTTTGTTGTATATAAAAGAGAACCTAGATAGCACCCTGTCATTTCGCACCTCTTGCCGTATGGCAATATGCGGCTCTTGTGGCATGCTCATCAACAATTATCCACACCTAGCCTGTCATACTCAGATCCAAGAACTCCACGCAAGCACACTTACCATCAGACCGTTGCCCAACCTGCCTCTTATAAAAGACTTAATTGTAGACCTTACACCCCTCTTCGAAAAACACAGGTCAATCAAACCTTATATTATGCGCCGCGACACCTCAGAAATGGATAACCCGACGGCTGAGTTCTCTCAGTCGCCAGAAGAACTGGAGAGGTTCCTGCAATTTACTTATTGCATCAAATGTGGTATCTGTGTCTCTGCTTGCCCCACCTCAGCCACTGATAAGCTGTTTCTCAACCCACAAGCCTTGGCTCAGTGCTACCGTTACTGCGCTGATACTCGGGACGATGGCGAGCAAGAAAGATTCCAAATGTTAGACACAGAAAATGGCATATGGCATTGTCATCTTGCTGGCGCCTGTTCTGACGCCTGTCCCAAAGGAGTCGACCCTGCTTTCGCAATTCAGCTATTGAAAAGGCGCCTCGTAGCACGCATCGCCAAAGTGTCTACGGTGACAGAACCGGCACCCGTCGTCCCACCACCAACCCAGTGCAAACCTAAACTCCCGTTTCCGGAGTTTACTGTCAAAAGAGACCCAAACGCGAGGGAGGGATAAGACATGAGCACTATACATATAAAAACTCCGCTTGACGAGAAGACCATCGAAAAATTAAGAGCCGGTGATCAGGTGCTAATCACCGGTACCATCTATTCTGCGAGAGACGCAGCACATAAACGCATGGTAGATGCTCTGGACAGGGGTGAAGCGCTTCCCTTCGATATCACAAACCAAATCGTCTATTATATGGGACCATCGCCAGCTAAACCAGGACAGGCAATCGGGGCTGCCGGACCCACTACTAGCGGTAGAATGGACAGTTATACACCTCGTCTGTTAGCAAGCGGACTCAAGGGGATGATCGGAAAAGGCAACAGGTCACAGGCTGTGAAAGATGCTATCAAGAAATATAAGGCAGTGTATTTCGCAGCAATAGGTGGCGCTGGAGCTCTTGCCTCAAAAGCCATTAAGAAGGCAGAGGTGATAGCCTATCAAGACCTTGGGGCAGAAGCTATTCTCCGCCTAGAGGTAGAAGACTTTCCTGTAACTGTAATCAATGACATCTATGGCGGTGACCTCTATGAGGAAGGCAAAGCCAAGTATCGTGTAAAATCGGATGTCTAAAAATAGCCAGGGGGTTTACCGGTACAACCCAATGCCACTCAACGACTCCCTCTCAACCCCAGAAAGATAACACGCAATAAACCAGCAACACTTTTGGCATCGCAAATATCACCTGAGGCAATCATGTCAGGAATATTAGTTAACGGCACCCGGACAACCTCGATCTCCTCTGTATCTTCAGCGCGCTTTCGACTGGGTATTAAATGCGTGGCTAGATACAAATGCAAGTACTCAGTACAATATCCTGGGGCAGCATAGAATCCACCCAACCTCTCTATCCGGTTGGGTAGATAACCTATCTCTTCCTGCAACTCGCGACGAACGCATTCGACGGGTTGTTCTCCGGGCTCTATACTACCAGCGGGAATTTCCAGTAAATATTTATCCACAGCTTTCCGGTACTGCCGCACCAAAATAGCCCTGTCCCTGGAGTCCAAAACTACCACTGCCACACAATCGCTGTGTTCTACTATTTCCCTGGTTGTTGACTTGCCATTAGGCTTCAATATAGTATCAATTCGCAACTTTACCGCCCGTCCTTCAAACACGCGCTGGCTTGACAAGGTCTTTTCCATTTTTACTTTCTCCCGCATTACCATCCCTCGACTATTGCCATATACTCAGCTAAACTCTGGGATTGCTGATATCATCAAACCGGTAGATAAGAGCCACTTCGTCACAATCTGGAAACTTAGGACAGCGATAACATTCTGACCACACCTTCCGCGGCAGCTCCATTTTATCAACACGGCGGAAATTGTGCTTCTCAAAAAATGCTGGCTTATATGTCAGGCAAAACACTGTCGGTATTCCCAGTTCTCTCGCCTCCTTGAGACATGCCTTCACAAGCCTGGAGCCCAGCCCTTGAGACTGCTTGTCCCCGCTTACTGCCAGCGACTTGATTTCAGCCAGATCTGACCAGTTTATGTGCAAAGCTACACAACCGATGACCTCCCCCCGCTCGCTTCTGATGACAAAAAAGTCACGCAAGTTCTCGTATATTTCACTTAATGCCCTGGGCAACATTTCGCCCCTCTCAGCAAAACTGTTGACTAGCTCGTGTATCCGCTGGACATCTCCTATCTTAGCCTTTTCCACCTTCATACTAAACCCTCGTACCCTTCAGCTTGGCTTCCAGAGAGGCGTAGAAATAACTTCTGGGCTGGATCCTTAAGAAGCGCGCCACGTAGGGACTGAGTCTAACCCTGACTTCCTCATCATTGCCTAAAGCCATCTCTACCTGTCCATCAAGGCTGAACACTGCCTCGTGCGTAGTTATTACCTTCAAAACGACAACCGACTGGGGCGGCAAAACTAATGTCTTATCGAAACAAAAATGAGGGCATACTGGCTTAACTATCATCTCCTTTGCCTCGGGATAAAGAATAGGACCCCCACCGGCAAGAGAATAGCCAGTGCTTCCCGTCGCTGTAGCCACTATGAGACCATCCGCTCGGTAAGTAGTCAGTAATTCCCCATCTACCTTAGCCTCAATCCTGACCAATCTCACCGAACTGCGTCGACCCACAAAGACATCGTTTAAGCCATGCAAGACCTTACCGCTCGATAATAACTCTGCCTGAATCATAGCCCTTTCCTCGATCCACCCCTCACCTTGCAATAAGTCAGGTAATTTTGCCAGCGCAGCATCTATTGTAAGTTCAGTCATAAACCCCAGGTGCCCAAGATTTATTCCCACTACCGGCACCACATGAGGGACAATAGCCCGAACAGCCCGCAGGATCGTTCCATCGCCGCCGATGCTCAAAATAAGACCAGAGCCTGGCACTTTAGCTCTTGCTTGCTCTTCATCCCAGGCTGAACAAATCCAGAAAAGAACGCCCCTCGCTTCTAAAAACCTGCCCAGCTCAATGCCAACAGTCCTCGCTCGTTCAATTCTGGGATGGTATAGAATGCCAACTTGATTCACAGCCAGTTGAGTCTATCACCACTAAATAAATAGTGTCAAGCAATAGCAACGAGTCTAAGTAGCACTAAAACCCTAAAGTCCTCGCTGCCAGTTCAGCTAGCCTGACAAAGCTGCCAGGTACAATGCCCAAGAGGAGTACAAAAAGACAGCAGAGCAAGAGCGCTGCGCGCAACGCCCAAGAAGAGGGTACACTTTCTGACGAAGCAGGGGCACCCAACCACATAACCCTCACAACCTTGAGATAGTAATAGGCTGATATACAGCTATTTATCACCGCTACAACTACCAGCCACAGTAAACCATGCTGCACTGCACCATTGAAAATGTATATTTTAGCGATGAGACCTGCAGTAGGTGGTAGCCCGATTAAAGAGACCAGACATAGGGTCAAAGCCAATGCTAGTACGGGTGCACGCCTGCCCATGCCTGTATAGTCATCAATTTGGTCGCTGCCTACCTTATTGGAGATGGCTATTACCGCACCAAAAGCTCCCAGGTTAGTCACGGTATAGCTCATCAGAAAGAAAAGGAGCCCGCTCTGCACTACTTTGTCTCCACCGGTCGCCACACCCACTGTCGCCAGCCCCACCATAAGATAGCCAGCTTGAGCAATGCTGGAGTAACCGAGAAGACGCTTAATATTCGTTTGCAAAAGAGCAATGATATTACCAATAGTCATGGTGAGAGCACTCAGAACAGCAAACAACAACCCCCAGTTAGCCCCCAGCCATGCCGTCGAGCCAAATACCACCGAAAAGACACGCAGTATTATGGCAAAACCTGCAGCCTTACTAGCAACGGAGAGAAAGGCAGTAATCGGTGTCGGCGCACCCTCATAAACATCCGGCACCCACATATGAAAAGGAAAACTTGCAATCTTGAAACCAAAGCCTGCAGCTAAAAGGACCATCCCAATAAGCAAAGCTGGATTTTGAGCTAGTCCGCCGGTCGATAACACCCCCGCCGACTGGGCGATAGCAGCCAGCTTCGTGGTCCCGGAAAGACCAAAGACAAGTGCCATCCCATAAAGCAGCACTGCAGAGGCAACACCTCCCAGAAGTAAGTATTTAAGCCCCGCTTCGCTGGATTTCTCATCTTTCAAAAAGGCAACTAGTGCATACAGCGAGATACTGCTTAGCTCTAAAGCAACATAGATGGCTATTAAATCTGCTGCCGCAGCCAGCAGCATCATACCCGCAGCAGCAATAAGTACTAGGGCGTAATATTCGCCCTGGAATCTTTCGAATTTACTCACATAATCCTGGGAAAAAAGCACCACTAACCCAGCTATAGATAAAAACAACAGCTTGAAAAACACGGCAAACGGATCCACCCATAGTACCTGATAAAATATGCTTGCTGGCGCCTTACCCCATAGCATGACACTTAAACCAGCTGCGACCACTAATCCAAAGAGACTAATAACCACCAGCAATACTTTACGTCGGACAAAAAGGTCAGCCAGAACTAAAATCAGCGCTATGGCTAACAGGACTATTTCCGGTGCCAGAAAACGGATCTCGTTTAGCAGCATCACCGCCTGCCCTCAACGAATTTCACCAAGCTTAAACGCAACATTACACCTGCTCCATTCGCTATCTCAAAGCCCTAAAAGCTGCGTTAATGGCTCGACCCCTATCTTGATAACATTAGTCAAAATAGCCGGATACAGACCAACAAGCATAATAGCTACCACAAAAGAAAAGATACACACTTTGTCCACATTATCCGCATCGGGTACACCATTAAACTTCTCCTGTGGAGGACCATAAAAAACCCTCTGGAGCATCCACAAAATATATCCCGCTGTTAACACCACCCCAAAAACACCCAGAACTGTGTATACCTGTATCCACTTCACTGCAGCACTGGAGAAACTGCCAACAAAAGTGATAAACTCGGCAGCAAAACCGCTTGTGCCGGGTAACCCCAGCGATGCTAATCCAGCTACGGTGAAAACGACCGCGATCACTGGCATCTGACGTGCCAACCCACCCAAATTGTCTAGATTTCGTTCATGTGACTTTTCGTATACTAGTCCCACCATAGCAAACAAAAGTCCGGTCACTATGCCATGGCTGAACATCTGTAAAGTGGCACCAGTAAGGCTTACCGGGCTTAAAGCGAAAATGCCCAGAAGCACATAGCCCATGTGGCTCACACTACTGTAAGCAATAAGGCGCTTCAAGTCTTTCTGCCTCATGGTCACGCCAGCCCCATAAAGTACATTCACCACAGCAAGCGCCACAAACAGCGGGGCATATTGAAGCGCAACTGCAGGGAAAATGCTCACACAGACTCTAATCATTCCGTAACCACCCATCTTCAATAAAGCACCAGCCAGAACAACGCTCGCAGCCGTTGGGGCATCGGTATGGGCATCAGGAAGCCAGGTATGTAGAGGGAAAACAGGCAACTTGATAGCAAAACCGACCAACAACAAGAAGAATATGGCTGTAAACGGGATTACCGGCTTTGCAGCGAGCAGCCCTGTAAGCTCAACCATACTTAATGTGCCAGTAGTAAAATAAAGACTCAAGATACCGGCTAACATCAAAGCGCTACCAGTGAGAGTGTATATCACGTATTTGATAGCCGAGTATTCCTTCCTGCCACTTCCCCATATCGAGATAAGAAAATACATCGGTATCAACTCTAACTCCCAGAATAGGAAGAATAGGATAAGGTCCAGGGAGCAAAAAACACCCAGTATGCTCGTCTCTAGCAGCAAGAGCCAGGCAAAATACTCACGAGGTCGCAAATCTATCCGCCATGATACAAGAACCGCCAGCACACCAAGGAAAGTCATCAGAATAACCATAGGGAGGCTGATCCCATCGACTCCCAGATGATAATAAGCATTGATGGCTGATATCCATACTATCTTCTCTTCAAATTGCATCTGCCCTACAACTCCCGAAGACCTGTCAAACTGGCAAAAAACAACCAGGGAAAGGACAAATGCAACTAGGGCAAAGGAGAGCGCAACAAATTTTGCCGATTTCAGCAGAGACTTCGGCAGAAGAACGATAACAACTGCTCCGATAAGAGGCAAGAACACTATAGCACTCAAGAAACTAAAACTCACAGACGCTCACCTCAACTAAAAAGATAGAAGCAAACAGCTATAGCAACAATACCAATAGCCATGGTCATAGCATAAATCTGCATTTGTCCAGTCTGTGCGCGCCGCATAGTGGCACCTGCGGAAGAAGTGCCACCAGCCACTCCGTTCACCGCACCATCGACAAACCGGGCATCAAAAAAAGCAAAAGCCGCAAACACCCCGTCAACCAGAAAGCGTACCACTATAATCCTCTCGTAGAGTTCATCAAACCAGTACTTGCGATACAATAAAATGTACACCGGCTTAAAGACTCTGCCCACGGCTTCTGCAGGTATCCACCTGCGGTCATATATGACATACGCTAACAAGATACCTAACATAGCTACACCCAGCGATATCATCGGTAACGGGTGAGTCAGGATGCCAAAGAAACCTTGAACAAAACCATGCCCACCATCATGCGCGGCATGTCCCAGAAACCTACCAAAGGAGCCATTCACGTTTAACCACGCGGATATAATCGAGAACACAGCTAGGATGACCATAGGCACAAGCATGACAAATGGAGATTCATGAAGTTTGCCTCCACCATGTTCACCACCGTGCCCGGTTGCTGCTGCCCCTTTATACTCCCCGTGAAAAGTCAGAAATACAGCCCGAAACATATAGAAAGCAGTCATGAACACCGTAATCATGGCTAGATAAAATAGCACCGGATTCCCCTCGAAAGCAGCAGCTAAGACCTCGTCCTTGCTCCAGAACCCAGAAAGTGGCCAGATCCCGGCTAAGCTCATAGAGGCGACAACAAAAGTAGCATATGTCCAGGGCATCGCCTTGCGCAACCCTCCCATCTCCCTCATGTCGAAAGTCCCGGTAGCATGATTGACGCTACCAGCACCAAGAAACAGAAGTGCTTTGAAAAACGCATGATTGAACAGATGAAAAATGCCCACAGCAATCCCGCCTGTACCTAGCCCCAGCATCATATAACCTAGTTGACTGATAGTAGAATATGCTAGAACCCGCTTGATATCGGTCATCACCAGCCCCATGCTAGCAGCAAAAATGGCAGTGAAGCCACCTATAATTGCCACAGTAACCAGCGCCACATGGCTATGTTCAAACAGCGGGAAAAGACGAGCTACCAGAAACACACCAGCAGCAACCATGGTCGCCGCATGTATCAAAGCACTAACTGGGGTAGGACCCTCCATCGCGTCTGGCAGCCACACATGTAACGGGAATTGGGCTGACTTGCCAACAGCCCCGGCAAAAATCCCCAGTGCCGCCCAAGTTAAAGTGGTACCAGCCAGACTGCCGGCAACAGCCAGACCGTGTAGTTCCTCAATATCGAAGGTACCAGTGTGATAGAAAAGGAACAATACCGCTGCCAGAAAGCCAAAATCGCCAAACCGGGTAACTATAAAAGCTTTCTTCGCAGCATTAGCAGCCGAGGGACGATGGAACCAGAAACCTATCAAAAGGTAAGAGCCTAGACCAACCCCCTCCCAGAAAAGGAAAAGGAAAACCAGGTTATCAGCCAAAACCAGTCCCAACATGCAGGCAGTAAAAAGTGACATGAAGGCAAAATAACGATGGTAACCGGGGTCGCCATGCATGTAACCCTGAGAATAAATCTGAATCAAAAGGCTGACCAGACTCACCACCACCACCATCACAGCAGACAAAGAATCAACTATTAGCCCGATGTGGATGCTCAGGTCGCCTATAAGCACCCACTGGATGTCCGGGATAGAGAACTTGTGTCCTGGGGTCGCCAGGACTTCAGCTAACACCCAGAGAGAAAGAAGACACGAAACACCAATAGCACCGATAGTTACATAGCCACTGACCTTTGGATACTGTCTCAAAAATGGTCTCAGGAATAAAGAGATAACGATAAATGACCCTAAAGGGCAGAGAAATACTAGCCAAGGAATGTAATGAGGCATTAGAGTCTCCTTAGAATCTCCTCTACGACATGTACACGCTCTTGGGAAACAAAAATACGGTAAGCAGCTAACTCGCCAACACCGGCTGTCTCAGTATCAGGCAACACCAAAGTCGGTACTCCCTCTCCTTCAAAAAACTCCTTCCACATCTCAGCTATCATTAAATTTGGCGCTGTCTTAACTTGCACCCACATTTTTCCAGTTACCACTTCATCAAATCAAAGTTATTAATGTCCACAGACTTTCGGCTTCGATAAATCGCAAATATAATAGCTATACCTACAGCAACCTCAGCCGCAGCCACCACAATAACGAACACAGCGAATATCTGTCCTGTAAGAAGCGTTGGAGTGATATAACGAGAAAATGCAACCAGCGCAATGTTAGTCGCATTGAGCATTATTTCAATGCACATTAAAATAACCACAACATTGCGTTTGGCTAAAACTCCATAAAGCCCGATGCTGAACAAAACACCCGACAAAATGAGATAATGCAGTAAACCAACCGACATTTCTTTATTTCTCCCTCATTAACGCGATGGCACCAATGACTGCCGCCACCAGCAAAAAACCAGCAATTTCCACCGGTAATAAGTAGCCACCCTCCCCGAACAAGCTCGCCCCTATACCAGTCACCGTCGGTTGTTTTGGCACCTCGCTACTTATCAACCATCTGGTACCGGCTAGCCCCCAACCCAAAACTAACACGAAAGCTAAAGCCGCTACAAAAGCAGGAAGGCGAAACCTTCCTGACGGACTCCCCCGCCAAACATCCTGAGTTAACATGACAGCCACCACAATTAGTATTGAGATAGCACCGACATAGATAAGAATTTGCACCACAGCCAGAAAATCAGCATAAAGTGTCACGTAAATCCCAGCCACCGCTAGGAAAAGCAATATCATACTTAATGCTGCTCTAAATACATCACGTAGAGCTACAACCCCCAGAGCCGCTACCACAGCTGTAAATGCCAAAAGCCAGAATATTATGTCAAACACCTCGACCCCTTTTCTTGCTTAATGGAATGAGATTCAATTTCTGCCCGCCATCACTCCTGTCCCAGTAAATCAACAGGCTTTGTTTTGGCAAAGTCATCTCGATATTAGGTCGAGCATACCCGCTTGGCTTTCTCAAATCTGAGATAGTTAGCTCCTCTTTACTCAGTATTAAATCACTACGCCGGTACTTCGCCCCTTCGTAACACACACTCATTGCCAGCGCCTCATAGGGACAAGACTCCACACATAGTCCACAAAACATGCACCGCCCTGCATCCAGTTCAAATTTGTCAACGATATAATTGTTCTGGTCACCAATGTGAGTAACTATCTCAATATTCCCCTGAGGACAATTCTTAGCACACGTGGCACAGCCGGTACATTTTTCCGGGTACCATACCAGCTCACAGCCTCGTATTCGTCTAGACACAATCAACTTTTCTTCAGGATACTGAACAGTAATCGGAGGGCGGAAAAGGTGTTTAAAAGTGACCGCCATCCCTTTAAGTATGCCTATCCCGTATCTTTCAAACTTCAACACGTCCTTTTCCTAGAACAAATAGTCTCGACCAAGCCAATATCAGGATTCCAGCTAGAGCAATATTTACCACCACAACCACCCAGGGCAATAGTTCTACTAACCAAAGTACCTCAATAGCCACCACAAGCAGATTGACCAGAGCCATAGGGAAAAGCCCCTTCCAGGCGAAAGCCATCAACTGGTCAACCCTCAGCCGCGGTAATGTAGCCCGCAGCCATACAATAAGCGAAAATATAGCTATAACTTTAACCACAAACCATAGAAATGGTGGCAATACCGGTCCACGCCAGCCACCGAGGAAAAGAGCGGTAATAATACAGGCATACGCCAGTGCATGACCATACTCACCCAGATAGAACATGGCAAACTTCATACCTGAGTACTCTGTATGGTAACCAGCCACAATTTCAGAGTCAGCTTCCAGAAGGTCAAAAGGACAACGGTTCATTTCAGCCAAGGCACCAAGGAAGAAAATGAGAAACCCCAGAGGTTGCATTACAATAAACGGGAGATTCTGAGCATCGACTATCTTTGTCAGCGACAATGACCCAGCCATTAATACTACGCCAAGGATCGACAGCACCACTGGCAATTCGTAGCTTACTATCTGAGCTACTGTCCTCATAGCTGCTATCAAAGCATATTTATTGTTTGAGCCCCATCCCGCCATATAAATCCCCACCGCCGACACAGAACTGATAGCCACTATGTACAGCACGCCGACATTCAGGTCAGCTAGTATAACCCCCTTACCAAAGGGCACAACTGCAAAAACCATCAACACTGGTGTAAAGACCACTATCGGTGCCAGCCAATGGACAAACTTATCAGCCCTCTCCGGGATAATATCTTCCTTGAGTAATATCTTCACAGCGGTAGCAATCGGTTGAAAGATTCCTTCAGGTCCAAGCCGATTAGGTCCCAGACGAATCTGGAACCGACCGAGCAAACGCCGTTCATACCAGATAAAAACAATCACCAGAGTCAGGACAAAACCGAGTATAACGACGATACCTACCACACCAGCTATGACATAGGCTACCCAGTCCGGGGAAATAGCACCTAACCAGTCCTGAAATTGCTCCAGTAGTGTCATTACCTGTCTATCTCTCCAAGACAAACGTCGATGCTACCAAAAATGACAATCAGGTCAGCTATCTTCCACCCTACAACCATGTCTCTGAGTGCTGTGAGGTTAATCAGTGTTGGTGGACGGACATGAAATCTGTACGGCGCTATCGAATTATCACTGACCAGATAAAAACCAAGTTCACCTTTAGGCGCCTCAATATGCCCATACACCTCGCCGCTGGGCAATCGAAATGGTTTCGGCAATTTGATGCAAATCTCACCTCGAGGTAGCTGATTCACTGCCTGCTCTATAATTCGCACGCTCTGCCTCATCTCTTGGATCCGCACCCAATAGCGGTCATAGCAATCGCCCGCCATCCCCACAGGCACCTCAAAATCAAAGCGCTCATAAATCGAATACGGATCCGCCTTACGAATATCCCACTTGACTCCGCTGGCTCTCAATACTGGACCACTGGCAGCAATATTTATCGCCGTCGCCCTGGGCAATATCCCCACACCCTTAGTGCGCGCAAGTAAAATTTCATTCTGCGATAATAGCTGCTCATACTCGTCAATAAATCGCGGCATCTCACCAACAAATCTCCCCAACGCTGGTAAGAATTCTTCGGGAATATCATGGCTGACCCCACCTACCCTCATGTAGTTATAGGTCAGCCTTTGTCCACAGACCATCTCAAAAAGGTCCATAATCTTCTCTCGTTCCCTCCACATATACAGCACCGGCGTCATCATGGCACCTAGGTCATTCAGGAAAAACCCCACTGCCATCAAGTGACTGGATATACGCATCAGCTCTGCCATGATAACCCTGAGATGTTCAGCTCGCTCCGGAACCTTTATGCCGGCTAGCTTTTCAACCGCTAGCACATAACCAAAGTTGTTAGTCATCGAAGCCAGGTAATCAAGCCTATCGGTAAGCGGGATCACCTGTGTATAAGTCCTGGACTCAGCAAGCTTCTCGATGCCCCGATGAAGATACCCAATAACAGGTTCCACATCAACAACCACCTCCCCATCAAGTGTCACCCTCATCCGAAACACACCATGGGTGGAAGGGTGTTGTGGACCAACATTAAGAATAAACGGCTCGGTCTTTAGCGCCATCCTATAAATAATCCTTTCTCAATGGATGCCCGATAAAACCTTCCCACAAGAACAACCGCTTTAAGTTAGGATGCCCTTCAAACACAATCCCCATGAGGTCATACACCTCGCGCTCCTGAAAATCTGCAGCACGCCACACATCAACCACCGAAGGCACCACAGGTTTATCTCTATCAGTACACCTGACCTTCAATGCCAGGCTGTGGTTATTTGTCAAAGACACTAAATGGTAGACAACTTCAAAATAGTCTAAATAGTCCACCGCAGTAAGGTTTGCCAGATAATCGAACTCAAATTCTGAGCTATCCCTTAAAAACCCGGCTAGCTCTCGAAGCCGTTCACTTTTAACCACAATACCTGACTTTCCCGATTCCATAACCGAACCAGGAAACTCCTCGCTCAGTCTTCTAGCTACTGCCTCATAGTCTAGAACTACAGTCATACCTTCTTGATGGTATCCCGTGATATCTTTTGATGTATTAACCTGATACCATGGATAAGCCCCTCAGGACGCGGTGGGCAGCCAGGCACATACACATCAACCGGCACTATTCGGTTCAACCCGGGTACGACACTGTATGATTCCCTGAAAGTACCGCCGCTTATCGCACAAGCACCCATAGCTATAACCCACTTGGGCTCTGCCATCTGCTCATAGACCAACTTCACAGCTGGTGCCATCTTCCATGTTATTGTACCGGCTACTATCATTAAATCAGCCTGTCGTGGCGACCAGCGAAAAATATCCATACCAAAGCGAGCAATGTCAAAACGTGATGCGGCTGTAGCAATCATCTCAAAGGCACAACATGCCAGACCAAACATAAGCGGAAACACCGAGCGCGACCGAGCCCAATCAATGACATAATCCACAGTAGTTAATAGGACATTGCGCCTGAGTTCAGTTTCAAGCCAGCTATCAGAATCCGGTATCGGTTGCTGACAGGACTCCTTTAATGACTCCACTTCCCGCCCCTCGACTATGTCAATGTAACTGCCGGGTAATGATAGCTCTCGTCTTTCTATTTCCATTCCAGCGCTCCTTTAAGCCAGGCATAAACATAGGCAACTGCAAGAATAGCAAAAAGAATGACCACTGCCACCAGACCAGCTAATCCGAGCTCCTTCAAATCCACCGCCCAGGGGAACAGAAAAACAGCCAGCACATCAAGAGCCACAAACAGGATGGCAAAGAAATAATAACGGAAGTTGTACTGCACCCACGCTTTCCCAATAGTGGACATGCCACATTCATAAGTAGACCTTTTAGCAGGAGTGACTTTGCGAGGAACAACACGCAAAAAGCTTAATACCAGCGGTAAAAGTAATGTCGTAAGCGCAAAAAGAATGGCGACAACCAGAAGCATCCCTACATAGCCAAAATCCTGTAACAATCGAGCACCCCCAGTATGTAAAACGCCGAGCGACAGTATAACACACACCCAAAATGAAGGACAAGCTTGACTAAACAGCTAGCCGCGGTATAATAAAGGCTGGTTTTTTGAGATGCGCATCACAGGTGGTATAGCCAAAGGACAACAATTGAAGGCACCCAGAAACCGTTCTGTGCGCCCTACTACCGACAGGGTAAGAGAGGCTATATTTTCCGTCCTTTTTTCTCTTCCTGGCAATCGGTCACGAGGACTAGACCTATTCGCTGGCAGCGGCGCGCTGGGCATCGAAGCACTCAGCCGCAATGCCGCATGGGTAGATTTTGTTGACCACGAACCTGAGTGTTGTGCCGTTATTAAAGAGAACCTGCTTAGAACAGGCTTCTCACAGAAAGCCCACGTGTATTGCTGCAGTGTTAGCAAAGCCCTCACCTTCCTGAACGGCAAATATGATATCGTTTTCCTTGACCCACCTTATGCAGACCGGTCAATCGACCGTATCATCGAGCAGATCGCAGGTTCCAAAATCATAGACAAAGGCTCACTCCTGGTGATATCGCACGCTTCCAGATACCCCTTACGACAAAGATATGACGGCTTGTCCATGTTGAAAGAGAAACGGTACGGCGATACCTGTATCTCAATATTCCATAAGGAGGTAGAATCTTGACCATCGCCATCTATCCCGGTAGCTTCGACCCGATAACAAATGGACATCTGGATATCGTTAAACGGGCCTCAGCCATTTTCGACGAGCTGGTCATAGGGGTATACGACCGCCCCGAAAAACGCCTTCTTTTCAGTACTGAGGAGAGAGTAGAAATGGCCCAGCAAGCAATCGTCGACTTTGGGAACGTCCGAGCCCAAGCATATTCAGGACTCACCGTCGATTTTGCCAGAAAAGTGGGGGCAAAGGTCATGGTGCGCGGTTTACGCATGAGTTCTGACTTTGAGAGAGAGTTTGAAATGGCAATGATGAACAAGAAACTGGCACCTGACCTTGAACTAGTTTGCCTCATGGCAAGCCTGCAATACCAGTTCCTCAGTTCTAGCTTACTTAAGGAAGTCGCACAATTAGGAGGCTGTCTTGAAGACATGGTACCATCTCATGTCGCTAATGCCCTGAGGCGCAAGTTCCTTCCATCGCCATACTAGTCGCATTAGACAGTATCCTCGTTCAAAAATGAACGGGCTAAATCTCTAGCATAAAATAATAAGGAGGAGGTCAGATTAAGATGGCATACAAAATCACCGAAGAGTGCATCAGCTGTGGTGCCTGTGAGCCCGAATGCAAGAATGAAGCTATAAAAGAAGGGGAAACGATTTACGTAATCGACCCGGCTAAGTGCACAGAGTGTGTGGGCTGGTTTGCATCTCCAAAATGTGCCGAGGTTTGTCCAGTGGACTGCTGCATACCAGATCCGAGCCATAAAGAGACCAAAGAACAACTCCTAGAAAAATGGAAGAAACTCCATCCTGGACAAACACCGTCCGCTACATAAGGGCTTAATAACATCTGCGGTCTTTTCCAGGACATCTCCTGACCTTGGTGCCAGTGAACGCACACAGCTTGATATGGCTTGCAAGGATTTTGTTTTTCAGGCATACCACTGGGTTAGGAGGGTCTAATGCTTACTATCGACTTCCAGTTTATGGAGACCAGGGATGGAGAACTAATCTTGGACATCGGCTGCGGGGAAGGCAGACACTCCTGGGAAGCGTGTAAACAGAGCAGATGCTGTGTTTATGCAGTAGATACCGATGCTGTAAGCCTGAAAAAGGCTCACTATGCGCTCCATCTCTTGCAGGAGAAAGGCGAGACTAAAGGTAAATGGGCTTTACTCAGAGGAGATATAATAAGCCTCCCCTTCAAAGACAAGACCTTCCATAAAGTTATCTGCTCCGAAGTATTAGAACACGTCCCGGATGATACTAAGGCCATTCATGAGATGGTCAGGGTACTGAAAGACGATGGTATACTCGCTATCAGCGTCCCCTCCTACCTGCCTGAGTCAATATGCTGGGGAATAAGTCGTAGTTACTATGACCATCCCGGAGGACATGTCAGGATATATAAGGCAAACCAGCTCATAACCAAACTACAACAAAACAATCTACACGTTTACGCAAAGCGCCACAAGCATGCCCTGCACTCTTTTTACTGGATACTCCGATGCATATTCGGCGTGAATAACGAGAGGGCATTGCTGCCATCGCTGTACCATAAGTTTCTCGTTTGGGATATTTACCACAGCCCGCGACCTGTCCGCATTCTGGAAAATATGCTTGACCGCTTTTTCGCTAAAAGCCTGGTCATATACGCGCACAAGACTGATAGCGGGCAATAGTGTCCTGGACGCACGAGGGCAAGATAAGCTACACAGCAGGAATAGAAAGTCTATCTCTAAGCTAAGTCCCGCAGTGTACACTTTACCACTATAACATCACTCAATCGGGGGAAATAATGCGCTATCTTGTCCAGCAAAACCAGAATAAGCCCTGATATCTTTTTCGGGCACCTGGTCAGAAAACCTCCCCACCACGGGAGACCAAAAAGCAAGGAAACACCCCTGACACTATCCACCTTAAAATACCGCCTCAGCATTTCCACTAGAAGCTTGTAATCAAATCTGTACGTATGGTCCGATGGTGTTTCCCAGGGCATTATTAAGCCACCGTCCTTTTTGCTCACCCGCTTCCACAAAAAGTGCACTGCCCGTCCGAGCGCAAAACCCAGGCTCCCAAAATTAGCCACAGCTATCACAGCTCGACCACCACTCTTTAACACTCTTGCCATTTCACTCAGCACACTCAAAGGGTCGATGAAATGGTCGAGCGCCCCTTTACATACAACCTTGTCCACACAGCCTATGCGGAATGGCAAATTTTCTCCAACTCCTCGGACCAGGGTCATATTTACACGATTCCTGGCTATATATTCCCTTGCATATCCGAGCATCACACTCGAAGGCTCAAGTCCTATAACAAATCCGCCGTTTCCAGCCATCCGTACACCATCTAATCCCCTGCCACACCCCACATCAAGTACCAACTCACCTTCCTTGACATCCACCTCAGCAAGGGTGACATCTATCATCCTCCGGAACATAAACTCAACCTCGGGGCTCACCACATCGGGCACCACATGGTTATCAGTCCACCCCAAGTCAACCGCAAGATGTTTAGCGCTTCTATCCATCGTTTACATATCCACCGTAATAGCAGTTAACACATATCCACAATGATACGATGTCCAGAAAATCAAAAGGCCAGAGCTTCGCCGCACACTCCCACCACCATATACTCAAAAACTTCGCTATTTATCTCCAAGCAGCTTCGTCTTTTCGTATGCGGCAATAACAGCCTGTAACAACAATGAGCGTATACCACCTTTTTCTAGCTGCAAAAGACCTTCGGCTGTTGTGCCACCGGGAGAGGTCACCATATTTTTTAATTCAGCCGGATGTTTGCCTGTAAGCTCAACAGCTTTAGCCGAACCCAAAACTGTTTTGATCACCAGTCTCTCAGACACCGAGCGTGGCAAACCAATGTGCACCCCAGCATCTACAAGCGCTTCGATAACAAGAAAAACATATGCTGGTCCGCTACCACTTAATGCTGTTGCCATATCGATATATTTCTCACTGGTAACATAGACCTCATCACCCAAAGCAGCCAGAATGGACCTCGCCGCTGTCCTTTCATCACCTGTAACTTCACTGGTAGCTGTCCACACCGTAATACCCTCGCCTATCTGCGCCGGCATATTAGGCATTGCCCTGACCAGACGCATGTAGTCAAGTCCGTGCTGCAGGTTTGCAAGAGAAGCCCCAGCAACTATAGATAACACTAACTGCCGGGACAGCAGCCCTTTAAGTTCCCCCAGTAGCCTGCTCAATTCTTGAGGTTTTATTGCCAGCACAACGACATCAGCACCTTTTACCACAGCCCGGTTATCGTCTGTAACTCGCACACCATATCCTTCCGCCAGAGCCTTCCGACGCTGTTGTGCAATATCACTCACCGTAATATCTTCAGGTACCACCACCCCTTTAGAAAGAAGACTTTTGACCATCGCCTCGCCCATAACGCCACCACCAATAAACGCTATCCTCATAACTACCTCCTTTCACCAAAAATAGCTCTGCCAATCCTGACTATGGTTGCCCCCTCTTCAATCGCCACCTCAAAATCGTCACTCATTCCCATAGATAAATGCTTCAACCCCAATTGGTCACGCAATTCTCTCAGTCTCCTGAAAATCGGGCGGGCATCCTCTGGGGCAGCCACCAGCGGAGCAATGGTCATCAGCCCCACGACCTCGAGATTAGGCAACCGCTTTATCTCTTCGACCGCTTTAGCCACATCGCCCACAGCAAAACCACTTTTAGTCGCTTCCCCGGAAACATTGACCTGAAGTAGAACTGGCACAACTCTCTTTGCTCGTACATTTAAAATGTCAGCTAACCTCACTGAATCAATACTATGTATTATGTCAAATAAATCCAGAGTTCTTCTAGCTTTATTGCTCTGCAGATGACCTACCATGTGCCATGTCACATTTTGCCTAATATCAGAAAGCTGCAATATTTTGTCCTCCGCTTCCTGCACCCTATTCTCGCCGAAATCCCTGACACCAAAATCAAAAGCATCCCTGATCGTTGCCGTCGGCACACCCTTTGTAACCGCCACCAATGTCACCTCTTGTGACGATCTGTAGCTCTTTTCACAAGCCCGAGCGATTCGCATCCGCACTTCTCGAATGTTATCCTCGATACTCACTGGTCCACTATTCTAGCATGCTATAAGCATATATTTCGATACCATATCTGGCTACTGTGACTTTACACTTACAACTCACACACCGCTGAATACCAACAACGCCGGGGGTGATTCTTCAAAAAAGCGGAGGAGCTACCGACTCCCCTGGACGATTTTTGAAAGCGCCATGCTGGATTATCAGGGGGCTCCTTTGCCTGCCCTTTCAATATTAGCCCACTACTATATTTACCAGTCTTCCAGGTACATAAAAGATTTTAGAAACTCTGTTGTCCTTAATATGAGCTTTCACCCGCTCCCGACTCAGTGCTAACTCTTTAGCTTCTTCCTCTGTTATAGAAGACGGCACAACGACCTTATCCCGAAGCTTGCCATTCACCTGTATCACCAGAGTGACCTCTTCCTCTTTAGCCAATTCCTCGTCCCACCCCGGCCATTTCTGATTATGGATGCTATAAGCATGTCCCGTCTTTTCCCACAGCTCTTCCGCAAGATGCGGTGTCACCGGCGCTAGAAGCAGTAATAAACTGGTTACCGCCTCGTTCCAGAGCAAGGAGGAGACTGTCCCCTGTTCCTGAACCTTACTCAAGTAATTGGTATACTCCATCAGCGCCGCAAGCATGATATTGAAACGGAAACGCTCCATGCATTGCGTCACCCTTTTGATGGTCTTATGAAGCTGGTGCCTAAATTCTTTCTCCGCTTCGCCCCGAACAGCTTTCTCATTGTACCCGCCCAAGGTCAGGTTCCACACACGGTTGAGCCAGCGGCTCATGCCCACAATCCCGTTGTCATTCCATTCGCCACCGAGTTCCCATGGACCGATAAACATGAGGTAAGCGCGCACAGCATCAGCCCCCAGCTCAGAGACATAGTTGTCCGGAGTCACCACATTCCCTCTGGACTTACTCATCTTATCACCGAGATAAATTATTGTGCCCTGATTGAACAATTTTATGAACGGCTCATCAAAATCAACTACTCCTATATCCCTGATTGCTTTGACGAAGAAGCGAGCATAAAGCAGGTGCATGGTAGCATGTTCAGCGCCACCAGTATACAAATCGACCGGCATCCAGAACTTCATCTTCTCCTTATCAAACGGATAGTCGCCCACACCTGGACTGGTATAGCGCAGGAAATACCACGAGGAGCACATGAAGGTATCCATGGTGTCGGTCTCACGCTTAGCTGGCAAAGCGCACTGAGGGCAGGTAGTATTGACAAAAGATTCACAGTATTTTAGCGGTGATTCACCTGTAGGTCTGAACTCTGCGTCTGGCGGCAGGAGCACGGGTAAGTCTTTTTCCGGCACCGGTACCATACCACATTTATCGCAATAGATTATTGGTATCGGCGCACCCCAGTACCTTTGCCTTGAGATAAGCCAGTCGCGAAGCCGATAACTAACAGCACGCTTTCCCCAGCCTTTTTCCTCCAGGTAATCACAGATTGCTTCGAAAGCTTGCCGACTGGGCAGACCATTGAACTGCCCTGAATTGACCATAGTACCTTCTTCGGTATAGGCAACTTGTAGTTCCTCGCCTGACCACTCCGGAGGCGCAATTACCACTCGAACCGGAAGTCCATATTTTTTGGCGAACTCGAAGTCACGCTGGTCATGAGCAGGCACTCCCATCACCGCCCCGGTCCCATAGCTTAGCAGCACATAGTCAGCAATCCATATAGGCACCTTTTCCCCGTTCAGGCGGTTGATCACATAGCTCCCCAGAAATACACCCGTTTTTTCTCTTTCCAGAGACGTCCTTTCGATTTCACTTCGCCGTTGCGCTTCCCGGATATACCCCTCCACTTCAGCTTTATATGACGGCGCAGTTAGCAAGGGCACAAGAGGGTGCTCAGGTGCCAGAACGAAAAAGGTCACGCCAAAAATAGTGTCAGGGCGGGTTGTAAACACACGCAGTTCCTTTTCAACGACACCCTTGTGCTCTAACCCGAAAGATATCTCCGCCCCAAGACTCCTGCCAATCCAGTTTTTCTGCATGATTTCTATCCGCTCGGGCCAATCTATCTTACTGAAATCCAGAAGTTCGTCAGCATACTTGGTAATACGGAAAAACCATTGTTCCAGCATCTTCCTCGTCACTGATGTACCACAACGCTCGCAGACCCCTTCGCCTATAACCTGTTCGTTAGCCAGTACCGTCTGGCATTGTGGACACCAGTTCACCGGCGCTTTGGCTCGATAAGCCAGCCCAGCATGGTATAACTTCAGGAAAAACCATTGAGTCCACTTGTAGTACTCGGGGAGACAGGTTATTACTTCACGATTCCAGTCATACATTGCTCCAATGCTTTTAAGCTGGCGCCGCATGTTCTCTATGTTTCTCATCGTCCACTCATAAGGATGAATGCCGTGCTTGATAGCGGCATTCTCAGCAGGGAGCCCAAAAGCATCAAACCCCATGGGGTGTAGCACATTGTAACCATGCATCCGCTTGAAACGAGCATACACATCTGAAGGTGCCATCGCATACCAGTGCCCGATGTGAAGGTCACCCGAAGTATAAGGGAACATGGTCAAAGCATAAAACTTGCGCCGGCTGGTGTCCTCTCTAACCTCATAGAGACGGTCCTGCGCCCATCTCTCCTGCCATTTCTTCTCTATCTGTTGTGGAACATACTTAAAACTATCCATAGCAAAGCAGATTTTATCCTGTCGCCACTATCCCGTCAATAATCAGCACCCCAACATTCACTCGACCCCAAGCTTACAATGCAGGATAGAGTCTAAAAACAGTCTGCTCTTTCCTTAACATTGTTGCTCAGTTGCTGACACTGAAAAATGTCTCAAGATGGTCTATAATGCAAGGTGTGAAAAGAAGGGATTTCGAAGCATTTGTTATCGAGACAATTAAAAGCTTACCGCTAGAATTTAAGAGCAAACTGGACAACCTGGCTGTAGTTATAGCTGACTGGCCAAGCCAAGACCAGCTAAAAAGAATGCGCCTAAAGAGCAAGATGCATCTGCTCGGACTCTACGAAGGGGTCCCTAGAACGCAAAGGGGCTCCGGTTATAATTTGGTGCCACCGGATAGAATAACACTCTTCCAGAAGCCAATAGAGGCGAGATGCCATAACGACGAGGAGGTCAAGGCAGAAATAATTCGGGTGGTGCAACATGAAATAGCCCACCACTTTGGTCTTAGTGACTCTGCTTTACGTCAAATAGAAAATAGAAAGACCCGCTAACCAGTTTGTCCAAAGACCCCCAGGTGTAAACCAAGCTTGTTACCCGGACTCGTTATACACCTTGATAGTTAGGCGGTCTTTTCTCCAGAAAAGCCTTTGCCCCTTCCTTCTGGTCCTGAGTGCCGAAACACATAGCAAACAGCTCGTTTTCAATCTCCATGCCGACTGATAATGGCGTCTCAAGCGATTTATTGACCGCAATCTTAGCAAGCTTCAATATGGCTGGGCTTTTGCTCTTAAGCTTCTCTACCACCTCTTCGATCGCCTCCTTCAGCTTGTCTGCGGGGACTACCTTATTCACCATACCAAGTCGCCAAGCCTCCTCAGCCGGAATGAACTCTCCGGTGAAGACCATCTCTTTCGCCTTCTTTTCGCCTACAAGCCTCGGCAATATTTGGGTTCCGCCACCACCCGGTATCACTCCTACATTTATCTCCGGCTGTCCAAACCGAGCCTTCTCCGAAGCAATAACAATGTCACAAGCCATTGCTAGCTCACAACCACCACCAAGAGCCAGCCCATTGACCATGGCAATTACAGGTTTGGGAATCTCCCGAATCACTGTATAAGGTCTTTTTGCCCCCTTGCTCCTTTGAATGACATTGAGCGGACCCCACTCAGGAAACTGACCAATATCAGCACCAGCACTGAAAGCCCTATCTCCCGCACCCGTGAGAACAATCACCTTGACCTCGCTGTCGCTGTTTGCCTGCTCAAGCGCAGCAACTACTTCACCACGGACTGTATCGTTCTGGGCATTCAATTTGTCCGGACGATTTAAAGTGATCCAGGCAACCTCGTCTTTCTTCTCATAGATAATCGTCTCAAATGCCATGTTGTCCCCCTTTTAACTTGTTTTCATTTATAAATATAAATCATATCGTAGCGCCACCATCTACAACTAGAACATGTCCTGTTACATAACTGGAGGCATCTGAAGCTAGAAAAATAGCTGCCCCTACCATATCGGCTGGCTCAGCTATCCTCCCCAATGGTGTCCCGGCAAGAGCACCCTGCAAAATGTCAGGATTGCCCCACAGTGCCTCGCTGAAACGGGTCCTGACCAGCCCCGGCGCTATCGCATTGACCCGTATGTTGTATCTTGCCCATTCTCTCGCCATCACCTTTGTAGCCATTATCACTCCTGCCTTGCTTATGGAGTACACAGGTAAAATATCAGGCGTGAGCCCAGCCACAGAGCTGATATTAATGATAACGCCTCCGCCTTGCTCCTTCATCAGCTTTGCCACTGCTTGGCTGAGAAAGAATAACCCCTTCAAATTCAAATTCATAATGGCATCCCAGGCACGCTCCTGAATATCAAGCGCCGAGTCCATAGTGGGATTAGTAGCAGCGTTGTTGACCAGAATATCAATCCTGCCAAACTCCTCCTTCACTCGATTAACCAGATTATTTATATCCTCAAGCCTTCCCACATGAGCCGCCACAGCTAAGGCTTTCCTCTCCAGCGCTTTTATCTCTCCAGCGACCTGCTCCAGGTCAGCTAATTTACGGCTAGCTAAAGCCACATCAGCGCCAGCTTTCGCAAGACCTATAGCGATAGCCTTCCCGATACCACGGCTCCCTCCAGTCACTAGAGCAACTTTGCCCCTAAGCAAAAAGGCATCCGGCGAAAACTCCATAGTATACCCCCTTACATAGTCGGTTTACTCAAGGATATTCTAAATAATATACTCTACCGCTGCTACAAATCAAACTCTGCCATTGACTTCACCATTTATTTGTCCAATTGCTACAATCTTGATTCTGCCATATAATTAAGATGGGTCAAGTAAATCGGGTGACCGCTCGCGCATAGCGGGAGGAAAGTCCGAGCTCCACCGGGCAGGATGCTGGGTAACACCCAGGAGGGGCGACCCTACGGAAAGTGCCACAGAAACACACCGCCAGCGGCCAGCTGCCAGCAGCCGGTGCGAGTAAGGGTGAAATGGTGAGGTAAGAGCTCACCAGCGGCTGGGTGACCAGCCGGCTGGGCAAACCCCATCCGGAGCAAGGCCAAATAAGAGGACGTTTGAGGTGCCCGGCCAATGTCCTCGGGTCGGCCGCTCGACCTCGATGGTAACATCGAGGCTAGATTGATGGTCACCACTCCAGGTCAGGTAACTGACCTGGAGTACAGAACTCGGCTTACAGATTTACTTGACCCCTCCCTAACTTTGAACATCTCAACCCCACCCCAAGCAAATAGCACCACATCCGGCGATGGTGCACTATACTATATGCGCGTTCCAGTACCAACAGATTGCAGCTTGTTTAATCCACCACCAGCCCCGGCTAAAAGCCCTGATTTTCTGGCAGGTCTTCTCGCCCGATATCGTCCAAAGTTATTAGCCCGACCTTTAGTGCTTCGACCAGAGCCTCACTACGTGAGGCAACATTCATTTTATTAAAAATATTGGAAAGATGCGCCTTAACAGTGCGTAAGCTGAGGCAAAGTCTCTCAGCTATTTCTTTGTTACTCATACCCGCAGCCACAAGCCTTAACATCTCTTTCTCTCGAGCAGTCAACGGCTCCTTTATTTTTCGCTCTTCAACCTTGACTGGTCCGGTTACAGCTCGGCGTAGCAACTTCTCAATGATTTTAGGGTGAAGCACTGACTCACCAGCCCGTATAGACCTCACAGCCTCAACAAGGTCTTGCCCCCGGGCACTCTTCATTAAATATCCGGCAGCACCAGCCTCGAGCAAGCCAAGTACATAGCTGTCATCATCATATGCGGTCAAGATCAAAATAGCTGTACTGGGACTCATCTGCTTGATCTTTCGACTCGCCTGAAGTCCGTCAATTTTCGGCATCATGATATCCATCACCAAGACATCAGGCTTCAGCTGCGAGGCTAATTTTATAGCCTCCTCACCATCCGCAGCCTCGCCGACCACCTCCATATCCTTCTGGTTGGAGAATACTCGAATCAATGCCTCGCGTACCAGGGGGTGGTCATCAGCAACTAGAATCTTTGTCTTCAACTTCACAACTCGACTTATGTCTTACCTAACGCACATTATAAGGCATACCTAGGACGATAAACAAGGAACCCCTTCGCTTCCCAACGGTGAAGAGTTTCTGAATAAGTCCTCTGAACTGCCTCATTATGCTAACTAAACCTACGCCCAAAGTCTTGCCCAAAGGGACAAGCCCAATCTAGAGCTAAAGGACGACGAGGAAGCAACAACAAACAGATAGACTTAAGTTGGAAACAAAGGCAGAGACGGATTACGGAGTACTGAATGGCAAAGCTGGCTCGTGAGGAGGTGAAGATTATGGGAAGAAACATTTCAAAGAAGACGATGTTAAAGGGGGCAGCGTTGTTATCAATGCTAACAAAAGTGGTTCATAACCCTGTTTTTTTGGCTTACTTAACAAACAGACCTTACGAGGTACTTAGCGAGTACCACCACACTGCGACCGGTAAAAACGAAACCGTCCTTGCTGACAATTTTATTCCGAGACTGTAGAAAACAAAGGGGGTGGAACGATGACAAAAATTGAGGTACTCAGTAAGTGTGATGTATTCAAGATGTTAAATGACGAGGAGCTTCATGAAGTAGAGAAAATGTGCGAAGTTGAAGAATTTGAAGCAGGAGCCATCGTTTGTAAGCAGGGCAGCAAGGAGAAAAACCTTTACGTAATTGAACATGGCACAGTAGGGATTATTTTGGAAGTCGGACCGCTCGCCCAACGCCAGGTACAAGCTGTGACAGATTTCGAGGTGTTTGGCTGGTCAGCTATGCTCGAGCCATACATTTGCACTGCTACTGTAAAAGCACTGGAAAGGACAAAAGTGCTCTCGTTCGATGGACAGGCACTAGCTGCTCTGTGCACTACAAAACCGCATATCGGCTGTAAAGTCTCTAGGGGGATTGCGCGTGTCGTGGCATCGAGGCTACGTCAAGCCTATACACAGCTATTGGGAGTTACCTCCCAGCTATAGCAACTTTACGAGTAATTATTGCCAGGCTATGACAAGCAAGACAGCATCGCCGATATCATCTCTTAATGAAAGAGGAAAATACTCGCAACGCTGCGTTAGATAAGTCTTCAAGTCTCATCTGACAATGAGGTTTGTGAAGGCAAACTGTAACAAAGGAGGGACGATATGACAAACGGCAAAACTATCGCCTCGATGATGGAAGAGAAAAGGGTCTTCAATCCACCGAGGGAACTGAGCGAAAAAGCATATATCAGAAACCTGATTGAATACAAAGATATTTACCAGTGGTCTGTTGAGAACCCTGAAGAGTTCTGGGCTGAGATGGCTGGGCAACTGGATTGGTACCGGAAATGGGACAAAGTTCTTGTAGAAGACTTCAAAGAGGGTAAACACCAGTGGTTCGTCGGGGGCAAGCTCAACGTTTGCCATAACTGTGTGGACAGACACCTTAGAACCTGGAGACGAAATAAAGCAGCACTGATCTGGGAAGGAGATATCGGAGATAGCCGTGTACTTACCTACCAGCAGCTATATAAGGAAGTCTGCAAATTTGCTAATGTTTTGAAGAAACATGGTATCCGGAAAGGGGACAGAGTAACTATTTATTTACCTATGATACCCGAACTACCAATTGCTATGCTGGCATGCGCCAGGATCGGTGCTATTCACAGCGTGGTTTTTGGTGGTTTCAGCGCAGATGCCCTTAGAGACCGCATACTTGACTGCAGAGCCAAAATGCTCATTTGTGCCGACGGCTATTACCGCGGCGGCAGAATAATCAGAAGCAAAGACAATGCTGACCAGGCTCTAGAATCCTGCCCCGAGGTAAAAGATGTAATAGTGGTCAAGAGAGCAAACATTGAGGTAATAATGAAAGAGAGACGTGACTACTGGTGGGACGATGAAATGGCTGCCGATGGTGTGAAAGCCCAGTGCGAGCCTGAGGTTATGGATGCTGAAGACCCACTATTCATACTATACACAAGTGGAAGCACAGGAAAACCTAAAGGAGTTCTCCACACTCAAGCTGGTTACCTGCTGTACTGCTACCAGACATTTAAATGGATATTCGATGTGAAGGAAGAGGACACATTCTGGTGCACAGCCGATATCGGCTGGGTAACTGGACACAGCTACATAGTGTACGGTCCTCTCTCCTATGGTGCTACAAGTCTCATGTTTGAAGGCATCCCAACATACCCACATCCGGACAGGTTCTGGGAAATCGTAGAAAAATATCAGGTCACCATTTTCTATACCGCTCCCACTGCACTTCGAGCACTGATGAGAGAAGGAGACGAATGGCCCAGCAAACATGACTTGAGCTCTCTTCGCATCTTAGGTTCGGTCGGCGAACCCATCAATCCGGAAGCGTGGATGTGGTACTACAACGTAATAGGTAAAAGCAGGTGCCCTATTGTAGATACCTGGTGGCAGACCGAGACAGGTGGCATCCTGATCACACCTTTGCCCGGTGCCACACCACTAAAACCAGGCTCAGCCACTTTGCCATTCCCTGGGATTGTACCGGCAGTACTCAGAGAAGATGGCTCCCCTGCCGATGTAAATGAGGGCGGCTATTTGGTAATAAAGAGACCGTGGCCGGGTCTGATGCGAGGCGTCTACGGCGACCCGGAGAGGTTTAAGAATACATACTTCGTAAGATTCCCTGGAGTGTACACTACTGGAGATGGAGCACGAGTAGACGAAGATGGTTATTATTGGCTAATGGGACGCATAGATGATGTCATCAATGTGTCCGGACACCGCATAGGAACAGCTGAAGTCGAAAGCGCCCTGGTATCCCATCCTAAAGTAGCCGAAGCTGCAGTGGTAGGCATGCCACACGAAATAAAGGGGCAGGGCATATACGCTTTTGTCACCTTGAAAGCCGGTGTAGAAAAGTCAGAAGAGCTGAAGAAAGAATTGATTGCTCATGTACGAAAAGAGATAGGACCCATCGCTACACCGGACAAGATTCAGTTTGCTGACGCCCTTCCTAAGACAAGAAGCGGCAAAATCATGAGAAGGATACTCAATAAAATTGCCGCCGGTGATATCAGCAATCTAGGTGATACGACTACCTTAGCTGACCCCTCGGTGGTCGATATCTTAGTGAAGGAGCGGCTGTAAACATCTTTACCAAAAAACTGACGCACAGAAAGGAGAAATACAAATGGCAAAGGTCATGGCAACCGAAACCAACCAGTGGGCTAACCCGGGTGCTCTGGGCTTAGCCGGGTTTGGACTTAACACCATCCTGCTACAGATACACAATCTCGGACTTATTCAGGGCACCTTACCACTAATATACGGGTTTTTCTGGGGAGGTGCTGCTCAGATTATCGCCGGAATCATAGATGCCCGTCGCGGAGATACTTTCGGCTTGACTGCGTTCACCTCCTACGGACTATTCTGGATAGGACTGAGCTTCTACTTCCTGCTGCACTGGACAGGCGTGGTCGAGATGGAGAACGCCGGACTGGCATGGCTGTTCATATGCTGGGGTATATTCACCGGATACATGACCATCGGCACTTTCAAGATGTCAGTGCTACACATCGTCGTGTTTGCTACCTTAACCGTGCTGTTCTTCTTGCTCGCAGCCGCGTTTTTCGGTGCCTTGCCAGCGATAGTTGCCGGCATCGAAGGTATAGTCTGCGGCGCTGCTGCAGCCTACGGATCGGCAGCTATAGTATTACACGATAAGTTTGGCAAATGGGTGCTCCCCATTGGGCTGCTTGCGAAATAGCACGGCGAATGCAGCAAGCCTATCAACGTCTAGTACTTTAGGACAGCCTGATAGTGCATTAACGAGCAGTCCGAAGGACATCAAAAACTAAAACCGAAGACCGAAGGTGAACAGTCATGATTGCGGTAGACTGGAAATGGATAGAAAGGAGGTGAACAAAATGGCTAAGAGGACTCACGCAGAACCCGGAGGAACAACACAAAAATTTAAGGAACTGGCCAACGCCCCAACAGTTGTACCCAAAGAAGGGATAGCAGGAAGATGGGCAGTGCTGTCAGTGCTAGCAAGAGCCGCAGATGAGCCTGGCTTTATGGCTCGCCTGGCAGAAAACCCCCATGAAGCCCTCAAGGAATACTACACTCTCACACAGGAAGAGAAAGCGGCTCTGGCTAGCGGGGACATCCGAAAGATTGAAAGCTGGGTAGGAAAGCTGGACAAGCGGCTATCAACCTGGCTATGGTACAGACTCTCTCAAGAAAAATGGTAACGGAGTACAACTATGACAGATACAAGGCTGTCTGGTAAAGAACTTCAAACATTGAGAGAAGGAGACCCTCCAGCAACCAGCGACATAGCCCGTTTACAGCTGGTTCTAGAAGAATTGAAGAGCTGCGTCACCACTGATTGCCGACCGCCAGCAGAGATGGCAGCCAAGATGGAAACAGTGGGGGTGACCAAGGCAAAAGGGGATTTCCTCACACTCTCACTCCTTGGTATCCTGGCTGGCTTCTTTATTGGCTTGGGCGCCATGTTCTGTACACTCGTCACCACTGATATCCAGATAGGCTTCGGCTTGGGCAAGTTACTCGGTGGCATCGTCTTCTGCCTCGGACTCATTTTGGTAGTACTAGCCGGGGCAGAACTGTTCACCGGTAATGCTCTCATGGTAGCCAGCCGGGCTAGCGGCAAGATAGGACTGTCCCAGCTATTTCGAAACTGGGGCATAGTCTACTTCACCAATCTTATCGGCGCTTTGCTTCTGGTGCTAGTAGTGTTTTACAGCCGGTTCTGGGCACTGGATGCCTATAAAGTTGGAGCAAACGCCCTGCTGATCGCCAATGCTAAAGTAAACCTGACATTCTGGACAGCTTTTGCTCGCGGTATACTGTGCAACACCTTGGTCTGTCTGGCTGTATGGCTATGTTTCGGCGCCCGTACCACTGTGGACAAAATCTTTGCTATCCTCTTCCCGATCACAGCCTTTGTTGCTTGCGGTTTTGAACACAGCATCGCAAACATGTATTTCATCCCCATGGGCATAGTCTTGTCCGGGCAGACCGAAGTCCTCCAAGCAGCCGGGGTTACCGCCACTCAGGTGACCAATCTTAATGTTCTAGGATTCATCAACAACCTGGTCCCGGTCACGCTGGGTAACATTGTCGGCGGCACATTCGTGGGCAGCATATACTGGCTGGCATATCTCCGCAAAGAACGCACCACAGAGGCGGTGAGCTGTAGACCGTGGCTCAGAAGCCTGCTTACCGGTCCAAATCGGCAACCACAAATAACTGGCTATGCACCGGACGCCGAAGCAAAAGACTTAAGGACGATTCTAGCAAGAGCCAGAGACGATGCTCATTTTCTGGCTAAACTGGCAGACGAACCCGAGACGGCACTCAAAGGTTATGGCTTAAGCCCCGAGGCGAAAGCGGCATTAGTCGGCGGTGATATTCGCTGGCTGGAATCTCGAATTGGCACCCTGGATGAGCCGCTCCGTACCTGGCTCGCATCCAGACAAGCACAAGAAAAATGGTGACAACTACCCCATCATTTTCCTAATAATAAGGTGGTGGTAACACCTGTTACCACCACCTTTCAATTTTTCACAATCCTTGTCCTAAGGCAAAACGGCGATGGAACCGCCCCGAAAGACAGTTTGCACCGGTGGCGCATACAACAACTTCAGCGCAAATAGCACAGCAGCTTATCCATGACGGATTGGAGTGGGATGGTGGGCGATAGTGGACTTGAACCACTGACCTCCTGTGTGTAAGACAGGCGCTCTAACCGCTGAGCTAATCGCCCGTATGGTACGCCTGGTGAGATTTGAACCCACGACCTCAGCCTCCGCAGGGCTGCGCTCTATCCGCTGAGCTACAGGCGCACAAAATGGTGCCGAAGGTGGGAGTTGAACCCACATGTCCTTACGGACACTACGCCCTGAACGTAGCGCGTCTGCCTTTCCGCCACTTCGGCATGGGCAGTACTGGATTTGAACCAGTGACCTCTTGCGTGTGAAGCAAGCGCTCTAACCGCTGAGCTAACCGCCCGGAAACATATCTATTTTAAACCCCAACAGCCACACTTGTAAACATAGACCTCTGGCTCTGTCACTCCAGAGAACAATGCAGCACATCGCTATTCCTAAACTGTCAGTTTTAGGTCGCAAAGAATGTGCAACGTTGAATACTTGATGCACCGCACACGAGCATTGACAAAAACACCTCTTTTTGCTAAAGTGAATTTTGGCTTATACTTAGCGGCGGGTCTCGCATAAGGCAGCGTCGATATGAGGGCTTATATCACTAGGCGTTTGTTGCTACTTATTCCCACTTTGCTCATTGTAACCATTATCGTCTTTTGTGCCGTGCGGTTTGTCCCTGGCAGCGTCATCGAATTAATGGCAGCACAAATTGGTGAGGCTGAGAATATGGAGGAGGCTATTCAGAGCATTAAGCATGGCCTCGGACTGGATGTCCCCATCTATGTTCAATATGGAAGATGGCTGGGCGGCATTCTCACAGGAAACCTCGGTAAGTCATTGTGGACCGGGCGGAGCATTGGCGAAGAGATGTTAAACAGGCTACCTGTGTCCATCGAGTTGGGTATTCTAGCACTGATTACAGCTTTGCTAATAGCACTTCCTATAGGTATAATATCTGCCATCCGGCAGGATACAGCCACCGATTACATCGGGCGCAGCATAGCTATCCTCTTCATCAGTGTCCCGGCATTCTGGCTAGCAACACTCGTTGTCGTTTACCCCTCGGTGTGGTTTGGCTGGACACCGGCTATACAATACATCCCCATTCTCAAAGACCCTGTAGGTAATCTGAAACAGTTCATTATCCCAGCCATCCTGATGGGGATGGCGATGTCAGGGACTACCATGAGGATGACCCGCACCATGATGCTGGAGGTGCTGCGTCAAGACTACATCAGGACCGCCTGGGCAAAGGGGTTGAAAGAGGGTGTAGTCATTTCAAGACATGCTTTAAAGAATGCATTGATACCTGTAGTCACTATTGTTGGCATGCAGCTACCTATCCTGGTAGGAGGGGCAGTGATAATTGAAACCATTTTCGGGCTTCCCGGCATCGGGAGATATTTTGTTGATGCCCTGTTCCAGAGAGACTACCCCGTCATCTCAGCGATCAATTTGGTCATCGCCACCTTTGTCATGCTATGCAATCTTGCAGTCGATGTCACCTATGCTTACCTAGACCCGAGGGTACAATATACTTAATTTAGGAGTGCAGTGGCTCAGGTTGAACTAGCGCCGACGTTTAGAGAGGAAAGAGCACGCTCTTTCTGGGCAGACCTGCTCATCCGTCTGGTAAGAGAAAAACCTCTGGGCACGGTAGGTGGCGCTATAGTCCTGTTGCTCCTGCTTGTAGGTTTACTGGCAAATGTGCTGGCGCCATTTGGGTACAATGAGACATATGTTGGTCCACGTTTAGCCATTCCCTCGCCTGATCACTTGCTGGGCTGCGACCAACTGGGTAGAGACCTGCTCAGCCGAATTATCTATGGCGCCCGTGTCTCAACGATAGTCGGACTCAGTGTCGCTGGTATATCTGTATTACTATCTACTTTCATAGGCATAATTTGCGGGTATATTGGTGGCAAGCTGGACATCATAGCCCAGCGATTTGTGGATGCCTGGATGTGCATCCCCGGGCTGTTCCTTATCCTGACCATCATGGCTGTGACGGGTCCGGGGATGGTGCCGGTAATAGTGGTATTAGGCATCGCCTTCGGAATCGGGCAGTCACGAATAGTACGAGGCGCAGTAATGGGTATCAAGGCTAATACCTATCTGGAAGCTGCCAGGGCTGTCGGCTGCAGTACAGGGCGGATATTATGGAAACATGTGCTCCCCAATGTGACAGCACCGATAATAGTGTTATTCACTATCACCGTTGGCGGTGCTATCCTCACCGAGGCTACAATCAGCTTCCTTGGACTGGGTTTACCACCACCCACACCAAGCTGGGGTGGTATGCTCAGCGAAGCAGGACGCCGCTATATGCTTATGGCACCACACCTTGCTGTATGGCCGGGGCTCTTTCTGGCTATCGTTGTCTACGGAATTAATATGCTTGGTGATGCTATGCGTGACCTGCTCGACCCCAGACTTAGAGGTGGGCTGGGGCGATATGATGTAGCCAAGAAAAAACTGCCCAAATAATCAACAAGCTGCTGATACTCCAGCGCCCGAAGCTGTGAACAGTGCAGCCGCTAAACAAAATTAAAAAGGAGGGACACCGATGACAAGAAGAACATTCGTAGTATGTCTCTTAATTCTAGGGTTGATTGCAGGACTAGTGAGTAGTAGCTGCGCTGGAGGAGTCAAAGAGACAGTTACTGTGGAGAAAGAGAAGCCCGTTTACGGCGGTATTCTGACCACAGCAGCGGCTGCAGACCCGCCTGCTTTCGACGACGCTGTCCAACCACACTATGTTACCGGTACTCTGAAGCTCACCAATGAAGAACTCTGGACGGGGGACTGGACAAAGGGTATAGCTGGCGGTCACGGCACAAAAGAATGCGACTGGTTCACTGGCGGTGGGCTAAACCGTTTGGAGCATAAAGCCGGAGCTTTAGCCGAAAGCTGGGAGATACAGGGAAAAGAGACTATAATCTTCCACCTGCGCAAGGGTGTAAAGTGGCATAATAAGCCGCCGACAAATGGCAGGGAGCTTACCGCCGAGGATGTCGTCTTCTCCCTGAAGCGCCAGTGCACTGCCCCCACAGCTTATTTTAAGAGGACATATCCCAAGGCGGCTGAGACCCTGGAGATAACTGCGCCTGACCCCTACACCGTGGTGGTCAAGACTAAGCCGGAGTACTTCGGCGATGTCATCACCCTGATACCTGATTATATGTGCATATTCCCCAAGGATGCCGTAGAACAGTTCGGCAACATGAATGACTGGAAGAACAGCATTGGCACCGGTCCGTTCATGCTCACCGAATTCGTACCCGGTAGCGTAATCTCCTATGTGCGCAACCCCGCTTACTGGGAGAAGAACCCCATCGGTCCCGGGAAAGGTGACCAGCTGCCATATCTTGACGGCATAAAGACGCTTATCATACCCGATGAGTCCACTGCAGACGCTGCTTTCCGCACGGGTCAGCTTGATATATTGACCTGCGACTGGGAACGTGCACAGCAATTCTTGCGTATGCCGCAGCTAAAACATATTCGGTATCTCGATGATTACGGTCAGGCATGCATATATATGAGGACAGACAAGAAAGACTCGCCCTTTGCCGACAAAAGGGTGCGACAAGCACTGTGGCTGGCTATAGACAACAAGAGAATACTCGATGAATACTACGGTGGCGAAGGTGTGCTGCTCAAATGGCCCATAATGTACTTCAAGGAATACGCTGGGGCTTACGTGCCATTGGAACAGATGCCGAAAGCCGTCCAGGAACTGTTTGAGTACCACCCGGACAAAGCGAAGCAGCTTCTAACTGAGGCTGGTTATCCCAATGGCTTTAAAGCCAAGATCATCTGCTATAACCAGCGTGCTTATATGGACCCCCTGCAGATGGTACAAGACATGCTGTCCAAAGTAGGTATACAGTTGGAGATCGAGCCCAAGGACTATGCCACCTTCACTTCCCTGATTGTAAGACGCGCCTATGATGACATGCTCTTTGCCTTCTATTCTGGCATCGGTACTTACTTCAAGTCAATAAACTACACTGGGCCCGGAATGTACAACGGTAGCTATGTGGATGACCCGGTGCTTAATAGGGCACGCGACCAAATGCTAGCAGCCTATCCAGACGAAGCTGCGGTCGACAAGATACATCGTGAGTTATTGCCTTACATTCTGGAACAAGCTTATGTCCTTGCACTCCCTGCATCCTATAATTACCGGTTCTGGTGGCCCTGGGTGAAGAACTATAGTGGCGAGGCTTCAGTGGGCTACTACAACGTCCTTAACTATACCAAATATATCTGGATTGACCAGGAATTGAAGAAATCAATGCAGAGTAAATAGAAGGAGATGCGCGCTGTTACTACAGGCGAGACATCGAGGTGCCTCGCCTGTAGTAGGTGTCTTGATTTAAATTCAGATGGTGGAAAAATTGCTTGAAGTAAAAAACCTAAGGACTTATTTTTATATCAGAGAAGGAGTACTCCGGGCTGTCGATGGACTATCATATTCAGCCAACAAAGGTGAATTCGTTGCCCTCGTCGGCGAGAGCGCCTGCGGCAAATCAGTAAGTGCCCTCTCAATAATGCGCCTTATACCCTACCCGCCGGGAATTATCGTGGGCGGAGAAATCATTTTTGAAGGCAGAGACCTGCTCAAACTGAGCGAAGAGGAAATGCGCTCCATCAGAGGTAACCGTATCGCCATGGTCTTTCAAGAACCTATGACTTCGTTGAACCCGGTGCTTACCATAGGACGCCAGCTAGCTGAGTCATTGGAACTGCATCGCGGGTTAATGAAAGAAGAGGCTTTAGAAGAAGCAAGTAAGCTGTTGAAATTAGTCGGCATCCCTGACCCTGAGAGGCGGCTGGACGATTACCCTTACCAATTCAGCGGCGGTATGCAACAGCGCATCATGATAGCAATGGCATTAAGTTGTAACCCCGCACTTCTAATCGCCGACGAGCCGACAACATCTGTTGATGTGACCGTTCAAGCGCAACTCATGGAGCTTATGAACAATCTCAGAACACAATTTGGTATGTCGGTTATTCTCATCACCCATAATCTTGGGGTCGTAGCCCGCTATGCCGACCGCGTTAACGTGATGTACGCCGGGCGATTGGTAGAGTCAGGCTTAACTGACACGATCTACAGTCAGCCCCGGCATCCCTACACCGTGGGGCTTATTGCTTCGGTGCCACGGCTTGACCTCCCGCGTGGGCGCCCGCTTTATGTTATCCCCGGGCTACCACCCGACCTTGTCCGTCTGCCCCCCAACATCTGTGCCTTCGCACCTCGTTGCAAATTTGCTATCAGCAAGTGTACTGAACAAAAACCAGAACTTGAACAGGTGGGAACTGAACACTACGTAGCCTGCTTCAGACATGAAGAGGTGCCAACACTAACAGAATTGGAGTGCGAGCGTTGAAAACCAATAGCCATCTGGTTGAAGTAAAGAACCTGGTAAAGTATTTTCCGTTACTGGCTGGCGTAATGAGACGTAAAATCGCAGACATTAAAGCCGTCGACAATGTGAGTTTTAACATTAGACAGGGGGAGGTGCTAGGGCTTGTGGGTGAAAGCGGTTGTGGCAAGACAACTGTAGGGCGCTGCGTGCTACGGCTCTATGATATAACCGCCGGCAATATATATTTTCAAGGCAAGGACATCACCATAGTACAAGGCGAAGAACTGAGAAAATTAAGACGTGATATGCAGCTCATCTTTCAGGATCCCTATGCTTCACTGAACCCGAGGATGACCATCGGTGACATCATCGGTGAGCCATTACAGGTACATAATTTAGTCACGGACAAGGAATACAAGCAGAAAGTAGCAGAACTGATGGAGCTTGTCGAACTCGAGCCAAGAATGGTAGACCGTTATCCTCACGAGTTCAGTGGCGGACAAAGGCAACGCATTGGGATAGCCAGGGCACTGGCAACCAGACCAAAGTTTATCGTCTGTGACGAGCCTGTTTCGGCACTTGATGTCTCAATCCAAGCACAGGTTATCAAACTATTGAAGCAGCTCAAAGAAGAACTGGGGCTCACCTACTTATTCATCGCCCATGACCTTTCAGTGGTGAGATATATCAGCGACCGTGTGGTCGTGATGTACCTCGGCAAAGTAGTAGAAACCGCTGACAGTGAGGAATTATATGAACGTCCACTCCATCCATATACTCAAGCATTGCTATCTGCAGTCCCTATACCCTGCCCCGAAGTCGACCGCCAGCGGAAACGCATATTGCTGACTGGTGATGTCCCCAGCCCCCTTTTCCCACCTCGCGGCTGCCGCTTTCATACGCGGTGCCGATTGGCAAAGACCGAGTGCAGGGAAAGAGAACCAGAAATCAAAGACCTTGGTAACGAGCATCTTGTAGCTTGCCACCTGGTTTAGCCTGTATATCGAAATTGAAATTAGGAAAGAATTCCACTGAATTGATAATCATGCACTAACTTTGTCCTCCACCATTCAGTCAGTTTTTGGTACACTTCAGCCCGGGCACCAATGACAACTCACCAGCAAAAAATACAAGGTTCGACCTTTTATAAGTCCCATTGAACCAAGGAGGTCAAGATGGCTGACTGCTACTACCACAAAGAAAGTGTTGCCAAGCTGGGCAAGCTCTTCGAGTTGAAGCCCGAAGTTATGCGAGCATTCAGCGACTTCGACAGCAAAGTCTTTACCGAAGGGGCTTTAAGCACTAAGGTGAAAGAGCTTATTGCTGTGGCTGTAGCCCATGTCACACAATGCCCATACTGTATTGCCGCGCACACGAGCAGAGCAAAGAAAGCTGGCGCTTCCTTAGAAGAACTGGTAGAAGCCGTGCTTGTGGCTGCTGCACTCAGGGCTGGTGCTGCTCTAGCACATAGCTGCATAACCATCGAAGCTGCCGAACAGAAATAGACTATATACAATCATCCTGACCACGATATTACACCTGGAAGTATCCTCTTCACGGACTATACCTGCAGCAATGTCTGTTGCAACGAGCAAAGACCAAAGCTATAATCTGAGGACAACAAGATGGTGGACAAAACCGGACAGGGTCAAAGACTTGTCACAATAACATTTCTAGCCCTGACTTTTGTCACTAGCCTGTGCCTCAGGATTATTCCCCCATACACTAAACTCATCACCGATGAATGGTTAAAATTCTCGGGTACCGACGCTTATTACCACATGCGCTTAGTGGACAATTTAGTGCACAACTTTCCTCACAGGATAGTCTTCGACCCTTACACATTCTATCCTCACGGTACCATCGTAAACTGGCCACCGTTTTTTGACTGGCTTATTGGCGGTATTGCCTGGCTCCTCGGGCTGGGAGCACCAACCCAGCACTTAGTAGACACCGTCGGTGTATATATGCCTGCTATACTGGGAGCCCTGGTAGTATTCCCGGTGTATTTCATCGGCAAAACGGTCTTTAACCGCTGGGTAGGCATCATCTCAGCAGGACTTATATCAGTGATGCCTGGAGAATTCCTTGGCAGATCAATCCTCGGTTACACCGACCACCATGTGGCTGAGGTGCTACTTTCCACCACAACAATGCTGTTTCTAATATCAGCTATCAAATCAGCCAAGCAACTCGGACTCTCGCCAAGCCCAGCACAGATGCTGCGGACCTTCACAACAAAGCCATTCATTTATGGTCTGCTCTCCGGTCTTTGCCTCTGGATTTATCTCGCCACCTGGGTAGGCGGACTGCTCTTCGTGTTCCTGATCTTCGCCTATTTTGCAGTCCAGTTCATTGTTGACCATCTGAAAGGGGAAGGTACTGGCTATCTCGCTGTTATCGGCATACCACTATTCGCAGTAGCTATGCTTGTCTATCCCTCTCTGCCACCGACTTCCCCATCACCACTGTGTTTGCCATCGCTAGCTATCGCTATAGCAGGACTGCTTATCATGGCGGGCTTATCACGCCTTATGTCTGGTCAAAGACTTAAAGGAGCCTATTACCCACTGAGCTTATTAACCCTCGGTCTTCTCGGGCTAGCGGTGCTTTATATTGCTACACCATCGTTCTTCAAAACAGCTTTGGCAACTTTCGGTACTGTGTTTACGCCAGCAGGCGCTGCCCTGACCATACTCGAGGTCGAGCCGATACTCTTCCCGCAAGGAAGCTTCTCGCTCTCTGTGGTCTGGGGGAACTTCACCACCTGCTTCTTCCTAGCCCTGATCTCCCTAGGGATACTGGTATACTCAGCCATCAAACACAGCGAGGCGAGTAAGCTAGCGCTGATAGTATGGAGTCTGGTAATACTGGTAGCTACCTTGGGACAACGCCGCTTTGCTTACTATCTTTCTGTCAACATAGCACTTCTCTCAGCCTATGTATGCTGGCTTGTTCTGGAGTTTGCCGGTTTCAAAAGCGCTATAGCCACTGCAGATAATGCCCCCAGACAACCAAAAAAGAAAGCCCGGGAGAAGAAAAGACCAAAGACACGCTCTGCAGGTAACCTGATGAACATGGCACTGGGCATAATTGTGGTTTTTCTGGTTGCCTTCCTCCCCAACATACTAGTTGCTAAAAATGCCGCTTCAGCGGCTGCTTTCGCTCCAAGCAATGCCTGGCTCGAATCTCTCACATGGATGAAGGATAATACACCGGAGCCTTTTGATGACCCTGATTTCTATTATGCCCGGTATGAGAAGGACTTCCATTATCCGCAGCCTGCCTATGGGGTCATGGCATGGTGGGACTATGGACATCTGATAACACGAGCTGCCCACCGCCTACCTATAGCTAACCCTTTCCAGGAAGGTGCCGTGGAGGCAGCGCGCTTCTTCACCGCACAAGATGAAGCCTCAGGTAATCAAATAATGTCTACCCTCGGCGCCAAATACGTAGTGATTGACTTCGCCACCGCTACCACAAAATTCCACGGCGCCGCAGCTTTTGCCAACATCCCGATAGAAAACTTTTACGAGACCTATTACATAGCGGAAAAAGGCACACTCAAACCTGTAATCCTTTACTACCCCGAATACTACCGCTCGTTAGCCGTGAGGCTCTACAACTTTGACGGTGCCAGCTTGACGCCTGATAAATCGATAGTAATCGCCTACCAGGAAAAAGTCACCACAACTGGTCGGAAATATAAAGAGATAACAGATGTGCGCCCGTTTTCCAGCTATCAGGAAGCTGAGACTTTCATAGCCAGCCAGAAAAGCCGTAACTACCGCATAGTCAGCGATAACCCCTTCCTCAGCCCCGTACCCCTGGAAAGACTCCAGAGCTATAAACTGGTCTATAGTTCTAAGTCCGATATGATACAAATGCCCGGCATAGGCATCGTCCCAGAAGTCAAAATTTTCGAGTTCACACCCCCAGTTCCCTAGCACATCCCCCAACAACAGGAGACTAAGAAAAAAGTCGAAAGAGTCCTCAAAAGATGGCAATCTATCGGGATGCTTGGTCTGCCACAGAAAGGCATTACATAATTGCGTCAACACCAGTAGTATTGACAGTGTGAAGAAATTGTGTTACGGTATCATTAAGATACTATATGTAGTCAAATAAATCTAGACAAAAGAGGTGAGTAACAGGACACGCAGTGAGTACAAAAAGAAGATGGCGAAAAACTCCCCCGGGTTTTCTGCTACCAGCAATGAGATTAAATAGAATAATCTTAGCTGTGGTCTTGGGGCTGTTGTTCTTCCCTGTCTCTACAGTACTGGCAGCCAAGACGGCACACCGCCCAGAACCAGCCAGCGTATCGGTACTGCCAGCAACCGTGGATATAATGGGGGAGCGTCCCTATCCAGAAATGCCAGCTAATAATACAGCGGGCGATGGAACCTGGCACACAGTACAAGTCTTCAGCGGCAAAGGTAACACAGTCACCTCACCATTCCGTGTATCAGGCACCAAGTGGTGTCTCAGTTGGAGCACAGAACCTGAGGTTATCCAAGATGCCGGTTTTAAGGTTAATATCTTCCAGCAGGACAAGCCCTATGCCCTATGGCAGATTGTGCCCGGGACATACAGTCCTGAGGGGAAGACGACTTTCCCCATCAGTACAGAAGAGGGGGAGATGTTCTTTCTGAAAGTCTTTGCCCACAACCTGAAAAGCTGGACTATTATTGTGCAAGACGACTCGATAGCAATTTCTCGTCCGATAGTCGAAATAAGCTACATCCGCTACAAAGGTGAGGTCTACCCTCGCAACACAGAGGACTGCATTTGTTATGAGGTAGTGGAACCCGATGAACATGTGGTTATCACTAACAGTGGCGAGCGCCCCCAGAGAATGGGCGGCTGGACCCTAAAGAACATCACCAAGGGTTATCCCACCTTCACCTTTCCCATGGACTTTGTCCTGAATCCTGGACAGTCCGTCATTATCACCACCGACAAGGTCTACCCCGACTGCGGCGCCTGGCTGGAATTCGGCACAAAAGCTCCCTATTGCACTAAACAACTATGGTTCAGCTTCTTCTTTGGACCTGGTGACATCTGGAACAACAATGCACCTGATATAGCTGTGCTATATGATGCCTCAGGAAAAGAAGTATCGAGTAAAAGCTACGCAATAACCGGTCAATGAGTCCTATTACACAAAAAAGTGACAAGTTAATTACAGAGCAAACCGAAAAACCAAATCTCGAGTCCCGCTCTCGACTAGTTGTTACATTGTCCTTTTCGACAAAAATGCCGCCATTTATTGCTTTAACTTAATTCTTAGATGTATAATCGTGGTAAGAGCTGATATTTCGGAACATAACTGAAAAAGACAGGAAAGGCAAGACATGATACAGAGGTGCACCAATTGTGGCTCGCCTATAGCACAGGGGCAACGTTTCTGTGGTAGTTGTGGCGCTCAGCTTACCGTTGCCTGCCCCTATTGCAGGATTACTCTCAGCCCGCCAACTAAATTCTGCCCCAATTGTGGCGCGGCATTGGGCGGAGGCGCAGAACAAGCGCCTGGTTGGGGCGCCCAATCGGGCGGACAGCCTGCTCCACCGGGATGGGGACAGCAACCGGGATGGGGGCAGCAACCTGGATGGGGACAGCAGCCGGGATGGGGACAGCAGCCGGGATGGGGACAGCAGCCGGGATGGGGACAACAGCCGG